>Ga0160457_1000017_pt1 | contig 384973 bp, 361 predicted proteins | sample HID1972M_E6MG_FD_108242 | JGI IMG/M metagenome (GOLD analysis project Ga0160457, IMG submission 108242) | Enriched pill bug-associated microbial communities from UW Madison campus, WI, USA - HID1972M_E6 MG | ecosystem: Host-associated > Arthropoda: Insects > Digestive system > Unclassified ...
AGCTGCCCGCGTCGGTGCTTCCGGGTACGTACCGGGGCACGCTGTCCGTCACGGTGTTGTGAGGAGGGCCGCTCTTCACCGATGAAGTAGGTACGAAGCACGACACAGGAGGGGTTCCGGCCGAGCCGCACCACACGGCCCGGCCGGAGCCCCGCTGTCCTACGCAAGGATGCGTTGTATGCGACTACGACTGACCAAGCCCGAGCACTCCACGGCTACCTACGGAGCCGACGTCGGCCGTCGGCTGCTCGTGCTGGCGGGCGCTTGCCTCGTGGCGTGTGCCGGCGCCTTCTTCTCCGCCGGCCTCGTGCCCGCAGAAGCGACGACACCCGCTGCGTCGGAGTCGACGGCGAGCCAAGATGAACCAGCCCGCGAGGCAAGTGCGTGGCGCGTCAGTCCGATCGTCTCGACGGCAGGGGAGTTCCGGAACTACTTCATCCTGGACGCAGATCCCGGCGACGCCATCGCGGACGTGCTCGTGGTGGAGAACCTCTCGTCCGAGCCGAGAGAACTCCAGGTCTACGGCCAGGAAGCACGGCTCACGCCGGATGGGAAGTACTCGGCCCCGCCTGGTCGCGCGGTGGAAGGCTCCTTCGGAACGTGGATTCGTCCCTCGGTCGACACGGTGACGGTGGAGCCATATGCCAAGGTGGAGGTGCCGTTCAGCATCGCGATCCCACAGGGCGCGACGCCCGGGGACTACGACGGTGCCGTGTTCACGACTCTCGCGAGCCCGGCCGATCAGGGTGGCGAACAGGTCGTGGTGGACTTCCGGGTCGGGGTACGCGTGCACCTGCGGGTCGCAGGCGACGTCGCACCCGGTCTCGAGGTGAGCGACGTCGAGCCGGTCCGTCTGACTGCCTGGTGGAACCCCTTGCCGGCGGACGTCGGCGTGAGCTTCACGGTGACCAACACGGGGAACGTACGAGTCACGGGCAGGGCCGTCAGCGAGGTCGTCGCCGACTACGTCTGGCGTACGGAGAGGCAGAGCGGGATCGACAGCGTCGAGACACCAGAGCTTCTCCCTGGGTCATCCGTGGTGTTCAGCGCCGAACCTGCGGAAGGCGCTTCGGTATGGGCGCAGGGGCCCTACTTCACCAAGCTGTGGGGCTTCGGCAAACAGAGCTACACCGTGCGAATCGTCAACGCCGAGGTTCCCAACTCTGACACCCAGGTCCCCAGCGTCGCAGCGACGGCCGAGATCTGGGTCATGCCGTGGATCCCCCTCGCCGTCGTGCTCATTGCTCTGGTGCTACTGGTGCGGCGCGGCTACCGACGCATCTTCGCAGTGCGGATTGCGCGTCGGCGTGCCGCGCGCGAGGCTCGACGCGCAGCGCGCCGAACGGGTGGCAAGCCCGATCCGTCCGAGACGGTTGATCAGGGTTCGCCTGCGGGCCGCGATGCCGGCGAGCCGGTCGTTTCTGCGAGTCTGGAGGGCGAAGACGCTGAGGCCGGGCCAGGGTGACTACGGCATCGCCGGACTCTCAGGTTCTCGTCTCTACGAGCGCTACAGCGCGATCGGTGCCAACCGCTTGAGCCTGACCTTCAGCATGCTCGCCGTGGGCGACGAGGTCGCGGTGACGGCGGTCGCCTCGGGTGGCGGCACGGGGGTCTTCTTCAAGCTCAACACGTTCGGCGAAGAGGCCTTCCGGAGCAAGGCTGGCGAGGCGATCCGCAGCTTCGTCGTCGTGTGACGACCGCACTCACGCCGCGCCGTGGGGCAGCGTGACCTCGAACCGCCGCAGCATCGGGTGGGGCGGGAACGTCGTGCGCGAGACGATGTCCGTGCGCTGCCAGCCGTGCCGCTCGTAGAACCGCACCGCGCGGCGGTTCTCCTCGAAGACCCGCAGCCACGCCCGGCGGTGACCCTGCGCGCGGAGGTGGGCAAGGATCTCGTCGTGCGCGGTGTCCGCCAGCCCGGTGCCCCAGGTGTGGACCGCGGTCCCGAAGTGCAGGAACTCGTTGCCCCGGGTCGCGGCGAAGCCGGCGAGGCGACCGTCGTCCACGATCGCGAAGCAGTCGATGCCCGGGTCGTCGAGCTCCTGGGCCCAGCGAGCCCGCACCTGCGAGACCGGGAACGGGTGCTCCGCCTGGGGGAAGATGTGGCCGAGCCCGGCGACCGCACCCTCGCGCTGCACCTCGAGCAGGTCGTCGAGATCGTCGCGGGTGAGGGCGCGGAGCACGGGCACGGTCCCGACGCTATCGGGAACGACCTCGTCGTCCCCCAGTGACTATCCGGCCGAGCGTCGGAGCCGGAACCACTGCGGCCGCGTCCGGTTCATGGGCCAGCCGAGGCCCGCGGTCGGCGCGTCCTCGACGTCGAGCAGGTCCCAGCCGGGGAACGCCGCGACGATCTCCGCTTGCGAAGCACCCTCCGCGAGGCGTCGGTAGCGGCTCGGCCCGAAGGCGAGCAGCAGCAACGCGGCGTCGGGCTCGGCGAGCCGCGTCACGCTCCTGCCGGCCGCCGTGCGCTGGTCGGGGGAGAGCCCCTGGAAGCAGCCGACGTCGAGGAAGAGGTCGAAGGTGCCGAGCTCGTCGGGGGAGAGGTCCGTGACGTCGCCGAGGACGTACGTCGCGCCATCGGTGTCCGCGCGCCGCGCAGCATCGATCGCCCGAGGCACGAGATCGACGCCGACGGCGGACCACCTGCGCCGAGCGAGCACCGGCGTGTACTGCCCGCGGCCGCAGCCCAGATCGAGAGCGCGGCCCGGCGGGTCCGGCCGTTCGGACTCGACCCGGTCGAGCAGGCCGGTGAGGCTCGCCGCGACGTGCGGGCCGTAACGCTCCCACGGCGTGAAGCCGACGCGGTAGAGGTGGGCGTACTTCACGGGACGGACCTCCGGCATGGTGAGACGCGCCGGTGCGCGAGGTGTTCTCACGACCCTAGCGAGCGATGACGGCGGGTTCCTGCGCAACGGTCCCCGCGCGCTCGGTCGTCGAGACGAACGGCGACGTCGCTGCGCGCACGAGCGCGCTGTAGTCGAGCCCGAAGGTGAGCTCGTCGCCGACGGCGACGCGATGGTCGCCGACGTCGAGCACGACGTGGTCGCTGCTCGCACCGAGGAACGTGATGCCCTGCGCCGGGAGGAGACCGGCCGGGTCCACGTCCTGGTGGCCGAGCGCGACGAGCACCTGGCGGGTGGTGCCCCGTCCGCTGCGGGCCGCCGGGACGCCGAAGGCGCCCTGGGCGATCGTGCCCCACGGCTGCGTCGGCTTGACCTTCGCCTCGATCACCTCGGCCACGAGCGTGAACGCATCCGTGCGCAGGCCGTCGATGGCGCGCCGGTGCAACGGCTCCGTGCCGAGCAGGATGGCCTCGCCGAGGCGCAGCTCGTCGATACGCCCGACGTCGCCCGTCGTCAGGGCCCAGTCGAGGTTCGCGGAGTTGCCGCCCGAGACGGTCGCGAGGGTGCGGCCGCAGGCGGCCTCGACCTGACGGGTGAGTGTCGACAGCTCGTCCATCGCCCGCTGGTCCGGCACGACGCCGCTCTGGCACGCGAGGTTGGTGCCGAGCCCGACGAGCCGCACGCCGGAGAGGCGTTCGACCGCGAGCGCCGCATCGAGGACGTCGCCGACCGCGATCCCCTCGCGCAGGTCGCCCAGCTCCACCATGAGGACGACGTCGTGCGTGACCCCTTGGCGCAACGCCGCCGTGGCGAGCGCCTCGAGGACGACCTGCTCGGTGTTGAGGCTCACGTCGGCGATGCGCACGACGAGGTCCGCCTGGCGCAGCATGGGGGATCGGATGAGGGTGAGCGGTGCTGTGACGTCGCCCGTCCGCAGGCGGGCCAGGTTCTCGGCGCGCGAGTCGCCGAGGCCCGTCACCCCGCCGCCCAGCATCGCCGTGGCGACGCCGGAGGAGCCGAGCGTCGCCTTGGTGACCCCCGTGACACGGATGCCCCGGGGGGACAGCAGGTCCACGAGCGTCCCGGCGTTGTGGGTGATCGCGTCGAGGTCGATCTCCAGCCGGGGTGCCGTCACGGCGTGCGCGAGACCAACGTCGCGTCGAGTGCCGGGAAGGCGGCCATCACCATGTCGACCAGGTTCTCGATGGGTCGCGTGAGCGGGTCGGTCGCCGGGATGCCGAGCTCGAGCTCGTGGGCGTCGATCTCTGCCCCGATCTCGTCGTCGGACAAGTTCTCGTGGTTGATCGTCACGCCGATGACCCTCGTGTCGGCGAAGGCCTCGATGAGGGCGATCTCGCTCGCGGCGGTGGGCATGTCGACCATCGGGAAGTCACCGAGTACGGTGCGCCCCGGCGCGTGCTGCACGATGACGCCGGTGGGCCGGCTGCCGCGCAGGATGTGGGCCGAGGTGAGGTACGCGGGGTGGCTGAGCGCGCCCTGCCCCTCGACCACGATGAGGTCGGGGTCCTCGCCCTCGAACGCGGCCACGACCTGGGCCTCGACCTCGCCGGAGCAGAACTGGGGGACGAGCGCGTCGAGCGCGACGGCGTACTTCTCGCCCTGCATGAGCGCCGTCTGGCCCGTGCCGACCATGACGGTCTTGATGCCGCGGGCGTTGAGCGCCTCGACGAGCAGGGTCGACGTCGTGCGCTTGCCGATCGCGCCGTCGGTGCCGAGCACGGCGATGCGCGGGCACGTGACGTCGAAGATCCGCCCCGAGAACAGGTGCAGGTCCTTCTTCTCGCGCGGCTTGCGGACGTCGGTGATGGTGACACCGGCGAGGAGGCTCGCGGCGACGAACTCGGCGTCGTCGTTGAGGAACTCGTGCAGGCCGTTGACGATGTGCATGCCGCGGGCGATGCCGTCGAGCAGCACGATCCGCTGGGCCTCGGACAGCAGGCCGTCTGCCGGTGCGAGGCCGCAGATCAGGTAGTCGGGCACCCGGCCGGCGTGGGCGATGGCCTCGGCGAGATGGCTGAGGACGGGGATGCCGTTGGCGGTGCCGTCGAGCACGGCGCCGGCGTCGGCCCCGGCGTGCCGACTGTCGAGAACCGCGAGGATCTCGTACTTGCCCGAGTGCCGGACGAGGCCGTTGGCGGTCTTGCCGTCCTGCTCGCCGAACTGGCCCTCGCTGTAGATGATGGCCGTGCTTCCGGCGGGAAGCGAGGCAGAGGTGGGGAACGTCGCAGACATAGCACTCCTCAGAGAAAGGCTCAGAGGAGGCGACTGGATCGGGGCGGGGCGGTGACGCCCGACGGCCAACGAGAGGTCTAGCACTGAGAACCGGCAGTGTCGCCGATGCCTTGAGACTACCAGTGAGCCCGTTCGGAGCCCCGTTCGCCCGGTGGTGGGGCAGATTCGTGCGTGTTACGTTCGCAAGACACCCGACTGGACGGTGATCGTCATGAGCAAGTTCAGGGCGGGCGCATCAGCGCTCCTCGTCGCGTCTCTCGCTGTGGCGGGTTGCAGTGCACAGGACCCCGCACCCGAGGCCACCTCGTTGTCCCCCTCGGTCACAGACGGCCCGGAGGCCACGACGGAGCCCACAGAGTCGGATGATGCGGGACCCACCGAGGAGCCCCAGGACGAACCGAGCATCGAAGGGCCGCTCGACGCGCTGCACGCGGTCGAGCTCGCGCTGCAGCTGGCCGTCGGTGCCGCCGTCGTCGAGCTCGGCCGGGACACCGAAGGCGGCCGTGAGGTGTGGGAGGTCGGCGTCCTGCGCGACGACGGTGCTGGGGTCGAGCTCTACCTCGATGCCATGGACGGCACCGTCGTCAGGGAGCAGCCCCTCTCCCTGGACCCTGAGCAGCAGGAGCCGCCCGCGGTGAGCGCCGAGGACGCGATCGGCATCGCGCTCGCGACCGTTCCCGGCACGGTCGACGAGCTCGATCTGGGTACCGAGATGTCACGCGTGGTCTGGGAAGTCGTCGTCGTGGCGGACGCCGGTGGGGAGTTCGAGATCTACATCGACGCCGAGAGCGGTGACGTGCTCAAGCAGGAGCGCGACGACTGAGCACCTCGCGCAGCCGCGCGGCGAACGCCTCGGGCTCGCCCGGCTGCCCGAACTCCCCGCCGAGGAACCCGCCGTGGTGACTCGGGAACTCGGTGACCTCGAGGTCCAGCGCCTCGGCCAGCGCCGTCGTGGTGCGCCACGTGAGCAGGCCGTGGCTCTCGACGCCCGCGGCGAGCACGAGGTGGGTCGAGGCGCGGGTCAGGTCCGCGACGTCGGGCCGGTACTCGACGACCGGCGCCGACCGGCCGGACAGGAGCGGGTCGTCCCGGGAGCCGTCGTCGTCCACGGGCAGTCCGAAGGTGGCGGGGTCGGGCGGCTCCGCACCGAAGTCGGGGGTGAACTCGCCCTGCCACGACGTCTGCGCGATGAACAGCGCCATCCCGGCCCCCCAGCCGCGCTCGTGGTACGTCTGCGTCACGAGACGGGTCGCGGCCTGGGCCTGCTCGGCGTCAGGCAGGACGGTGATGACGGGCGGCTCGTGCGCCACGAGCGTCACCACGTCCTCCGGGTGGGCGGCGACGAGTGCCAGCGCGGTGACGGCGCCACCGCTGCTCGCGAAGAGATCGACGGGGCCGGCACCCAGCTCGGTGATGCGAAGGTGCAGGTCCTCCGCCTGCTGCTCGGGTCGGTGGTCCACCTCGCCGTCGTCGCGCGAGCTGCGGCCGAGTCCCCGCGGGTCGTAGGTCACCACCGTGCGGTCGGGGAAGTGTGAGGCGAGCGTCGTGAAGCCCTCGGCGGTCATGGGCTGACCGATGAGCAGCAGCGGCGGGTCGCCGTCCGCCGTCGGCAGTGGGCCGCGCACGTCGTAGGCGAGCGTGGCGCCCGGTACGGCGAGGGTGTGGGTCTCGGCGGTCGTCACAGTGGTTCCTCTCGGGGTGACTACAGGTCGCGGGAGGACAGGACGCAGAACTCGTTGCCCTCGGGGTCCGCGAAGACGTCCCAGCTCACGTCGTCGGTCTGGCCGACGTCGACCCGCGTGGCGCCGAGCGAGAGGATGCGCTCGATCTCGGCGTCGCGGTCGTCGCTCGTGTGAGGCGCGAGGTCGAGGTGAAGCCGGTTCTTGACCTGCTTGCTCTCGGGGACGGTGACGAACACGAGACCCGGTGGCACCTCGGCCCACGGCATGGACTGGAGCTTCTCGACGCTCGCGTGCGAGGGGACGAGCACGGCTTCCTCGTCGCTCTCATAGATGATCTGCCAGTCGAGGACCTGGGCCCACCACCGGGCCTGGGCCGCGATGTCGTGACTGTCGACGACGACGCTGTACCAACGCAGAGCCATGGGGTTCCTTTCCTGGGGGACGCACTCTCGATCGTGGCATCCCGCCGGGGGGCGTGCCACACGAGTGGGGCGTTGCTGTTCCGCCCATAGGTCCCACGGTGGGCCGTCAACCGGACTGTACGTTCGAGTTATCGGTGCCCAACGGAGGGAATCACCATGAAGGTCGCAGGCAAGACCGTCGCCGTCACCGGGGGAGGCAACGGCATCGGACGCGAACTCGTCCTCGATCTGCTGGCACGCGGCGCACGAGTTGCGGCGCTCGACCTGGACGAGGTGGGGCTCAAGGAGACCGAGACGCTCGCGGGCGACCAGGCGGTCCATCTCTCGACGCACGTCGTGGACGTCACGGACGCCGAGGCCGTCGATGCGCTGCCCGCGGACGTCGTCGCCGCGCACGGCCAGATCGACGGACTCATCAACTGCGCCGGGATCATCCAGCCGTTCGTGAAGTTCGCCGAGCTCGAGCGCGCCGCGATGCAGCGCGTCATGGACATCAACTTCTGGGGCGTGGTCAACACCACGACGATCTTCCTGCCGCACCTCCTCAAGCGCCCCGTGGCGCACCTGGTCAACGTCTCGAGCATGGGCGGGTTCCTGCCCGTTCCCGGTCAGACCGTCTACGGCGCCTCGAAGGCCGCCGTCCGGCTCCTCACCGAGGGTCTCAACGCCGAGCTCACCGAGACACCCGTGAGCGTCACGGTCGTGTTCCCTGGTGCCATCGCGACGAGCATCGCCACGAACTCGGGCATCGAGATGCCCGGTGGCAAGGACGCCGGGACGGCCAGAGCGGAGTCGACGCACAAGACGACGCCGGCCCCCGACGCGGCGCGCATCATCGTCGACGCCATGGAACGCGACGCGTACCGGGTCACGGTGGGCAAGGACGCGACGCGCATGGACCGCATGGCGCGGTGGATGCCGGTGCGCTCGGCCCGGATGATCTACAAGACGATGAAAGACCTGCTCGGGTAGGGACCTCAGCCGACCGCGGTGAGGATCACGGCGGCCAGCTCGTCCGGCTTGGTGAACTGGGGCCAGTGGCCCGTCGCGAGCCCGACGACCTCGACGTCGCGCATCTTCGCCGCCTCGGCCATGTACGGGTGGCCCGAGTCGAGGAGCTCGCGCAGCACCGTGACGGGCATCGAGCAGCACACGAGCGTGGTCGGCACGGAGTAGCGACGCTCGTCCGAGAGCCGTTGCGGCTCGGTGCTGGCGCCGATCGGGTGGGGGATCGCGCGCTCGCGGAACCGCGCGCGGGCTTCGTCGTCGAGGTCCACGAGCTCGGCGTCGTCGAACGCACGCCACTCGGGCAGGGGGAGCTCCGCGCCCTCTGCCTCCCACTCGTCGCTGACGATCCCGCCGTCGCCGAGCGGCCCGGAGTCGACGTAGATGGTCCGTGCCACCTTGTCCACGCGCGCGTCCGCCGCTCCCGAGATGACCGCTCCACCACCGGAGTGGCCCACGAGCGCTACCGGCCCGGCTGCGGCATCGATCCGCGCGATCACGGCGTCCACGTGGTCGCGCAGGCCGATCCCGGCGCGGTCCGCGTCGCGTGACTCGAGACCGGGCAGCGACAGCGCCTCGACCCGATGTCCTGCGGTGCGCAGGGCCGGAGCCACCTCGTCCCACGACGAAGCATCGAGCCAGAAACCGGGAACCAAGATGATGTCCATGCCTGAACCGTAGGTCGTGGCACCAACATGCGCGCGTCCTACGTCCGAACGGCCCCCGTCATCCTCACGACTCCGCGACCAGGTGGTGCGCCGGGGCGTAGGGTCGCGGCCGTGGAGTGCGCCTACTTTGATGCGGGGGTCTGCCGGTCGTGCCGGTGGATGGGCGTCGGGTACGCCGAGCAGCTCGCGCGCAAGCAGGGTGTGGCGGAGGCCGCCGTCGGTGGAGCCTTGGGCGAAACCGGCGCGGTGGAGTGGCTCGCACCCGTCCCGAGCCGCGAGGCGGGGTTCCGCAACAAGGCGAAGATGGTGGTCGCCGGGACCGCCGAGGCACCCACCGTGGGAATCCTCGACGCGGCAGGGCACGGCGTGGACCTGCGCGAGTGCGGGCTCTACACCCCGGGCATCCGCGCGGCGCTACCCGTCCTCGCCGAGTTCGTCTCACGCGCCCGCCTGACCCCCTACGACGTGCCCTCGCGCCGCGGCGAGCTCAAGCACGTGCTCGTCACCGAGTCGCCCGGCGGGGAGCTCATGGTGCGCTGGGTGCTGCGGTCCACCGAGTCCGTCACACGGTTGCGCAAGCACCTGCCCGAGCTCCGGGCGGCGTTGCCGCACCTGGCCGTGGCGAGCGCGAACATCCTGCCCGAGCACAAGGCCGTGCTCGAAGGACAGGTCGAGGTGCCGCTCACCGAGTCCCAGCACCTGCGCATGGTGCTGGGCGGGCTGCCGCTCTACCTGCGCCCGCAGGGCTTCTTCCAGACCAACTCCGAGATCGCCGCGGCGCTCTACGCCCAGGCGCGTGCGTGGGTGGTCGACGCCGAGCCCACGAGCCTCTGGGACCTGTACTGCGGCGTGGGCGGGTTCGCCCTGCACTGCGCCGGGTCGCGGGGCGGCGTCAGCGGTGTGGCCGACGGCGGGAGCACGGGTCGGCCACGCACCGTCGTCGGCGTCGAGACGTCGGCGGAGGCCGTCGTGGCCGCCCGCCGCAGCGCCGCCGAGGCCGGTCTCGACGCCCGGTTCGTGGCCGGCGACGCGACGGCCTACGCGCTCGCGGCCGACGCACCGCCGGACCTCGTGGTCGTGAACCCGCCGCGGCGGGGGATCGGCGGGGAGCTCGCCGGCTGGCTCGAGAGCTCCGGCGTGGTACGCGTCCTCTACTCGAGCTGCGACGCGACGTCGTTGGCACGCGACCTCGCGGCGATGCCGTCGCTGCGGCCGGTGTGGGCTCGCGTGTTCGACATGTTCCCGCAGACCGACCACTTCGAGACGCTCGTGCTGCTCGAACGGGGTAGCGCCCAGGCGTGAGACGGGCTCACGTGCGCGCGGCCTGGCCCGGCTCCCGGGCGAGCACGAGGTCGCGGAGCGACTCGGTCGGCAGCGTGCTGTCGAGCCGGAGCACGGGGCAGGAGAGCGTCGCGAGCCACTCCTCGTGGCGCACTCGGCTGCGACCGTCGAACGTGGGGTCGTCGTAGCCGCGAGCCCACGAGAAGAACTCCTCGAGGGCTCGTTCGTCCACCCCGCTGCTCGTGCGCCGCTCGTGCTCACGACTCGCGAGTCGCCGGAGCCGCTCGACCGGGTCCAGCGTCAGGAAGACCACCGCGTCGCAGCGAGCGCTCACGGCATCCCCCCAACCGAGCATGCACCCCGACAGCACCCACGCCTCGCGCGGCAGGAAGACCTGCGCCATGAGCGCCACCCGGTCGGCCGGTGCCCGCTTGACCGAGTACGGCGGGTCGGTGGGCACCCAGAAGTAGTCGTCGACGTCGGCGTGCGGGACCGACCACGCGTCGGCGACCGCTCGCGCGAGCGTCGTGGTCCCCGTGCCGCTCGCACCCACGACCTGAACCCGTCCCCGCTGCACACCTCGATCCTGCCAGAGGAAGGACCGGTGGCCGGATGCGAGGCGCCACGAGCACCTGCGCGACGGGGGTCGCCGCCGGGGGTCGCCGTCGGCCCTACCGCGCCGCGTCGAGCTCGGTCTGGACCGTGTTGAGGAGGTCCTCCCAGGAGGCGACGAACTTGTCGACGCCCTCGCGCTCGAGGGTCGACGTGACGTCCTCGTAGTCGATCCCGAGGGCCGCGAGCCCGTCGAGCAGCGCGTGGGCGTCCGCGTACTCGCCCGTCACGGCGTCCCCGTGCAGCTCGGCGTGGTCGAACGTGGCCTCGAGGGTCGCGCCGGGCATCGTGTTGACGGTGCCGCCCACCGCGAGCTCGGTGACGTAGAGCGTGTCCGGCAGCGCAGGGTCCTTGACACCCGTCGACGCCCACAGCGGTCGCTGCAGGTTGGCGCCCGCGTCGAGGAGCGCGCGGGCGCGCGGCGTCGCGAACTCTTGCTCGAACAGCTTGTACGCGAGCCGGGCGTTCGCGACCCCCGCGCGGGAGCGCAGCGCAGCCGCCTCGTCGCTCCCGACGGCGTCGAGGCGTGCGTCCACCTCGGTGTCGACGCGAGAGACGAAGAACGACGCGACGGAGTGAATCGTCGCGAGGTCGATCCCCGCGGCCTGCGCCCGCTCGAGGCCGGAGAGGTAGGCGTCGATGACCTCGCGGTAGCGCTCGAGGGCGAAGATGAGCGTGACGTTGACGGAGATGCCGCGCGCGAGCGTGTCCGTGATCGCGACGAGCCCCTCGGCAGTGGCGGGGATCTTGATGAGCACGTTCGGCCGGTCGACCTTGGCCGCGAGCTGCTCGGCCGCGGTGACGGTCCCGGCGGCGTCGTACGCGAGGCCCGGTGGCACCTCGATCGAGACGCGCCCGTCGACGCCGCCCGAGCGCTCGAAGACGTCGACGAAGACGTCCGCAGCGGCCGCGACGTCCGCCGTCGTGATCTCGAGGACCGCCCCTTCGGCGGAGGCGCCCGTCGCGGCGAGTGCCGTGATGGCGTCCTGGTAGGAGTCGGAGGAGGCGACGGCGTTCGCGAAGATCGTGGGATTGGTCGTCACGCCCACGACGTCGCGCGTCGCGATGAGCTCGGCCAGCTCGCCGGAGCGGATGCGCTCGCGCGACAGGTCGTCGAGCCAGATGCTCACGCCGAGGGCGCTGAGCTGGGCGGTGCGGGTGACGGACATGGGACTCCTTGCTCGGACGCGGGTGCTTCGTCCCACCCTAGGTCGGCCTGCCGCGGATGGCAGGCCGCACACCCTGTACGGTCGGGTCCGTGACCTCCGACATGCCCGCGCTGGGAGCGAGCCTCCCCGCGCCCAGCACCAGCCGCCCTGACCGCCCCGTGCGCCGCGAGCCGCTCCTCGTCGCGGCACGCAAGATCGCCCCGGACCTGATCGCGCTGCGCCACGCGCTGCACCGCACCCCGGAGATCGGGCTCGCGCTTCCCCTCACGCAGGCGCAGATCCTCGCCGCCCTCGACGGACTCGACCTCGAGATCACCACGGGCACGGCCCTCGGCTCCGTCACGGCCGTGCTGCGCGGCGCGCGGCCGGGGCCGGCCGTCCTGCTGCGCGGTGACATGGACGCGCTGCCCGTGCACGAGGAGTCGGGAGAGACCTTCACGAGCGAGCACGACGGCGTGATGCACGCGTGCGGCCACGACCTGCACATGGCGGGGCTCGTCGGTGCGGTGCGGCTGCTCGCGGCCCGGCGCGAGGAGCTCGCCGGCTCGGTCGTGCTCATGTTCCAGCCGGGCGAGGAGGGCTTCCACGGCGCTCGGTTCATGATCGAGGAGGGGGTGCTCGACGCGGCGGGGGAGCGCGTCGTCGCCGCGTACGGCGTGCACGTGTTCTCCGCCCACGTCCCGACGGGCATCGTCGCCTCGCGCCCCGGCACGCTCATGGCGGCCTCGGACCAGCTCCACGTGCGCGTCCTCGGCAGGGGAGGGCACGGCTCGACGCCGCACCTCGCCGCCGACCCCATCCCCGTCGCGGCCGAGATCGTGCTCGCGCTGCAGGCCGCCGTGACGCGTCAGTTCGACGCACACGACCCGGTGGTCGTCACCGTGGGTCGCTTCGTGGCGGGCACGACGGACAACGTCATCCCCGAGATCGCCGAGCTCGACGCGACCGTCCGCACGTTCTCCCCGGCGCAGCACGCCCTGATCCCCGAGCGGCTCACGCGGCTCGTCGAGAACATCGCGGCCGCGCACGGGCTCACCGCGGAGGTTCGGTACGAGCGCGGCTATCCCGTCACGATCAACGACGCCGACGAGGTGGCACGGGCCGCCCGCGTGTCGCGCGAGGTGCTCGGTGCGGGCGGCTGGCACGACCTCGTGAACCCGGTCGCCGGGGCGGAGGACATGTCCTACGTCCTCGAGCAGGTTCCCGGTGCGTTCGTTTTCGTCGGTGCGACCCCGCCCGGCGTCGACCCCGCGACCGCGCCCTACAACCACGCCGCGCAGGCGCGGTTCGACGACGACGCGGTACCGGTGAGCGCTGCCGTCCTCGCCGGCCTGGCGCTCGACCGGCTCGCCCAGGGCTGAACCGGCCCGCAGCGCCTCCACTCGCGGTGGCCCCGGCTCCGTCCTACGCTCGAAGCACGATGTCGCTGCGACCAGGAGGTTCACCGTGACGCACGACCGAGAAGACACCGAACGTCGCCAGAACGGGCCCGACGACCCGGAGGTCCCGGGATCGCAGCACGGTGAGACGCACGTCGACCCCGACGCGGACACGACCCACGGCACGGGGGCCGCACCGAAGAACGTCGACGACGACGACGTCGACGAGGACGGCTAGCTCGACTCGACCGGCTCGAGGGGTGAGCTCGCCGGCCCCTCGAGCACCGAGCCGTCGGGCGCGAACCGCGAGCCGTGCAGCGGGCAGTCCCACGAGCGCTCGAGGTCGTTCCACCGCACGATCCCGCCGAGGTGCGTGCACGCCCCGCTGACGGTGCACGTCTCGCCCTCGACCGTCGAGGTGGCCACGGGTGACACGCCTTCCCTCGCCACCACGCCGCTCCCCTCGATCGGGGGTGCCTCGCCCTCCGCGGCGCCCGTGATGGCGAGCTGGTCGCGCACCAGGGTCGCCGCGACCTGTGCGTTCGCCCGGAGTGCCGCCGTCGTCCCTGCGAGCTCGTGGCTGCTCCACGACCGGAACGCGTCGGACCAGGCCGGGGCGTCCTCGTCCGTCACGAGCGCGGCGAGGATCGCGGCCGCCGCGACCCCGTTCGTCATGCCCCACTTCGCGAAGCCGGTCGCGACGAGCACGCGGTGCGACCTCGGCGTGAGCGGACCCACGTGCGGCAGCCCGTCGAAGGTGTGGAAGTCCTGGGCGGACCAGCGGTAGCGCGCCACCGCCCCGGGGAAGTGCCGCTCGGTCCAGTCGACGAGGTCCTGCGCCTGCATCGCCTCGGAGTCCGTGCGGCCGACGACGTGGTTGTTCCCACCCACGAGCAGGACGTCGCCGTCGGGACCGGGCACGCTGCGCACCGAGCGGACGGGTTCGCCCGCCGAGAGGTACATGTCCTGCGGCACGGGCCCGGCGGGCTCGAACGCGGTGAGGTAGGAGCGGTGCGCCTCGAGCCGGGCGAAGAACGCCCCGCGGTCGGACACGGGGCTGCCCGTGGCGAGGACGACGTGCCCGGCGTGCACGGTGCCGGCCGTCGAGACGACGGCGTCGTCGTCGTGGATGTCGGTGACGCGCGCGCCGGTGCGCAGCGCGACCCCCAACGACGCGGCGTGGGTGGCGAGTGCTTCGAGGAGCAGGCGGGGGTCGAGCTGGAGCTGCCCGTCGAGGACGACGGCGCCCACCACGTCGAACGGCTCGTCACCGCCCTGTCGCCAGCGCACCGGCAGGCCGAGCCGTTCGCACGCCTCCTGCTCGCGCTCGACGGCCTCGAGCTGGTCGTCGTCGGCCGCGAACGTCACGGCCGCGCGCTGCTGGACGTCCACACCGAGCTCGCGAGCCCGCGACAGCACCCATGCCTGGCCCGCGCGGTTCCCCGCGACGTACTGCTCCACGAGGGCACCGTCGTGGCGGGAGTCCAGCTCGGACAGCCGCGTGCCCTGCAGGAGCGAGACCTTCGCCGTGGTGCGTCCGCTCGCACCGGCCCCCACCTGACGGGACTCGAGGACGACCACGGAGCAGCCGTGCTCGGCGAGCTCGATCGCGGTCGCGAGGCCCGTGATGCCCGCCCCGACGACGGCGACGTCGTACCGGGGAGCAAGCGGGGTGGCGGACCAGTCGTGCCGGGGAGCGGAGTCGTCCCAGAGCGCGGGCCGTTCCCAGGGCGCGGGCCGTTCGGCAGGCGCTGGCTGTTCGGCAGGCGTCCTGGGCGGGGTGGGCGGCGGCACGGCTCAGGAGTTCCGCAGCGCGGAGATGAGCTCCGACTTGCGCATCGAGGAACGGCCCTCGACGCCCACCTCGCGGGCCTTGTCGCGCAGCTGCTCGACGGTCCAGTCCTCGTAGTCGCCCGCCTTGCCGCCCTTGCGGCCCACCTTCGAGCGGGACGTCTTCGCGGCGGCGTTCGCGATACGCGCCGACTTCTGCTTGGAGTTGCCCTCGTCGCGCAACTTCTCGTAGAGCTCTTTGTCCTTGACGCTCGGTCCGGGGTCTCGTCCTGGCATGTCGTCTCCTTCCCGGTCCCTCGAGTGTGTGCCGCGGCGACGCGCGGCGCATCTCGAGACGAGGTCAGCGCGTGACGATGCCCCCCGTGACCCACTGCCGCACCGCGGCGAGGTCCTGCTTCGTGAGGTCGATGCGCGCGCCGCGGCACAGCCCGACGACGTGGTCTGCCCACGTCTCGGCGAGCTTCTTGAGGGCCGGCTTCTTGCGCAGGTCCAGTCCCGCGTAGAGCACGCCGTCGATCACTTGCTTGACGGAGGAGCGGCCCACGTTCGCCTCGGCCGCCTGGCACGCCTCGTAGACCCGCCGCGACGTGAGCTCGCGGTCGAAGGACTGCTTCGCCGCGTCGTCGGCGAGCGCCTGCAGCAGCACGGCGAAGAACTCGGTGCGCAGGTTCGGTACGTCCGTCACGGTCGTGATCTGGCGCTGCAGCGGGGCCAGGTCCACCTTGGCCGCAGCCTTCGTCGCGTCCGCCTTGGCCTCCTTGGTCGTGGCGGGTTGCCGTGCCGGGGATGACGACGGCGCACCCGCAGCGGCATTCTCCGTGGGTGCCGCGGCGCCGCCGTTGCTCGCCGTCGGCCCCGTCGCTTCCTTCCCTGCGCCCCCGCCTGCCCTGCCGGAGCCCGCGCCGTTCGCCCTGCGCGCACCGCCCTCGGTCGTGCCCTCGTCGGCCGCCGCGACCGCGGTGCGCAGCAGGGCGGCGAGCGCGTCGGCCGCGACGACCTCGTCCGCGACGGCGCGATAGGCGCTCGCGGCCGGGCTCGCCGTGACGATCGTGACCCGGCGGTCCGCGGCGCGGCAGCGCAGGGCGAGGGGGGTGAAGTCCGCGTCGGCGGAGACGATCACGAACTCGTCGTAGTGCGTCTGCGCGGCGAGGGCGTCCACGGCGTCGAGCACGAGGTTGATGTCCGCGCTCGACTTGCCCTGCTGCGTGAGCGAGGGGCAGTCGACCACGGAGAAGCCCGCGCGCGTGAAGTTGGCCCGGAACTGCGAGAAGGCCGAGGGGTTGAGGTAGCAGTTGCGCACGAGGTAGCGGCGGGAGAACTCGCCGGAGGCGTCCGCGCCGTCCTCGAAGGCCGCGAGCCACAGGCCCGGCGACTCGGCGAACGCGGCGGCCGCGTCCGCGTCGAGGCGCTTGAGGCCCAGGTAGACGTTGTCGAAGTCGACGAAGAGCGCACAGCGCAGGGTGCGGGCCGGGGTGGTGGTCACGCCCCCATCCTTGCCTGCTTCGACCACGGAGGGCTACGCCTCGCGGATGGCGACCATCCACGAGATGCCGAAGCGGTCCTCGGCCTGACCGAACACGTCACCCCACGGCGCGAGCTCGAGGGGCATCGTGACCGTCCCGGAACCGGAGAGCTGCTCCCAGTAGCCCCGAAGCTCGGCCTCCTCGGTACCGCTCACGGAGATCGTGATGGCGCTGCCCGACGGCGCGGGTTCGCCGGCCGGCGAGTCCGCGACCATGAGGGTGAGGCCGGCGCTCGCCTTGATCTCGCCGTGCATGATCAGGTTCTCGTCCTCCGGGCCGCTCGACAGTCCGCCCTCGAGGTAGGTCGTCAGGTGGAGCTCGCCGCCGAAGACCCCGTGGTAGAACTCGAGGGCCTCACGGGCGGTGCCGCCGAGGATGACGTAGGGGTTGAGCAGGATGGTCATGGACGCCTCCGATCGTCGATGCGTCGAGTATCGACCCGGACGACGTGGCACGCGAGGCCAGGACGTCTAGAGCCCGGGCGCGCACGGCCCTGCGCCCACCGCGGCGAGCCCCGTGAGGTCGCCGCGCTGGAAGGTGTTGACGTGCGCATGGGCGTGCATGATCTGGGTCTCGTCCTCGATGTGGTCGAGCCCCACGAGGTGTCCGAGCTCGTGCCGCAGCACGCCCACGTACGCGTTGCGCTGCGTCAGGGTGCGCAGCGTGAGGTCGAGCACGATCTGCCCCGACACCGTGTGCGCCGTCCCGCGAGTCGGGTCCCGTGCCACGCGGGAGTAGGCGAGGCCCGCGACGTCCCCGTCGAGGGCGGCGACCTGCTGGTCGTCCGCCCAGCCGATGAGGACGGGCGCCCAGCGGTCTCCGTACAGCAGCGGGAGGAAGGGCTCACGATCCGGCGTGAGCGGTTCGTGCGTGGTGCCGTCGTAGTGGAAGACGAGCCCCGTCGCGGCACTCACCTCCTCCACAGCACGTGTGACGTACACGAGGAAGTCGTCGGGGGCGCCCGCCGTGTTGACGACGTAGTGGATGGGACGGCACGGCGACCACAGCACCGGCTCGCTCTCGCCGTCCGTGGGCATCAGCTCGCGGTAGGCCCACGCGTCGCTCGGGTTGTCGACCTGCGGCGGCTGGCCGAGAGGGCTGGACTCCTCGCCGAAGCCCGTCGCGGGCCGGTCGCGCGCGGGCGTGAGGCCGAGCGGGGTGGGCAGGTCGGTGCGTTCCGCGTAGGAACCGAGCAGCTCGGGCGGGACGCGCGTCGTGCGCAGCGAGTCGGCCGCGACGAAGATGACGGCGAGCGCGAGCGCGACGGCCACACCGATGGCGCCGAGCCGTGATGTCAGGGAGCGCCGCGGGGTCTCGCCGTGGCCCGGGAGCTCGTAACGGCCCGCCGGATCGTTCGTGCCACCGAGGTAGCCGGGGCCCGAGGAGCCGGGCGCGCCGTCGACGAACACCCCGAAGTTGGGCCGGGTCCCCGCGGCCTGGGCACGGGCCGCCTCCTCGTACACCCAGGTGGGGACGCGGCCGCTCGGCGCGACGGGGAGCCCGCCGACGGGCCGCTCGATCCCGGGCGACGGCGCGTCGTTCGCGGGCGTAGAGGTCTCGGACCAGTCGTCGGGGGGCGGCACGCTGCCAGTATCTCCCGGGGCCTCGAGCCGCTCAGGACGCGGGCGCCGCGATCTGGGCCGCGAGGTGCCCGGCGCCGTAGCCGTTGTCGATGTTGACGACCGCGACCCCGGGCGCGCACGCGTTGAGCATCGTCAGGAGCGGGGCGAGGCCCTCGAAGGCGGCGCCGTAGCCCACCGACGTCGGCACGGCCACGACGGGGGCGGACACGAGCCCCGCGACGACGCCGGGAAGCGCGCCGTCCATCCCCGCCACCACCACGATGACGCGCGCCGAGCGCAGCAGCTCGACCCGGCCGAGCACGCGGTGCAGGCCCGCGACCCCGACGTCGACGACGAGCTCGACGGCCCGGCCGAGGTGACGCGCCGTGGTCGCCGCCTCGCTCGCGACGGGGAGGTCCGAGGTGCCCGCGGCGAGCACGACCACGAGCCCGCCCGTCGGGTCCGGCGGGGTGCCCGGCCAGGCAAGGAGTGCGGCGTCGGCGTCGAGCACCGCCCCCGGGAGCACGGCGCGCAACGGTGCGACGTGCTCCGGGCGCACGCGGGTGAACAGCGTGGGGGCGTCGCGCTCGACGATCTCGAGGGCGATGTGGACGAGCTGGTCGAGGCTCTTGGACTCCGCGAGCACGGCCTCGGCGTAGCCGCGGCGGGTGGCGCGGTCGTGGTCGAGCTCGACGAGGTGGGCGGGGTCGCGGCGCAGCTCCCGCGGGGCGCCGTCGTCGGGCACGGGTGGCGTGGCCGACGGCGAGACACTCGCGGACGCCGTTCCCTCAGCCACCGCGGACCTCTACGAGCGGGAGAGTGAAGGCCCCGGACTGGACTCCCCGCAGGTCGAGGGCGACGAACCGGAACCCGGCCGCCCGGACCGCGCCCCAGACCTCGGTGCGCAGCGGCTCGGCGGCCACCTGGGCGATGTCGGCGGCGGGCACCTCGAGGCGCGCGATGTCGCCGTGGTGACGCACCCGCAGGTCGCCGAGGCCGAGGGCGCGCAGGGCCGACTCCGCGGTGTCGACCTGCGCGAGCTTCTCCGGGGTGACCTCCTCGAAGTGAGGGATGCGCGAAGCGAGGCACGGGGCCGCGGGCTTGTCGGCGCACGGCAGCGCACGGGCCCTGGCAATGCGCCGGACGGCGGCCTTGTCGAGCCCGGCGTCGGCGAGCGGGCGCAGGACGGCGTGATCGGTGGCGGCCTGCGCGCCGGGACGGTCGGGGCGGCGCGCGTCGTCGGCGTTCTCGCCGTAGGCCACCGCGTCGAGGCCGAGGCCGGCCACGAGCTCGTCGTCGATCGTGCGGAAGAGCTCGTCCTTGCAGAAGAAGCAGCGGTCGGGGCCGTTCGCCCGGTACTCGGGGCGGTCGCCCTCGTGCGTCTCGATCTCGACGACGGGTACGCCGAGGTGGCGGGCGACGTCGTGCGCCGCGGCGCGCTCGTCCGTGGCGAGGGAGGGCGAGACCCCGAGCACCGCGACGACGCGGGTGGTGCCGAGCGCCTCGGCGGCGAGGGCGAGCAGCGTCGAGGAGTCGACACCGCCCGAGAACGCGACGCCGAGCCGCCCGCGCGGCACCGCGCCCCGCAGCTGGGCGACCACCTGGTCGATGCCCCCCTGGTCAGCGGGCAGCAGCCCGGCCCCGTCCGTCGTCGTCATCGTCATCTCCTCATCATCCCCAACCTGTCCACCGTCGCTAGTTCGGCGTCGAGGGCGGGACAGGGGTGGTGCGGCGGGACTTGGTGTCCGCGACCATCTCGGTGAAGAACTTCTCGGTGAGCGGGTAGAAGAAGATCACCGCGATCGCGAGGAGCATGAAGCCGGCCGGGATGAGCCCGGCGGACAGCCGGATCGCCCACAGCGCGCTCTCGCCCTGCTCCACGACGGCGCCGGAGTACCCGCCGGCGGCGATGGCGTAGCCCGCCACCGCGCCGCCGAGCGCCTGCCCGAGCTTGCGGGTGAAGGAGAACAGCGCGTAGGTGATGCCCTCCGTGCGCACCCCGGTGCGCCACTCGCCGTACTCGACCGTGTCGGCCTCGAGGGCCCACATGAGCGTGTTCACGCCGGCGATCGAGATCCCCATGATGCCGAAGGAGATGATCGCGAACACCGGCTGGGCGGGCGGTGAGAGCGTGATGCCGACGGCGCCCACGATCCCGATGGCACCGAAGATGATGAACGACTTCTTCTTGCCGAACACCTTGACCATCTTCGGGATGAGCGGGGCGATGGCGAAGATGGCACCCGCGGACAGGATCGTCAGGATGATGAGGAAGTTCGCGTTCCCGAGCACGTCACGGGCGTAGTAGGCCTGGACGGAGCTCTGGGAGAACATCGCGAGCAGGAAGAGCAGCGAGCCGCCGCACAGCATGAGCAGGGGTCGGTTGTGCTTGAGCGTCTCGAAGCTCTGCCGCATCGAGACGTGGTCCACCTCGCGGTAGACGGTCTCCTTGGCGGTCTTGAACAGGAACAGGTACAGCCCCACGCCCACCACGAGGAAGATGAGCGTCGTGATGGTCAGCGTGCGTTGGAACTGCGCGGGGTCGGCCTTCGAGCCCTGGATCTGCGGCGCGACGACGAACGCGAGCATGATGATCGTCGTCGCCGTGCCGATCATGCGGTACGAGGCGAGCTTGGCCCGCTCGTCGGATCGCTGCGTCATCGCCGAGGCGAGCGAGCCGTACGGGATGTTGATGAGCGAGTAGGCGAGCCCGAGCCCGGCGTACGTGAGGTAGGCGTAGACGAGCGTGGCCGTGCTGCTCATGCCCGCGGGCACCGAGAACACCGCGACGCTCAGGCCGAGCACGGGCACGGCGCCGAAGAGGAAGAAGGGGCGGAACTTGCCCCACCGCGTCATCGTCTTGTCGACCACGCGGCCGGCGAAGATGTCGGCGAACGCGTCGAAGATGCGCACCACAAGGAACAGCGTCGCGACGGCCGCAGCGGAGATGCCCGCGACGTCGGTGTAGTAGAGCAGCAGGAATGCCGAGGACATCGAGAACGCGAGGTTGTTCGCGGCGTCACCGGCGGCGTAGCCGAGGAACTGCGGCAGCCGGAGCCGTGGGACCTCGGCCTCCACGGCCCGAGGCACAGAGGTGGTGCTGGTCATGGCGGGGTCCTTGGTGGGTTCGGGCCGGATCAGGCGAGGTTCTGCCAGCGGCCGCGCAGCAGGTGGGCGGCGGCCTTGGGCTTGCGGTCGCGCGTGAACGCGCCCTTCTTGTTGCCGTCGACGCGGAAGATGCCGACGGAGGTCTGGAAGTCCGCGAAGTTCCAGACGTGCTCGCCGACGACGGCCGGCACGGAGTCGAACACGCGATGGTTCATGTCGAGGTACTCGACCTGGTACTCCTCCGTCCACGGGACGGCGACCGTGGCGTGCAGACCGGCGACGGTGTCCGCGCCGTACTCCGTGACGATGATCGGCTTGCCGTCACCCGCCCACGCCTCGAGCTCGGTGCGCCACGCCGCCTCGGCGCCCACGAGGTCACCCGTGTGCACGTACCAGCCGTAGTAGCGGTTGAGCATGAGCACGTCGCCGAACTGCGAGACGCGGCACTTGCCGTGCGGGGCGAGCATGACGTTGACGAAGCCGACGGGCCGGGAGGGGTCGAGCTCGCGGGTCAGCGCGAAGAGCGGCTCGAAGTACCGCTCGGCGGCCTCCGTGTCGGACTCGGGCTCGTTCGCGATGGACCACAGCACGACGCTCGGGTGGTTCTTGTCCCGCGCGATCAGCTCACGGATGGCCTGCTTGTGCGCGTCCTGGGCCTTGTCGTTGACCGTCTCGGGGGAGAAGGTCGTGTAGCCCTGCGTGCCGAACACCCCGCCCGCGAGGCCCATGTTCTGACCCACGGCCGCGACCTCGTCGATGACGACGATGCCCTGACGGTCCGCGTAGTCGTAGACCTCCTCGGCGTACGGGTAGTGCGAGGTGCGGAAGGAGTTCGCGCCGATCCAGTCGAGGAGCGCGAAGTCGTGCACCAGGTAGGCGTCGTCGTGCCCCTTGCCGCGCACGGGGGAGTCCTCGTGCTTGCCGAAGCCCGTGAAGTAGAACGGCTCGCCGTTGATGAGGAACTGGGTGCCGCGGACCTCGACGGTGCGGATGCCCACGGTCTGCGGGTAGCTGTCGACGGTGTCGCCGCCGGAGACGAGCCGCGCCTCGAGCTCGTAGAGGTAGCCGTCGCCCGGTCCCCACAGGTGAGCGTCGTCGACCCGGAGCTCGCCGTCGGCCCCGGAGCCGGTCGCCACGACCATGCCCTCGGCGTCGCGCAGCGTGACCTCGACGTCGACGCCGCCCTCGCCCGAGGCCTCGACGGCGTAGCGCACGACGCCGGCCGCCTCCTCGATGTCGGTGACCACGGTGATGTCCGAGACGAAGCTCGTCGGGGTCGCATAGAGCCACACGGATCGGTGCAGGCCCGCGTAGTTGAAGAAGTCGTGGAAGTACTTCTGCTGGCGGCGGTGCCCCTGGTCCTCGATGAGCCCCGGGGGGATCGTCTCGAACGTCAGCTCGTTGTTGACGGCCGCGGTCACGAGGTACTCCTCGCCCGCGGTGACGAGCTCGGTGACGTCGGCCTCGAAGGGGGTGTAGCCGCCCTCGTGGGTCGCGACGAGCGTCTCGCCGAGCCAGACGTCGGCGGCGTGGGTCGCGGCGTCGAAGCGCAGCACGATCCGCTCGCCCGCCCAGCCGCGCGGGACCCGCACGGTGGTCTGGTACCAGGCGTCGCCCACGTGGTCGCGCACGTCGCCGTCGGCGAAGATGTCGTTGTAGCTCGCGGGGACCGGCACCTCGACGGCGTCGGCGAGCGGTCCGGCGAACCACCGCTCGTCGCGGCCCGCGCCCTGCGCGTCGAGCCGGAAGCTCCACAGTCCGTCGAGCGACTTGCGCTCGCGGGTGGCGGTGTCTCGGGGGCGAAGCATCGGGGTTCCTCCTGGGGATGTGCGGCGCCGGCTCGGTGGTGGCGCCGGTGCCGTCGGGTCCATTAGCGGCCCGTCCGCCCGGCCATGACAAGCGGTTGCCATGACTTGTCGTGCGCCGTAGCGTGCAGCCATGGCGCACGGGCAGCCGGGTCGCGGTCCCACGATCTACGACGTCGCGCGGGCGGCCGGCGTGGCCCCCTCCACGGTGAGCCGGGCGTTCTCCCGTCCCGGGCGCGTCAACGCCGAGACGGCCGAGCGCATCCGGGTCATCGCCGAGGAGCTCGGTTACCGGGCCAACCCGCTCGCCCGCGCGCTGCCGACTGGTCGGACCTCGCTACTCGCGCTCGTCATCTCCGACGTGACCAACCCGTTCTTCTTCGACATCATCCGGGGAGCCGAGGAGGCCGCCGCGAAGGCCGGCTACACGCTCCTCGTCGCGGACGCGCGCGAGTCAGCCACGGCGGAGCGGGAGTCGCTCGACCGGATGATCAACCTCGTCGAGGGGGTCGTGCTGGCGACGTCGCGGATGTCCGACTCCGCGATCCGCGTCGTCGCGAAGCAGCGGCCCACGGTCGTCCTCAACCGGGCGCTCACCGACGTGCCGAGCGTGCTGACGGACAACGCGCGAGGCATGCGCCGGGCGGTCGAGCACCTCGCGGACCTCGGCCACCACACCATCACCTACGTCGCCGGCCCGGAGGCCTCGTGGGCGGACGGGATGCGGTGGCGTTCGCTGCACGACGGCGCCTACGAGCTCGAGCTGCGCGCCCGGCGGCTCGGCCCGTTCCCACCCACGGTGCGCGGCGGGCACCTCGCGGCGATGGAGCTCGCCGCACACCCCACGAGCGCGGTGATCTGCTACAACGACCTCCTCGCGATCGGCCTCATGCGCGGGCTCGCCGAGCTCGGGGCACGCGTGCCGGGCGAGGTCTCCGTGATCGGCTTCGACAACATCTTCGGCTCGGACTTCTGCTCGCCGCCGCTCACGACGGTGGCCGCACCGTTGCGAGCGCTCGGCGACCAGTCGGTGCGGCGCCTGCTGGCCCAGCTGCGTTCCTCGGCGGGGCCCGAGTCGCGCCCGACGATGCTGCCGGCTCAGCTGCTCGTGCGCGCCTCGACGGCGCGGCCGGGCCGACGGCGCAAGCCGTGGGTCCGCGCGGCGGCGGCCGGTGCGCAGCAGGGCACGGGGGTGCGGCCTGCGGCGCTGACGTGACTCACGGTCTGCGGCGGCTCAGGTTTCGAGGAGACCCAGCGTCCGAGGAGGTTCAGGGTTCGAAGAGCCGGCCGACGGCGGACAGCGAGTCGACGAGCCCCGGGATGCGCGAGCGCGCCGCGGCATAGGCCGCGACGAGCTCCGGGTCGGTCGGCACCCGGACGGCGTCGACCTCGGCCGGACCCTGGACGAGGGCGAGCGCGCCCGCGAGGGAGTCCGCACGACCGAGGGCGAAGAGGCCGAGCGCCGCGGCGCCGAGCGCGGAGCCCTCGGCCGCGCCCACGGTGTAGAGGGGGCGGTCGACGACGGCCGCGAGCACGTCGCGCCACAGCGCGGACCGGAACGCACCACCCGTCGCGCGCACCGACGTGACTCCCTCGGGCGCGAGCCGGTCGAGGCGGTCGACGATGACGCCGAGCTGCAGGGCGACGCCCTCCACGGCGGCCCGCACGAGGTGCGCCCGGGTGTGCGCACGACGTAGGCCCAGGTAGGCGCCGGGGACGTCCGGGTCCCACAGCGGGGCGCGCTCGGCGAGCAGGTACGGCACCATGACGAGCCCCTCGGAGCCCGCCGGGACGCGCGCCGCGAGCTCGAGCACGCGCTCGTCCGCGCTCGGACCCTCGCCGTCGACGGCGGGTCCCTGCAGGTCCGGGGCGAGTGCCGAGCCGGCCCAGCGCACCACGACGCCTCCGTTGCTCACGGCGCCGCCCACGACCCACGCGTCGGCCGTGAGCGCGTAGCAGAACAGCGAGGGGTCGAGGTCCTCGGGCGGGGCGGCGACGACCATGCGTGCCGCCCCCGAGGTCCCGAGCGAGAGGCCGACGACGCCGGGGTCGAGCGCCCCCGTGCCGAGGTTGCCGAGCGGGCCGTCCGCGGCACCGACCACGACGGGTGTGTTGACCGGGAGGCCCACCCGGGTCGCGACGGCGCGCGACAGCCCGAGGATCGCCGTCGTCGGCAGGATGTCGGGGAGCTGGTCGGTCGAGATCCCCGCGAGCGACGTCGCCCGCGCGCTCCACGTGCGCGTCCGCCGGTCGAGGAGAGCCGTGCCGGACGCGCTCGACAGCTCCGTCGCGAGGGTGCCCGTGAGCCGCCACAGGACGTAGTCCTTGAGACCCACCCACCAGCGCACCCGCCCGACCGTCTCGGCGTCGTGCCGCGCGAACCACGCGAGCTTGGTGAGGGGGGTCATCGAGTGCACGGGGGTGCCCGTGATCGCGTGCAGCTCGAGGGCCTGGCCCGAGGCGCGCAGCTCGGCGGCCTCTGCAGCCGAGCGCGCGTCCGCCCAGGTCAGGAGCGGAGTCACGGGGGCCATCTGCGCGTCGAGGCCGATGAGCCCGTGCATCGCGGTGCTGACGCTCAGTGCGACGACCTCCGCCCCGCGGGAGGCGGCGACGGCGTCGGCGAGCGCGCTCAGCGTCGCGGCGGCGACCGTCTCGGGGTCCTGCACCTGGTGCCCGGGTCGCGGCTCGAGCAGCGGGTACTCGCGCACGGCCACGTGGCGCCACGGCGCCGCCTTGCCCGTGGCCCCGAGCCCGAAGGCCGCGACCTTGGCCGCCGTGGTCCCGACGTCGACGCCGATGATCACCTGGGCCGGTGGCGCGGTCGGGGTCGGCGAGGCGCTCACGGCGCGCCCTCCCCGATCAGCTCGCGCACCTGCGCCGCGACCTGCGCGGCGACGCGGGCGGACTCGGTCTCCGCGAGCTCGGGCTTGAGCACGTCGAGGATGCGGGCCGCGGCCTCCTCGAGCTCCCCGGCGGCGAGCTCGGTGAGCTTCTCGCCGAGCGCGTCCTGCACCGGGTCCGAGCCCCGCAGGTGCGCGAGCCAGGCCGCGATGATCCGCGTGGCTGCCTCGCCGGTGCGGCCCGCGGCGAGCTCGGCGCGCAGGGTGGGGTTGACGCGCTCGCGCAGCTTCTTCGAGCCGTCGGCGGCGATCTGGGAGAGCAGGTGACGGATCGCGGGGTTCTCGAAGCGCTCGACGAGGGCTGCCCGGTAGTCGACGAGGTCGGCGTCCGGGAGCGTCAGGTGTGCCACGGCCTCGTCCCACCACGCCTCGATCCAGGCACGGCACGTCGGGTCGGTCACGGCGTCCGCGACCGTCTCGTGGCCGCGCAGCGGCCCGGCGTAGGCGAGGAGCGAGTGGGCGCCGTTGAGGAGGTACAGCTTGCGCGTCTCGAACGGCTCGATGTCGTCGGTGAACGTGGCGCCGGCGTCCTCCCAGCGCGGCCGACCGGCGGGGAAGTCGCCCTCGAGGACCCACTCGGTGAAGGGCTCGGTGACGACGGGCACGGTGTCCTCGCGTCCCGTGGCCTCGCGCACGAGCGCGACGTCGGCGGGTGTGGGTCGCGGGGTGATCCGGTCCACCATCGTGGTGACGAAGGAGACGTGCTCGTCGATCCACTCCAGGAGCGAGGGGTCGAGCAGCGCCGCGGCGTCGCGCACCACCGCGCGCACCGCGGCGCCGTTGCCCTGCAGGTTGTCGCACGGCACGAACGTGATCGCACCGGCCCCGGCGGTGCGGCGGGCGAGCAGTCCCGCCACGAGCCGCACAGGGGCGGTGCGACCGGCCGCGCGCGTGTCGGTGCGCAGGGTGGCGAGATCCGCGGCGACGTCGGGGTGCTCGGTGTCGAGGTGACCGTCCCCGCCGCGCAGGTAGCCGGCCTCGGTCACGGTCGACGTGACGAGGACGACGGCGGGGTCCTGGAAGTAGCCGAGCCATGCTGCGTCGTCGTCGGCGGCGTGCGCGGCGACGACGGCGGGGATGATCTCGACGTGGTCGCCGTCTGCCGCTCGGGTGTCGAGCGTGTAGAGACCGTCCTGGGCGGCGAGCCGTGCGGCGAGCCCGGCGCTGCGGCCCGAGAACGCGGCGATCCCCCACTCCCCGCCGTCGGACGCGTGCGTCGTGTACCAGGCCTGGTGGGCGCGGAAGAAGTTGCCGAGCCCCAGGTGGACGTGGCGGACGGGCGGCGCGGGGGACTCCCGCCGCAGGGTGCTCACAGCCCGAACACCTCGACGGGGCGACCGGCCACGAGGTCGACGGCGGTCTCGAGGGCCTCGTCGAGGTCGAGGCGGTGCTCGGCGACGAGCTCGGCGAGGAAGCCCGCGTCGAGGCGGCGCGACATGTCGTGGCGGGCGGGGATGGAACAGAACGCCCGCGTGTCGTCGATGAAGCCCGACGTGCGCGAGAGACCGGCGGACTCGGTCACGGCGAGGCGCCAGCGACGGATCGCGTCCGGGGCGTCGAGGAACCACCACGGCTGACCCACGTAGACGCTCGGGTAGAAGCCCGCGAGCGGGCCCAGCTCACGGGAGAACACCGTCTCGTCGAGCGTGAAGAGCACGAGCTTGAGTCCCGGGTGCGTGCCGAATCGCTCGAGGAGGGGGCGCAGGGCGTCGGTGAACTCGCCCTTGACGGGGATGTCGTGGCCCGTGTCCGGCCCGAATCGCTCGAGGCTCGCGGTGTGGTGGGAGCGGCGCACGCCCGGGTGGACCGTCATCGTCAGGCCGTCCTCGGTGGCCATGCGCGCCATCTCCACGAACATGTGGCGCCGCAGTGCCGTCGCCTCGTCGACCGTGACGGTGCCCGCGAGCGCACGGGCGTAGAGGCGTTCGGCGTCGGCCACCTCGAGGCTCGCGCTGCCGACGTCGTCGTGGCTGTGGTCCGTCGACACGGCGCCGTGGGCCTTGAAGTAGGCGCGGCGGGCTTCCATCGCGGCGACCCAGCCCGCGTAGGTGCCGGTGTCGGTGCCGGCGGCTTCGCCGAGCCGCTCGACGGCCTCGGCCCAGCCCGGCCGGACGGACTCGAGGTAGCGGTCGGGCCGGAACGTCGGGATGACGCGGCCGGCGAACGTCGGGTCGGCGGCGAGCGCGGCGTGCGCTGCGAGGTCGTCCGCGGGGTCGTCGGTCGTGGCGAGCACAGAGATGTCGAACTGCTCGAACAGCGCTCGCGGGCGGAAGGCGGGCTGCGTGAGTGCTGCGGCGATCTGGTCGTAGATCTCGTCCGCCGTCTCGGCGCTGGGCCGCACGGTGACACCGAAGATCTCGGCGAGCTCGGTGTCGAACCAGTACCGCACGGGCGTGCCGCGGAACACGTGCCAGTGCGAGCACAGCGTCCGCCACGCGGCCCGCGAGGCCTCCGGGTCGAGGGGCCCCTGGGCCACGCCGAGGTGCTCGAGCGGGACCCCGGAGGCGTGCAGCAGGCGCGTCACGTAGTGGTCCGGGCTGATGAGCAGGCTCGTCGGGTCCGCGAACGGCTCGTCGTCGAGCAGGAGCCGCGGGTCCACGTGGCCGTGCGGGGAGATGATCGGCAGTGCGCGGACCGCCTCGTAGAGCTCGCGTGCGATACCCCTCACCGCGGGATCGGCCGGCAGCAGTCGGTCGGGATGGAGGGTGAGAGGGGCGGGGGTCATGGAGCGAGTCTCCCGGGGGCGCGGGCCCGACGGCAACCGCTTGCCGTTTGTTGCCGTCGCCGGGAGTCCGTCGTCGGCCACGCCCTATTGCGTTCGGCACTTGTCACAGGGCGCGGCTAACGTTGGCGGACGTGCCAGCACCCGTCGTCCACGCCGCAGCCCTGACCAAGAGGTACGGCGACTTCACCGCCGTCGACGCGATCGACTTCGAGGTCGCACCCGGCGAGTCCTTCGGCCTGCTCGGGCCTAACGGCGCGGGCAAGTCGACCACGATGCGCATAGTGGGCGCCGTCTCGGCCCGCACGGCCGGTGACCTGCAGGTGCTCGGCCTCGACCCGGACACCCACGGCCCGCAGATCCGCTCGCAGCTCGGCGTCGTGCCGCAGGAGGACAACCTCGACGCGGAGCTCAAGGTGCGCGACAACCTCATCGTCTACGGGCGCTACTTCGGGCTGTCCAGGGCGGTGTGCGCGCAACGGGCGGACGAGCTGCTCGAGTTCGCCCAGCTCCAGGAGAGGTCCGGGGCGAAGGTCGACGACCTGTCGGGAGGCATGAAGCGCCGGCTCACGATCGCCCGCGCGCTCATCAACACCCCGCGCGTGCTCATGCTCGACGAGCCCACCACGGGCCTCGACCCCCAGGCACGGCACGTGCTGTGGGACCGGCTGTTCCGGCTCAAGGAGCAGGGCACGACGCTCGTCGTGACGACGCACTACATGGACGAGGCGGAGCAGCTCTGCGACCGGCTCGTCGTCATCGACCACGGGCGCATCATGGCCGAGGGCACGCCGTCGGCCCTCATCCGCGAGTACTCCTCGCGCGAGGTGGTCGAGCTGCGCTTCGGCTCGGAGCGCAACGCCGGCGTCGCCGCACAGCTCGAGGGCCTCGGCGAGCGCCTCGAGGTGCTGCCGGACCGCATCCTCGTCTACACGGCAAACGGCGAGGAGATCCTCGAGCACGTCTCGCGTGCCGGGCTGCACCCCACGACGAGCCTCGTGCGCCGATCGAGCCTCGAGGACGTATTCCTGCGGCTGACCGGACGGAGCCTCATCGAATGAGCACCGCACCGACGCAGGTCGAGGCCGCTGCCCGGCGTCGCGCACCCCGTCGCCGCGGCGCGCTGTACGTCGCCGAGCACCAGTTCCGGTCGATGTACAACTACAAGTGGACCGTCGTCATGAGCGGCATCGGCACGCCGCTGTTCTACCTGCTCGGCATCGGGCTGGGCCTCGCGACGCTGCTCGACGCCGACGTGGGGATGGGGCCGGGCGGCGCCGTGCCGTACGTCGTCTTCGTCGCCCCCGCCCTGCTCGTCTCCGCCGCCGTCTCCGTCGCGACGGAGGAGTTCACGTACACCGTGATGAGCGGGTTCAAGTGGCGGCGCGTGTTCTGGGGCATCAACGCGACGCCCGTGGAGCCGGGGCAGATCGCGACCGGGCTCGTGCTCGCCGTCGCGGCCCGCATGCTCTTCGGCACGGCCGTCTACTTCGCGCTCATGCTCGCGTTCGGCGCCGTCGGGGGGCTGTGGACGATGTGGCTGCTTCCCTTCGTGGGCGTGCTCGGCGGGCTCGCGTTCGGGCTGCCGCTGCTCGCGTACTCGGCCTCGCTCAAGGACGACTCCGGCCAGTTCGCCGCCGTGCAGCGCTTCGTGTTCACGCCGCTCTTCCTGTTCTCCGGCACGTTCTACCCGCTCGAGACGCTCCCCACCGCGTTGCACTGGATCGGGTGGATCTCGCCGCTGTGGCACGCGAGCGAGCTCGGACGTGTGCTCTCCTACGGTGCGCCCCGGCCCGGGTGGCTCGTCGCCGTGCACGTCCTGGCGCTCGTGGTGCTCGCCGTCGGCGGGTGGTTGCTCGCCCGTCGTGCCTTCACGAGGAGGCTGCGGTGAGCGGAGCCTCGACGACGACGACGGACGCCGGGCGGGTCGCGCGCCCACGCGGACTCGCCGTGCTCCTGCCGCCGCGGGTGCGCTCGCTGTACTCGGGCAACGCGCGCATGCTCGTGGTGCGCGGCTGGCTCGGGGCGAAGACGAACAACTGGATCGTCGTGCTCTCGGGCTTCTTCGAGCCGGTGTTCTTCCTGCTCGCGATGGGGATCGGGTTGGGCACGTTCATCGGCGACGTCGAGCTCGCGAGCGGGCAGTCGGTACCGTACGCCGCGTTCATCGCCCCGGCGCTGCTCGCCGTGTCCGCGATGAACGGGGCCGTCTACGACTCGACGTGGAACGTCTTCTTCAAGATGCACTTCGGCAAGCTCTACGACGCCGTGCTCAACACGTCGATGGGTCCGCTCGACGTCGCGCTCGGGGAGATCAGCTACGCCCTGCTGCGGGGGCTCGTGTATGCGACGGGCTTCCTGACCGTGATGCAGCTCCTCGGGCTCAACCAGTCCTGGACCGCGATCCTGTCGCTGCCGGCCGTCGTGCTCATCGCGTTCGGCTTCGCGAGCGTCGGCATGGCCATCACGAGCTACATGAAGACCTTCCAGCAGATGGACTGGATCAACTTCGTGATGCTGCCGATGTTCCTGTTCTCCGCGACGTTCTTCCCGCTCGACGTGTACCCCGAGGCGATCCAGCGTCTCATCCAGGCGCTGCCCCTGTGGCACGCCGTCGAGCTCGTACGGGGGCTCACTCTCGGCCAGTTCGGCCCGCAGCTGCTCGTCCACGTGGGCTACTTCGTGGGCATGATCGCGATCGGCATCGTCTTCACCACTCGCCGCCTGCGAGCCCTCTTCCTCGACTGACCGTCCCGCGCTCGGTGCCGGCTCGGGTGGCGCTTCGCGGAGGAGTGGCTAGCGTCGAAGCACGTCCCGGTGGGCGGACCCGGCGCCGCAAGAGCCCGGGCGCCGCGGGGTGTCGGAGGAGGTCCTCGACATGGCGCACGCGGTGACAGAGCCGACCGGGCGGACGGTTGGCCCGGTGAGTCCACGCGCGCCGGTCACGCTCGGGGCGGCCGAGAGCGCCCGAGTGCTCCGGCGCGTGCTGCTCCCGCTCATCGCCGTGGGCCCGATCGTGCGGCGTCCGCAGGTCAGCGCGCACCTCGACCACGCGCCGGGTGCCCACACGCCGGTGACGGTGCTGCACGAGCTGAGCCAGCGCTACGAGGGCCGCCCCGTGATGGTCCGGCTCGGCGGACGACGGATCCTCATCCCGCTCGACCACACGGACGCCCTCGCGGTGCTCGACCGCTCGCCCGACGAGTTCGACCCCGCCTCGCCCGAGAAGCGCGCGGCACTGCGCCACTTCCAGCCGCACGCCGTGCTGATCAGCCCCGCTCACCTGCGGCCGAGCCTGCGCCGGTGGAACGAGCACCAGCTCGACCCGCGCGAAGCGGGGCGACAGGCGGTGGCGGCGATGCAACGGGTCGCCACGCACGACGGCGGGCATCTCGCAGACGCCGCGATCCGCGCCGGCGAGCTGGCGTGGTCGGACGTGGACGAGCCGTTGTCGGCCCTGGTGCGGACCGTCGTGCTGGGCGCCCCGGCCCGCGAGGACAGCACACTGACCTCTCAGCTCGACGAGCTGCGCGCCGACGCCAACTGGGCGTTCGCGCGCCCGCGTCGCCGTCGGCTGCGTGCGACCTTCACCGAGCACCTGGCCGACCGTGTGGCAGCGGCCCCGCTCGGGGCGCTGGCCGCGACGGTGCCGGGGGAGCTGCGGGTCGCGGTGACCCAGGCGCCCCACTGGTTGTTCGCCTTCGACGCGGCTCGGCTGACCCTGTGGCGCGCCCTCGCCACGCTGGCGGCCCGGCCGGAGCTGCAGGACGCGGTGCGTGCCGAGGCGGCGGGCATCGGTGCCGAGACGTCCAACCGGCTTCCCCTTGCACGGGCGTGCGTGCTCGAGACCCTGCGGCTGTGGCCGACGACGCTGTCCGTCCTGCGCACCACCGCGACCGAGACCTCGTGGGGCGGCCAGGTGGTGCCCGCGGGCACGGGGGTCTCGCTGATCAGCCAGTACTTGCACCGCGATCCCGCGATCGGGCCGCGAGCCGACGCCTTCGTCCCCGAGGCAGATCCCGTCCGACCGGACGGCGGGGAGTGGGCGGTCATCCCGTTCAGCGCGGGCCCGGTGGCCTGCCCCGGCGAAGACGTCGTGCTGCGCACCACGAGTCATCTGCTGGCCGCGCTCGTCTCGGCCGCCCGGTGGGAGTCCGGCGACGGCGCCGACCTCGCGCACGACCCCGTCCCGCAGTCGCTCGACCACGCGAGCCTCGGCCTGCGTGCCCGCGAGGTCTAGCCAGAGGGGTCGTGGCCCGGAGTGATGGGCCGTCGCGGCAGCAGAGACCTACGGCCCCAACGCGGTGAGAGGGACGACGCGCACTCCGTCGGTACGCACGTAGCCGTAGCCCGAAGGCACGACGACGGCGAGGAATGCCGGCTCCCCTCGCTCGTGGGTGTCTACCGTCGATCGGAACTTGAGGAGGTTCGACGCGGCTCCGTCGACGGCTCCCGGCCCCAGCTTGACCTCGATCGCAGCCCACCGACCGTCGAACGTCTCGACGATCGCGTCGACCTCGAGCCCGTAGGAGTCTCGATAGTGGAAGACCGCCCCGTCGAGCGGCTGGCTGTAGATCCGCAGATCCCGGACCACGAGCGACTCGAAGAGCTGGCCGAGCGCGGCGGGGTCCCGGGCGAGAGCCCTGCTCGAAGCCCTGAGAGCAGCCGCCGCGAGAGACGGATCGACGAAGTGACGCTTGGGCGTAGGTGGGTCGACCATGCGGGTTGATCCTCGACAACCATCGCCCGGCGCAGTACGTCGAGGTAGTCGTCGACGGTCTGCCAGGCGAGTGCATCGCCGTCGCTGCTCGTGTCCGCGATGACGGTGGAGAGCGAGGCTTCTGTCGCGGTGTGCCGCGCGAGCGACAGTGCGAGCCGACCTAGGCGCTCCGGGTCCCGCCTCCCACCCGCGACACGTGGCACATCGACGTTGCAGATCGTGGCCAGGTAGTCGCGCGCGGCGAGAGCGGCAGAGTCGTCGTCCAGGTCGACGCTGCCGGGCCAACCTCCGCGAACGATGGTGCGGGCCACGGCTTCGAGACGTAGCTCGGTGGTCGAGGCTCGGGTCTCCTCGCCTTCCAGGAGGGCCGCGAGCGAGACTTCGCCCGTGGACTCACCCGACTCGTAGAGCGACATCGGTCGCATCTTCAGTCGGCTGAACCGACCAGCGCCAGAGTGGCGAGAGGTGTCGTCTTCCGGTGTGGCGGAGCCGGTCAGGATGAACTGTCCGGACTGCTGCCGTCCGTCGACTTCGTGACGCACGTAGTTCCAGAGCGCAGGCTGCTCCTGCCACTCGTCGATGAGGCGAGGTGTTCCGCCTTCCAGGAGCAGGCCGGGATCGGCGGCGAGGAGGTCCGGAACGCGGGGATCACGGTCCACGCGAAGAACGCTCTTGGCCACCTGGAGCCCTGTCGACGTCTTCCCGCAGGCCTTGACGCCTTCGATCAGCACCGCCCCGGCGGACCGCAGCCGAACGGCGAGCTCGTCATCGACGATGCGCGGGCGGTAAGCCACTGCCTCTCCCTTCACGACCGGCTCGTTCCCCTGACTAGAGAGATTGTAGACCTCAAACTAGTGAAAATGTAGAGGGCGACTAGAGAAAAAGTGGGACGACGACTAGAGAAAATGTGGGATGCGGGCAGGGGCCGGGAGAGGCTCCCTAGTACCCGCGCAGCTGCTCGATCTGGCGGCGCTCACGCTTGGTGGGCCGCCCGGCGCCCCGGTCACGGCGGATCTCAGCGGGGCGCTCCTCGCGAGGCGGGGGCGGGGGAGTGTGGTCCTCGATCGCCTCGGCCGCGACGGCGGCGCCGACCCGCTTGAGCAGGATCTGGCGCACCACCACGATGCGTAGCCCGGCCTCTGTCATGACCCGCACCTCGTCGCCCGGGCGCACGCTCGTCGAGGGCTTGGCCTTCGCACCGTTCACCCGCACGTGTCCTGCGCGGCACGCCGTCGTGCCCTGGGCGCGGGTCTTGGTCAGCCGCACCGCCCAGATCCAGCGATCCACCCGGGTGGATGCCGGGCCCGAGGGCGCGGCGGGAGAGGTCCCGGGGGTCGAACCGGGCCGGGTGCCGCCGCCGTCGGCCCTGCCCCCGGAAGGGGAGGCGGGACGCTTGCTCACCCTCTGAGCGTAAGCGCCCCGCCTCCCACCGTGGTCACTCGGCCGCGGCCGTGACCTTCCGCAGGCGGCCGACCAGGATGATCGTCAGGCCTTCGACGAGGGTCTGCACACCGAGCAGGATGCCGAGCAGCTGGAGCGTCGCGGCGAGCGGGTTGGCCAGCACGATGATGCCGAGCGCCACCGAGACGAGGCCGGAGAGGATGAAGGCCCAGCGCGCGCCCGGCGCCTGAGACGCCATGAAGATGCGCAGGAGGCCGGTGCTGAGGAAGAGTGCCGCAGCGATGATCGTGAGGCTGACGGCGGTCTCGAGCGGGTTGCGCACCGCGAAGACGCCGAAGACGGTCAGGACCGCTCCGCCCAGGGCGTGGGACCAGAAGTTGCCCGACTTGATCTTGAAGAACGAGCCGACGAGCTCGAGGATGCCCGAGACGAGGGCGAACCAGCCGATGAAGAGCACCGTCAGTGCGGTGAACCAGAGTGCGTTGCCGAGGATGTAGACCCCGGCGAGGACGAGCAGGATTCCAATGACGACGTCGATGCCGCTTCGACGGCGTTCGATCGTGACTTGAGACATGGCACACCTTCCCTGGCGCGAGACGCGCGCCTCATGCCCGCGACACGTCGTCGCGGACTCACCTCAGATCTTGCTCTGATCCGGCCCGGTTGTGTGGCGACATGCCCGGTTTGCGGTCAGCGTGTTACCGTGTACCCCACACACTGTGTAGTACATACACATTCCACCCAACGCGAGGAGCTCCCACCATGGAAGAGCCGGTGATCCGGGTCCGAGGACTGCGCAAGTCCTACGGCCCCCATGCCGTCCTCGACGGGATCGACCTCGATGCCGCGCGCGGCACGGTGCTCGGTCTCCTCGGGCGCAACGGCGCAGGCAAGACCACCACGGTCAACATCCTCACCACCCTGCTGCGTCCCGACGCGGGCGCGGCCACGGTCGCCGGGGCGGACGTCGTCACCGCACCGCGGGCCGTGCGTGAACGCATCGCGCTCACGGGCCAGTTCGCTTCCGTCGACGACTTCCTCACGGGCGAGGAGAACCTCGTCATGATGGGGCGCCTCGCGCACCTGACCCCCCGCGCGGCCAGGGCACGGGCGGGCGAGCTCCTCGAGCGCTTCGACCTCACCGGCGCGGCCCGCCGACGCGTCGCCACCTACTCCGGCGGCATGCGTCGCCGGCTCGACCTCGCGCTCAGCCTCGTCACGGACCGCCCGGTGCTCTTCCTCGACGAGCCCACCACCGGGCTCGACCCCCTCTCGCGCACCCAGCTGTGGGCCGTGGTCCGCGAGCTCGCCGACGGCGGCACCACCGTGCTGCTGACCACCCAGTACCTCGACGAGGCCGAGCGGCTCGCCGACCAGGTCGCCGTGCTCCACGACGGGCGGCTCGTCGCCTCCGGCACGCCGGCGCAGCTCAAGTCGCTCGCCGTCGGCGACCACGTCCGCCTCGAGCTGGCCGACGGCGAGAGCTTCGCCACCGCGAGCGCCCTCCACCTGCCGGGAGCCGTGGCCGACGACGGCGCACTCACCTTGACCCTCCCCGCGACGGACTCGGTCGCGACCTTGCGCGAGGTGCTCGCCCTCGCGGACCAGCACGCCCTCGCCGTCGCGGGGCTCGCCGTCGTGCGGCCCACGCTCGACGACGTGTTCCTCGCCCTGACCAGCACGAAGGAGGCGGCATGAGCGCCATGACCGCAGTCCAGGACATCGCCACCATGACCGGACGGGAGGCGCGCCGCACGTTGCGTGGCGTCGACGCCCTCGTCACCGCGTTCGTGATCCCGGTGTCGATCATGCTCGTGTTCGTCGTCGTCTTCGGCGGGGCGATCGCGGGGGAGTCCTACATCGACTACGTCGTGCCGGGCGTGCTCGTGCTCTGCTTCGGCTTCGGTTCGGCGTCCACGGCGATCACCGTCGCGCAGGACATGACGAGCGGCACGATCGACCGGTTCAAGACACTGCCCATCATGCGTTCCGCACCGCTGTGGGGGCACGTCATCGCGAGCGTGGTGCGCAACCTCGCGACGAGCGTGCTCGTCATCGGGGTGGCCATGGCGCTCGGGTTCCGGCCCGGGACGCGAGGGCTCGAGTGGCTCGCCGTCGTCGGCTACGGCGTCCTCGTCATCCTCGCGTTCACGTGGCTGAGCTGCGCCGCGGGGCTCGTGCTGAGCGTCGAGGCGTCCGGGACGGTCGGAGTCGCGTTCCTCTTCCTGCCCTACCTGTCGAGCGGCTTCGTCGAGGTGAGCACGATGCCGGGCTGGCTGCAGGGCTTCGCGCAGCACCAGCCGTTCACACCCATCATCGAGACGATGCGCGCGCTGCTGACAGGCACCGACCCGGGCAGCGCTCTGTGGTCGGCCCTCGCGTGGTTGGGCGGCGTGGTCGTGGTGTCTGCGGTGCTCGCGGCGCGACTCTACGGGCGACGTACCGCCCGCTAGGGCCGTGACGGGCCAAGATGGGTGGGTGACCGACCACACCCCGCCCGCGCACGGACTGCCTCACGCCCTCGCCCTGCTGTGGGGTCTCGTCCCCGAGCCGCAGCGTGGTCCTCGGCGCGGCCTGTCCATCGACCAGATCGCCCGCGCGGCCGTGGCGATCGCCAACGAGGACGGGCTCGAGGCCGTGTCGATGGCACGGGTCGCCAAGAGTCTCGGCTACACGACGATGTCGCTGTACCGCTACGTCACGGGCAAGGACGACCTGCTGCTCCTCATGCTCGAGGTCACGCCGCCCATCGAGTTCCCCGAGCCGCGGCCGGGTGACGGCTGGCGGGCGGGACTCGACCGGTGGACGCGGTACGTCGTCGCGGTCTACCGGGCGCAGCCGTGGCGGCTCGACGTGCCGGTCTCCGGTCCACCCATCACGCCGGCCAACCTGCGGGTCGCGGACGCGGCGCTCGGGGCCATGGCGGACCTGCCGCTCGACGACGAGGAGAAGCTCGCCGTGCTCATGGTGCTGACGGGGTACGCCCACAGCGCCACCAAGCTCGAGCGCGACCTGGGGCGGCCCACCGTGGAGCCCACCGAGGCGGCGGCGGTCGCGGCGGCGCTCGGGCAGTTCGTGACAGCCGAGCGGTACCCGCACCTCGCTGCCGTCGTCGCCTCCGGTGCGTACTTCGGGGATGGTCAGCCGAGCGCCGGGGACGCCGACGTCGACTTCGGGCTCGAGCGGATCCTCGACGGCGTGGCCGTGTACGTCGCCGAGAAGAGCGCGCCCTAGGGTGATCCCCGTGACTTCAGATCGCGAGGGGCCCGACGGCGGGGACGTGGCCGACGGCGGAGACGCGTCCGACGGCGAGGCCCAGCCGACCGTCGTGGAGATCTGGACCGACGGCGCGTGCAAGGGCAACCCCGGTCCCGGCGGCTGGGGCGCGTTGCTGCGCTCGAACGGGCACACCAAGGAGCTGTTCGGCGGCGAGGTGCTCACCACGAACAACCGCATGGAGCTGCGCGCCGTCATCGAGGCGCTGCGGGCGCTCAACAAGCCGTGCCAGGTCACGGCGCACGTGGACTCGCAGTACGTCATGAACGGCATCACGAAGTGGATCTCGGGCTGGAAGCGCAATGGTTGGCGCACGGCCGCGAAGGCACCCGTGAAGAACGAGGACCTGTGGCGCGAGCTCGACACCGAGGTCGCCCGGCACGAGGTGCGCTGGGTCTGGGTCAAGGGTCACGCCGGCGACCCGGGCAACGAGGCAGCCGACGCCCTTGCCAACCGAGGCGTCGACTCCGTCCGCTGAGCCCGTGTCCCCGCAAGCCCGGGCCCACCCGCCGGCCCGGCTCCGCGGGGACCTCGCCTCTCGGAAGACTTGGCATCGATCTTCGATGCCAAGTCTTCGGGTTTCGGCTCGCGCGGGTGCTTGGGATCTGTGCGGTTCAGGTGGAGGGGTGGCGGAGGGAGTGGTACGTCTCGATGAGCCCGCGGGTGGACGGGTCTTGGGCGGCGAGGGCCGCAGAGTCGCCCGTGATGGCCGGGGTGATCTCGTTGGCCAGCTTCTTGCCGAGCTCGACGCCCCACTGATCGAAGGAGTCGATGCCCCACACGACGCCCTGGACGAAGGTGATGTGCTCGTACAGCGCGATGAGCTGACCGAGCACCGAGGGGGTGAGCGCCGGGGCGAGGATCGACGTCGTCGGCCGGTTTCCTGCGAAGACCCGTGCCGAGACCAACGCCTCGGCCGTCCCCTCGGCCCGCACCTCCTCGGCCGTCCTGCCGAAGGCGAGCGCCTTGGTCTGGGCGAAGAAGTTGGCGAGGAACAGCTCGTGCACGTCCGCGTCCCCGTCGCGCAGGGGATGCGCGGGGTTAGCGACGGCGATGAAGTCCGCCGGGACGAGCCGGGTGCCCTGGTGGATGAGCTGGTAGAACGCGTGCTGGCCGTTCGTGCCGGGCTCGCCCCAGAACACCTCGCCCGTGGCCGTCGTCACGGGGGAGCCGTCCCACCGCACGGACTTGCCGTTGGACTCCATCGTGAGCTGCTGCAGGTAGGCGGGGAAGCGGTGCAGGTGCTGCGCGTACGGCAGCACGGCGTGGGTGTGCGCGTCGAAGAAGTTGACGTACCAGACGTTGAGCAGCCCCAGGAGCGCGGGCACGTTCCGTTCGAAGGGGGTGGTGCGGAAGTGCTCGTCGACGGCGTGGAAGCCCGCGAGAAGCTCCGCGAAGGCCCGCGGACCGACGGCGATGACGAGCGACGTGCCGATCGCCGAGTCGACCGAATAGCGCCCGCCCACCCAGTCCCAGAACCCGAACGCGTTCGCGGGGTCGATGCCGAAGTCGGCGACCTTGTTGAGCGCCGTGGACACCGCGACGAAGTGCTTCGCGACGGCGCCGCGCCGGGCCTCGTCGGAGTCTTCGATCGCGCCGAGCTCCGTGAGCCCCTGCCACAGCCACGCCCGGGCGAGGCGCGCGTTGGTGAGCGTCTCCAGGGTCGTGAAGGTCTTGGAGGCGACGATGAAGAGCGTAGTGCGCGGGTCGAGGTCGGCGACCGTCTCGGCGAGGTCCGTCGGGTCGATGTTGGACACGAAGCGCACCTCGAGCCCCTCGGCGGTGTAGGGCGCAAGCGCCTCGTAGGCCATGACGGGCCCGAGGTCCGAGCCGCCGATGCCGATGTTGACGACGGTCCGCACGGGCTCACCCGTCACGCCGGTCCACGCGCCCGAACGCACGGAGTCCGCGAAGGCGTAGACCTTCTCGAGCACGGCGTGCACGTCCCCATCCACGTCCTGGCCGTCGACGACGAGCGCCGGAGTGGCCCCGCGCGGGCGCCGCAGTGCGGTGTGCAGGACGGCCCGGTCCTCGGTGACGTTGATGTGCTCGCCGGTGAACATCGCGCGTGTGCGCTCGGCGAGCCCGACCTGCTCCGCGAGTCGCACGAGCAGCGCGAGGGTCTCGTCCGTGACGAGGTTCTTGGACAGGTCGACGTGCAGGTCCGCGAGCGGCAGCGTGAGCCGCTCGGCGCGCCCCGGGTCGGCGGCGAACCACCCGCGCAGGTCCGGGGTCAGCCCGGCGTGGTGCGCGCCGAGCGCCGCCCAGGCCTCGGTGGTGCTGGGGTCGATGGGTGCGGTGCTCACGGTGTCCCTCTCCGGTCGAACGATGCTGGGGCAAGCCTAGGAGCATCGTGACCAGGGAGACGTGGGCCCGACGGACTTGGCGGAGTCAGAGGGGCAGCTTCTCCGCGACGACACGGTTGGCGATCCACCCGACGCCCTCGATCGACACCGCGACGGTGTCTCCAGGGGCGAGCAAGAGCTTGGGCTCGCGCCGGTACCCCACTCCGGACGGCGTGCCCGTGAGGATGATGTCACCGGGCTCGAGCGCGGTGAACGTCGAGATCTCGGAGATGAGTCGGGGGATCGGGAAGATGAGCTGCGACGTCCGGGCGCGCTGCACCTCGGTCCCGTTGACGGTGGTGGTGAGGAGCAGGTCGCCCGGGTCGATCTCGTCCGCGGTCACGACAGGACCGATCGGGGTGCTTCGGTCCCAAGCCTTGCCCGGTAGCCACTGGGCGGTGCGGTACTGGAAGTCGCGCATGGTGACATCGTTCGCGGGCGCGTACCCGAGGACGTGATCCCATGCTCTCGACTCAGGGATCCGTCGCCCCGCGCGTCCGATGATGACGGCGAGCTCGCCCTCGAAGTCGACGGCCTGCGACTCGGGCGGCAGGGCGATGTCGTCGTTCGGGCCGAGCAGGGTGCTCGTCCACTTCGTGAACAGCGCCGGGTGAGTCGGTGTGGTGTTGCCGGTCTCCTCGACGTGCTCGCGGTAGTTGAGGCCTACGCACACGATCTTGCCGGGGGCCGTCACGGTGGGCAGGAGCCGCACGGTGTCGAGCGCGCGCGGCGGGTCGAGGACCTTCGCGGCGAGGACCCGGTCGAGCGGTGTGCCGGTCCCGAGGCCGGCGAGTCCGTCGAGCGGCTGGACCTGATCGCCCTCGAGGCGCCCCAGGCGGGTGCGGTCGCCTTCGGCGAAGGTGACGAGCTTCATGGCGCGAGCTCCTTGATCGGTTCGGCTTGGCTCGCATCCACGATCGTGCGTGCGAGGGGGGTGTGGGGGATCAGGGCGAACAGGATCGCCGCGACGACGCCGAGCGGCGTGACCGCGAGGTAGACGGGGGTCAGTGCATCGTTGAACGCCGACGTGACTGCGGCGTGATCGGTGGAGCTCAGCATCCGCACGAGGTCTGGCGTGATCGTGCCGACGTACTCCATGAGCCAGTGACCGGCGACGAGGTGCTCGTCGAACTGTTCGACGAGCCGGGCGCCGAACACGGCACCGACGACGGCGGCGCCGAGCGAGGCGCCGATCTGGCGGAAGTAGTTCGTCAGCCCGGTGGCCGCGCCGACCGCGCGGGGGAAGGAGTTCTGCACGACGACCACGACGAGCTGGGCGCTCGCCCCCATCCCGAGCCCGAGCACTCCCATGGCGAGGCCACCCCGCCATGCGGGCGAGCTCGTCTCGAGGAGGGAGAGCAGGAAGAGGCCGGTGGTGACGAGGAGGCCCCCCGTGGAGAGGAGGAGGCGGTAGCGTCCCGTTCTGCGCATCACCTGCCCGCCCACGAGTGAGCCGACCGTGCCGCTGACCATCATCGGCATGATGAGCAGACCAGACGCCGTCGGGCTCGCCCCTGCGACCATCTGGAACCACATCGGCATGTAGGAGAGCGCCCCGAACATCGAGAGGCCGATGAGCAGGCTCGCGCCGCAAGCCAGCGAGAGCGTACGGGAGCGGAACATTGCTGGCGGGATGACGGGTTGCGCGGCACGATGTTCGACGACGACGAGGGCACCGGCGGCCAGGACGGTCGCGGCGCCGACGGCGAGATATCGGGGACCGGACCACAGCACTCCTGAGAAGAGCCAGCTCGTCGTCAGCACGAAGCCACTCGTCACCAGGGCGAGAAGGGCCATGCCCGCATAGTCCGGCTTGAGCCGGGTGCGCGGGCGCGCGGGTAGCCGGACGAAGGCGAGTGCGGCAGTCGTGGCCAGGACGGCGAGCGGCAGGTTGATCCAGAAGGTCCATCGCCAGCCGGGGCCGTCGGTGAGCCAACCCCCGAGCAGCGGGCCTCCCACGGAGGAGAGTGCGAAGACGGCGCTGTTGAGTGCCATGTACGGTCCGCGTTCGCGCGCCGGGACGATGTCGGCGATGACGGCTTGGGACGAGGTGAGCAGGCCGCCCGCGCCGAGGCCCTGCAGCGCCCGGCCGAGGATCAGGACCGGCATGTTGCCCGCCAGCGCTCCGACGAGCGAGCCCGCCGCGAACACCGCGATGGCACCGACGAGGACGTTGCGCCGACCGGCGAGATCACCGAGGCGCCCGTAGATCGGCATGGTCACGGTCGAGGCCAGGATGAACGCGGTCACGGCCCACACGATCTGGTCCGCGCCGCCGAGCTCCCCCACCATCGTCGGCAGCGCCGGCGCGATCACCGTCTGGTTCATCGCGCCGAGCATCATCGTCAGCAGGAGACCGCCCATGAGCTTGGCGCGGGTCGGTGGTGGGGCGGACTGGGCATTGTTTGCCCTGGTCAGGCTGGCCGTCACGACACCGTTACCAAGGCGAGACCTGGCATTCTGATTTTGATACTTGACGTTCGCATAATGAACTGTAACTCTGTGTCGCAGGCCACGTCGACGAGGACGGTGTCAGGTTTCGCCCTCGTGACGGCTCGAAGCACCGGGTGATCCAAGAGAAATGAGGCGCCTCATGGCGTACGGAACCACTGACCTGCGGTCCACGATGACGACCAAGGCGCCGGCGGCGCCCACGCCGGCAGGCGACGGCTATGCCGCCCCGGAGTTCCTGGACTTCACGGTCATCCCCGCGAACTCGACCCTGCCGCTCGGATCGCGACAGTGGATCTCGCGGGGCCAGAACTACATCCTCGTGTACACCCAGCCCGTCGCCGGCGAGATCCTGTTCGACGCCAGCACGCAGTTCGAGCAGGTCGTGCTGCTGGTCCAGGCGGACTCCGCGGTGGCGGTCGAAGGGGGCGGGGACGACGCGACGGCGACGGGAGAGACGCTCGTCATCCTGCCGCCAGGGCCCAGCAAGATCGTGGCGAGCGGCACGGGCGCGATCGTCCAGCTGCTGCAGCACGACGAGCCCGGCTGGGCCGAGCGGTGCCTGAATGCCGACTCGTACGCACAGGACCACCCGCGGGTAGCGATCCTCGAGCCCTGGCCCGAGCCTGTCGGTGGCTACAGGCTTCGCGTCTATCCCATGGCCGACGTGCCGGCGGATCCCAAGCGGTTCGGACGGATCTTCCGTTCCCGCGCCTTCATGGTCAACTTCTTCCCGGCCGGCAACGGACCGCGCGATCCCGCGAAGATGTCCCCGCACTTCCACGACGACTTCGAGCAGTGCTCCCTCACGGTCGCCGGCACCTACATCCACCACATCCAGACGCCCTGGGGGACGGACGCCAACAACTGGCGGCCCGAGGACCACGGTTTGGTCAACAGCCCGTCCGTGACGGTGATCCCGCCGCCGACGGTCCACACCTCCCAGGCGATGTCCTGGGACGTCAACCACCTCATCGACATCTTCTCGGGCCCCCGGCACGACTTCTCCGCGCAGTCCGGCTGGGTGCTCAACGCGGACGAGTACCCGATGCCCTGAGCTGATCGGTACGACAGGTGGCGAGAGCTCCGTGCGCCGCTCGCAGGTACGTGTAGTAGGCAGACGCCAGACGAAGAATCGAACAGATCACAAAGGAGTGACAGCGATGCGAGGTACGGCACGCTTTGCCGCGATCGGTGCCCTGGCGGCGCTCGCCCTGACGGCATGCAGCTCGAACGACCCCGGGTCGGACCCGGGCCGGGATGGTACGGGGGCGACCTCGAGCGGGCCGCTCACGTGGGTCAGCTACGGTGGCAAGTTCCAGGACGACCAGGTCATCGCGTGGCAGGAGCCGGTCACGGCGGACACAGGCATCGAGTTCGAGAACGTCAGTCCCTACGACCCCGCCCAGCAACGGGCGATGGTGGACGCGAACCATGTGGTGTGGGACGTCGTCACCCCCGACTCCGTCTTCAACTTCATCCACTGCGGGACCCTCTTCGAGGACCTCGGCGACATCGTCGATCCGGCCGACTTCAAGGAAGGCACGGCGGCAGGAGCGTGCTCCGCGCCGGCCTACGTCTTCGCGAACATCTTCAGCTATGACGCAGACGCCTACACCGGAGAGGTGCCGACGGTCATCGGTGACTTCTTCGACACCGCGAGATTCCCCGGCCAGCGCATCATCTTCGACTCCGAGGGTGTGGGTCTGCTCGAGGCGGCGCTCGTCGCCGACGGCGTCTCCGTGGACGATCTCTACCCGCTCGACCTCGATCGTGCGTTCGCGAAGCTCGACACGATCCGCGAGTCGCTGACGTTCGCACCGACCCTCGGCGCCGCGGGGCAGATGCTCACGGACAAGCAGGGCACGATGACCCTCCTCGTCACCGCCCGTACGGTGACCACGGCGATGGCCGGCGTCAATCTCGAGCCGGTCTGGGACTTCACCACCTACGGCGCCGGCACGGTCGCGATCCCCAAGGGCTCGCCGAACGTGGCGTTGGCCAAGGAGGCGATCAAGGCGATGCTCACGCCGGAGAGCGCCAAGCTCTACGCGGAGCTCTCCGGGACGGCGCCGGCGCTCGCCTCGGTGACCTCGGCCGACCTGGACTACGACGAGACGCAGGTGAAGTTCGACGCATTCGACGGTGACCGTGGCACGGTGATCCCGCGCAACGACGAGTTCTGGGCGGAGAACTACACGGACATCACGGCCGCATGGAACGCGTGGAAGGTCTCGTAGGCCCGAACCTGTCAGGTACTCCTCGAAGAAAGGTGTCGCCGCGGTGACCACACTCACCGAGACGCCCGAGCGTGTCGAACCGGCAGGGGGGACCGTCGTCCGGCGGGCCCCCCTGCCCCGGTCGGCCCGGGCCGGGCTGCTCATGCTCCTCCCCGCCGTCCTGGCGCTCGGGCTGTTCTTCCTCATCCCGCTCGCACAGATCCTGGTCCAGTCGCTGACCCAGCCCGAGCCGGGCCTGGGGAACTACATCGCGCTCTTCACGGACGGCGTCACCATCAAGGTGCTGGCCCGGACCCTCGTCGTCGGGGTCATCGTGACCTTTGGCACGCTCCTCCTTGCGTATCCCTACACGTACGTCATGACCCTCGTGTCGCCCACGATGCGGGCGGTGATGTTCACGGTCGTGCTCATCCCGTTCTGGACCTCGATGCTCGCCCGCAACTACGCCTGGTTCATCCTCATGCAGCGCGACGGGCTCATCGAGCGCACGTTCTCGGCCATCGGTATCGACGGTGTGGTCCTGATCGGCACCACAGAAGGTGTCGCGATCGTCATGATCGGCGTCCTCCTGCCGTTCATGGTGCTGCCGATGTACTCGGTCATGTCGCAGATCGACCCGCGGATGATGGCCGCCGGTCAGAGCCTCGGAGCGAGCCGCACCGCGTCGTTCCGAAAGATCTACCTCCCGTTGTCCAAGCCCGGGATCATCTCGGGCTGCTCGCTCGTCTTCATCCTGACGCTGGGCTTCTACATCACACCGGCGCTCATCGGCTCGCCCCAGGGGGCGCTCATCGCACAGATGATGGCGATCCGCACGCAGAAGCTGCTCGACTTCGGTGGGGCCGGAGCCATGGGCATCCTCATCCTCGTCGTGACGGTCGTCGTCCTCCTCCTCGGCCAGCGGTTCAGCGGGCGCGGAGCGCAGGCGCTTGCCTCGGCGGGCCGAGACGCGGCCGGGGCGGGCTCGAAGGGCGGTCAGCGATGAAGCCGGGCATCTTCGTCAGAGTCGCCACGTGGCTCGTCGCGGGGCTGCTCGTGCTTCCCGTCGTCGTCATCATCCCGATGAGCTTCTCCGCCGACATCACCTTCCAGTTCCCGCCGGAGTCCTGGTCGACGCGGTGGTACCAGAACTTCTTCGCGTCGGAAAAGTGGACGTTCGCCCTCACCAACTCGCTCAAGGTCGGGCTGGTGACTGCTGTCGTCGCGACCACCGTCGGCACCCTGGCGTCGCTCGGGATCGCGCGGCTGCCGAGGAAGATGCGGGGGGTGGCGAGCTCCGTGGTCATGATGCCGCTGATCATCCCCAACATCCTGATCGCGCTCGCGATTTACGCAACCTTCCTCAACCTCAAACTCAACGGCACGCTCCACGGGCTGGTCTTCGCGCACACGGCCATCGCGCTGCCCTTCGTCGTCATCGCCGTCAACGCGCGGCTGCAGGGGATCGACAAGGGACTGAGTGCCGCGGCCATGAGTCTTGGCGCCTCGCCCTGGGGCGCCTTCCGGCAGGTCGTGCTGCCGCTGCTCCTGCCCGGTGTGCTCTCCGCCGCGGTGCTCGCCTTCGTCACGTCTTTCGACGAGGTCGTCATCGCACTGTTCCTTCAGACCCCGGCAAACACGACTCTGCCGGTCCAGATGTTCAACTCTGTCGCGATCGAGATCGATCCGACGATCTCAGCTGCGTCGAGCTTCGTCGTGGTCATTGTCAGCGCCGGGATCCTTCTCGGTCAGCTCGCGGCGCTCCGGCGCCGAAAGGGGCGTGTCCTCTCGTGATCAAGCCAACCCCAGGGAGCCGCGGCGCCCGGATCCGTCTCAATGCCCTGAGCAAGCAGTACGCACCTCACCTGCCGCCCGCGGTCGATGCGATCGACATGGAGATGCTGCCCGGGGAGTTCCTCACCCTGCTCGGGCCTTCCGGCTCGGGCAAGACGACGACGCTCAACATGATTGCCGGCTTTCTTGACCCCACGGGCGGCACGATCGAGCTCAACGGGGAGGACATCTCGACCACGCCGCCGCACAAGCGCGACTTCGGCATGGTCTTCCAGAACTACGCCTTGTTCCCCCACCTCACGGTGGACGACAACGTGGCGTTCCCGCTGAAGCAACGGCGCATCGCGAAGGGCGAGCGCGCGCGGCTCGTGCGCGAGGCTCTCGAGCTCGTCGACCTCGGGGACAAGGGTGGACGCATGCCGTCCGAGCTGTCGGGAGGCCAGCAGCAGCGGGTCGCGCTGGCCCGGGCGGTGGTGTACTCGCCGCGACTGCTGCTGCTCGACGAGCCGCTCGGTGCGCTCGACCGGCGCCTGCGGCAGAGCCTGCAGGGTGAGATCAAGCGGATCCACCGCGAGCTGGGCCTCACGTTCGTGTTCGTCACGCACGACCAGGACGAGGCCATGTCGCTCTCGGACCGGATCGCGGTGTTCAACGACGGCCACATCGAGCGGCTCGGCACACCCGTCGACCTCTACGACGATCCAGGGACGCTCTTCGTGGCCGAGTTCCTTGGCGAGTCGAACCTGTTCATGGGGGAGAAGGTCGGTGCCGAGTACACCTGGGCCGGGTCCCCGCTGCGTCTGGGGGACGCTCGACCGGTGTCTGACGACGATGTCCTCGTCGTACGTCCCGAGAAGGTCTGCGTCACTGCTGACGGCTCCCAAGTGCCTGAGGACGCCAACGTCACCAAGGCCACCGTCGTGGACTTCTCGTACCTCGGCACCGTGCGGCGCGTCGACCTCGAGTACCCGGACGGGCGTAGGGGCGTCGCTGTGCTCAGCGGCTCCGCAGAGGATCACCACGAGCCCGGATCGTCCGTCTACGTGCACTGGCGCACGTGTCACCAGGTCTTCGTGCAGCGGGTCGCCGACCGGGGGGTGACGTCAGGCTCCGTGACCGGGTCGAAGGCACCCGCGCTCGCCTGAGTAGCGGTTACCCGGGCGTGGTGATGGCCGCGCGGTAGAGCTCGGTGCCGCCCATCTCCTCCGTGATGGCCAGGGCGGCCCGAGTCAGGGCACGCTCCTTGGTCCGGTTGCCGGTAGGCAGGGAGGAGCGGGTGCCGACGACGGCGATGGATGCGGCGATGCGGCCGTGGTCGAAGATCGGTGCGGCGACGACGACTCCGTCGACCGTCGGCTGCAGGGCACGGCACGTCCCTGTGGCCCGGGCCTCGGCCATGGACGCCCGCACGTCAGAGAGGTCCGGCGACGGGTGATCCGCGATCCACGACTCGACATACTCCGAGCTCTGGAAGAACGCGAGGAACACACGCGTCTGTGCCGACTCCAGACTCAGCTGGGTGCCCACCCGGACCGTCACGAGGATCGGGCTGTGCATGGTCTCGGCGACGAGGGACACGACCGGCCCGGTCCGTCCCCACAGGCTGAGCACCGTGGTGAGCTCGACCTCGTTCGACAGCTCACGCATGTGCCGCGGTGCGATCTCGAGAACCCGGCGCTGGCCCTGGGCCACGGCTCCCAGCTGGAGCACCAGACTCCCCGGGACGAATGAGCTCGGCTCCTCCGGGTCCCGCTCGAGCAGGCCGGCGGCGACCATCGAGCTGAAGTATCGGTGCACGGTCGTGCGGTTGAGCCCCACACGCTGCGCCGCTTCGGCGACGGTCATCCGCGGGGTCGTCAGCGAGAACAGGCCGATGATGTCCGCCACTCGTCGCACGGCCTGGATGTCGCCCGTGTACCCGTTGGGCTCGGTGTCCGTGTTCACGACGGCTCCCTGTCTGGTTCGAGCACCGCGCCCTTGTCGGCGGCGTCGCGACTGAAACTAGCGGACTTCTGCGTGCTGGCCCGGTTCTTCGTCCCATCGGGCGGGGCCACGGCGCCGACGGAAACACCTCGGGCTGGGAGTTGTTATGATACATCGTGTTCGTATAACGAACTATGGACTCTCGTGTAGTGAATCCTCGGAGGTGCAACGGTGCTCGCTCCCCGACGCCTCTCAGTGGCCGGCCGTGGCACGGTCCGATGAGACCGAGTCCCCGGACCGGCTGGCTCGTCGTCGGCGCTCTCGCCGTCATGCACGGTCTGACCGGCATGGCGGCGTTCTACGGGCTTCCGATCTATCTCGAGGCGCTCACACGCGAGGGCCGCTTCACATCGGGTCAGGTGGCCGGTGCCACCGCCATGTACTTCGTGATGATGGCTGTCTGGAGCGTCCCGGTCGGGCAGCTCGTGCTGCGTTGGCGCCTCGGTGGTGTCGTGCTGCTCGGATCGGTGACGTTCGCGCTCGCGCAGGTGCTTCTCGCTCTCAGCCCTAGCCTCGCCGGACTGTGGCTCGCCTACGTCCTCCTGGCGTTCGCAAGCGTGGCGTGCGGACCGGTGCCCGCGACGGCGCTCGTCCTGCGTTGGTTTCCCATCGTGGCCCGTCAGCAGGTGAGCGTCGTCATCAGCGGGCAGTCGCTCTTCGGTGCCTTGCTGACTCCGGTGCTCGCCAGCATGGTGCTCACCCGCGGTTTCGCGCCGGTCATGCTCGTCAACGCGGCGTTGCATCTCGTCGTCGTCGGCCTCGTCGTCGGGGGGATCTGCTGGCGTCACGACCGCCCGCGCGAGATCACCGGGTGCCGTACGGGCGTCGTAGCGCCGTCCAGGGGCGAACGCCCGGGGTCGCGGCGGGCCCGACGGCGTGACGCCCCGGGTGCCATGCGCTCGCGACGGCCGGGAGCCGACCGTTACCGCCCCCTCATGGTCTGGCTCAGCGTGATGGCGCTCGCGGGCTTCATCGGCCTCAACGGTGCCTTGACGCACATCTACGTGTTCGCGAGCGAGCGGCGCATCCCTGCCGCCGTCGCAGTGATGTCGGTCATCGCCGGCACCGCGCTGCTGTACCGCATCGCGTTCACGGCCTTGCCGCGCATCGGCCCCTGGGCGCTCGGCCTTGTACTGCACGTCGCGGTGCTGTGCACGCTCCTCGCCTTCCAGCTGGTCCAGTCGAGCATGGCGCTCCTGCTCAGCGCTGCGGTGCTCGGCATGTCGGCAGCCGTGGCGCCACTCGTCGTGCCGCTCATGGTCGCCGAGTTCACGTCGGCCGACGGGTTCACCGGCCGGGCCGCCGTCGTCAGCACCTTCTCCTCCGCGGGCAGCGCCATCGGCGTGTACTTCGTCGAGGTCATCCGTTCGGCGAGCTCCTACGAGGTCGCCTTCGCCGTGCTGATCATGCCGACCCTGATCGGCCTCGCAGCGCTGTTCGCCCTGCGCCGGTACATCCCGACGTCCGCGGCGAGGATCCACCAGGAGCGGATCCCGCCAGGCATCCCACCCGGCTGACGACGCGGACTTCCCGGGGTCCTTGCTGATCGGCCGAAGAGTGTGTAAGCATGCTCTATACGAACACGATGTTCATATATCGAACCAGCGGCGCTGCTGGACCCGCCGACCGGCTCCCGGCAAGGAGCCCGGCGCGGGGCCCCGACGCCGGACGCGGCACACGAGGGGACGAACAGCACATGGCTCGACGCATGGTCGGTGAGCCGGGGAACCCGACCCTGGGCACCTTCGTCAAGATCCCGTCGCTCGAGGTGGCCGAGATCCTCGCGATCGCAGGCTTCGACTTCGTCGTCATCGACACCGAGCACGCGTTGCTCTCGGTGCGCGACGTCTACGAGCTCGTCGTCGGATACAGCCGCATGGGTGTCGACCCGGTCGTGCGGATCACGGACCACGGCTACGGCGACGCGCAGCGCTACCTCGACGCCGGGGCGGCTGGAGTGCTCGTCCCGCACGTGTCGAACGGGGACCACGCGGCAGCCGTCATGTCGGCGCTCCGCTTCCCGCCGCACGGAACACGCGGCATGGGCTACGCCGCCCGCGCCGGGCAGTGGGGTGTCCTGCCCGGCGGTGTCGCCGAGTACGTGCGTGTGGGAGAGGAGGAGATCGTCCGGGTGGCCATGGTCGAGGAGGCCGAGGCTGTCGAGTCCATCGACGCGATCCTCGCGACGCCAGGCGTCGACGCGGTCTTCATCGGTCCGGGCGATCTGTCGATGTCGATGGGCACCACGATGGCCGACCCGGAGCTTCAGGACGCGATCACCGGGTGCATCGCCAAGGCGGTGGCCGAGGGTGTCCACGTGGGCACCGTCGTCGCCGGGGGCGACGCGCTCACGGCTCGCGCGTCGCAGGGCTGCAGCTTCCTGCTCGTGGGCAACGACACGGGGATGATCACCGGAGCGGCGACCAAGATCGTCACCGACGCACGGTCCGCGCTGGGCGGGTCGGCGGTGGCGGCATGATCGACAAGCTCGTGGGCTCCGCGGACGAGGCCGTGGCCGGGATCCGCTCGGGTGCCTCCATCGCGATCGGCGGGTTCGGCCAGGTCGGCGTCCCCACGGACCTGATCGACGCGGTGTGCGACGCCGGCGTCGACGACCTGCACATCATCTCGAACAACGGCGGCATGGGGGAGCCGGGCGAGCGTGGCATCAGCCGCCTGCTGATCGAAGGTCGCGTCCGCCGGTTCAGCTGCTCGTTCCCGATCAACCGCACCTTCTTCGACGCCTACTTCGCAGGCAAGGTCGAGATCGACCTGACTCCGCAGGGCACGCTCGCAGAACGGCTGCGTGCCGGTGGGGCCGGGATCGGCGCCTTCTACACCCCCACGGCCGTCTCGACGATCCTCGGTGACGGCGGCTTCGTCACGCGGTACGCCTCGTCGGACGAGCCTGCCGTGGTGATGGCGCCCAAGGAACGTCGGGTCATCGACGGTCGGCCGCACGTCCTCGAGTACCCGCTCAAGCCGGATTTCGCGCTCGTCAAGGCGCACAGGGCCGACAGATACGGCAATGTCCGCTTCCGTCTCGGCGCCCGCAACTTCAACCCGCTGGCGGCGATGGCCGCTCGCACCACGCTCGTCGAGGCGACGGGCTACCTCGGGGTCGACGTGCTCGAGCCCGACGACGTGCACCTGCCAGGGGTGTTCGTCGACCGGGTGGTCCAGCACCGCGACGTCGACGTGCATGCCAAGGAGGCGTCATGACCACCACCGACACGACGACCGGGCTGACCCGTGCGGAGCTCGCTGCCAGGGTCGCGCAGGACTTCGAGAACGGGTGGTGCGTCAACCTGGGCATCGGGCTGCCGCTGCTGGTCCCGCTCTACGTCCCGCAGGACCGTGAGGTCATGATGCACGCGGAGCACGGTCTGGTCGGCGTCGGGCCCATGGCGGGCCCGGACGAGATCGACCCCGACCTGACCGACGCGGGCAAGAACTTCATCACGCTCAGCACCGGGGCCGCTGCCTTCGACTCGGCCACCTCCTTCTCGATCGTGCGGGGTGGGCGGCTCGACCTCACGGTGCTGGGCGGGCTGCAGGTCTCCCAGGACGGTGACCTGGCCAACTGGCTCGTCCCCGGTCGCGACCCCGGCGTGGGTGGCGCCATGGACCTCGTGGCAGGTGCCCGTCAGGTGTGGGTGGTCATGGACCACGTCGACAAGTACGGCCGACCCAAGATCGTGCGCCGCTGCGACTTCCCGCTCACGGGTGCGGCGTGCGTCTCGCGCATCTACACGTCGCACGGCGTCTTCGAGTTCCGTGACTCGGGACTCGTCCTGCTCGAGTGCGCCGCCGGAGTCACGGTCGACGAGCTGCGCCACATCACGGAGGCCGAGTTCACGGTCGCCGACGAGTAGCGATCGACCCCCGCACCGCGGCGACCGAGCCCCGGCGCCACCCGCACCGCCGCCCCACGAAGGAGAACAAGTGATCAACGACGCCATCCAGATCGACCCGGAGCTCGACGCGTTCCGTCTCGAGGACGATCCCGAGGCCGACGAGCTGCTGGTCGGCGCGGTCGACCTGCACACGCACCCGGCGCCGAGTCCCTTCCCGCGCCGGATGACGATCCTCGACGCGGCACGGGACGCCGCGGCGAACGGCTTTCGCGCCATCGTCGCCAAGTCGCACCACCACTCGATGCAACCGGACATCCTGGCACTCGGGCCGGCCGGGCTCGACGACGTGCCGATCAGGGTCTTCGGCGGTGTCGCGCTCAACCATCTGGTGGGCGGACTCAACCCGTACGCCGTCGAGCTCGCGCTGCGCCTCGGCGGACGCGTCGTGTGGTTCCCCACGCTCTCCTCGCCCGCGCACGTCGATCACCATCACGGCGGCGGCGGCTTCCCCATGGCCGGCATCCAGCTCCGGGATCACGAGCCGCTGAGCGTCCTCGGCGAGGACGGCAGGCTCAAGCCCGTCGTGCAGGACATCTTCGACGTCATCATCGCCGAGGACGCCATCCTCAACTGCGGGCACCTGCCCGCTGACGAGATCGACGTCCTCGTGCCCGCCGCAGCCGAGGCCGGCGTGGAGCGCATCGTCGTGAACCACCCGCACTTCATCATCAACGGCGAGGCAGAGAGGGCCGCCGAGTGGGCCAAGCACGGCGCATACATCGAGAACTGCCTCGCGTTCCTCGTGTCGAAGATGGTGCCGGGCGACCTGTCGTTCTTCGAGCCTTACATCAAGGCGGTCGGGGTGGAGCGCTCGCTGTTCTCCTCGGACCTCGGTCAGGCCAACAACCCGCTTCCTCTCACGGGCTACCGGCGCCTCGTCCGGCTCCTTCTCGACGCGGGCTACACCCACGACGACGTCACGACCATGGTCGTGAGGAACCCGGCCGGCCTCCTGCTCCGGCCCGGTGACCTCAACGGGGCGGCATGATGTCGATCAGGGGCAAGGCGCACATCGTCGGCGCGTTCGAGCACCCCGAGCGCAAGATCACGGGCAAGACGGTGCCGCAGGTGGTCGCGGAGGTCGCCTATGGCGCGCTGCGCGACGCCGGCCTCGGGCTTGACGACGTCGACGGGTTCTTCTGTTCGTCGGAGGCCCCTGGTCTCGGCTCGATGTCGATGGCGGACTACCTCGGGCTGCGCAACCTCAGCTACGTCGACACCACCGAGGGCGGGGGAGCGTCCTACCCGATGCACGTGGGGCACGCCGCCGCCGCCATCGCTGCCGGGAAGTGCTCCGTCGCGCTCGTGACGATGGCCGGTCTGCCGTTGTCCACGCCGCCGCGCTGGGGGGCACCGGGACCCGACGGACCCTTCGAGGCTGACTACGGACTGACGATCCCCCCGAGCTACGCCCTGTCCGCCCAGCGGCACATGTACGAGTTCGGCACCACGAGCGAACAGCTCGCCGAGATCAAGGTGGCCGCGTCCCAGCACGCCCAGTACAACCCCAACGCACTGCTCCGGAGCCCGGTCACGGTCGAGGACGTCGTGAGCTCTCCGCTCGTCGCAGACCCGTTGCACCGGCTCGACTGCTGCGTGACGACCGACGGCGGGGGAGCAATCGTCGTCGTCTCCGAGGATGTCGCGCGTCGGCTCGAGCGACGCTCGGTCAAGGTGCTCGGGCACGCCGAGACGATCAAGCACTCGAACAACGGAGGCATCGACCTGACGTACACGAGTGCAGCGGTCACGGGACCGAAGGCGTTCGCGGAGGCCGGGGTCACGCCGTCGGACATCAAGTTCGCCTCGCTGTACGACTCCTTCACGATCACGGTGCTCCTCACGCTCGAGGACCTCGGGTTCTGCGAGAAGGGCAAGGGGGGGCAGTTCGTGCTAGACGGCGCGCTGCAGGCGCCCTTCGGTCGGCTTCCGTTCAACACCGACGGCGGCGGTCTGTGCAACAACCACCCCGACTTCCGGGGCGGGATGATCCGCACCATCGAGGCCGTACGTCAGCTCCGGGAGGAGGCGACGCAACAGGTCCAGGTGCCCGACTGCGACCTTGCGGTGGTGCACGGGCACGGCAACCAGATCAGCGCCCGTTCGGCTGGCGCGACCCTCGTGCTCGGCAGGGAGGACGTATGACCACGGACCAGGCAGAGACCATCGACCCGGGGACCGACCGCTTCTGGTCGGGCCTGCTGCACGGGACGCTCTACGCCCCGCGCTGCAACGAGTGCGGGACGCTCGTGTGGTTCCCCCGCGCCCAGTGCCCGCGCTGCATGTCCGGCGATCTGAGCTGGGAAGAGCTCTCGGGAAGGGGAACGGTGTACTCGTTCACGGTCAACCGTCGGGGGATGGGCCGCTACGCCGGTCGCCCGCCGTTCGTGATCGCCTACGTCGAACTGGACGAGGGGCCGCGCGTCATCGGCCACGTCGAGGGTGTCGAGCCGGGCGCTCTCGTCGTCGGACAACGTCTCGGCCTCGCTCCGCGCGACGCGGAGGCCGCCGACGACGACGTCCTCCTCACGTTCGTCCCGGCGGACGAGTGAGCCGGGCAGCGCTCCAGCGGGCCGGGGTGCCCGTCCCGCGTGTCGCCATGTCCGTCGCGGCGTTCGAGGCTCTTCCCTACGCGCAGGCCGGTGAGTACCTCCGTGCCGTGGAGGGTGCCGGGGTGGAGATGGTCTGGTACGGCGAGGTGCTCGGCCGCGAAGCGTTCACGGTCGGCCTCGCCTCGCTCGCCGCGACGAGCCGGCTCGTGGTCGGCACGGGCGTGGCGCGTGCTCTCGAGCGCGGCCCGAAGTCGGCGGCGGCCGCCTCGTCGTTCCTGTGGGAGGCCTTCCCCGGCCGGTACGTCCTCGGCCTCGGGGTGAGCGGGGCGTCACGGGAGCGGGGGCTGGGCCCGATGCCGTTCATGCGGGGATACCTCGACGAGCTCGACCAGAACCTCGAACGTACGGGGGTGCGCGAGCGCCCGCCCCGCATCCTCGGGGCGTACTCCGAGGGCCTGACGAAGCTGGCACGCGACCGCACCGACGGGCTCATGACCTTCATGGTCACGCCGAGCCATACGACGTGGGCGCGCTCCGTCCTCGGCGCCGATCCCTTCCTCGGCGTCGGGTGCCGGGTCATCTTTGACGAGGACCCCGGCAGCGCCCGCGCACTCGCCCGTGAGAAGGTGGCCTACTATCTCGGTCTGCCCCATCAGCAGAACAAGCTGCTCAAGCTGGGGTTCACCGACGAGGACTTCTCCTATGGCGGTTCCGACCGGCTCATCGACGCGATGTTCGCCTGGGGTTCGCCCGAGCAGGTCGCGCATCGGCTCGGCGAGCACCTCGCAGCCGGGGCAGACCAAGTGACGGTGGGTCTCGAGCAGGGTCCGCGCGCCGACCTGCTCGACAACGTGACCGCGGTCCAGAGGCTCCTCGGCGAGGAGCTCGACCCGGCGTAGCGGCACGGGCGCGCCTCCCGACTCAACTACGCTCACCTCATGACGCAGACGCCGCCGACGACGGGCGCCCCGACGTCGGCGCCGACGACGGAACCCGCCGAGCACCCCCTGGCCCTGCGGCTGCGCGGCCTCGTCAAGCGCTTCGGCGAGACGCTCGCGGTGGACGCGCTCGACCTCGACATCCCGGTGGGCTCGATGTTCGGCGTCGTCGGTCCCAACGGCGCGGGCAAGACGACGACGCTCTCGATGGCCACGGGCCTGCTCGCCCCGGACGCCGGGTCGGTGCACGTCTACGGCGTGGACCTGTGGCGCGAACCGGCGAAGGCCAAGCCGCTCCTCGGTGTCCTGCCCGACGGCCTGCGCGTCTTCGACCGGCTCACGGGCGCCGAGCTCATCTCATACGCGGGGCTGCTGCGCGGCATGCCCCGGGACGTCATCGCCGAGCGCCGTGACGACCTGCTCTCGGCACTCGACCTCAACGACGCCGCACGCACCCTCGTCGCGGACTTCTCGGCGGGGATGTCGAAGAAGATCACGCTCGCGTGCGCCCTCGTGCACGCCCCGCGGCTGCTCGTGCTCGACGAGCCGTTCGAGGCCGTGGACCCCGTCTCGGCCGGCGTGATCCGGCGCATCCTCGCCGAGTTCGTCGCCGAGGGCGGCACCGTCGTGCTGTCCTCGCACGTCATGGCGCTCGTGGAGCGGATGTGTGACCACGTGGCGGTGATCGGCGCGGGCAGGGTCCTCGCGACGGGTGCGCTCGACGACGTGCGCGCGGGCATCGATCTCGAGGACCGGTTCTTCGACCTGCTCGGCAGCCGCACCCCGACGGCGGGACTGGCATGGTTGCGGCCGTCGTAGGGCTCAAGCTGCGTCTGCTGCGCAACACGATGTCGCGCGAGGTATGGCGGATCATCCTCTTCGCGCTCGGGGCGCTGTGGGCGGTGTCGATGCTGCCCGGTGTGCTCGGCGGCGCCCGCTGGCTCTCCGGGCAGGGGGTCGAGGTGCAGCACAGCACGCTCGTCGTCGTCGGCACCGTGTTCCTGCTCGGCTGGGCCGTGATCCCCGTGCTCGTGTTCGGCGCGGACGAGACCGTGACGCCGCGCAAGTTCGCGACGCTCGGCCCGGATCCCCGGCGGCTCGCCCCGGCGCTCGCGGTCGCCGCGACGCTCAGCATCCCCGCGCTGTTCACCGCGATCGTGTGTCTCGCGACGCTCGTGGTGTGGCGGGGGTACGGCCTGCCGACGACGGCGATCGCCCTCGGCTCGGCCGCCGCGGCGTTCGCGACGTGCGTGCTCGCGGCCCGCATCTCCACGGCGCTCGCCACCCGGCTGCTCTCTTCGCGGCGTTCGCGGGAGCTGGCCGCCGTGGCCGCGGTCGTCGCGCTGGTCGGCATCGTCCCACTCGTCATCGGGCTCGGTGCGCTCGGCCTGGAGGGCGCGCTCGAGCAGCTCCCCGGTGTGACGGCGGCGCTGACCTACACGCCCTTCGGAGCGGCGTGGGCGGCGCCGGCCGCGGCCGCGCAGGGGGTCTGGTCCCTCGCGTTCGGTCAGCTCCTGCTCGCGTGGGGCTTCGTGGGGCTGGGGATGCTCGTGTGGATCGCCCAGGTGGACCGGCTCCTTGTGGACCCGCCCACCACGGTCGGGGCCGCGCGACGCAAGGCCGACGCCTTTCTCGGGCGGGGAGCGGGGACGACGACGGCGCACATGGCGCTCGCCGTCGCCCGACGGTGCCTGCGCTACTGGCTCGGTGACCCGCGCTACCTCGCATCGCTCGCCTCGACGCTCATCATGCCGCTGCTCATCGCGCTGCTGCTGAGCGTCGTGGGGCTCAGCGCCGTCTCCGGGGCGGTGCTGCTCGCCCCGCTCGTGGCCGGCGCGGTCGGCTGGGGCCGGCACAACGACACGGCGTTCGACGGCACGGCGTTCTGGCTCCACGTCTCCTCAGGCGTCCCCGGGGTCGCCGACCGCGCCGGCCGGGTGATCGCCCTCGCCGCCTGGGCGGTGCCGCTCATCGTGGGGCTCGCCGTCGGCGGGGCGTGGCTCGCGGGCCGGTGGGACCTGCTGCCCGCCTCGCTCGGCTTCGCGTTCGGGCTCTTCGGTGCTGGACTCGGTGTCGCGATGGTGAGCTCGGTGGTGCTGCCGTACCCCGCGCCGCGGGCGGGGGAGAGCCCGTTCTCCACGGAGACGGGGGCGGTGGGCGCGAGCCTCGTGGCACAGCTCGTCTCGACGGCGGTCACGGGCGTGCTCGCGCTGCCGGTCGTCATCCTCTTCTGGCTCACGGCGACGCGCGAGGTGGGACTCGGCTGGGCCACGCTCGTCGTGGGGCTCCTCGGGGGAGCGGTCGCGCTCGGCGCCGGGGTCGTGCTCGGCGGGCGCGTGCTCGACAGCCGCGGGGCGCAGCTCCTCGCGCGGCTCCACTGAGCGAGCGGGCGCCGCGGCCGGCCTCGTGGCCGCGGCTGCGCGCAGTCGAGGATCACCTCGCACAGCCGAGGGTCACGAAGTGATCACAGTCACACGGCCCCGTTGACTTCGTATTTGTAAGGATGCTCTACTAACAAATGTGACGACGACGCCTATCGCGGGAACCACCTCCCGCCGGCTCCACGGACCTGGCCTGCGGGCCACGGCCAAGGCACTGCCGGAGCACACGCGCGCGCACAACCGCTCGATGGTGCTGCAGCACCTCTTCCACGCCGGACCCACCTCGCGCGCCGACCTCGCCCGGGCGACCGGCCTGACGCGCGTGACCGTCTCGGACCTCGTCAACGAGCTCATGGCCGCCCACCTCGTCGAGGAGGCGGGCCTCGCCACCCAGGCGCGCGTCGGCAAGCCCGCCACGCTGGTACGGATGCGCACGGACGAGTTCGTCATCATCGCCGTGGACCTCGCGGACGACCTCGAGATGCGCGGCGCAGTGATGAACCTGACTGGGGAGATCCTCGAGCGCCGCTCGGCGAGCCAGGACGGGCTGCGCGGCGAGCGGACCATCGAGACGCTCCTCACGTTGTGCCGGGAGCTCGTCGCGGCCACGAGCCTGCCCGTCATCGGCGTGGGCATCGCCTCACCGGGTGTCATCAACGCCTCCGGCGTCGTGCTCCAGGCGCCCAACCGCGGTTGGTTCGACGTGCCTCTCGCCGAGCGGCTCTCCGCGGAGCTCGGCATCCCGGCGCACGTCGCGAACGACGCGAACACCTCCGCGCTCGCCGAGTACACGCTCGGCGGCGCCGAGGGCTCCGGCCTGCTCGCCCTCACCATCCGGCACGGTGTCGGTGCGGGGATCATCCTGCACGGCGCACTCGTGCGCGGACCCGGCGACGCCGCGGGCGAGCTCGGGCACGTCACCGTGATCGACGAGGGCTCGGACGAGGAACCGGCGCCGTGCGCGTGCGGTCGCCGCGGCTGCCTCGAGACGATCCTGTCCGCCCCGGCCCTGCGGGCTCGTGTGCGCGGGCTGGATCCCCAAGACTCCGACGCCGCCCTGGCGTCGGTCGGACGGAGGCTCGGCATCGCGCTGGCCCCCGTCGTGAGCGCGCTCGACCTGAAGGAGATCCTGCTGTGCGGCCCGCAAGAGCTGCTCGACGGACCTCTCGCCCAGGCGGCGCTCGACACCATCGCACTGCGCTCGATGCCCGTCGTCGCGACGGGGCTCGGTGTGCGGATGGCCGCGCTTGGACCGGATGTCGCCCTGCAGGGGGCGGCCGTCCTGGTCCTGTCCGGACAGCTCGGGGTCACGTGACGACCCCGAGCTGCCCGTCCAGTTCGTCGGAGTGAATCTCCACCCCTGGCAACGAGAGCGGCTTCGCACAGGGCGAGCCGCATACCTGGGAGGAACCCCAACGTGAAGATCCTACGATTTGCCGCCGTCGGCGTGGCTGCGACACTCGCCCTCGCCGCTTGCGCGTCGAGCCCGTCCACCCCCGAGCCCTCGGACACGGACACCACGACCCCCACCGAGTCGGAGACGACCGAGCCGGCTCCCGAGGGGACCGAGATCACGCTGTGGCTCGCCGGCGGGGACACGCCGGACGAGCTGCGCGACTACCTCAGGACCACCTTTGCGGAGCAGAACCCCGGCTCGACCCTCGTGATCGAGCAGCAGGAGTGGGGCGACCTCGTCACCTCCCTCACGACGGCGCTGCCCGACGCCGGGAACACACCCGACGTCGTCGAGCTCGGCAACACGCAGTCGCCGACCTTCACGACCGTGGGCGCGTTCCGTGACCTGACCCCGCTCTACGAGGAGCTCGGCGGCGACAAGCTGCTGCAGTCCTTCGTCGACATCGGCAAGGTCGACAGCAAGAACTTCGCCCTGCCGTACTACTTCGGCTCGCGCTACATGTTCTTCCGCGCGGACATCTGGGCCGAGCGCGGCGTCGAGGTCCCCACGACCCTCGACGAGTTCACGAGGGCCGTCACGGCGCTGCGCACCGACGAACAGTCCGGCTTCGCCCTGGGCGGTCAGGACTGGCGCAACGGCATCTCCTGGGTCTTCGCCAACGGCGGCGAGCTCGCCACCGTGGACGGCACCACGTGGACGTCGACGCTGAGCGACCCGAACACCATCAAGGGCCTCGAGCAGTGGCAGGACGTCTTCACCGGCGCCTCGAACCTCCCGGCCACCGACCGTGACGTCGCCTACTGGGAGTTCCTGAACGACGGGACCGACGGCGCCGCGCCGCCGGCCTCGACGATCATGGCGCCGGGCTGGGCCCGTTGGTCGATCGGCGACCTCGTCACGAACGACGCGGGCGACGAGGTGCGCGACGGCATGGCCGACGACTCCAAGTTCGACATCTTCGCCCTGCCGGGCACCGACGGTGGCATCGCCCCCGTCTTCGCCGGTGGCTCGAACATCGCGGTCTCGGCGCAGTCGCAGAACCCGGAGCTGGCCGAGAACCTGCTGCGGATCATCTTCTCGGAGGAGTACCAGACGCTGCTCGGCCAGAACGGCCTCGGCCCGGCCAACAGCGACTTCGTCTCCGCGCTCGGTGACGACAAGTTCGCCACCACGATGATCGAGACCGCCGCGGGCTCGAAGCTCACCCCGGCCGCGCCGGGCTGGGCGGCCATCGAGGGCGCCCTCGTCTACGAGGACCTGTTCCAGAAGATCGCCGAGGGTGGCGACGTCGCGGCGCTCGCCGCCGAGTACGACGCGATCCTCACGCCGATGCTCAACGGCCAGGCCTCCTAGCGCCGGTACACCGGTACGCCGGGCCGACCCACGGCCCGGCACCCGGGCTGAGACGTCCGGCGCGAGGGGAGACTCCCCCGAATCCCCTCGCGCCGGGCACCAGCCCTCGACCTCGTGCGCCCACGGCTCTCCCCGTCACCGCGCCAACGCCCCACCCGCGCCCCCGCCCCCGGAGGTTCCGCCATGGCCTCGACCGAAGTCGCCTCACGAAGAGCGACGACGACGGCACCCCGACGCCGACCCCGGCGTCCCCGCGTCCCCTATCTGCTGATCCTGCCCGCGGTCGCCGTCCTCGGCGTCGGCCTCGGCTACCCGGTGTTCTGGCAGATCGTGAACTCCTTCAAGGAGTACGGCCTCGCCCAGCAGTTCGGTCAGCCCGCACCCTGGGTGGGCTTCGACAACTACGTGCGGATCTTCACCTCGGACGCCCTGTGGGCCGTCGTCGCGCGGTCCATCGTGTTCTGCCTCGTCAACGCGTTCCTCACGGTCCTCATCGGTGTGCTGCTCGCGCTGCTGATGCGCGCCGTCGGCACCGCGGCCCGCCTCACGCTGCAGATCTCGATGCTCCTCGCGTGGGCCATGCCCATGGTCGCCGCCGTCACGGTGTGGAAGTGGCTGTTCGACTGGCGCACCGGCGTCGTCAACTGGCTCTTCGTGCGGCTCGGTCTCGTGGAGTTCAACGGCCACCACTGGCTCGCCGAACCCCTCTCCTTCTTCTTCGTCGCGACGCTCGTCATCGTGTGGATGTCCGTGCCGTTCGTCGCGCTCTCCGTCTACGCCGGGCTCACCCAGGTCCCCGACGAGGTCCGCGAGGCGGCCCGGATCGACGGGGCGAACAGCTGGCAGCAGTTCTGGAACATCACGCTGCCGCTCATCCGCCCGGTGCTCGCGATCGTGCTGCTGCTGCAGATCATCTGGGACCTGCGGGTCTTCGCGCAGATCCGGTTGCTGCAGGACGGCGGTGCGCCCGTGGGTGACACCAACCTGCTCGGCAACTTCATCTTCGAGCTCGGCGTCGGACGCCAGGACTTCGCCGGCGCCGCCGCCGTGTCGATCTTCGTCCTCGCGCTGACCGTGCTCATCAGCTGGCCGTACGTGCGCGCCCTGATCAAGGAGCTGGACAAGTGAGCCCCGAACGCCTGCGCCGCAACCTCACCCGGTGGCTGCTCACCCTCGTCGCGCTCGCCGTCGCGGCCGTGTGGGTCTTCCCGGTCTACTGGATGGTCAACTCCTCGCTCATGTCGAACGCGCGGCTGCGCGCCGGCACGCCGAGCTTCTGGCCCGTCAATCCGACGTTCTCGAACTTCTCGGCCGTCATCGGTGGCTCGTCGTTCACCTCGGCGCTCAAGATGAGCCTCGCCGTCACGGGCCTCACGGTGGTCGCCGTCCTCGCGTTCGCGTTCCTCGCGGCGCTCGCGATCAGCCGCTTCCGCTTCCGGGGCCGGGTCTCGTTCGTCCTCACCGTGCTCATCGTGCAGATGCTCCCCGCCGAGGGCCTGTTCATCGCCCAGTACAAGATGCTCTCGGGCGCGCAGCTCCTCAACTCGGTGCTCGGCGTCTCCGTGCTCTACACCGCCGCTATCGTGCCGTTCACGGTGTGGATGCTGCGCGGCTTCGTCGCAGGCGTGCCGATCGAGCTCGAGGAGGCCGCCATGGTCGACGGCCTCTCGCGCACGCAGGCGTTCCTGCGCATCACGTTCCCGCTCCTCGCCCCCGGGCTCGTGGCGTCGGGCGTGTACGCGTTCCTCCAGGCGTGGAACGAGTTCACGGTCGCGCTCGTGGCCCTTCCCGCGGAGTCCGCCAAGACGCTGCCGCTGTGGCTGCGGTCGTTCCTGTCGGCGAGCGCCAATCGTGGTGTCGACTGGGGCGAGGTCATGGCGGCGTCGGCCCTCATCGCCGTGCCCGTCATCATCTTCTTCCTCTTCGTGCAGGGCCGCATGACCTCGGGGCTCGTGTCCGGGGCGGTGAAGGGATGACCGGCATGCGCGTCGGCCTCGACATCGGCGGGACCAAGATCCACGGCGTGCTCGTCGACGCCGAGAGCACCGTGCTCGGGGAGTACCGCGCCAGGACCGTCGTCGGACCCGAGGGCGTGGTGCAAGGTGCGGTCGACGCCGTCGGCGCCCTTCGCGACGCGGTCGGGCTCGGCGAGGACGCAGACGGCGGGAAGGGGGCCGACGACGACGGCCGACACACCGGCGTCGTCCTCGACGGTGTCGGCATCGGCGTCCCGGGCGTCGTCGACCCCGCGACGGGCTCGGTGCGCTACGCGATGAACCTCGGCCTGGACGCCGAACCCTTCGAGCTCGGCGCGGCGGTCTCGCAGCGACTCGACGGACTGCGCGTCGTCGTCGAGAACGACCTCAACGCGACGGCCCTCGGAGCGGCGGCCGTCCTCGACGGGGTCGGGGACGACCTCGCCTACCTCGCGCTCGGCACGGGGGTCGCCGTCGGCCTCGTGCTCGACGGACGGCTGCGCCGCGGGCGGCACGGGCTCGCCGGCGAGGTCGGCCACCTGCCGATCGACCCGGACGGTCTGCAGTGCCCGTGCGGACAGCGTGGTTGCCTCGAGCTGTACGCCTCGGGCTCGGGCCTCGCGCGGCAGTTTCCGTACGACGGCGAGGCGCCGATCGCCGCCGCCGTGCACGCCGCCGCGCTGCAGGGCGACCCGCTCGCCGTCACCGTGTGGGACCGGCTGCTCGACGGCGTGGCCGAGGTCACCCAGATGCTCGTGCTCTCCCTCGACGTCGGCGCCGTCGTGCTCGGCGGGGGGATCGCGCGGCTCGGCGAGCCGCTCCTGGACGGGGTGTGCTCGCGGCTCGTGCGACGGGAGGGCTCCTCGGCCTTCCTCGCCGACTCGGGCCTGGCCGGACGGGTCCGGCTCGCCCCGCCCGACGTCCCCGTCGGCGCGGTGGGCGCGGCCCTCGCTCTCGGAGGAGGGCACTGATGCGGGTCGTCATCGCCGACGAGGTCGAGCTCGCCCGGCGCGGTGCCGACGCCGTGGCGCGAGCACTGAGCGACCACGAGTACCCGGTCCTCGGCCTGGCCACGGGTGGCAGCCCCCTGCCGGTCTACGACGAGCTCGCGCGGCGCCACGTCGAGGAGGGGCTGAGCTTCGCGCGGGCGCGCGCCTTCCTCCTCGACGAGTACGTCGGGCTGCCGGCCGGGCACCCCGAGCGCTACCGCAACGTCATCGACCGTGAGCTCGTCTCCCGCGTCGACCTCGACCCGACGCGCGTCCAAGGACCTGACGGGCTCGCCGAGGACCTCGTCGCGGCGTGCGCGACCTACGAGGAAGCGATCCTCGCCGCCGGCGGGGTCGACGTGCAGATCCTCGGCATCGGCACGGACGGGCACATCGCCTTCAACGAGCCGGGCTCGTCCTTCGCCTCACGCACGCGCGTCATGACCTTGACCCGCCAGACGCGCGAGGACAACGCGCGGTACTTCGACGGTGACGTCGACGCCGTGCCCCGCCGGTGCCTGACCCAGGGCCTGGGCACGATCATGGCCGCGCGGGCGATCGTGCTCGTGGCGCGGGGGAGCGGCAAGGCCGAGGCCGTGCACCACCTCGTGGAGGGTCCGGTCAGTGCGCTGTGGCCCGCGACGATCCTGCAGCACCACCCCGACGTCACGGTGCTCGTGGACGAGGCCGCCGCGAGCAAGCTCCAGCTCGCCGACTACTTCCGCGAGGTCCAGGACTCCTAGCCAGCGGGTGCCACGAGCCTCACGACGAGAGCGATGACCCAGGCGAAGACGAACGCCGCGACGACGACGCCCCAGTGCGAGGCGATGATCACCTTGAGCCCGAGCCTGTCGTCGTCACTCACGTTCCCGGGCCCGCCCTCGCTGGTCGCGGCGGCGAGCGCTGCGGCGCGTTCGCGCACGGACTGCACGGTCCCCACCGTGGCGGGCACCACGAGGAGCAGCCCGCCGAGCACGAGGGCGAGCGTCGGTGGGTAGTCGACGACCACCCGGTCGAGCGTGACGGCCGCAAGGACGGACCCCGTCAGCCCGACGGCGCCGATGAGCCACGCGACGACGCCGCGCCCCTGGAAGAACGCCGTCGCGAACCCGACCGCGGTGAGGGTCAGCAGTCCAGCCGCCGTCAGGTGGCCCCAGGTCAGGCTCGACGTGGTGCCGGCCGCGAGGTGGTGCGCGCCGTCGAACACCACGAAGATGCCGAGCATCGTCGGCACGTGGATGAGGTAGCCGAGGCGCTCGCGCCACGTCGTGGAGCGCCCGAGCCCGAGCTGCTTGGCGTACTCGCGAGGGTCCCCGAACGCTTCCGTGGGGGTCTGGCCCGAGTCGGCGCAGAAGGACTCGACGTCAGCGGTCGCACCGGCGATCTCGCGCTCCGTCGCGTTGGCCGCGGTGAGAGCGAGGAAGAACTCGGTCTGCCACTCCTCGGCGGTCATGGGCTTCATGGTGCGTCCTCCTCGGTGGGCCGGGGTCGTTCCAGCAGGTTCGTCGTCGTCGTCGTGAAGGCGCCCCACTGGGAGCGCCGCTCGCGCAAGGTCTCGTGCCCGAGCGCGGTGAGGGAGAAGTACTTGCGTCCAGGCCCCTGCTCCCCGGCGCGCCACTGGGTCTCCACGAGCCCGGCGGCCTCGAGCCGGCCCAGCAGGGGGTAGAGCGTGCCGCCCTTGACCTCGCCGAGCCCGGCCTCGGCGAGGCGGGTCGCGATCGCGTAGCCGTACGTCGGCCCCTCGGCGCAGAGCCGCAGCACGCACAGCTCGAGCACGCCGCGGAGCCACTCGCTGGGCCAGGCCTCGATCGTCACGACTAGATCGTATGACTATCTAGTCAGAGTGTCTACCTAGTTGGCGTCCGCCGTCGGGCATCGCAGCCTTGCCGATGCTCGCGGGGCCGCGACGGCTCGAGGCGTGCCGCGTAGGATTGCGCGCATGAGTGAGCCGCTCGACCCGTTGCCCCAGCCCGACGCCAGCCCCGACGGCCCCGGCACGTCCACGAGCGTGCTCGAGCGCACCGAGACCGAGGAGCTTCTCGAGCCGGGTGACGCCGAACGCTTCGCGCACTACGTGCGCAAGGAGAAGATCATGCAGTCGGCGCTGTCGGGCAGGCCCGTCATCGCGCTGTGCGGCAAGGTCTGGGTGCCCGGACGCGACCCGAACAAGTTCCCGGTTTGCCCCACGTGCAAGGCGATCGTCGACAACATGAAGCGCCGCGAGGGCGGCGACGGGGACGACAGCGAGAAGTAGCCGCCCGGTCCGGCCCTGGACCCGTCGGGGTCCGAGCGTGGCCACTCACCCACCCGGGTGACAGCGCAGGTCGCGTGGCTGCTCAGGATGCGGAGCGGACCAACCTGCGCCAAGGTGGGAACCGAAGCCGCACGAGGACCCTCGGGCGGTCGTCTATCGAGAGGCGGGCGACATCATGCCTAGCTGGCTCATCCTTGTTCTCCTCGGCGTCGTGCTCATCGTGCTCGGCGTCGCCACGGAGATCGGACAGTTCCTGATCTGGATCGGCGTCGTCGTCCTCATCGTCAGCCTGGTCCTTTCCCTCGTGGGTCGAGGTCGCGGCACCCGCGTCTAGCGCAGCACCGGCTTTGGCGGCCCCGGTACCGGCAACGGTCCCGGGGCCGCGTCACGCGCACCACGTGTGGCAGGCTCGGCGACATGCCGCCCAAGGTCATTCCGATGCTGCCCTGCGCCGACATCGACGAGATCGCGGAGTTCCTCACCGCGCTCGGCTTCACCGTCACGTACAGGCAGATCAGACCCAACCCGTTCGTCGCGCTGGAGGGCCACGGGTTCCCGGTCCAGTACTACGGACTCGATGGACACCTCCCCGAGCAGTCACACAGCACCTGTGGCGTGTTGGTCGCCGACACCGGCGCGATGTTCGAGACTTTCGCAGCCGGGCTCCGGGCAAGATACGGAAGGCTCCCGGTGTCGGGCTATCCCCGGATCACTCGCCCGCGGCCTCGCAAGAACGCCGGAGGCGTGTCTGGGTTCAGCTTGATCGACCCTGCGGGCAACTGGATACGGTTCTTCTCCGACGGACCCCCGGACCCGGTCGGCGAGTCGTCCCCGCTACGGGAAGGCCTGCTCAACGCCATCGTGCTTGCCGACAGCAAGGGCGATCCGGTGCAGGCAGCGAAGATCCTGCGAGGTGCAATGCGTCGGGCTGACCCGTCCGATCCTGCCGTCTCCGAGGCTCGGGACTTCCTCGCGGAGCTGAACGAGAGAAACGTACCGCCGGAGGATTCCTAGACTTGCGGAGGCGCACGCTCACGTCGTGGAACCCGCGGTCGGGCGGACGAGGGCTGGAGGAGCTGGCACCGGGGCGGCCGCGCTCGAGGCGACGAGCCGTCCCTTCACCTACGCCCCGACCGAGGCGACGGGCAGAGAGACCGTCTCGAGTGCCGCTTCGTCGGCGGAGAGGCGGCGCGCCCCGCGGGGCAGCTCCGCCCGGGACGCCTCGTGGCGCACGGCGGCCCGGCGTACGCCGTCGGCCCCGGTCCAGCCCTCGAGCACCTCGCCGCGCGAGACGAGGTCCACCATGAGGTCGCGGACGTCGTCGTCGCCCGAGCGCCACGTGGCGACGGCGTCGTCGGGGCCGACGACGAGCAGCTCCTCGACCGCCCGCCCGTCCCGCAGCCGCCTGGCACCCGCCTTGCGCCCACCCACCGACGTCTTGAGGGTCGACGCCTTCGCGACCGGCTCCATCTCGCCGGACGGCCCCTCGCGGGCGACGAGCTTGTAGACCATCCCGCACGTCGGCGCGCCCGAGCCGGTCACGAGCGACGTGCCCACCCCGTAGGCGTCCACGGGTGCCGCAGCGAGGGAGGCGATCGCGAACTCGTCGAGGTCGGAGGTCACCACGATCCGGGTGCCCGTCGCCCCGAGCGAGTCGAGCTGCTTCCGGGTCTCGACGGCGAGGGCTGACAGGTCACCCGAGTCGATGCGCACCGCACCGAGCTCGGGTCCCGCGGCCTCGACCGCCCGGCGCACCCCCTCGGCGACGTCGAACGTGTCGACGAGCAGCGTCGTGCCGACCCCGAGCGACGCCACCTGGGACGCGAAGGACGAGGACTCGTCGTCGTGCAGCAGCGTGAAGGAGTGTGCCGCGGTGCCGATCGTGTCGAGCCCGTAGCGCCGCCCCGCCTCGAGGCTCGACGTCGCGGTGAAGCCCGCCACGACGGCCGCCCGTGCCGCGGCGACGGCGGCGTCCTCGTGGGCACGGCGCGCCCCCATCTCGAGGCACGGGCGTCCGATCGCTGCGCTCGTCATGCGTGAGGCCGCCGCCGCGACGGCCGAGTCGTAGTTGAGCACGGACAGCGCGAGCGTCTCGATGAGGACGGCCTCCGCGAACGTGCCCTCGACCACGAGCACCGGGGAGTGCGGGAAGTACACCTCGCCCTCGGCGTAGCCACGGATCGAGCCGCGGAAGCGGTAGTCCGCGAGCCAGTCGAGCGTCGCGCGGTCCACCACGCCCTCGCGGGACAGCCACGAGAGCTCGTCGTCGCCGAACCGGAAGGCCTCGAGCTCCTCGAGCAGCCGACCCGTCCCGGCCAGCACGCCGTAACGGCGTCCCGCGGGGAGCCGCCGCGTGAAGACCTCGAACACGCAGCGGCGGTCCGCGGTGCCGTCGGCGAGCGTCGCCTGGAGCATCGTCAGCTCGTACCGGTCGGTCAGCAGGGCGCTCGAACGCGCGGCAGGGGTCACGGGTCCACCGTAGGACGCGGGGCCGGTCCGGCGCAGTGCGGCCGCCGTCCACCGCGCACCCGCCCGAGCGGCCGTCGTCGTCGGCCCCGCCTCCTAGAGTGGGACCCATGCCCACCGTCGTCGCCCGCCTGAGCCTGCCGCTCGAGGAGGTCGACGTCGCCGAGCAGCTCGGCACCGCGGACGCGTGGGTCACGATCGTGTGGAACGACCCGGTCAACCTCATGAGCTACGTGACGTACGTGTTCCGGTCCTACTTCGGCTACCCGGTCGAAGAGGCCGAGCGGCTCATGCTCCTCGTGCACCACGAGGGGAAGGCCGTCGTGTCGACCGGCAACCGCGAGAAGATGGAGGTCGACGTCCAGGCGATGCACTCCTACGGGCTGTGGGCCACGTTGCAGCGGAGCGGCGAATGAGGGCGTTCCGGGCCAGGAGCCGGCGCTACGTCGCGCGGCTCGACGACATCGAGCGGGACCTCATCGGCCAGCTCGCCGCGGACGTCGCCGAGCTCCTCGGGGCGACGGCTGCCCAGCTCGCGGCCGCGCAGGGTGGTGCAGGCGAGGGCGGCTCGGGCGAGGGCGGCTCGGGTGGGGGCGGCTTGGGCGAAGGTGGATCGGGGGACGGAACCCCGGGCGGCGCTGCTTCCGCACGAGACGAGGCCGACGACGGCGAACCGTGGGACCTGCCCCCGCTCGGCGGGCTCGACCACGTCCTGGCCGGCGTGTCCGACACGACGGGCCCCGGCGTACCGGAGGACCCCGCCGTGCGCCGGCTCCTGCCCGTCGCGAGCGAGGACGCCGAGATCGCCGAGGAGTTCCGGCGGTTCACCCAGGTCGACCTGCGCGCCCACAAGATCGAACGTCTCCTCGCGCTCGTCCGGGCGTTGCGCTCCGGCGCGGAGAAGGGCCGCCTCGCCGTGCCCAAGGACCGGGCGGACCTGCTCGCCGGGGCGCTCGTCGACATCCGGCTCGTCATCGCGGAGCGGCTCGGGCTGGACTCGGACGAGTCGGCCGACGAGCTGTACACCGAGCTGGCCCGTGCCGAGCGGGGCGACGGCCCGGACAGCGCCGCCGCGGCCCTGAGGCTTCACCTCGCGACGGCGTACGCGGCCCTGACCTGGCTGCAGGAGTCGCTCGTCACAGTCCAGCTCGCCGATCTCGACGGCCCCGACGCCTAGGATCGACGCGTGGACGACGCGCCGATCGGCATCTTCGACTCTGGGGTGGGCGGGTTGACCGTGGCCCGCGCCGTCATCGACCAGCTTCCCCGCGAACGGGTGCTCTACGTCGGGGACACGGCCCACACGCCGTACGGGCCGCGCCCCATCGCCGAGGTGCGGGCGCTCGCGCTCGACGTCATGGACCACCTCGTCGACTCGGGCGTCAAGGCGCTCGTCATCGCGTGCAACTCCGCCTCGGCCGCCGTGCTGCGCGACGCGCGCGAGCGCTACACGCACACGCGCGGGCTGCCCGTCATCGAGGTGATCCTGCCCGCCGCGCGCCGGGCGGTCGCCGCCACGCGCTCCGGGCGCATCGGTGTCATCGGCACCCGCGCCACGATCGACTCGCGCGCCTACGACGACGCGTTCGCCGCCGCCCCCGGCGTCCAGCTCACCTCCCAGGCGTGCCCCCGCTTCGTAGAGCTCGTCGAGGCGGGCGTGACGTCCGGGCCCGAGGCGCTCGCCGTCGCCCGGGAGTACCTCGAGCCGATCCGGGCCGCCGACGTCGACACGCTCGTGCTCGGCTGCACGCACTACCCCTTGCTCATGGGTGTGATCTCGTACGTCATGGGGGAGGGCGTCACGCTGGTGTCGAGCGCCGAGGAGACGGCCAAGGACGTGTACCGGACGCTCCTCGCGCACGATCTGGAGCGGGCCGCGGACGCACCGCCCCCCGAGCACCGCTTCGTCGCGACGGGCGACGCCGACCAGTTCGCCTCGCTCGCCCGGCGGTTCCTCGGCCCCGAGGTCACCGCCGTCGAGCCGGTGGAGGTGCTCGCATGAGGCTCACCGTCGTCGGCTGCGCCGGCTCTTTCCCGCACGCGGACTCCGCGGCGTCGTGCTACCTCGTCGAGGCGGACGACGACGGCGGGCGCACGTGGCGGGTCGCACTCGACATGGGCAATGGTGCGAGCGGGCCGCTGCACCGGTACGTCGACCCGGCCGGGCTCGACGCCCTGGCGATCTCGCACCTGCACTCCGACCATGTGGCGGACGTCGTGGTGCTCAACGTGTATCTGCGCTACCACCCCGAGGGCCCGCGTGGTCCGGTGCGGCTCCTCGGCCCGGCCGAGACCCCCGAGCGGCTAGCGGCGATCGCCGGCTCGGACCCCGCGACGGACACGAGCGCGCAGTTCACCTTCGAGGCATGGACCGATCGCGCGGCGGTGCGCGTGGGGCCGCTCGAGATCGAGCCCGTGCGCGTGAACCACCCCATCGAGGCGTACGGCATGCGCATCAGGGGACCTTCCGAGACCGACCCCGGTCGGCGGGTGACGCTCGCCTACACGGGCGACACCGACGACTGCCCAGCGCTCGACGACCTCGCCCGGGACGTCGACCTCCTGCTGAGCGAGGCCGCGTTCGTCGAGGGCGGCCCCTCCGACGACGTCCGCGACGTCCACCTCACCGGCGCTCGCGCGGGTCAGGTCGCCGCGCGCACGGGCGCCCGCCGGCTCGTGCTGACCCACCTCGCGCTGTGGAACGACCCGGAGGTCTCGCTCGCCGAGGCGCGGCGCGAGTACGCGGGCCCGCTGGATGTCACGACGCCGGGCGCCGTCTACGAGCTCTAGCTCCCCGCTGCCGGGTGCGGCGCGGGTGTGGCGGGCCGCTAGGGTCGGGGGCATGTCAGACGCCACCCGCGCGGACGGTCGCCGTCCCGATCAGCTCCGTCCCGTGACCATCACCCGCCACTACCTTGACGTCGGCGAGGGCAGCGTGCTCGTCGAGTTCGGCGGCACCAAGGTGCTCTGCCAGGCGAGCTTCACCGAGGGAGTGCCGCGCTGGCGCAAGGGTTCCGGCAACGGCTGGGTCACCGCCGAGTACGCGATGCTGCCGCGCTCCACCACGACCCGCTCGGACCGCGAGTCGGTGCGTCAGCGCATCGGGGGCCGCACGCACGAGATCTCCCGTCTCGTCGGCCGCTCGCTTCGCGCCGTGATTGACACCCGCGCGCTCGGCGAGAACACGATCGTGCTCGACTGCGACGTGCTGCAGGCCGACGGCGGCACCCGCACGGCCTCGGTCACGGGCGCATACGTCGCTCTCGCCGACGCCGTCTCGTGGGCGATCGGTCGGGGCATCATCAAGACCCGTCAGGCCGTGCTGAGCGACTCGGTCGCGGCGGTCAGCGTGGGGATCGTCGACGGTGTCCCGCTGCTCGACCTGCCCTACGAGGAGGACGTGCGCGCCGAGACGGACATGAACGTCGTCGTCGCCGGGTCGGGCAAGTTCATCGAGGTGCAGGGCACTGCCGAGGCCGCGCCGTTCGACCGCGCCGAGCTCGACGCGCTGCTCGACCTCGCCGTGGCCGGCACCACCGAGCTCGCCCGCGTGCAGGCGGCCGCGCTCGCGCAGTCCCTCGTCGACGGGCGGTGACGGTGGGCCCGCGACTCGTCCTCGCCACGCACAACGCCCACAAGGTCGGCGAGCTGCGCGCAGTCCTCGCTCCCGTCGTCGTCGGCCTCGAGCCGGCGGACGTCGTCGCGGCCGCGGACCTCGGCGCGCCCTCGCCGCGCGAGGACGGCGTGACGTTCGCCGCGAACGCGCTCATCAAGGCGCGCGCGATCGCGGCGGCCACGGGCCTGCCCGCCGTCGCGGACGACTCGGGCCTCGCCGTCGACGTCCTCGGCGGCGCCCCCGGCATCTTCTCGGCGCGCTGGGCCGGCTCGCACGGGGACGACGCCGCGAACCTCGCCCTCCTGCTCGACCAGCTCGGCGACATCGAGCCCGAGCACCGCGGGGCCCAGTTCGTGTGCGCGGCTGCTCTCGTCACGCCCGACGGCTTCGAGCACGTCGAGGAAGGCGTGCTGCGCGGCGCGCTCGCGCTCGCACCGCGCGGGGAGCACGGCTTCGGCTACGACCCGATCCTCGTGCCCGACGGCGAGCAGCGTACGTGTGCCGAGATGGCCCCCGAGGAGAAGAACGCCATCAGCCACCGCGGCAAGGCCTTCCGGGCCCTCGCACCGCACATCGCGCGCGTCCTCGCGGCCCGGCCCGCCGGCGACGGCAACCCGGCGCCGGGGGAGAGTATCTCGCCCCGTGACGGAGGCTGACGCGCCGTGACGACCATCCACCTCGTGCGTCACGGCGAGACGCTGTGGCACGCCGAGAACCGGTACGCGGGCATCTCCGACGTGGCACTCACCCCGCGCGGGCTCGAGCAGGCCGACGCGCTCGCGGGCTGGGTGTCCCGCCGTGCCGCCGAGGGGACCGTGTTCGACGCCGTCGTCACCTCGACGCTGTCGCGCGCGATCATCACCGCGCGCCGCTCCGCGGAGGTGCTCGGCCTCACCCCGCGGGCCGACGCACGGCTCGTCGAGGTCGACTTCGGGCGCGGCGAGGGCATGACCCGCGCCGAGATGGAGGGGATCTTCCCCGATGACGTCGCGGCGTTCCTCGCGGCCCCCGCGACGAGCCCGCTGCCCGGCGGGGAGCGGGGGCTCGACGCCGTCGCCCGGGCGCGCGAGGCGCTCGGCGACATCGTGCGCGAGCACCCGGGCGGCACGGTCCTCGTGGTGGCGCACTCGACGCTCACGCGGATCGTACTGGCGAGCCTTGTCGGCTCGGACGTCGAGCGATACCGCGACCTGCTCCCCGCTGTTGGGAACTGCCACATCACGAGCCTCGAGCTGCACCCCGACGGCGGCGTCGCGCTCCTGGCCTACAACGTCCCGCCCTCGGCGTAGTGTTCCCGCGCACTGCCGGGTGCATCGGTCCGTGGGGTCACGGCGGGCGAAGTTGCTCGAGTGACGGGTGTGAACTCCTGTGAGTCACATGAGTCACACCAGCCACAACGGTCACTTCACCCGCCGTGACGCCCCCGGTTCACCCTGCCATCAACGCACGCTGACCTTCAGGCTCACCTTCTTGCTGGCCTTGAGCTGCGAGGTCTTCTCGTAGCGCACCTCGAGCTTCTTGGTGCCCTTCTTCTTGCCGAGCTTGCTCGCCTTGACCTTGACGGTCGCGACGCCCTTGGAGCTGACCTTCGCCGAGCCGACCTTCTTGCCGAGGTAGCGCACCACGACGGTGCCCTTCTTGGCGACAGCCTTTGGCGACACGTGCACCCGGACCTTGAAGGTCTTCGACCGCTTGAGCGACTTCTTCAGGGCCTTGGCGGACGTGATCTTCGAGGCGGCCTTGACCACCTTGAGCTTGACCGCCTTGCTCACCGAACCGAGGTGGGTGGCGTTCTCCACGTACCGCGCGGTGATGGAGTGGGTGCCCACCTTCTGTGCGATCGAGGCCCGCGCCTGACCCTTCTTGTCGACGCTGACCCGCTTGACGACCTTGTTCTTGACGAGGAACTCGACCTTGCCGGCCTTCGCGCCCGTGACGAGCGCGACGATCGTCGCCTTCTTGCCCGCGACCACCTTCGTCGGGACGACGATGGCGGTCACGCTCGTGGCGATCTTCTCCACGGGCTCCTCGGGCAGCGGCGGCGGGTCACCGGCCACCGCACGCCCGAGCGGCGCGGGGTCGACGACGTCGTGCGCCCGGAAGTAGTCGACCGTGGCCTGCAGGTCCACCTGGCCGGTGTCGGCCCGGTTGGTGCCGTCGGCGAACGGACCGAAGCCGTCGCCGCCGGTGGCGAGGAACGAGTTCGTCACGACGCGCAGCACGTCGCTGTCGCCCACGACCTCGCCGTTGAACCGGAGCTGGTGGATGACGCCGGACCGCTCGCTCGTCTCGGTGTAGTAGTACTCGAAGCCCTCCGAGATGCCGAGGTGCAGCTTGGGCCGGTCGCCCGTCTCCTTCCACTGCAGCTCCAGGATCTCCTTGAGCTGGGCGCCCGTGAGGTCCATCGCCACGAGGGTGTTGGCGAAGGGCTGCACGTTGGCGACCTGCTTGAAGGTGACGGTGCCGTCGCCGGTGTGGAGGAGGTCCTCGCGCAGGCCGCCCGAGTTCATGATGCCCACCTGGGCGGGCACGCCCGCGAAGTCCTCGTTGCTCGTCGCCCAGAGCTGGATGTCGGCGATGAGGTTGCCGAGCGTCGACTCCACGCCGCGGTCAGCGCCCGGCGGGTTCCCGCCGCGCAGGATGTCCCCGGAGATCGTTCCGATCTCCACGGCGCCCACGACGGCGGACTCGGCGACGGCGTCGGCGACGATGCTCGCGACCGCCGCGTTCGGGGTGGGGTACACCGGGGTCGCGGCGGCACCGGTACCCGTGAGGAGCGCGATCGTGCTGGCTGTCGTGGCCACGACGTCCTTCGTCTCGTCGTCCACGGTCAGCACCACCTGCGCGAGCTTCTTGCCGTACTCGAGCCCCTGCACCACGGGTCGCAGCGTGCCGGGCGATCCGTCGACCGGGACCTCGCACGCGTAGTCCTGGTGGGTGTGGCCCGTGAAGATCGCGTCGACGCTCGCCGGCACGGCACGCACGAAGGCGCCGAAGCCCGCGGTGTCCGTGGCGAGCGCGGCGCAGTTGCCGGTGCCGAACCCGGAGTGGGACAGCAGCACGATGACGTCGGCCTCACCGTTGGCCTCGTCGCCGTCCGTGAGCTTGTCGGCGACCCGTTCGACGGCCTCGAGCTCGTCGCCGAAGCTCAGGCCGGCGACGCCCGTGGGCGTGACCATGTTCGGCGTGTCCGTGGTGACCGTCCCGATGAAGCCGACCTTGATCCCGTCGACCTCCTGGATCGCGAACTCCTGCAGCCGGGGGATCGTCGTCCCCTTGTAGTAGACGTTGGCACCGAGACCGAACCGACCGGGGTCCGACGTCGAGTAGCCGGGCAGCACGCGCGTCACGAGGTCTGCGAGCCCCTGGTCGAACTCGTGGTTGCCGACCACGGACACGTCGAGCCCCATCTCGACGAGCGCGTCAATCGTGGGCGTGTCCTGCAGCGAGAACGACTCGAAGATCGAAGCGCCGATGTTGTCGCCCGCCGAGGCGAAGACGGTGTTGGGGTTCTCGGTGCGCAAGGCGTCGAGGGCGCCGGCGACGTAGGCCGCGCCGGGGAGACCGTTCGCGTGGTCCGCGACGATCCGGCCGTGGAAGTCGTTCACGGCGAGGATCTGGATGTCGGTGGTGCCTTCGGCCGCGACGGCGCTCGGCGCCATGACGAGGCCGGAGGCGACCAGGCTTGCCGTCGCCAGGGTGGCGACGGCGCTCCTGGAGCGCCTCGTCGAGGGGATCGACTGCATGGGTGAGTTCCTCCTTGGGGATGGACAGAGCAACGCCTGTCTCTCTGTGGTCCCGGCGCGCGCTTGTGGTGAGCGTCGGGCCCGTGAATCGAACATAGGGGAGGAATCGTGCGCGCGCGTGTCGAACGGAAGCGGAAGTTACCGCCCAGTACGTCCGACGGCGGAAGCTACCGGTTCAGGCGCCCTGCGAGGCCGTTCTTGGCGCAGCTCCCAGCCGACGGTCGACCCACCGCGCCGCTGTCGCGAGCACGAGGAACACGACCGCCACGATCGCCGTGTTCACCAGGGCGGCGCCGAGTCCGATCTCGCCGACGTCGAGGAACGGGTACGGATACCAGCCGACGACGGCTCCCCGGGCGAGCGTGTACGCGATCCACACGAGCGGGTAGGCGACCGACCAGGCGACCGTGCTCCACGTGATGCGCGGCCGCGGACCCACCCACAGCCAGGCCGCGAGCGTGAGGACGGGTACGGCGGTGTGCAGCATGAGGTTGGCGAAGGCGCCCGACGGCGTGAGCTCGTGCAGCCCGCGCAGCACGGCGTGGTAGACGATGCCGGTCACGGCGATGCACAGCACGGCGTCGAGGCGGATCACACGAAAGATCCGCCCGTCACGGTCGGGGCGCAGCGCGAGCGCGGCGGCGACGACGCCGGCGAGGATGTTGGACTGGATCGTGAAGTAGCTGAAGAGCCGCACGAGCCGCTCGGCCATGGTGCTGGCGACGCCAGGGCCTTCCACGAGCGCTGTGACGAGCTCGGTCCCCACGCCCGCCAGCGCGCACAGTGCCACGACGGTGTGCAGCACCCGGGCCGCACGGGAGCGGTCGCGGCTCACGCGAGTCGGCCCACCCACGCCATCGCCTGGCGCAGCACGACGTCCTGCCCGCCGTTCATCTCGAGCGCGACGTGCTCGGTGACGGCTTCCTCCGGCGTGAGCCACGCGAGGTCGAGGGCGTCGGCCTGCGGACGGCAGTCCCCGGACACCGGGACCACGTAGGCGAGCGAGACCGCGTGCTGGCGCGGGTCGTGGTAGCTCGTGATCCCCGGCGTCGGGAAGTACTCGGCCACCGTGAACGGCTGGGGCGATGCGGGGATCTGGGGGAGCGCGACGGGTCCGAGATCCTTCTCGATGTGGCGCAGCAGCGCGTCGCGGATCCGTTCGTGATACATCACGCGCCCCGAGCACAGTGAACGCGACATGACGCCTTCAGGGGTGGATCGCAGCAGGAGCCCGACGGCGACGACGTCCCCCGACTCGTCGACCCGCACCGGCACGGCGTCGACGTAGACGATCGGCATCGTCGCCCGCACCCGCTGGATGTCCGCGAGGGAGAGCCACCCAGAGGAGGGGGAGGGCTCGGGAAAGTCCACGGTCTCGGTCACGAGTCAGTTGTACCCCGGAGTCCGCCGTCGGACAGAAGCGGCGCACCGCGCTTGGAATACTGGGCTGAGCCGGGTTGTCTATACGAACGGCACACCGACGAGAGGATCCCCATGGCCACCACCGAACTGACCGCGCAGACCATCGAAGAGACGATCACCGGCAACGACATCGTCCTCATCGACTTCTGGGCCGAGTGGTGCGGTCCGTGCAAGCGCTTCGGTCCCGTGTTCGAGGCGTCGTCCGAGGCGAACCCCGACGTGCTCCACGCGAAGGTGGACACCGAGGAGGAGCAGCAGCTCGCGGCCGAGCTCCAGATCACCTCGATCCCCACGCTCATGGCCTTCCGCGAGGGCATCCTGGTATACAACCAGGCCGGCGCCCTGCCCAGCCAGGCGCTCGCCCAGGTGGTCGAGGCGGTGCGCGGGCTCGACATGGACGACGTGCGCAGGCAGATCGCCGAGTCGCAGTCCTAGCCACCTCCACGCGCCCATCCTCGGCGCGGCCCGAAAGATCCACCTGGGGGATGACTTGCACGGCGGTCGCTAGCGTCTAGGTTCGTCGCATACCGGTCAGGGGACCGGTGCTCGACGAGATCTGGGGGCCGCTGTGCGTCGTCTTACCTCACTCCACCGGCTTGCCGCGGCGTCGCTCGGCGCGCTGCTCCTGACGGGGGTCGCGCCCGCGACGGCGAGCACACCACCGCCGACGGCGTCGGCGGACGGCGCCGCCGCACCGGCCGTGACGACCTCGGGTCAGTTCAGCGTGGTCAGCCACGCGAGCGGCTCCGTCGTCGTCTGGCGTCCCACCGCGAAGCTGCCGCACGGCGACGCGCGTGTGGAGCTCGCGATCGACGGGGTCCCCGTCCGGTCGCCGTTGACTCGCTCGGCCGACGGCGCCCTCTCGCTGAGCCTGCCCGGCGTCACGGGCCTCGCCCCGCGCCAGCTGTCGGCCGTGGCCGCCGGGCGCGTGCTCGCGGGTCCGGGAGCGCAGCTCCGCGGTTCGCGGGCCGTGTCCGCGGCGGTGCAGCAGCCCACGAAGGTTCTCACCAAGGACCCCGGGATCAAGGGCAAGCACGCGACGACGGCGTTCACCTACAAGGCGCCGTCGGTGCGCGTCGGCGGCTTCCCCGTGAAGACAGAGGTGCGGGCGCGCGTCGTCCTCCCCTCGGCGAAGACGGCGAAGGGCGAACGGCCCGTCGTCGTCCTGCTGCACGGCCGGCACGGCACCTGCTACTCCGCCGGCGGCGAGGAGACCATCGACTGGCCGTGTGCGCCCGGGTTCAAGCAGACGCCGTCGTACCTCGGCTACGAGTACGTGCAGGAGCTGCTCGCCTCGCAGGGGTACGCGACCGTCTCCATCTCCGCGAACGGCGTCAACGGCCAGGACTTCGACGCGTGGGACGGCGGTGCGGAGGCCCGCGCCGAGCTGGTCCGCCACCACCTCGACCTGTTGGCCCGCTGGAACGCCAAGCGCGGCAGCGGGGACGTGGCCAAGCTCAAGGGCCGCCTCAAGCTCTCCAAGGTGATGTTCGTGGGTCACTCCCGCGGCGGTGAGGGCGTCAACCGGGCGACCGTGGATCTGACGGGCGCCAAGGGCGTGCGGGTGCGTGGCCAGGTGCTCATCGCCCCGACGGACTTCGGCCTGCAGGTGAGCCCCGGCGTGCCGACCACCGTGCTGCTGCCCTATTGCGACGGCGACGTGTTCGACCTGCAGGGCCAGGCCTACGTGGATCAGGGCCGCTACGTGACCCCCGGCGACAGGGCGCTGAAGTCCGCCGTGATGGTGTTCGGCGCCAACCACAACTACTTCAACACCGAGTGGACGCCTGGCCTGTCGAAGGCGCCGTCGTTCGACGACTGGTGGGACCCGGCCGACGCGACGTGCGGCACCTCCGCCAAGCAGCGCCTCACAGCCAAGCAGCAGCGTGCCGTGGGTGCCACGTACATCGCCGCAGCCGTCCGGACGGTGCTGAGCAAGGACACCGAGGCGGTACGCCTCCTCGACGGCAGCGCCGTGCGGGCCAGGTCCGCAGGCAAGGCGGTCGTGCGCACCGCCGGCTACACCGGGGCGCGGCGCGTCGTGGCGAGCGCCACCCAGACGCTGCGGCTGCGCGCGACGCGGGGCATGTCCGCCGAGGCGTGCGTCTCCGGCTTCAAGGACCTCGTCACCTCGTGCGAGGAGCTCGCGGGCGAAGCCCTGTCGCCGCACTGGCTCGTCTTCGACGACAACGCGATGACCCCGTGGGCCCAAGCGGTGGCCATGTCCTGGTCGAAGAAGGGCGCGCGCCTGCGCATCACCCCGCACAAGGCGCGCAACCTCTCCAGCTCACGCCGCCTCGACCTGCGGGTCATCGCTGCAGGAAACCTCAAGTCACAGTCGTTCGACGTGGTGCTCACCGACACGAAGGGCCGCACCCTCACGCTCAAGCCGGAGGTGCAGCTCGACACGCTGCCCGGCTTCGCGGGGATGGGGCCGCGGCTGTGGGCCCAGACCGTGCGCGTGACGCTGCCCACGAACCCCAAGAAGTTCAACCTGGCGAAGGTCAGGTCGTTCACCATCAAGGCGACGAGCGCCAAGGGAGAGCTCTTCTTCCTCGACGCGTTCACGTCGCGGCGTACGCAGCCCAAGCCGTTGTCGCCTGTCAACGTGCCCCGGTTCGAGGTGCAGGACACGAGCGCGGTCGTCCGCGAGACGCCGTCGGGCACGACGAAGATCGACGTGACGATCAAGGCGCGGGGGCGGGCATGGCCTACGAGCTCGCGGCTCGCGGTCGGTGTCGCGAGCTCTACGGGCGAGTACACGCAGCGCGTGGTTCGGGTGGCACCGGGCACGCGCACGGTCAAGGTGCCGATCACGGTGCCCGCCGACGGCGTGTACACCCCGGGCGGCGGCGGGTTCGTCACGGTCACGCCGCTGCGCAACGCCGCCGCGACGTCGTACCTCGGCACGGTCGACATCACGAGCGACGTCCCCGTGCCTCGGCTGACGTTCCCCGTCACGCACGTCGAGGTCACCCAGGGTCAGCCCGTGCGCTGGCCGATGGAGCTGTCGGGCCTGACGTCGGAGATGGTGCTCGCCATAGGCGCGTTCGTGCCGACCGAGGCGGGGCTCGCGGAGCTCGGGTCCACGCACGTGCCGATCTCGGTGTACACCGCCATGGGCCTCGAGCCGCCCGCGAAGCCGGGCCCGCTCTCCACGACGGGCCTCTATCTCATGGGCGCGCTCGTGCCGCTGCAGTCCGGCGGCTCGTTCGAGCTGCCGACGCGCAAGGCCCCGGCGCTCACCGCGCCGCGGCACGTGGCGTTCACGGTGTTCCCCGACGACGTCTACCTCAGCGAGCCTGTGACCCTCACGGCCACGATCAACCCGGTGCCGTAGCGGCGGGGCTGCTCAGTCGTGGAGTGCACTCATGAAGCCTTCGAGGTCGGTCGTGGCGAGAAGGCTCGAGAACACCTCCGCGTCTGAGAGCGAGTGGATCAGCGACTGGTAGGCGGGACCGAACCGGTGGTAGTCGCGAGGACTGACGGCCAGCATGAGGACCAGAGCGACCTCCGCCTGTCCCCAGGCGACAGGTCCCTGCGGGAGCAGGACCGCGATGCGTGTCTCGTTGGCGAGCAGCTCCATCGAGTGCGGAACCGCGAACCGATGGGCGAACGCCGTCGACGAGTACTCCTCCCGGAGCAGGACGCTCTCGAGGTAGGTGTCCGGAACCGTGCCGGAGTCGATCAGCTTGCCCGCCAGGAACCTGATCGTCGACTCAGCGTCCGGGTAGCTTCCGCCGACGAAGAACAGCGCCGGGTCGAGGAACCGGGACAGGGTGCTCCGTGCTTCCGTGACGTCACGGCGTTGACGGGCGTGGTTCAGAACGTTGGCCACGGTGTCCAGGTCGGCGGCGGAGCAGAGCGGGCTGATGAAGGCCACCGGAGCGTTCGACGCCGGCTCCTGCGGGAGCACGCTGATGACCAGGTCGGCGTCCGCCAGCTCGCTGTCCTCGGTGCGGGAGACCACCTGCACCACCGCGATATCGTCTCCGAAGCGTTCCCGGAGGCGGCCGACGAGGCGCTCACGAAGCGCCTGGTACTGCGGGCACACGACGACGGCTCGCAGGGCCCGCGGAGCGGCTCCGTCGTGGCCGGTGTGCATGCCGAGGTGTACGGCGAGCAAACCGATCTCGTCATCGGTCAGCTCGGCACTCAGTTCTCGTGACAGGGCGTGAGCCAAGTAGACGGCTGCGTCGTAGAGCAGCGGTGATCGCGTGCGCAACGGCTCTCGGAGAGCGTTCCGGAAGTAGAGCAGGCCGGCGTTGCGCGCAAGCAGCCGTCTCACATGGTTGGTGAGTGCGATAACGAGCTCCTCGCGCTGTGCGTCGAGTTCGAAGTGGAGCAGAGTCTCCTCCACCGCGCTTCGCACGATGCGCAGCACCTCGTCGGTGCTGTACGTGTCGACATCGGTTAGCGTCGGCGTTCCGTCACCGAACTCGTTCCTGAGCAGCTCGAGCACGTAGGCACGGTCGGAGGCCGCCAAGGGCCGTGAAGGGAACCGGTGCTCGATCTCGTCGAGCAGTCGAGCGCCGATCTGTTGCAGCTGGTCTCCCGTGGCCGGGTGTGCAGGAGGGACGTCGTCGGCGAACGCGGCGCGCTGGAGGCAGATCGCGATGTTGACGGCGAGGTTCTGCTCACCGATGTCGTTGGACTGACGGATCGGCGCCAGCGCCCCGATCACCATGTTGTGCACCGCCTCGAGCGAGGCGTCGGGGAGCAGCCGCGCCAGTCGTTGGTGACCGTCGTCGAACTCGGTGTTCATCGCGTTGCGGATCAGCGACCCAAGGAGCCTCCGTCGGTCCTTCTCGGAACCGAGCAGCGCGACCGTGGAACCACTGATCTGAAGATCGAGCTGGTGCCCGGCGGCGTAGGGGGTCAACCTCTTGAGGGCTGCGACGACCGCGCCCTCGCTCATGTAGCACTCGTTCGCGACGTCGTACAGGGAGCTCTCGGACCGGTCCAGCAGGTAGACGAGCACCTGTTCGTCCGCCGCGCGTCGTCCCAGGATCCGCTGTCGCCCGGCGAAGGTCTCGCGGTAGACGGACCGATCCACCGCGTAGCCCGCGCTGCTGGAGAGGACCACGGGTTGCTGCGCTCGACGATTGATGGTTCCCACGTCGTATCGCAGGGTGCGCACGCTGACGCCGACGAGACCGGAGAGCGTCCGCGACGTGATCGGCTGTGAGGAGTCGCGGAGCAGCTCCAGGATGAGGGCTTGCCGCTCGGACAGATTGATCAATGCCTCTCCTCTTGCGCCACTCACGTCGTCGAGAGTGGGCCGAAGGCACATGCTCGGCGATCGACGAGCGGGAACGCAACCCGGAGACTGCCACCCCCCCGGCAACACGCCCCTGCCGCGCCCGCTGCAGATCCTTGATTGCTGCTCGAGGCGGCCCCGGCGATGCTCTTCCACCAGGGCGCACCGACGCGTCACGCAGGACCAACCCGAGCACCCGACTCATCCTCGCAGCCCTGAACGGTTGGTTGGTGCGGACGGCGCACGGCGCTGGACGACGGCGGTACGCGAAGGTGCGGCCACCTAGGAAGATGGGAAACGAACATGCTGCTTGCGGCGGAGCGCGCCGAGATCATCGAGTGCGCGCGAAAACTCGCCGGGGACGAGCTGACGGTCGGAACGTCGGGGAACCTCAGTGTCCGGCGAGACGACCTGCTCGCGATCACCCCCTCGGGTGTCGACTACGACGACCTGACTCCGGACCAGGTGATCGTCACGGACTTGGCCGGGAAGGTGGTCGAGGGGACTGGTTCCCCCTCCTCGGAGCTGCCGATGCACCGCTTGATCTATCGACACAGCGACGCCCAGGCCGTGGTCCACACCCATGGCGTGTACTCCACGGTGGTCGGGACGCTGCGCACCCAGACCCCGCCGGTTCACTACATGCTGGTGCTGCACGGCGGTCCTGTGCGCGTCGCCCCCTATGCGCTGTTCGGCAGCGAGGAGCTGTCGCAGGTCGTCGCACAGGCCATGGAGGACCGGTTCGCGGTGCTCATGCAGAACCACGGCGCCGTGTGCTACGGCGACAGACTGCGTGTGGCCTACAACAGGGCGCTCTACCTGGAGTGGGTGTGCCGTGTCTGGGTGACCGCCGCGGGAGTCGGCTCACCGCGCCTGCTCACGGAGGAGCAGCTGGACGAGGTGGCACGCGGCCTCGGGAACTACGGGAGGTAGTGCCGTCATGATCACCAGACAAGTCAGGATCGGGTCCCAGGCCGGGCTGCACGCCCGTCCAGCCACGATCTTGGTACAGACGGTGCAGCGATCGGGTGCTGTCGTCACGATCGCCCGTGAGGGCGAAGAACCGGTCCGGGCGGACAGCGTGCTCTCGCTGATGACCGCCGGCATTCGGTACGGCGAGCTCGTCACGCTCAGCGCGGAGGACGACAACGGTCCCGTCCTCGACGAGCTCGCCGCGCTGCTGCGCGAGGACCTCGATCAGCACTCACAAGCAGAGAACTAAGGAGTCAGACGCACATGCGCGCATGGATGTTCCACGGCCCGGGTGACCTTCGACTGGAGGAGGTGCCCTCGCCGGAGCCCGCAGCGGGAGAGATCAAGATCGCGGTCCGGGCATCGGCGACCTGCGGTACGGACCTCAAGACGTTCCGCCGCGGGCACCCGACCATCCCGGTGGTGCCGTCCCGGTTCGGTCACGAGCCGGCGGGCGTCGTCATCGCCGTCGGCCCCGGTGTCACCGACTTCGACGAGGGTGATCGGGTGGTGTGCGCGAACACCGTGCCGTGCGGTCGGTGCTGGGCATGTACCGCGCACCGGGAGTCGCTCTGCGAGAACCTCACCTTCCTCTATGGGTCCCACGCCGAGGAGCTGATCATCCCGGCCGGGATCGTCGCCCGGAACACGTTCCGGATCCCGTCCTCGCTCCCGTTCGAGGCAGCGAGCCCTCTCGAGCCGCTCTCCACGGTGGTGCACGGCGTCTTCGACGCCGACATCGAGCTCGGGGACACGGTGGTGGTCAACGGCGCGGGGCCGATCGGCCTGATGTTCGTCCGGCTCGCGGCTCGGCGGGGTGCCCACGTCATCGCGGTCGATCAGACCCAGTGGCGGCTGCAGCGGGCACTGGAGGCGGGAGCGGAGCAGGTCCTGAACATCGCGGAGCTCGAGTCCGTCGCTGATCGCGCTGCCGAGATCCGTGCCGTCACGCCCGGAGGGCGCGGTGCCGACGTCGCCATCGAGGCGGTCGGGTTGCCGCAGGTGTGGGAGCAGACCTGGCAGTGCCTTCGGCCCGGAGGTACGGCGTTGATGTTTGGTGGCACCCCGGCTGGAGCGCCGTTCACGATCGACTCCTCGGCCATGCACTACAAGGAGTACACGGTCAAGGGCTGCTTCCACCACACCCCGAGGCACGTGAAGATCGCCGTCGACCTGCTGGCGTCCGGCGTCGTCGACGGCGCGAGCCTGATCACCGAGGTGCGGCCTCTCGAGCGACTGATCGACTCCCTCGAGGACATGTCCGAGGGCAAGGGGAGCAAGTACGCCCTCTCTCCTCTGATGGAGGCGTGAACAGTGCCGACCATGCAAGTCCGATACCGCGGCCTGGGCGTCAGCCCCGGTTCGGCGGTCGGGCGTGCCGTGTGGGTGGACGACCGCTCCAGCGCGCTCCCGGCCGAGGTCCGGCTTGAGGTGACCGCGGACGTCACCGCATCGAGCGAGGCCCTGACCGAGCACGCCGACGCCGTCGCTGCGGAGCTGACCACAGCGGCGAGGAACGCCTCGGGCCCGAGCCAGGAGATCCTCGGAGCGCTCGCCGCGATCGCACGTGACCCCGCGCTCGTCGCGTCGGCGCAGCAGCGGATCACACAGCAGCACATGTCCGCTGGCCGCGCGGTCTGGGAAGCGGGTGAGGAGCTCGCCACCAAGCTCTCAGCGCTCGGCGGGGACTTCGCCGAGAGAGCCCGTGACGTGCGGGACGTCCGCGACCGGATCGTCGCTCAGATCGAAGGAAGGCAGATCCCGGGGATCCCACGCCTGACCAGCCCAGCGATCCTCGTCGCGCGCGAGCTCTCCACCGCCGACACCGCCACGCTCGACGCAGCGATGGTGCGTGGCATCGTGACCGTAGAGGGCGGACCGAGCTCGCACACCGCGATCCTTGCCCGCTCGCTGGGCATCCCGGCAGTCGTGGGCGTCGTGGAGGCCACCGAGGACCTTCACGACCATGGCGCCGTGCTGGTCGACGGCACGGAAGGTGTCGTACTGCTCGATCCGACACCCGACCAGCTGGACACGGCTGAGCGTGCGGCACATCCCCGCGCCGTGTCGCCCTTCGACGGCGTCGGCAAGACGTCGGACGGGCACCGGGTGCACCTCTACGCCAACGTCGCCTCGACCGACGAGGCCCTCGCGGCCCGGCGCGGCAACGCCGAAGGGATCGGTCTGCTGCGTACCGAGCTGATCTTCCCGAACGAGTCCGAGCCCACGGAGGCGGCGCAGGCAGAGGTGTACTACGAGATCTTCGCCGCGTTCCCTGGCCGCCGGGTGGTCGTCCGTACTCTCGACGCCGGTGCCGACAAGCCGTTGGCCTACGTGACCAACGCCTCGGAACCTAATCCGGCGCTGGGCGTTCGTGGCATCCGCACCGCGGCTGCCCACCCCGGGGTGCTGGACCGGCAGCTGCGAGCCATCGCGCGCGCCGCCGCCACGACCGAGGCGGACGTCCACGTGATGGCGCCCATGATCGCGACCGCGGCGGAAGCGCGCAGCTTCGCAACCCGCTGCGAGCAGCACGGACTCGCGCAGGTGGGGGTGATGCTCGAGGTGCCGAGCGCGGCGCTGCTGGCCGAACGGATCCTGCCGACGGTGAGCTTTGCCTCCGTCGGAACCAACGACCTCACCCAGTACACGATGGCTGCCGACCGCACCCTCGGGGCTCTCGCTCACCTCTCCGGTTTGCTGGAGCCCGCGGTGCTGAAGCTGATCGCTCAGGTCTGCGACTCCGGCGCCGAGCTGTCTCGCCCGATCGGTGTCTGCGGCGAGGCTGCCGCGGATCCGCTCGCAGCGCTGGTCCTGGTGGGTCTCGGGGTCAGCAGCCTGTCGATGACCTCGCGGGCGATCCCTCAGGTCGCCCAGGCGCTCGCGCAGGTGACCTTTGTGCAGTGCCAGGAGCTCGCGGAAGCTGCGATGGGTGAGGAGGACGCAGCATCGGCGCAGCGCGCGGTCGCGGACCTGTTGGCCGCGGGGGATAGCGAGGGCGCCACGTAGAAGACCTCTCACCGGAACGCCCGACAGTGACATCGACAATGCAATGGAGCAAGAGATGGCTGACATCAAGATTCTCATCGCCTGTGGAAGTGGCATCGCTACGTCCACCGTGGCACACGAGCGTGTGAAGGAGATCCTCCGTGACAACAACGTCACGGCGGACATCAGGAAGGGATCTCTCGGCGAGATCGCACTGCAGCAAGACGACGTGGACCTGATCTTCGTGACCACGAGGTACGACGCGCCGACGACGAAGCCGGTCGTCTCGATCTTCGGGTTGATCTCCGGCGTCAACGAAGAGCAGACCGTCCAGGACGTGATCTCGGCGTGCAACACCGTCCTTGACGAACGCCACGGGCGCTGAGGAAGGAGATCGACATGCTTGAGTTCATCCAGGAGATCCTGAACATCGGTGCGGCCGTGATGCTGCCGGTGGTCATGACGATCCTCGGCATCGTCTTGGGGATGGGGTTCGCGAAGCCGATCCGAGCGGGTCTGATCATCGGCATCGGCTTCACCGGCCTGAACCTCGCCGTGGGGTTGCTGATGACCACCATCGCACCCGCGATCGGGTACTACGAGAGCCTGAACTCGTCTCGGTTCACGACCGTCGACATGGGCTGGGCAGCGATGGGCGCGGCCGTGTGGTCGGTCCCGTTCGCCGCTCTCGCGATCCTGCTCATCGTCGTCGTGAACGTGGTGCTGATCCTGCTCCGGTGGACGAAGGTCCTGAACGTCGACATCTGGAACTACATCCACTTCTTGATCCCAGGGACACTCGTCTACGCGCTCACCGGCTCGGCGGTCCTGGGTCTGATCGCGACTGTGGGGTTCTCGGTCGTGTCGCTGTTCGTCGGTCAGCGGCTGGCTCCCAAGTGGCAGTCGACGTTCAACCTTCCCGGTACGACGGTTACGACCTTCTCGTTCATCACGTTCGCGTACCCCCTCGGTTGGGCGCTCAACGCACTGTTCGACAAGATCCCCAAGGTTCGGGACATCGACTTGTCGATGGAGAAGGTGTCGAAGCGGCTCGGCCTGTTCGGAGACACGGCGTTCATCGGCTTGTTCGTCGGTGTGCTGCTGGGGGTGTTGACTCGCCAGTCATGGCAGGGCGTGCTCACGATGGGCGTCGGTATCGCGGCCGTGCTCGTGCTGCTGCCCCGGATGGTCTCGATCATGATGGAGGGGCTGAGTGCGATCGGTACCGGAGCCCAGGTGTTCATGAAGAAGCGCCTCAAGCGGGACTCGGAGCTCTACATCGGCATGGACATCGCGCTGTCGCTCGGTGGGTCTGGAGTCGTGGCCGTGGGCGTCCTGCTCATCCCGCTCTCGATCCTCTTCGCGTTCATCATCCCCGGGATGTCGTACTTCCCGATCGGTCTGCTGACGGTTGCTCCCTATCTCGTGCCCATGTTCGCGCTCGCGAGCGGTGGGAACCTGTTCCGCACCCTGATCAGCAGTGCGATCTTCCTGTTCATCGTCGAGTTCCTCGCGAACGTCTTCGCGCCCGAGGCGACCGCGATGATGAGCGCCACCGGCGTCGCCGTGAGCGGGCAGGTCACCGATGCCTTCTTCGGGTTCAACCCGGCCAACGTCATCATCAGCGCGATCCACGCACTCTTCGGCCGATGAGCGCGTGCGTGCGGATGACGACCCCTGACGGCACTCGACGCGGGTGGTGCTGATGCGTCTGATCGACTCGTCGCTCGTCGCTCTCTCGTGCCAGGCCGAGAGCGACACCGAGATCCTGGACATGCTCGCGTCACGGCTGGAGGCGGGCGAGAGGGTGCATCAGAGCTTCGGCAGCGCACTCACGGCACGGGAACGGCAGTTCCCGACCGGGCTGCCGGTGAGTGGCGGTGTCGCGATCCCGCACACCGACCCGAACCACGTCATTCACGACAGCATCGCGATCGCGACACTGTCCCGGCCCGTCCCGTTCCGGGAGATGGCAGGTGGCGGGGTGCTCGATGTGTCGCTGGTCGTCGTACTGGCGCTCGGAGACGCCGATTCGCACCTGGGCCTGCTGCAGCGTGTGCTGAAGGCGGTGCAGGATCGCGACTTCGTCGACTCGCTTCGGACGGCGGACGATCCCCGCGCGGTCGCCGTCCAGATCGAGACGCGGTTCGGAGCCTGAGGAGTCTGCAGTGAGTTCGGGGCACCGCCGTGGTGACGGGGCGCCCCGAGCTCTCTGCTGCACGGAGCGAGCACGGTCGAGGGACTCAGGCGAGCTCGTGGTGTGCGCGAGGCGGGACTCGAACCCGCACGCCCGAAGGCACCAGGACCTAAACCTGGCGCGGCTGCCAATTACGCCACTCGCGCTTCGCCCGCAAGCCTAGGGGCTCTCCGGTCGCGTCTGTCACCCGGTGCGCGCCGTCGTCGGACGCTCAGACCGCACCCACGCCGAGGTCGCGCAGCAGCCGCGCCACGTGCCCCGTCGCCTTGACGTTGTACGCGGCGAACGTCAGGGTGCCGTCGGGGCCGACGACGAACGTCGAGCGCAGCACCGCTGTGACCGTGCGCCCGTAGAGATTCTTCTCGCCCCACGTGCCCCAGGCGCGCAGCACCTCGAGGTCGGGGTCCGCGGCGAGGGGGTAGCGGGTGCCCTCGATGGCGACGGCGGCGGCGAGGGCCCCGACGGGGTCGGGGGAGATGCCGAGCACGGTGTAGCCCGCGGCCGTGAGGTCGTCGAGGGCGGCGTCGAAGTCGGCGGCCTCCATGCTGCACGCCGGCGTGGTCGCCTCCGGGTAGAAGTAGACGATCACGTTCGAGCCGCGGTGCTCGGGGAGCGTGAACGTGCCGCCGTCGGCCGTCGGAAGGGTGAAGTCGGGCGCGAGGTCACCGACCTCGAGTCGGATGGTCATGGCGGGAGCCTACGACGACGGGCACTAGCCTCGGAGCATGGCCCAGGACGTGAACCCTTCTGTCGTTCCCGGCGATGCGCCTCCCATCCGGATGCTCGGTGACCGGCTGCTCGTGCGGCTCGATGCGGAGTCCGCCGAGCGCCGCTCTGCCGCCGGGATCGTCATCCCCGCCACGGCCGCCGTCGGGCGCAAGCTCGCGTGGGGACGGGTCGCCGCGACCGGCCACAGCGTGCGGCAGGTCACGGTCGGTGACACAGTCTTGTTTGACCCCGAGGACCGGGGCGAGGTGGAACTCGAGGGGATCGCGTACGTCCTCCTTCGCGAGAAGGAGCTGCACGCGGTGGCCCAGCCGGAGGTCTCCGGAGAGGGCACCGGGCTCTACCTGTAGTCGCAGTGGAGGTGTGATGGCAGGGCAGGGCCCAGGGGGCAACGGCGAGGACACGTCGCCGCCCACCCCGCCGACCGGAACCGCGCAAGAGGTGCTCGATCTGCTCGCGGAGGGGGTGCCCATGGCATTGATCGCAGATCTCATCGACCCCGCGGGACCGCCTTCGCCGGTGTACCTCGAGGAGGAGGGCGCACCGGCAGAGGCGTGGTGGGAGCCTGACTTCCGGCCCGAGGGGGCCGATGGCGAGAGCGAGGCGGTGGCCGACGACGGCGGACCGCGCGACCGTGACCAGTGACACTGCTGCGCGATTGGCGCGGCCCCTCGGCGGTTTGCTAACGTTGCTCCTCGCGCGCCATTAGCTCAATTGGCAGAGCAGCTGACTCTTAATCAGCGGGTTCGGGGTTCGAGTCCCTGATGGCGCACAGCACCGAGGTCGTGGTCCCGAGGAATCGGGCCACGGCCTCGATCTCGTTCAGGGTCCAGTAAGTACCACCCGCCGCCGAGCGGTACCGCTCGGCGGACTCTCAGTGGGCGGCGAGGTACTCAGTGAGGGCCTCGCGTACGACGTCGGAGGCTCGCTGCCCTTCGTGCTCGGCGTACTTGTCGAGTTGCTCCTTCAGCGTTGCGGGCACCCGGACGTGCAGCACGGGCGAGTGCGTGCCCGGTGCTGTCAGGGACGGTCTCCCGGGTACGGGGCCGACGAGTCTCGCGACGAGCTCCTCGGCACGGGCCTCGGTGAGGCGTTCACCGGACGGGCCGATGAACTCTTCGGCCTCGAGGTCGAGGTCGGGCCCAAGCGTCACCTCGTCGGGTAGGCGCTCGGGCGACTGGGTAGTCCTGGTCTTCCCCTTCTTGTGCATCTCACTTCCTCCACTTCGTCGGCATGGCGTGGATCACGGCGTACTCGCCGAGCTTGCGATAGTCGGGTACCAGGACCATCTCGAGTTCGAGGCCTCGACTGTCGGTGCCGACGTAGAGGATCGCGTCGCCGTCCTGGCGGATGAACTCCGCGCCGGAGAGTGCTTCCCGAATGCGGCCCGCAGAGATGCCGTGCTTTCGGGCGGAGCGGGTGATCCGGCCTTCCATCCCCCATATTATGCCACACACAACTCTAGGCGGGGTGCGGCACGCCCACCTCGCTACCGACCGCCGAGTCGCGGTCCTCGCCGCGGGCGGCAGCGACAGCCTCGGCGATGCGGCGCTCGGTCGCCTCCTCCCGCAGCCGACGGCGACGGCGTGCGATGAACACCAGGCCAGCCGCGGCAAGCAGCAGCACGAGCAGCGACCACGGCACGGCCAGCGCACCCACAGCGGCGGCGACCGGATCGAGCGGGATGGCCGTCTCGCCCGCGGCACGTGAGGTGAGCTTGACCTCGGCACCCAGGCGCAGCAGGGGCAGCACCTCGGCCACCTGCAGGTCGATCTCGGTGCGCTCGCCGGGCAGCAGCTCGGGCAGCGTGACTTCCTCGGCCCTGGCGCCCAGCCCGAATGGCCCGGCGACCCGCACCGTCGCGTCCCCGGCCAGGCGAGTGTTGCCGGTGTTGACCACCGAGAACGTCACACCGGCGGTGCCGGCTCCGAAGGGGTTGAGGGTCCCGTCGTAGGTTGCCTGAAGCTGCTCGATCGACACAGCGGGCGCCAGCTCGCCGTCGACGCGCACGTGGATGCGCGAACCGAGGCGGCGGTCCACGTTGATGCCCTGCTCCTGGCGGGTGGTGATGAGTGAGGTGACGATGCCTCCGGCGTGGTCGCCGGGCTCGGCGGCGCGCGGTACGTCGAGGGTGAAGGGGACGACGGCGCTTTCCCCGGCCGGGACGGTGATCTCCGACTCGGCGGTGGTGACCCAGGCGCCGACCCCCACCGACTCCTCACCCTGGCGCACCAGGTCGAGCACGCCGTCGGCGGTCGTGAACGCGTCGGCCGCGTAGACGAGGAAGGTCGCGGGCTCCTCGGTGTAGTTGGTCACGACGAGGGCGTCGGCGATCGAGTCCCCGGGTTCGACGGCGTAGGCGTAGTTGGGGCGACCTGCGGCGTGCGGTTCGACGTCGGCGGGCCGGACCCCCCACGTGACCGTCGAGCTCTTGGGCTCGGCGGGCTCGACCGCAGCGGGGTCGTCGACCTCTGTCGCCTGCGCAGCCCCGGCGAGCAGGCCGAAGGCGGCGAGGGCCGCCGCTCCGATCAGAACGGCGCGACGCAAGGGAGGGACGAACGAGGCGGAAGACGGCAGGGCACGGGTCATTGCGGGCTCCTCGGGGTGGGATGCGGTGGGGTGAACGGCGGATGCGCCGGCCCGCCGGCCGGGTGGTGAACCCGGCCGACGGACCGACGCGTGGGAGAGCGGCGCTCAGCTCAGATCAGCTCAGTGCGGTGAGCGTGAGCGTCGCGGAGTAGGTGCCCTCGGTGACCGTGAGCGGCAGCAGCAGCTCGAGGTCGGCACCGAGCAGCGACGAGCCGAGGTCATGCCCCGCCTCGGCGCTGCCGAGCACCGACGAGACGGCCAGACCGTCGCCGCTGAGCAGCCCCGGCGTGACCACCGCACCAGCGGTCGCCCCGCCCTCGTTCTCGGTGACGACGGGAGCCCAGCCGAGGTACTTGGCCTCGATGCTCTCCCCGCCCGAGACGAAGTCGCTGACCTGACCGGCGATCGACCAGGCCGGCGCCCCGAGGCGCGTGTCCGTGACGCGGACCGGGTTGATGGACCCGCTCGCCTCGAACCGGTCACCTGCGACCTGGGCGACCCCGAGGTCGACGAGGTCGTTGCTGCCGTCGATGCTCCACACGAACTCGCCGGCCGCGACGGCAGGGATCTCCACCTGGAGCGCCTGCTCGTCGGCCCCCGGCGGCGTGGCAGGTGCCTCACCGAGGATCGGGACGAGGGAGCTGAAGTCGAGGTAGATGTCCGAGCTCGACTCCCGATCCTGGTAGAGCGTGACTGCGAGCGTGTTCGTGCCCGCGACGAGGGTGCCCGGTGCGAGCACTTCCGGGTCGAGGGAGAACGAACGGTTCACGGGCGCGGAGGCCGAGGTCCCGGCGTACTGGAGGTTCTTCGTGGGGTCCGAGGCTCGGTCGTCGCGGTCGTTGTAGACGAGCGTGCCGTTGAGGTAGACCCGCACGGCGTCGTCGAAGGTGAGGGAACCCTCGAGGGCTTCGAGCCGGGCGAGGGAAGCCTCGTCGAGCTCGAACGTCGTGCGGAAGAAGTACGTCGGGATCACGGGGTTGGACGTGCCGTTGATGTACTGCGCGAGCAGGGTGTCGGGGACGAAACCGCCGCTCAGCTCGCCGATGGCACCGCGCAACGCACCGAACGAACCCGTGCCGGTCTTCCACGTCGAGTCGTCGAAGTTCGGGGCGGTCCAGGCGAGCACCTCGGCGCCCGGTCCCTGGGGTTCGGTGTTGTTGTCCAGGTAGGACCACGTGGTGCCTGCCGTCGTGACGAGCGGGGCGCCGGGACCGGCGGGCTCGTCGGCGGCGGCCGAGGTGGCCAGGGCGAGCGGGGCGACGAGCAGGGCGCCGACGGCGGCCGCCGTGAAGCCCCTGTGTCGGGGGGAACGGTTCGAGCTCATGAGTTCAGTTCCTTTCAGCTCAGCGCGGTGAGCGTGAGCGTGGCGTTGTAGGTGCCCTCGGTGACCGACACGGGGAGCAGCAGCTCCAGGTCGGCGCCGAGCAGCGACGAACCGGAGGCGTGCCCGCTCGTGGCAGAGCCGAGGACGGAGGAGGCAGAGAGGCCGTCTCCGCCGAGCAGGCCCGAGGTGACGCCCGCACCAGCGGTGGCGCCGCCGGTGTTCTCGGTGACGGCCGGGCTCCAGCCGAGGTACTTGGCCTCGATGCTCTGGCCGCCGGCGACGAAGTCACCGACCTGCCCGGACAGCGACCAGGCGGGCGACCCGAGGCGGGTGTCCGTGACGCGGACGGGGTTGATGGCCCCGTGCGCCTCGAAGCGGTCGCCGGACAGCGCCGCCACGCCGAGGTCGACGAGGTCGTTGCTGCCGTCGATGCTCCACACGAACTCACCCGGCTCGGGCTCGAAGGTGGGAACGATCACCTGGAGCGACTGCTCGCCGTCGGCCGGCTCCGGGGTCGGGATCGCGACGCCGGGCTCCGTGACGAACTTGCCGAGCGAGTTCTTCGTGATCGTGAAGGAGTCGTACAGGCTGCCGATCGGCTCGGGTGCGCCACCCGTCTTCGCCGCGACGTAGGACTCGTAGGTGAGCGTGCCACCGTCGACGGAGATCACCTGGTACGTCGAGAGGTTCGCGCCGCGCTTGACCTGCGTGGCCCCGTTGTTGGTCCACACGTTGCTCGCGTCCGAGGCGAGCGCGTAGTACTTGCCGCCCGAGTTCGACACCGCGTAGACCGGGCCTGTGGTGAGGCCGGGGGTCTCGGTGGCGTCGGTGTTCTTGAAGCCACGCGCGTAGGTGTGGTCGTGGCCCTGGAGCACGAGGTCGATGTTGTGCTTCTGGAAGACGGGCACCCACGCGGCTCGCAGGATCGGCTCGTCACGGCCCGAGGACACCGAGTAGACGGGCTGGTGGAACGTCGCCACGGCCCACGTGTTCGGGTTGTTCTCGAGGATGTGGTCGAGCCACGCGGCCTGGAAGTCGATCCACAGCGAGCCGGTGTTCGGGCAGCCGGCACCGGAGCACGCGGGCAGGTTCGCCGGCGTGAGGAACGTCGTGTCGCGCGTCGCGTTGAGCGTGATGAAGCGCACGTCCTGGTAGTCGACGTAGTAGACCGTCTCGGCGGCGAACTGCGACCAGTGCTCGAAGAGCGCGGCCGTGCGGCGGGCCGCGGGGGTGTCGCCCTCGGCGAGCTGGGCCAGGTCACCGATCGTCGCCAGGTTCGGCTGGTTGTGCGGGTACTCGAAGTTGGCCTTCCAGTTCCGCATGGTCTGGTCGCCCGAGTACTCGTGGTTGCCCGGGGCCGCCAGCACCTGCTTGGTGCGGCCCGACTCACCCATGCCGAGGAACCAGTTGGTCCACTGGGTCTGGTTGGACGCGGTGTCGATGAGGTCGCCGGCGTGCACGCTGCCGACGTTGTCCGGCGCCTTGGCGTTCGCGGCGTTGACGACGGCCGGCCACGTGGTGGGAAGGTCGATCTGCGCATCGCCGTAGTAGATGAACGAGAACGGCTTGGCGTGATCGGCCGCCGTGGTGAACGTGCGCCACGTGGTCCAGTCGCCCTCGCGGCCGACCCGGTACTCGTACGCCGTCTCCGGCGTCAGGCCCGTGAGGTGGGCCGAGAAGTGCGTGAAGGCGCCGATGGTGTCGACGGCGGTCGCCGCGACCTGCGAGGTGGCACCACCCACGGGTCGGTACTCGACGCTTCCCGCGGCCGAGGTCGACGAGCGCCAGGTGACGTACTGCGACGACGTCGGGTCGGCGGTGCCGGTGAGCACCAGGCGGTCGGTCGTGGTGCCGGGGTCAGCGCTGGCCGTCGCCGCGGTGGCGATGGCGAGCGGGGCGGTGAGCAGGGTCCCCGCCAGGGCGAGCGCGAGGCTCCGGCGAGCGGGGCCTCGGTGGGGCCGGTCGGTGTGCCTGGCGGCACGCGATCGTGGTGTGGACATCGTGGATTCACAGCTCCTTGGATCAGGGGTTGGCACGTGAAAGTTCGCAGCGCTGGGTGTTGCCTAGGGAAACACCGGGTGGCTGTCGGGCGAGCAGACCCCGACAACTCGGAGCTTTCGCCCCGAACGGGACGACCGCCCTCGCCGTGCCACGGGCATCGTCCAGCGCTTGCCCGCGCGCCGACCCGCGCCGTGAGCGAGTATGTGGACAGCCTGATCGCAGGATCGGCGCGACCACGAGGAGATGACGTCGGTGCTTGTCTCCCTCCGCGGCGGTGATGATCGCCCCGCCGCGCTCGTGGCCGCAGCTGCGAACCCGCCCGAGGACGTGCCGGCCGCGTTGGCGCTAGCCAGGGAGGTGGGCGCGTCCCGTCCGACGCCCGGCGACGGATCCACGCTCGACCAGTGGGAGCTCCTCGCGAATCTTGCTGCCCACGATCTCGGGGTCGCCAGAGCGGTCGAGCCTCATCTGGACGCGGTAGCGATCCTCGTCCAGGCGGGGTGGCAGACCGTCGAAGGCACCTGGGGTGTGTTCGCAGCCGAGGGCGGACCGGACCCCCTGCTCGCCGAGAGCGACGGACAGCGCTGGACGCTGAACGGGACCAAGCCGTGGTGCTCGCTCGCGGGACGGCTCGACTCCGCTCTGATCACGGCTCGGACCGGGACCGGGCCGCAGCTGTTCGCCGTCGACCTGGCGCAGCCAGGGGTGCAGGTGGTCGAGGATGCGTGGCGGGCGCGCGGACTCGTGGAGATCCCCAGCGGCCCGGTCCGGTTCACCGAGGTCGAGGCGGTATCCGTCGGGGAAGCCGACTGGTACCTGACGCGTCCGGGGTTCTGGTGGGGAGCGATCGGTGTCGCGGCCTGCTGGTTCGGTGGCGCCGTCGGGATCGCGCGCACGGTCCTGGGTGCCGCCCAGCGGTCGGCGAACCCGCACCTGCTCGCCCACCTCGGGGCGATCGACGTGCTGCTCCACACGTGTCGCACGGCGTTGGCGGACGCGGCGGCGCGAGTCGACGCGCGCGAGCCGGACGCCCGCCTGCTCGCGAAGCGAGTCCGAGGGATGGTCGCACGGTCCTGCGAGGAGACCATCGCCAGGGCAGGGCACGCCCTGGGCCCCGCCCCGCTCGCCACGGACCGGGCGCACGCCAAGAGAGTCGCGGATCTGCAGCTCTACATCCGGCAGCACCACGCCGAACGTGACGACGCCGCTCTCGGTGAGCTCCTCACCACGCGCGACGACGCACCATGGTGAGCTTCGACGCGGCCGAGCCTGGGACACCCGAGGTCGACTGGGCGGCCGACGAGCGCCTCCACACCCGCCCGGCACTCGAGCTGGCCGGGGTCGAGGAGCTGCTGGTGGTGGCCGCCCACCCGGACGACGAGACGCTGGGCGCGGGCGGGCTGATGGCGCACTGCGCGGCGCTGGGCATGGCGGTGCGCGTCGTGGTCGTGACCGACGGTGCCGCATCCCACCCCGGTGACCCACAGATCGTCGAGCGTCGGGCTGCCGAGCTCGAGGCAGCGGTGAGGGAGCTCGCGCCCCACGCCACGATCGAGAGGCTCGGCTTCCCCGACGGCGGTACTCGCGAGCATCGGCCAGCGCTCGTGGCGGCGCTCCGGTCGGTGCTGTCCGCAGCGTCTGCCACCGCCCTCGTTGCCGCTCCCTGGCGAGGCGACGGACACCGGGACCACCGCGTGGTGGGTGAGGTGGTCGCGGAGCTCGTCGACGGACGGATGCTGCTGGAGTACCCGTTCTGGATGTGGCACTGGGCGCACCCCGACCATCCCCAGGTTCCGTGGGACGGCATGGTCTCGCTGGACATCGATGTCGCGGTGAAGAACGTGGCGATCTCGCGCCACCGGTCTCAGGTCGAGGGCGACCGGCCCATCCTCACCGAGGACTCCCTCCAGCATGCCCGGCGTTCGCGCGAGCTCTTCGTCCTGACCGAGCAGGCTCTCGGCAGGGACTACTTCGAGGCGGCGTATGCGAGGACCAGCGACCCCTGGCGGTTTCGCACCCGGTGGTACGAGGAGCGCAAGCGCCGCGTCACCGTGGCCAGCCTGCCCCGGGAGCGCTACGAGCGCGGACTCGAGATCGGCTGCTCGATCGGGATGCTGAGCGACCTGCTTGCGGACCGCTGCGAGCACCTCGTCGCCGTGGACCTCTCGGAGCGGGCCGTGGCGCAGGCGCGCGACCTTCTGGGCTCGCGCGCCACGGTGCTGCACCAGGACGCGCTCGAGGACTTTCCCGCGGGAGAGTTCGACCTCGTCGTGCTCTCCGAGGTGGGGTACTACTGGGGCACCCATCAGCTGGGCACGTTGCTCGACGCCGTCGATCGGAGCCTCGCCCCCGGCGGCACCGTGGTGGCGTGCCACTGGCGACACCCCGTCGAGGACTACCCGCTGCGAGGCGACCAGGTCCACGAGGTGATCGCCCGCCGCGGCTGGTTCCGGCTCGTCAGTCACCGCGAGGACGACTTCGTGCTCGAGGTGTTCAGCGACGAGCCGGACTCCGTGGCGCGACGGGAGGGTCTCGCGTGATCGAGCACGTCGCCGTCCTCATCCCCGCCCGCGACGAGGAAGCACGCGTGGAACGCTGCCTTCGCGCCGTCATGGTGGCGAAGCAGCACTGCACCGTGGACGTGTCCGTCACGCTCGTCGCGGACGGTTGCCTGGACTCGACGGCGCACCGGGCACGACGATTCCCCGGGGTCGACGTGCTCGAGATCGACGCCTCCAACGTCGGCGCCGCTCGGCATACCGCCGCCGCTCACGCTCTCGAGAGGCTACGAGCCCGGCCCGAAGCCGCGTGGTTCGCCAACACCGATGCCGACTCGGTCGTACCGCCGAACTGGCTCACGACCCAGCTCGCCTACGCCGCCGTCGGTTACGACCTCGTCATCGGCTCCGTGCGGCCGGACCCGGCTGAGTACCCGCCCGAGCTGCAGCAGGAGTGGGAGGAGACCCACATCAAGGGAGAGCCCAACGGCCACGTCCACGGGGCGAACCTCGGCATCCGCGCCGCTGCGTACCTGCGGGTCGGTGGATACCGACCGCTCCCCGAGCACGAAGACGTAGACCTCGTCGCGAGGCTCGCAGGATGCGCCACCGTCGCAAGCGACCACGCGGAGGTCCTCACCTCTGCGCGCCTCGTCGGGCGTACGCCGGGTGGTTACGCCGGGTACCTCCGGACCGTCGCGAGCCGGTGACGACGCCCGGTTCTCTGCTTCGCCGTTACGCTGCAGTCGTGACCGCACCCCGCATCGCCCTCGTGACCTATGCCGAGCTTCCTGACCTCGACGCCGACGACGCCCCGCTGCTCGCCGCTCTCGCCGCCCGCGGGGTCGAGGCGTCCGCCACCGTCTGGGACGACCCGGCGGTGGACTGGTCGGACTTCGACCTCGTGGTGCTGCGCAGCACGTGGGACTACATGGACCGGCTCGAGGAGTTCCTCGCCTGGGCAGATCGGGTCGCGGCGGTGAGCACGCTCGCCAACCCGGTCGACGTCCTGCGGTGGAACACCGACAAGATCTACCTGCGCGACCTCGAGCAGCGGGGGATCGCCGTCATCCCCACGAAGTACCTCGACCCCGCCATCCACAACGAGGGGCGCAAGATCCACGCGCGCACGCCCGGCCGCGGCCAGTTCGTCGTCAAGCCCACCGTGAGCGCGGGATCGAAGGACACGGCCCGCTACCGCTCCGGCGACGTGGACGACCGCGGCGAGGCGATGCGCCACACCCGCCGACTGCTCAGGGAGGGCCGCGGGGTGATGATCCAGCCTTACCTCACGGCCGTGGACGACGTCGGGGAGACGGCACTGATCTACGTGGGTGGACTGTTCTCCCACGCGGCCCGCAAGGGCGCGATCCTCGCCGGCTTCGGTTCCGCGCAGGACGAACCGTTCATGGCCGAGGAGATGACCGCCCGCGAACCATCGCCTGCCGAACGCGCCGTGGGTGACGCAGTGATCGCAGCTCTTCCAGACCTCGTGACGGGGGCCGACGGCGCAGAGTTCCCGTTGCTGTACGCCCGGGTGGATCTCCTGCCCGACGACGAGGGCAACCCGCTCGTGCTCGAGGTCGAGGTGACCGAGCCGTCGCTGTTCATGCGGCTCGCGCCGGGTTCGGTCGAGCGCTTCGCGGACACCCTCGTCGGACGGGCGCTGCGCGCCGCGAGCTCCTAGTCGTGGCCGCGGCGAGGGTGTCCCCTCAGATGCCGCCCTCGTAGTCGAACCAGTCGACGGCGATCGTCCCCTCGGTGGCGAACACGCCGATCACCCGCCCGGTGAAGCCGCCGGCGACCTCGGAGGACAGGTAGCGACCGTCGAGCTCGGCGAGCGGCACGAACGTGCCACCGGTCTCGAGGCCGAGCCGGAGCGTGTCGGGCGGTGCGCCGACGTCGCTGTGCGCCGGGCTCGCCTCGATGTCGACGCCCAGCACCACGGGGCCGGGCTCGACGGCCCGGACGGCGAGCGTCTGGATGGCCGGCCCGATCCGTGCGATGCAGCGGACCTCGCCGTCGGCCACCTCGATGCGGACGTGGTGACGTTCGTCGAGGCGCACGCCGAGGCCGCCCCGCCCCGTGCCGGGGTCGAGGAGCGCGCGGACGCGGCCATCGTGGTGCTCCTGGCGGCGGCCGACGAACGTAGGGACCGGGTCGTCGAGCGAGTCGCCCGAGCCGTGCAAGGTCAGCCAGCCGGGTCGGTCCGAGAGCGAGAACGAGGCGGGCACGCGCTCGCGGACCGAGATCCACCGCGATGCGAGGGCGGGCGCGTCGAAGTCGTCGCGCTCCCGGGTCCCCGGGGGAGTGCGGTCGGGTGGCGTGTCGCCGTCGGACATGGTGTCGCCGTCGGACGGGGCCCGGACGTCGTCGACGGTGACAGGCGCGGGCAACGGCCAGCCTTCGGCCCACCGCACCGTGGTGCGGAAGGTCTCGCGACCGAGCACGTGGAAACCGGGGAACCCGCCGCGGGGCCGCACCCCGAGCAGGAGCAGCTGCCACGAACCGTCGGGCGCCCGGACGAGGTCGCCGTGGCCGGTGCTCTGGACGGGCGAGTCGGTGCTGCGGTGGCTCAGCACCGGGTTGGCCGGACAGCCCTCGAACGGGCCGGTCGCGGCCGGTGCTCGCGCCACCGAGACGGCGTGGCCGCGTGACGTGCCACCTTCGGAGACGAGCAGGTACCACTGGTCGTCGATCCGGTACAGGTGCGGTGCCTCGGGCGAGGCGAGACCCGTGCCGGACCAGATCGGGCGGGGTTCGCCGAGCAACAGGCCGGTGCTCGGGTCGATGGCGACCTGGGCGATCGTGCCGGCGTCGGCCCCGAACGTGGCGAACGTGCACCAGCAGGTGCCGTCCTCGTCCCAGGCGAGGTCGGGGTCCACGCCGGGCAGGTCGTCGAGGACCACGGGCTCGGACCACGGCCCCGCGGGGTCCTCGGTGGTGACGATGAAGTGGCCGCGGTCGGAGACGTTCGTGGTGATGAGCCAGAACCTGCCGTCGTGATGACGCAGGGTCGGCGCGTACATGCCGCCGGAGGAGGGCGCGGTGGCGAGCCGGAGCTGCGACGGCCGGTCGAGCGCGTTGCCGACCTGCTGCCACGTCTCCAGGTCGCGGCTGTGGAAGATCGGTGCGCCGGGGAAGTACTCGAAGCTCGAGCAGGCGAGGTAGTAGTCCTCACCAACCTGGCAGACGCTCGGGTCGGGATGGAACCCGGGGATCACCGGATTGGGTGGCACGGCGTCGTCCTTCCTCGGAGACGGTCATCGTAGAGGGAATCAACCGCTGTCCGAGGGTTCCGGCGCGACCGCGAGCGCGAGGCTGCCGAGCGCGGCGGTGATCGTTCTCGGCGGGCGCGGAGCTATGAGCCGCGTGTGGCGTCGAACGCGTCGGCGAGCGCCCGCGCGTGGAGCCGTTCCAGCGTCCCCGCCTGCTCCCGTGCTCGTGCGGCGAGCCCCGCGAACATCGGAGCGGGTAGTCCGAGCTGCGGCGCCAGCTCGCCGAGGGTCTGCCAACCGCCGAGCTTGCCCATGACAGCGCTGCGCATGAGCTCGAGCTCGAGCACGAGATACATGGGAGAACCCCCGGGCTGCGTGCTCGTGGCGAACCGGCTCGCTCGCTCCGCCGCCCAGGCCGCCAGCTCGCGGGTCCGGCGGCGGGAGAGCTCGAGCGGTTCGACGAGGGCAGCGAGGAACTCGCGCTCCTCGCGGATCTCGAGGGCGATCGTCCCGAGCTCCGGCCCAAGCTCCGTCTCGGCGTAGGCGTCCGCCATGCGCTCGGCGCGCGCCGCCCCCGCCGTCGCGCCCGTGAGGTGATCGGCAAGGTAGAGACCCAGTGCGTCGCGGTCGAGCTCAGGTGGAATGCGGTGCGCCCTCGAGTCCGCGTCGGGCCGCACGACACAGTCGGGATCGACTGCGCCAGGTGGCAGCTGGTCCAGTGGCCAGTGCTCGCGCGGCCGCATTGGTGGACTCGGTGTGCCGCGGCCGTCCGCCATCCCTTCGAGCAGTTCGCGCAGTGCGGCCCGGGCGTCGTGGCGAGGCTCCCATCCGAGCTCGCGACGCGCCTTGGAGGTGTCCATGAGTGGCACGCTCATCCCCATGTCGAGCCAACCGGGGTCGGCTGCCACCGCGCGGGCGCGCCACGCGAGCGAGGCGAGGGGTCGAAGGGCCGCGGCGGGCACGGGCACGAACCGGCCGTGGTCGAGCACCTCGGCGAGGTCCTGTGCCCGGAGCACCGGTTCGGCCGCAACGTTGAAGGCACCCGTCGCGCGCCGCAGCACGATGCGGCGGTAGGCGTCCGCGAGATCCGCGCCGTGCACCACCTGCAGTCGCAGCCCCGCCGGTACGGGCAGCACCCTCATCGCGCCTGGTCGCAGCAGCGCGGGCGGCACGAACGCGCCCAGGAAGAGTCGTGTGATCTCAGCACCGGCGTCGCCGTCGAAGACGAGCGCGGGCCGCACGCGAGCGACGTCCAGCCCGGCGGCCTCCGCGTCGTCGAGCACACGCTCCTGCGCCGCCTTGTCGACCGCGTAGTGGGATGTGGGGATGCCGCGTGTGGGCCAGGACTCGTCGCGGGGCTCGTCGTCGTCGACCGCGCTGTAGGCGCCGACGGACGAGGCCACGACGAGATGACCTACCCCGGCACGCAGGCACGCCTCGGCGACGCGCCGCGTGCCCTCGACGTTGGCGCGTCGCAGCAGGTCGCGCTGGCGGTTCGGCTGGATCAGCCACGCGAGGTGGACCACGGCGTCGACGCCATCGAGAGCGGCGGCGAGGCGGTCGACGACGTCGCCCGCGCCGTCCGGCTCCGGTGCCGCGATGTCGACCTGCACCCACCTGGCGACGTCGTAAGGCGCGGCCGACTCGTCCGGGCGGCGTCGGGCGATGCCGACCACCTCGGTCACGCCGTCCTCGGCGCCCAGCGCGTGGAGCAGTGCGGTCCCGGCGTTGCCGCTCGCACCGATGACGGCGACCTTCATCGGGTCGCCCACGGGTCGAGGACGACCTTGATCGCGCCGTCGTCCTTCTTCTGGAAGATCTCGTAGCCGTGCGGAGCATCCTCGAGCGGGAGGCGGTGGGTCCGGAGGTCGAGCACGCCGAGCGGGTCCGCCGGCTCACTCACGAGGGGGAGCACGTCCGGGATCCACCGGTGCACGTTGGCCTGGCCCATCCGCAAGGTGACCTGCTTGTCGAACAGCTCCATCATCGGCATGGGGTCCTGCATGCCGCCGTACACGCCCGAGAGCGAGACCGTGCCGCCTCGCCGCACGAGGTCGAAGGCGCTGTGGAGCGCCGCGAGCCGATCGATGCCCGCGTGGGTGAACAGGGGCTTCGCCACGAAGTCGGGCAGCAGCCCCACGCCGGCGTGAACTCCCTGGGCGATCGGCGAGCCGTGCGCCTCCATCCCGACGGCGTCGATGACCGCGTCCGGTCCCCGGCCGTCGGTGAGCTCGTGCACCGCAACGGTGAGGTCGTCGACGGAGCGCAGGTCGAGCGTGGTCACTCCGTGACGCTGGGCCATCGTGAGCCGCTCGGTCACGAGGTCGATGCCGATGACGAGGTCCGCGCCGAGGTGTCGGGCGATGCGGGTCGACATCTGACCGATCGGCCCGAGCCCGAGCACAGCGACGGAGCCGCCGGGCGGGATGTCGGCGTACTGGACCGCTTGCCACGCGGTGGGCACGACGTCGGAGAGGTAGAGGTAGCGCTCGTCCGGCTCGCCGTCGTCGGGCACGACGACGGGTCCGACGTCGGCGAACGGCACCCGCAGGTATTCCGCCTGCCCGCCCGGGACCTGGCCGTACAGCTCGGTGTACCCGAAGAGCGATGCGCCCTTGCCGTGCTCGCGCACCTGGGTGGTCTCGCACTGGGTCTGCAGGCCTCGCGTGCACATCCAGCACGAACCGCAGGCGATGACGAAGGGGACCACGACGCGGTCGCCCGCGCGGAGCGTCGTCACGCTGGGACCTACTTCTTCGACGACGCCCATCGGTTCGTGCCCGAGCACGTCGCCGGGGGAGAGGAAGGGCCCGAGCACGGCATACAGGTGGAGGTCGGAGCCGCAGATGGCGGTCGAGGTGATCCTGACGATGGCGTCGGTGGGTTCACTCAACTCGGGATCGGGCACGTCCTCGACGCGTACGTCTTGCCGGCCCTGCCAGATCAGTGCGCGCACGACCGCCGCCTCACACGGAGGAGGACGGCAGGGCGCTCGAGTCGTCCTCGCCCTCGGCCTGGGAAGGATGTCCGTCTGCGGGGGACTGGTCAGAGGGCAGAGTGTCGACGTCTTCGTCAGGGTCGTACGGCTGCTCCGACGGGTTCTCTTCGGTGGGCTGCGTCATGTTTCCCACCTTCGCACCGCACTGGTTGGTGCGCATCCGGGAGTGTGCGAAAGTTGGTGTGGCAATCGGCTCACAATGGCGCGAGAGGTTGGCTGGCATGGCGGGGATGAACGAGATCGAGACCGGCCCGGGAGGCGACGAGCGCAAGGGCTCGGTGACGGTGCGCTTCGCCGGGCGACGAGCCCGTCTGCACCTCGCGGGTGAGGTCGATTCGAGCATGAACCCCGAGCTGGCGCCGGTGGCCGTCGAGCTTGCGCAGCGGGGTCTGCCCGTCGACGTGGACACCCGTGCGGTCACCTTCATGGACTCGACCGTGATCGCCCTGGTGGCGCATCTCGCCAACCAGCTGCCCGCCCGCGTCAGCTTCATCGACCCGCCGGAGCACGTGCGCTTCCTGCTCCAGATCACGCAGGTCGAGGATCTCGTCGAGATCATCGAGGCGGTCGACGACGAGCCGGGCCGCGTCGATGATGAACCTCTCGAGCCGAGCGGGGCGCTGAGCTAGGGGCGCGCCGTCCGCGTCGTCACGCCGAGTCGCGCTCGCGAGCCACGAGCTCGCGCACGGCGGGGGCGATCTCCTGACCGAGGCGCGCGGCGACCGTCGGGTCGTCGCCCCCGATGAGGAACGCGCTCATCCCGTGCTCCAGGACGAGGCCCACGAGATCGTCGATCCACTGCTCGACGGGGCCGTTGAGCAGGCCGCCCGAGACCGGCGAGATGTCGACGCGCATGAAGTTGAGCAGACGGCGGATGTCGCGGGGGTCCCGCCCCGCCGCGGTGGCGGCGTCGTCGATCCGCGCGTTGGCGTCGGCCATGCCCGCCACCCCGCCCTCGATGTACTCGAGGGACGGCAACCAGCCGTCGGCGAGTTCGCCGGTGAGTGCGAGCATCCGCGGCTTGTACGCGCCGACCCAGAGGCGGATGTCGTGCGCGGGACGAGGCCCGCGCCTGGCTCCTACGACGTCGTAGTACTCGCCGTGGTGCTCCACGCGTCCCGTCGCGTCGACGTCCCACAGGTCGCGGATGATGCCGATCCCCTCGCGCAGCGCGTCGACGGCCTGGCCTGCCGTGAGCCGGTGACCGCTCATCGCCTCGATGCCGTCCCAGAACGCCCCGGCACCGATGCCGAGCTCGAAGCGGCCGCCGCTCAGCACGTCGAGGGAGGCCGCCGCGCGCGCGAGGACGGCCGGCGGGCGCAGCGGCAGGCTCGCGACATTGGCGCTCAGGTGCACCCGTTCGGTGCGGGCGGCGACGTACGCGAGCAGCGTCGAGGTGTCGAGGAACGACGTCTGGTACGGGTGGTCCTGGAAGGTCACGAGGTCCAGCCCCACGCGTTCTGACTCCACGGCGAGCTCGACCACGCGCGCGGCATCGCGAGCGGACGGGGTGAGGAACGTGCCGAACTGCAGGTCGTGGCCGTAGTCGGTCATCAGGCGGCCCTTCTGTCGTCGCCGAGGTCGATAGGAAAGTTGTCGCGGAAGAGGAGGTCGGGGTCGTACCGGCGCTTGAGCCCGCGCAGCCGCTCCAGGCCGGGCTCGGTGAAGGCGTCGACGAGCCGCTCCGGGCTGAGGTCGGTCTCGAAGCTCAGGTACAGACCCTCGAAGTGGCGTCGCAGCTCGGACCACGCGGCGTCGAGAGCCGTCGCGGTCGAGCCCAGGGCGGTCACCTGGAAGGCGGCGCCACGATGCGGGAAAGCCATCGCATCCGGGGCGACGTCCGCGATCGCGCCGCCCATCGTGCGCAGCTGGAAGAACGGCGTGGCGCCGCTGGCCAGCAGCGCCGACGCGTCACGAGCGAAGTCCGGGGTCAGGGCAGGGAGGAACCCGGAGCGGGAGACCGGCTCGCCGTACCCGTGGTGGCCGTCGGGGCCGACGTCGGCCGCCTCGGCGAGCACGTCACGGTAGGACCTGATCGTGACGTCCTGCCGGGCGAGCGCGCCGAGCCCGGCGAACGGGTTGAGCCGGTCGATGATCACGTCGGGATCGTCGGCGAGCACCAGTGCGTAGAGCTGGAACACCGCTTGCCCATTCCGGGGCGCGCCGGTCACGAGGAACACCGTGGTGTCCCGGGGCGCCGCGCTGGCCAGGCGGCCGAAGTCCCGCAGTCCCTGTTCGAGGTCGGGCACGAGGAGCGCGAGCTTCGCCCAGCCGACGTCGCCGATCTCGTCGACCTCGAACTCGAACGCCGTGGCGATCCCGAAGTTGGCGCCCGCGCCTCGGGCACCCCAGAACAGCTCCGGGTTCTCCTCGGCACTCGCCCGCACCACCTCGCCGTCCGCCAGCACGATCTCCACCGCCCGCAGGTGGTCGATCGTGAGCCCGTGCGCGCGAGACATCAGCCCGATCCCGCCCGCGGTCGCCAAGCCACCGACCCCCACCCCGCCGTAGTCGCCCGACCCGAGCGCCCACCCGTAGGAGTGCAGGACGGCGGCCACCTGCTTCCAGGTCGCCCCGGGCTCCATCCGGACGAGCCGGCGCTCCCGGTCGATCACGTCGATGCTGTTCATGCGCCCGACGTCGATCACGATCCCGCCGTGGTTCGTGGAACGACCGCTGACGCCGTGCCCTGCGCTGCGGACGCCGAGCGGGATCCCTGCGTGCTGCCGCGCGAACGCGACGGCATCCACCACCTGGGAGGTGTTGCGCGGTCGCAGCACGAGACCGGGACTGCCGCCGCGCAGGTACGTCGAGGACACGCTGCGATGTGCTCGATCTCCCGGCTCCACCGAGCCGTTGAGGTCGGCGAGCGAGAGCGGCACGGCGTCGTAGTCGATGCCCGCGGACCGCTGGGCGCGCTGTGCCTCCGACCGGCTGGCGCGACGCGGGCCGAGCGCGCGCAGCTGTGCGGCGAGAGCCGCGATGTGCTCGACGTCCGCGTCAGTGCGGGCCGGGATGAGGACCGGCAGCCCGCCGGCGGCGAGGGTGGCGAGCGTGTCGACGTCGGCGCCCCTGGGCGCGAGCGTCCACGGGGACTCGCCCTCGATGCCGACGATGAGTCGGTGCCCGCTCAAGGTCGTCAAGCTCTCGTGGGCGCGACCGACGACGCTCGGCACGGGCTGCATCGCGTCCGGTGCGCTACCGCCCACGCCGAAGGCCGCGCCGCGGGTGCGGGTAGCGGGGGAAGGGGCGGGAACCGCGACCGTCAGGCGTTCCGTCCGGGCGGCGATCCAGACTGCGACGGTCCACGGGTCGAGCCCGGCGAGCTCGGTCGGCTCACCCGCCGTCGACACCCCGATCACTGCCAGACCCTGCGCCTCGGCGACCGAGGCGAGGTTCAGCGCGGCGAGGTCGGGCTCGACGAGAAGCCCCAGTTCGATGGTCATCCACCCTCCAGATATCAGTTGCTCCACTGATAATCTACTGCACAGACGATCTATTCCGACGCACAAGGGCTAGACTCGTCGCCATGAGCCCGGTGGACAGTCTTGATCTCCATGACGACCTGGGGTGGTCGCTCGGTGTCCTGCTGCGCTCCTACCGTGACCGCGTCACCGCGGCGCTCGGTGAGTTCCCGCACGGCACACGCGGTTACGAGGCCCTCGCGGCGGTGCTGCGTGGCGGGCACGACAGCCAGCTCTCGCTCGCGGGGCATCTCGGCATCGATCGCACCGTGATGACCTACCTCGTCGACGACCTCGAAGCGGAGGGGCTCGTCGAGCGCAAGCCCAACCCTGCGGACCGTCGGCAGCGACAGATCGTGGTGACCGACCGTGGCCGCGCGCTGCTCGAGTCCGCCTGCGACCGGGTCGTCGCCGCGCAGGACGAGGTGCTGGGTGCGCTCGCCGCCCCTGAGCGCGCCGCGCTGCGATCACTGCTCAACAAGGCCGCCACCGCGACCCGGGACGACGACGAGCCCCGCGAGGTCGCTGGCACGGGTACTGGGCTGTCTTCGTAGCGAGCCGAAGGACGTTCGGCGTCAGTTGCTGCGGTTTCATGGGTGCGTGGAGCAGAACCACTGACAGGGAGGATGGGCGGATGTCCCCGGTCGCTCTCTCCCTGCCGTTCGAGGGCCGGTGGCTCGTGCAGAACAGCCCGGCACGGCGTGTGCCCAGCCATGGTCTCGATCTGCTCGGCCAGCGGTATGCGATCGACTTCGTCGCCGTCGACGAGCGCGGCCGGACGGCACCGAGGCGCGACTGGCGAACGGCCCTGTCGACCGAGCCCCCGGAGAGGTTCTTCGGGTTCGGCCTGCCGATCCTGGCCCCGGTGGACGGCGTGGTGGTGCAGGCACATGACGGAGAGAGCGATCACCAGGCGCGACGCTCACAGCTGGCGTTGGTCCCGTATGCCCTGGGACAGGCATCGAGGGTGCGGCAAGGGCCGGACGCGCTCGCAGGAAACCGGGTGGTGATGCGCGACCACGCGAGCGGAATGCTCGTCGCGTTGGTGCACCTGCGAGCCGGGTCGCTGCGAGTCGGGATCGGCGACGAGGTGGTGAGGGGCGATCCGCTCGCCGAGTGCGGCAACTCGGGCAACTCGACCCAACCTCATGTGCACGTGCAGGTGATGGACAGCACCGACTTCCACCTCGCGCAGGGTGTGCCGCTTGTGTTCGCCCTTTACCGGCAGTGGGGGCCGGCGTCAGGAGCCGTCGCGGACGTCGACAGCGGCATACCTCTGGAGCGAGCGATCGTCGCCTCGCTCCCGTCACCGCAGCAGCACTCTCGACTGTCATGACTGCGCCCACCCCTCACAGTTCCGAGCAGCCCACCTGAGCGCTTCTCCTACGTGCGGGGTGGGGTGTTCTCGGCGAGGGACTGAACGTGCTCATAGCTCATCGGCTGCGGATACGGCACACCATCACGAACGGCGATCGCGGTGTCGAGCATCGCGCTGAGCGCGGAGCGGTACAGCAACGATCCGGTGCTGATGCGGGCCACGCCGAGCTCGCCGAGACGAGTCCGGCTGAGGGTCGGTGCGGCGAGGACGTTGAGAGGGAGCGCCAGCTGCGTGACGACGGCCTCGATGACGTGCGGGTCCGCGGTGCCGGGAACGAACACGCCGTCCGCCCCCGCGTCCGCGTACACCCGCAGTCGCGCGAGCGTGGCGTCGAGGTCGGCACCGCCGAGCCAGTACACGTCGGTGCGGGCGTTGATGAACACGGTGGAGCTGGCGGCTCGCACGGCGGCGATCTTCCTGCCCGCGAGGTGCGGGTCGACGAGTTCCCCGTGTGTGCTGTCTTCGAGGTTCACGCCGTCGACGCCCAGGAGCGAGACGAGTGCGGCGACGGTGGCCGGGTCGTCCGAGAACCCGTCCTCGATGTCGACGCTCATGTAGCGGTCGAAGCGCGCCGCAGTGAGGTCGTGGGCGAGCTGGATCGTGGCGTCCTTGGTGGTGCGCGTGCCGTCGACCAGACCGTGCGCGGCGCTGACCCCGAGGCTCGTCGTCCCGATCGCGGGAAACCCGGCCTCCACGAGCAGCCTGGCTGAGGCGATGTCCCACGCGTTCGGCAGCACGAACGGTTGGCCTGGGCGGTGGAGGTCAGCGAACGCCATCGGTTCGCGAGGATCCTTCGCTCTCTCCTCCGTCGGCGTCACGACAGCGCTGCGACGAGTGCGTCGACGATGTCAGCGGCGGCGCGACCCGCCGGATCGTGATCAGGGTTGTACTCCACGAGCAGCAGCGCGGCGCACCGCGGGTCGGAGACCAACAGTCCTAGCGAGCGGGTGAGGTGCTCGAGCTCGAGGCCCTGGCTGTAGAGCGGTATGTCGGCGGCCGGCGTCAGGAGGAAGTCGAGGACGTCCACGTCGACATGGACGACGAAGTGCTCGACGTCGAGCCCTGCCAGCGCAGCGTGCGCCGAGCCCTCCGGATCGGCAGACACGTCCGCCGCCGGGAAGCGTGCGCTCGGTACCAGCCCGTGAGTGTCCTCCTCCGGGTCGGCATACCCGAAGAAGACCACGTCTTGCGGGGTGAGCAGAGGACTGCGCGGGCCGATCGAGGCGATGTCGTCCACCGTTCCCGGCAGATCGAGGAGGTGCGCCACGCCCATCCCGTCGAGGATCGGTTCGTCGGGATGGTCCGCCGGGATCATGAGGTCCTGGCCGCCATCGACGTACACGAGGCCCACGTCGACGCCGCGCGCGACGAGGGCACTGACGACCGCGATCGCCAGTGTGCACTCGCCACCGAGAATGAAGGGTCGATGACCCGAGTCGACGATGCGCTCGATACGCCCTCGGGCCTCAAGAAGCCCGCGAAGCACTCCCGCCACATTGTTCGGGGCCCCGTCCTGCGGTCGCGCCTCCCATCGGACCACGGGCAGGTCTCCAAGGTCCTGGACCGCCACGGATGCGTCTCGCAGCGCCTCGATGAGCCCTGTCGCGCGGAAGGCTGCTGGCGCCTTCTCCACCCCGGGCCAGTGCGCTGCCGCGCTGGACGGCACTCCCAGCACACCCCACGGTCTGCTCACACCACCACCCGCCTCACGTCTGCTCCCGTCCGCCTTTGAGCCACGCTACGGAGAAGACGGCCCGGGTTCCTGCCCAGAGTGGTCATGCTCTGAGACTAGGAACTAGAGCGCGCTCTAGGTCAAGCGCTCGAAGGTCATGCTCAGGACGATGCGACGTGGGCGGGCTGGCGTGTTGTCGACCTCCGCTCGGCGCATCCCGACTTCCCTGCTGCTCGCTCTGACGCGCGGTTGTCCGGGTGGATGATCGCGATCAGCTCCCGTTCCTCGACGTGGTCGTGGACGAAGTCGCGACGTGCCGCAGCCGCCTCTGTCGCGATGCCGAGGCCTTGCCACGTCCCACAGTGTCTCGAGGGAGCACCTCAGCACGACATCGGAGGCGACGCGGTGGGGAGCAGCGAGCCCCAGCGCCGAGACGCTGGGGCTCGCAGTGGGGTGGCTAACGGGGTTTGAACCCGCGACCTCCTGGACCACAACCAGGCGCTCTACCAGGCTGAGCTATAGCCACCGTGTCGGACCGCGACGCAGCGGACCGACGAGTAGTGTACCCGGTTCGCACCCTCGGGCCGCACGGTCTTTCCGCCGAGCTACTGGGCGACGGGCCTCGTGGACAGGTGCGCCGCCGCGACGGAGGTCTTCGCGATCTCGGCGGAGATATCCCGGACCGTCGGGGTATCCGGCCCCGGCGGCGCCACGAACATCGCGGCGCGGTAGTAGCGCAGCTCGTCGATGCTCTCGAGGATGTCGGCAAGGGCGCGGTGCCCGCCGTTCTTCTCGGGGGAGTTGAAGTAGATCCGTGGGTACCAGCGCCGCGCGAGCTCCTTGATGGAGGACACGTCGATCACGCGGTAGTGCAGGTGACCCATGAGCTCGGGCATGTCGCGATCGAGGAACGACTTGTCCATGCCCACGGTGTTCCCCGCGAGCGGTGCCTTGCCCGCTTCCGGGACCCACGTGCGCACGTAGTCGAGCACGAGCGCCTGCGCGGCAGCCATCGTCATCCCCCCGTCGAGCTCGAGGATGAGTCCGGACTTCGTGTGCATGTCGACCACGAACGGGTCCATCTGCTCGACCGCCTCCGCGGGCGGCGCGATGACCACGTTGACGCCGTCGCCGAGCACGTTGAGCTCCGCGTCCGTGACGACGGCGGCCACTTCGACGAGCGCGTCGTTGACGATGTCGAGGCCGGTCATCTCGCAGTCGATCCAGACGATGCGGCCGTTCTCGCCGGACGGGGACGTGGTTGTCACGCGCCCCAGCCTAGGCGCCCGCACCGACTACCTGGGAACTTTGCCTAGTCGGGCGGTGGTTCAGGACGGTTCGGCATGGTCGCGCCGAGCGTGAGCGCACCGACGACGACGACGGCGGCCCCCGCGCCGATCGCGAGACCCCGCAGCCATCCGCCACCCGCCCAGGTGACGCCCAGATACGTCGCACCGAGGACGACGACGGCGACCAGCAGGCGGTCGCGCCAGCCGTGGCGGGCGTCGTCGTCGGCGGTCTGTCTCTCGGCGTGCCGGCCCATCAGAGCGCACCCCCCGCTGAGGCGCGGCCGGGCCCGGACACGACGATGCCGGGGGCGATCCGCTCGTTGCGGGACCCCCGGCACCGGGTGTTGGTTGGGCTCACATGGCCCATCGTGGCACGGCGTCGGGCTGGCACGGGGCACTGCCCGGCTTCGCGTCACGTGGCGCGACGTCGGTCGACCGCTGGTGGCGCTGCGCACACCGCAGGGCGATGGCACGCAGGACGGACACCACGCGGGTCGCCTCGGCGACACGCTGCTGGTGCTCGAACCGAGCTACCTGGAGCTGTGTCTCGGGATGCATGGTGTGGTGACCTTCCTGATGGCGCGCGAAGACACCCGGACAGCCGGGAGGCTTCGAGCATGGGGTGGGTTGGTGGGCCTGGCCGGGCCCGGTGCTTGCTGCAGCGAGAACTATCCTCGCGCCCGCCTGTGGCGGGTGTCACGGCATTTTCTGCTGGTGGTCTCCTCGTGCGTGCTCGGCGAATGGGACGAATCCACCGTAGGACGAGGCACTGACACTACGATCAACCGCGATAGATCTGCAGTGCTGCGGGGCTCTGCGTGACGGGCATGAGCTCGATGACGTTGATGTTCACGTGCGGCGGCTGGGCCACTGCCCAGTGGACCGCTTCGGCGACGTCGGCCGCGGTGAGCGCACCGGCGCCCTCGTACACCTTCGCCGCGCGGTCGGCGTCCCCGCCGAAGCGCACGGTCGAGAACTCCGTGCCGCCCACGAGCCCGGGCTCGACGCACGTGACGCGCACGCCCGTGCCGTGCAGGTCGCTGCGGAGGTTGAGGCTGAGCTGGTGCACGAAAGCCTTCGTCGCCCCGTACACGTTGCCGCCGGGGTAGGGGTAGCTCCCCGCGATGGAGCCGAGGTTGACCACGTGGCCGCGGCCGCGAGCCACCATGCCCGGCAGGATCGCTCGGGTGCAGTGCAGGACGCCGGCGCAGTTGGTGTCGATCATCTGCTGCCACTCGTCCGGGTCGGCCTCCTGGGCGGGGGCGAGGCCCAGGGCGAGACCGGCGTTGTTGACGAGCAGGTCGATCTCGGCGAACTCCGCTGGCAGTGCCGCGACGGCGGCGTTCACGGCGGCCCGGTCGCGCACGTCGAGCTCGAGGGGGAGCACCCGGGGCCCGAGCTCCGCGGCGAGCGCACCCACACGGTCGCCGCGGCGGGCGGCGGCCACCACGAGTGCGCCGTCGTCGGCGAACCTGCGGACGATCTCGGCGCCGAAGCCTGCGCTCGCACCCGTGACGAAGACGGTCTGGCTGGTCATGGCATCCACGCTACGGCTCCGGGTGGCGCACTGTTAACCTCCGTCCATGGCTCGCATCCGCGCCGTGGACCTCGTGGACGTGCTCGTGTACGTCGTGGTCATCGGGCTGTTCGTGCAGTTCTTCCCGGCGGTCATCTCCGAGTCGTTCCTCATCACGGTGCTGACCGCCGTGCTGCTCAAGCTCGTGCTCGAGCTCGTGGTGGTGGCGAAGACCGCCGTGGTGGGGCGGATCAAGGCGGCGCAGACGACGCCGCGCCGGGTGCTCGGCGCGCTCACGCTGATGCTCGTGGGCGCCGGCAGCAAGTTCCTCGTGCTCCTGCTGACCGATCTGATCTTCGGTGACAGCGTGTACCTGGGCGGGTTCGTGCAGGTCACCGGCCTGATCGTGACCTTGATGCTCGCGCGGTTCGCGGTGCGCAAGGTGGTGACGTAGCGCGTGGACGTCGGCGCCATGGGCGTGTCGCAGACGGCGGACACCGGCCCGCCTCCCGCAGCCGAGCGCATCGACGAGGTGCTCGCGGAGGCGTACGAGCGGGCGGCCCGACATCACGAGGGCGCGGTCGCCGACTACATCCCCACGCTCGCCGCAGCCGACCCCGACGCCTTCGGGCTGTGCGTGGTCGATGTCGGGGGAGGCTTGCACGAGGTCGGGTCCACTCGCACCGAGTTCTCGATCCAGTCGATCTCGAAGGCGTTCGTCTACGCGCTGCTGTGCGACCGGCTGGGGCACGAACGCGTGCTCGAGGTCGTGGGCGTCAACAACACCGGCCACGCGTTCAGCTCCGTGATGGCCGTGGAGCTCCATGACGGTCATCCGCGCAATCCCATGGTCAACGCCGGAGCCATCGCGACGACGGCGCTCCTGCCCGGCGCGACGCCGGAAGAGCGGTGGGGGCTGATCCAGGACGGTCTCTCCCGCTTCGCGGGGCGAGGGCTCGAGGTCGACGACGAGGTGTATCGCTGCGAGTCCGAGACGAACCATCGCAACCGGGCGATCGCCCAGCTCCTCGAGAGCTACGGGCGCATCGAGGGCGATCCGGCTGCCGCCGTCGACGTCTACACCCGGCAGTGCGCGCTGCGCGTCGATGCGCGTGACCTCGCCGTGATGGGTGCGACGCTCGCCGACGGCGGTGTGAACCCGGTGACGGGTGATCGCGTGGTGTCGGCGGAGGTCGCCCGCGACACGCTCGCCGTGCTTGCGGCCTCCGGGCTTTACGAGCAGTCGGGTCAGTGGCTCTTCGAGATCGGGCTGCCCGGCAAGTCGGGAGTCGCGGGCGGCATCGTCGCCGTGGCGCCGGGCAAGGGTGGCTTCGGGTCCTACGCGCCACGCCTCGACGCCGCGGGCAACAGCGTGCGCGGCCAGGTCGCGGCTGCTTACCTGTCGCGTGCCCTGGGCCTGAACATCTTCGCGTCGTCACCGCGTCCGCGCCCGCGGCAGGTTCCCTAGCCCTCCCGCCGAGGGGCGCCACCGCAGCGGCCGCACCACGGCCTTCGACGCACCGACTGCGTTGCCGTCAGCCGCGCACGAGGCGCTCGAGGTCGAGGATGACGCGGGCGACGTCGTCGGGCGCCTCCCACGCCGTGAAGTGGCCGCCGCTCTCGAGTCGCTCGAAGGAGCGGAGGTCGAGGTAGCTCTTCTCGGCGAGCGAGCGGGGGTAGGCGCGCTCGTGGGTCTGGATCAGGACGGACGCCGGGACGTCGATCAGCGGGTGCTGGTCGTCGTCGGCCCCGGTCTCGCTGTAGGAGCGGAAGCTCGTGCCGATCGAACGGGTCACCCAGTAGAGCATGACGTTCGTCAGGACGTCGTCGGTGTCGAACCGTTCGAGTCGTTCGCCGTCGCTCCAGGCGGCGACCTTCTCCGCGATCCACGCGAGCAGCCCGCTCGGTGAGTCGAGGAGCGCGGCGGCGAGGGTGTCCGGTCGGGTCGCCTGCTGGTGCGCGTAGCCGGACTCCTGCGTGTCGTTCACCGAGGTGAGGAAGCTCTGCTCCTCCTCGGTCAGCTCGACACCCGGGCGACCCCTCGCGGAGAACGATGCGTGCGTCGCGACGATCCCCGCCACGGACTCCGGGTAGGTGGCGGCGAGCCAGTCGCTGATCGGGGCGCCGACGTCCTCCCCGTAGACGAGGTACCGCTCGTAGCCGAGAACTTCCGTCATGAGGGCGTGCCAGCGCTGCGCGACGGCACTCGACGAGAACCGTTCCGGCAGGGGAGCGGAGTGCCCGTAGCCCGGGAGGGAGGGGACGACGACGTCGAGCTCCCCGGCGATCGCGTCCACGAGCGGCAGCATCGAGGCGAACGAGTACGGCCAGCCGTGCGTGAGGATCACCGGCGGGCGTTCCGGGTACTTGCCCCGCACGTGCACGAAGTGGATGTTCGTGCCTAGGACCTCGGCGGTGAACTGCGGGTAGTCGTTGAGGTGGGCTTCGGCCGTGCGCCAGTCGTACCCGCCGCGCCAGCGGTCCAGAAGGTCGCCGAGCACTCGTGGGGGGATGCCGCGCGACCAGTCCGGCCCCGGTGACTGCTCGGGGAGGACCGTGGCGTCGAGGCGACGGCGCAGGTCGTCCAGCACGTCGTCTGGCACGTGGATCTCGAAGGGCCGCATGTCGCCAACGCTACGGACAGGGTGTGACACCGCGCCCCCTCTGGCCCCTCGGGCTAGCCTCGAAGGCATGGCCGTTCTGCGGATGGACAACGTCGCGATCGTCGTCGACGACCTGGGTGCCGCCGTCGCGTTCTTCACGGAGCTCGGCTTGGGGCTCGAGGGCGAGGCGGCGATCGAGGGCCTCTTCGCGGATCAGGCCGTCGGGCTCGACGGCGTGCGCAGTGACATCGCGATGATGCGAACGCCGGACGGTCACTCCCGGCTGGAGCTGACCCAGTACCGCCACCCCGCGGCGTCGAGCCCCGAGCCCGAGATCCCGCCGCCCAACACGCTGGGCCTGCACCGGGTCATGTTCGCCGTCGACGACATCGACGACACGGTCGCCCGCTTGCGCGCCCACGGCGCCGAGCTCCTCGGCGAGGTCGCGCGGTACGAGGACATGTACCGGCTCTGCTACCTCCGTGGCCCCGCGGGCATCATCGTCGCCCTGGCCGAGCAGATCGGCTGACGGGAATCATCTGGTCAGCCGCACTCGGCTTGTCACCGGGTGTCGCGCTGCCTCTTGAGCCAGCCATCGAGCCCCTTGGGCCTGGCCCCCGGTCTCGATCCAGTCGTCGACAAGAAGGACGCGCTGACCGGCGCCCAGATGATCCCCCCTTGCCCCGACGAGGAGGTTCAGGTCGCGGTAGTCAGGTGGCGTTCGCGCAACGAGCCAACTCTCGCTCTTTTCGTTGTGGCGGGGGTCCTTGCGCTTGATCGCCCTAGAGATCGGCAAGCGCCGGGCCGAGCTTTCTTGACGATGGCGGCGTCAGCGCACCACCCACCCCCTCGGGTCGGCGCTGTAGCTGTCATCGCTCCGGTCGCCACCCCAACGGAAGGCGCAGACTAGGTCGCTGCGCAGTTCTGTTCGAGGATCCGGCTGCGGTCTCGGTCCTCTGTCTTTCGCGCCCATGGCAGCATTCTGCCCGGCTCGCGCAGCGACGCGCGTTCGGGTACCTCTCCACTTGTGCCAGGGGTGCAGGTCGACGCCCCACCGAATCTCAGCCGGCATGCGTCACCTATCAGTAAGGTTATCGGGCGGTTCCGCGTGCGGGCGTTGAGCCTCCGATCTCCGCGTCGAGTGGACGCTTCGACGGCGTCGGGGTTGCGAGGCAGCGTCTCCCCGGACCTCCCGTTTGCGGGCTCGGTAGGCGGCAGCTTTCATCGTGTTGCCACAGCTGTCCATGGCGCACCACTCGCGGCGCGAGCCGCGCGACCGGTCGATGTAGACCTGAGTGCAGCCGGGGCGGGCGCACTCCTTGAGGAACTCCGCGTCCGAGCCCCCGACGATGTCGATGGCGCGTCTGGCCAGCCAGGACAGCGCCTGGGCCGCCGTTGCCTCCACCTTGCGCCCTGACTCTCTCAGCTGAGGGGGTGCGGAGGGTGCGAGGGCTGTGCCATTCACGATCTCTAGCGCCTCATCACCGTAGGTGTCACCGACGATTCGTGCTCGCACGAGCGTGTAGATCGCCTCACGGAGCACCAGCGCATCCTCGAGGTCTGCTGCTCGGCTGCGCGGTCCGGCGTCGATGACGCCGGACTCCAACAGCCAGGTGTCCAGATCTGTCGTCGCCCGAAGCATCTCCCGCGGATCCGCGGTTCGCCGCGCCTGCAGGGTCCCGACGAAGTCGAGAGCGGGATCGCCGCAGGGAAAGGAGTGCTTCACATCACCAGTTTGACAGGTGATGAAGGATCGTGCAACTCTTGTCACCAGCTAGACAGGTGACGACCCGCACATGAACTGGGCTCCCGCCGCCTGACGTCGTCCTATCAAGTTCCGACCAACCAGAGCAGTTGTCGGCTCATGCCGACTCGACGAAAGGCATCCTCGTGTCTGATTCTCCCTACACCGCCGTCGCCGTCTCCACGGGTGACGGTCGCGCCGGAGGCCGAGCGGCCTCCAGCGACGGCATCCTCGATCTCACGCTCGCCGTTCCAGTCGAGCTCGGCGGCGTCGGTGGTGGAACGAATCCGGAGCAGCTCTTCGCGGCCGGGTGGGCGTCGTGCTTCCACTCCGCCGTCAAGCTTGTCGCCGCGCAGAAGAAGGTCTCGGTCAAGGATTCGGCTGTGGTCGCGGAGGTCACCCTCAAGCACGACGAGCAGCAGGGATACTCGCTCAGCGGTGTGATCCGGCTCGAGCTCGCCGGCATCGAGCAGGCGACCGCTCAGGAGCTGGCGGACGCGGCGCACCAGCTGTGCCCGTACTCGAGAGCGACTCGAGGCAACGTCCCCGTCGTGGTCGAGGCTTCGGTCGGCTGACCGGCGCGGGGGGTGCGGTGCGAACGGCCGCACCCCCGGTCGGCGGCGACTCAGCGAGTCCCGCTTGCACCCTGCGGATTCGGAGTCCCTCCGGTGGCAAGGCGCATGAGGGGGGTGTCGAAGTCGGCATCCTTCGCCGACCGCTCGGCGTGCGTCGCGTTCCCTCCGAACTGGTGCTGGTACCCCGCCCAGGAGCGGTTGACGATCGACTGGCTGACGCCGCTGCGGACCAAGAGCGCGAGCTCCGTAGCGGCGCGCGCGATGCGTTCCCCGAGGACGGTCGACCCCCAGTCCTCGGGGGCGGCGAACACCGATGTCGGCGTCGTGACGGTACGCAGGAACGCGAAGAGCGGTCGGAGCTGGTCGTCGACCACCATTGCGTGCCGGGCACTTCCCGCCGTCGCGGCCAGCAGAGTGGGCTTGGCAACTAGCAGATCGTTGTCGAGCACGTCGGCGAAGGACTTGAAGAGGCCGCTGACTCCCGCCTTGTAGACCGGGGTAGTGGCGATGACGGCGTCGGCGGAGGCGAGCTGCTCGATGGCGGCTTGGAGGCGTGTTCCGGGGAAGCCGCCGACGATCGCTCGGGCGATGTCGACCGCGAGAGGCCCGAGCTCGATCACCGTGACGCGTGCTCTCTGGCCCTCGCCACCGAGGGCGTCGAGCGTCTTCTGGGCGAGGCGATCACCTAGCAGCCGGGTGGACGAGGGTGCACTGACCCCGGCGCTCACGACGACGAGCTTGACCGGTCCCGACTCGACAGTGGAGTGAACCATGACTCAGCCGATCACGGGCAAGCGGGCCGCCAACGTGGGATCGCTGTCTTGATAGGGGGACGTGCCGGTGACGTTGTCGCCACGGTTGGGGTTGGGGCGTGGTTGGCGGGGCTTGGCGTCACCGTACTTCGCGGCAACAAGGCTCGCATGCGTGGGTGGCTCCGGCGTCTCGGCGGGGCGCCCGATCGACATTTCTTTGCGTAGTACAGGCACTACCTCGGTGGCGAGGAGCTCGACCTGTTCGAGTGCCGTCTCGACGGGGACGCCGAGCCCGTCGATGTTCCACAGCTGGCGCTGGTAATGGCCGAAGCGCTCGCGGAAGGTCATGGTCTTGTCGATGACCTCTTGCGGGCTCCCGACGCTGAGCGGGGTGAGCTCCATGTACTCCTCGAGAGGGTTGCCACCGAGCAGGGGCGAGTCGTCGAAGTAGGGACGGAAGCGGCGCACCGCGTCCTGGGAGCGTCGAGCGATGAACGCGTGCCCGCCGAGCCCCACGATCGCCTGCTCCGGGGTGCCGTGCCCGTGGTGGGCGAAGCGGTCTCGGTAGAAGCCGACGAGCTGGTCGAAGTGGCCGTAGGGCGCGAGGACGTTGTTGGCGAAGAACCCGTTGCCGTAGTAGGCCGCCTGCTCGGCGATCTCGGGAGTGCGGATCGAGCCGTGCCAGACGAACGGTGGCACGTCGTCCAGCGGACGCGGGGTGGACGTGAACCCCTGCAACGGGGTGCGGAAGCTGCCCTCCCAGTCGACGACGTCCTCGCGCCAGAGCCGGTGGATGAGGTTGTAGTTCTCCAGGGCCAGCTCGAGACCCTTGCGGATGTCCTGCCCGAACCACGGGTACACCGGCACGGTGTTGCCGCGGCCGAGCATGAGGTCCATGCGGCCCTTGGACAGGTGCTGGAGCATCGCGTACTCCTCCGCGATACGGACCGGGTCGTTCGTCGTGACGAGCGTGACGGAGGTGCTCAGGACGATGCGACTGGTGGTCGCCGCGATGTGGGCGAGCAGCGTGGTCGGTGAGGACGAGAAGAAGGGCGGGTTGTGGTGCTCGCCGATCGCGAAGACGTCCAGGCCGAGCTCGTCGGCCTTCTGTGCGATGCGGACGATGCCGTCGATCCGCTCGGCTTCGCTCGGGGTGTAGTGCTTGACCGGGTCGCGTGTGACGTCGCTGACCGAGAAGATTCCGAATTCCATGGTGGTCGAGTGCCTTTCTAGGCGGTCGGGGTTGATTGCTCGGCAGGCCCGCTGTCGTGGGCGTCCTGTGGTCGGTGGACGGTGTCGCCTTGGGCGAGGTGCTCGCGGACCAGCGGAGCGACCTCGGTGCCGAACAGGCGGATGTTCTCCATGATCTGGGAGTGCGGCATGGGTCCCATGCCGTACTTGAGGTCGAAACGGCTCGCGCCGAGCAGCCGCATCGTCCTCGCGACCCTGCGGGCGACGGTCTCCGCTGATCCGACGTAGAGCGAGCCATGCGTCAGTTCGCGCTTGTAGAACTCGCGGGTGATGGGAGGGAAGCCCCGTTCGTGACGGGCTTCGAGCATGAATGTCTCGTAGAACGGCCAGAACTCCTCGACGGCTTGCTCGTCGGTCGCGGCGACGTGTCCGGGGGAGTGCACGCCGATTGGGCGAGATCCGAAGCCAAACTGGTTGATCGACTGGCGGAACAGCTCGGTGAGGCGCACCATGCGGGCGGGGTTGCCACCGATGATGGCGAGCATGAGATTGAACCCGTAGCGCGCTGCACGGACCACGGAGGCGGGGCTGCCCCCGACTCCGACCCAGGTCGGCAGCGCCCCGGATGTCGTGCGTGGGAACACCGGCAGGCCCCTCAAGGGCGCGCGCGTCGTGCCAGACCAGGTGACGGGCTGCTCGGAGCGCAGTGCCGCGAACAGCTCGAGCTTCTCCTCGAACAGGCGCTCGTAGTCGGCCAGATCGAACCCGAACAGCGGGAAGGACTCCTTGCTCGACCCGCGTCCGAGAATCACCTCCGCCCGACCGTTCGAGAGCGCGTCGAGGGTGGCGTAGCGCTGGAACACGCGCACCGGGTCGTCGGAACTGAGCACCGTCACCGCCGAGCCCAGACGAATCCTGGAGGTACGGCCGGCCACCGTCGCCAGCACGAGGTCCGGCGCGGACAGTGGCATCTCCTCGATGTGATGCTCGCCGAGACCGAAGAAGTCCAGCTGCGACTGGTCGGCGAGCATGCCCTCCTCGACGAGCGCCCGGATGTTCTGCGCTTGATCGAACGGACGTCCCGCACCATCGGACGTGACGTCCCCGAAGCTGTCGACCCCGATCACGATCGGGTGTACGCCGTCCTTGGTCTTCGTCATGCCCCACCTCCTACTGGTTGACATGTCAATCATGCCGGTACATAATTGATGTGTCAATCAAGTGAGGTGAGCATGGGTACCGAAGACCCTGACCGGACCCGGGCGAGACGCCGTCTGACGAGCAAGGAGCTCTCGGTGTGGCGCTCGCTCATGGACACCACGATCGAGCTGCGGCGGTTGTTGACGGCCCAGCTTCACGAGGTCGACGTCTCTCCGGGCGACTACGCGGTGATGCTTGCGCTTAGCGAGGCAGAAGGGCGCTCGCTGCGTTCCTCCGAGCTGGCTGACGCGATCGACTGGCAACGTAGTCGCCTGTCGCACCACCTGGGGCGCATGGAGCGTCGTGGTCTCATCCGCCGCGCGGAGTGCCTGACCGACAACCGCGGTGCGATCGTCGCCATCACCGAGGAAGGGATGGCCTCGTTCCGCCGTGCGTCTGCACCCCATCTGCGCGCGGTGAAGCACTACTTCGCCGACGCCCTGTCTGAGCAGCAGCTGGACGAGCTGAGCGGTGTCCTGGAGTCCGTCCAGGCCCGTCTTTCCTCGCTGGACTCGCGTTCTATCGCGCGTCCGGGGTCGTCGTGAGCGTGCTGCGTCCCAGCGGCACGCGGGTCGCGATCCTCGGTGCCGGCCGCGTCGGCTCCGCTCTCGGTCGCGTCATGGTGGACGGTGGGTACGAGGTCTCCGTGGCTGCTTCTGGCGACCCGGCGGGGCTTGAGCTGATCGCGAGCATCGTGATGCCGGGCGTGACCCCGCGATGGGCCGCCGAGGCAGCCGCAGACGCGGATCTCGTCGTCCTCGCTATCCCGTTGCACCGGTTTGCGACCTTGGACCCTGCCCTCGTAGCGGGCAAGATCGTGATCGACAACATGAACTACTGGGCGCCAACCGACGGTGTGCAGAGCTTGTTCGAGGACAGTGCACTCAGCAGCAGCGAGATCGTGCAGCGTCACCTGCCTGCCGCGACCGTGGTCAAGACCTTCAACCACATCGGTTACCACGAGCTCGAGGAAGACCGCCGGCTGGTCGGCGCGCATGACCGCCGTGCTCTCGGCGTCGCGGGGGACGACCCGAGCGCCGTGCAGCTGGTCGCCGCCGTCGTCGACCGGCTCGGCTACGACCCGGTCACCTTCGACACACTGCGGGCTGGTCGCACGTTCGAACCTGGCGGCCCTGTCTTCGGCGTAAGCCTTGGCCGCCACGAGCTCGGGCGTGCTGTGCGTGCCAGAGCCGTGGCCTGACCTGTGGCGAGTTCGCCATCCGTACGATGACAAGGAGTCCCACGATGAGCAAGTCCGAGACCTCGAGCGGTCCGATCGGCAACTTTCCGCTGGAGTTCGGGCTCGACACGTTCGGTGACCGGACGAGTGACGAGGAAGGCACACCACTCCCGCACGCCCAGACCATCCGGGACCTTGTCGAGCAGGCTGTACTCGCCGACAAGGTCGGCGTCCACTACTTCGGCATCGGTGAGCACCACACGCCCGACTTCCCCATGCCTGCCGGCGATGTGGTCCTCGGCGCAATCGCCTCGCGCACCTCCCAGATACGGCTCGGATCTGCCGTGACCGTGCTCAGTTCCGACGACCCGATCCGGGTGTTCCAGCGCTACGCGACCCTCGATGCCCTGTCGAACGGGCGTGCCGAGGTCATCCTCGGACGCGGATCCAGCGTCGACTCCTTCCCGCTGTTCGGATACGACCTTGCCGACTACGAGGTGCTCTTCGAGGAGAAGACCAACCTTTTCGCCGAGCTGGTCAAGGGGCCGCCCGTCACCTGGTCCGGGACGATCCGAGCGCCCCTGCACGGCCAGGACGTCGTTCCGTACCTCGAGAACGGTCCCTTCCCGGTGTGGATCGGTGTCGGCGGCAGCCCGCAGTCAGTCGTACGGGCCGCTCGCTACGGGTTCAACCTCATGCTCGCCATCATCGGCGGCCCGCCCGCCCGGTTCGCACCGTTCGCGAGCCTGTTCCAGGAGGCCCTCGCCCAGTTCGGGCACCCACCGCGTCCGGTCGGTATCCACTCTCCCGGCCATGTCGCCGAGACCGACGAACAGGCCGTAGACGAGCTCTGGCCGAACTATCTCGATGTGATCCGCCACGTCAGCAGGACACGCGGGTTCGCCGTTCCCTCCAAGGAGAGCTTCCTGCACGAGGTCGGCCCTGACGGTGCTCTCTATGTGGGTTCGCCCGAGACGGTGGCCCGAAAGATCGCCGCGAACATGACTGCGCTGGGCGCGAACCGTTTCGACCTCAAGTACGCGATGGGTGCACTCAGCCATGAGCGGCTCCTGAACAACATCCGCCTCTACGGCACCGAGGTGATCCCCCGCGTACGAGAGCTGCTCGGTTGAGTCGGTCGGATAGAGACCGGTGGGTGTCGCTCAGTGCGGAGCGGGGGCAGACGTGCTGCCGCGCAGGGCAGGGACGCGCCTGAGTGCGAGCACCGCCAGCGCAACGCCCACCGGGATGGCCAGATACCAGCCGGCGGACGGTGTGACGACCGCGATCAGCAGGAGAGCGCTGGCAGGTAGGAGTCGTTGCGCACCGGACATGAGCCTTGCCCCTGCGGCGGTGGCGATGAGGTAGGTCGCGAGTACCAGTGTCGACGGGATGAAGACGAGATCGCTCGTACCCCAGCCGAAGAGCGCGCTCGCGGTCAGCCCAGCGGCGCCGATCGCCGCGACGGAGATCACCGACACGACCGGGACGCTGTGGCGGTTGAGTCTGGCCAGGCTGCGCGGCGCCCAGCGGTCGCGCCCGAGCGCGAAGCCGAGCCGCGAGACCGAGGCGAGGAATGCGTTGGTCGTGCCGAGACATATGACGGTCGCCGCCGCCGCGATCGCGATGGCGGGCGAGACGCCGAGCTGGCCGCCGACGACTCGGGCGAGGGAGACGTTGTCGAGCTCGGTGCCCCCGTAGCTGCGCGTGCCGACGACGGCGAACGCGACGCCGAGGTAGAGCGCGGCGACGATGAAGAGCGTCAGCAGCGTCGCCCGCGGCAGGTCGCGGCGTACGTCGCGGAAGTCGCCCGCAAGGTGGGCGATCGCTTCCCAACCGGAGAACGCGTAGAAGAGCACGACGACAGCGACTCCGACGCCTGTGATCCCATGTGGGGCGAAGGGTGTGAACGCGGCCCACCGAACCGCTGGGACAGCCGCGACGATCGCCACCACGAGGACGGTGGCGACCCCGATGGCCAGGGCGAGCTGGACGGCTCCGCCGAATCGGAGACCAAGCAGTGTCGTCAGCACCGCGACTCCAAGAATGACGGCGGCGAACGCGGGCGCAAGGCGCTGAGACAGCCCCATCGCATCGGTGACGTAGTAGCCGGCGGTGAGCGGGACGATCGCCTGCCCGACCGATCCTGCGATGAAGTACCACCACCCTGCGACCCCACCGGCGTCCTCGCCGAACGCGTGCCGCGCATACGTGGCGACTCCACCGGCATCGGGGTAGGCCGTCGCGAGCTTGGCGAACGTGAACGCGAGGGGTACTGACAGCACGATGGTGAAGGCCCATGCCAGCAGGGATGCCGGGCCAGCCAGCGAGGCGACCTGCCCGGGCAGTACCAGCACTCCGGCGCCGAGGATGGCGCAGACGTAGAGCGCGACGCCGTGCCAGAGCCCGATCCTGTGTCTTGAGCGGTGCGTGTCGGTAGTTCCTGCCGATGCCGGCGCGATCGACGAATCTGACATGGCTCGAGCACAGCCGCTACGGCATGACGAGACAAGTGTCATGGTTGCCTCTATGCGAAAGAATCTCGCCAACCATCAAGTTGCCGTCGTCCTGACCCCGAATGCTCCTCTGTTCGAGGTGGCGGTACCGTGCGAAGTCTTCGGCGTGCCCCGTCCTGATCTCATCGACCCGCCATACGACGTGGTGCTGTGTGCGGTCGAGCCGGAAGCAACCGTCGCGTCCGGGTTCCTCGCGACAGTGACGGGCTCGATGGAGGACGCGATGGGCTCCGACACGGTGATCGTCCCCGCATGCGCCGATCCCGACGCGATGCCCGACGAGTCCCTGATGAGTACTCTCCGCATCGCGCACCGGCGCGGCGCGCGGATCGTGGGGCTCTGCTCTGGCACGTTCGCTCTCGCCGAGGCCGGACTGCTCAGCGGCAAGCGCGCGACGACTCACTGGATGTATGCCAAGAGGCTCGCCGAGCGCTATCCCCTGGTGGACGTCGATCCGGCCGTGTTGTACACGTCGGAGGAGAACGTGTTCACGTCCGCCGGAACGGCTGCAGCGATCGATCTCTGCCTCGAGCTCGTGCGCCGGGATCACGGAGCCACGGTCGTCAACGAACTGGCACGACGGCTCGTCGTCCCTCCTCACCGCACAGCCGATCAGGCGCAGTTCGTCCCCACACCGGTCCCGGACGATCCGGGGAGCAGCCTGGGGCCGACCCTTGAGTGGGTGCGAGGGCACCTCCACGAGCGCCTCACTCTCGCCGAGATCGCGGCCGAGGCGCACGTGAGTTCGCGCACCCTCATCCGGCGCTTCGCGCGCGAGTACGGGCTCCCACCCGGCAGATGGCTGCGAGTCGAGCGGCTGCGCCGGGCTCAGCAACTCCTGGAGGCCACTGAGCTCTCGATTGACCAGGTAGCGCAACAGTGCGGGTTCGGTACTCCCGTGAGCCTGCGCCAGGCGTTCGCCCAGCATCTCCATACGTCACCGACCGCTTACCGCGGCACCTTTCGAATCGGCTCCGAGGGAAGAGGCCAACCATCCACCTGACGTCGAGCTGCAACCTTCTCAACGGGCACGTGCCGGCGCGCACGCACCATGGGGGTCGGGGCCTCGTTCCGGGTCAGTAACACGGTCTGACGTGATCGTGGTGCACGGGTGCGTCCTCGTCGATCTCGACCAGCTTCCGAGGGTCCCGTGGAGGGTGGTGGCAACGCGCCACTACCGCGACGGCCCCGAGAGCCAGTCCGACGCCGAGGCCTGGGCCGACGGCGACGAAGACGAGGCTCGAACCTCGTCCAGATACTCGGCGGGCCAAGGTTCGAGCCTTGTGCGTCGGGCGCCCCCGGCAGGACTCGAACCTGCAACCTACGGATTAGAAGGCCGTTGCTCTATCCATTGAGCTACGGGGGCCATGGCACCAACGAGCGAGCAGGCGCCTCCACCAGGCAGTACCAGCAAGCGGCAACCAGGGTACGCGTCGCGCCACCGCGCGCGCGTTGTTTGGCTGCAGGCGTCGCGACCAGGGAAGATGGCTCTGTGACCGCCGCGACCTCAGTGCCTGCAGCCGGGCCGAGCCCGAACACGGGTGCCGCCGGGACCGCCGGTCACGACCAGCACGCCCCGCCCGAGGTCTCTCGCACTCTTCTCGACGCGATCCGTGACCTGCGCCGGGACGTCGCAGCGACGCAGTTCCCGCTCGACGTGGACGGCGCGGTGGAGGCAAGGGCCTCGCGCACCAGGCTGCTCGACCAGCTCGACGACCACCTCCTGCCGCGCCTCTCGGACCTGTCCGCCCCGGCGATCGTCGTCGTCGCCGGCTCCACGGGAGCGGGCAAGTCGACGCTCGTGAACTCCGTGCTCGGCACCGAGGTGACGCAGGCCGGGGTACTGCGGCCGACGACGCGGCGCCCGGTGCTCGCCCATCACTCGGACGACGCCGACCTCATGGCGGCCCACCCCGTGCTCGACGCCGTCGAGGTGGTGGCCAACGAGGCCGTGCCACGGGGCATCGCGCTGCTCGACGCGCCGGACATCGACTCCGTCCTCGAGACCAACCGCGACACGGCCCACCGGCTGCTCGAGGCGGCCGACCTGTGGCTCTTCGTCACGACGGCAGCCCGCTACGGTGACGCGCTCCCGTGGCGCATCCTCGACGACGCGATGGCACGCGGCGCCTCGATCGCCATGGTCCTCAACCGCGTGCCGCCCGAGGCGCTCACGACAGTGCGCGGGGACCTGCTCGGGAGGTTGCGTTCGCGGGGGATGGCGTCGGTCCCGCTGTTCGTGGTGGCCGACGTCGGCCCGCACGAGGGCATGCTGGACCCGAAGGCGGTGGCGCCCATCGGTCGGTGGCTCACGATGCTCGCCGGCCCGGACCGTGCGCGATCGGTGATCTCCCGGACGCTGCGCGGCTCGCTCGCGGCCCTGCGCCCATGGGTCGACGAGCTCGCCGAGGCCGTGCAAGCACAGGCCGACGCCGCCCACGCGGTCCGCTCGGAACTCGCTCCCGTGCTCGAGGCACCGGCCGCCTCGGCGCGCGGACGGGTGGTCGCCGGAGAGGTCGCCGCCGGAACGGCGCACTCGCGCTGGGCGCAGCTCACCGCCACGGGAGCGCCGCTGTGGGGCGTGGTGTCGCGCCGCGGGCGGATCTCGGGCGGTCGGCGGATGGCACGTGCACGCGCGGAGGCGCTCGGCTCCCTCGCCGCGGACCTGCGCGCCTCGGCCCGCGTCTCGCTCTACTCGGCCGGCGAGCTCGCCGCAGAGGCGATCGAGACGCACCTCGGGGCGCGCGGCGGGCTCGGGCGGGGCGTCGTCGCGCTGTGGCAGTCGGAGGCCGACGGCGGTGCGAACCCCGCCGAGCTGCGGCGTGCCGAACGGGCGACGCAGGCCGACGAGTCCGCGGCCGACTGGGTCGCGAGCGCCAAGCACGCCGTCGCTGCCGCGGCGGCCGCGCTCGGTGACGGCGCGGGTGCCGATCGCAAGGCCCAACGGCGCTGGCGCAAGGCGGCCGCGGCACTCGGCGACGGCGGGATCGAGGGGCTCGTGCTCGCCGCGGGGGCCGGTCTCGAACCGGCCGCCGCTCTCCTGCGCTCCCTCGTGGGCCAGGCGGGTGAGCCCGCGATCGAGGCGACGCGCGCCCAGCTGCTGACCCGCACCGACGACGTGGTGGCGGGCGAGCTGTCCGCCGTCGTCGGCGTCCTCGACACGCCCCACCTGGCCGAGGACGCGGCGGCAACCCTGCGCCTGCGCCTCGCCGTCCTCAAGGCCGCGTCGTGAACGCACCCCAGAACCACCGCGCCGGCGGCGCCACCGGTCGCTCGGAGACGTCAGGCCTGACGCACCGGGCGAGCGAGATCGCTCGCGCGCTCGAGATCGGCGGCATCCGGATCGACGGTCGCGTCGTCGAGCAGGTGACCGAGGCGCTCGACGGTGTGCGCGAACGGCTCGCGCTCGGTGTGGACCACACGGTCGTGGCGCTCGTGGGTGGGACCGGTTCGGGCAAGTCGAGCCTCTTCAACGCCCTCACGGACTTCGAGTTCGCCGACGTCGGCGTCACCCGACCCACCACGTCCAAGGTCACGGCGTGCACGTGGGGCGGCCAGGCCGACCCGCTGCTCGAGTGGCTCGGCGTGGACCTCGACCGCCGCATCGAGCGCGAGAGCGACCTGCTCGGTGACGCCGAGGCGGAGCTGCGCGGGCTCGTGCTCCTCGACCTGCCCGACCACGACTCGATCGACCCGGCCCACCGCGAGGTCGTGGACCGGCTGCTGCCCATGGTCGACCTGCTCGTGTGGGTCGTGGACCCGCAGAAGTACGCCGACGACGCCCTCCACTCCGGCTACCTGCGCCGCCTCAGCGCGCACGAGGCCGCGATGCTCGTCGTCCTCAACCAGGTCGACACGGTGCCGCCCGACCAGCGGGCGGGGCTCGCGGCCGACGTCGGACGCCTGCTGGCCGAGGACGGACTGCAGGGTGTGCCCGTGCTCAGTGTCTCGGCGCGCACCGGCGAGGGGGTCGACACGCTGCGCGCCCGGCTGGGGGGCGCCGTCGGCCGGCGTTCCGTCGCCGCCGAGCGTGCCGGGGCGGAGCTGCACGACGCGGCCGCGCTCGTGCTCACGCAGGTGGCCGACGGCGAGCCCGAGACGTTCCCGCGCGAGCAGTTCGTCGACGCCGTGGCCGAGGCTGCGGGGGTGCCCGTGATCGCCGAGGCCGTCGAGGCCGTCGTGCGGGGCAACGACGTGCGGGTGCCGTCGTTCGGCGCCGTCGGGCACGACACGGTGCAGCTCGCGCGCTCGCGGTGGCTCGACCAGCTCGAGGCCGGGCTGACGCCGCGCTGGACCGAGTCGCTCACTGCCGCCCTGCCGGACGTGCCCCGCCTCGCGCGCGCGCTCGACGGGGCGCTCGACGGTGTCGAGACGCAGGCGAGGCCGTCGCACGCCGCGGGAGCGGTCAGGGTCGCCGCCGTGGTCGCGCTGCTCGTGGCGCTCATCGGGGTGGGCGTCGTGGCGGGCGAGGTGCTCATGGGGCTGCTCGCGAGCGGCGCCCTCGCGTGGCCCGACGTCGGCGTCGTGGTCGTGGTGGGCGCGGCCGCGCTCGTGCTCGGTCTCGTGCTCGCGCCCACCGCGATGCTCGTGCGGCGCTGGTCGGCCCGGCGTCGCGGCGAGGCCGTGCTGCGGGAAGGCCGCAGCGCGCTGGGCGCCGTCGTCGACGAGTGGCTCGTCGCCCCGACGCGGTCCGTGCTCGAGGAGCACCGGCGCGTGCGCGAGCTTGCGCGGGAGCCGAGTGCGGGCTCGGGCGCGGGTGCGGGGCCGACGGCGGATGGCGCCCCCCGGTCCACAGGCCGCGACCCCGCCGCGCACGCCGGCTGACGACCTGCTCCACCCTCGGGGAACACCGACCGGCACGGGCCGGTCGTCAATCCTGGAGGCATCATGAGCAACGACGTGTACGTCACCGTGACGGGCTGGGTCGCCAAGGACCCGGAGCTGCGCGTGACCGCGGACAAGACGGAGTGGACCTCGCTCCGCGTCGCCTCGACCCCGCGACGCCGGCGGGCCGACGGCGAGTGGACCGACGGCAAGACCGAGTGGTTCGAGGTGAAGGCGTGGGGCGAGCTCGCGCAGAACATCACCAAGTCCGTGGAGAAGGGGCACCCCGTGGTCGTCACGGGCCGGCTCTCGACCGACGAGTGGCAGACGAACGAGGGTGCGGACCGCAAGAACCTCGTGATCCACGCCCAGGCCATCGGCCACGACCTGGCCCGCGGGCGCACGAAGTTCCTGCGGGTGCGCCACGAGTCGGCGGAGGGCGGCGGGGCCGTGGACGTCACGGACTCCGTGGAGCTGCCCGACGACGAGGTGGCCGACGGCGAGGAGTCCGGAACCGACGTCCCCGCGAAGGCCGCCCGCGAGCTGGAACCGGCGTTCTGAGCCTGCCGCGCTCTGAGCTCTCCGACCCCCCGCCTTCCCCCGCCCTGCCAACCTCGCCGGCCGGGGCGAGGGGAGCGGGTGGGGTGGCGGCGGGTACGGTCGGCGTCATGACCGACCTTCCAGTGTTCGACGGCGAGCTCGCGCCGGACGACGTCATCGACGGGTACCGGCTCGAGGGGCTCGATCTGAGCGAGGTGGATGCCCGCGGGGTGCGGTTCGTGGACAGCGAGCTGGTCCGCTGCACGCTCGAGGGCGCCCGGCTCCGCAACGCGCAGCTCGTCGACACGAGCATCACCGAGTGCCTCGCGGGTTCGATCTCGCTCGTCGGCGCAGTGCTGCGGGAGGTCGTCGTCGACGCCTGTCGCTTCGGTGCGCTCGAGGTGTACGACGCCGACCTCACCGACGCGACGTTCCGTGGCGGCAAGCTCGACTACGTCAACCTGCGCGGCTCCCGGCTGCGTGACGTGCTCTTCGAAGGAGTCGTCCTCGGCGACCTCGACCTCGCCGACGCGACCGCGAGGCGCATGACCTTCGTGGACTGTCGGATCGGCCGGCTCGACGTCACGCGCGCCCAGCTCACCGAGTGCGACCTGCGCGGGGCGGACCTCGACGCGCTCGACGGCCTCGCCGGGCTCGCCGGGACCACGATCTCCGGCGAGCAGCTCTACCGGCTCGCGCCCGCGCTCGCGGCGCACCTGCGCATCACCGTGGACTGAGCGACGTACCGACCTGCGGCCGGGCCAGATCTACGGCTCGTCGAGGGGCCGGACCATGACGACGCTCCGGTACGTCTTCCCGGGCCACTGGATCACCTCACGCTGGACGAACCCCCAGCGGCGGTAGGTGTCGACGAGCTCGGTCGCGGGCTCGGCCGTGTCGACGCCGACGACGCTCGCGCCCGCCGCTCGTGCCCAGACGATGCCTTCGTCGCGCAGCCGTCGGGCGAGCCCGGTACCCCGCTCGGCCGGATCGACGGCGAGCTGGTTGAGCCACACCCGTCCGGGCTCGGCAGCCTCGGCGCTCAAGGTGCGGAGCTGGGTCGAGGGAGGCAGGGACATCGTCATCGTCGCGACGATCCGGCCGTCGGCGACGAGAACCCACGACGCACCACCCGTGGCGCGATGCACCGTGGTCAGCTCGTCCTGCGTCGCGGCGGTGAAGTTGAGGCCCTGAGCCGCGAGCTGGCCGTACGCCCGGTGCAGCAGGGCCGTGACCTCGGGGGCGTCGGAGTCCCGGAACGCTCGCAGCTCGGGTGTCGACGCCATGGGCACACGATACAAAGCGGCGAACCGGGCAGGTGCCAGGGCGGATAGGCTGGGGGGTGTGGCTGAATACATCTACACCATGTACAAGGCGCGTAAGGCGCACGGCGACAAGGTCATCCTCGATGACGTCTCGCTGAACTTCCTGCCCGGCGCCAAGATCGGTGTCGTCGGGCCCAACGGTGCGGGCAAGTCGACGATCCTGAAGATCATGGCGGGACTCGACACGCCGTCGAACGGCGAGGCGCGCCTCGCTCCCGGCTACACCGTCGGGATCCTGCAGCAGGAGCCGCCGCTCGACGAGACGAGGACGGTGCTCGGCAACGTCGAGCTCGGTGTCGCCGAGATCAAGGGCAAGCTCGACCGTTACAACGAGATCTCCGCCCTGATGGCAGAGCCGGACGCGGACTTCGACGCGCTGCTCGCCGAGATGGGCCAGCTCCAGGAGGCGATCGACGCTGCCGACGCGTGGGACCTCGACGCCCAGCTCGAGCAGGCCATGGACGCGCTGCGCTGCCCGCCCCCGGACTCCCCGGTCACGACGCTCTCCGGTGGTGAGCGCCGCCGGGTCGCGCTGTGCCGCCTCCTCCTCGAGAAGCCCGACCTGCTCCTGCTCGACGAGCCGACGAACCACCTCGACGCCGAGTCCGTGCTGTGGCTCGAGCAGCACCTGTCCAAGTACCCCGGTGCGATCCTCGCCGTGACCCACGACCGGTACTTCCTCGACCACGTGGCGGAGTGGATCTGCGAGGTCGACCGCGGACGTCTCTACCCGTACGAGGGCAACTACTCGACCTACCTGGAGAAGAAGCAGGAGCGCCTCAAGGTCCAGGGCAAGAAGGACGCCAAGCTCGCCAAGCGCCTCAAGGACGAGCTCGAGTGGGTGCGCCAGAACGCCAAGGGCCGCCAGACGAAGTCCAAGGCGCGACTGGCCCGCTACGAGGAGATGGCCGCGGAGGCGGACCGCACGCGCAAGCTCGACTTCGAGGAGATCCAGATCCCGCCGGGCCCGCGCCTCGGTACCGTCGTCATCGAGGCGAAGGACCTGCGCAAGGGCTTCGACGACCGCGTGCTCATCGACGGCCTGAGCTTCACGCTGCCGCGCAACGGCATCGTGGGCGTCATCGGCCCGAACGGCGTCGGCAAGACCACCCTGTTCAAGACGATCGTGGGTCTCGAGCCCCTCGACGCCGGGGAGCTCAGGATCGGCGAGACCGTCCAGATCTCCTACGTCGACCAGTCGCGCGGCGGCATCGACCCCAAGAAGACCTTGTGGGACGTCGTCTCCGACGGGCTCGACTACATCAAGGTCGGCAACGTCGAGATGCCCTCGCGCGCCTACGTCGCCGCGTTCGGCTTCAAGGGGCCGGACCAGCAGAAGCCCGCCGGGGTGCTCTCAGGCGGCGAGCGCAACCGCCTCAACCTCGCGCTCACCCTCAAGCAGGGCGGCAACCTGCTCCTGCTCGACGAGCCCACGAACGACCTCGACGTCGAGACCCTGGGATCGCTCGAGAACGCGCTGCTCGAGTTCCCGGGTTGCGCCGTCGTCGTCTCCCACGACCGGTGGTTCCTCGACCGAGTCACGACCCACATCCTCGCGTGGGAGGGCACGGACGAGGAGCCGGGGAGCTGGTACTGGTTCGAGGGCAACTTCGAGTCCTACGAGGCGAACAAGGTCGAGCGCCTCGGAGCCGACGCCGCCCGCCCGCACCGGGTCACCTACCGCAAGCTCACGCGGGACTGAGCCGTGGCGCGCCTGGCCATCCCCGTCGGAGTGCGGTGGGCCGACCTCGACGCGTACGGGCACGTCAACAACGTGGCCGTGCTGCGCCTGCTCGAGGAGGCGCGCGTCGCGGCGTTCTGGCACCCCGGCGACGGGGAGCCCCTGTACCCGACGGCCGTCCTGCACGCCGGCCCCGGCTCGGAGACGACCACCGTCGTGGCCAAGCACGAGATCGAGTACCTCGCGCCCTTCGGCCACCTGCGCGACGGCGTCGTCGTCGAGCTGTGGATCGGCCACCTCGGCGGGGCGAGCATCGACATCTGCTACGAGGTCTTCGGCACGCCCGAGCGACCGGGGGCCGGGGCACGGGCACAGGCAGGGGCCGACGACGGCGGCGCCCATCGGGCCGGTCCGTTCGTCCGCGCGACATCGACCCTCGTGATGCTCGACGCGCGCAGCGGCGCACCGCGCCGGCTGGGAGAGGCCGAGCGCGCGGCCTGGGAGCCGTACCTCGACGAGCCGGTGGCGCACCGACGCAGGGCTTGACCCTCCCGTGACGGGAGGCTCCAGGGTGGTGGGCATGGACGATGCAACGGACCGTCTCACGATCGGGGAGCTCTCCCGCCGTACCCGCCTGACCGTCAAGGCGCTGCGCTGGTACGACGAGGTGGGCGTGCTGCCCCCGGACCACGTCGACCCGTACTCGGGGTACCGGTACTACCGGCCCGAGCAGGTCGACCAGGCCGTGCTCGTGGGTCTGCTGCGCCAGCTCGACATGCCGCTCGCCCAGGTCGCGGAGTTCCTCGCCGCGCCCTCGGTCGAGCGGCTGCGGGCGTGGTGGTCGGGCCAGACGGGGGAGTTCGAGCTCCGCCAGGGCGTCGTCCGCTACCTGGAGATCACGCTCAGCGAGGGAGAAGCCCCCATGTTCGACATCGAGACCCGCACGGTCGGCGACGAGAAGGTCGCCACGATCACCGGGCGCGTGCTGCAACCCGACCTGCCCCGGTTCATCCCCCGGTCGATCGGCACGCTCCGCGACTACCTCGCCGCCGAGGGTGCGCAGGCGAAGGAGTTCGACGTCGTCATCTACCACTCGAGGATGACCCCGGACGCCGAGGGCATCGTCGAGGTGTGCGTGCCGTTCACCGGCAGCATCGAGCCCGCCGGGGACATCGCGGTGCGGATCGAGCGCGGTCACACGGAGGCGTACACGACCGTGACGAAGGCGCAGGTCAAGATCCCCGAGATCATGCACGCCTACGACGCGCTCTTCGCGTGGCTCGCGGACCACGGCCACGAGCTCTCCGACGGTCCGCGCGAGGTCTACTTCGCCGACTGGGACGCGATCGACGACGAGACGCCCGCCGTCCACATCGCGTTCCCCTTCGTGCCATGAGCGGCGCGACGGAGGTGAGGACGGCGACAACGGCGGGGACGATGACGGCGGACTCCTTGGCCGGGCCGAGCGCCTGGGCCCAGCAGAGCGCCATCACCGACCCGGGCCGACACACGCCGCTCTTCGACGCGCTCGTGCCCGACGGCGGCGCGCGGCGGGGCGGCACAGGCAGCGCCGAGTCCGAGGACGGCGCGCGGCAGGGCGGCGCAGGCAGTGCCGTGGCCGACGGCGGTCCGTCGGGGAGTGGCGCCAGCACGCCGGCCGCCACGGTCGACGCGGTGTGCGGGTCCGTGCGCGGGCTCGTGTCGCACTACGTGGGCGCGGGCATCGCGTTCAGCCAGGAGCGACGTGCCGAGGCGGACTCACGCTGGGTCGAGGACATCGTCGATTCGATCGTGCGCCGTGACCCGCGCGCGCTCACCGAGCCTCGCGAGCCCGTGGAACGGTTCGTGGGCTGCTGCCGGGACTTCACCGCGCTCACGATCGCCGCACTGCGCCACCACGGCATCCCGGCCCGCTCGCGGGTCGGCTTCGCGGACTACTTCGGGGACGGGTTCTGGTACGACCACGTCGTCGCCGAGTACTGGGACGGGGGAGCGGGCCGGTGGGTCCGGGTCGACGCGCAGTTCCCCGGGGAGTGGAACGGCGTCAACATGCGCGACATCGACACCGCGGGGTCGAGGTTCCGTGGCGCGGCCGAGGTGTGGCTCGACCATCGCGCCGGCCGCATCGACGACGAGCAGATCCTCGACTACGGGGCGAGTCCTGAGCTCCCGCTCGCGGGCGCGTACTTCGTGCGCAACTACGTGCTGATCGAGCTCGCCCACCTCGCCGGGATCGAGACGCTGCTGTGGGACACGTGGGGCGCGATGCTCCAGCGTCCGCTGCGGCGCACGGACGACCACGCTCTCGTGGACCGGGTCGCGACGGTGCTCCTCGACCGGGACGTGTCCCGCGAGACGCTCGAGGAGCTGCTCGCCGAGCCGGGACTTGACCCGCACACCGACACCAAGATCTCCCTCTCCCCGAGCGGCGCCTTCCAGCAGCCCGTCACCCTCGCCCGCTAGGCCCGCCCAATGCACCGAACGATTGCGTGCGCCTGACGCACGCAATCGTTCAGTGTGACCGGGGAACCGGGGAACCGAGGATCCGGGGACCTGGGGACCGGGAGACAGGGGGACCTGAGGCCGGGGCCTCCGGAGCCGGGGAGCCGGGGGCGGGGTGATCAGGTGAGAAGGCGGCGGACGGCGCGCTCGGTGGTCTCCAGGGTGCGGGGGCGGCCGATCGTCTCGCCGCGCTCCCACAGGTCGATCACCCGGGGATCGATGTACGAGGCCCGGCACACCGCGGGGGTGTTGCCGAGGGCGTCGGCCACGTCGCGCACCACGCCGGCGACGACCCGCCGTCGGGCAGCCTTCGACCGTGGCGGCTCGCCGGCGACCGCGAGCCCGGTCGCCGCGAGCACCGTCGCGTGCCACGTGCGGAAGTCCTTGGGTGTGGCCTCGGCTCCGATCGCGTCGCGCACGTACTCGCCGATCTCGGTGCCCGTGAGGTCCCGCCAGCCGTCGGCCGACTCCCACGCGAGCAACCGGCCACCGCGGCCGGGGCGGTCGAGCAGCTCGACCAGCACCGCGACGACGTCGGGATCGTCGACGACGGTCTCGGCCCGCTGACCGGACTTCGCCGGGAAGCGCAGCACGACCGCCGTCTCGACCGCGTCGGAAGAGCCGTTCGCACTCGAGGTGCGGGAGCTCTCTGCACCTGCGCCGGGTCGCCCCGCCACCCCCGCAGATCCGTCGGGGTCCCGGACCACCCGCGCGTGGGAGCGCCGCAGCGTCGACAGCCCGATCGAGCCGTTGTCCCGGGCATACACCTCCCCGCCGATCCGCAGGTAGGCGACGTCGAGCAGCGCGAACGCGAGGGCGAGGACGCGCTCGCGGGGCAGCCCGTCGCGCGCGAGGTCCACGCGGACCCGCTCGCGCGCCCGGGGCAGGCGGCGGGCGACGTCGAGCACGCGGTCGTGCTTGAGCCGGTCGCGCCGCGCCCGCCACTGCGGGTGGTACAGGTACTGTCGGCGGCCGGCGTCGTCGACCCCGATGGCCTGGATGTGACCGTGAGGCAGTGGGCTGATCCAGACGTCGCTCCACGCCGGTGGGATGGCGAGCTCCTTGATGCGGGCGACGTCGTCGTCGGGCAGGCGGGCGCCCTCGGTGTCGAGGTAGACGAAGCCGCGACCCGCCCGACGCCGGGTCCACCCGGGGGACTCGGGATCCGAGCGTCGCAGCCGCACCATGCGGTCAGTCTGTGCCAGCCGGAGCCGGCGCGCTCGTCGTGGCGCGGTCCCGCGCGAGGACACGGCGGCGCGAGGGCACCGCCCCGCCAGGACACCGCGGCCGGCACCTCAGTCCTGCGGTACCCGCACCATGCCCTCCTGGGCGATCGAGGCGACGAGCTCGCCCTCGGCGGTGTAGACCCGCACGGACCCGAGCCCGCGCCCACCCTGAGCGCTCGGTGCGTACTGCACGTGGAGCAGCCACTCGTCGACGGCCACGTCGCGGTGCCACCACATCGCGTGGTCGAGGCTCGCGACGGACAGGCCCGGGCTGCGCCACGACAGCCCGCCCCGGCGCAGGACGGGCTCGAGCATGATCATGTCGCACGCGTAGGCGAGGAGGGCGCGCTGCAGGAGCTGGTCCGCCACGACCGGACGCCGGGCGCGCATCCAGACGAGCTGCCTGCCCTCCGCGCGCTCGGCGGGGGTGAGGTAGAGCGACCCGCCCACGTGCCGCAGGTCGAACGCCGACTGCGAGGTCCAGAACTTCGCCACGGGATGGTCGACGAGGCTCAGCTCGTCGTGGGCCGAGGTGACGTCGTCGGGGTGCGGGACGTCGGGCATCTCGTCGGCGAACTCGACGCCGGGCTGGTCCTCCTGGAACGAGGCGATCATGGACAGGATCGGCTTGCCGCCCTGGATGGCGTGCGTGCGCCGCGCGGAGAACGAGCGGCCGTCGCGCAGCCGCTCCACCTGGAACGTGATGGGTTCGTCGAGGGCACCCGGACGCAGGAAGTAGCCGTGCATCGAGTGGGGGAGGCGGTCGTCCTCGAGGGTGCGCCCGGCCGCAAGCAGCGACTGCGCGAGCACCTGGCCGCCGTAGACGCGCCCGCTGAGCTGGGGCAGCGAGTGCCCGGTGAACGTGTCGGGGTCCTCCCGAGCCAGGTCGAGGGCCGCGAGGAGGTCGCCGACCGGGTCGTTCGCCTCCGTCACGGGTTCACCCCGCTCGCGGGGGTGTCCTCGAACGTGTTGAGGAGCGAGTGCGCGGCACGCTCGAGGTAGTCCCAGAACTGGGCCTCGTAGAGCGGCGGCAGGTCGAGCTCGTCGACGGCGACGCGCATGTGCTTCAGCCAGCGGTCGCGCGCGTCGGGGTTGACGTGGAACGGCGCGTGGCGCATGCGGAGCCGGGGGTGGCCGCGCTGCTCGGAGTACGTCGTCGGCCCGCCCCAGTACTGCTCGAGGAACATCGTGAGGCGTTCGGTGGCGGGGCCGAGGTCCGCCTCGGGGTACATCGGCCGCAGGACCTCGTCGTCGGCCACCCCGACGTAGAACCGTGCGACGAGCTTGGCGAAGGTCTCCCGGCCGCCGATGGCGTCGTAGAACGAGTCAGTCACACGGACCATTCTCGCACCGCGTGCGCGGGCCCACGAAGCCTCAGTGCCCGAGCTCGCGCAGCACGACCGCGCGGGCGTCGGCGGCCGTCGGGGCATCGAGGGCGAGCCGGGCGAGCCGGGTCGCCTCGGTGCGCGTGACGGCGGCGAGGAACTCCGCGACGTCGGGCAGCGCCGCGGGTGTCATCGAGAGCGAGCTCACGCCGAGACCCACGAGGACGACGGCGAGCGCCGGGTCGGCCGCCGCCTCGCCGCACACCCCCACCGGACGGCCCTGCAGCTCCCCGCCCCGGCACGTCGCCGCGACGAGGTGCAGGACGGCGGGCTGCCACGGGTCCGCGAGCTCGGCAAGCGCGCTGAGCTGGCGGTCGGCGGCCATCGCGTACTGCGTCAGGTCGTTCGTGCCGATCGATGCGAAGGCGGCGTGCGCGAGGATCTGCCCGGAGAGCAGCGCGGCGCTCGGTACCTCGATCATGACGCCCGCCGTCGTGAGCCGGTGACGTGCGGCGGCGGCGACGAAGTCCTGCGCCTCGTCGACCGTGGCGACCATCGGTGCCATGACCCACGCCTCGGCGTGCTCGGCGTCCGCCGCGAGCGCGATCGCCTCGAGCTGGATCTCGAGCACCTCGCCGTGCGTGACCGACGTGCGCAGCCCGCGCACCCCGAGGGCGGGGTTCGCCTCGTCGGCGTCCGTGAGGAAGGGCAGGGGCTTGTCCGCACCGGCGTCGAGGGTGCGCACGATGACCCGTCGTCCCGGGAAGTGCCGCAGGACGCCGCGGTACGCCTCGACCTGCTCGTCGAGCGTGGGCGGCTCGGTGCGGTCGAGGAAGCAGAACTCGGTGCGGAACAGGCCCACGCCCTCGGCGCCGGCCTCGGCGGCGGCCGCGGCGTCGCGCGGGTCACCCACGTTCGCGAGGAGCGCGACGCGGTGCCCGTCAGCGGTGCGGCCCTCGCCGTCGAAGTGCCGGGGGCGCCGGGCGCTCGCGATCGCCTCGGCGATCTCGTCGACCCCGGGATGGAGCCGGACGGTGCCGAGGGTGCCGTCCACGAGGACGATGTCGTCGTCGGACACGGCGTCGAGCAGGCCGCGCGTGGCGACGACGGCGGGGATGCCGTGGGCCCGCGCGAGGATCGCGGTGTGGGCGGTGGGCCCGCCGGCCTGCGTCACGAGGGCGACCACCTGCTCCGGGTCGAGCCGGGCGGTGATGGCCGGGGGGACGTCCTCGGCGACGAGCACGAACGGTTCTGCCCGCAGGGGGATGCCGGGTGCGGGGCGGCCGGTGAGCGCGGCGACGAGTCGGTCGCGCACGTCGGCGACGTCCGTGGTGCGCTCGGCGAGGTAGCCCCCGAGGGCCTCGAACTGAGCGGTGACCTGGGCCGCGGCCTCCCAGACGGCGCGTTCGGGCACGAGGAGCTCGGTGCGCACCCGCTGAGCCGCATCGTCGAGCAGCGAGGGGTCGCCCGCCATGGCGACCGTGGCCCCGAGGACGTCGCGGGCCTCACCCTGGGCGAGCTCCGCTGCGGTGGTGAGCTCGGCCTGCACGACGGCGGAGGCCTCGCCGATCCGTGCCACGGCCGCCTCGACGTCGGTTCCCGGGGCGAGCCGCACGCCCGCCGGTGGCTCCGAGACGGGGTCCGGGAGGCGGACCACGGGGCCGGCGGCGCGGCCGGGGCTCACGGGGATGCCGTGCAGTGCGCGGCCGTTCCCGTGTGCCATGGGTGTCCCTTCGCGGCGGAGCTCGTGCGGCGCGGGGAGTGTGCGCCAACCTGACCCGAGCATAGGTGCCCGCAGCGGGCGGGTGCGGACTACGCTGGAGGAGGTAGACGGCGAGTGGTTGGGCCGTTCAGACGAGGTGGAGAGTGTGATGAGCAAGGCTGAGCAGATTCTCGCGGCGCTCGGTGGGGACGCGAACGTGGTCGATCTCGAGCCGTGCATCACGCGGCTGCGGGTCGAGGTGAGCGACCCGGCACTCGTCAACGAGGAGGGTCTGCGCGCGACCGGTGCGTTCGGCGTGGTGCGATCGGGCCGTGTGGTGCAGGTCATCGTCGGTCCTGAGGCCGATGACCTCGCCGCCCAGATGCACGAGCTGCGCTGAACCGTGACGCTCGTGTGCGCACCCGTGCCCGGCACGGTGGTGGCCCTCGACGACGTGCCCGACGAGGTCTTCGCGACCCGCATGCTCGGGCCCGGCCTCGCCGTGCTGCCGGATGACGCCGCCGAGCTCGACGCGGTCGCGCCCGTGGCCGGGACGCTGGGCTCGCTCTACCCGCACGCCGCCGTGGTGCTCGTGGCGGGACGTCGGGACCGCCCGGTGCTCATGCACCTCGGTCTCGACACCGTGGAGCTCAAGGGCGAGGGGTTCACGCTGCACTCCGCGATCGGCAAGCAGGTGCTCGCGGGCGAGATCCTCGTCACCTGGTCACCGGAACAGGTGGTCGTGAGCGGCCGCAGCCCCGTGTGTCCCGTGCTCGCGCTCGGGGTGTCCGAGGACGTCGTGAACCTCGTGGCCGCGCCGGGTTCGCGCGTCGAGGTGGGCGACCCGCTCTTCGACTGGCTCGGCTGAGGGTTCACCGGGCTAGGAGCGGCCCAGGCCGTCCTCGTCGACGCGGTTGACGGGCGGCCGCAGCAGCACCCGCTGTCCGGGCAGCACCATGGCGATCCCCTCGGACGCGAACACGTCCTTGACGGCCTCGCGCAGCGCCCGGGCCACCTCCCACTGCCGCGCGGGTGCGGTCTTGGCGAAGATCCGCAGCATCGCGGACTCCGCCGTCAGGTCCTCGATGCCGCTGACGGTCGCGGGCCCCATGATGACCGGGCCGAGGTCGGGGTCCTCCGCGACCCGGGACGCCGCCATGCGCAGCGCGTCCTGGACGTGGGCGATGTTCTCGTCCGGGTCGACCCGCACCTCGACGATCGCGCGCGACCACCCCTGCGTCAGGTTGCCCACGCGTAGCAGCTCCCCGTTGCGCAGGTACCAGAGGGTCCCGTTGAAGTCCCTGACCTGGGTCACGCGCAGGCCCACCTCCTCGACCGTGCCCGAGACGTCGCCGAGGTCGATCACGTCGCCGATGCCGTACTGGTCCTCGATGAGGATCGCGACACCCGAGAGGTAGTCCTTCACGAGAGTCTGGGCACCGAAGCCGAGCGCGACGCCGACGACGCCCGCGGAGGCGACGAACGGGGCGAGGTTGACGTCCAGGATCGTCAGGATCACCGTGATGATGACGAGCACGACGAGGAGCGTGGCCCCGGAGCGCAGCACCGACGCGAGCGTGTTGGCCCGCAGCGTGCGACGCGCGGAGACGAGGGGGTCCGTGGCCGGCGGGGAGTACTTGCCGCCCTTGGCGAGGAGCCGCTTCGCGCGACGGCGCAACGCCGTGCCACCGCGCTCGATGCGCCTCACGGTGCGGGTGATCGTGCCCCGCACGAGCCACAGCACGACGGTACCGATCACGATCGCGAGCAGGATCCGCAACGGGATCTCGAGCCACTCCAGGCCTTCGGGCAGATCGTCGAACCAAGACACAACCATGAATGCACAGTAGTCGGCGCGGGCGCGCCGCGACGTCCCACGGTCGTACGCGCCGGGCTCTGGCAGGATCGGATGGTGGCTAGCGACTGGAGAGGGCCGAGCGAGCGGCTCGACGCGCTCGCGCACGCCTACGGCATCGTGCCCTCGCGCACGGGCTACGGCGGTGGGACGCACCCGACCGACGAGCGGACCGTCATCGCGGCGCTCGCGGCGTTCGGCATCGACGCCTCGAGCCCGGAGAAGGTCGAGGTCGCCCTGGCGCACCGCGAACTCGACCCGTGGCGCAGGGTGGTGCCCCCCACGCTCGTGCTCCGCCACGGTCACGGCCGCTCCGTCCCGGTCCACGTCTCCCACGGCGACCCGGTCGAGCTCACGCTGCACCTCGACCCCGAAGCGGGCGGTGGCACGCGACGACCGGCCCAGCTCGACCACTACACGGAGCCGCGCGCGGTGGACGGGCGACTCATCGGCCGAGCCATGTTCGAGCTGCCCGACGACCTTCCCCTGGGCTGGCACGAGCTCGAGGTGTCGGGGCCGACGGCGAGGGCCCGAGGGACCGTCGTCGTCGTCCCCTCGAGGCTCGAGCTGCCCGACTTCCTCAGCGGTGACCGCTCGTGCTGGGGCCTCATGGCGCAGCTCTACTCCGTCCGGTCGCGGGCGTCATGGGGCGTGGGCGACTTCGCGGACCTCGCCGAGCTGGGTTGGCTCGCGGGGCGCCACGGCGCGGACTTCCTGCTCATCAACCCGTTGCACGCGGCCGAGCCCGTCTCGCCCCTGACACCGTCGCCCTACCTGCCGACGACGCGCCGCTTCGTCAACCCGCTCTACGTCCGCGTCGAGGAGATCACCGAGACGGCGTACCTCTCCGCGGCGGACCGCTCTCTCGTGGAGTGGGCCGCAGAGCCGGCCAAGGCGCTCAACGAGGACGCCGGCCCGATCGACCGCGACGCGGCGTGGACGGCGAAGAAGTCCGCACTCGAGACAGTGTTCGCCGCGGGTCGTTCGGCCGGCCGCCAGGCGCACTTCGACGCCTTCCGGGCCGAGCAGGGCCAGGGGCTCGAGGACTTCGCCCTGTGGTGCGCGCTCGAGGAGCACTTCGAGGGTCACCCGTGGCCCGTGGAGGCCAAGCTCGGGTCGCCCGAGATCGAGTCGTTGCGCGTCGAGCTCGCCGACCGGGTCGACTTCTACTGCTGGTTGCAGTGGGTCGCCGACGGCCAGCTCGGTGCCGCCCAGCGTGCGGCGCGCGAGGGCGGCATGAAGATCGGCATCATGCACGACCTCGCCGTGGGGGTGCACCCGGAGGGCGCGGACACGTGGGCGCTCGGTGACACGCTCGCGGACAACATCGAGGTGGGCGCCCCGCCGGACATGTACAACCAGCAGGGGCAGAACTGGTCACAGCCGCCGTGGCGCCCCGACGCCCTCGAGCTCGCCGGCTACGCGCCCTACCGCGACATGCTGCGCACCGTGCTGCGGCACGCGGGAGCGCTGCGGGTGGACCACGTCATCGGACTGTTCCGCCTGTGGTGGATCCCCGCCGGCTTCCCCGCGACCGAGGGCGTCTACGTCTACTACGACCACGAGGCGCTCGTCGGCATCCTGTGCCTCGAGGCGCAGCGCGCGGGCGCCGTCGTCATCGGCGAGGACCTCGGCACCGTCGAGCCGTGGGTGCGCGACTACCTCGCCGAGCGCGGCGTGCTCGGCACGTCCGTGCTGTGGTTCGAGCAGTCCGACGACGGCGGCCTCGTGCCGCCCGAGCACTACCGGCGGCTCGCCCTGTCGACCGTCACGACGCACGACCTGCCGCCGACGGCGGGCTACCTCGCGGAGGAGCACGTCACCCTGCGCGAACGCCTGGGCCTCCTCACGGAGCCCGTGCACCTCGTGCGGGACGAGGCCCGCCGCGAACGGCAGGCGCTGCTCGCTCTGCTGCGCGAGCGGGGACTGCTCGGCGCCGACCCGTCGGAGCGGCAGGTCGTCGAGGCGATGCATCGCCTCGTCGGCCGCAGCCCGTCGGCGCTCTTCGGCGTCGCGCTCGTCGACGCCGTGGGCGAGCGCCGGGCGCAGAACCAGCCCGGCACGGATACGGAGTACGCGAACTGGAAGATCCCGCTCGGGGACGCCTCGGGCCGCACCGTGCTGCTCGACGAGCTCTTCACGCACCCCCGGCTGCGTTCGCTCATCGCCGCGATCCGCGGCTGAGCCGCAACCGGCTCGCGCCGGCAGCACCTACCCGACGGCGAGGTCCCGGTCGGCCGCCTGGACGCGCAGCGCCCGCTCGGCACCGTCCTTGACCTCGACGAGCATCCGACGCAGGCCGGGGTGCCGCTCGCCGAGCTCGGCGAGGAACGCGTCGGTGCGTCCGAGCAGGTCCACCTCGGGTCGGGTGACGAGCACGGACGGGTAGAGGAGCTGGACGAGGTCCTGGGCCATGTCGTTGCCGCGCGTGGTCCACACCGTCTCGAGCGCCGCGAAGTACGGGTCGACGAAGGGCTCGAGCAGCGCGCGGTCGTGCGTGCGGCCGAAGCCGAGCAGCGAGTTCTCGAGGATGGCGTTCGGCATGCCCTCCTCGGTGACCATCGCGTGCCACGCGGCGGCCTTCGCCTCGGGCGTCGGGATCGCGGCTCGCGCCGCGGCGGCGGCCTGGCGGCCCGTCGCGGTGTCGTCCGCGGCGAGCTGTGCCTCGATCTCCGCCTCGCCCGCGCGTCCCCCCGCGGCGAGCGACAGGAGCAGCTCCCAGCGCAGGTCGGTGTCGACCGGTGTCCCGGCGACGGTGCGCGAACCGTCGACGAGGCCCGCCACGATGTCGAGCTGTGCCTCGGTCTTCGCGTGCACCGCGAACGCCTTGAGGAGCTGGAGCTGGGTGTCGGCGCCCGGCTCTGCGGCCTCGACGAGCTGCCACAGCCGGTCCGCGACGGACTCCTTGGTCGCGACGCGGTGCTCGTCGGCGACGTAGGAGTCGACGGTGAGCTGGAGCTGGCGCAGCAGCACGAGCACGACGGAGGAGTCGGTCTCCGCGGCGACGTTGCCGAGCACGAGCTCGACGAACGCCCGGGCGGACCACTCGGCGTCGCGCGTCATGTCCCACGCCGCGTTCCACACGAGCGCCCGCGGCAGCGAGTCCGTGAACGTCGCGAGGTGCTCGACGGCGGTCGCGAGCGAGCGGGGATCGAGGCGCACCTTGGCGTAGGCGAGGTCGCCGTCGTTGACGAGCAAGAGGTCGGGCTGCTCCTCGCCCACGAGCGCGGGCACCTCGGTGCGCTCGCCGTCGACGTCGAGCTCGACGTGCACGGTGCGCTCGAGGGCGACGGTGCCGTCCGGCTGCCCCACGACGTCGTAGCCACCGACGGCGAGCCGGTGGGGACGCTGCACGGGGTGCTCGGCCGGGACCTCCTGCGTGATCGCGAAGGCCGTGATGACGCCGTCGTCGTCCACCTCGATCTCGGGGCGCAGCAGCGTGACGCCCGCGCGCTCGAGCCAGACCTCGGACCACGAGCCGAGCTCGCGCCCGCTCGTGGCCTCGAGCTCGACGAGCAGGTCACGCAGCGTCGTGTTGCCCCACGCGTGCTTGCGGAAGTAGCGCCGCACCCCGGCGAGGAACTGCTCCTGGCCCACGTAGGCGACGAGCTGGCGCAGCACGGAGGCGCCCTTGGCGTAGGTGATGCCGTCGAAGTTGACCTCGACGTCGGCCAGGTCCCGCATGTCGGCGACGATCGGGTGCGTCGAGGGGAGCTGGTCCTGGCGGTACGCCCAGTTCTTCTCGAGGGTCGAGAACGTGGTCCACGCACCAGTCCAGCGTGTGGCCTCGGCCGTCGCGAGCGTCGAGGCGAACTCGGCGAAGGACTCGTTGAGCCACAGGTCGTCCCACCAGCGCATCGTCACGAGGTCGCCGAACCACATGTGGGCGAGCTCGTGGAGGATCGTGACGGTCCGGCGCTCGACCGTGGCACCCGGCACCTTGGAGCGGAAGACGTAGGACTCGCGGAACGTCACCGCGCCGGCGTTCTCCATCGCTCCGGCGTTGAACTCGGGCACGAAGAGCTGGTCGTACTTCGCGAACGGGTAGGGGAAGTCGAAGGCTTCCTCGAAGAAGGCGAAGCCGCGTCGGGTGATGTCGAGGATCTCGTCGGTGTCGAGGTACTCGGCGAGAGAGCTGCGGCAGTACACGCCGAGCGGGATCTCGCGACCGTCGCTCGACGTGAGCGAGCCGGTCTCCCGGTGGTAGGGGCCTGCGACGATCGCGGTGATGTAGCTCGAGATGACCGGTGTCGGCTCGAACGCCCACGTGAGCCCTGTGCGTCCGTCACCGGCGGGCTCCGGCTCGGGCGTGGGCGAGTTGGACACGACGGTCCAGTGGGCGGGCGCCGTCACCGTGAGCTGGAACGTCGCCTTGAGGTCGGGCTGCTCGAAGACGGCGAAGACGCGCCGCGAGTCCGCGACCTCGAACTGGGAGTACAGGTAGACCTCGTCGTCGACGGGGTCCATGAAGCGGTGCAGTCCCTCGCCCGTGTTCGTGTAGGCGCAGTCGGCCACGACGCGCAGCTCGTTGCTCGCGGCGAGGTCCTCGAGCCGGAGGCGTGAGTCGGCGAAGACGGTGGCCGGGTCGAGCGCCGTGCCGTTGAGGATGACCTCGAGCACCCGCCGGGCGATGAGGTCGACGAACGTCGAGCGCCCCGCCTCCGCGTCGAAGCGCAGCACCGTGGTGGATCGGAACACCTCGGGACCGGTGGTCAGGTCGAGGTCGATCTCGTAGGAGCTGACGGTGATGTGCTCGGCGCGCTCTTCGGCTTCGGCGCGCGTGAGGTTCTCTGCGGGCAAGGCGTCCTCCAGGTCGTGGGTGGCCGCCGTCGATCCTCCCACGCGGGGGGCCGTGCTGCGTCGTGGATTTCCTCAGGCGTCGGGCAGCGTGCGGTACCAGCGGCGCAGCACGAGCACCGCGAACACCGTGAGCACGACGGCGGCGAGGCCCAGCACGGCCTGTCCGCCCGTCATGGCGCCCGACGTGCCGAGGACCGCGACGATCGTGCCGTCCGAGATGGCCTGGGTCACGAGCGAGGAGTAGAGCACGGCTGCGAGCAGTGCGAGGTAGAGACCGACGGTGCCGACGACGGCGCTCCGCCGACCGCTCGAGCGCACGTGGTCCGCCGCACCGAGCGCGAGCTTCGCCGTGAGCCACGCGAGGGCGAGTCCGAGCACCGCGCACGCGACCCACGCGAGCACCGCGCCGTCGAGGCCGGCGTCCATGAACTGGCGCACCGAACGGCCGGCCACCGCGGCGCCGAGCGTGATGAGGACGAGTAAGGCCAGGAAGCCGGCACCGGCGGACCACCAGAGCCGCGAGACGATCTCGGAGCGTGAGAGGGGGGTCGAGTCCTTGCCCTGGGTGCTCATGTGTCTCCTCTGCCGTTGGGGTGCCTGGCCACAATGTATCGCCGGGCGTCGGGGATCGGACCGACCTTGGTCACCGAGTTCGACTAGATTCGCCCCGTGCCCGACCCGCAGACGAGCCCGCGCTACGACGTCGTCGTCGTCGGCGCCGGCCACAACGGACTAGCCGCAGCCGCCTACCTCGCCCGCGCCGGGCGCTCCGTGCTCGTCCTCGAACGGTCCGCGCACGTGGGTGGCGCGACCGTCTCCGCGCAGGTGTTCGACGGCGTGGACGTGCGACTGAGCCGCTACTCCTACCTCGTCTCGCTGCTGCCGGCCCAGGTGCGCGACGAGCTCGGGCTGCGCGTCTCGCTGCACCGACGCCGGTTCTCCTCCTACACGCCCGACCCGGCTGAGCCCTCGCGTGGCCTTCTCGTGGACACGCGGGACCGCGCCGCGACCGGGGCGTCCTTCGCGAGCGTTGGGGCCGGGCGCGACGCCGCCGCGTGGCACCGGTTCTACGAGCGCACCGCGGATCTCGCGCGGCGGGTGTTCCCGACGTTGACGGAGCCGCTCCCGGGCCCGGCCGAGGCGCGGGCGCTGCTCGGCGAGGACGACTGGCGCGACTTCGTCGAGCGCCCGCTCGGCGAGCTCGTCGACCGAACCTTCGAGTCTGACCTCGTGCGCGGGGTCGTGCTCACCGACGGGCTCATCGGCACGTTCGCACGGCCCGCCGACGACGACGGACGCGCCAACCGCTGCTTTCTCTACCACGTCATCGGGGGAGGCACAGGGGACTGGGACGTGCCCGTCGGTGGCATGGGTGCCGTGTCGGGCGAGCTCGAGCGGGTCGCCCGCGCGGCCGGGGCCGAGCTCCGGGTCCGCGCGACCGTCACCGCGATCGATCCAGGGACGACGGCGCGGGCAGGCGGCGGCGCACCCGCGACGGTGCGATGGGCCGACGACGACGGCGAGACGCACGAGGTGGCCGCGAACCACGTGATCGCCGCGTGCGCCCCGGCGGTGCTCGACCGGCTGCTGGGTCGCGCGCCCGAGGGGGACGGCGCCGCTCTTGAGGGTGCCCAGCTCAAGGTGAACATGGTGCTCACGCGCCTGCCGCGCCTGCGTTCCGACGTCGACCCCGCCGCGGCGTTCGCCGGGACGTTCCACATCAACGAGACGGCGAGCCAGCTCGAGACGGCATACCGGCAGGCCGCCGCCGGCCGCATCCCCGCGCTCCCGCCGGCGGAGATCTACTGCCACACGCTGAGCGACCCCTCGATCCTCGGGCCCGGGCCGCGCGGGGCCGGGTGGCACACCCTGACGATGTTCGGGCTGCACATGCCTGCCGCGCTCTTCCGCGCCGACCCCGACGGTGCGCGGGAGGCAGCGCTCGCGGCGAGCCTCGACTCGCTCGACGCCGTGCTCGACGAGCCGATCCGCGACTGCCTGGCGCTAAGGCCCGACGGCGAGCCGTGCGTCGAGGCGCGCAGTCCGGTGGACATCGAGGCCGAGCTCGCGATGCCGGGCGGCAACATCTTCCACCGCGAGCTGCAGTGGCCGTGGGCCGAGGACGAGGACGAGCGCTTCACGTGGGGAGTGCGCACGGAGCACCCCCGCGTCCTGCTCGCGGGCGCCGGGGCCAGGCGAGGCGGCGGGGTGAGCGCCGTCCCGGGGCGGGCCGCGGCGATGGAGCTGCTCGGCTGATGGCCGCCCGCCCGAGCCAGCGCCCGGGTTGGCACGGCCTCCCGGGTCCGTGTGATCCTAGGTCGACCGTGAGGTCGGCAGTTCGTGCACGGTGCCACCCGCGCGACTGCCGATCTGGCGCCGAGACTGCCGAGCTCAGCGTGTGAGCGGGCGGGCTGGGCCGGGAAGAGGAGGAGCCTTGGTGGGAGAGGGCGGCGCACGACGCCGGCGGATGAGCCCTGCCCTGCGCGCGTTCCTCGCGGTCGACGTCGTGCTCGTGCTCGCATTCGTCGCCGTGCTCCTCCTGACGCGCACCGGCGGTGGTGAGCCCGAGGCGGAGACTCCGGACCGGTCGCCGAGCGAGGTCGAGGCTTCGCAGGCCACGGCAGCCGAGGACTCGCCGTCGGCGTCGGACGAACCCTCACCCTCGCCCTCGGACGAGGTGCGGCTCTTCGCCTCGCCGAGCGGGAACATCGTCTGCTCGATCACGCCGGAGAACGCCTCGTGCTCGATCGCGGAGCTCTCGGAGGAGGGCCTCGTCGAGGACGAGACGTGCGACGGGACCGTGGGCCACGTCGTCCTGGTCACGGACGACGGTGCGGAGCGGCCCTGCGTCGAGGGTCGGCCGCCCGGCAAGGCGCCCGAGGCGACGCCGGAGCTCGACTACGACGACTCCACCTCGTCCTTCGGCTTCACGTGTACGAGCTCGCGCTCCGGGGTGATCTGCCGCCACGACGAGTCGGGCCACGGCTTCTCGATCGCCCGCGCCGGCTCCTCCCTCTTCTGACCCGACGTAGCCTGGGTGGTCGAGCGGGGTGACCCGGTGACCAGGAACGAAGGTGTGTTGATGAGCACGACGAGCTCGAGCGCGGACCAGCCCCAGCGATCGACGGCGGACTTCTGGTTCGACCCGATGTGCCCGTGGGCGTGGATGACCTCGCGGTGGATGACCGAGGTCGAGCGGGTGCGCGACGTCGACGTGCGGTGGCACGTCATGAGCCTCGCCGTCCTCAACGAGGGCCGGGACCTGCCCGAGAAGTACCTCGAGATCATGAAGCGCGCGTGGGGGCCGGTGCGCGTGGTCATCGCCGCCCAGGCCGCGCACGGCGACGGCGTGGTCAAGGCGCTCTACGACGCGATCGGCACACGCATCCACCCGGGCGGTCGCGGCGAGGACCTCGATGCCGTCATCGCCGAGGCGCTCGCGGAGGTCGGCCTGCCCGCCGAGCTCGCCGCCGCCGCGCACAGCGACGCCAACGACGAGGCGCTGCGTGCGTCCCACCAGGGGGCGATCGACCTCGTGGGCGAGGACGTCGGGACCCCCGTCGTCGCGATCAACGGCGTGGGCTTCTTCGGCCCCGTGATGACCCCGGCGCCGAAGGGCGAGGACGCCGGCCGCCTGTGGGACGGGTTCGTGCTCGTGACGGGCGTGCCCGGGTTCTACGAGCTCAAGCGCTCGCGCACCGACGGCCCGCAGTTCGACTGAACCACGGGCCGGCGGGCGCGGGGGCGACCCGCTGAGGGGCTACCAGATCGAGACGCGCTCGTCCTCGTCGAGCCACAGGGCGGCGTCGTCGCCCACCTCGAAGGCGGCGTAGAACTCGTCGAGGTTGCGCACGACGCCGTTGCACCGGAACTCGGCGGGCGAGTGCGGGTCCACGGACAGCAGGCGGATGGCGTCCTCGTCGCGGGACTTGGACTGCCACGCCTGCGCCCAGCCGAGGAACACGCGCTGCACGCCCGTCAGCCCGTCGATCACCGGCGCGTCGTCGAGCGAGGTGCCGAGCGCGATCCGGTATGCCTTGAGAGCGATCGCCAGGCCGCCGAGGTCGCCGATGTTCTCGCCGATCGTCAGCGCGCCGTTGACGTGGTGCGAACCGGCGAGCTGGGCGGGGGAGTAGGCGTCGTACTGCGCGATGAGCGCCTTCGTGCGCTCCTCGAACTCGGCGCGGTCCTCCGCCGTCCACCAGTCCTCGAGGCGGCCGTCGCCGTCGTACTTCGATCCCTGGTCGTCGAAGCCGTGACCGATCTCGTGCCCGATGATGGCGCCGATCCCGCCGTAGTTGACGGCGTCCTCCGCGTCCGGGTCGAAGAAGGGCGGCTGGAGGATCGCCGCGGGGAACACGATCTCGTTCATGCCCGGGTTGTAGTACGCGTTGACCGTCTGCGGGGTCATGAACCACTCGTCGCGGTCCATGGGCTTGCCGATCTTGCCGAGCTCGTGGTCCTGCTCGAAGGCGTTCGCCCGGCGGACGTTGCCGAGGAGGTCGTCGCGGTCGATCTCGAGGTTCGAGTAGTCCCGCCACCGCGTCGGGTAGCCGATCTTGGGGTTGAACTTCTCGAGCTTGACGAGGGCCTTGGCCTTCGTCTCATCGCCCATCCACGGCAGCGCCGTGATGGACTCGCGGTAGGCGGCCACGAGGTTGGCGACGAGCTCGTCCATGCGGGCCTTGTGGCTCGGCGGGAAGTGCCGCGCGACGTAGACCTCGCCGACGGCCTCGCCCATCGCGCCCTCGACGAGGGACACGCCACGCTTCCAGCGCTCGCGCAGCTCCTGGGCGCCCGTGAGCCGGCGCCCGTAGAAGTCGAAGTTCGCCTCGACGAGCTCGTCCGTCAGGTACGGGGCGCGCGCCGAGATCGCGTGGTAGGCGAGCCAGTCGCCCCACGTCCCCTCCGGCTCGTCCGCCCACGCCTTCGCGAACTCGACCGCGAAGTCGGGCTCGCGCACCACGAGCTGGTCGAGCGCGCCCTCGGGTGCGCCGAGCGCCCGCGCCCACGCGGCCCAGTCGAAGCCGGGCGCCTTCTCGATCAGCTCGGTGAGCGTCATCGGGTTGTACGTCAGGTCCGCCTCGCGGTCCTTGACGACGTCCCAGTGCGCGCCCGCGAGTCGTGTCTCGAGCGCGACCACCCGTGCTGCGTCGTCGTCGGCGTCCTCCGCGGAAGCCGACCACCCTCCCAGCAGGAGCATCTGCGCCACGTGCGGTCGGTACGCGGCGAGCGTCTCGGCGTGCTGCTCCTCGCGGTAGTACGACTCGTCCGGCAGGCCGAGACCGGACTGGTACAGGTAGACGACGTAGCGCTCGGGGTCCTTCGCATCGTTGTCGACGTAGAAGGCCGTCGCGCTCGCCGCACCCGTGCGCTGCAGCGCCCCGAGGGCCGCCGTCAGCCCGTCGCGCCCGTGCGCGTTCCGGACGAGGTCGAGGTCTGCGTCGAGCGGGGCGGTGCCGGCGGCCTGCACGACGGCGGCGTCCATGAAGCTCGCGAAGAGATCGCCGACCTTCGCCTCGACCCCTGAGGCGGCCTCGCCCTTCGCCGCGGCGTCCTCGATGATCGCCCGCACGTCGAGCTCGGCCTGGTCGTAGAGCCGGCGGAACGCCCCGTCGCGGGAGCGATCGGCCGGGATCTCGTAGCTGTCGAGCCAGACGCCGTTCACGTGCCGGAACAGGTCGTCGCCGGGGCTCCTCGTCGGGTCGAAGGTGGACGAGTCGATGCCGCTGCGCGTCATGCGTTCACTCTGCTTTCCTCGCGGTACCTGGGGGCCGGGCGGTGTCACCGGCGCAGCCAGGATACGTTCCGACGGGTGCCGTCGGGTGCGGCAAGATGGGGGGATGCGCATTCACGTCGCCGCAGACCACGCGGGATTCGAGCTCAAGCAGGCCATCGTCGCCCACCTCGCCGAGGCGGGGCACGACGTCGTCGACCACGGTGCCGAGACGTACGACGCCGAGGACGACTACCCGCCCATGTGCATCGCGGCGGGCGAGGCCGTCGTCGCCCAGCCCGGCACCCTCGGCGTGGTGCTCGGGGGCTCGGGCAACGGCGAGCAGATCGCCGCGAACAAGGTGGACGGCGTCCGGGCGATCCTGGCGTGGAGCGAGGACACGGCGCGGCTCGGTCGCGCGCACAACGACGCCAACGTCATCGCGATCGGCGCACGCCAGCACTCTGTTGCCGAGGCGCTCGCGCTCGTGGACGCGTTCATCGGCGAGCCGTTCTCCGGGCAGGCGCGCCACCAGCGGCGCATCGACCTGCTCGCGGCCTACGAGGCCGGTCGGTCCTAGGGTCGGCGGGGCGTCCCGAGGCGTCTCGCGCTCGGCGGCCGCGAGCCGCGGTCAGGTGTGCTCAGCCACGGCCGAACAGCTCCTCGGTGCCCGGCGCGAGCTCGACCGATCGCAGCTCGAGATCGCTCGGGCGCAGCTCGAGGTAGACGGCCCCGCTCGGGGTGGTCCGGCTCGTCACGACGTCGAAGCCGCCGGGAGCGCCACCCTCGGCGAAGAGTCGTTTGCCGCTGCCGAGCACCACCGGGATCACGATCAGCCGGTACTCGTCGACGAGATCGGCGTCCCGCAGACCCGCGGCGAGCCCCCGGCTGCCGTGCACCTGGAGCTCGCCGCCCGGCTGGGCACGGAGCTGGGCGAGCCGCTCGACGGCGTCGACCTGCAACAGCTCCGCACCGGCCCACTCGACGCCCGTCAACGTGCGCGAGGCGACGTACTTGGGCAGTGCGTTGAGGGGACCGGCCACGGTGTGGTCGGGGTCGGTGACGAGGCTCCAGTAGGGCTGGAAGATCTGGTACGTGCCTCGGCCGAGCGCGAAGGCTGCGGCCTTGGCGAACCAGGAGTCGACGATCTCGCGGAAGTCATCGTCGGAGAACGGGGCGACCCAGCCGCCGAGGCCGAAGCCGCCGCTGGTGTCCTCGCCCGGCGCGCCGGGGCTCTGCACGACGCCGTCGAGCGTCACGAACTGGTGGACGGTGAGCTTCATGGTCTCCTCCGCGGCTGTGGTCCTTACGGGTTATGACCGTTCCGGGCCGTCAGACTCATCGCCCTCGGACGAACTCACCAGATCCAGTTGACGACCGGGGCGTAGGGCCAGCCGAACGCGGTGCTCGCGGCGGCGAGCGTCCCTGGCTCGAGCTCGCTCGCGAGACCCGCGGCCACGAGCTGCGTGAGCGGCAAGCCGCCGAGGAACACGGCGCCCAGCTCGCGCACCCCGATCGCGAGGTGCGCGGGGGAGTCGGTCCGCGTGACCTCCGCGCCGTCGGGCCCGCCCACGAGATGCCACCGTCCCGTGTTGGCGGGCAGCCGGTCGTCCGTGACGTCGAGGACCACGTCGATCGGCGCCGCGTACCGGCGGGAGGCGAGCGCGACGGGCACGTCGAGCAGGCGGATCCAGAGGTTCTCCGAGAGTCGCGGCTTGGCGTAGGGCCACTCGACGAGGAGGGCGAGCAGCGGATCGTCGAGCGCCAGGTGGTGGACGTCGATGCTGGCCATGAGGTCCAGGTCGAGCAGCACCCCCCACAGGGCGCGGGTCGCTGCTCCGTCGACGGCGACGTAGTCGAGCACCTCCACCGTGCCGTCAGGCCCCGTGGGCGCCCACGCGAGCTTGCGCCGGAACCGCGCGAACCCCACGGGCACACCGTCCCGCTCGGCGACGGCGATCCGCACCGCCTCGAAGCCGTCCCGCCAGAACTCCGGGTCCTGGAAGGCACCGGCCTCGAGCTCGGGGGTCGACCGCCGGCTCCACCCCGGGCGGTCCACCCGGGCGTTGAGCTCCTGGTAGAGCGCGAGGTGCTTCTCGGCGGAGAGGACCTCGAGCCGCACGCGTACGCCGTCGGCCCCGGGCACGTCACGCAGCGTGGCGCCGCGCGGGATCTTCATGACGACGCTGCGCGAGGCGAGCCCGTACCCGAAGCGGCCGTAGATGTTCATCTCCGAGGCCCACAGGGCCGAGACCGCCTCGCCGCGGGCGAGGGACCGTGCGAAGTGGTCACCGATCATCGCCGAGAGCAGCCCGCGGCGACGGTGCGCGGGATGCACGCTCACCCACGTGAGGCCCGAGATCGGGATACGGGCCCCGGGCACGGGATGGTCGGCGAACTCGTAGGAGGCGTGGAACGCGACGAGCTCGCCGTCGTGCTCCACACCGCGGGTGCGCGAGAAGTCGAGGGGCCAGCTCAAGGTCTCGCGCTGGGCGGGGGTGGTCGAGCTCGCAAAGCCCCACGTGTTGACGTCGGTGATCTCGTTCTTGCGCGCCCCGGGGACGTCGACGAGCCGGTAGCCGGCGGGCAGGGCGGGGGAGGCGGACGGGCGCTCGGTGCTCATCCACCCATCGTGGCCGAAGGGCGCCCCGGCGGAAAGTGGAATATGCACCTGGTCTAGGTGGCTCGCCCCCGATAACCTCACCGAATGACCGCAGGAGGGCACGCAGCATCGGGTACCCCCCGGGCGCGCCCCCGCGGGCAGGCGTTGCGGCGAGCCGAGCGGACCGCGCGGCTCCGGCTGCGCCGGTGGGGGGTCTCCCCCCAGCTGGTGGTCTGCGCTGCCCTCATCCTGCTGAGCGTCGTCATGGTGGTCGTCACGGTCACGTGGCCGGGCTGGTGGCCGCCGTCCATGCTCGTGCTCATCGTGCTCCTTGGCGGGTACGCGCTGCGGCTGCCCGGCGCGATCGTGCTGAGCGGTGTCGTGTTCGCCGAGCTCGCCGCCCTGCACCTCCTCGACCTGGCGATCGTGCGCCCCGGCGTGATCATCGCGCACGCCCTCGTGACGATCGCCGTGCTCGCGTTCGTGCGCTCGCGCGACCGGCTGGGTCTGCAGGGCATCCCCGGCGACCTCATGATCGTCGACCTGCGCGACCGGCTCGAGGCGCACGGACGCATCCCCGCGCTGCCAGCCGACTGGCACATCGACTCCGTGCTGCGCTCGGCGAACGCCGAGGCGTTCTCGGGCGACTTCATCGTCGCCTCCCGGGGCGAGGGCGGGCGCCTCCTCGAGATCGTCCTCGTGGACGTGTCCGGCAAGGGGCAGGAGGCCGGCGTGCGCTCGCTCCTGCTGTCGGGGGCGTTCGGCGGGCTGCTCGGGGCGATGGGGCGGCGTGAGTTCCTGCCCGCCGCGAACTCCTACCTGCTCGGCCAGGCCTGGGACGAGGGGTTCGCGACGGCCGTCCATCTCGCGGTGCGCCTCGACACCGGGGAGTACTGGATCGCGACGGCGGGACACCCGCCCGCGGTGCACCTGCACGCGGGTTCGGGGCGCATCGACCTGCTCGACACGATCGGTGCGCCGGCCCTGGGCGTCATGGACTCGCCGCGCTACACCCCGCACCGCGGCCAGCTCGAGACCGGGGACACGCTCATCCTCTACACCGACGGGATCGTCGAGGCCCCCGGCGCCGACGTCGAGCTCGGCATCGACCGACTCATGGGCGTCATCGAGCGGATCGTCGCGACCCGGCAGGGGGACGCCGAGGCCGTCCTCGACGCGATGCGTGCGGGGTCCGGTGACGACCGGGCGCTCGTGCTCGTGCACCGCACGTGAGCGGACCGCGCGGGGCAGGGGTCGACGTCGAGTACCTCGAGGCCGTGATGGCCGTGGTGCGCGAGATCCCGCCTGGGCGCGTCATGACATACGGGCTCATCGCCGAGGTGGTCGCCGAGCGGCTCGTCGTCGCCGGGGGAGAGCCCCGGGGCGGGCCGCGCCAGGTGGGCGCCGTCATGTCGCACTCCGACGGCGATGCACCGTGGTGGCGGGTCGTCACGGCGGACGGCCGCGTCCCGGCCCACCACCGTGCGCGCGCGCTGCAGGCCCTGCGCGCCGAGGGCGCACCGCTCACGTCCGACGACGACGACGCCCGGGTCCGCGTCCGCCAGGCCGTGTGGTGGCCCGAGTGAGCGGCCCCGTCCGCAGCATGCCCGACGTCCCGCGCGCTGGGTCCGCCGAGGCTCCGCTCGCGGCGTCGCTCGTCGCACGGCTTCGTGCGGCGGGCTGTGTGTTCGCAGAGGAGGAGGCGGCGCTCCTGCTCGCCGAGGGCTCGTCCGCAGCCGGGCTCGAGACCCTTGTCCGACGGCGGGAGGCGGGCGAACCGCTCGAGCTGGTGCTCGGCTGGGTCGAGTTCTGCGGACTGCGGCTCGCCGTGGCGCCGGGAGTGTTCGTGCCGCGGCGTCGCACGGAGCTCCTCGTGCGGGTGGGCCGGGAGCTGCTCGCCGACGGCGGGACGGTGGTCGATCTGTGCTGCGGTGTGGGGGCCGTCGCCGCCGGGCTGGTCGCAGATCGGTCGCCTGGTGACCGCGCGTCGCACGACGACGGCGAGCAGCTCGCCGCGAGGACTCTCGCCGAGGTGTTCGCCGTCGACGTCGATCCTGTCGCCGTGGACTGCGCGCGCCGCAACCTTGACGGCACGGGTGCGAGCGTCCTGGTGGGCGACCTCGACGGCCCGCTGCCGCCGTTGCTCGCCGGTCGCGTCGACCTGATGACCGCGAACGCGCCCTACGTGCCGAGCGAGGAGATCGCCCTCATGCCGCGCGAGGCACGCGACTTCGAGCCGGCGCACACCCTCGACGGCGGCCCGGACGGCGTCGCGCTGCACCGTCGCATCGCCGAGCTCGCACCGCGCTGGCTCGCACCAGGCGGGCACCTGCTCATCGAGTCGAGCGAGCGGCAGGCGGGGCTCACCGCGGGTGCGATGTCAGCCGCGGGGCTCACCCCTCGAGTCCTCCACGACGACGGTCTCGGGGCGACCGTCGTCGTCGGCCAGCTCCCTGCCGGGGGTTAGGACGTGGCGCGGCGCGAGGAGATGGTGCCCGTGTCGAAGCCGGCGAGGTGCAGGCCGCCGTGGAAGCGGGCGTGCTCGATCTTGATGCAGCGGTCCATGACGACCTCGAGCCCGGCCGCCTCGCCCTCGCGCGCGACGTCCTCGTGCCACGAGCCGAGCTGCAGCCACAGGGTCTTCGCGCCGACCGCGAGGGTCTCGGCGAGCACCGTGGGCAGGTCGTCGTGGCGGCGGAAGACGTCCACGAGGTCGGGCACCACGGGCAGCGCCTCGAGCGACGGGTAGGCGGGCTGCCCCAGGATCTCGCTCGCGTTCGGGTTCACGAAGTACACGTCGAACGGCGAGCTCGACAGCAGGTAGGTCGCCACGAAGTAGCTCGCGCGCGCCGGGTTGTTCGACGCGCCCACGATCGCGACGGAGCGCGTGCGCCGCAGGATCGCGAGGCGGTCCGACGCGCTCGGGCCAACCCACGTTCGCCCCTCGCGCGGCGTCTCGACGACCGAGCACGCGATGCCGGAGGGCGCCGGGGTGTCGATGCCCAGGAAGTTGGTGCTCATCGGGTCCTCCCCGTGGCCGCGGTGAGCGCCTGGTCGAGGTCCCACAGGATGTCTTCGACGTCTTCGAGGCCCACGGAGATGCGCACGAGGTCCTCGGGCACGCCGGCGGCCGCGAGCTGTTCGGCGGTGAGCTGCTGGTGCGTCGTCGAGCCCGGGTGGATCACGAGCGTGCGCGCGTCCCCGATGTTGGCGAGGTGGCTCGCGAGCACGAGGGACTCGATGAACACCCGCCCGACGTCGCGCGCGGGGCGCTCGGGCGTGCCGGCGACCCCGAACGCGAACACCGAGCCTGGTCCCGAGGGCAGGTAGTGCGCGGCCCGCTCGTGGTGCGGGTGGCTTGGCAGCCCGGCCCAGTTGACGTAGGAGACGCGCGGGTCCTCCTCGAGCCACTGCGCGACGGCGTGCGCGCCGGCGAGGTGCGCGTCGATGCGCTGCGGGAGCGTCTCGACGCCCTGCAGCAGCAGGAACGCCGAGTGCGGGGCGAGGCTCGGGCCGATGTCGCGCAGCTGCTCCGAGCGCAGCTTCGTCAGGAAGCCGTACTCGCCGAAGTTCTCCCACCAGCGCAGGTTGCCGTAGGAGGCCACGGGCTCGGTCATCGTCGGGAAGCGACCGTTGCCCCAGTCGAACGTTCCCGCCTCGACGACGACGCCGCCCAGCGTGGTGCCGTGCCCGCCGAGGAACTTGGTCGCGGAGTGGATCACGATGTCCGCGCCGTGCTCGATGGGCCGCAGCAGGTACGGCGTCGCGAGCGTCGAGTCGACGACGAGCGGCACGCCCGCCGCGTGCGCGACCTCCGCGAGCCCCGCGAGGTCGGCGATCTCGCCCGAGGGGTTCGCGATGACCTCGGTGTAGACGGCCTTCGTCTCGGGCCGGATCGCCGCGGCGAAGTCCGCCGGGTCCGTGCCGGGCACGAACGTCGTCTCGATGCCGAATCGCCGCAGCGTCACGTCGAGCTGGGTCACCGTGCCGCCGTAGAGCTGGGCGGAGGCGACGATGTGGTCGCCCGCCCCGGCGAGCGCGGCAAACACGAGGAACTCCGCGGACATGCCCGAGGCCGTCGCGAGCGCCCCGATGCCCCCCTCGAGCGAGGCGATGCGCTCCTCGAGGGCCGCAACCGTCGGGTTGGCGATGCGCGAGTAGATGTTGCCGTACTTCTGCAGGGCGAACAGGTTCGCGGCGTCGGCGGTGTCCTCGAACACGAAGGACGTGGTCTGGTAGATCGGCACGGCGCGCGCACCCGTCGCGGAGTCGGGGATGCCCCCCGCGTGCAGGGCGCGGGTGCGGAAGCCGAAGGAACGGTCGGTCATGCTGCAGGGGCCTCCTCGGACCACGGGGTTACGACGCTAGCCGCGGCGCTCGCGGGCGTGGGGGTCACGTCCAGCGCTTGAGCAGGTACCTCTCACCGAGACCGATCAGGGTGTCGGTGAGCTTGCCGAGGATCGCGAACGAGATGATCGCGAGCAGCATCCGGTCGATCCGGCCGTTGTTGGCGGAGTCGATGATGAGGAACCCGAGGCCCATCGAGGACGCGATGAGTTCGGCTGCGACGACGAAGAGCCACGCCTGCGCGAGCGCGAGCCGCAGTCCCGAGACGACCGAGGGCAGGACGGCGGGCAGCTGGACGGTGCGCAGGAGCTGCACACCCCGCAGTCCGTACGCCCGGCCGGCCTCGACGAGGTGCGGGTCGACGTGCCGCAGGGCGCCCGCGACGGTGGTGAACACGGGGAAGAACGCGCCGATCGTGATGAGCGTGACCTTCGAGTCCTCGTTGATGCCGATCCACAGGATGAGCAGGGGCACCCAGGCGAGGGAGGGGACGGCGCGGATGGCGCCGATCGTGGGGGACAGGGCGGCGCCGAACCAGCGCGAGAGCCCGACGGCGGAGCCGATGACGAGGCCGAGCAGCGAGCCGATCGCGAAGCCCGTGAGCACCCGCTGCGTCGAGATCGCGATGTGGACCTGGAACTGTCCGCGCTGCCACAGGTCGATGGCTGCCTGGACCACGGAGCCCGGGCTGGGGAGCTGGTGCGACGGGACCAGTCCACGGGTCGTGACGGTGTGCCAGACGATGACGATGATGACCGGCACGACGATGCCGAGCAGGGTGAAGAGCGCTCGGCGCACCGAGGGCGAGGGCGGCCGCCGACGTCGGAGAGCGGGGGCTGCGCCGTCGGCGGCCTCGGGCTCCTGGGCCCAGCCCTCCGAGGTGCCCGCGGTGTGGCCGCTGATGGCGCGCGGGTCCTCGTCCACGACAACGGGCCCGTCGCCGGCGGGCCGCCGGTCGCCGTGCGCGGGCGTGAACTGATTCAGGCCGACGAGCGGCCGGCCCTTCGCGTCCGTGACCGGTCCTGGCCCGGTGCCGGGAACCTCACCCATGGTGTCCCTCGCTGATCGTGTCGGTGGTGAAGAAGTGGTGCTCCGGGGCGGGGCGAGCTGCCCCGCCCCGGAGCCGGTCTCGCTACTCGGTGATGTTCGCCGGGTCCGCCTTGTCGGCGAACGTCGCGTCGATGAGCTCGTCGAGCGCGGTGTCGATGAGGCCCTGGTTGGCGACGTCACCGGACTCGACGAAGATCGGGCCGACGATCGCGAGAACGTCGCGCTGCCGGTCGCCCGGGACCACGGAGAGGTCGAGGTTGGTGCGCTCCTTGATGACCTTCTCGGCGATCTCGGTCGAGACGCCGGAGGCCTCCGCGAGCAGCTCCACCGTCTCGTCGAGGTTCGCGAGCGCGTACTGGCGCGCCTTCTCGTAGGCGTCGACGACGACCTGCGCGAGGTCGGGGTGGTTCGTCACGAAGTCCTCGGTCGCGTTGAGGAAGCCGTAGGTGTTGAAGTCGATGTTGCGGTAGATGAGCGTCGAGCCCGCCTCGATCTCCGAGGTGGCCATGAGCGGGTCGAGGCCCGACCACGCATCGACGGCGCCCGTCTCGAGGGCCGTGCGGCCGTCGGCGTGCTGCAGGTTCTCGACCGTGACCTCGTCGAGGCCGACGCCCGCCTCCTGCAGCGCCTGCAGCAGGAAGAAGTACGGGTCGGTGCCCTTGGTCGCGGCGACCTGCTTGCCCTTGAGGTCGGCCACCGACGTGATGTCGGAGCCGGCCGGCGCCACGATCGCGGCCCACTCGGGCTGCGAGTACAGCGCGATGGTCTTGATGGGCGAACCGTTCGAGCGGGCGAGCAGGGCGGCGGATCCGGCGGTGGAGCCGACGTCGACGGCGTTGGCCCGCAGCGCCTCGTTCGCCTTGTTGGAACCGGCCGACTGCAGCCAGTTGACCGTCACGCTGTCACCGAGGGTCGCCTCGATCCAGCCCTTCTCCTTGAGGATGATCGAGAGCGGGGAGTAGGTCGCCCAGTCGATGTTGAGCGTGTCCTTGCTCCAGGTGGCGCCGTCGTCGGCCCCTTGCGCCTGCGTCGTGGTCTCGGCGTTCGGTGAGCCCTCGCCGGCGACGCAGCCGCTCAGCAGCAGGGCGGCGGTCGTGACCGCGGCGGCGATGGACAGTGAGCGTCGGATCTTCATGGGTTCTCCTGGTTGGTCCCGCGGGCGGGAGTCGGGTCGTACGTGGTGGGGGGACTAGATCGAGTGATGCAGGTCCGGATCGGGCGTGGGGGTGTGGTGCGTCGAGACGCCGAGACCCTCGAGCAGGCTCGCGCGCAGCTCGGTGAGCTCGACGGCGGTGCGGTCGCGGGGCCGCTCGCCGGGGACGACGGTGACGGACTGGATCGACTGCTCGGCGCCGTGCGCGAGGTTGTCGAGCAGGACGACGCGGTCGGCGAGGAAGAGTGCTTCCTCGACGTCGTGCGTGACGAGGATGACCGTGGTCGGCTCGGCGGCGTGAATCTTGAGCAGCAGGTCCTGCATCTTGAGCCGGGTCAGGGCGTCGAGCGCTCCGAACGGCTCGTCGAGGAGCAGCACCCCGGGGTTGCGGGCGAGGGCCCGGGCGAGCGAGGCGCGCTGGGCCATGCCGCCCGAGACCTGGCGTGGCCGCAGCCCCGCCGACTCCTGGAGCCCCACGAGGGCGAGGAGCTCGGCGACCCGGCTCTTGCCGACGTCGTCCGGTGTGCCCTTGGGGAGCCCGAGCGCGACGTTCTGGGCGAGCGTGCGCCAGGGGAGGAGTCGCGGCTCCTGGAAGGCGATCGCCACGCGCGGGTCGATGTCGTGGGTGGGGGAGTCCGCGATGAGGATCTCGCCGGCGTCCGGCCGGTCGAGGCCGATCACCTGGCGCAGCAGCGTCGACTTGCCGCAGCCCGAGGCGCCGATGACGGCCACGATCTCTCCCGAGGCGATCTCGAGGTCGAGGTCGCGCAGCACCGGACGGGGGCCGTTCGGGGTGTCGAACGTGCGCCCGACACCGCTCAGGTGCACCGGCTGCGCGGTGCTGAGCTGCTCGCTCACCGCCGTCGTGGTGGTTGCCATGGGTGTCCTCATCGGTCGTGGCCCACACGCGACCGAAGCGGCGCCTCGGAGTTCGAGGCTCGCGTTGCAGCGGTGGGACCTGGGCTTGCGGGGGCCGGTGGACGGGCGGCTCTGGCCGCGCCGTCAGGCGGGGTGCGGCTTCAGGCCGCGCAGGGACACGCGCTGCGACAACACTCCGGGAGCGGCGCGTGCGCGGTCAGGGCGCGCGGCATCGGCAGGGCCATGCTGACGGTGGACCGTGCCATGGCGCTGCCTCCTCCCAGGTCGAGGGCCGATGCTCCGGCCGTGTTGCGAACGTGGCGAAGTTAGCCAGGTGGCACCGCGGCGGCAACGTTACGACCCGGTACGTCTCGCATCATGGACGAGCCCCGTGCGGAAACTGCGTGGAGCCCGCCGTGGAGCATCCGAATCGTGAGACGCCAGGACGTCAGCGATCCAGCCGGGACCGGCCGGCGAGCGTGTTGAGGAGTGCGGCCCCCGTCTCGGCGTCGTCCACGGTGACCACGAACCGCCGTGCTCCCGTGCGCCGCACCTCGATCCCCGGGCCGCGGCGCAGGACCACGCCCGTGCCGCCGTCGGCGATGCTCGTGCGCAGCCCCCAGCCGCCGAACTCCTTGAGCGGCTGCACCTCCCGTGCCGCCGCGGACTCCACCTCGTCGAGCGGCACGTGCTGGCGGGGCCAACCGAGGCGCGAGGCGGCCGTGAGCCCGCGATGGTCGACCGTGACCGTCCAGAGCGTGAAGGCGAGGACGGGCAGGCCGAGGATCACCGCGAACACCGCGGTCAGGATCCACTGGTCCGTCGCCCAGCCCACGAGGACCACCGAGGCCGCGGCGACGAGGGCGAGGAGCCACGTCCCGGACTGCGAGACCGTGCTGACCCAGCTCGCCTGCTCGTTCTCACCGAGGGGCAGCCGGGCGGCGTCGGCGGGAAGAGGGCCGCTCGCGGGTTGCGGCCGGTCGCCCGGGGTGAGCTGGCCGGCGGCGAACCCGATCGCGCTCGCGGCGACGAGACTCGCGGCAATGCCCGCCCCCAAGCCTCCCGCCCGGCTCGCGTCGGTGAGGTCGAGCTGGACCCACGCGGTGGTGAGGGTGACGCCGGAGACGAAGACCCCGTTCCAGACCGACGTCGCCGCCGCGATGCGACGAGTCAGTGCGGCACGGCCGAGGAAGGTCCCGAGCGCCCACATGCCGAGCGCGAAGGCGGGAACGATGACGCCGAGCGGGAGGACGACGAGCTCGGCCACGGTCCCGAAGCCGTCGGCGCCGTCGGGCCCCCAGTGCACGGCCACGGGCTCGGGCAGGCGGTCACGCCACGCGAGGACCTGCGCGGCCGTGACGCCGGCGGAGACGAGCGGCACGGCGAGCGTCCAGACGGCGGTGGCGAGCCGGTGCGGGGCGCGCTGGCGGGGTGTGGTCTCGGTGGTCACGAGGTCTCCTGGGGCGTCGGGCCGGGTGTGGTGGTCCGTGCGGCGCTGAGGGCATCACGCAGCAGGGCGGTCGCGGCGTCGGGGTGCAGGCCGAGGCGCCGGGCTTCGACGACGACGGCGGACAGCGCCGCATGCAGCGGCCGGTAGTCCTGTCCCGCCTGGGCGGTCACGACGGCGCCCCGCCCGCGACGCAGCTCGATGAGCCCCTCGTCACGCAGCTCCTGGTAGGCGTGCAGCACGGTGTGCACGTTGACGTCGAGCGAGGTCGCGAGCTCCCGGGCGGCGGGCAGCCGCGTGCCGGGTGCGAGCTCGCCCCGGGAGATCGCCGCGCGCACCTGCGCCGCGAGCTGCTCGAAGAGCGGTCGCGCGGCGGAGGGGTCGATGCGGAAGAGCACGCCTCAAGCATAGTTGTACTGGCGCTACTAGAACAACTTCGTGGGTGCGGATAGCTCAGATGTAGATGGCCGGATCGTCGACGGCCGGGGCGGCGGCCCACTCGGGACGGGCGGGTCGGACGCGTGCGGGCACACCCACGGCCACGGCGTCGGCGGGAACGTCGTGCACGACGACGGCGTTCGCCCCCACCTGCGCCCCGTCGCCGATCCACACGGGGCCGAGCACTTTCGCGCCCGCACCGATCACGACGTTGTTGCCCACCGTCGGGTGACGCTTGCCCTTGCGCATCGTCTTGCCGCCGAGCGTCGAGCCGTGGAACAGCAGCACGTCGTCGCCGATCACGGTGGTCTCACCGATCACGACGCCCATGCCGTGGTCGATGAACAGCCGTCGGCCGATCCGCGCGCCCGGGTGGATCTCGATGCCGGTCAGGAAGCGGGCGAGCTGCGAGACGAGCCGTGCCGGCAGGCGGGCGCCCGGGTCGCGCCACAACCAGTGCGCGACCCGGTGCGCCCACACCGCGTGGAGACCGGGGTAGGCGAGCGCGACCTCGATGCGGCTGCGGGCTGCGGGGTCGCGCAGCTGAGCCGTGGCGAGGTCCTCGCGCAGGGTCGCGAGGAAGCCCTGTCGTGAGCCGGACCGGTCGGGAAGCATCGGGCTAGTCCAGCAGGTCCGCGTAGAGCACCGAGGACAGGTAGCGCTCGCCGAAGGACGGGATGACGACGACGATGAGCTTGCCCGCGTTCTCCGGCCGCTTGCCCACCTCGATCGCGGCGTGCAGGGCCGCACCCGAGGAGATGCCCACGAGGAGACCCTCCTCGCTCGCGGCGCGGCGCGCGACGGCGACGGCCGTCTCGGCGTCGACGTCGAACACCTCGTCGTAGATCGTCGTGTCGAGGATCTCCGGCACGAAGTTGGCCCCGAGGCCCTGGATCTTGTGGGGGCCGGGCGCGCCGCCGTTGAGGATCGGGGACTCGGCCGGCTCGACGGCGATGATCTGCACACCGGGCTTGCGCTCCTTGAGGACCTGACCGACGCCCGTGATGGTGCCGCCGGTGCCGATGCCCGCGACGAAGATGTCGATCTCGCCGTCGGTGTCGGCCCACACCTCCTCCGCCGTCGTCGCCCGGTGGATCGCCGGGTTGGCCTCGTTGGCGAACTGGCGGGCGAGGATGGCGCCCGGGCGCTCGGCTGCGACGCGCTCGGCGGCCTCGACAGCTCCGCGCATGCCCTCCGAACCCGGGGTCAGGATGAGCTCGGCGCCGTAGGCACGCAGCAGGGCTCGGCGCTCCTTGGACATCGTCTCGGGCATCGTCAGGACCACGTCGTAGCCGCGGGCCGCGCCCACGAAGGCGAGGGCGATGCCCGTGTTGCCGCTCGTCGCCTCGACGATCGTGCCGCCCGCCTTGAGGTCGCCTGCGGCCTCGGCGGCGTCGATGATCGACACACCGATGCGGTCCTTGACGGAGCTGGCGGGGTTGTAGAACTCGAGCTTCGCGACGATCGTCGCGCCGACGCCCTCGGCGAGGCGGTTGATGCGCACGAGCGGGGTACGGCCGATGAGCTGGGTGGCGTCGTCGTAGATGCGGGCCATGGGTCTTCCTTCGTCGGGGGGCCGGTGCGGCCGGGGTGCTGATCAGGTCAAGCGTGACCACCCCCGGATTGTTCCAGGGTGGGTCGGGGCGAGCGCTGGGAAGGGCTGCAGGAGGCGGCGGGGCCAGCGCTCTACAGACAGCAGGTGCACGCGCAGCGCGGCACGGCACGGGGCACGACGAGGGCGACGACGGCGGTGGCGTGAGCGGCCATCTGCGTTGCCCCTCCTTCTGCGTGCGCGGGGGGCTGTGGTGCCCGTCCGGATCGTCTGGACCGTACCGCCGTGGTACGTGCCGCGGCAAGGGACCATGCGCCTGATCACCCGGCGGAGGGGAGCCGTGGAGCGGGCGACGGGAATCGAACCCGCGTAGCCAGTTTGGAAGACTGGGGCTCTACCATTGAGCTACGCCCGCGTGGCCCGTCCGTCCGCTCAGAGCGCGGCTCGGGGCCGCCGCACATCCTAACGTGCCGACGCGGTGGCAGGGCCCGAGGTCGACGCGCCGCCCAGTAGACTCTGCGCAGACCGGGATGTGGCGCAGCTTGGTAGCGCACCTGCTTTGGGAGCAGGGGGTCGCAGGTTCAAATCCTGTCATCCCGACACTGTTGTTCCCGTCGATCATCGGAACGCTCGCGGTCCGCGTGCGCGAGAGGAGGGGGTATCCGTGGCGCAACGGACGGCCCCAGGTGCTCTCGTGCGTACGGAGGCGGGTACCCTCTACGCCCAGCTCTACTCGACCTTGCTGGCGCAGATCCGCGCGGGGGAGTACCAACCGGGCGAACGCCTTCCCACTGAGGCGGAGCTCGGTGAGATGTACGGCGTGAGCAGGATGACCGTGCGCCGAGCGCTCGACGAGCTTCGGCGCGACGGGCTCGTGGAGCGCAAGCCCGCGCTCGGCACCTTCGTGGTGGAGCCGTCGCTCGCGGCCCAGATCTCCGGTGTGCACTCGCTGACGGACGAGATCGTCCAGCTGGGCATGACGCCCGGCTCGGTGCTGCTCCGTCAGGAGATGGTGGCCGCAGGCGAGGTTGCGGGCGCGGAGCTGCAGCTCACGGCGGACGACACGGTGCTGCGGCTCGAGCGGGTGCGTACCGCGGACGACCGGCCGTTCTACGTCGCGCAGTCCTACCTCAACACGGTGGAGTTTCCCGTGCTTGCCCGTGAGGACTTCTCGCCGAACGATCTCTCTCTGCTCGACACGTACCGACGGGTCCTGGGGCTCGGGGTCGAACGGATGACACAGATGGTCAGCGCCACGCTCGCGCCGCCACTCGCGCAACGGGCCTTCGACCTGGCACCGAGCGCGCCGGTGCTGGTCTTCGAGCGGACGGTCTACGTGGGCGGGAACCGCCCCGTGGAGTACGTCAAGGCGTACTTCCGCGGCGACTCCTACAAGTTCTTCAGCGAGCTGCCCTAGACGGACAGTTGACAGCGGCGGATCTCCCTGCCAGAGTGACCGATTGTTATAACAATCGTCCCGAACGCCTCCATCAATGAAGAGGGAGCCCGAGTGGCCGCCATGACCGACTACCCCAGACTCGTCGAGGTACCCGTAGTCCGGGGGAGCCTCACCCGCAGGCTGAGCATCGTTCCCAAGGTGACGTTCCTGCTGCTTCTCATCGTCATCGCGATGGTCGTGACCGACCCGCTCATCCTCGGTGTCTGCCTCGTGGCTACGGTGGCGATCACCCTCAGCTCAGGAATCGCGACCGAGCGTCTCGTCAGCTCGCTCAAGCCGCTCGCGCTCATCATGGTGCTGCTCTTCGTCTTCACCGCCTTCACCTACGACCCGTCCCACGCCGCGCACGACTATGCGCGTCACGTCATCACCCACCTTGCGACCTGGGGGCCGGTCACGATCCAGCTCACGAGCGGTGGGCTCATCTTCGGACTCGTGTTCATCATGAAGATCCTGCTGATGATGTTCGGTTCGGTGTACGTCATCGGCTCGACTCCCATGGAGGAGATCCTCGCGGGGCTCAACAAGCTCGGAGCCCCGCCTGCGCTGGGCCTCATGTCGATGATCGTGTTCCGTTTCATGCCGACCATGCTCGACGAGGTCGATGCCATCAAGGACGCCCAGCGGGCGCGCGGTGCGGGAGCGAAGCTCGCCACGGCGGACGGCGCCACGACGAAGCGCAAGACCAAGGCGGTCCAGGGCACGATCCCGCTCTTCGTGCCGATGATCGTCTCCTCCATGCGCAAGTCGGACACGCTCGCGATGTCCATGGTCTCGCGCGGATACGGGTTCGTTCCGCGTCCCACCCAGCTCGTCGAGCTGCGGGTGGACAAGACAGACACCGCCGTCACGGTCTTGTGCATCGCCGCTGCCGTCGCCGTCGTGTGGCTGCGGTTCGGTGCGCAGGTCGGGGTGCTCTAGCAGCGCAGCCCGCCGCTTGGCCGGCGCCGGACCCGGTGCCGGATCGATCGATAGAAGGGACACCTGCAATGACGCAGTCCGCTACGCCTGAAGTGAGGACGTCATCCTCCTTCTTCACCCCGCGCAGGATCTCGCGGATGTCGGTACTCATCGCGCTCTCCGGCGTGGGCGCGTTCGTCAAGATCCCCTCACCCGGTGGTGACCTGGGGATCGACTCGGCTCCCGGTTACTTCGCGGGAATGATGAAGAAGTGGGACTGGAAGGAAGCCCAGATCATCGGCATCGCGGCCCGTCTGATCGCTGCCGGAGTCGTCGGGTTCCCGTTCGGCATCCCGGTGCAGATCGCTTGGGGTGTCTTCCTCGGCGGTTCCATGGGTGTCGTGGCTCGGCTCGCGCGGCTCCGGTTCGGGTTCTTCGCCGGCGTCGTCGCCGCGACGGCCTGGAACGGTGTCGTGTTCTCGCTCCTCGTCATCCCCGCGTCCGTGCTGCTCGTCGGCGGTGCGGCAGGCATGAGCGCCGCGATCGCCATCGGCGTCGCGAGCCTCCTCGGTGCCTCGCTCGCCTCCGGCCTCGCGGCCTCCATCGGTGCCGTCGCGGCGCGCTCCATCCAGTCGACCAACCTCGCCAAGTAAGGCAGTTACGGAGAACATCATGGAAATGGCACTTGCTGCAGCCATCATCGTCGTCATCTGCTTCGTCCCGACGGCGACCTACCTGCTCTACACCCGGAAGCGGCCCGAGCCCTTCCTCGACCGCAAGTAGTCCCGAAACCAAGTCCTGGAGACGACCATGCCTCTCGTCGACGTCCGCTCCGTCTCGTGGCGGTACTCGGAAGATGCCCCGCTGGCACTGACCGAGGTCAGCCTCGCCCTCGAGCAGGGTGAGTTCCTCGGGGTCATGGGTGCCACCGGTGCCGGAAAGACCAGCCTCGCGCAGGTGATCCGGGGCATCATTCCCGGCTTCCACGAGGACGGCGAGTTCACGGGCGAGGTCGTCATCAACAACGTCGACATCTCGCGCTCGGACGCGCAGTTCACGGCGAACGACATCGGGATGGTGTTTCAGGACGCCGGGTCCCAGATCGTCGGGACGACGGTGATCCAGGACGCCACGTTCGGCCCCGCCAACCTCGGCCTGCCCAAGGAGACCGTGCTCGAGCGGGCGCGGGCCTACCTTGCCAGGGTCAGGTTGGCGGGGCTGGACCAGCGCGCATCGCACGAGCTCTCGGGTGGCCAGATGCAGCGACTCGCGATCGCGGGGGTGCTCGCGATGGAACCGCAGGTGCTCGTCCTTGACGAGCCGGTCGCCGAGCTCGACCCGGTCGGGCGACGTGAGGTGGCCGAGATCCTCGTCGAGCTGCGGCGGACCGAGGGCGCGACGGTGGTCCTCCTCGAGCAGGACCCGGAGATCGTCGCCGAGTTCTGCGACCGGGTCGTGATCATGTCGGAGGGGCGCATCGTCGCCGAGGGCGCTCCCGCCGACGTCTTCGCCGACGCGGAGGCATGTCTTGCGCTGGGCGTCTACGCCCCTGAAGCCGCGATCCTCGAGCAGCGGCTCCGTGGTGCCGCGAGCAGCGAGGGGCGACCCGCGGCGCTCACCGCGAACGAGCTCATCGCCCGCCTGGACGTCGGTCAGTTCTCCGTGGTTGAGGCTGCCCCCGCGGTCGCGACATCGGCTCCTGTCGTCGAGCTCAGAGACGTCTCCTTCTCCTACGACGGTCAGGTCAAGGTCCTCTCGGACATCAGTCTCCAGATCGGGGTCGGCGAGTACATCGCCGTCGTCGGCTCCAACGGCGCGGGCAAGACGACGCTCTCCAAGCACCTCAACGGGTTGCGTCGCCCGGACTCGGGAACTGTCCTGATCAACGGTCGTGACATCGCTGGCGTCGAGACCTCGCAGGTCGCTCTCGAGATCGGGTACTGCTTCCAGAACCCCGACCATCAGATCTTCTCCAGGACAGTTCTCGAGGAAGTGATGTTCGGCTTGACCTGCCAAGGCGTCGGAGACGACGAGGCCGAGCGGCGTGCGCGGAACCTGCTCACCAAGTTCGCCATCTCCGACCTCGCCGACGTCAACCCGCACAGCCTCGGCAAGGGGCAACGACAGAAGGTGGCTCTCGCATCCATCGTCGTGCTGGAACCCTCAATCCTCGTCATCGACGAGCCGACGACGGGGCTCGACTGGGTCGAGTGCCAGCAGATCCTCGACATCATCGACGGCTTCCGCCTCCAAGGCACGACCGTCATCGCCATCACGCACGACATGCGGCTCGTGCGCGAGCGCGCCTCCCGTGCGATCGCGATGTCCGACGGCGAGATCGTCTTCGACGGTCGCCCCGTGGACTTCTTCGCCGACATCGCGCTCATGCGTCGCGCCGACGTCGAGGCTCCCGCGCTGAGCGTCGTGATCGCCGAGGTGGCACGGCGTGCGGGTGTCGAGCTCAGCGACATGCCGGTGGCGCTCGACGACTTCCTCGAGCTCGTCGACGGGGCCGTGCGCGTCAAGGAGCTGGCATCGTGACGACACAGCCCGTCGTCGTCGTCGGCGACACCTTCGTCGATCTGGTGAGCTCCGTACCGTCGGTTCCGCTGGCGGGCGAGGCGGTCTGGGGCTCCCAGCTCCGGGGGACCGGTGGTGGTTCCGGGGCGAACATGGCGATCTCGCTCGCGGACTTCGGGGTGCCGACGTCCTTCGTGACGGTCGTCGGCGACGACGACTACGGCCGGGGCGCGATCGAGGAGTACCGAGCGGCCGGGATCGACACGACGGGCTGCGCGGTGCGCGATGAGGTGGTGACGTCGCTGTGCGTCATCCTGCTGACCGAGCACGAGCGGACGATCCTCGCGTTCGCCGACGGCGCGGCGAGCGACTTGCTCCTTCCGCAGGACGTCGCGCACATCCTCGACTCACCCCCCGCCCATCTGCTGCTGTCCGGGCTTGCCATGGGGGCGACCCCCACGGGTGCCACGTGCGCCGACCTCGTCAGTGCTCTCCCGGACACGACCGCGGTGTACTTCGACCCCAACCTCCGCGTCACTGCCGCGAGTCTGGCGCCCGAGGCGGTGTCCTGGTATCGCACCGCGGTCGCCCATGCGGACGTGCTGCTCGCGGGAGAGCACGAGCTCGAAGGGCTCGGGCTCGAGCGGCCCGAGGGCGGAACTCTGATCACCAAGTACGGCGCCCGGGGCAGCCGGATGACGGCCGAAGGCCTTGATGTGTTCGTGCCCGCGCTCCGGGCCCCCGTCGTCAACGCGACCGGCGCCGGGGATGCCTACGCGGCCGCCTTCGTCGCGGCGCGGGCGCGTGGTGCGGACCTCGTGACCGCCGCACGGCTTGCGACGGCGGCGGGATCGCTCGCCGTGCAGACCCCGGGCTCCCGAGGCGGAATCAGTTGGGACGCCGTGACTGTCGCGGCGTCGAACGTGGAGGTTCAGGATGACTAGCAAGACGATCGTGCGGCACTTCCCGACCGAGCTGCGCGAGCAGCCGGACGCTCTGCGGCGCACGGCGGCCTACCTCGAGTCCGCGGTGGGCGACGCGCTTCGCGAGGCCCTCGTCGGTGCGACCCGAGTCGTGTGGACCGGTTCGGGAGACTGCTACTTCGTCGGCGCCGCCGTCTGCTCGTTCTTCGAGGCCTACGCGCACATCCCCGCGGTGGCGATCGAGGCGTACGACTTCGTCCAGGCCACGCCTGCCGTGGACGACCGGACGCTCGTGATCGGTTTCAGCTCCTCCGGCAAGTCGGTCTACACGGTCGAGGCGGTCACGCTCGCGCGCAGCCGAGGTGCTCGCACGCTCGCCATCGCGAACGTCGATGGCAGCCCACTCGCACAGGCCGCCGAGCTCTCCCTCCAGACCCAGGCGGGCAGGTCGTTCACGTTCCCCACCAAGACCACGACGTCGGCACTGCTGATCGCGCTCGAGCTCGCCCGAGTCGCCGGGGTCCTTCGCGGGCACGACAGGACCGCATCGATCATGAGTGCTGCAGACATCGCGAGCACGGTAGCCGAGGCGCTCGAGCTCGCGACCGACGGAGCTCGATCCGTTGCCGGCAGGTTGAACGGTGCGCGTCGCGTCGTCGTCGTCGGGAGCGGCCTGTCGCGCACGGCGGCCATGATCGGTGCGGCCAAGCTCATCGAGACGAGCGACGTGGTTGCCTCGGCCAACAACTGTGAGGAGTACCTCCACCTCGTCGGCTTCGGCGTGCGGGAGGTGGACGCCGTCGTCGTCGTCGACGACGGCAACCTGCGCAGCCGGCTTGCCGCGGAGTACGCGGTGCAGCAGGGAGCGACGACCGCGGTCGTGACACCGTTCGGTGCGGACGCGGTGCCCGTGGGAGCTCACGAGGTGCGTTTCGCGGACTCGACCGATCCCGTGGGGCGACTGTTCGCGGCGACCGCAGCGCTCCACGTGCTGGCGGCCGAGGTGTCGGCGAACCGGGGGACCAACCCCGACATCCCTTCGGACGTCGACCTCGACTACGTGATCGGCCTGCTCTACACCGAACCCGTCGACGGGTGGAACGAGAAGGCTGCGCGGGGAGTACAGGATGTCGCGTCCTGACGACTGGCGAGACCTCTTCCACGGGGGACGCCGGCCGCTCGTCGGCATGGTGCATCTCGCCCCGCTGCCTGGTGCCCCCTACTACGAGCCGGAGAGCATGGCGAGAGCCGTCGATCGAGCCGTCCATGACGTCGAGGCACTCGTCGGCGCCGGGTTCGACGCCGTGCTCTTCGTCAACGAAGGGGACATGCCGTATCCGCGTGAGGTCGGTCGCGAGACCGTGGCGGGCCTCGCGGCGATCGTCGCTGCGGCACGCCCGCGCGGGGTGCCCTTCGGCGTCGAGGCGCTCTTCGATCCGGACGCGTCGCTGTGCGTCGCCGTGGCGACGGGGGCTTCGTTCGTGCGCGGCAGCGTGCTCGGTGCCTGGGAGGACACGTCCGGGTTCAGGACGGGCGGGTCGGCCTCGGTGCTGCGCCGCCGGGCCGCCCTCGGTGCTACGGACGTCGGGGTATTCGCTGTAGCGCAGGCCGAGCTGGCACACCCGCTCACCGACCTGTCACTGTCTCGGCGGCTCCGGCTGGCTGCCCAGGAACGTGCGATGGATGCCGTGCTTCTAGGAGCGCTGCCCGGACGCGCGGCGGAGGTCGGGGACCTGGAGGAGCTCCGCGAGGCCGCGGGCGGTCTGCCCGTCCTCGCGAACTCTGGCGTGAAGTCCTCCACGGTTCGCGACACCTTGTCGCGTTTCGACGGATGCCTCGTGGGCAGCGACGTCAAGGAAGGTGGGAGGCTCGCGCACCCGGTCGACCCCGCCCGCGCCCGCAGGCTCGTCGACATGGCGAGGGCGACCAAAGTGGGGGGTGCCGACGAGTCGGTGTCGCCTTCCACGTAGCCCACGGGTTGGGCAAGGAGTAACCCGAGTAGCCCGAAAGTAGTTTCGAGGAACTTTCGATAGTTTGAGGTCGAAACTGCTCCACTTTCGCTCCGTCACACGCTAGCGTCATGCCCGATACCGGACTATCCGCTGGGTCATGCGCAAAGGAGCGTTGATGAGTTTCCTCACTGACCGACGAAAGTCGCGCGAAACTATCGGTACCGCGAGTGTTCTCGCCTTGGTACTGAGTTCCCTCGTAGTAGCCACCACCGCGGCGCCGGCCTCGGCTGCCGACTCCGACATCGTCGTATCCACCGACTTCGAGGACGCGTCGTGGGAAGACGCGTGGCAGTCGAGCGGGGATCCGACGGTCGCCGTCGTGGACGACGACGGCAACCAGGTGCTCCAGGTCGCCGGCCGCGCCGCAGACTACGAGGGCATCGAGTCCAGACCCGCCACAGTGCCCTTCGAGCACGGTGTGGTCTACACCCTCACTGCGCGCGCCAAGCTCGCTGAGGAGGCGGGCGGACCGCTCGATATGCGTGCCGTGCGCAAGGTCGAGACCCCGGACGGTCCGGACGAGCACAGTTATCAGTGGGTCGGCAACACGTCGGTGGGCACCGACTGGACCGACATCGTCGGGACGTTCACGCTCCCGGCTGGATCGACGGCCTCGAGCGCCGTCGTCTACTTCGGTTCCGACGACAATGGCGACGGGACGCCCTACACCTACTACCTCGACGACATCGTGATCACGAAGCCCGAAGGTAGCGGGGGCGCACCTGTCGGCCCCATCGAGATCTTCCGCCAGAACTTCGAGCAGGACTATGTCCCGTTCTTCGCGAACAACGCGAGCGCCACCCTCGTCGCCGACGACGCGTCGGACGGCGAGCAGGCTGTCCTGGTCACCGGACGGAGCGCAGGGTGGCACGGCCTGTACCTCAACCTTCTCGACGACGTCGAGCTGGAGCCGGGGACGTATCAGATCTCCGCGATGGTCAAGCTCGCCGCGGGCGGCCCTGCCAGCACCGGGCTGCACCTCACGGTGAACCAGGAGCCCTACGCAGATGGGAGTGACCGGTACAAGACCGTCGGTCAGTACCAAGCCCCGGTCGGCCCTGACGAGTGGGTCGAGATCGGCGGCGAGTACATCCTCACCGACGACCGTACGTCCGCCCAGCTCTACTTCGACGTCCAGGAGCAGGCCGGAGAGCACGCGTCGTTCCTGGTCGACGACTTCGTCATCATCGGCGAGGGCGAGCTGCCTCCACCGGACTACGAGGAGTACGAGGGCTCCTGGGACTTCGAGACCGGGACCCTCGAGGGCTGGCAGGTGCGGACCGGTAGCGCCACCAGCGAGCCGACCGCAACCATCCAGGACGACGAGGCCCGCGACAGCATCTACGCCGCGCTGATCAGCAACCGTACCTCGCAGGGTGACGGCCTCGGCTTCGACATGCGTGAGCACTTCGTCGTCGGCCAGGTCTACGAGGTCAGCGCCTGGGTCAAGATGGCCGAAGGTGGCGCAGCCGACAACATCACGCTGAGCGTTCAGCGAGGCGCGGGAACCTTCGACAACGTCAGGACGGTCAGCGGGGTCACCTCCACCCAGTGGACCGAGCTGACCACGTCCTACACCTACCCCGGTGGTGACCTGGCACTGCTGTACTTCGAGACGAACTACAGCACCGGTGGGCACGGCGACTTCCTCGTCGATGACATCACGGTCAGGTCGGTGCCTCCGCTGGACGTCCAGGACCTGCCGTCGATCTACGAGGAGTTCGAGGGCCAGTTCCCGGTGGGTGTGGCCATCGACTCGCGGGAGACCCTCGGCTCGCCCGGGTCGCTCACGCTGCGGCACTTCAACCAGATCACTGCCGAGAACCACATGAAGGTCGAGGCCTGGTACGACGGGCAGACGTTCCGGCTGCACCCCGAGGCGCGCACGATGATGGACTTCGCCAAGGCGAACGACCTGGGTGTGTACGGCCACGTCCTGGCCTGGCACAGTCAGACCCCGGCCTGGTTCTTCCAGGACGAGGCGGGCGACCCGCTGACCACGAGCGAGACGGACAAGCAGTTCCTGCGCGACCGTCTTCGGACCCACATCTTCAACGTGGCCGAGGCGCTCAGCGAGTGGGGGACCTACGGTGACGACAACCCGATGATCGCGTGGGACGTCGTCAACGAGGTCGTCGCCGACTCGGCTGAGTTCGCCGATGGTCTGCGGCGCAGCGAGTGGTACCGGATCCTGGGCCACGAGTACATCGACCTCGCGTTCGAGTACGCCGACGAGGCCTTCAACCAGGGCGAGTGGGCGGCGCCCGACGGTGACCGGGTCGAGCTGTTCATCAACGACTACAACACCGAGCAGGGCGGCAAGCAGAACCGCTACCGCGCTCTGGTGGAGCGGATGCTCGCCGACGGTGTGCCGCTGGACGGCGTGGGGCACCAGTTCCACGTCAACCTGTCCATGCCGCCGTCGGCGCTCAACGCCGCCATCGAGCGTTTCGCCGACCTCCCGGTGACGCAGGCGGTGACCGAGATGGACGTCACGATCGGCACTCCGGTGACCGAGGCCAACCTCATCGAGCAGGGCTACTACTACGAGGAGGCGTTCGACTACTTCCGTGACCACGCCGACGAGCTCTACTCGGTGACCATCTGGGGTCTGACCGACAACCGGAGCTGGCGCTCCGCCCAGGCCCCCCTGGTCTTCGACGGCGAGCTCCAGGCCAAGGCGGCGTACTACGGGATCATGGGCGCCGAGCTGTCGCCCCGGCTGCGTGCGGCGAACGTCTTCCAGGGCACGGTCGCTCTGACCGCCGACGCGACGTCGGATCTCGCCTGGTCGCAGCTCCGGCTGCACCAGGTCAGTCCTGACGCCGCGTTCCAGCTCCGTTGGGCGCCCGACCACCTGACGGTCTTCGCCCAGGTGACGGATGGCACCGCGGACGCGACCGACGGCGTCGAGCTGTTGCTCGAGGGTGAGACCTACCGGATCGCGCGTGATGGCAGCGGGGACGTCCCCGCCGTCGTCACCAACGGTGTCGGCGGGTACTCGCTGGTCGCCCACCTGCCGCTTGTCGGCGCGCAGGGCACTTCCGCCGAGTTCGACATCCGGTTCACGGACGGAGCCGAGACCACGGCCTGGAACAACCCCGGTTCGACGGGATCCCTCGCGCTGATCGAGGCCCTGTCCTACGTCGAGGTGGCTCAGACCGATGTCTCCCCGGTGATCGACGCCGAGGTCGACGCGGCCTGGGACCAGGCCGCGTCCGTCCAGACCACCAAGCAGATCGACGGCAGCGACGGTGCCTACGCGGACGTGCGTACCTTGTGGCGGGACAACACGCTCTACGTCCTGGCCGAGGTGACCGATCCGCACGTGGACGTCTCGGGCTCCGATCCGTGGGTCCAGGACTCGGTGGAGATCTATGTCGACGCCGGGAACTTCAAGGAGGGCGCCTACCGCTACGACGACACCCAGATCCGCATCAGCGCGGAGAACGCCGTGTCGTTCGGCAACGGTGACGAGACCTTCCAGGCCAACCGGGTCCAGAGTGCGGCCCAGGTCACCGACACCGGGTACGTCGTCGAGGCGGCGATCAGCCTCCTCGAGGAAGGCGGCCTCGGGACGTTCCACGGCCTGGACTTCCAGGTCAACGACGCTACCGACGGTGCGCGGACCTCCATCCGCAATTGGGCCGACCCGAGCGGGATCGGTTACCAGAGCACCGCGCGCTGGGGTGTGGGACAGCTCGTCGAGGAGATCGCGGGCCCGGTCGCCGTGGTGCCGCAGGTGACGAAGCACCCCGTGTCGCAGTCCGTGGTGCTCGGTGGTTCCGCTGTGCTGAGTGCGGCGGCGAGTGGTGTGCCGGCACCGACGGTGCAGTGGCAGACGCGGGCGAGGGTGGGCGGGGCGTGGGCGAACATCGCCGGCGCGACGTCGGCCTCGCTCACGGTCAAGCCGACTCTCGCGACCGACGGCCACGCCTACCGTGCGGTGTTCACGAACACTGTCGGCAAGGCCGAGTCGAACGCCGCAACGGTGTCTGTGGCGAAGGCGGTGCCGAAGGTCACGTTGCAGCCGAAGAACGTGCAGGCCAAGCATGGCAAGGTCGTCACGCTCAGGGCTGCGGCGTCCGGTCAGCCGGCGCCGAAGGTCCAGTGGCAGAAGCGGGCTGCGGGCAAGACCAAGTGGACCGCGATCAAGGGAGCGACGAGCACGTCGCTCAAGGTCAAGAACACGAAGGCTGCCTCCGGTGCGTCCTACCGTGCGGTGTTCACCAACGTGGCCGGCAAGGCGACCACGCGGGCCGCGAAGGTCAGTGTGAAGCCGATCAAGGCGAAGGTCACGCTGCACCCGAAGAGTGCCTCGAAGGTCAAGGCGGGCACGAAGGTGAAGCTGCGGGTCAAGGCGACCGGTGACTTCCCGAAGGCGAAGGTCAGCTGGGAGCAGCGCAAGCCGGGCTCGAAGAAGTGGACGAAGGTCAAGGGTGCCGCGACGCGCACCCTGACGGTCGTCGCGAGCCACAAGACGCACGGCGTGCACTACCGGGCCGTGTTCTCCAACAAGGCGGGCAAGGTGCGCTCCAAGGCCGCCAAGGTCACGGTGCGCACCGGTTCTCCGGCGTTCGTCAGCCAGCCCAGGCACACGAGTGTGAGGGCGGGCAAGACGGCGACCTTCACGGCATCGGTCGCAGCGAGCCCACGGGCGAAGCTGCAGTGGTACTCGAAGGCTCCTGGTGCCCGTACCTGGGTTGCCGTCAAGGGAGCCAAGGGCACGGCGCTCAAGGTGCGTGGTGCCAACGCGCGCACGGGCACGACCTACGTGCTCATCGCGACCAACTCGAAGGGTTGGACCTCGAGCCGGATCGCGCGGCTCACCGTGAAGCGCTAGACGGCACGGTGCACGACGGCGGTGCCCCGCGGGCTGGCAACGAGCCCCCGCGGGGCACCGCTATGTGCGCGTGACGTAGGATTGCCAGGTTGCGCGCGCGGCCGCCGGGTCTCGCCCTGCCCAGACTTGCGCCGGTCCCCGGCGCCCACCGAACCACCAGGAGAACACCGTCGTGAAGAGCGCCGTCGAGACGCTGGAAGCCACCAAGGTCAAGCTCACCGTCGAGGTGACTTACGAGGACCTGGGGCCGAGCCTCAAGCACGCCTACGAGCACATCGCCGAGCAGGTGCAGGTGCCGGGCTTCCGCAAGGGCAAGGTGCCGCCGCGCATCATCGACCAGCGCGTCGGACGCGGGGCCGTGATCGAGCACGCCATCAACGACGGCATGAGCGACTTCTACCGCCAGGCCGTGCTCGAGAACGAGCTGCGCCCCATCGGCGAGCCGGCCATCGAGGTCACGAAGGTGCCGGACCCGGCCGAGACCGACGGTGAGCTGCACTTCACGGTCGAGGTCGAGGTACGACCGGAGGTCACGCTGCCGGCGCTCGACTCGCTCGACGTCGTCGTGCCGTCCGCCGTCGTGACCGAGGAGGACGTGACCGCTCAGCTCGACGCGCTGCGTGAGCGCTTCGGCACGCTCGTCGGTGTCGACCGTCCCGCGGAGGAGGGCGACTACGTCGTCATCGACCTGCGCGCCACGATCGGTGACGAAGAGGTCGACGCGGTCTCCCAGATCAGCTACGAGATCGGCTCGGGCTCGATGCTCGAGGGCCTCGACGAGGCGCTCACGGGCCTCTCGGCCGGGGAGTCCACGACGTTCCGCTCCGCGCTCGCCGGGGGCGAGCGTGCGGGCGAGGAGGCCGACGTCGCGGTCACGGCGACCGCCGTCAAGACTCGCGACCTTCCGGCCGCCGACGACGACTTCGCCCAGCTCGCGAGCGAGTTCGACACGCTCGACGAGCTCCTTGACGACCTGCGTCAGCAGGGCGGCCAGCGCGCCGTGTTCAACCAGGCGAACGCCGCGGGCGACATCCTCGTCGCAGCGATCCTCGACGCCGTCGACGTGCCCGTCCCCACGGGTGTCGTCGAGGCCGAGGTGCACCGCCACCTCGAGGGCGAGGGCCGCCTCGAGGACGACGTGCACCGCGCCGAGGTGACCGAGGAGGCCAACGACACCCTGCGCCGCCAGATCGTGCTCGACACGCTCGTGGACGAGCTCGAGGTGACGATCGGCCAGGAGGAGCTCCTCAACTTCCTCGTCGACGCCTCGCGCCGGTACGGCATGGACCCCAACGAGTTCATCAAGTCGGTCGACGAGTCGGGTCAGATCCCCTCGATGGTCGCCGAGGCCGCGCGGTCGAAGGCTGTGATCGTTGCGCTGCGCCGCACGCCGGTCAAGGACTCCGAGGGCGCCGTCGTCGACCTGTCCGCCTTCATCGGCAAGGACGTGGACGACGCTGCCGGCACGACGGACGACATCATCTTCGACGACGCCCCCGAAGAGAGCTGAACGGACCACCCGAGCGACTCACGAGAAGGCCCCGCCACCCCGGCGGGGTCTTCTGTGCCTCCAAGTGCTGCGCCGTCAGCGAAAACGGGCCCTGCGAGGACGTTTGCGGTGCCCTGGTCGCGTTAGGGTCACCGAGAACGATGGAGCGGAAGGCCCCGGACGCGGGCACCGCGACGATGGCGAGGCGAAGGAGCAGACGGTGCAGGAGAACACCCCGGTGGGTCGGGCGGACGGCGCAGGACTCGGCCTGAACGACAGCATCTACAACCGCCTGCTGCGCGAGCGCATCATCTGGCTCGGCTCGGAGGTGCGTGACGAGAACGCGAACGCCATCTGCGCGCAGATGATGCTCCTCGCGGCGGAGGACCCCAACAAGGACATCTTCCTGTACATCAACTCGCCCGGTGGCTCGATCACCGCGGGCATGGCGATCTACGACACGATGCAGTACATCGAGCCGGACGTCGCGACCGTCGCCGTCGGCATGGCGGCGTCGATGGGGCAGTTCCTCCTCTCGTCCGGCACGAAGGGCAAGCGCTACGCGACCCCGCACTCGCGCGTGATGATGCACCAGCCGTCCTCCGGCATCGGCGGCACGGCGACGGACGTGCGCATCCACGCCGAGCTGATCATGCACATGAAGAAGGTCCTCGCCGAGCTCATCGCCGAGCAGACGGGCAAGTCGCTCGAGCAGGTCCACGCGGACTCCGACCGTGACTCGTGGTTCACGGCGCAGGAGGCCCTCGAGTACGGCTTCGTCGACCACGTCGTCAAGTACGCCAAGAACGTGTCCGGCGGCGGCAAGGCCTGAGGGCCGGCCGGGAAGATCCAAGGAGAACCAGTGAGCACCGAGTCCCAGTTCATCTCCCGCAGCGCGCGCCTCGCGGGCGGCATGGCCAGCCCTTCGCCGTCGTCGCGCTACATCCTCCCGCAGTTCGAGGAGCGCACCCCCTACGGCTTCAAGCGTCAGGACCCCTACACGAAGCTCTTCGAGGACCGCATCATCTTCCTCGGCGTGCAGGTCGACGACGCGTCCGCCGACGACGTCATGGCCCAGCTGCTCGTGCTCGAGAGCACGGACCCGGACCGCGACATCATCCTCTACATCAACTCCCCGGGCGGCTCGTTCACGGCCCTCACGGCGATCTACGACACGATGCAGTACGTCAAGCCGGAGATCCAGACGGTGTGCCTCGGCCAGGCGGCCTCGGCGGCGGCCGTGCTGCTCGCCTCGGGCGCCCCTGGCAAGCGCCTCGCCCTGCCGAACGCTCGCGTGCTGATCCACCAGCCCGCGATCGAGGGCGGCTACGCGCAGGCCTCCGACATCGAGATCCACGCGAACGAGCTGCTGCGCATGCGCGAGTGGCTCGAGAACACGATCGCCCACCACTCCGGGCAGGACCCGGAGACGGTGCGCACCGACATCGAGCGCGACAAGATCCTCACGGCGGCCCAGGCCAAGGAGTACGGCCTCGTCGACCAGGTGCTCGAGTCGCGCAAGGCGCCGCTCCCCACGTCATGAGACGGGGCGGCGGTCCCAGCCGGGACACGCCGCGCCGCACGGACGATTGACCTGACATCTCGGTCCGCGTGGTGTGGAATGGTGGGAGGCGCCCGGACGTCGAGTCGGGGCGTGGCCGTCGTCGTGCGGCCCTGAGATCAGAAGGAGGCGGGTATGGCGCGGATCGGTGACGGCGCGGACCTGCTCAAGTGCTCCTTCTGCGGCAAGACCCAGAAGCAGGTGGTCAAGCTCATCGCGGGCCCCGGCGTGTACATCTGCGACGAGTGCATCGAGCTCTGCAACGAGATCATCGAGGAAGAGCTCGCGGACTCGACGGAGGTCGGCCTCGTCGAGCTGCCCAAGCCGCGCGAGATCTTCGACTTCCTCGAGCAGTTCATCATCGGCCAGGAGGGCGCGAAGCGGGCGCTCGCCGTCGCCGTGTACAACCACTACAAGCGGGTCCAGGCGGGCGAGGGCAAGCCGGACGAGGACGCCGTCGAGATCGCGAAGTCCAACATCCTGCTGATCGGCCCCACGGGGACGGGCAAGACGTACCTTGCGCAGACGCTCGCCAAGATGCTCAACGTGCCCTTCGCGATCGCGGACGCGACGGCGCTCACCGAGGCCGGCTACGTCGGCGAGGACGTCGAGAACATCCTCCTCAAGCTCATCCAGGCCGCCGACTACGACGTCAAGAAGGCCGAGACGGGCATCATCTACATCGACGAGATCGACAAGATCGCCCGCAAGGCCGAGAACCCGTCGATCACGCGCGACGTCTCGGGAGAGGGCGTCCAGCAGGCGCTGCTGAAGATCATCGAGGGTACGACGGCGAGCGTCCCGCCCCAGGGCGGCCGCAAGCACCCGCACCAGGAGTTCATCCAGATCGACACGACGAACGTGCTGTTCATCGTGGCTGGCGCCTTCGCGGGGCTCGACGACATCATCGCGGCGCGCGCCCGCAAGCGGGTGGTCGGCTTCGGCTCGGCGCTCGTCGAGGCGCAGGACGAGACGGACCTCTTCGCCGAGGCGCGCCCCGAGGACCTGCACAAGTACGGGCTCATCCCCGAGTTCATCGGACGCCTGCCCATCATCGGCGTCGTGAACCACCTCGACCGCGACGCGCTCGTGCGGATCCTCACCGAGCCGCGCAACGCGCTCGTGCGGCAGTACCAGCGCATGTTCGAGATCGACGGCGTCGAGCTCGAGTTCACCGATGATGCGATCGACGCCGTGGCGGACAAGGCGCTCGAGCGGGGGACGGGTGCCCGCGGACTGCGCTCCATCCTCGAAGAGGTGCTTCTCAAAGTCATGTTCGAGGTGCCGAGCCGCGACGACGTCGCGAAAGTGCTCGTGACGCGCGAGGTCGTGCTCGAGAACGTCAACCCGACTCTCGTGCCGCGCGCCGCACCCGCCAAGCGCACCCCGCGCGAGAAGAGCGCGTGAGCGAGGAGCTCGCCGGCGCTATCCCGCCGGAGCTCGCGGCGCTGCGAGCCTCGATCGACAACATCGACGCCGCCCTCGTGTATCTGCTCGCCGAGCGGTTCCGGGCCACTCAGCAGGTGGGACACCTCAAGGCCGCCCGAGGCTTGCCGCCGTCGGACCCCACGCGTGAAGGCGTGCAGATCGCCCGCCTGCGAGAGCTCGCCGAGCGGTCGGGTCTGGACCCGCACTTCGCCGAGAAGTTCCTGACGTTCATCGTCGGAGAGGTCATCCGCCACCACGAAGAGATCGCGGCCACGTCCCCCGACTGAGGGCCTCAGGCGTAGAGCGCCTCGATCTCGCTCGCGAAGGCCTTGTGGACCTCGGCGCGCTTGACCTTGAGCGACGGGGTCAGGAAGCCGTTGGCCTCGGAGAAGTCCGTGGTCAGCACGTGGATCTTGCGGATCGACTCGGCACGTGACACGGCCTCGTTGGCCCGCTCGACCGCCTTGTCGAGGGCCGCGAGCACGTCGGGGTGCACCGCCGCCTGCTCCACGGTGAGCTGCTCGATGCCGCGAGCGGCCAGCCACCCGGGGAGCATCTCCGCGTCGAGGGTCACGAGGGCGCCGATGAACGGCTTCTGGTCCCCGACGACGACGACCTGGCTCACGAGCGGGTGCCCCCGCAGCCTGTCCTCGAGCAACGAGGGCGCGACGTTCTTGCCGCCGGCCGTCACGATGATCTCCTTCTTGCGGCCCGTGATCGTCAGGTAGCCGTCGTCGTCGAGCGTGCCGAGGTCGCCCGTACGGAACCAGCCGTCCACGAGCGACTCGCCGGTCGCCTCGACGTCGTTGTGGTAGCCGCGGAACACGTGGGGGCCGGAGATCTCGATCTCGCCGTCGTCGGCGATGCGGAACGAGACCCCGGGGAACGGCGGCCCCACCGTGCCGACCTTGATCTTCCCGGGCCGGTTGACGGCCGACGGCGCGGTCGTCTCGGTCAGGCCGTACCCCTCGAGGACGTTGAGCCCGAGCCCGCGGTAGAAGTGCGAGAGCCGTTCACCGAGCGGTGCGCCACCGGAGACGGCGAACTCCGCCGCGCCGCCGAGGGCACCACGCAGCTTGTGCAGCACGAGGCGGTCCGCGAGTCGGTGCTGCGCCTTGAGGGCCGCGCTGGGCCCGCCGGGGTTGTCGAGCGCGCGCGAGTAGACGATGGCCGTCTTCGCGGCCCAGCGGAACAGCTTGAGCTTCGTGCCCGCGCCGGCCTTCTGCTCGGCGGAGTTGTAGACCTTCTCGAACACGCGCGGCACGGCGAGGATGAACGTCGGCTTGAAGGAGCCGAGGTCCGCGACGAGGTTCGCGGTGTCCGTGTGCCCGAGCACGGCGCCCGTGTGGACGCACAGCACCTGGATGAACCGCGCGAACACGTGCGCGAGCGGCATGAACAGCAGCGTGCGGGAGTGCGGCATGGCGCACACGACCTTGAGCCCCTCGGCGCCCGAGGCCGTGAGGAACACGAAGTTGCCGTGGGTCAGCTCGGCGCCCTTGGGGCGGCCTGTCGTGCCGGAGGTGTAGATGATGGTCGCGAGGTCCGCCGCGCGCACGGCCGCCGAGCGCTCGCGTACCTCGGACTCTGGCACGTCGGTGCCCGCGGCGGTGAGCTTGCCGAGGGCGTCCTCGTCGATCACGAGCACCTTCGTGAGCCCGGGCAGTCCCGACTGGGCCTGGCCGACGACGGCAGCGTGGGCGGCCGTCTCCACGACGGCGAGCCGCACGCCGGCGTCCGAGGCGATCCAGCGCACCTGCTCGGCCGAGCTCGTCTCGTACACGGGCACGGACACCGCGCCCACGGCCCACACGGCGAAGTCGAGCACCGTCCACTCGTAGCTCGTGCGCCCCATGATGGCCACACGGTCGCCGACGGCGATCCCCTCGGCCACGAGCCCCTTCGCCACGGCGAGGACCTCGGCGTCGAAGGCGCGCGCCGTGACGGGTGTCCACACCTCGCCGAGCGCCGTCTTGCGCTCGATGATCGGTGCGTCCCCGGACCGCGCCACGCGGTCCGCGAGGATCCGGGGGATCGAGGACGTGGGGTCCACGACGACGTCGGTCGGTGTGCTCGTGAGGGTCAGAGTCATGGCGTGCTCCTTCGCATCGGGCCTCCCCGCACGATATCGCCGGAGCGGCGTGGTCCCGGGGGACCTCAGGCGTGCTTCGGCGGCGCCTCGCCGAGCTCGATCCCGCGTGCGGTCACCTGCTCCACGCCGTCGTCGGCCGCGACCTCGAGCGTCGCCGCCCTGCCCGCGGCACGCACGTCCGAGAGCGCCGCCGTCACGTGGGCGACGCCGGCGCCGGGCACGGCGAGCGTCCCCGCGAGCACGGGCGTGCGCTGGGAGACCTTGGCCTCGGACTTCGCCTTGCGGACCGCAGCGAGCGCCTCGCCGACGACGGCGAGCTGGCCCGGGTCGGCGTCACCCGCGGCGGCGCGCAGCGCGGTCGAGGTGGGCCACGGCGCGCGGTGCACCGAGGGCGAGACGGAGGTGCGCCACCACGACCAGACCTCCTCGGTCGCGAACGGCAGCACGGGGGCGAAGAGGCGCAGCAGGGTGTCGAGCGCGATGACGAGCGCGGCGCGCGCGGAGGCCGTCTGGGCGGGTGTCGCCGAGATCGCCGCATCGCCGTCGGCCCCGTACGCGCGGTCCTTGACGAGCTCGAGGTAGTCGTCGCAGAACGTCCAGAAGAACGTCTCCGTGAGCTCCAGGGCGCGCGTGTGGTCGTAGGACTCGAGCGCGGCGGTCGCGGCGTCGACGACGTCGGCCAGCCCCGCGAGCATCGCCCGGTCGAGCGGCTCCGTCACGGCGGCGTGGTCGAGCGCGACGTCGGTGCCCGTGTTGGTGAGGGCGAACTTCGAGGCGTTGAGGACCTTGATCGCGAGGCGCCGGCCGATCTTCATCTGGCCTTCCTCGAACGCCGCGTCCGTGCCGAGGCGTGCCGAGGCCGCCCAGTAGCGCACCGCGTCCGAGCCGTGTGTCTCGAGCAGCCCCATGGGCGTCACGACGTTGCCCTTGGACTTCGACATCTTCTTGCGGTCCGGGTCGAGGATCCACCCGGAGATCGCGGCGTGGGCCCACGGCAGCGAGCCGTGCTCGAGGTGCGAGCGCACCACGGTCGAGAAGAGCCACGTGCGGATGATGTCCTGGCCCTGGGGGCGCAGGTCCATGGGGAACACGCGCGAGAACAGGTCCTCGTCGAAGAGCCAGCCACCCGCGATCTGGGGCGTCAGCGAGCTCGTCGCCCACGTGTCCATGATGTCGGGGTCGCCCACGAAGCCGCCGGGCTCGCCGCGCTGGTCCGCCGTGTAGCCCGGGGGGACGTCGCTCGACGGGTCGACGGGCAGGCTCGACTCGTCCGGCACGATGACGGCGTCGTGCTGGATCTCGCCGTCGGCCGAGACGGGGTACCAGACGGGGATGGGGACGCCGAAGAAGCGCTGGCGCGAGATGAGCCAGTCCCCGTTGAGCCCGCCCACCCAGTTCTCGTAGCGCACGCGCATGAAGGAGGGGTGGAAGTCGAGCTCGGCGCCGCGGGCGAGCAGTCCCTCGCGGAGCTCGGCGTCGCGCCCGCCGTTGCGGATGTACCACTGGCGCGACGTGACGATCTCGAGGGGCTTGTCGCCCTTCTCGTAGAAGTTCGCCTTGCGGGTCGTCGTCGCGGGCTCGCCGTCGAGGTCGCCCGCCTCGCGCAGCGCCGCGACGACGCGCTCGCGGGCCGTGAACGTGGTCGCCCCCGCGATCTCCGCGAAGCGCTCGCGCGCGACGTCGCCCGAGATCCACTCGGGGGTGTCCGCGAGGATCCGCCCGTCGCGGCGCACGATCGAGCGGGTGGGCAGGTCGAGCTCGCGCCACCACTGCACGTCGGTGAGGTCGCCGAACGTGCAGCACATCGCGATGCCGGCGCCCTTGTCGGGCTCGGCGGCCGTGTGGGCCAGGACGGGCAGCTCGACGCCGTAGAGCGGGGAGCGCACCGTGGTGCCGAAGAGGTGCTGGTAGCGCTCGTCGTCGGGGTGGGCGATGAGGGCGACGCACGCGGCGATCAGCTCGGGTCGCGTCGTCTCGATGTAGACGGGGCCCGCGCCGTCCGCCCGGTGGAAGGCGACCTTGTGGAAGGCGCCCGGGTAGTCCCGCGCCTCGAGCTCGGCCTGGGCGACCGCCGTCTGGAACGTGACGTCCCACAGTCCCGGCGCCTCGGCCTGGTACGCCTCGCCGCGCGCGAGGTTGCGCAGGAACGCCGTCTGGGCCACGGCCTGGGCGCGCCGGTCGATGGTCTGGTACGAGTGCGACCAGTCGACGCTGAGCCCCAGGTGGCGCCACAGCGCCTCGAACTGCCGCTCGTCCTCGACGGTCAGGCGCTCGCACAGCTCGATGAAGTTGCGCCGGCTGATCGGCACCTGGTCACCGGCCTTGACGCTCTTGCCGTCCGTGCCCTGGTGCGGGGGCTCGAAGCCCTCGACGTAGGGCAGCGACGGGTCGCAGCGCACGCCGTAGTAGTTCTGGACGCGCCGCTCGGTGGGCAGGCCGTTGTCGTCCCAACCCATCGGGTAGAACACGTCCTTGCCGCGCATGCGCTGGTAACGCGCGATCACGTCGGTGTGCGTGTAGGAGAACACGTGTCCCACGTGCAGCGAGCCGGAGACGGTGGGTGGGGGCGTGTCGATCGAGTAGACCTGCTCGCGCGTCGCCGTGCGGTCGAACGCATAGGTGCCGGCGTCCTTCCACGCAGCGTCCCAGCGGCCCTCGAGACCGTCGAGGGAGACCTTGTCCGGTACGACCCCGGCGCCAGGTGACGTCGGCGGGGTCGTGGACGCGGTGGGGTGCAGGTCGCTCATGGTGGTCGATTCTCCCAGAACCACGGACCGGGTCGCGCATCCTTTCCGCCGTGCGGGCCGAGGCGCCGGACTAGGCTCGCGGCAGAGCCCGAGGACGTGCTCGCCGAAGCGCCCGAGGAGGAGAGATGACACTGCCCGACGACGACGCCACACTCGGTGCGACACCCGGTCCGAGTGCTCTCGAGCTCGACCGCGCGCACGTGTTCCACTCCTGGTCGGCGCAGGGATCGCTCAACCCCCTGACGATCGCGGGCGGGCAGGGGTGCGAGATCTGGGACGACGACGGGAAGCGCTACCTGGACTTCTCCTCCCAGATGGTCAACACGAACATCGGGCACCAGCATCCCGCCGTCGTGCACGGCATCGTCGAGCAGGCCCGCACGCTCGCGACCGTGGCCCCGAGCCACGCGAACCTGGCCCGCGGCCGGGCGGCCCAGCTCATCGCGGCGCGGGCGCCCGAGGGCATGGACAAGGTGTTCTTCACCAACGGCGGGGCGGACGCGATCGAGAACGCGATCCGCATGGCACGCCTCTTCACGGGGCGCGACAAGATCGTGTCGTCCTACCGCTCGTACCACGGCAACACGGGGGCCGCCGTGGTCGCGACGGGCGACTGGCGGCGCATGCCCAACGAGTTCGCGCGCGGGCACGTGCACGCCTTCACCCCGTACCTGTACCGCACCGAGTTCGCCGCGACCTCGCCCGAGGAGGAGAGCGAGCGGGCGCTGCGGCACCTCGAGCGCGTCATCGTGAGCGAGGGCGCGGGCACGGTCGCGGCCGTGCTGCTCGAGACCGTGCCGGGGACCGCCGGGATCCTCGTGCCACCGCCGGGGTACCTGCCGGGCGTGCGCGAGATCTGCGACCGGCACGGCGTGCTGCTCATCCTCGACGAGGTCATGGCGGGCTTCGGGCGCACGGGGGAGTGGTTCGCGTTCGACGGCTTCGACGTGCGACCCGACCTCATCACCTTCGCCAAGGGCGTCAACTCCGGGTACGTGCCCGCGGGCGGAGTCGTCATCTCCGAACCCGTCGCCGAGCACTTCCGCGACCGCGTGTTCCCCGGCGGGCTCACCTACTCCGGACACCCGCTGGCGATGGCGTCGATCGTTGCCGCGCTCACGGCGATGGAGTCCGAGGGCATCGTCGACAACGCGCGGCGGATCGGCGTCGAGGTGCTCGGGCCGGGCCTGCGGGCGCTCGCCGAGTCGCATCCCGCCGTCGTCGGCGAGGTCCGTGGTCTTGGCGTGTTCTGGGCCGTCGAGCTCGTGGCCGACGCGGCGACCCGGGAGCCGCTCGGCGCCGCGGCCGTGGCGGCCGTCAAGGCGGCGTGCCTCGAGCGTGGGCTGATCCCGTTCGTCGCGGAGAACCGAATCCACGTGGTGCCGCCCTGCATCATCACCGACGCCGAGGCCGAGCGCGGCCTGGCGATCCTCGACGAGGCGCTGGCCACGCTGCCCGCCTGACGCTGCCCGCCACCCGCCCCTCTGACCACCGGCTGGCCCCGCACTTCTGGCCACCGGCTGACCTTCGCCGCGTCCTCACCGCCCCTCTGACCACTGGCCGGCCCTCCCGCCCTGCCCTCGCCGTCCCCTCTGACCACCGGCTGGCCCTCCTGTCGTGCCCTCGCCGTACCTCGGTCTCGCGGCCATTCCCGCCCCCGCGGCCCCGACCATCCCGGTGCGCGGTGTCCGTCCGCGCACTCCTTGTGACGCGTGGGGTCTCTCCCTGGCGTGTCGCTCGGCGTGTCGCACACCATCTGCCACTCCTGCACCAAGGAGTGCGCGGACGGACGGGGTCTGGTGCGGGGCAGCCGGGGTTAGGCTTCCGAGAGGCTCTGGAGCGGAGGACATATGAGTGAGTTGACCGTCGGGTATGCGGCGATGCTGGAGCAGTTCGCGCCGATGGAGGCCGTGGAGCTGAGCGCCTTCGCCGAGCAGCACGGGTTCAGCGGCGTCATGGCGGCCGACCACTTCCAGCCGTGGGTGCCCGCTCAGGGGCAGAGCGCGTTCGTGTGGAACGTCCTGGCGGCACTCGGCGAGCGCACGCGCGGCGACATCGGCCCCGGGGTCACGGCCCCGACGTTCCGGTGGCACCCCGCGATGGTGGCCCAGGCGAGCGCGACCCTCGCGGCGATGTACCCGGGGCGGCACTGGCTAGGGCTCGGTTCGGGGGAGGCCCTCAACGAGCACATCGTGGCCCAGTACTGGCCGGAGGCGCCCGAGCGCATCAACCGCATGTTCGAGGCCGTGGAGATCATTAAGAAGCTCTTCTCGGCCTCGCTCGCGGGCCGGGACGTCAAGCACGCCGGGCAGTTCTACAAGCTCGAGACCACGCGCCTGTGGACCATGCCGGAGGAGGCGCCGGAGATCCTCATCGCGACGGCGGGCCCGGTGACGGCCAAGCGGGCCGGGCGCAACGTGGACGGGCTCATCACCGTGGGTGCACCGCTGGAGAAGATCGAGGGGTTGTTCGCGAAGTTCGCCGAGGGTGCGCGGGAGGCCGGCAAGGACCCGGACACGATGCCGAAGGTGCTCCAGCTGCACATGTCGTGGGCCGAGACCGACGAGGAGGCGCTCGCCAACGCGATGCACGAGTGGCCCAACGGCGGCATGAAGTTCCCGAAGGCCGACATCCGCTCCCCGTTCGAGCTCGAGCAGATGGCCAAGCTCGTGCGGCCCGAGGACTTCGAGGGCCGCATGGTGATCTCCGCCGACCCCGACGTGCACCGGGCGTACATCCAGCGCTTCGTGGACCTCGGCTTCGACCGGATCTACCTGCACAACGTGGGCCGCAACCAGCGCGAGTGGATCGAGGTCTTCGGCCGCGACGTCCTGCCCAAGCTGTCGCGGTGACCGACGGCGCTTCACTGCCCGACGGCGCAGTACTGCCCGACGACGCAGCGCTGACCATCTGGGCTCCGGGTGGCATCGGGGAGGTGCGCCCCGGCGACGACCTCGTCACTCCGATCGCGGAGGTCCTCACCGCCCCGGGCACCACGCCGGTTCAGGAGGGCGACGTCGTGGTCGTGACCTCCAAGATCGTGTCCAAGTCCGAGGGGCGCATCGTCGCCGCGGACTCACGCGAGGCCGCGATCGACGCCGAGACCGTCCGGCTCGTGGCCGCCCGGGGCACGCTGCGCATCGTCGAGAACCGCCAGGGGCTCGTCATGGCGGCGGCCGGCGTCGACGCGAGCAACACCCCCGACGGCACCGTGCTGCTGCTCCCCGACGATCCGGACGCCTCGGCTCGCGCGCTGCGGACCGGCCTGCAGCGCGCGCTCGGGGTGCGGCTGGCCGTCGTGATCACCGACACGGCCGGGCGGGCGTGGCGCGAGGGACTCGTCGACATCGCGATCGGCGCCGCGGGGCTCGCCGTGCTCGACGACCTGCGCGGCGGCATCGACTCCCACGGCCGCGAGCTCACCGTCACCGTCACGGCGATCGCCGACGAGGTCGCGGCAGCGTCCGAGCTCGTCCGCGGCAAGTCGGCGGGGCGCCCGGTTGCCGTCGTCCGCGGCCTCGCACGGTTCGTGTCCGACGACGACGGCCCCGGGGCCAAGGCGCTCCAGCGCGGCCCCGACACGGACCTGTTCTCGCTCGGCACCGCGGAGGCGTACCGCCAGGGTCGCGCCGACGAGCGCTCGGGCGCACCCGAGGCCCACTGACCACGCCGCACGCTGGGCCACAGGGTGCGCGGCCCCTGCGTACTCGCATGCCACTCCCGCGGTCTCGCGTCCGGTTCCGTCTGCCCGGTCGGGCCGCGCACGCGGACCACCGGCAAGCAGCCCGGCGTCACGGCGGGGTGGTTCGATCGGACGCATCAGCTCGACGAAGGGCAAAAGGGGGCACCATGGCGCGACCGCGACGAGTGCCACCAGGTGTCCTCGTCCTGCTCGTCCTGTTGGCGATCGTGCTCATCATCGGAGTGAAGAGTGCGCTCGACAGTCACGTCGACGTGGCGGGGCCGGAAGGCCCGGGCGTGGCCTCCGACGGCGAGCACACGGGGTTCGTGACGAGCTTCACCGGAGGCGAGATCGAGCTCGATCCCGCGGAGGTCTTCCGCGGCGCCGAGGCAAAAGCTGCTGCCGTAGCCGACGGAGAGCTGCCGCCCGGCGGGCTGTCCAACCCGGTCTACGTCCGAAACCCCGACGAGGCACTCGTGCGGCTCGCGGTGGCTCCCGAGTTCGAAGCAGCGCTGCTGGCTCACGCCGATCTTCAGCCGCGCTGGGTCGACGCCGCGACGCTCGCGGGGATCTACGCGGGCGAGACGGACGGCTCGTGGGGATACGCGAGCCTCACCTCGTGGCCGGTGACCCTGATCGTGCAGGACGGCATGGTGGTGCGGGCCGAGGAGTTCTACCTGCCCTAGCGGCCCGGACGCGGCGCTCGGCGGCCAGCAGCTCCACGCCGGAATGGGGCTACGCGCCCTGATCCGGCGCGGGCGGGTCGAACGCGATGAGGGGGCGGCCGCTGCCGGGGTGGGCCAGCACGTGGGCGTGCACGCCGTACACGGTGCCGATGAGCTCGGGCGTCAGCACGTCCTCGGGCCGCCCGGCGGCCACGACGAGCCCACCGTCGAGCACCACCACGTGGTCGCACCAGCTCGCCGCGAGATTGAGGTCGTGCAGCGCGGCGACCGTCGTGAGCCCCAGCCCGCGCACGAGCGCGAGGAGCGAGAGCTGCGCGGCGACGTCGAGGTGGTTGGTCGGCTCGTCGAGCAGCAGCAGCCGAGGTTGCTGCGCGAGCGCCCGCGCGACCTGCACCCGCTGCCGCTCCCCGCCGGACAACGTCGAGAACTCCCGGCCCTCGAAGCCCGCGAGCCCCACCGTCGACAAGCCCTCGCGGGCGATCTCCTCGTCGAGCGCGTCCTCGCCGGCCCGCGGCAGCACCCAGCCCGAGCGGTGGGGGATCCGCCCGAGGAGCACGACGTCGAGCACCGTGAGCGGCACGGAGGGATGCGTCTCCTGCTCGAGCAGTGCCAGCTGACGCGCCCGCTCGCGGCGTCCGAGCCGGTGCACGTCCGAGCCGTCGGCCAGCACGACCCCGCCCTCGGGCGAAGCGACCCCTGCGAGGAGCCGCAGCAGCGAGGACTTGCCCGCCCCGTTCGGCCCGAGCAGCCCCGTGACGGACCCCTCCGGCACATCGACGGAGACACCGCCGATGATGAGGTGCCCCCCGGCGCTCCAGCGGACGTCGCGTGCGCTCAGGTCCATGAGCCCCTCCGGCGCAGCAGGAGCACGAACACGGGCACGCCCACGAGTGCCGTCACGACACCCACGGGCAGCTCGCGCGGGTCGAACGCCGTGCGCGCGAGCGTGTCCGCCCACACGAGGAACACCGCCCCCACGAGTGCGACGGCAGGCAGCAGCCGGCGGTGCGGCGCCCCGAGCACGAGTCGCACGGCGTGCGGCAGCACGAGCCCGACGAAGCCGATCGCGCCCGACACGGCCACCATCGCCCCGACCAGCAGCGCGACCGCACCGAGCAGCACCCACCGTGTCCGCTCGACGTGCACCCCGAGCGAGGCGGCCGCGGTGTCCCCGAACGCGAAGGCGTCGAGGGTGCGGGCGGACGCGAGGAGCACGGTGCCGACGACGGCGAGCGCCGTGGCGGCGAGCCCCACCGAGCCCCAGTCGGCCCCCGCGACCGAGCCGAGGAGCCACGTCACGATCTCGCGGTAGGAGTCGCCCGTGGCCGTCCAGAAGATGACCACCGAGGTCGCCGCGGCGCACAGCTGGGACACGGCGAGGCCCGCGAGCACCATGCGGGTCGGCGTGAGCGCCCCCGCGGCCCGGGCGATCGCGAGCGAGAGCGCGAGAGCGCCGAGCGCCCCGACGAAGGCCGCCGCGGGGAGCGCGACGGCCGCCCCCAGCACGAGCACCGCGACGGCCCCGAGCGAGGCGCCGGAGGAGAGCCCGAGCAGGTACGGGTCCGCGAGCGGGTTGCGCGTGAGCGACTGCATGACGGCGCCCGCGAGCCCGAGCCCGGCACCCACGACGGCCGCCGTGAGGGTGCGCGGCGCGCGCAGCTCCCACACGATCGCGTCCGTGAGCCGGTCGGGCGCCTCGACGGGCAGCCCGACGTGGTGGGCGATGCTCGCGAACGCCTCTGCGGCCGAGACGTCGGCCGGCCCGAACGTCACGGCGACCACGACGCTCACCACGAGCGCAGCGAGGAGCCCGGCGATCGCGGCCCACATCGGGACCGCCGTCCGCCGTCGGCCCACCGCCGTCGTCACGCGCGACTCAGCCGAGGTCCAGCTCGGCGAGCTGCGACACGAGCGACTCGACGGCCGCGACGTTGCGCACGCCGGCCTCCGTCGCGGGGAACGGCACCACGAGGTAGCGCTCGGCGCGCACGGCGTCGAGCTGGCTCGTCGCGGGGTGGTCGGCGAGCACCTGGACCTTGTTCTCGACGGTGTTCCAGTCCGAGTCGACGAGGATGATGACGTCGGGGTCGCGACCGACGACCTCCTCCCAGGAGATCGAGGTCCACGAGTCCGCGACGTCGTCGGCGATGTTGGCCAGGCCCGCCGCGGCCATGATCATCTGCGGCACGCCGGTACCCGCGCCGACGTACGGCGTCTGCGAGCCGGAGGAGTACCACAGGGCGGTCAGGCCGCGGGTGTCGGGGACGACGGCGTCGAGCCGCGCCTGCTGTGCGGCCACGAGCTCGGCAGCCCGTTCCGGGGCACCGAGCACGTCGCCCGTCTCCGCGATCTGCTCGAGGAGCACGTCGAAGCTCATCGTGGGCGGTGGCCCGGACTCCCGGCACGCGGCCGGCGGCACGTAGCTCGCGATCCCGAGCCCCGCGAGGGTGTCGCGCTCGCCCGCCCCCTCGGCCGTGAGGTTCGACTCCCAGCCAGCGAAGACGAGGTCCGGGTCGAGCTCGAGCACGGACTCCGCGTTGGGCAGCGCGTCGCTGAGGATCGTCAGGTCGGCGCCGGCATCGGCGACCTCCTCGGCGAGCGGGCCGTCGAGGAAGGCGGCCGCGACGATGCGGTCCTCGAGGCCGAGAGCGAGGGCGAGCTCGGTGGTCGACGACTTGATCGTGACGATCCGCTCGGGCGCCGCCGGGACCGTGACCTCGGCGCCGCAGTTCGTGAGGGTGAGCGGGAAGGCGTCCTGAGTGGTGGGGGAGACGGTGGCGGCGGGTTCCGTCGTCGTCGGCGGTGCCGGATCCGTGCTCGCGGCTCCGGGGGAGGCGGCGCAGGCGGCGAGGGACACGACGACGACGGCGGACGTCGCGACCGCGCTCACGGCGGTGACCGGCCTGGATGCTCGGCGTCGACGGGGTGAGGGGTGCTGCTGTGCGGGGACGTGCTGCGAGGTGGCGCGGTGACGCATGGGACTCCCAGGGTGCTGGCCGCGCGGGCGGTGAGTTCCGGGCGCGCGGGGATCGTGCGGGTTCGCGACGGCGTGCCGCCGGGGACCGTCGTCCTCACCTCGGGGATCGACACCGATGCCAAGTCCAGCTCGGGGTCCGCTCTGATCCTAGGCGTTGGGTGGTTCCGCTCCAGGCAGTCTTCCCATCATGCGAGATCCCGTGTCCCGTCTGGTGGACACCCCCGGAAAGCGCTCCTAGAGTCACCGGGATGACGACCGATACCTACATCCACGGGCACCACGAGTCCGTGCTGCGCTCGCACCGCTGGCGGACCGCCGAGAACTCGGCGGCGTTCCTCCTCCCGGTGCTCGAGCCCGGGATGAGCCTCCTCGACGTGGGCTGCGGCCCTGGCACGGTGACGATCGACCTCGCTTCCCGGGTGTCGCGCGCCGTCGGCGTCGACCGGGCACCCAGCGTGCTCGCGGCGGCCAGGGAGGCCGCGGTCGGCAAGAAGAACGTCGAGTTCCTCGAGGGTGACGCCTACGCGCTGCCCTTCGCGGACGACAGCTTCGACGTCGTCTACGCGCACCAGGTGCTCCAGCACCTCACCGACCCCGTCGCCGTCCTGCGCGAGATGCGCCGGGTCGCCAAGCCGGGCGGGTACGTCGCCGTGCGGGACGCCGACTATGAGGCGATGACCTGGTTCCCGCGCATCGCGGGTCTCGACGACTGGATCGCGCTCTACCACGAGGTCGCCGAGGCGAACTCGCACGACGCCGACGCGGGCCGCAAGCTGCTGTCCTGGGTGCTCGAGGCCGGCTACGACCCCGCGGGCGTCGTACCGAGCGCGGGCGTGTGGTGCTACGCCTCGCCCGCCGACCGCACGTGGTGGGGTGAGCTCTGGGCGGACCGCTGTACGCAGTCCAACTTCGCAAAGCAGGCCCTCGGGCACCGCCTCGCCGACGACGTCGCCCTCGAGCACCTCGCGGACGCGTGGCGCGAGTGGGCCGCGACGGACGACGGCTGGCTCGCGATCCTCCACGGCGAGGTCCTCGCCCGCGTGTGAGCCGGTCGCCTTGCGTCCCGCGGCGGGAGGGCGTGGGATAGCAGAGTGACCCAGTTCGACGCCGCCGATCCCGTCAGCCCCGCCGACGCCGCCGACCCGGATGCGCGGGGCGACCTACGCCAGCTCCTGCGCTCCATCCCCGTGTTCGCGGGGGTGGGCGCCGAGTTCGACCCGCGCGCCGTGCCGGCCGATCCCAGCGAGCTCTTCGTGGCGTGGCTGCGCAGCGCCGTGCGCGCCGGGGTCCGCGAGCCGCACGCCATGACGCTCGCCACGGTCGGCGCGGACGGTGTCCCGTCCTCCCGTGTGCTGATCTGCAAGGACGTCTCGTCCGTGGGCTGGTCGTTCGCGACCGACGCCCGCAGCCGCAAGGGCCGCGAGCTGGAGTCCCGCCCGGTGGCCGCCGCGAGCTTCTACTGGCCCGAGCAGGGTCGCCAGGTGCGCGTCGTCGGACACACGGTGCGTGCGGACCGCGAGACGTCGGCCGCCGACTTCCTCGCTCGCTCCTCGCAGTCGCGCGCCGCCGCGTTCGCCTCGCGCACCGACGAGCCGCTCGCCTCCCTCGCACAGCTCGCCGGCGCGTTCGAGCGGTCCCGGGCCGCAGTCGAGACACGGCCGGGGGTCGTGCTCGACTCGTGGGTCGTGTACACCCTCGTGGCGGACGAGGTCGAGTTCTTCCAAGGGGCCGCGAACCGCCAGCACGTGCGCGTGCGCTACGAGCGAGGTGACGACGTCTGGGAGCACGCGCTCACCTGGCCGTAGCCACTCGGTGCGCCGTGCCTAGAAGAGCGCGATCTTCCCCGGAGGCGGGCTGATCTCGTCGAGCTCGGCGAGGTCCGCCGCGGTGGGCAGCCACGGGGCGGCGGCCGCGTTCGCCGCGACCTGGGAGGGTCGCGTGGCCCCGGCGATGACGCTCGTCACGGGCTCCTGCGCGAGCAGCCACCCGATCGCGAGCGCCACCATGGTGATGTCCCGCGCGGCGCAGAACGCCTCGAGCCGCTCCACGGTCTCCCACGGTGCCCGCTCGAGCTCCCGCGGCTTGGAGTGCACGAGGCGCCCGTCGGCCGGCCGCGCGCCGCCGGAGTACTTGCCCGTGAGCAGCCCGTTCGCGAGCGGGAAGTAGGGCAGCACGCCGAGGCCGAACGCCCGGGCCGCGGGCAGCACCTCGAGCTCGGCACGCCGGTCGAGCAGGTTGAAGTGGTTCTGCGCGGAGACGAACCGCACCGGGTCCGCGCCCCCCGCCGAGGATCCGCGCAGCGCCGAGGACCCCCGCAGCGCTGCGACCTCGGCCTCTCCGAACTGCCACCCCGCGAAGTTCGAGTGCCCCACGTGGCGCACCTTGCCCTCGGCCACGAGCTCGTCGAGCGCGCCGAGGGTCTCCTCGATCGGGGTCACGCCGTCGGGCGTGTGGTACTGGTACAGGTCGATCCAGTCGGTGCCGAGCCGCCGCAGCGAACCCTCGACCGCCGCCCGCACGTACGCCCGCCCGCCGCGCGGTCCGAGCCCTGCGAGCGCTGGATCGCGCGTGTCCATCCCGAACTTCGTGCCGATCACCACGTCGGCCCGCCGCGCGCCGAGCGCCCGCCCGAGGAACTCCTCGCTCAGCCCGGGGTGCGCCCCGTAGTTGTCCGCGACGTCGAAGAACGTGACCCCCGCGTCGAGGGCGGCGTCGACCACGGCGAGCGAGCCCTCGAACGTCGAGCTCGGCGCGTTCGTGCGACCCAGGTTGTTGCAGCCGAGGCCGAGGGTGCTCACGGCGAGGTCGGAGGAGCCGAAGGTGCGCTGGGGCAGGGGAGTCATGGCACCCGAGCCTAGGCGAGGGGCGAGGGAGGTGGCCGACGACGGCGCCCCGGCACGCTCACCGCCTTCCACTAGGCTGACGGGCGTGCGCATCGCGAGATTCACCACCGGTTCCGACCCCCGCTACGCCCTCGTCGAGGGTGAGGCCGGCGCGGAGATCCTCCACGTCATCACGGGGGACCCGCTCTACACGCCCGTCGAGCTGACGGGCCGGCAGGTCCCGCTCGACGACGACGGCGTCCGGCTGCTCGCCCCCGTCATCCCGAGGTCCAAGATCGTGGGGGTGGGACGCAACTTCGCCGCCCACGCGAAGGAGCTCGGCAACGAACCGCCGTCGGCCCCCTTGCTGTTCCTCGTCCCGAACACGGCCGTCATCGGCCCGGACGACCCGATCGTGCTGCCGGACTGGACGCACGAGGTGTCCTACGAGGCCGAGCTCGCCGTCGTGATCGGCAAGGTCACGCGCAACGTCACCCCGGAGCGCGCGCTCGCGAACGTGTTCGGCTACACGGTCGCGAACGACGTCACGGCGCGCGACGCGCAGCGTGCGGAGCCGCAGTGGTTCCGCGCCAAGTCCTTCGACACGTCCAAGCCGCTCGGCCCGTGGATCGCCACGGACCTCGACCCCGCCGACCTCACGGTGCGCAGCGCCGTCAACGGCGAACGCCGCCAGGACGGCTCCACGCGCGACCTCATCTTCGACGTGCCGTTCCTCGTCTCGGCAATCTCCGAGGTCACGACGCTCCTGCCGGGCGACGTCATCCTCACCGGCACGCCCGAGGGTGTGGGGCTCGTCGAGCACGGCGACATCGTGGACGTCGAGGTCGAGGAGATCGGTGTGCTGCGCAACCCGGTGATCCGGCGGTCCTAGGCTGGGGTCATGACCTCTTCGCCCACCGGGGCCGGCGTGCGCGTGCGCTTCTGCCCTTCGCCCACCGGCCTGCCCCACGTCGGGATGATCCGCACCGCCCTGTTCAACTGGGCCTACGCCCGCCACACGGGTGGCACGTTCGTGTTCCGCATCGAGGACACCGATGCCGCGCGTGACTCCGAGGAGAGCTACCAGATGCTCCTCGACGCGATGCGCTGGCTCGGCCTCGACTGGGACGAGGGCGTCGAGGTCGGCGGCCCGCACGCGCCCTACCGGCAGTCCGAGCGCATGGGCACGTACGCCGACGTCGCCGCGAAGCTCCTCGAGGCGGGGTACGCCTACGAGTCGTTCAGCACGCCCGAGGAGGTCGAGGCGCGTCACCGTGCCGCTGGGCGCGACCCGAAGCTCGGCTACGACGGCTTCGACCGTGACCTCGCGCCCGAGCAGGTGACCACCTACCGCGCCGAGGGCCGCGAGCCCGTGCTGCGGATGCGCATGCCGGACGAGGACGTCGTCTTCACCGACCTCATCCGCGGCGAGCTGACCTTCCCCGCCGGCTCGATCCCCGACTACGTCATCGTGCGAGGCAACGGACAGCCGCTCTACACGCTCACCAACCCCGTCGACGACGCGATCAGCGGCATCACCCACGTGCTGCGTGGCGAGGACCTGCTCTCCTCGACGCCACGCCAGGTGGTGCTGTACCGCGCGCTGCTCGAGCTCGGGATCGGGAGCGTGCTGCCGCAGTTCGGGCACATGCCTTACGTGATGGGGGAGGGCAACCGCAAGCTCTCCAAGCGCGACCCGGAGTCCAACCTCTTCGCCTACCGCGACGCCGGCTACCTGCCCGAGGGCCTGCTCAACTACCTCGCGCTGCTCGGCTGGTCGATCGCCCCGGACCGCGACGTGTTCACGAGCGAGGAGATGATCGCGGCGTTCGACGTCGCCGACGTCAACCCGAACCCGGCGCGCTTCGACGCGAAGAAGGCCGAGGCGATCAACGCCGCGCACGTGCGCCTGCTCGGGGCGGACGACTTCCGCGACCGCACCGTGCCGTACCTGCACGCGGCCGGGTTCGTCGAGCACGACCAGTTCGCCGCGCTGCCCGCTGAGCAGCAGGCGGTGCTCGACGCCGGAGCCCCGCTCGTCCAGTCGCGCATCACGAAGCTCGGGGAGGCGCCCGGGATGCTGGGCTTCCTCCTCGTGCCCGACGACGCCCTCGTGGTCGAGGACGACACCCTCGCGGCCCTCGGGGACACCGCCCCGGCCGTGCTCGACGCCGCCGCCGCGGCGCTCGGCTCGGTGCCCGAGGACGACTTCGGCACCGACCGCGTGCACGAGGTGCTGCAGGCCGCCGTCGTCGACGCTCTCGAGCTCAAGCCGCGGTTCGCGTTCACGCCGCTGCGGGTTGCTCTGTCGGGACGCCGTGTCTCGCCGCCGCTCTTCGAGTCGATGGAGATCCTCGGCAAGGAGTCGACCCTCGCGCGGCTGCGGGCGCTGCGCGCTCGCGTGTGACGGGCGCGCTCGCGGGAGCCGTCGACGGTGTGCTGCTCGACATCGACGACACGCTCGTCGACACGCGCGGCGCGTTCACGGTCGCGTGGCGTGCCGCCGTCGGCCAGTACCTGCCGCACCTGGAACCAGGCGACCTGGACGCCGTCGTGCGCACCTGGCGCGAGGACGCCGGGGGCTACTACGCGGCCTACACGACCGGCCGCATGCCCTACGCCGAGCAGCGGCTGCGGCGCGTCAACGCGCTCCACCAGGTCTATGGCGGTCCAGCACTGACCGAGAGCGAGTTCGGGGCGTGGAACGACGTGTTCGAGTCGAGCTTCCGCGACGGCTGGGCGGCCTTCGCCGACGCCGCGGCCCTGGTCGGGGCGTTGCAGGCGGCCGGTGTACCCGTGGGGATCGTGACGAACGCCGAGTCGACCTACCAACGCCTCAAGCTCGAGCGCGTGGGGCTCGCGGCGCCGCCCGTGCTCGTCGGGATGGACACGCTGCGGGTCGGCAAGCCCGACGCGCGCGTCTTCCTCGCGGGCGCGGAGCAGCTCGGCACGAGCCCGGAGCGGACCGTGTACGTGGGCGACGAGCTGCACGTCGACGCGCTCGGTGCGGTGCGCTCGGGGCTGCGCGGGGTGTGGCTCGACCGACCCGGGACGCGAGGCCGGGTCATCACCGACGCCGAGATCGCCGACGCGCTCGCGGCCGGCGTGACCCGCATCGAGGGCCTCGACGAGCTCCTTGACGTGCTCGGCCTCCACTGAGCCCGCAGCGACTCTCTCCGGGCTCGAGGGCTAGACGCGGCGGGCCCGCCAGGACTCGGTGCGGTACGGCAGCACGAGGGTCTCGTTGCCGACGAGGTCGGGGTGGGTGGCGATGAGCTCGTCGATCGCGTCGAGCAGCTCGTCGCGCGTCTCGACGGGGAGCGTGAGCAGGTGGCTGCGTGAGGCGGCGAGGGTGCGCAGCTCGTTCGCCGGGATCGTCTGGTGCCACCGGAACGTCCGGTGCTCCAGGTCGGCGAAGTGGTCGTCGAGGATCGGTGGTCCGTGGTTGGGCTCGAGGCTGTCGCCGCGGTGGATGATCTCCGTGAACTGCTCGACCCAGTCCACCGTGTGGTCGCGCACGTTCCACACGACACCGAGGCGCCCACCGGGTCGGAGCACCCGGGCGATCTCGGGCAGGGCCGTCGCGGGGTCGAACCAGTGCCAGGCCTGGGCGACGACGACGCCGTCCCGGTCGCCGTCCGGCAGCGGGATCGCGTCCGCGGTACCGGGCAGTGCGCGCACCTCGGGCAGCGCGTCGGAGAGCTCGGCGCGCATGGCGTCCGAGGGCTCGACGGCGACCAGGTCGAGGCCGTTCAGCTTCACGAGGGTCTCGGTGAGCTTCCCGGTGCCGGCGGCGAGGTCGAGCACGCGCGCGCCGGGGCCCGGTGTGAGCCACTCGACGGCCTCGCGGGGGTAGCCGGGCCGTGCCTTGCGGTACTCGCGGGCGCCGTGCTGGAAGGACTTCGCGCGGTCTCGCGGGTCGGGTCCGGTAGGAACTGTCACGGCGCTAGGGTGCCACAGTGGTGCGTACGGTGCGGTAACCCGGCCCCGCCGGGGTTCGTCTTGCTGCTCGCGGCTCGTGTCTCGCGCGTGGTTGGACCTGCCCCATGCGCTCAGGTAGAGTCCTCCGGCGGTACGACCCTCGGCTGGAGCAGTGCGAAACCGGGAGTTATACCCCCATGGGGTATGGTGTAATTGGCAGCACGAGTGATTCTGGTTCACTTAGTCTAGGTTCGAGTCCTGGTACCCCAGCGCTGCGGTGTGAGTCTCCTCACGGGTCATCCGTCGAGGTGAAGCACGCCGCACACATGAGGTAGAGTTTCCGCGTTCGAATCCCTTCGGGGACGAGAACGCATCCTGGCCCCCATCGTCTAGCGGCCTAGGACGCCGCCCTCTCACGGCGGTAGCAGGGGTTCAAATCCCCTTGGGGGTACGAGCGAGGCCCGGTCACCACACGGTGACCGGGCCTTCGTCGTTGCCGGCGCAGCAGGTGCTGGAATCGCTCCTACTCGACGGTGCGGCGCAGGACCTCGGTGAGGCGGTTCGCGGCGGAGACGACGGCCGCGGCGTGCATGCGCCCGGGCTGGCGCGAGAGGCGCTCCACGGGACCCGAGATCGACACGGCGGCCACCACGCGGCCCGAGGGCCCGCGCACCGGCGCTGAGACGCTCGCCACACCCGGCTCGCGCTCGGAGACGGACTGCGCCCACCCGCGCCGGCGCACGCCGGACAGGATGGTCGCCGTGAACTTGGCACCCTGCAGCCCGCGGTGCAGGCGGTCCGGCTCCTCCCACGCGAGGAGCACCTGGGCCGCCGAGCCGGCGAGCATCGTGAGGGTCGAACCCACGGGGATCGAGTCGCGCAGACCCATGGGTCGTTCGGCGCCGGCGACACAGATGCGCTGCTCACCCTGCCTGCGGTAGAGCTGCGAGCTCTCCCCGGTGTGGTCGCGCAGCGCCGAGAGCACGGGGCCCGCGGCGGCGAGCAAGCGGTCCTCCCCGGCGGCCGTGGCGAGCTCGGCGAGGCGTGGCCCCAGCACGAACCGGCCCTGAAGATCGCGTGCCACGAGGCGGTGGTGCTCGAGTGCGACGGCAAGCCGGTGGGCCGTCGGACGGGCAAGATGGGTGGCAGCGACGAGCTGTGCGAGGGTCGCGGGACCCGACTCGAGAGCGCTGAGCACCGAAGTGGCCTTGTCGAGGACGCCGACTCCGCTAGAGTTGTCCATAGGTCGATATTGCCGTCTCGATGGATGAGACGCAAGTCCGACGACAACGAAAGTTCAGAACTTCGCACTTTCGGGCGAAGCGCGTGAAGGGAATGGGGCCGTTATGGCTGGCACGCTGGCGGAGAAGGTCTGGGGGGCGCACCTCGTGCGCCGCGGTGAGGACGGCGCACCCGACCTCCTCTTCATCGACCTCCACCTCGTTCACGAGGTCACGAGCCCGCAGGCGTTCGAGGGGCTGCGGCTCGCCGGGCGCCAGGTGCGCCGGCCGGACCTGACGATCGCGACGGAGGACCACAACACTCCGACGCTCGACATCGACCGCCCCATCGCGGACACCACGAGCCGCACGCAGATCCAGACGCTGCGCAACAACGCCAAGGAGTTCGGCGTCCGGCTGCACTCCCTCGGGGACGCGGACCAGGGGATCGTCCACGTCGTCGGCCCCCAGCTCGGCCTGACCCAGCCCGGCCTGACCGTCGTCTGCGGCGACTCCCACACCTCGACGCACGGCGCGTTCGGCGCCCTCGCCTTCGGTATCGGAACGAGCGAGGTCGAGCACGTGCTCGCGACCCAGACGCTCCCGCTCGCCCCGTTCAAGACGATGGCGATCACGGTCGACGGCGAGCTCAAGCCCGGCACGACGGCGAAGGACATCATCCTCGCGATCATCGCCAAGATCGGCACCGGCGGTGGCCAGGGCTACGTGCTCGAGTACCGCGGCGAGGCGATCCGCTCGCTGTCGATGGAAGCGCGCATGACGATCTGCAACATGTCGATCGAGGCGGGCGCGCGCGCCGGGATGATCGCCCCCGACGAGACGACCTTCGAGTACCTCAAGGGTCGCCCGCACGCCCCCGAGGGAACCGACTGGGACGCCGCCGTCGAGTACTGGTCCACGCTCAAGAGCGACGAGGACGCCGTGTTCGACGTCGAGGTCGTGCTCGATGCGAACGACCTGGAGCCCTTCGTCACGTGGGGCACCAACCCCGGCCAGGGCCTGCCGCTCTCCGCGACGGTCCCCGACCCCGTGGACATCCCCGACGAGAACGAGCGCTTCGCCGCCGAGCGGGCGCTCGAGTACATGGCGCTGACTCCCGGCACGCCGCTGCGCGAGATCGCCGTCGACACGGTGTTCATCGGCTCGTGCACCAACGGCCGCATCGAGGACCTGCGGGCCGTCGCGGAGATCATCGAGGGCAAGCACAAGGCGGACAGCCTGCGTGTGCTCGTCGTCCCCGGCTCGGCCCGCGTGCGTCTGCAGGCCGAGGCGGAGGGCCTCGACAAGGTGTTCCTCGACTTCGGTGCCGAGTGGCGCAATGCCGGCTGCTCGATGTGTCTGGGCATGAACCCCGACCAGCTCGCCCCGGGGGAGCGCAGCGCTTCGACGTCGAACCGCAACTTCGAGGGCCGCCAGGGCAAGGGCGGCCGCACGCACCTCGTCTCGCCGCTCGTCGCGGCGGCCACGGCGATCCGGGGGACGCTCTCCTCCGTCGCCGACCTCGCCGACGACGACGCCCGCGTCACCGAGCTGCAGCCCGCCTGAGACCCGAGGAGCCAGAGTCATGGAGAAGTTCACCACCCACACCGGCATCGGCGTCCCGCTGCGCCGCAGCAACGTCGACACCGACCAGATCATCCCCGCCGTCTACCTCAAGCGCGTCACCCGCACGGGCTTCGAGGACGCGCTCTTCGCGGCGTGGCGCGGCGACCCCGACTTCGTGCTCAACAAGGACGCCTACGCGGCCGGCTCGGTGCTCGTGGCCGGTCCCGACTTCGGCACGGGCTCCTCGCGCGAGCACGCCGTCTGGGCCCTCAAGGACTACGGCTTCCGCGTCGTCATCTCGACCCGCTTCGCGGACATCTTCCGCGGCAACTCCGGCAAGCAGGGGCTGCTCGCCGCCGTCGTGAGCCCCGAGGACATCGAGCTCATCTGGAAGGTCCTCGAGAACAACCCCGGCACGGAGGTGACCGTCGACCTCGGCGCGCGTACCGTGACGTGTGCGGACATCGTCGCGCCGTTCCAGGTGGACGACTACACGCGCTGGCGCCTCATGGAGGGCCTCGACGACATCGGCCTGACCCTCCAGCACGAGCCCGACATCACGGCCTTCGAGGCGCGGCGTGAGCCGTGGCGCCCCACGACGCTGCCCGCGAAGCACCTGCCGCCCGTCGAGATCAAGGCCGCCCGGCCCGTGGTCCCGCTCGGCTCGCCCGAGGTCCCCGTCAAGGGCTAGTCTCTCGGCGCTCCGTCACCGTGGTGACGGAGCGAGCTCGTCGCCACGCGTTGCCGGGGCGTGCCGTCGTGACGACCTGGTGCGCCCCGGCGACGGCTCGCTATGCTCGTGGCATGCGTTCGCTGCGGGAGCTCCTTACCTAGCCGCACCGGGCCCGTCTCCTCGGGCACACCCGGTGCGGCCGCCCCTCCCTGTGAGGGGCTTCTTCGTGCCCGGGACCAGGTCCCGACCAAGGAGCACACGATGGACGAACCGACGACCCAGCACAGCAGTCAGGCCGAGCGGCCTGCGCGCCGCGAGGTGGAAGCCAAGTGGCAGCAGACCTGGGAGCGCCTCGAGGTGTTCGGGGCCAAAGACGACGGAACGGCGGAGCGTCGCTACGTGCTCACGATGTTCCCCTACCCCTCCGGCGACCTGCACATGGGTCACGCCGAGGTCTTCGCGATCGAGGACGTGATCGCCAGGTACTGGCGGCTCCAGGGCTTCGACGTGATGAACCCGATCGGCTGGGACTCCTTCGGGCTGCCGGCGGAGAACGCCGCCATCCGCAGCGGGCAGAGCCCCGCGGCCTACACCGAGGCGAACATCGACCAGCAGGCCCGCACGGCCCGGCGCTACGGGGTCTCGTTCGACTGGTCCCGCCGGATCCACACCTCCGACCCGGAGTACTACCGCTGGAACCAGTGGCTGTTCCTGCGCATGGTCGAGCGAGGGCTGGCCTACCGTGCGCCGTCGTCGGTCAACTGGTGCCCCCGCGACCAGACGGTGCTCGCCAACGAGCAGGTGGTCGCGGGTCGGTGCGAGCGGTGCGGCGCGGAGGTGACGCGGCGCGAGCTCGTGCAGTGGTTCTTCCGGATCACCGACTACGCGGACCGCCTGCTCGATGACATGGCCGCGATCGAGGACGCCTGGCCGGACCGGGTGCTGACGATGCAACGTCACTGGATCGGCCGCTCGGCGGGCGTCACGGTGCGGTTCGACGTCGCCTCACCCGGGCAGGACGCAGCACACGGCGAGTCGACCGAGACGCTCGAGGTGTTCACCACGCGGCCCGATACGCTGCCGGGCGTCACCTTCCTCGCCGTCGCCCCGGAGTCCGCCGTCGCGACGAGGCTCTGCGCACCGAGCCAGGAGGCCGCGCTCGCGGCGTACCGCGAGACCGTCGCCTCGCTGAGCGAGATAGCCCGGAAGAGCACCGACCGGCCGAAGTCCGGGGTGTTTCTGGGTGTCAACGCCGTCCACCCGCAGACGGGGGCGTTGGTGCCGGTCTGGGCGGCGGACTACGTGCTCCCCGGGTACGGGACGGGCGTCGTCATGGGCGTGCCGTCCCGGGACGAACGTGACGCCGCGTTCGCGGCCGCGCACGGAGTCGCCGAAGGGGAGGTGCCCGAAGGCGCACCACCGCCCGACGACGCGATCGCGTGGCTGGAGAGCCACGAACGAGGAGAGCGCACCGTGTCGTACCGGTTGCGGGACTGGCTGGTCTCCCGGCAGCGGTACTGGGGCACGCCGATCCCCATCGTGCACTGCGCGGACTGCGGCGAGGTCCCGGTGCCCGACGCCGAGCTGCCCGTGGTGCTGCCCCAGCTCGGTGGCGACGAGCTGTTGCCGCGCGGCACCTCGCCGCTCGCCGCCGCGACCGCGTGGGTCAGCACCGCGTGTCCCAGCTGCGGTGGACCTGCCCGGCGCGACACGGACACGATGGACACGTTCGTCGACTCGTCCTGGTACTTCGTGCGGTACTGCTCGCCCGGGTTCACGGGCGGGCCGGTCGACCCGGAGGCCGCGCGGCGGTGGCTGCCGGCAGCGGTGTACGTCGGCGGCGCCGAGCACGCGATCCTGCACCTGCTGTACTCGCGGTTCATCACCAAGGTGCTCGCGGACCTCGGTGTGATCGGTGTCGAGGAGCCCTTCGCCACGCTCGTCAACCAGGGCCAGGTCATCAACGAGGGCAGGTCGATGAGCAAGTCGCTCGGCAACGGTGTCGACCTGGGTGAGCAGCTCGACCTGCACGGTGTGGATGCCGTACGGCTGGCCATCGTGTTCTCCGGGCCGCCCGAGGCCGATCTCGACTGGGCGGACGTCAACCCCGTCGCCATGCAGCGCTTCCTCGACCGCGCGCTGCGCATCGCCGACGACGTCGCCGCGGCGTCCGCGGTCTCGGACGGTCCGTCGTCCGACCCGGCCACGGACGCGAGCGAGCTGCGCCGTGTCACCCACCGCACGGTCCACGACGTGGGCACCCTGATCGACGACCGCCGCTTCAACGTCGCGGTCGCCCAGTTGATGGAGCTCGTGACGGCGACCCGCCGAGCGATCGACAGCGGGCCGGGTCCGGGCGACGCCCCGGTGCGCGAGGCGGCCGAGACCGTCGCCGTGGTGCTGAGCCTGTTCGCCCCCTACACCGCGGAGGAGATGTGGGAACGGCTGGGCCACGCGCCGTCCGTCGCGACGGCGCGCTGGCCCCAGGTGGACCCGGCGCTCGTCGCCGTCGAGGAGGAGGTCGCGATCGTGCAGGTGGACGGCAAGGTCCGTGAGCGGCTGAGCGTGCCGCGCGACGTCTCCGGAGAGGACTTGCTCGCCCTGGCCCTGGCCGCGCCCGGTGCCCGACGCGCCTTGGCGGGCCGTGGCGTGCTTCGGACCGTGGTGCGACCTCCACGCCTGGTCAACCTCGTCACGACCCCGGCCGGGTCCTCCGGGTAGTCAGCACACGGCCCGGGTGGTCACGACACCCTCGGTGGACCGGAGCGCACCCGGTCGAGCTGGAACTCAGGGGTAGCCGTCTCGGGCCGCCAGTACGCCTCGACGAACCAGGTGGCACCGGCCTCGGCGTACGCCCGGGCCAGCTCACCGGCGTCGTCGCGGTCTGCCGGCAGCTCGCCCTCGACGACGACGTCGAACACCTCGGGCAGCTCGGCCCCCTCGGACCGCAGCCGCTCCCGCTCGGTGCGCAGCCACGCGACGGCGTCAGCGACCTCGTCGGGTCGCAGCGTGCCCTCGCCGTCGGACCCCGCCCCGCGCTGCAGCATGACCCCGTCCCAGCGGGCCGCCCGGCGCATCGAGCGCGGTGCGGGCCACACCCCGACGGGCCAGACGGGGACGCGCGGGCGCTGCACGGGTCGGGGGACGAACTGCACGTCGGTGATGCCGTAGTACTCGCCGTCGTGCGCGAACACCTCGCCCGTCCAGGCCTTGGTGAGGAAGTCGAGGCTCTCGTCCATCGCCCGGGCGCGGTCCCGGACGGTCGTGAGGCCGCCGCGCACACCCGTGACCGCGGCGTCGTCGGGCACACCGATGCCCACCGGGAGCACGAGGCGACCTTGCGAGAGGTGCTCCACGGTGAGGACCTCGCGCGCGAGCTTCCACGGTTCGCGACGCGGCACCGCGAACACGATGGCGCCGAGCCGCACGCGGGAGGTCTGGGACGCCACGACGCCGAGGAGCGTGAACGGGTCCCACGTGTCCACCTGGGACAGCGGGGCACCGGCCCACTCCGAGACGCTCGTCAGGGAGATGCCGTCCCACGAGAAGAAGCCGTCCCAGCCGTGCTCCTCCGTCGCGCGGCCGATCTCGACCATCTGCGCCGCGCCGCCATAGCTGCCCACGAATCCGAATCGCATGCCGTCCACCCTAGGACGCACGACCGACAGTGAGTCGCGCGAGCGCCCCCCGCCCGGCGTGCGCGACGATGGGACCATGAGCGACCTCCTCTACGTCGACGGCGGCAACCCCCTGCACGGCGAGATCACCGTGCGCGGTGCCAAGAACTTCGTGTCCAAGGCCATGGTGGCCTCCCTCCTCGGGGAGACGCCGAGCGAGCTGCGCAACGTGCCGCAGATCCGCGACGTCGCCGTCGTCACGGGGCTGCTCGAGCTGCACGGCGTCGCCGTGGGGGCCGACGCCGCGGGAGGGACGCTCCGCCTGGACTCATCCGCCGTCGAGCAGGCGCACGTCGCGGACATCGACGCGCACGCCGGCTCGAGCCGCATCCCCATCCTGTTCTGCGGGCCGCTGCTGCACCGGCTCGGCGAGGCGTTCATCCCCGACCTCGGCGGTTGCCGCATCGGGGACCGGCCCATCAACTACCACCTCGACATCCTGCGCCAGTTCGGTGCCGTCGTGGACAAGCGCGCGGACGGCCTCGCCCTGCGCGCCCCGCGTGGCCTCCACGGCACGAAGATCACGCTGCCGTACCCGTCCGTCGGCGCGACCGAGCAGCTCCTGCTCACCGCCGTGCGCGCCGAGGGCATCACGGAGCTCTCCGGCGCCGCGATCGAGCCCGAGATCATGGACCTCATCAACGTGCTCCAGAAGATGGGCGCCATCATCTCCGTCGACACCGACAGGGTCATCCGCATCGAGGGTGTCGACCGGCTCACGGGTTTCACGCACACGGCGCTGCCCGACCGCATCGAGGCGGCGTCCTGGGCCTCGGCCGCCCTCGCGACGCGCGGCGACGTCTACGTGCGCGGCGCGCAGCAGCCCGAGATCACGGCGTTCCTCAACACGTTCCGCAAGGTGGGTGGCGGTTTCGAGATCGACGACGACGGCATCCGGTTCTTCCACCCCGGCGGCGACCTCAAGCCCATCGTGCTCGAGACGGACGTCCACCCCGGCTTCATGACGGACTGGCAGCAGCCGCTCGTCGTCGCGCTCACGCAGGCCAAGGGACTGTCGATCGTGCACGAGACCGTGTACGAGAACCGCTTCGGCTTCACCGAGGCGCTGCGGGGGATGGGCGCCACGATCCAGGTCTACAAGGAGTGCCTCGGTGGGCGCCCGTGCCGGTTCGGGCAGCGCAACTTCTACCACTCGGCCGTCGTGTCCGGCCCCACGCCGCTCGCCGCGGCGGACGTCGAGGTGCCGGACCTGCGCGGGGGCTTCAGCTACCTCATCGCCGCGCTCGCGGCGAAGGGACGCTCGGCGGTGCGCGGCATCGGCATCATCGACCGCGGCTACGAGCACTTCGCGGACAAGCTCACGTCGCTCGGCGCCGAGTTCGAGCGGGGATGAGGACGACGACGGCGCACCCCGGGGTCGGCCCGCTCACGATGCCCGGCCGCTAGGATCGATTCCCGTGTCCCACCCCGCCCGCGCGAATCGCGCCTACCGCATCATCGCGAACATCATCCGACCGGTGCTCTTCGCGGTGACCCGTCGTGCCTGGTCAGGAACGGAGCACCTGCCCCGGGACCACGGCTTCATCGCGGCGGCCAACCACATGTCGTACGTCGACCCGCTCACGACGGCGCACTACCTGTACGACAACGGCTTCGCGCCCCGCATCCTCGCCAAGGCGCCGCTGTTCAAGGTGTTCTTCGTGGGCTCCGTGCTGCGGGCCTCGGGCCAGATCCCCGTGTACCGGAACACCTCGCGCGCCGGGGAGTCCCTCGACGCCGCGCTCGACGCGCTTCGCGACGGGGAGTGCGTCGCGGTCTTCCCCGAGGGCACGCTCACCCGTGACCCGGACCTGTGGCCCATGGTCGGCAAGACCGGTGTCGCGCGGCTCGCGCTGCAGAGCAGGGCACCCGTCATCCCGATCGCCCAGTGGGGCGCCGACGCCCTCATGCCGCGCTACGGCAAGCTGCCACGACCCTTCCCCCGCAAGCTCCAGACCGTGGTGGCCGGGCCGCCGGTCGACCTCGATGACCTGTACGGCAAGCCGCTCGACGCCGTCGTGCTGCGCGAGGCGACCGAGCGCGTCATGGGTGCGATCACCGCCCTCCTCGCGGAGGTCCGGGGCGAGCAGCCGCCCGCCCACCGCTTCGACTCGCGCCGCTCGCCGGACATCGCGAAGGAGATCGGCGGCGACCACGCGACGAAGCCGGAGCTGCCATGAGCGAGCCGGGCACGCTGCGCACCGCCGTCCTGGGCTCCGGGGCGTGGGGCACCACGTTCGCGGCGGTGCTCGCCGACGCCGGCCACGAGGTCGTGCTGTGGGGCCGCAGCGAGAAGGTCTGCGCCCAGATCGAGCGCGAGCACCGCAACTCCGCCTACCTGCCGGGAGTCAACCTCCCCGAGCAGGTCCGAGCGACCACGGACGCCGCCGCGGCCCTGCGGGGGGCGGACCTCGTGTTCGTCGCGGTCCCGTCCCAGCGCGCCCGCGAGACGCTCACCCCCTTCGCGGAGCTGCTCGAGCCGCACGCCGTCGTCGTCTCGCTCATGAAGGGCGTCGAGCTCGAGACCGACCGCCGGATGAGTCAGGTGCTCGCCGAGTCCCTGAATCTGCCGGACGAGCGCATCGCCGTGGTCTCCGGCCCCAACCTCGCGCGCGAGATCGCCGTGCACCAACCCACGGCCACCGTCGTCGCCTCGACGTCCATCGCCGCAGCGGAGCTCGTCGCGCGTGCGTGCGCCAACCCGTACTTCCGGCCCTACACGAACTCCGACGTCACGGGTGTCGAGCTGTGCGGCGCCGTGAAGAACGTCATCGCGCTCGCGGTCGGCATCTCGCAGGGCCGCGGCCTCGGCTACAACACGATGGCCACGGTCATCACGCGCGGCCTCGCGGAGATCACCCGCCTGGGACTCGCCCTCGGGGCCGACGCCGGCACGTTCCCGGGACTCGCCGGGATGGGGGACCTCGTGGCCACGTGCGCCTCACCCCTCTCGCGCAACCACACGCTCGGCGTGCACATCGGCCGCGGGCTCACGCTCGAGGAGGCGACCGCGGCCACGGGCGGCACGGCGGAGGGCGTCAAGTCCGCCCAGTCCGTGCGCGAGCTCGCCGCGTCGGTGGGTGTGGAGATGCCCATCACAGACGCCGTCTATGAGGTGCTCGCAGGGCTCATCGCCGTCGAGGATCTCGCCCCGCGCCTGCTCGCCCGCCCCCGCAAGGACGAGCGCCGCTAACCCCCGCCCCGCGGTCCTCGCCCGCCCGCGCAGCCCCCCACCGCGGCCAGTTCCCGGCCCCGCAGATGATGTTGAACGATTGCGTGCGTCACACGCACGCAATCGTTCAGCGCGATGCTGGCGGGGTTGCGGGAGAGTAGGAGCGCGGTGTCCGACGGCGGTCAGAGCCCGACGGCGGTCAGTGGCCGACGGCGACCACCACCGCCATCGCGACGAGGATCACCCCGCTGAGCCCGCCGATGCCGCGCCGCACACCCGCCCGCGCGAGCCACGGGCCCAGCCGGCTGATCGCCACGAGCATCGCGACGTACCACGCGAGCGCGATCACCCAGAAGATCGTCGCGAGCACCACGTTGCCGAGCACCGGGCTGAGACCCGGGATCGTGAACTGAGGGAAGAACGCGACGAGGAACGCACCGAGCTTCGCGTTGAGCAGGTTCGTGAAGAGCCCCTGCCGCGCCCACGGCCACCACGACTCGCCGCCGACGTGGGCTTCGGCATCACCGCCGGAACCCGTCGCGCCATCGGCGTGCGGCGGCACGGTCCGCCGGGGTCCGCCGTCGTCGGCCCCATCCTGACCACCGGACGCCCCGCCGCCGAACACGGGCACCCGCACGTCGCGCGTGCGCCACCAGTCGACGAGCGAGCGCACCCCGAGGTAGGCGAGGTAGGCGGCACCGAGGTAGCGCAGCGAGTCGTACACGGCCTCGCTCGAGCGGACGAGCGCGGCGAGACCGGCGACGACGGCGGCCATCCACGCGAGCCCGCCCACAAGGATGCCCACCGTGGTCCACGCCGCGGCCCGGCGCCCGCCCGCCGCCGCGTTGCGCAGCACGAGGAGCGTGTCCGGGCCGGGCGAGATGACGATGACGAGGGTCGCGCCGACGAACGCGAGCAGGACCTGGGTCACGCGTGGGCGGCGCGCAGCGCCTGGTCGAGGTCCTCCCACAGGTCCTCGACGGACTCGATCCCCACGCTCAGGCGGACGAGGTCCTCGGGCACGGTGAGCGACTCCGTGGCGAACCGGCGCCGGCGCTCCAGGGTCGACTCGACGCCGCCGAGGCTCGTCGCGGGCACCCACAGCCGCACGGCGCGGGTCACGGCGTCCGCCGCCGCGAGACCCCCGCGGGGCCGGATGCCCAGGAGCGAGCCGAAGCCCGACATCTGGGCGGCCGCGTGCGCGTGGCCCGGGTCGCCCGGGAGCCCGGGGAAGCGGACCTCGACGACGTCGGGGTGCTCCGCGAGACGGGCCGCGAGCTCGAGGGCGTTGGCCTGCGAGCGCTCGACGCGCAGGGCGAGCGTGCGCAGCCCGCGGAGCGCGAGCCACGCCTCGAGCGGGCCGGCGATGTTGCCGTGGAGCGTGCGGTAGGCGTGCATGCGCTCGCGCAGCCCGGCCGTGCGGCACGCGAGGGCGCCGAGCACGACGTCGCTGTGGCCCGCGAGCGCCTTCGTGACGGAGTGCACCACGATGTCCGCGCCGTGCTCGAGGGGGCGTTGCGCGAGCGGTGTCGCGAACGTGTTGTCGACGCCCACGAGGGTGCCGCTCGCGTGGGCCGCCGCGACGAGCGCGGGCAGGTCCGCGACCTCGAGCATCGGGTTCGTGGGCGACTCGACCCACAGCAGGTCGGCACCGGTGCCGAGCGCGGCCTCGACGGCCGGGGTGTCGTCGATGTCGACGAGCACGACGTCGACGCCGTACCGCTCGCCGAGGTCGTGGGCGAAGGCGAGAGCCACCTGGTAGGCGTGCCGGGCGATCACGAGCCGCCCGCCCGCGGGCACGACGCTCATCGCCGCGGCGATCGCCGCCATGCCGGAGGAGAACAGCAGCGCCGCGCCGTCGGCCTTCTCGAGCGCGCCGAGCACCTCCTCGAAGGGGTGCCACGTCTCGTTGTCGATCCGGGCGTAGAGCGGCTCGCCGGGGGCCGGCACACCCGTGGAGACATACGTCGAGGTGAACGTCACGGGCGGGTTGACCGGGTTCCCCTGCACGCGGTCCGGCCGCCCGGCCGCGACGACGAACGTGGCGGGGTCCAGGTTCTCATCGTGCACGTGCGAAGACTAGCGCCCGGCACGCCCGTCGCGACGGCCCGTCCCAGGTAGGGTTTCGGGCGATGAACGCGCAACCGCACCGGCCCCGCGTCCTTGTCCTCTTCGGGGGCGTCTCGGGCGAACACTCCATCTCCTGCGTGACCGCCGGCGGTGTGCTGCGCGCCCTGGACCGGGAGCGCTACGACGTGCTCGCGGTCGGCATCACCCGCACCGGGCGCTGGGTGGAGGTCTCCGACGACCCCGACCGGTGGGCGATCGTCGACGGCGTGCTGCCCGAGGTCGAGGACATCGCGGGCCGCGTCATCCTGCCGCAGGCGGGCGACCCGGCGATCGCGCGCGTCATCCCGGAGACGGCCGGCGGTGGCGGGTCCGAGGGCGCAGTGTCCGACGGCGGGGCACCGGGCACCGACGTGTCCGGCAAGGACGTGTCCGACGGCGGCGCGCTGGCACCCCAGTCCCTCGGCGGGGAGCTGCGCGAGCTGGGACGCATCGACGTCGTCGTCCCGCTGCTGCACGGCCCCTACGGCGAGGACGGCACCCTGCAGGGCATGCTCGAGCTCGCCGGCGTGCGCTACGTCGGTGCGGGCGTGCTCGCGAGCGCGGTGAGCATGGACAAGCAGTTCATGAAGCTCGTGCTTGCCGGCCAGGGCATCCCCGTGGGCCCCTACACCGTCATCCCGCCGGGGGAGTGGGAGCGGCACAGCGCCACGTGGGTCGAGACGGTCGCGAAGCTGGGGCTGCCCGTCTTCGTCAAGCCGGCCCGCGCGGGCTCGAGCCTCGGCATCACGCGCGTCACGACGCTCGACGACCTCGGTGCCGCGATCGACACCGCGCGCGAGCACGACCCGAAGGTCATCGTCGAGGCGGCGATCGACGGACGGGAGATCGAGTGCGCGGTGCTCGGTGGGCGCCACGGCGAGCTGCCGCGGGTCTCGCTGCCGGGTGAGATCCGGGTGCACGGCGGCGGCCACACGTTCTACGACTTCGAGGCGAAGTACCTCGATGAGGGCAACGTCGACCTCATCTGCCCCGCCGACCTGCCCGAGGTCGTCATCGACCGCGTGCAGGACCTCGCGCGGCGCACGTTCGAGGCCGTCGGGTGCGAGGGCCTCGCCCGGGTCGACGTCTTCGTCACCGACGAGGGCGACGTCATCGTCAACGAGATCAACACGATGCCGGGCTTCACGCCCATCTCGATGTACCCGCGGATGTGGGAGCGTTCGGGCATCGACTACCCGCACCTCGTCCACGAGCTCATCCAGCTCGCCCTGGAACGACCCACGGGCCTGCGCTGACTGGCTCGGGTCAGAAGTCGGTCAGGCCGATGCAGGCGCGGGTCGCGGGGACCTGCGAGACGGCCGGGCCCAGGTCGAGCAGGAACGACGTCGAGCGCTGGGCTGCCACCGCGGCGGGCACGAACACCTCGACGGCCGGGTGGCGGCCGTACGTCGTGAAGGTCCAGCCCGACTCGTCCTCGACCGAGACCCAGTCGACGGCGTGACCGCGCAGGTCGTCCGCCGTCGTGCACGTCTCCGTGGTCGGAGCGGGGATCGGCACGCCGCAGCGCAGCGTGACGGCGTCGCGCGGGTCGCCCCACGCGCGCGTGGCCTGGGAGGACGTGGTGTGCCGTGGCTGACCGTCGAGCACCTCGGGGAGCGCGAGGACGATGCGGGCGCAGTCCGGGTGGTGCGCCTCGGGGGCCACCGGCACGGACACGACGGGACCCGCGCAGCTGGCGAGCGTGAGGGCTGCCGCGAGGGCCAGCGGCAGAGCGCCGGGGCGGAAGGACGGGCGGAGCGTGACCACCCCCGCACCGTATCCCGGACTAGTCTCGCGGGGTGAGCGAGACCGAGCACGTGGCCCATACGGAGCCCGTCGCCCAGACCGAGCGGGTGGCCGACGTCGGCGAGGACGCCCTCCTGTCCCGCGTCTTTCCGCTCCTGCCTGCCGGCACGGCCACGCTGCTCGGCCCGGGCGACGACGCCGCTGTGCTCGCCGCGCCGGACGGACGCGTGGTCGTGTCGACCGACGTCCTCGTGGAGGGCCGTCACTTCCGCCGAGGTTGGGGCACCGGGGCCGATCTCGGCTGGCGTGCGGCCGCCCAGAACCTCGCAGACGTTGCGGCGATGGGGGCGCGGCCCACGGCGATCGTCGTCGGCCTCGTTCTCCCGGGCGACGTCGAGGTCGACTGGGTGCTCGATCTCGCCCGGGGCCTCGCTGCCGCATGCTCCCCGCACGGCGTCGGCGTCGTGGGCGGCGACCTGGCGGGCGGTGACGCGGTGGTCGTGGCCGTCACGGTCCACGGTGACCTGCAGGGACGCGAACCCGTCCGCCGCGACGGCGCCCGGCCGGGGGACGTGCTCGCCCTCGCGGGAACGCTCGGGCGCGCTGCGGCGGGGCTCGCACTGCTCACGGCCGATGGCGGCGTCGGTGGGCGCAGCACCGAGGGACGGGGGTTCGACGACGGCAACGAGGCCGACGACGGCGCCCACCGGACCGCCGTCGACCACGCGGAGCTCGTCGCCTCCTACCTGCGGCCCACGCCACCGCTCGAGCTCGGACCGGTCGCGGCCGGGGCGGGTGCACGCGCCATGATCGACGTCTCCGACGGACTGCTGCGCGACGCCGGCCGGGTCGCCCGGGCCTCCGGTGTGCGGATCGACATCAGCACCGAGGCGCTCGAGCCGCACACCGCACCGCTCGCCGCGGCCGCACGCGCGCTCGGGACCGACCCGCTCACGTGGGTGCTCACGGGTGGCGAGGACCACGGTCTGCTCGCGACCTTCCCCGAGGGCGCGGTGCCACCGGGTTTCGTCGTCGTCGGCCGCGTGCTCGACGCAGCGGGGGATCCGCGGGTGCTCGTCGACGGCCGCGAGCCCACCGGCTCACCCGGCTACGACCACTTCGGCGGGGAGTCCTAGCGACTGCTACACATCAGCCGCGGCGGTAGCGGACCTCGAGGAGCTGGGAGCCGCCGAAGGACTCCATCCGCTCGGTCCCGTCCGGCGCGAAGCCGTGGCGGCGGTAGAAGTGGCGCGCGCGCTCGTTGTCGGCGAGCACCCACAGCGTGATGGGGTCGTTCGCCTCGGGCTCGGCGAGCAACGTGCGCATCAGCTCGCGCGCGACACCGCGCCCCCACGCGGAGGGCAGGAGGTAGATCGAGTAGATCTCGGAGGTGCGGCGATCGGCGTCCTCGTCGCGACTCGGGCCGAACGAGCCGAAGCCCACGACGTCGGAGTCGACCTCGGCGAGCCACGTCCGCAGGCTCTCGCGGGGGCCACGCTCGAGGAGGTCGCGCCACTGTTCCTCGCGGCGGGCGACGTCGAGGTTGTCGAGCACATCGTCGGGGACGATGCCCGCGTACGCCTCTTGCCAGGAGGCGATATGGACCCGGGCGATCTGCGGGGCGTCCGCGATCTGCGCTTGCCGGATGATCACGTCGCCCTGGGTATCGGCCATGACAGCCACCATGCCAAATCTTCGCCCGGGGCGCAGCCGCTCGGGCAGGTCAGTCTTTCGCGGAGTGCGAAAGGCGACGTCAGACGGCGCGCTGGACCTTGCCGGCCTTGAGGCACGAGGTGCACACGTTGAGGCGCTTGGGCGTCCCGGCCACCACGGCGCGCACGCGCTGGATGTTGGGGTTGAAGCGCCGCTTCGTGCGGATGTGGGAGTGCGAGATGGTGTGCCCGAAGCCGGGACCCTTGCCGCAGATCTCGCAGTTCGCAGCCACGTCAACTCTCCTGGTACTTGGCACGCCGCGGGGCGGCGCTGTCATCGTCTGGGGTGTGCCGCGGGCCTTCATGTCCGCGCGGCGGTGCTCGGCGCGTGCCGGGCAACCTGGACAGACTAGCCGATCGGATGCCCCGTGCCCAAATGCGAGCCCGGTTGTCACCCGCGTGGGGCAGGCTAGGAATCCTACGACGTCTGGACGGGAGGGTGTGTGGAGCGCTTCGACGGCGCCGCCGCGACGCGGTGGGCACGGCTCGCCGCGGCACGCCTCGACGAGCAGCACGCCTGGATCAACTCCATCAACGTCTTCCCCGTCGCGGACTCCGACACGGGGACGAACTCGCTCCTGACTGTCTCGGGCGGGCTCGATGCGGTGGCCGGGCTCGACGCCGGGCGCGGGGTCGCCGAGGTGCTCACCGCCTTCGCGCGCGGGGCGCTCGTCTCCGCCCGCGGCAACTCCGGGGTCATCATCAGCCAGTTCGTGGGCGGCATGGCCGAGTTCCTCGCGGAGTCCGCGCCCGATGACGTAGGCCCGGGCAAGCTCTCGCGCGCCCTGCGGGCGGGGCACCTGGCCGCTCGCGGGGCGGTGGCCGTCCCCGTGCGCGGCACCGTGCTGTCCGCGACCAAGAGCTCCTCCAAGCACGCCCGCCGCGCCGCCAAGGGCGGCGGAGAGCTCGCGGACGTGTGCCAGGCGGCTCTCGACGCCGCCCGCGAGGAGACCCGGCGCAGTCCCGAGAAGCTGCCGGTCCTGGCGGAGGCCGGCGTCGTCGACGCGGGCGCGAGCGTCCTCGTCGTCCTGCTCGAGGCCCTCGTCGAGGCCGTCACGGGCGAACGCCCGGCCCGCTCCGGCGCCCTCGCCGGAGGGCTCGTCGCACCCGAGCGCACGGAGATCGCCGCACCGGACCTCGCGTGCGCACCGCAAGCGGGGGCCGACGGCGAGTTCGAGCTCATGTTCCTGCTCCACGCGGCGGGGGACCACGGGCCCCGGCTACGTGCTGCGCTCGGGCGGTTCGGCGAGTCGGTCGCCGTCGTCGGCGCCGGCGGGGTGTGGCAGGCCCACGTGCACACGGACTCCCCGTCCTTGGCCCTCGCGGCGGCGGAGCTCGGTCCGCAGCGCCAGATCGTGGTGCGCCACCTCGCCCTGCACGCGGGGGACGCGGTACCGGGAGGGCTCGGCGTCGTCGCCGCGGTGGCCGAACCGGGGCTCCTCACCCAGGTGGCCCGCACGGGTGCCGTGGTTCACGTCCCGTCGAGCCCGCCCGTCACGCCCGCCGAGCTCGCCCGGGCCGTCACGGACACCGGAGCGGACCGCGTCGTCGTCATCGCCGACGACCCCGGGACGCTCGCCGCCGCGCACCGCCTCGCCGCTCAGGACCCACGCGTCGGCGTGCTCGAGCTGCGCGACGGGCTCCATGCCGTGCTCACGCTCGGGGCTCTCGTCGCGGGTGACTTCGCGGGACCGGCCGAGGCCGAGCGTGCCCTGCGCGTGGCTGCGGCGGCCGCCCGGACCGAGATCTTCGGGGGCACAGGCGCTGCGGTCGGGGGCGCAGGCTCTGCGGTCGACGGCGGTCGTCTCGGCGCTGGGGGATCGGCCGACGACGGCGCACCCGACGCGCTCCCGGCCGACGCGGTCGCGCGCGTGCGGACCGTCGCGGCGACCGACGCCGAGCTCGTCGCGGTGCTCCACGGGTCCCTCGTCGCCTCGGGGCTCCTGGCCGAGCTCGAGGCGGCGGCGCTCACGGCCGGGGCGGGAGAGTTCCTCGCGCTCGAGTCGGGTCGTGACGACGCCGTGCTCGTGGTGGGGGTCGCGTGAGTGACGTGGGTCCCGACCCGCGCTCCGTCGAGCTCGGTCGCCGTGTGGGTCCGGCGTCGGCCAAGGCGCTCGCGACGCTCGACATCCACACGGTGCACGACCTGCTGCGCCACTACCCGCGTCGCTACGCCGAGCCGGGTCGCCTCACGCAGCTCGAGGGCCTGCGGATCGGCGAGCACGTCACGGTGCTCGCCCGCATCGAGTCCACGACAGTGCGCTCCACGCGAGCTGGCGCTTTCATCGTCAACGCCGTCATCACCGACGGGCGGCGTCACCTCGACCTGACGTTCTTCACGCCCAAGGGCGGGCGCGGCAAGAACCTTGCGCGCTGGTTCGAGGAGCGGTTCGCGCCGGGCCGCTCCGGCCTCTTCCAGGGCACGGTCAACCGCTACCGCGACCGCTTGCAGCTGGCCCACCCGGACGCGAAGTTCTTCGGCGAGGACATCGACGAGGTTGCCAACACGCTCGAGGAGGCGGCCCGCCCCATCCCGATCTACGCCGCGAGCGCCAAGGCCCCGAGCTGGCGGATCCAGAAGGCGATCGACACGGTGCTCTCCAGCGCGAGCGAGGACGAGCTCCTCGAGCCGCTGCCCGACGACGTGCGGGAGCGCCACGGCCTGCTGGGCGTCCTCGACGCGCTGCGGCAGATCCACCAGCCGCGGTCCATGTCCCAGGTGGAGGTGGCCACCTATCGCTTCCGCTTCGAGGAGGCGTTCGTGCTGCAGGCGGCCCTCGTCCGCCGTCGCGCGATCGCCTTCGAGTGGCAGGCCACGCCACGCCCCGAGCGCGAGGACGGGCTGCTCGCGGCGTTCGACGCAGCGCTGCCGTTCACGCTCACGGCGGGACAGCACGTCGTGGGCGAGGAGATCAAGGCGGACCTTGCGCGCTCGCGGCCCATGCAACGTCTGCTGCAGGGCGAGGTGGGCTCCGGCAAGACGGTGGTCGCCGTGCGGGCCATGGCGCAGGTGGTCGACGCCGGGGCGCAGGCGGTGATCCTCGCGCCCACGGAGGTGCTCGCCGCCCAGCACCTGCGCTCCCTCGAGGCGCTCCTCGGCCCGCTCGCCCGCGGGGGCGAGCTCGGCGCGCCGGAGCACGCGACGCGCGTGGTGCTCCTCACCGGCTCCCAGGGTGCAGCCGCCCGGCGCGAGGCGCTCGCCGCGATGGCCGACGGCTCGGCGGGCATCGTCGTCGGGACGCACGCCCTGCTCTCGGAGTCCGCTGAGTTCGCCGACCTCGGGCTCGTGGTTGTCGACGAGCAGCACCGGTTCGGCGTCGAGCAGCGCGACGCCCTGCGCTCGCGGGCCGAGCGAGTGCCCCACCTGCTCGTCATGACGGCGACCCCCATCCCGCGCACGGTCGCGATGACGGTGTTCGGCGACCTCGCGATCTCGACGCTCGCCGAGCTGCCGGCGGGCCGAGCCGACGTCGTGACGCACGTCGTGCCCGCCGACAACGAGGTGTGGCTCGCGCGCACGTGGCAGCGCGTCGCCGAGGAGGTGCGCGGCGGCGGCAGGGCGTACGTCGTGTGTGCGCGCATCGAGGGCGACGGACCCGGTGGGGACGACGGCGTGCCCGACGTCACCCTCGACGACGGCGAGCTCGCCTTCGCAGCTCCGCGACCCCCGTTGCGGGCCGTCCACGACGTCGCCTCAGAGCTCCGGGCGATGCCGGGCTTCCCCGAGGTCGAGGTGCTGCACGGTCGACTCTCCGCCGCGGAGAAGGACCGGGCCATGGCCCGCTTCGCGTCGGGGGAGGCCCCGGTGCTCGTGGCCACGACCGTCGTCGAGGTCGGGGTCGACGTCGCGGAGGCCACCGCGATGGTGGTGCTCGACGCCGATCGCTTCGGCATCTCCCAGCTGCACCAGCTGCGCGGCCGCATCGGCCGCGGGGAGCGCCCCGGGGTGTGCCTGCTCGTCTCCCACGCGCCGCAGGACAGCGACGCGGCGGCGCGCCTCGAGGCGCTCGCGAGCACCCGCGACGGCTTCGAGCTCGCCAACACCGACCTCGAGCTGCGCCGTGAGGGCGACGTGCTCGGCGCCGCGCAGTCCGGCGCCCGCTCCTCGTTGCGGCTGCTGCGGGTCACGCGGGACGTCGAGATCCTCGTCAAGGCGCGCGACGAGGCGGAGCGCGTCGTGTCGACGGGTCCCGCGCTCGCGGAGTTCGGTGACCTGCGCCACGCGATCGACGCCCTCACCCCGAGCCGGGAGCAGTACCTCGAACGGACGTAGCTCGCGAGCGGATACCCTGGCGCCGTGACTCGGATCGTGGCAGGCAGTGCAGGTGGGCGGACCCTTCAGGTGCCGGGCGCGGGGACGCGCCCGACGAGCGACCGGGTGCGCGAGGCTCTCTTCTCGCGGCTCGAGCACCAGGGGATCGTCGTCGGCGCCAACGTCCTCGACCTCTACGCCGGGTCCGGCGCCGTCGGCCTCGAGGCCGCGAGCCGCGGTGCGGAGCGGGTCACGCTCGTCGAGTCGAGCAAGGACGCCGTCGAGGTGTGCCGGCGCAACGCCGCGAACCTCGGGTTCGCCGAGCAGGTCGACGTCGTCGCCGCCAAGGCCGAGCGCTTCGTGCAGGCCATCTCGCCCGAGCCCTGGGATCTCGTGCTCCTCGACCCGCCCTACGACCTGGAGGACGGCGAGCTCGCCGCGGTGCTCGCCGGTGTCGTGCCCTCGCTCGCCCCGCAGGCCGTCGTCGTGGTCGAACGGTCCGCGCGCAGCCCGGAGCCTGCGTGGCCCGCGGGGCTCGTCGAGCTCGGCGGCCGCACGTACGGGGACACCGCCGTGTGGTTCGCGCGCACCCGACTCCCCGCCGACGACTGACCTCGTCGAGGACCGCCCCTCGGGACGCGGTGAACGCTGCGCGGGTACGGTGGGTGCCATGACGACCGCCGTGTGCCCGGGCTCCTTCGACCCCGTGACCCTCGGCCACCTCGACGTCGTGCGCCGCGCGCGCTCCTTGTTCGACCGGGTGGTCGTGGGCGTCGCGCAGAACGCCGGCAAGTCCCCGCTGCTCGACCTCGACGAGCGCGTGCGCCTCGCGAGTGCGGCGCTCGCGGACATCGACGGGGTGGAGGTCGCCGTCGTCCCCGGCCTGCTCGTGGACTTCTGTCGTGACGTCGGCGCCGCGGCGATCGTCAAGGGCCTGCGCGGCGGGGCGGACTACGACGCCGAGGTCCCCATGGCGCTCATGAACCGTCACCTCACGGGGGTCGAGACCGTCTTCGTGACGGGCGACCCGGCCCTCGCCCACATCGCGTCCTCGCTCGTCAAGGACGTCGCCCGCCACGGCGGGGACGTGCGGGACCTCGTGCCGGAGGGCGTGGTCGATGCCCTCGCCTCGGCTCTGCGGGGGCGCGCATGAGCGAGTTCCCGAGGGACGACTCGGACACGGGCGCCGACAGGCCGACGGCGGGGGAACCCGGCGCCGGCGCCACGGCGGCCGGTGGGCCGTCGTCGGACAACCCTGCCCCCGACGCTCACGGGCTGACGGGCATCCTCGACGCCCTCGCCGAGGCAGTCTCGCGTGCCCGGGCGATGCCGATGTCGGCCTCCGTCCTCGTCTCGCGCGCCGAGCTGCTCGACCTCGTCGCCCAGGCGAGGGAGGTGCTGCCGACCCAGCTGCTCGAGGCCGACGACGTGCTCGCCTCCGCGGACGCCCAACGGGCCGAGGCCGCCGCGCGGGCCGAGCAGGTGCTCACCGACGCGCGACGGCGGGCCGAGGAGCTCGTCTCGCAGGAGCAGGTCGTGCACGCGGCGCGCGAGGAGGCCGAGCGGATCCTCGACGAGGCACGCACGGATGCGGAGCGCATGCGGCGCGAGGCCGACGACTACTGTGACCGCCGGCTCGGGGACTTCGAGATCGACCTCGGGCGCGTGCTCGCCCAGGTGCAGGCGGGCCGCGCGAAGCTCGCCGAACGCCTCGACGGCTAGGTTTGGGACTGCGGGCGGCCATGGCGTAAGATCGCAGGCTGGTCCAGTCGATCTGGCACGGGCCGTCGTCCCCCTAGTAGTGAAGCGAAGCCGTGGAGCGCCACAGTCCCCTCGACCCTCGGTCGCCGTTCGTGCTCGATACCCATGAGCTCGGTCGCCGTCCAGGTTCGATGCGGAGCTCGAGCACCACGGTCCCCGCCCCGGAGGACCTCGGTACCGCCGTGATCGGCTTCCCCGAAGGGACCGAGCTCGAGCTGGATGTCCGGCTCGAGGCGGTCATGGAGGGGGTGCTCGTGTCCGGAACCGTGAGTGGCCGGGCGGTCGGGGAGTGCGTGCGCTGCCTGGACGAGGTCCTCGAGGATGTCGAGGTCCCGTTCACGGAGCTGTTCGCCTACCCCGAGCGCGCCGAGGTCGCCCGCGAGGACGGTGCGGAGGAGGACGACGTGCGCGAGCTCGACGGCGACCTGATCGACCTCGAGCCCGTACTGCGCGACACGGTGGTGCCTGCGCTACCGTTTGGACCGTTGTGCCAGCCGGACTGTCCGGGTCTGTGCTCCGAGTGCGGAGCGCGGCTCGCGGACGACCCGGACCACGCGCACGAGAACTACGACCCGCGCTGGGGTGCGCTCCGCACCCTCGCCGAGACGCTTGACGAGACGAAAGAGAGCTAGCCGTGGCTGTTCCGAAGCGCAAGATGTCGCGCAGCAACACCCGTGCGCGTCGGTCGCAGTGGAAGACCACTGCCACCGCCCTGTCGACCTGTCCCCGCTGCAACGCCCCCACGCGCCCCCACCAGGCGTGCGCGAGCTGCGGCGCCTACAAGGGTCGGCTGTACGCCGAGGCCATCCGGTCCGAGCTGTCGGACTGACCCGCGACGTCGACCACGGCCTTGGTCGGTTCGGCTGAGCAGCTCCTCGAGAAGCTCGGTGTCCCTGTGGACCCCGAGTTTCTCGTGCTTGCCCTGACCCACCGCTCCTTCGCCCACGAGAACGGCGGGCTGCCCACCAACGAGCGGCTCGAGTTCCTCGGCGACACCGTGCTCGGGCTCGTCGTCACCGAGGCGCTCTACCGGCGCCACCCCGACGTCGCCGAGGGCGAGCTCGCCAAGATGCGCGCCGCGACCGTCTCGCAACGGGCGCTCGCCGCCGTGGCCCGCGAGCTCGGGCTCGGCGACTACGTGCTGCTCGGCAAGGGCGAGCAGACGACGGGCGGCGCGGACAAGGACTCGATCCTCTCCGACACGCTCGAGGCGCTCTTCGGCGTGGTGTACCTCTCCCACGGTCTCGAGGTCGCGCGCATCCTCGTGGAACGGCTCGTGGGTCCCACGCTCGACGCGGCCGCCGAGCTCGGCGCGGGTCTCGACTGGAAGACCTCGCTGCAGGAGCTCACGTCCCGCCTCGGTCTCGGCACCCCCGTCTACGTGGTGGATGGGACCGGACCGGACCACGACCGCGTCTTCACGGCGCGGATCTTCGTCGACGGCGAGGAGTGCGGCTCCGGCACCGGCCACGCGAAGAAGATCGCCGAGCAGATCGCGGCGGCCGCGGCCTTCGAGTCGCTCTCGGCGCGCGACACGCACTAGCGGTGCCCGAGCTCCCCGAGGTCGAGACCGTCCGTGACGGGCTGGCCCGCCACGTGCTGGGCCGCACGGTCACGGGCGTCCACGTGCTGCGCCCCTACTCCGTGCGCCGCCACGAGGGCGGGCCCACCGACTTCGCGGCCCGGCTGCAAGGGCGCCAGTTCACCGCCGCCGCGAGACGCGGCAAGTACCTGTGGCTCGAGCTCGCCGAGCCGGACGGACCGCCCGCCGAGGCGCTCCTCGCCCACCTCGGCATGTCCGGCCAGCTCCTCGTGGGGTCGGGGACGATGTCCGACGACGGCCCCCACACCCATCTGCGCGTGCGGCTCGAGCTCGACGGCGGCGGCGCGCTCGACTTCGTGGACCAGCGCACGTTCGGCTATCTCGCGGTGTCCGAGCTGGTGCCCACCCTCGACGGGCTGCCCGGAGGGCTCGGCTCGACGGCGCCCCTGCTGCCGGTACCCGTGGCGCACATCGCGCGCGACCTGCTCGACCCGGCGGCGGACCGGGATGCCGTTGCCGCCGCGATGCGCCGTCGTCGGACCGTCGTGAAGCGTGCCCTGCTCGACCAGACCCTCGTGTCCGGGGTGGGCAACATCTACGCCGACGAGGCGCTGTGGCGCGCACGGCTCCACGGCGAGCGCCCCGCCGCGACCCTGCGCGCGGGCGAGGCGCGCACCGTCCTCGACGCCGCCGCGGAGGTCATGTCCGAGGCGCTCTCCGCGGGTGGCACGAGCTTCGACGCGCTCTACGTCAACGTCAACGGGGCGTCCGGGTACTTCTCGCGCTCGCTCGCCGTCTACGGGCGCGAGGGGGAGCCCTGTTCGCGCTGCGGGACCCCGATCGTCCGCGAGCGCTTCACCAACCGCTCCTCGTACTCGTGCCCCTCCTGCCAGCGGCGGCCCTGAACTTCTCAGAACCAGGGAACGGACTGGACCTCGCCGATCTCGGCGTCCTCGGCCTCGTCGGGAGTCAGCGTCAGGGCGTACGTGGGATCGCCCTCGGAGAGCGACGCCCGGTTCATCTGGGCGACGAAGTGGCTCAGGATCTCGTCGAGGGTCCAGTTCTCGCTGACGAACCCGCGGTAGGTGTCGGGTGCGACGAGGCAGACGAAGCCGTCGTCGTCGACGAGGAGGGTCTCGCTCGACATGGCCCAGAGCGTAGTGGCCGGTCGTGGGGAGCGTCGCCCGGGTGGTCGCCGCTCCACGCGTGCTTCCTGTTCTCTCGTCCGGGGTGCCCCGGACGAGGCTTCAGCGGGCCACGAGGTTGCGCAGCGGCTCGCCGGCCTGGAGTCGGGCCGCGTTCTCCTCGACGAGGGCGCCGGCGCCGAGCGGCCGGTTCCCTGCGATGTGGGGAGAGACGATGACGTTCGGGGCCGACCAGAGCGGGGAGTCGGGCGGCAGGGGCTCGGTGGCGAACACGTCCAGGGCCGCGCCCGCGAGCTGCCCCGAGCGCAGCGCGGTGTCGAGGGCGTCCTCGTCGACGGTCGAACCCCGCCCCACGTTGACGAGCCACGCGTAGGCGGGCAGCGCCGCGAGCAGCCGGGCGTCGAGGGCGTGGTGCGTCGAGGGCAGGGTCGGCAGGATCATCACGAGCACGTCGGTCGACGCGAGCTCGGCCTCGATGTCCTCGGTCGCCACGACGCGGTACCCGGACCGTTCGCCCGCCGTCGTCGCCACCCCGGTGACGTGCGCACCGAGGGCCGAGTACATCGGCGCAAGCCGCGTCGCGATCGAACCGAAGCCCCAGATCAGCACGTTCGCCCCGCGCAGCGTGTGGGGGTCGGGTCGCCCGGCCGGCGCGTCGCCCTTCCGGTCGAGCGAGGTGCGCCACAGACCTTCGCGCTGCGACTCCAGCACGCGGTCGAACCGGCGCACGGCCGCGAGGGTGAGCGCGAGCGTGTGCTCGGCCACGGGGCCGTCATGGAGCCCACGCCCGGACGTCACGAGCACGTCGGGCGCGAACCCGGCCTCGAGCACGGCGTCGGGCCCGGCGGCGAGGGTCTGCACCCAGCGCAGCCGGGGGAGCGCCTTCGCGAACTCATGCATCGACTCGGTGCCGGCGCCCCACACGACGAGCCCTTCGGCGTCCGAGTGCTCGGCCGGGACGGGGCCGCGCGAGGGGTAGCGCGCGTACTCGACACCGGGCTGCTCGCCCGGAAGGTCGCCGGGGAAGGTGTTCGGGAGCAGAACCTTGAGGGCCATCTGACCATTCTCGCCCTTGCTGCACCCGCGGGCCGCACGGGCTCGATAGCATGGCGGCGTGTCCACACCTGCAGCCCCGAGCTCCCGTGCGCCGATCTCCGTGATGATCATCGACGACCACGAGGTCGTCCGCCGCGGCATCGCCGAGGTCGTCGAGCGCTCCGACGGCATGACGGTCGTCGCCGAGGCCGCCTCCGTGGCCGAGGGTCTGCGCCGCGCCTCGCTCGTGCGCCCGCAGGTGCTCCTCGTGGACCTCCAGCTTCCCGACGGCACGGGGATCGACATCCTGACGGCGCTCAAGGAGTCGCTCCCGGACGCGCGGGCGATCGTCCTGACGAGCTTCGACGACGACGACGCCCTCGCCGCCGCTCTCGAGGCCGGCGCGGCCGCGTACCTGCTCAAGAGCGTGCGTGGCGCCGAGATCGCGGACGTCGTCCGGGCGGTCGCGGCGGGTCGTACGCTCCTCGACGAGCGCACCGTGACGCGTCACAAGGCGGCGCACGACGACCCGACCGAGCACCTGACCCCGAGCGAGAACAAGGTCCTCGAGCTCATCGGCGAGGGACTGTCCAACCGCGAGATCGGCGAGCGGCTCGGCGTCGCAGAGAAGACGGTCAAGAACCACATCACCTCGCTGCTCGCCAAGATGGGCCTGCAGCGCCGCACCCAGGTCGCCGCGTGGGTGGCCGCCCGCAAGAACAGCGGCTGGCGCAACTAGCAGCAGCATCTGGCGCAGCAAGCACCCTTCGCCCGCGCCCCGCAGACCCCCGACTCGCCGCAGCACCTAGCGCGGCGACTCCCCGGGCACCGACCCGGCCCCCGGCCCGTGCCCCGCCCCGGGCCAGCGATACGTTGAGCGTTCTCGTGCGTCAGACGCACGCAATCGTTCACTGTGATCACCGCTCCTTCGTCGACCCAGATCCCGAGGGCGAGCCCGGGCACGACGACGTCCCCCGGCGGCCCCACCGCGCTCGTGATCGTGAAGACTTAGCTCCCTGTCAGGGCACCAGGTCTTCAGGATCCTTGCCCTACCCGAGCGCAGGGCGGCGAGTCGGAGGGGTCGGCGGAGGAGGCGAGGGCTCAGCCCAGGGGGGCGTGCCAGCGTAGGAGGGCGCCCTGGCCGGAGGCGGAGTCCTGCAGGGAGCACGTGCCGCCGTGCTGGCGGGCGCGCTCAGCGAGGTTCGCCGATCCCGAGCTGCGGGTGCGCAGCGGGTCGAGCCCTCCGCCGTCGTCCTCCACCTCGACGAGCACGGAGCCGCTCCACTCACCGCCCTCGGCGCCTTCGGACCGCGTGCCCTCGACCGTGACGCGCACGGAGACCGACGAGGCCCGCGCGTGGCGCGCGGCGTTGGCGAGGCCCTCGCGCACGACGGCGACGACGTCGTCCGCGAGCCCGCCGCGTACCCGGGCGTCGATCCCGTCGTCGTCGGTGACCTCCGCGCCCACGACCGCGCCGTCGAGCGTCACCACGAACGTCGGCGCGAAGCCGAGCCCGGCCCGCGAGAGGGAGACCTCGCGCCGCAGCCGCTCGACGAGCCCCGAGGCGGCGTCGGGGTCCTTGAGGGCGTGGACGATCGAGCGGATCTGGCGCACGGAGGCGTCCACGTTGTCGAGCGCCTCGTGCAGCACCTCCTCGAGCGCGTCGGGGGACTCGCCACGCTCGGCCTTGCGCCGCAGCGACTCGAGCTGCATCCCGGTGGCGAAGAGCTGTTGGACGGCAAGGTCGTGCAGGTCGCGCGCGATGCGCTCGCGCTCGTCGAGCAGGGCGTTCGCGTCGGCGACGTGGCGCGCCTCGGCGAGTCGCAGCGCGACGGCGGCCTGCGCGGCGAAGGATCGCGCGGTGAGCAGGTCGTGCGGGCCGAACGGGATGCGCCCGATGTTGCGCAGCAGCACGAGCACGCCCATCGCGTGCCCCTCGGCCGTCATCGGAGCGTAGAGCGCCGGCCCGAACTGGCGCATGGGTTCGAGCCGCACCTGGCGGTGGGCGTAGAGCGACTCGACGAGCTCACCCGCGCCGCCGCGCATCGTGCGCCACGCCCGTCCGTCGCGCGGCATGACGGTCCCGAGCAGCCCGTCCTTGCCGTCCCCGTCGACGATCTCCATGACGAGCTCGCCGCCCAGCCCGGGCAGGATCAGCACCGCGGTGTCCGCCTCGGCGATCTCCCGGGCGTGGCCGGCGATGCGTTCGAGCGCCTCGTCCTCCTCCGCGCCGGACAGCACGAGCGTCGTGATCTCCTGGCCGGCGCGCAACCAGTCCTCGCGGGCCCGGGCGTCTGCGTAGAGCTGGGCGTTCTGGATGGCCACGGCCGCCGCTGCGGCGAGGGCGAGCACGACGTCGACGTCGGCGTCCTCGAACACGGGCTCCTTGTTGGACAGGTACAGGTACCCGAAGATCTCCTCGTGCACTCGCACGGCCGTGCCGAGGAACGAGCCCATGTCGGGGTGCCCGTCGGGGTAGCCCTGGAACGCGGGGTGCTCGCGCAGGTCGTCGAGGCGCAGCACGCCGTAGTCGGGGATCGCACCGAGCACACCCACGGCGTGCGGCGAGTTGGCGAGGCGCGCCGCGGCGGTCTCGGGCACCCCGTACTGCACGAAGGTTGTCGAGGCCCCGTGCGCGTCGAGCACGTTGATCGCCGCGTACTTCGCGCTCGTGAGCTGCGCCGAGACCTGGACGAAGCGCTGCAGCACGGCGGACAGGTCGAGGTCGGCACCGAGCGAGAGGACGGCGCGCAGCAGCTCGAACGTGCCGGCACGGTCCGTGCGTTCTGCGGTGCTCATGGCGGCTCCGTGATCGGTCATGCGCTCACGCGTCCTGGCCGCGCGCGAGCTCGCGCTCCAGGGCCTCACGGTAGCCGCTCCCGGCGAGCAGCTGGGCGTGCGTGCCGCGGGCCGCGACCCGACCGTCGCGCAGCAGGACGACCTCGTCGGCGGCGGCGAGTGGAGCGAGGCGATGGGTCGCGACGACGACGCCGCGCGGCTCGCCCGCGAGATCCCGCGGGTCGGTCAGGAGCGCCGTGACGAGCTCGTCAGCCGTCGCGGGATCGAGGTGCTCGGCGGGCTCGTCCACGAGGAGGATCCGGGCCGGTCCCACGAGCGCCCGCGCGAGCAGCAGCCGCCGCCGCTCGCCGCCAGAGACCGTGCGCCCGTCGCTTCCGAGCATCGTGTCCAGCCCCTCGGGCAGCGCGGCGAGCCACGTGCCGAGCCCGACCCGGTCGAGGGCTTCGCGGGCCGTCGCGGCGTCGAGGTCGCCGCGCGCGACGCGCAGGTTCTCGAGCACGGTGGTGCCGAACACGTGCGCATCCTCGGTCGTGACGACGACGGCGGACACCCGCTCGGCGCGCCCGAGCCGCTCGATCGGCACACCGTCGACCGTGACCTGGCCGCCCCGCGGCTCGAGCAGCCCGGCGAGCGTCAGGAGCGCCGTCGTCTTGCCCGACCCGCTCGCACCGACGACCGCCACCGACCGGCCGGGGCGCACCTCGAGGTCGAGCCCCTCGACCGCGACCGGGCGACCCGTCCAGCCGCAGTCGAGGCGCTCGGCGCGCAGCACGGTTCCGGTGGAGTCCGTGCTGGTTTCGCTCCACCCTGCACTCGGCGGTGTGCCAGGTTCCATGGTTTCGCGTCCCGTCGCCCGGGAAGTCTCGTCGGGGCGGGGGTCGCCAGTCACCACGACGTCGTCCGACGGCGGCACGTCGTGCTCACCCGCATCGTCGAGCAGTGCGAGGATGCGCGCTGCGGCGGCGCGCGAGCGCTCGACCTGCACGGCCGCGGCGGGCAGCGCGCTCGCGGCCTCGAACGCGGCGAGCGGGGTCAGCACGATGACGGCGAGCTCCACGGGACTCAGCACCCCGGCTCCCACGGCGGGGATGCCGAACGCGAGCGCTCCGAGGACGGCGATCCCCTGGGCGAGCGTGCCCACGGCCGTCGCGAGGGCCGACGGCGTCGCACCCGCGTCCACGGCCCTGGCGATCCGCCGGTCGGCCGCGGTGAGTGTCGCGAGCTCGTCCGGTGCGCGCCCTGCGACGGTGAGCGGCCCCGCGTCGTCGAGCAGCCCGAGGGCCGTGGCCGTCATGTCCGCGCGCGCCTCGGCCGCACGGAGCTCCGTGGATCGCGCCGCCCGCGCGGCGAGCAGCGGGGCGACGACACCCGCCAGCACGAGGCACGCGGCAAGGACGAGGCCCGCCGCGGGGAGGAAGAGCCCCATGACCACGGAGGTGCCCACACCGAGCACGGCCGCCACGGCGGCGGGAAGCAGACCCCGGACGACGACGTCACCCACAGCGTCGACGTCGGCCCCCATCCGGGCGAGCAGGTCGCCGCGGCGCACACGCAGCGCGGCCTCCGGGCGGCCCGCGGCGAGGCGGGAGTAGACGGTGGTGCGCAGCGTCGTCATGCCCCGCAGCGCGACCTCGTGGGACGCGATCCGTTCGAGGTAGCGCAGCACGCCGCGGCCCACCCCGAACGCGCGCACGGCGACGGTCGCGACGGACAGCTCGAGGACGGGTGGCATCTGCGACGCCCGGGCGATGAGCCATGCGGCGACGGCGGCGAGCGCGATCGCGCTGCCGAGCGCACCCGTGCCGAGCGCGACGGCGAGGGCGAAGCGACGGGGGTCGACGTCGAGCAGCCGGACGGCGCGGCGCAGCTCGTGGTTCACGGCGTCGCTCCTGCAGGATCCGTCTGGGGTGCCGCAACGGCATGTGTGTCGAGGGCGTCATCCAGCGGAGCGCCGCTGACCTCCACGATCTCGTCCGCCGCGGCGAGCACGGCGGGCCGGTGCGTCACGAGCAGCACCGTGCTCCCTGCCGCGCGCAGGGCACGCACCGTGGCGAGCACGACGTGCTCCGCGGCCGTGTCGAGGTGCGCCGTGGGCTCGTCGAGCACCACGAGGGGCGCGGGCCGCAGCAGCACGCGGGTCAGCGCGACGCGCTGGCGCTGGCCCACGCTCAGACCCACCCCGCCGCGGCCCAGGGGAGTCGCCCAGCCGAGCGGGAGCGCCGTGACGACCTCGTCGAGCCCCGTGCTGGCCGCGGCACGGTCGCGCTCATCGTCGGACACCGCGCTCGCACCCACCGCCTCGGCGAGCGTCCCGGGCTCGAGCACGGGCCGTTGCGGCAGCCACGCGACCTGGGGCCACAGGGTGGTGAGATCGACGTCGGCGAGGTCGGTCTCTGCGACCACGACGCGGCCCTCGTCGGGCGCGATGAGCCCGAGCAGCACCTCGACGGCCGTGGACTTGCCACCGCCGCTCGGCCCGGCGAGCGCGAGCACGCGCCCGGGACGTAGCTCGAAGCTCAGTCGCCGCGGGAACTGACCGTGCGCCGTCGCGACGCTCACGCCCTCGACCCGGATCGTCGCGGTCGCGAGGTCGGGCGCCGGCCGCGCGCCGGCCACGGGTGCGGGTTCGTCGAGCACCGCGAAGGCCTGCTCGGCGGCCGCGACCCCGTCGGTGGAGGCGTGGAAGTGCAGTCCCACCTGGCGCAGCGGTGCGAACACCTCGGGCGCGAGCACGAGCACGGCGAGACCCACCACGAGGCCGACGTCCCCGTAGACGAGCCGCAGCCCCACGCCCACGGCCACGAGCGCCACGCACAGCGTCGTGAGCAGCTCGAGCACCATCCCCGACAGGAACGCGATGCGCAGCGTGCCCATCGTCGCCCGCCGGTGGGCGTCCCCGAGCGAGCGCACGCGCGCCGCCGGTCCGATCTCACGCCCGAACGCACGCAGCGTCGTCAGCCCCGCGAGCAGGTCGAGCACCTGGGCGCCGAGCCGCTCCATCGCGGCGAGCCCGCGCTGCGAACGCCCCTGCGTCATGACGCCGATGAGCCACATGAACACCGGGATGAGCGGGACCGTCCCGGCGATGAGGGCGGCGGAGATCCAGTCGAGGTCGAGCACCACGAGCAGCGTCGCGGGCGTGACGGTCGCGGCGAGCACGAGCTGGGGGAGGTAGCGCACGAAGTACGGTTCGAGGTTGTCGAGCCCTCGGGTGGCGAGTGTGACGACCTCGGCGCCCCGCGCCGCGGAGGCGTGCCGGCCGGGCCGGGAGGCCGCCGTCACGACCTGGAGGCGCAGCTCGGCGACGGCGCGCGTCGCGGCCCGGTGCGCGAACCGCTCCTGGACCGCGACGACGGCGGTACGCACGACGACGACGACGGCCAGCCAGCCCACGAGCGGCCCCACCTCGGTGAGCGACGCCCCGTCGGCGATCGCCCGCCCGAGCGCGTGCCCGATGAGGAGTGCCTGCGCGACGGCGCACCCTGCGGTGAGGATCCCGAGCGCGACCGTCAGCGCGAGGTAGCCCCGGGCCGAGCGCGCGTACCGCAGGAGCCGCGGGTCAAGGGGCTTCACGCGGCAAGCGTCTCACTCACGGGTGACGTTCACTCGCTCTCGGCGCGGACCGGCTCGTCGGCCTTGCGCAGCGACAACCCGATCCCGTCGGGGATCTGTGCCGTGGAGATCCGCTTGCGGAACACCCAGTACGTCCAGCCCTGGTACAGCAGCACGATCGGCGTGAGCGCGACGGCCACCCACGTCATGATCGAGAGCGTGTAGTGCGTCGAGGAGGCGTTCGTCACCGTGAGCGAGTTCGCGGGGTCGAGCGCGGGCATCACGTCGGGGTACATCGAACCGAAGATGAGGACGACGGCGGCCACCATCGTCACCGCCGTCCCGACGAAGGCCCAGCCCTCGCGCCGGGACCGGGTGGCGCGGACGACGCCGACGAGCGCGCCGGCCGCGAGCACCACGGCGATCCACGTCCAGGCGACGGAGTGCGCGAGCTGCGCCCACACGGCCCACCCGCCGGCCACGACGAGCGTCACGGGTGCGAGCCGCTCGGCGAGGCGGGCCGCACGCTCGCGGATCTCGCCGTCGGACTTGAGCGCGAGGAACACCGCACCGTGGGTGAGGAAGAGCAGCGTCGTCACGGCGCCGCCGAGCAGCGCGAACGGGTTGAGCAGCGCCCAGAACCCGCCCACGTACTGGTGGTTCGCGTCGAGCTCGACGCCGCGCACGAGGTTGGCGAACGCCACGCCCCACAGCACGGCCGGGGTCCACGAGCCGAAGACGATGGCGCGGTCCGCCCACGCGCGCCACTGCTCGGACTCGATCTTGCCGCGCCACTCGAACGCGACGACGCGCACGATGAGGGCGAGCAGGATGAGGAGCAGAGGGATGTAGAAGCCGGAGAACAGGGTCGCGTACCACTCGGGGAACGCGGCGAACGTGGCGCCGCCCGCGGTGAGCAGCCACACCTCGTTGCCGTCCCAGACGGGGCCGATCGTGTTGATGATGACGCGACGGTTCTTCTCCGCCTCGCCGTCGGCCCCGGTCCCGGCGCCTGCGCTCCCGGCAGCCCTGCGCCGTCGGCCGAAGATGCCGAGCAGCATCCCGACGCCGAAGTCGAAGCCCTCGAGCACGAGGTAGCCCGTCCACAGGACGGCGATCAGCAGGAACCAGACGGTGGCGAGCTCCACGACGGCCTCCTCAGTACGCGAAGGACAGCGGCGCGGCCGAGTCCTTGTCGGGGTTGTCGGGGCTGGGGTCGCGCTCGACGTCGGCGATGCCCTCGGCCGCGTAGCGGTGCATGAGGCGGTACCAGATGACGGCGAGCACCCCGTACAGGGCCGTGAAGGCGACGAGGGAGCCGATCACGTGGCCGACGCTCACGACCTCCGAGACACCGCGCGTGGTGAGCAGCCACACGCCGTCGACGCCCGTGGGGTTCGGTGCCACGACCCACGGCTGGCGACCCATCTCGGTGAAGATCCACCCGAAGCTCGAGGCGAGGAACGGCATGGGGATCGCGATGAGTGCGAGGCGGGCGAACCACGGCTCGGTGCTGATCCGGCCGCGACGCGTGAGCCACAGGGCGGCGAGCGCGAGGGCGGCGGACCCGATGCCGAGCCCGATCATGAGGCGGAAGCTCCAGTACGTCACGGCGAGGTTGGGCTGGTAGGAGATCGGGTCGCCGTTCTCGTCCGTGTAGCCGAACCTCTCCTCGTACTCGGCCTGCAGGTCGTTGACCCCGCGGATCGTGGCGGAGAAGTCGCCCGTGGCGAGGAAGGACGTGAAGCCGGGCAGCTCGATGACGTGGATGACGCCGTCGCACGAGTTGGACAGGTCGCCGATCGTGAGGATCGAGAACGCCGCGCCGTCCTGCGTCTCGCACAGTGCCTCGGCGGAGGCCATCTTCATGGGCTGCTGCTCGAACATGAGCTTCGCCTGCCAGTCGCCGCTCGCGACGACTCCGACGCCGGAGACGAGCATCGTGACCATGCCGAGCACGACGGCGGGCCGGTAGATGCGGGCCTTGTCGAGCTTGCCGGCGCGGGCGAGCCGCACCATCCACCAGGCGGCGATCCCCGCGACGAACGTGCCCGCGGTGAGGAACGCGGCCGAGATGGTGTGGGGGAAGGCGGCGAGCAGGGTGTTGTTCGTCAGGACTGCGACGACGTCGACCATCTCGGCGCGACCGGTCTCGACGTTGAAGATCGTGCCGACGGGGTGCTGCATCCACGAGTTGGCGGCGAGGATGAAGTAGGCGGACAGGTTCGTGGCGATCGCGACGGCCCAGATGCACGCGAGGTGGATCTTCTTGGGCAGCTTGTCCCAGCCGAATATCCACAGGCCGAGGAACGTGGACTCGACGAAGAACGCGGCGAGCGCCTCCATCGCGAGCGGCGCGCCGAAGACGTCGCCCACGAAGCGGGAGTACTCCGACCAGTTCATGCCGAACTGGAACTCCTGCACGATGCCCGTCGCGACGCCGATCGCGAAGTTGATCAGCAGGAGCTTGCCGAAGAACTTGGTGAGCTTGAGCCACTTCTCGTCGCCCGTGCGGACCCACATCGTCTGCATGATCGCGACGAGGGGCGCGAGGCCGATCGTCAGCGGGACGAAGATGAAGTGGTAGACGGTCGTGATGCCGAACTGCCAACGCGCCAGGTCGAGGGCGTCCACGGGTCCTCCGTTGAGATCGAGCCGGTCCGCAGATCGCACCGCAGACCAGCAAAAACGCTAGTTCTCGGGGTCCCGCGCGTCTGGGACCAAAGTCCCGGTTCCTGACGCGGTGTCACCTTGCCTGCCCGGTGTGGCGCGCCGTTACCGACGTGTGATGTGCGATACTTCCCAGCGGAGGGCGACCACACCGCCTTCCACACCCGGACCGTGTCCACCGCACCAGCGCGGCCCGCCCGACGCCCCGGCGCCAGTCCTCATCCGTGAGGAAACAGCGCCAGGCCGGCGAGGGCGTGGCGCGTGAGTGCGAGATCGGTCGACCGAGACTTCCGGCGCCTGCGTGCGTCGACAGAACAGAAGGCACCTGCCGCCCCGGCAGTGTGGACGGGCGGTAGGTCGGAGTACCCACCGTGACAGAGCAGAACGAGGGCTCACGCCCCGCACGTCGACGCGTTGTCCGCAAGGCCGCCGCACCCGTCCAGACACCCCCGCCCAGCACTCCCGTCGACACCCCCGCGGCGGACGCACCCGCGCCCGCCGTCGACCTCGGCGCCGAGCTCTCCGAGCTCGCCTCGCCGCCGGCGAAGAAGGCCACGCGCAGCCGCAAGGCACCGCCCGTCAAGGCCGTGAGCGACCTCGTGATCCCGAGCAGGGCCGACGACGGCGGGGCCGACGACGGCGCAACCCGCGAGGCTGTTCCCGCCGGGACCGACGACGGGTCCGCATCGGCCGATGCGCCGTCCGCTGGTGATGCGGCGGTTGATGATGCGCGGCCCGCGAAGCGCACACCGCGCAAGCGCGCGACGAAGGCAGCCGCGAAGGCCACGCAGTCCGCGCCCACCGACTCGGCGCCCGCGGAGTCCGAGGCCGTCGAGGCCGCATCGGCCGAGCCGGCAGCGACCGAACCTCAGCAGGCCGAGGAGGCGCAGCCCAAGAAGGCCACGAGGTCTCGCATGGGTGGCAAGTCCAAGAAGTCCGCCGAGCCCGAGGCGGAGGCGACGCAGTCCACCACGGGCGACGAGCCCGCCCCGGCGACGGCGGCGACCGCCGCACCCGGTGGCGCCGGCAGCTCCCCTCGCCTCGCGACGACGGCCGTGCTGTTCCAGGCACCCGACCCCGCACTCGCCCGCCCCAAGCGCCGCCGCGTGGTGGCGGAGGCCGGCAGCCCGCAGAAGATGCGCGAGCAGGTCGAGGCCACCGAGGACGAAGATCTCATCGACGAAGAGGCGGTCGAGACTGACACCCTGGCCGCCGACGCCGAGAGCGCCGGGTTGCAGGACGACCAGTCGCAGGACGACCAGTCACAGGGCGACGAGCCCCAGGACGAGGACGATGAGAGCCAGGACGGCTCCGAGGACTCGTCGTCGGGCGCGTCCCGCCGTCGTCGTCGACGTGGCGGCCGCGGTCGCCGCTCCAAGGGCTCCTCGGACGACCAGGCCGACGAGTCGGCCTCCGGTGCGGACACCACCGACGCGGAGGACGAGTCCGGCAGTGACGCGCCGTCGGACGCCGACGGGGACGAGGAGTCCTCGAGCCGCCGTCGTCGTCGCCGTCGGAGCCGTTCCGGACGCTCCGGCGACTCGGAAGAGCCCCGCTCCTCCCGCTCCGACGAGGTCACCGCACTGCGCGGCTCGACCCGGCTCGAGGCCAAGCGTCAGCGCCGCCGCGAGGGCCGCGACGCGGGCCGCCGCCGTCAGGTGCTCACCGAGGCGGAGTTCCTCGCCCGGCGCGAGGCCGTCGAGCGCGCCATGGTGGTGCGCGAGTCGAACGGCCGCACGCAGATCGCCGTGCTCGAGGACGGCGTCCTCGCAGAGCACTACGTCTCGCGCTCGACGCAGGCGTCGATGGTCGGCAACGTCTACCTCGGCCGCGTGCAGAACGTGCTGCCGAGCATGGAGGCCGCGTTCGTCGACGTGGGCAAGGGCCGCAACGCCGTGCTCTACGCCGGCGAGGTGAACTGGGACGCCGCGGGGCTCGAGGGCCAGCCGCGGCGCATCGAGACGGCGCTCAAGTCGGGCGACTCCGTGCTCGTCCAGGTCACGAAGGACCCGATCGGTCACAAGGGCGCGCGGCTCACGTCGCAGGTCACGCTCGCGGGCCGCTACCTCGTGTTCGTCCCGGGTGCTGGGATGACAGGTATCTCGCGCAAGCTTCCCGAGAAGGAGCGCGCGCGCCTCAAGAAGCTGCTGCGCGAGATCGTGCCGGAGAACTCCGGCGTCATCGTGCGCACGGCCGCCGAGGGTGCCTCGGAGGAGGAGCTGCGCGCGGACATCGCCCGGCTCACCGAGCAGTGGGCGAAGATCGAGAAGAAGTCCAAGTCCGCGAGCGCCCCGGCGCTGCTGCAGGGCGAGGCCGACCTCGCGATCCGCGTGGTGCGCGACATCTTCAACGACGACTTCTCCTCGCTCGTCGTCCAGGGCGCCGAGGCGTGGGACACGATCTCCGGCTACGTCGGCGACCTCGCTCCCGACCTGTCCACGAAGCTCTCGCGCTGGACGGGGGAGAAGGACGTCTTCGCCGAGCACCGCATCGACGAGCAGATCGCCAAGGCGATGGACCGCAAGGTCTGGCTGCCCTCGGGCGGCTCGCTCGTCATCGACCGCACCGAGGCCATGACCGTCGTGGACGTCAACACGGGCAAGTTCACCGGGACCGGTGGCACGCTCGAGGAGACCGTCACGCGCAACAACCTCGAGGCGGCCGAGGAGATCGTGCGTCAGCTCCGGCTGCGCGACATCGGCGGCATCATCGTCATCGACTTCATCGACATGGTGCTCGAGTCCAACCGCGACCTCGTGCTGCGGCGCCTCGTCGAGTGCCTCGGGCGCGACCGCACCAAGCACCAGGTCGCCGAGGTCACGTCGCTCGGGCTCGTGCAGATGACCCGCAAGCGTGTGGGCCAGGGACTGCTCGAGGCCTTCTCCGAGACGTGCGACCACTGCGCCGGGCGCGGCTACATCGTGCACGACCACCCCGTGGCGAAGGGCGAGTCCTCGCAGCCCGAGGAGTCGGCCGAGCCCAAGAAGTCGCGCCGCTCGCGCAAGTCGCCCGCCAAGGAGCCCGTGCCGCACACGCCCGTGCCCGTCCTGCCGGCCGAGCGCGACAAGGTCAACGCGACCCTCGCGACGATCGCCGCGGCGGCCGCCCACGCCCACGAGCACGAGCACGACGCCGAGGTGGCGACTCAGGGTGAGGGCCAGAACGAGGCTCAGGGCGAGGCCACGAGCGCGCCCTCGGGGCAGTCCGAGCCCGTGGCGGAGGCGCCCGAGCTCGACTTCGGAGCCCCGGTCGAGGACGAGTCGCCGGCGGAGGCTGTTGAGCAGCAGTAGGACCGTCACGCCAGGTGGTCGCCGCGCCGCACGCGCAGTTTGACCGCCTGGCAGTCAGTCCGTATTCTTGAGCGTCGGCGTGCACAACGCCGCGCAATCACGGGTGTCCGCGGCTCGACCGCGTGTGACACCGTCCCGGACGAGGAAAGAAGCAACATCGTGGTGTACGCGATCGTTAAGGCAGGTGGGCGCCAGGAGAAGGTCGCCGTGGGCGACATCCTGGTCGTCGACCGACTCTCCGCAGGTGTCGGCTCGACGGTTGAGCTCCCCGCGCTGCTCCTCGTGGACGGCACGACCGTCACGCACGATGCGAAGGCTCTCGCGAAGGTCTCGGTCACGGCCGAGGTCGTCCGCGACGAGAAGGGCCCGAAGATCGACATCCTCAAGTACAAGAACAAGACGGGCTACCGCAAGCGCCAGGGTCACCGGCAGCAGCTCACCCGTCTCAAGGTCACCGGAATCAAGTAGCGGAGGAACTGACATGGCACACAAGAAGGGTGCGAGCTCCTCTCGCAACGGTCGCGACTCGAACGCGCAGCGCCTCGGCGTCAAGCGCTTCGGTGGCGAGGTCGTCTCCGCCGGCGAGATCATCGTCCGCCAGCGCGGTACGCACTTCCACCCCGGCAACAACGTCGGTCGCGGCAAGGACGACACGCTGTTCGCCCTGGCCGAGGGCTCGGTCAAGTTCGGTGTGCGGCGCGGTCGCAAGGTCGTCGACGTCGTCGGCTAGTTCTTCACACGTTGGGGCGCACCGCGAAGGTGCGCCCCTTCGTCGTTTTCACGGCTCCCATCGTCATGGGACGCTGAACCAAGGAGGTGGGCTATGGCTACGTTTGTCGACCACGTCGTGCTGCACGCGACCGGTGGTGACGGCGGCCACGGTTGCGCCTCCGTGCGCCGCGAGAAGTTCAAGCCGCTCGGCGGCCCCGACGGCGGGAACGGCGGGCGCGGCGGATCCGTCGTCCTCGTCGCAGACCCGCAGGTCACGACGCTGCTCGAGTACCACTACTCACCGCACCGGCGTGCCCGCAGCGGCGGCCCCGGCATGGGTGACGACCGCAGCGGCTCCCACGGCGGCGACCTTGAGCTCGGGGTGCCCGTCGGCACCGTCGTGAAGTCCCGCGGCGGGGAGATCCTCGCGGACCTCGTCGTGCCCGGCGAGCGCTTCGTCGCGGCCGCGGGGGGCCACGGCGGCCTCGGCAACGCGGCCCTCGCCTCACCGCGCCGCAAGGCACCGGGTTTCGCGCTCCTCGGCGAGCCGGGTGAGGAGACCGAGCTCCTGCTCGAGCTCAAGACGATCGCCGACGTCGCGCTCGTGGGGTACCCGAGCGCCGGCAAGTCGAGCCTCATCGCCGCGATCTCCGCCGCCCGGCCCAAGATCGCCGACTACCCCTTCACGACCCTCGTGCCCAACCTCGGGGTGGTCCAGGCCGGCGGTTCGCGCTTCACCGTGGCGGACGTGCCCGGTCTCATCCCGGGTGCGAGCGAGGGCAAGGGACTCGGTCTCGAGTTCCTGCGTCACATCGAGCGCTGCGCCGTCATCGTGCACGTGCTCGACTGCGCGACGCTCGAGCCGAACCGCGACCCGGTGAGCGACCTCGACACGATCGAGGACGAGCTCGCCGCCTACGCCGAAGACCTCGAGAGCGGCCGCACGCCCATCGCGGAGCGCACGCGGCTCGTGGTGCTCAACAAGATCGACGTGCCCGAGGCACGCGAGCTCGCCGAGCTGGTCCGGGCCGACCTCGAGGCGCGCGGCCTGCGCGTGTTCGAGATCTCCGCCGTCTCCCACGAGGGGCTGCGCCCGCTCACGTTCGCGCTGGCCGAGATCGTCGAGGCCGCGCGTGCCGCCGAGCCGAAGCCCGAGGGGGAGCGCATCGTGCTGCGGCCCCGCGCCGTCGACGACTCGGGCTTCACGGTCACGAAGCGCCGCGACGGCACGCACGAGTTCTTCCAGGTCCTCGGCAGCAAGCCCGAGCGCTGGGTGCGCCAGACCGACTTCGCCAACGACGAGGCCGTCGGCTACCTCGCTGACCGGCTCGCGCGCCTCGGCGTCGAGGACGAGCTCTTCCGCGCTGGTGCGCTCGCCGGTGCCGAGGTCGTCATCGGCGACGGGCCGTCCGCCGTCGTCTTCGACTGGGAGCCCACGCTGCTCACGGGCTCCGAGCTGCTCGGCGGCCCGCGCGGCAGCGACCTGCGCCTCGAGGACGCCGCGCGCCCCACCCGCGGCGAGAAGCGTCGCGAGTACCACGAGCGCATGGACGCCAAGGCCGAGGCCCGCGCGGAGCTGTGGACCGAGCGCGAGGCCGGCCACTGGGCCGACGCCGCGACGGACGAGGACTAGCCAGCCCTTCGCCGGTCCCGTGCGGGCGCGGCGTGGCGCGGGCCTGGCGCCAGGTGCGGGACAATCGTCCACGTGAACTCGACTGTGACCTCGCGCACCGACCTCGCGACGGCGCGGCGGATCGTGGTCAAGATCGGCTCGTCGAGCCTCACGGACGGCAGCGGCCACCTCGACGTCGAGGCGCTTACCGCGCTCGTCGACGTCCTCGCGGACCGTCACGCCGCGGGTGGCCAGGTCGTGCTCGTGTCCTCGGGTGCGATCGCCGCGGGTCTCACCCCGCTCGGCCTGCACGTGCGCCCGCGTGACCTCGCGACCGCCCAGGCCGCCGCCTCGGTGGGCCAGGGTCTGCTCGTCGCCCGCTACACGCAGGCCTTCGCCCAGCACGGCATCCGGGTGGGCCAGGTGCTCCTCACGGTCGAGGACACGATCCGCCGTGGCCACTACCGCAACGCCCGCCGCGCGTTCAGCCGCCTGCTGGACCTCGGCGTCGTCCCCATCGTCAACGAGAACGACACCGTCGTCACCGACGAGATCCGGTTCGGCGACAACGACCGGCTCGCCGCGCTCGTGGGCCATCTGACGGGCGCGGACGCCCTCGTGCTGCTCTCCGACGTCGACGCCCTCTACACCGCCAAGCCCGGGCGCCCCGGCTCGCGCAAGGTCACCGAGGTGTCCGGCTCGGCCGACCTCGACGGGATCGACGTCTCGCAGCGCGGCTCGCGCGTGGGCACCGGGGGGATGATCACGAAGCTCGACGCGGCGGCGATCTCGACGGGCTCGGGCATCCCCGTGCTGCTCACGTCGGCCGCCAACGCCGTCGATGCGCTCGCCGGCAAGGACGTCGGCACCTACTTCGCCGCGACGGGCCGACGGCGCAGCCCCCGGTTGCTGTGGCTCGAGCACGCCGCTCGCACGCACGGGCGCGTGGTGCTCGACGACGGGGCCGTGCGGGCCATCGTCGAGGGCCGCAAGTCGCTCCTGCCCGCTGGTGTCACGGCCGTCGAGGGCATGTTCGAGGCCGGCGACCCGATCGAGCTCGTCTCCCAGGACGGCGTCGTCGTCGCCCGCGGCCTCGTGTCCTACGACGCGATCGAGCTGCCCGAGATGCTCGGCCGGTCCACGAAGGAGCTGCGCGCCGCGCTCGGCCCCAAGTACGAGCGGGAGATCGCCCACCGCGACGACATCGTCATCGTCCGCCGCCGCGCCGCGCCGTCGAGCTGAAGACTTCGTTCCCTGACCGGGCACCACGTCTTCAGCGTCACTCCCGCCCACGTGAGTCATGGGGCGGACGGCGACGCCCGCGCGCTGGACACGCGGACTACCCTGGAGTGCATGACGACGACCTCCGACGCGCCCGCGACGACGGCAACGGGAGCACCCGAAGCGCCCCAGGCGGCAGCCCAGCCGGCGGCACCGAACCCCGAGGTGACCGCCGCGGTGCACGCGATCGCCCGCCGCGCGCAGGTCGCCGCTCCGAAGATCGCCACGGCCACGCGCGCCGTCAAGGACGCGGCCCTGCACGCCCTCGCCGACGCGCTCGTCACCCGCGCGGCCGACATCGTCACCGCCAACGCCGAGGACACCGCCCGCGGCCGCGCGAACGGCATGTCGCCGGGCCTCCTCGACCGCCTCACGCTCACCGAGGAGCGCATCGCGAAGATCGCGGACGCCCTGCGCGAGCTCGCGGCGCTCCCGGACCCCGTGGGTGAGGTCGTGCGCGGCTCCACGCTCCCCAACGGGCTGCGGCTCACCCAGACGCGCGTCCCGATGGGCGTCGTCGGCATGATCTACGAGGCGCGACCCAACGTGACCGTGGACGCAGCCGGGCTCGGCCTCAAGTCGGGCAACGCCGTCATCCTGCGCGGCGGCTCGGCGGCGGCGAGCTCGAACGGGCTCATCGTCCAGGTGCTCTCCGAGGCCCTCGAGGCGCAGGGCCTGCCCGCGGACCTCGTCCAGTCGATCGACGAGTACGGCCGCGAGGGCGCCGTCGCGCTCATGCACGCGCGCGGGCTCGTGGACCTCCTCGTGCCGCGCGGGGGTGCGGACCTCATCAGCACCGTGGTGCGCGAGTCGAAGGTGCCCGTCGTCGAGACCGGTACCGGCAACTGCCACGTGTACGTGGACGTCGCGGCGGACCCGGAGATGGCCCTCGAGATCGTCCTGAACTCCAAGACCCAGCGCGTCGGGGTGTGCAACGCGGCCGAGACGCTGCTCGTCCACCGCGACATCGCCTCGGAGTTCTTGCCGCACGTGCTCCCGGCGCTCGCCGCGCGCGACGTCGTCCTGCACGGCGACGAGGCCGTCCGGGCGGCGGCGCCGTCGGGCGTCTCTGTCGACGAGGCCGACGACGAGGACTGGGCCACCGAGTACCTCGCGCTCGAGCTCGCGGTCAAGGTGGTCGACGACGTCGAGGAGGCGATCGAGCACATCCGGCGCTGGTCCTCGGGTCACACCGAGGCGATCGTCACGAACGACCTGGCCGCCGCGGACCGCTTCGTCGAGGGCGTGGACTCGGCCGCCGTCATGGTCAACGCCTCGACCCGGTTCACCGACGGCGGGGAGTTCGGGCTCGGCGCGGAGATCGGCATCTCGACCCAGAAGATGCACGCGCGCGGCCCCATGGGACTGCCCGAGCTCACGACCACCAAGTGGATCGTCCGCGGCAACGGCCAGGTCAGGGGCTGACCCTCCTCTCAGCCGCTCGTGACACAATGAGCAGACCCGCGAGAGCGGTTCCCACCACAACAAGGAGGCGCACGTGCACGCTGTACTGCAGGCGGCTGAAGAGGTTCACCGGGAGCTGTCGATCCCGCCGATCTGGTTCGGGATCGTGTCCCTGTCTGCCCTCATGGCCCTGCTGCTCGTGACGTTCGCCTTCCGTAACATCGGCGCGCGCAACTAGATGACGCGGCGGACGACCCGGCTTGGTGTCATGGGCGGAACCTTCGACCCCATCCACCACGGTCACCTGGTCGCCGCCTCGGAGGTCGCGCATCGCTTCGAGCTCGACGAGGTCGTCTTCGTCCCCACGGGCGAGCCGGCGTTCAAGCAGGACGGCGCCGTCACGGACTCCGAGCACCGGTATCTGATGACGGTCATCGCGACGGCGTCGAACCCGCGTTTCACGGTCTCGCGCGTCGACATCGAGCGTCCCGGGCTGACCTACACGGTCGATACGCTCCGAGACCTTCAGTCGGAGCGCCCGGATGCCGATCTTTACTTCATCACGGGGGCAGACGCCATCGCCCAGATCCTGACGTGGAAGGACGCTCCGGAACTCTTCACCATGGCCCACTTCGTCGGAGTGACGAGGCCGGGTCACGCACTGTCCGATGCTGGACTTCCCTCGGGAGTCGTGAGCGCGCTCGAGGTTCCGGCGCTCGCGATCAGCTCGACCGACGTGCGCGAGCGCGTCGCCGACGGGGAACCCGTGTGGTACCTCGTCCCCGACGGGGTAGTTCAGCACATTGCTAAGTACGGTCTGTATCGAGGTTCTTCATGAGTATCGAACCGGGGGAGCGGCGGAGGCGTCGCGAACTCGAGAGGGCACGTGAGCTCGCCGCTCAGGACGCAGCGGAGGGCCCGGGTGCCGGTCAGGCGACCCCACAGTCGCAAGGATCGACGCCGACGACGGCGCCCCCCGGACCCGCGAACCAGCCACCGACTGCGGCCCCTGCCTCGGCGCAAGAACCTCGCCAGTCCGCCGCACCGGCCCTGACTCGACGCGAGCTGCGCGAGCTGGAGGCCGCCCGCGCCGCGCAGCAGGGTGGACCAGCCGCTCCCCAGAGTGGTCCCGCAGCGCCATCGCAGCCAGCTTTGCCGCAGTCGCCGCCGCCGCAGGCTCCGCGGCCGACGGCGACCCCCGCGCAGCAACCCGCCCGCCCGGCGGCCCCCACGCAGCAACAGCCCGCCTGGCCGACGGCGGCACCTACGCAGCAGCCCGCTCGACCCGCGGCGCCCACGCAGCAGCAGCAGCCCGCCCGGCCCGCGGCAGCGCAGCCCCAACCTGCCGCAGCGCAGCCCCAGGCCCAGCCCGGATCCTCGCAGGGGGAGCCCCTCCGGCGCCGCAGCGCGCAGCCGCCTGCGCAGCCCGTCCAGCCCTTCGTGCCGCCCGCGCCGTCGCGCGCGGACCAGCCCAGCACTCCGCCGTCGTCGTCGAGCCCGTTCGTCTCGAGGCGTGCGATGCGCGAGGCGACGCCCGTAGCTCCGCCGCAGCCCGGCGCGCCGGTACGCCAGACCGCGGTGCGGCCGCCGGCCTCAGGCGCGGTGCGCGGACTCAACGCCCAGGGCGGGCTCGGTGAGGTGCGCCCTGCGACGTCGCCCAACCCGGCGCTGCCGCAGGGGCACTTCGCTCCGGCTCAACCCACGCCGCACGCGGCGTCCGGGGCCACGTCGGCGAACGAGGGCCCGGCGAACGTAGGCCCGGCGAACGCAGCTCCGACGAGCTCGAGCGCGCCGCACCTCGGGGCACCGACCGTCGCCGTGCCCCACGCCGCACCCTCGAACGCAGCCCCCACGCACGCGGGTCCCACCAACGCGGGCCCCACGCACGCGGGACCTCCGACGGCAAGGCCCTCGACGGCAGGACAGCCGAACGCTGCCTCGCTGAACGCTGCCTCGCCGAACGCCGCACCTACTCAGGCCGTGCGCCAGCCCGGGGGTGCGCAGCAGCCGGCGGCGGCGGGCTCCACGGCCGTGCGTCCTCAGGCCGCTGGCTCACGGGGGGAGCGCGTTCCGGGCTCGCCCGTCGCGCCCGGGGTCCCCGTGCCGCCCGTCGCGCGCCCGGCCAACACCGCGCCTGCTGCAGCACCCGGCTTGCCGGCCCAGGTCGCGCCCTTCGTGCCCGCGCGGCCCGAGGACGTGCCGTCGGCCGGTCCTCAGTTCGGCAGCGCGCCGTTCAGCGCCCCTCAGCCTGCTCCGAGCGGGCAGTGGGCCCCGAGCGGCCCGTTCTCCCCGATCCCGTCGCAGTCGCAGCCAGGCCCGCCTCTGCCCGGCCAACCGCAGCAGTCGGTGCCGGATCGGCGCTCTCAGGCGCCGTCACCGGAGTCCGGCTGGACGCCAGCCGTCAGCGGTGCCGTACGTGCCCCGGTCGAGCCGGGCACCCTGCCGCCCGGGGTCATCGCCCCCGTGTCGGACGCACCCCCACCAGGGACGTTCGTGCCCACGGGATCCATGCCGATCGTGTCTCCGAGCCAGCTTGCGAGTGTCGGCGCCCCGAGCGCGCCGTCCGTCGGGCCGGCCCAGCCCGGGTGGGAGAACCCCGGCGAGGCGGGCGCGGCGATGCCCACGTGGGGTCGTCTGGGCATCTCGCCCGAGGAGGTCGCCGAGCAGGAAGAGCCCGAGCCGCAGCACGGCTACACGTGGCTGCACATGATCGTGCTCTCGCTCGTCGCGTTCGTCGCGGGCCTGCTCGTGTGGCTCCTGCTCATCCAGGGGCGTGGTGTGGGCGGCGCCGAGGGGCTCGCGGAGTCGCCGACGGGTAGTGTTGGCGCGGTTTCCGCCGTCGTCCAATCCCCACCTGGAGAACTGTGACCGCCTCCGAGCGATCCATCGAGCTCACGATCGCCGCCGCGCGCGCGGCCGCCGACGTCAAAGCCGAGGAGATCATCGCCCTCGACGTGTCCGCCCAGCTCGTGCTGACCGACGTCTTCCTGGTCGCCTCGGGCACCAACGAGCGTCAGGTCGGCGCGATCGTCGACGCCGTGGAGGAGTCGCTGCACAAGCTCGGCTCCAAGCCGCTGCGCCGCGAGGGCAAGGCCGAGGGCCGCTGGGTGCTGCTCGACTTCAACGACATCGTGGTGCACGTCCAGCACGCCGAGGACCGCGAGTTCTACGCGCTCGAGCGGTTGTGGAAGGACTGCCCCGTCGTGCCCCTGCCGGACGACGTCATCTCCGGCGCCGGGACCGTATGACCGAGGTCGTCCTGTGGCGCCACGGGCGCACCGAGTACAACGCGACGCGGCGGCTGCAAGGCCAGATCGACATCCCGCTCGACGAGGTGGGGCGTTGGCAGGGGACGACGGCGGCCGCTGCGCTGTTCGCCCGGCACACGCCCACCCGTATCGTCTCCTCCGACCTGGTGCGTGCCTTCGACACCGCGCGCTTCCTCGGCGAGCTCGCAGGGCTCGAGGTCGAGACGGACGTGCGGCTGCGCGAGCGCGCGTTCGGGGACTGGGAGGGGCTCACGGCCGAGGAGATCCACGCCGGGTTCCCCACCGAGGCTTCCGTGTGGTCGAGCGGCGGCTCCGTGGACCGGCCCGGTGCCGAGAGCCCCGCACAGGTGGGGGAGCGGGTGTCCGCCGTCGTCCGCGAGCTCGCCGAAGGCTTCGACGGGACGCTCGTGCTCGTCACCCACGGCGCAGCGATCGCGCTCGGGGTCTCCGCGCTGCTGGGCGCCGACCCGACAGCCTGGCGCGGCATCGCCGGCATCGACAACGCGCACTGGTCCGAGCTGTCGCCCACGCGCGAGGGAGTGGCGCCGGGCTGGCGCCTCGTCGCCCACAACGTGGGTCCCTCGGTCTCGACCGCGGACTGGTTCGCGGGCCGGGGACGGTAGATTAGGTGCCGACGACGGGTTCGACGTATGATTCTCGACGTTGTTTCTCGGGGCTGTGGCGCAGCTGGTAGCGCACCTGCATGGCATGCAGGGGGTCAGGGGTTCGAGTCCCCTCAGCTCCACCGAAGTGATCGAGGTTCGGCCCTGTTCCCGTGAGTCGGGGGCAGGGTCTTCTTCGTTGAGGCTCGCACCAGCCACCTGGCGGGGCCCTTCCGATCCGGCTGGAGGTCGGGCAAGTCTCAGACGTAATCCTCGCTGTTGCTCGCCGCGGCGCTCGACCTGCTCCGGTGTCCGTGGATCAGTGGTTTAGCAACTAAACTAGTTCCATGACGACGATCGCTCTGTTCGGCGCGACCGGCAAGACCGGGCGCCGTGTGCTCGACCGCGCGCTGGCCGCGGGCCATGACGTGCGCGCACTCGTGCGCGACCCGGCCCGGCTCGCGGTGGCCTCTGACCGCCTTACCGTCATCACCGGCGACGTCACCGACCCAGCCGCCGTCGACCAGGCCGTCGCCGGGACCGACGCCGTGCTCAGCCTCTTCGGCCAGGTGAAGGGCTCCCCGAAGACGCTGCAGGCCGATGGCACACGCGTCATCGTCGACGCGATGCGCACGCACGGGGTGACCCGGCTCGTGACGCTCTCGGGTGGCGGGCTGCGGGACACTGCCGTCGACCGGCCTGGCGCCGGCGACACGATCATGCGGTTCCTGCTCAAGACGATGGCGGGGCACGTGCTCGCCGATGCGGAGGCCCACCTCGAGGTCCTGAAGGCGTCGGGGCTGGAGTGGACCGTCGTCCGCGGTCCGCGCCTGACCGAGCAGCCGGGCAAGGGGAGCCACCGGGTCGGCTGGGTCGGCGTCGGCACCGGCATGCAGATCAGCCGTGACGACCTCGCCGACTTCATCCTCACCCAGGTGACCGACCTGCAGTTCGTGCACCGCATGCCGTTCGTGAGCGAGTAGCGACATGGGTGCCGTGCGCGGCAAGGCGGTGGGAGCGGTGCTTGAGCAGATCGCGCTGGCAAGCCGTACGCTCCTGCCCGGACGAACGCGCCCGTTCGGCGGCACGGGCCTGTCGCGGTCGCAGTACGACGCGCTGTTCCACCTCGCCCACGCCTCGGAACCGGTCACTCCCGGCGGGCTCGCGCGCGCGATGCGGGTGACCCCAGGGGCCGTCACCCAGCTCGTGGACGGGTTGCGCGAGCTCGGCCTGGTGGAGCAGCTGCCACATGCCTCGGACGCGCGCAGCCGCACGCTGCACCTCTCGCCCTCGGCGCGGCAGGAGGTCGACGAGTTCGAGGCTGCGGCGGTCGCCCTCGTCGTAGACCGGTTCGAGCACCTGGAGCTGAGCGAGCTCGAGCTGCTCCGAGATCTCCTGTCCAGGGTCGACATCCGTCCGTGACTGCCCTCACTTGACCGGTATAGAGTCCCGCGCTACTGTATCGGTACAGACGCGCACGCGACCGAGGCGCGATCGAGAGAGAGGGTCCTCACATGGACATCATCGTTGCCGGCTTCCTGGGTCTGCGTCTGATGCGTGATCGGTCTCGCAGCGCCCTGAACCTGCCCGAGAGCCACCAGGACGACCAGCCCTGGACGCTCGGGCCGATCCCGGACAGCATGCGGCGCCCCGGTGCCACCCGCGTGCCGCCCACGGCCGCAGCCGCACGCGTCGCAGCCGCCATCACCCCTGCCGCCCCGGCTCGCGGAGTGCTGGACGCACGGCCCGGCGCCTCAGCGCTCCGGCCGCTCGAGTGCACCGCCGCGGCGGCGTGCTCGGTGGGTAGCGCGGCGTGAGCCACGACCCGATCCCGCTTCCCGGCGGGAGCCGCATCCCGCGCCTGGGTGTCGGGACGTGGCGTCTGTCCGACGACGAGGCGGCCGGGCTCATCCCCACAGCTACGCGGCTCGGCGTCCGGCACATCGACACCGCGCAGGCGTACGAGAACGAGGAGGGCGTGGGGCGGGGCATCCGCGCCAGCGGGGTCGCCCGCGAGGACCTGTTCGTCACCTCCAAGCAGCGGACCCGTGACCAGGGCCGTGGCGACACGCGTCGCTCGCTCGAGGGATCGCTCGAGCGCCTGGGACTGGACTACCTCGACCTGTTCCTCATCCACTGGCCCATGCCGGAGCGGGACCTGTACGTGGACACCTGGCGGGTGCTCGTCGAAGCGGCCGGCGAAGGGCTGGTGCGCTCGATCGGGGTGTCGAACTTCCTTCCCGAGCACGTCGACCGTCTGGTGGTCGAGACGGGCGTGGCCCCGGCCGTCAACCAGGTCGAGCTGCACCCGCACTTCCAGCAGCGGGACCTCCGCGAGCACCATGCCCGCCTCGACATCGTCATCACGAGCTACAGCCCGTTCGGCGGTGACGGCGCCCCGGCGCTCACCCACCCGGTCGTGCGCAACATCGCGGCCAAGCGCGGCGCGACGCCGGCTCAAGTCGTGCTGCGGTGGCACCTCGGCGAGGGGCTCGTCGTCGTCCCGAAGACGGCGTCCGCCGGGCGCCTCACGGAGAACGCTGCCGCTCCCGAGGTCGCGCTGGACGACGACGACATCCGGCGGATCGGGGCGCTCGACGCGCCCGACGGCAAGCGGCTGCCCTCGCCGCTCGCGATGAACGACCTGTTCTAGGGAGGCTGATCCGCGTGCGCACAGCGGCTAGGGTTGCGATCGAGCACAGGGACGGTGAGGGCTTGGGTCGCGTGACGTTGCAGACGGTTGCCGATGCCGTCGGTGTGAGCCGGATGACCGTCTCGAACGCGTTCTCCCGTCCCGACCAGCTCTCGCCCGCCCTCCGTGAGCGCATCCTGGCCACAGCCACGGAGCTTGGCTACTCCGGCCCGGATCCCGCCGCGCGTGCCTTGGCGCGGGGGAGCGCGGGCGCCGTCGGCGTGGTGCTGACGCACTCCCTCGGCGAGGCGTTCCTCGACCCGGTGGCGGCGGCGTTCTTCGGCGCCGTCGCGGAGGAGCTGGCGCCCACCGGCCTCGCCGTCTCCCTCATCCCCGCCAAGTCGGCGGGAGGAAAGCTCGCCGCGCGGGATCTCGCCATCGATGCCGCACTGGTCTACGCGTGCGACGGCGCCTACGAAGCAGTGGAGTGGCTCCACCGCCGCAAGCTCCCCATCATCTCGGTGGACCGCGAGCCCGACCCGGGCGACAGGGCCATCCGTCTCGACGAGCGCGAGGGTGGGCGTCTCGCGGCGCAGCACCTCATCGACCTGGGGCACACCGACATCGCCATCTTCACCATCAACCCGAGTGTTGCTGGGCACGGCTGGGCCGCCGATGTCGACGTCGAGCTGGCGAACCACGTCGCGCACGAGCGGCGACGAGGGGCGGTGGATGCGCTCGCGGCTGCGGGCCTGACGCCGCGCCTGTTCCACGTGAACGACAACTACGACCGCTACGTCTCGGCGGGCGCAGAGGCGCTCGCCCGCGACCCGGCCAGGCCGAGCGCGGTCGTGTGCTTCTCCGACTTCATAGCCGCCGCTCTGGTCGCGGCCGCCCAGCGGGCCGGCCTCGACGTTCCGGGGGACCTGTCGGTCGTGGGCTTCGACGACAGCCCCATCGCCAGTGCAGTGACGCCACAGCTGACGACTGTGGAGCAGGACTTCGTGGCGAAGGGCCGTGCCGCCGCGCGAGCACTCATCGAAGCGCTGGAGGCCTCCCGCAGCGGCTCCGCGGCGACGATTTCGACCGAGGACATCATCATCCCGGTCAGCCTCGTGGTGCGCGCGAGCACAGGGGAGCCGCGCGCCTCCTAAGCGGTGCGCCGCAGGTACAGGTCGCGCAGCAGGGCGATCTCGGCGCCATGGTGCGTCTGCTCGTCGATCAGGATGCGCATGACTTCGCCCGCCGTGAGCGGGCTACCCAGGTGCGACGGTCTGCGCTCGGCCAGGTCCGCGTCGTCGGCGGCGTCGAGCCATTCGGACACCGGCTCCCGGCTGGCGCTCCAGTCCCGCAGCACCTCCTCGGCCGTACCGTGCACCTCCAGATCGGGGAAGTTGCGCCGGCCCGGCCCGAAGGCGTGCTCCAGGTAGATCCAGTTGCCCGCGGCGATGTGGGTCAGCCGCCACCCGATGCTGGTCAGCGGGTGGGGCTGCGGCGGGTCGAAGTCGTAGGGGTACGACCACCCACCGGGATGCTCGGGGTCGGGGTAGAGGTTCCACGCCCCGGCCTCGGGCTCCCACAAGAGCTCCTCGTCGCCCAGGCCTGAGCAGCGCTGCGCGAGCCGTTCGCCGGACAGGCGCCACAGCCGGGCAAGGAGGTCGACACCGGTGCGAGACATGGCACCAGGCTATTGCGCTCGACCGTCGCAAGGGGTGGCGACCTAGACTCCGACCATGGCCCCTGAGTCCTTCGTGCCGGCCGAGTTCGAGCCGCCCACCTCGCTCGTCACCGACCTGTTTCGCCTTGAACCACTGGGACCGCAGCACAACGAGGCCGACCATGCGGCGTGGATGTCGAGCATCGAGCACATCCGAGCGACGCCGGGCTATCCGGACGGCAGCTGGCCGCCTCTCGGCGGGATGTCGCTCGAGGCGAACCTCGCGGACCTGACCCGCCACGCGGCCGACTTCGCCGCCGGCAAGGGCTTCACGTTCACGGTGCTCGACCCGGACGACGACGCCGACGTCATCGGCTGCGTCTACCTGTATCCGACCGGCTCCGAGGACCACGACGTCACGGTCCAGTCGTGGGTGCGGGCCGACCGAGCCGGCCTCGACACACCGTTGGCCGACGCCGTTGCCGCCTGGCTCGCCGCCGCGTGGCCGTGGGAGCGCGTGGACCGCTGCGGGCGCTGAGGCCCGCCGTCGGCCCTCACCCAGCCCAGCTCGGTCAAGGCGGCCACGGTGTTCGCGCGAGAAAGGGGGCGAGTCCCTAGAACTCGAGCTCCCGCAACCACGCAAGCAACTCGTCCTCGCGTTGAGTGGCGAGCTCCTCGGTCCACGTCCCCCACGCCCGGGAGTCGACGAGGACGCCGTCGCGCAGGTAGACGACGCGGTCCGCGCGTGCGGCGCACACCGGGTCGTGCGTCACCATGACGAGCGTCGTGCCGTCGCGGTGGACGTCGGTGAGCGCCGCCATGACCTCCGCCGTCATGGAGCTGTTCAACGAACCGGTGGGCTCGTCGGCGAACAGGATGGCGGGCTCGCAGGCCAGGGCCCGGCAGATCGAGGCCCGTTGCAGCTGACCTCCCGACACCTGGGTGATGCCGTGGTCGCCGACGTGCGCGATCCCGAACCGTGCCAGGAGCCCGTCGACGCGGGCGATGGCGCCGTCCTTGTCGCGGGGTGCCGCCTTGAGGGCCGGCAGGAGGATGTTGTCCCGGATGCTCAGGTTGCTCAGGAAGTGGGCCTGCTGGAAGACGAACCCCATCGTCGTGAGCCGCACCCGGCTCAGCTCCGTGTCGCTCAGCGAGGTGAGGTCCTGCCCGTCGAGGTGGACGCTCCCGCTCGTGGGGTGGTCCATGCCGCTCACGCTGTACAGCAGCGTCGACTTGCCCGACCCGGACGCGCCCATGATGACGAGGAACTCGCCCTGCCGGACGGTCAGGTCGATCCCGCCCAGCACCTCGGTGGGCGGGTCGGTCGAGTGGTAGGTCTTCCTCAGGTCCCGCGACTCCAGGGTCACGGCCAGGTCGTGCGTCATGGGTCCTCCTCGGTTCGGTCGAGTCGTGTGCTTGTCGAGTCCTTGGGTCAGCTGAGCCATGTGCTCTTGTCGGCGCCGCGAAGCCTCGCGGTCAGCACCACGGCGCCCAGGTACCCGGCGGCGACCAGGGCCAGCGGGTAGGCGACGTAGACGAGCGGCACGTCGGGGATGAACGTGAGGTCGGCGATGCCCAATCCGGCGGCGGAGATGACGAGGCCCACGAGCGACTCGCCGGCCGTCGCCGCGAAGCCCAGGCCGAGGAGGGTGCCGAGCGCCGCGGCGAGGAGGGTCTTGGACCGCACCTGCGCGATGATCTCTGCGGTCGAGAACCCGATGGCCGACAGGACCCCCATGCGCCGCCGGTCCCTCGCAAGGCGCAGCTTGAGGAACAGCACGGTGATGAGTGCCGCGACGCCGATCCCGAACGTCACGGACAGCAGAGCCGCGCTCCGCAGGGCGTCCGTCACGAAGGACAGCATCTGGCGCACGTACTCGCGCATCGGGATGACGGTCGCCTTCGGGAAGGCCTCGCCGTACTCGGCCGCGACCAGCGCGGGATCCACGCCGTCGGCGGTGTTCGCGTAGATCACGTAGCTGCTCGCTCCGGAGGTGACCTCGCCGTGCATCTTCGCGGTGAACCCGCCGCTCGTGACGTCCTGATAGATGCCGCTGACAGTCACGGGCATCGACGCGTCACCCTGCCGCAACGTCATCTCGTCACCGACCGCGGCCCGGTACTTGTCGGCGTTGAGGTAGGACAGCGCGATCTCCCCTGGGGCGGGACTGCCACCCTGGACGTACGCGATCGCGTCGCGCGTACGGTCGCCCGTCTCGACGCGCAGGATCTCCGCTCCGGTCTCACCGGGGGTCTCGTACCGCTCGTTGGCGAGGACGCGGACGTCGGTCAGCCGGGCATCCGCCCGCATGGCCCGCAGCATGTCCGCGCGCAGCGTGTCGACGTCGTCGGTGAAGTGCAGGTCCGCACGCAGGTCGCTCTCCGGTGCACCCATGTAGGTGACGAACCGTGGGCTCTCGAACGTGCTGAGCAGGTTGGTCGGGAGCGTGATGAGGACAGCGGTGATGAAGAAGACGAGGGGGACGAGGACCCACTGCTTGGCCTCGGTGCGCAGGTCGAGAAGGGCCAGGCGGCCACGCAGGTTCCCACCGCGGTACGAGCTCAGCCCGGACCGGCGCATGCCCCTGGCCCCGCGCCGGGCGCGCCGCGCGGTCTGCCGTTCGTCGAGGGTGCTGCCGTGGACGAGCGCGCCCACCACCTGGATCTTCCTCACCGCCCGGAGCGAGCCGCGGCAGATGGCGATGACGACCACGTAGACGAGGGCGAGGGCGACCACCGGCACGAGCGCCGCCGCAGGGCTCACGGGCGCTTCGGCGTAGCTCGCCTGGATGCTCTGGGTCAGTAGGCGCGTCGCGAGCACGGCGAGGGCACCGCCCACGAGGCACGCGAGGAGTGTCAGCACGCGGTACTTGGCGAGGTAGAGGCGGGTGATCGCCTTGTCGGGCAGGCCGATGGCCTTCATCGCACCGATCTCGCGCACCTCGTCCTCGACCGTCCCGCGGATCACGAAGCGCAGGTTGAGCATGGCGATCGTCACGAGCAGGAGGCTCACCAGGATCAGTGCGACGGCGACCAGGCCGTCGCTGAAGGCGTTGATCATGCGGATCATCTGCAGCGTCACTGCTTGCCCGTTCGTGGGCAGGGCGTCGTCGGACTCGTAGGCGCTCTGGAGCTGAGCGGTCAGCGAGGGGTCGCTCAGCCGGTACGCCACGAGGATCTCCGGTGCGCCGCCCCCGGCCCGTTCGAGCGACCGGAAGTCGGGTTCGGAGACGAGGAACCTCGTGGCTGCGGAGAGCGACGACGCCATCTGGGCGTCGCGGACGAAGCCGCGGATGCGCAGCTCGCGGCGGCCGGACTCCGTCGCGATGGCGAGCTCGTCGCCGACCCGGAGGCCGTAGCGCTGCTGGTGCACGACCGGGACGTACACCTCGCCCGGCGAGGGGTATGGGACCGCACCCGTCTCGTCGAGCAGGAAGTCGAACTCCTCGTTCTGCATGACGACGAGGTTCTCGATGAGGCTGTCAGCAAGGTCGCCCGCCTCCCCGGTCGCGGGACGCTGCCACGTGACGGCGCCGCCGTCGAAGCCGAGCATCTCCTCGACGGTCCACGCACTGATCTCGGGGTGACTCGACGCGAACCGGGCCAACGCCTGCCTGTCGAACTCTCCCTTGTGCATCTGCAGGAAGTGCGGCGGTCGGGCGGCGTCGAAGAGCTGGTCGATCGAGCCGAGCAGCCGCTCCATCACCATGGCACCCGTCGCCATCAGGAACGCGCTGAGGATGAGCAGCACGGCGAGCGCCGCCGTCGTCGACTTGCTCGCGAGCAGGCTGTGGCGGGCGTGCCGGGAGTAGAGGGCGTGGAGTTCCTTCGTCGCCGCAGGTCTCATGCCGTCGAACGTAAGGAGCCGGCCGTGCCTGGCACATCGGGGTTCACCCCGGTTCTGGGCCGGACGGGGACCCTGACGGGCCCTGAGACGGACATCGCTCGAGCGCGCGGCCGGAACTTTGAGACTGTGCTCGCGCCCGCGCCGGGAGAGACTGGGTCCTCGACCCACTGACCCCGACCGCAGGAGGCCGAGGTGTTCCGACGCTGGCGCAGAGCCCGCGCCGTCAAGAAGGTCAAGCCCGGGGACAGGCGAGCGCTCAGGCCGTTTCAGCGCTGGCAGATCCTGTCTCGCTCGGTCTTCACGATCGAGCTGACCGATCCTGAGGGGACGACGCACGAGTACGCCGTCGACGTGCAGTACTTCGACCTCGACGGGAAGGTCGGGCTGTACCGCGAGGGGCGACAGGTGGCCACGGCGACGGTCCCGGCGGTCTTCCCGGTGCCGGGCGGCGTGCTCGAGGTCAACACCACGATGTTCGGGCTCTCTCGGATGCACTTCGTGCCCGACGACGGCGAGGCGCGGCCGCTGCGCCCCCACCCGCACTCGGCTGAGGCGGCTCGTGCAGGGTTCGGGCGCAGGTTCCCGCGGGCGAGCGCGGTGGTCGCGGGGAGCGCCGTCGTCGTCCTCCTTGCGGGCCTTGCTCTCGGGGTGCCACAGCTCGTGGAGTGGGTGAGCCACCAACCCGTCGTGGCTGAGCGCGTGGGCACGTTCACCTTCGGACTGTCGGTACCCGCGTGGGCGAACACGACGCTGGTCGTGGGTGGCATGCTCGCGGCGCTCGAACGCGCGCTGACGCTGCGCAACCACTGGCTGATCGACGCCGAGACGTGGTGGATGGGGGACTGAGGTTGGGGATCCTCAGGTTCACGCTGTGAACATCACACGCTCGGACTCCGGGTAGTCGAGCAGATCCGCACGCTCTCCCGCGATCGCCCCGGTGACCCCCGCCCGGCTCACCGGACGGCCGCACCGTACTTGCGTAGCATCGATCGCGTGAGCATCGAAGACCGCATCGCGCCGATCGCCCGCGCGGCGCTCGACCGAGGGGTCAGGATCGCCGTCGCCGAGTCGCTCACGTGCGGGGCCCTCGCGAGCGCGCTGGGCTGCGGGGAGGACTCCTCGGAGTGGCTCGCCGGCGGCGTCGTCGCCTACCAGACGCGCACCAAGGTCGACGTGCTGGGGCTCCCGCCGGGTACCGACCCGAGCTCCCCGGAGTGCGCCGTCCAGCTCGCCGCCGGCGTCCGCGACCTCCTCGGGGCGGACGTCGCCGTCTCGACCACGGGCGTGGGTGGACCGGGGGCCGACGGCGGACACCCTGCCGGGACCGTCTACCTCGGCTGGGACTCGGGCGGCGCCCGGGGACACCGCCACTTCCTGTTCTCGGGGGAGCCGGCCGAGGTGCTCGACCAGACGGTCGCCGCCGCGCTCGATGTGCTCAGCGAGCTGCTCGGTGGTGGTGCGCCGTCGTCGTAGGCCTTCGGCCCGTGCGCCAGCGGCACCGGGTGAAGTCCACGCGCGTCATCCGATTTGCACTGGTTCGCCCATGCTCACCGCGCGTAGCGTCCACGGGTCAGGTACCTGCGGAGGGAGTCAGTGATGAGCGACGAGGATGCGATGGCGCGACGCCCACGGCGCGCGACGGTGATGCTGGTGATGGGGCTGATCGGGGCACTTCTGGTGGGGTCGGCGGGCACAGCCGTGGCCGCCGGTCTGATCACGAGCGCCCAGATCAAGAACGGCACGATCCAGAATGTCGACATCAGGAACAACACGATCACGGGAAAGAAGATCCGCAACGGCACGGTGACCGGGGCGGACGTCAAGAACCGCTCGATCACGGGCTCGGACATCAAGAAGAGCTCGCTCACGGGGGGTCTCGTCAAGAACGGTTCGCTCACGGGGGCGGACGTCAAGGATGGTTCGCTCACGGGGGCGGACGTCAAGGACGGTTCGCTCACTGGCACTGACGTCAAGGATGGTTCGCTCACGGGGGCTGACGTCGCCGAGGGCACGCTGACCGACGCCCACCTCGCGCCGGAGAGCCGCACCCAGTGGGCGGCCGTGGCGGGCAACGGCACGCTCCACAGGGGCTCGGCGGGGACTGCCGCGAGCCGTGTCAGCGCGGGCATCTACTCCGTCACGTTCCCGATCGACATCGACCAGTGCGGGTACTCCGTCTCGATCGGCAACCTCACCAGTGGCGGCACCACCGCAGGCGTGGTCTTCCTCAACCTGCCCTTCGACAATCCCCAGGGTCTGGTCATCGAGACATTCTCGTTCGACGCCGTCCGTTCGGACCGGCCGTTCTACGTGACGGTGAACTGCTGAGGGGCTGCCCGGCGTCGTAGGCCTTTCGTCTCTTGCACGGCACGCGGGACCTTGCGACGTTAGCGACGTGGAACGGCCCCGCCGGCCCATCGGCCGATGCGGACGTGACCCGTCCGTCCGGCTGCCGCGGCGCACCCCAGCCGCACTCGCCCGACGACGTGCAGGAGGACCCCGTGCACCCCGACCTTCAGCTCCGGCTGTACTTCTTGCAGGAGCGGCATCTGGACCACGTGCTTGAGACGCGCCGACTCGCTCGTGAGCGAGGAGCACGGCCGACGACGACGGCGACTCGCGGCAGGCGGGTGCTCTCCCGCCAGCGTCGCTAGGTCGCCGAACGTCGGCGCGCCGGTTCCGCTCCTCGCCGTAGGCGTCAGCTCGCCGAGGTGACCACCTGCTCGAGCCGCGCGTATGAAGCCTCCATGCCCTCGGTCATGCCGGTGGCGAGGATCATGTCGCGGGTGTCCTTGTCGGGGTACTCGATCACGAGGGTAATGAGCGTGGCGCCGTCTTCCTCGTCCAGGGAGAGGTCGTTCGTGGTGGACGGGCCTTCGGTGCCGGCCATGCGCTCGGTGGTCACGGAGCGACGCGGCTCCTCGATCAGCAACGCCTCGCCCTCGAAGCCGAACTCCTCGCCCTCGCCGTTCACGTTGCGCCAGCCCCAGCGGTAGCTCTGGCCCGCCTCGGTGGCGGGGGAGCAGTGGGTCATCTCCCAGCCGTCGGGGCCGAGCATCCACTGCCGCAGGAGCTCCTCCTCGTGGTGGGCGCGCCACACGAGCTCGCGCGGGCCCTCGACGAGTCGGGTGATGCGCACGAGGGTGTCGGACAGCAGCTCGGTCTGCGTGCCCTTGCCCTGCGCGTACTCGCGCAGCCCGGCGAGCACGCGGTCGAGCTGGTTGACCGCGAGCGTGGTGCCCTCGACCGCGCCCATCTCGACGACCTGCTCGAGCGCCTCGACGGAGTCGAAGTAGGTGACGTTGACCATGCGCGTCCCCGTGGGGATCTCCTCGAAGCGGTACTCGGTGCGCATCGAGGGGAAGCCCTCGAGCGGGTTGCCGTCCTCGTCCACGAAGGAGTCGAGCACCTCGAAACCGTGCGGCTCGTCGATCTTGAGGAACTCCCACGCGCCGTGCGAGGCCTCGCCGTCAGGGCCGGTCATCTGGTAGCGGACGATCCCGCCTACGCTCAGGTCGAACTCGCTGAACCTCGCCGGCCAGGTGGGCGGCCCCCAGAAGCGCTCAAGCTGGCTCGGGTCGGTGTAGGCCTGCCACACGCGCGCGACGGGTGCCGCGAACTCTGCGGTCAGGGTCATGGTGAGCTGGGTGGGGTCGGTGGTGATGTTGGTGACGGGCACGGTGGTCTCCTCAGGGCTCGGGGTCGGGCTCGGCGAGCAGCGCGTCGAGCCGGTCGACTCGAGCTCGCCACAGCTCTTCGTAGCGCGCGAGGAGTGCTCGCGCACGGGCGATCATTTCCGGGTTGGCACGGACGAGGCGTTCTCGCCCCGCCGCGCGCTTGATGATGAGCTCAGCGGACTCGAGCACGGCCACGTGCTTCTGCACCGCGGCGAAGGACATGTCGTACTCGCGCGCGAGCTCCGAGACCGACTGCTCCTCGCCGATGGTGCGGCGCAGGATGTCGCGCCGGGTCGACGCGGCCAGGGCCTGGAAGATGCGGTCGATCTCGACATCCGTCAACTCATCTCGTGTAACCATATGGTTGTACGTTATGCCTCCGTGGGGCCCACGTCAACCCGGAAGTTGTGCCGACCTGCTCCTGACGAAGCGCCACGGACCGCCCACTGAGCTCGCCCAGGTCGGCGCGAGCTCAGTGGACGGATCCGCCGCGTGTGGCCGGCAACTCCAGGCTTGCTCCTACGGGCCGTGCTCCACGTCCTGCTCTGAGAACGGCTCTCTGCCGATAGCCTCCTGAGCCCGGCGGTATGCCTCCGGTGTGGTGCCGATGTCGACGAGCCCGCGTGCGCGACTGGCGTACGTGGGCGAGTTCGGGATCTGGCCCGCCTCGACATCGCGTTCGCGCTGCCGCCGGAGCGTCTTGAACACGCCGCCGAGCTGGTACGGCTCGTACTGGATGAAGTTCCACAGCCACGCCTTGGCGTCAGCCCGTGTGAAGCCCTCCCAACTGCCAGACCTGATGATCACGTCCGCGTCCGGAGCCTCACGAGCGGCGCGGATCGCCGCCCAGCCGCGGTCGATCCCTTCGTGCTTCGCGCTGTCGATCTCGGCATCGATCTGACTGTGAGCTGCTTCGATCTCGGCCACGATCTGCTCGACCGGGACGTGATCCGTCGTCCCGTCCTCGACGAGCCTCTCGAAGTTCGAGGGCCGATAGGCACGAAGCACCTCCTCATGCGCCATGTTCTTGCGCCGCTGCCGACTTGATGACTCCGGACGTGTCGCGTACAACGAGAGCCCGAGCGGCTCCCACCACGGCTTGCTGTATCTCTCCACGGGTCATGCCTCCTCTGGAGGTCGTGCCTCCATCGAACCTTGCGCCGCACGATTGCGCGCCGCCCGTTCTTCCCCTGGGGCACCCGGGAGTCGATGACTCGGGTTGCCGTGCGGCCAGCCAGGTACTGAAAGCCGCAACTCCTGAACGTGTCTGTGACGCTAGCGCACGGGGCCGACACTCCACATCGGCGTTCCACAGGCCAGCACCGCCCTCGTCTGGCCGAGTGGCGATGCGCCCTAAGTTGCCTACGTGAACTGGGTGAGTGAGTGGGCTGGGTACGACCTCCAAGGGGTGCCGATCTCATGACCAGCAATACCGGGTATACTTCTCTCATGGCCAAGGTGATGGTCTCCCTTCCGGACGATCTCCTCCGGGCGATCGACGTCGAGGCGGAGCGCCGCGGGACAACGCGAAGCGGGATGCTGCGCACGCTCGCCGAGGAGTCGCTGCGCCGTGGCAGCATCCGGCGGGCCGAGCGCATGGCGGAGATCGGCGCGTCAACTCAGGGCCGGTCGGGTCACGGCGGTGACGTGGTTGGCGTCCTCAAGTCGCATCGGCCCGAGAGTTGAGCCTGTGGCTGCTCGACGCCAGTGTGCTCCTGGCCAGCGAGGACTCCGATGACTCCCACCACGCGAGCGCAGTGCGGCTGCTGGGGATCAGGGAACCGCTGGCGACGCTCGACCTCGCGCTGTACGAAGTGACGAACGTCGCCGTGCGGGCCTGGCGGAACCCTGGGGCGGCCGAGCGCCTACGCGAGCGCATCGCAGCCATCGCCAACGACGGTGGAGTTGTCCGCGCCGACGCCGAGCTGATGGGGAGTGCGGCCCTGATCGCCGAGGAGTACGGCATCTCGGTGTACGACGCGGCCTACGTGGCGGCGGCTCGCCGGGTGGAGGCGCCGCTCGTGAGCTGCGACGTGCGCGACCTGGTCTCCCGCGGGTTGGCGGTGCTGCCCTCTGGCGTCGACGTCTCTGGCTAGCCCAGCGGTTGGGTAAGGCTCTCGAACCGAGACGAGGATATCGTAGGCGCGCCGTCAACCCCTCGGCCCCAGTTGGTGCGGCCCTTTGGTGCGTGACACGATCTTTCCTTTGCTGCGAGGGGAGCTGCAGGTGTTCCGACGCTGGCGCCGAGAGCGCGCCAACCGCGAGGTCAAACCGGGGGACGGGCGCGCGATCAAGCCCCTCCGGTGGTGGCAAGGGCTCCACCGCAGCGTCTTCTTCCACGACACCACCGACGACGACGGCAACCCCCTCCGCTACGCCGTCGACATCTCGCTCATCGACCCCGACGGGAAGGTCGAGCTCTTCCTCGATGGCGCTCAGGTAGCCGTCGCGATCGACCCCGCATCTTTTCCCGTTCCCAGGGGAGCGATCGAGGTCAGGACGTCGGCGCGCGGTCTGGCAAGGATGCACTTCGTGCCCGACGACGGCGAGGAGCGGGTCCTGCGTCCCCACCCGCGCTCTGCGGGAGGGTTCCGGGCGAGGTTCGGGAAGAGGTATCCGCGCACCAGCTCGGTGATCGGTGGCCTCGCGATCGCCGTGCTGATCCTCGGTCTGGTGCTCGTTGTGCCGCAGATCCTCGAGTGGGCGAGCGACTTCCCGGTGGTCGCGGACAACCTCGGCACCTTCACCTCGCCCATCGCGCTGCCCGCCTGGATCAACACGACACTGGTCGTCGCGGGGATCCTCGCCGCGATCGAGCGCACGTTGACGATGCGCAACCACTGGCTCCTCGACGCGGACACCTGGTACCTCGGCCTCTGACCCGCGGGTTCAGCCTCGGGCAGTTCGCAGATGTCACAGATCCGCGACTTTCGTGAATGACGCGTACCCGTGACTTTTGTGAGGCTGACGCGGCCTCCGCGGCCCATCGAGCACCGGGGGAGCCAACGCGGCGGCCCAGCCCTGGAGGCGTGGGAAGGTGGGGCAATGGCGTACATCCGCTTCACGCTCAACAGCCACCGGTACGAGTTGAGCGACGACGACGTCAGGGCACGGCTTGCTGATGTGATCCCTGAGCCGATCCGCAAGCACTCGGTATGCATCGGCGGCGTCTGGTACCCCGTCAAGCAAGCGTTTGAGGTTGCCATTGGCGTGCCGCGCACCGACTACGTCTCGCTCACCGCAAGGCGCCATCTCGAGGCCCTCGGCTTTGAGCTCCGAGGCGAGCGGACGCCGCGCGACGCGCAGTCGGGTCCGCATCGGATCAAGGAGCCAAGTGCTGGCGCCGGTCACGTCGTGGCTGGCGGCGGCGCTGAGGACTGGCACGGGGAGGCGAGCGTCCAGGCGGCGGTTGTCACAGCCTTGGCTGCCGCTGGCTGGCGGATCCTCTCCGTCGCGGACACCGTTACCAAGGAGCGCGGAGTCGACGTCGTAGCCGCCCGCGGGGGTGAGTCGGTTGGCGTGGAGGTGAGGGGGTTCCCGAGCCGTGTGTACGCCGACCCCGCGCGCGCGAACGAGAAGAAGCGAACCTTGCCTAGCACTCAAGCGGGCCATTGGTACTCCCAAGCGATCCTGGCCGCCATGCGGTTGCGCTCGCGGGAACCTGAATGGCGCTCCGTCATCGCGTTGCCCGACTTCCCGCGTTACCGCGACCTTCACCGTGAGACAGTTGGCCCCCTTGCTGCTGCCGGTATCGAGGTGTGGTGGGTGGAGTCTGACGGGGACCTGAGGATGTGATTGGCAGCTTCGCGCAGTAGCGAAGCCAACTGAGACGTCGAACTACTCGCTCAGGATCGACTCGTAGTCACGGCCGCCGGAGAAGACGCCGATGACGGTGACCGTCTCGTCGAGCACGGCGTACGCGATGACGACACGTCTGCGGAACCCTGTGGTCCGCAATCCGGGTCGAATGTCGTCGCGCGCTGTGCCACGGAGCGGGAAGACCGCAAGCTGTTCGCAATGCGCCACGATCGCCTCCGTGAACTGGTTCGCACGATCCGCGGAGCTGGCTGTGGCGATGTAGTCGTGAAGGTCCGCGAGCTGTTGCAGGGCTTCGCGTCTGAACGTGACGGTGTGTCTGGTCATCCGCCAGAGACGCTCTTGGCAGCGAGGTGGGACCGAACCTGATCGGCGCTGATGACGTCGTGGGGGTCGGCAACAAGCGCGTCGTAGGCCGCTGCCACCTCCCCGCGGAGCCAAGCCTCGACGGCCTGGTCACGCGCAAAGAGTGCGCGCAGGCCGTCTCGGATTGCTTCGCTCTCGCTCGCGTACTGGCCCGCCCGGACGCGTTCGCGCAACGCATCTGCCATGTCGTTGGGCAACGTGATGCTCAGTTGTCGAGTGGTACGCATCGCAGACCTCCGGCCGTCAGTAGTATTCAATCCTACCCGGTGGGTGGCGAGAGGTCGATCTGAAGCCAGCTCGCGTCCTCACCGACGAACTGGATCAAGTCATCCTGACGTGGCTGCCCGATGACCATCCGGTACGCGCCCACTGATCGCTTGAGCCGTTCGTAACGCAGCGACTCGCGACTCAGTGGCATTGCCGGGACGTAGCGCTCGATGACTGCGCCGTCGGGACGGGTGTAGACCCAGAACGGTGTGATGTCGCTGCCGTCTCCCGAGACTGCGGCCGCAGCCGCGTCGAACAGCCCGGCCCAGGGATCGTCCCAGTTCGGGTCGAGGGCTGCGCTGCCGAAGTCGGCGGCCACGTTCTTCCGCACCGCGTGCCCCTTGTACCGGTGCACCCGCCCTTCGCGCTGCTCGAGATCCACCGGGTTCCCGGGCAGGTTCCAGTGGACGATCGCGTGGGAGTAGGTATGGAAGTCGAGCCCTTCCTGCCCCACCGAGGTCGAGGCGAGCACGAAGGGCCGAAAGGGCGAGTTGTAGCCCACCCGCACGTGCCCCTCGCGCACCGCAGCCTTGTCGTCCGTCTGAGTGCGCCCGTAGCGCGCCGCGAAGTGGCTCCCGACGCGATGGTCCTCCCGCCGGATCTGCCCGTCGACCACACGGATGTCCTCGACCACGTTGGGCGCGGTGCGCATGGTCAGCGCATCGACCATCCGGTCCGCGATCCGCTCCGCCCGCTGCGCGCGATCGGCGTCCTGCAGCCCTTCGGACTCGACGAGCATGTGTGCGTACTCGTCCAGCACGGGCTGCAGCCCACCGCCGACGGTGTGCTCGAGCACGGCACGCCAGTACCGTCCGTCCTTGTCCCGGACGAGGGCCACGATCTCCGGTTTGTTGAACAGCGTTCGTAGGCCCTGCGCCACGCGATACGCGCCTTGTCGCACGTCGGGGTTCCCGAGAGCGGCGTCGCCTCCCGTCACCCGGGACAGCGCCCGCAGGGCGCACACTCCCGGTCCGCCGACGGCGATCGCGGCCAGGACCTCCACGAGATCTACGGGCATGGGGCCTAGCTCCAGACCGGCCACGTCGCGGGCGTGCTCGACGTGCTGACTCAGGGCCGACTCACGGGTGTCCTCGCGCTCCGACCAGTTCTGCATCGCGAGGAATGCGGCAGATTCCTCGGGCGCGAACTCGAGGTCGAGCAGCAGGGGAGCGGCCCAGTACCACCGCTGATCCTCGGGACCGTCCGCGCCGGCGCGCTCCCGCAGGGCGGCCACGTGTGGCTCCAGCCGGTTCCGAACCTCGGCGACCAGCACCGTGCGGTCGAGTGGCAGTGCGACCCCCACGTCGCGTGCGATACCCAGCGGGTCACCGCAGCGCGCTAGTACCACGCTCGCGTACATCAACCCGAGCACGGGCATGGACCCGGGGCGCTCGCCGTCCATCCGGAACTGCAGCGGCATCGCCGCCACGTGCGTGTACTCGCGCTCATCGAGCCCGGCCTCAGCCATCGTCCGCCGCTCGGCCTCGTAGCTGAGCATGACGGCGATCGCCTTGGGCACCACGGCCCACGCGGAGAACACGAGCCGCTTGGTGAACCTCCGCAGCTCCGGGTCCGCGTAGGCGCCGTCGAGCGTGTAGTACGGCAACGACGGCGGCAACCACGCCAGCCGCCACGCCCCGCAGTCGAGCACGTCCTGGCTCAGCCCGCGCAGCTTCGCATTCCCCGGATCGATCTCGCGGTAGCGCAGCACGTCGTCCCACGAGATGAGTCCGCGCGCGGCGGCCACGAGGTCGACGAGCGCCGCATCGCCAGCATCGGCCGCCGCCTCGAAGGACCGCCGGATCGCGTACGAGCTCTTCTCCATGAGGTTGAGCGCGTACGGCGCCGAGCGCCAGTACTCGAACACGTCGTGCCGATCCACGTGCTCGGCGATCGCGTCGAGGGACCGCCACGCGTGCAGGTCCCCGGCCGCGAGCCGCACCCCGGGCAGCTCACGCCGAGCGAGCATCCCGTCCCGGTCGGGGGTGGAGGAGAGTCGCTCGGTGCGCGCCATGACCCGCCGCAGCTCCGCCTCGACCCGGTCGCGGGCGTCTCGACCGGTCTCGCGCCCGTCGTCGCTCACGAGCGACTCGCGCATGGTCCGCAAGCCCTGCCCGACGACGGCGGCCCGCTGCGGCCCCCGCGAGGAACGTCACCGTGTTCATGAAGTCGCTGTAATGGTCGGCGCCGTCCGGCTCACCGGGCAGCGTGTACATCTTGTACGGCGTCGCCGACAGCAGAAGTACCTTCGCGCCCGGTTGGTCGAACACGGCCCGGGCGAGCCGGGCGTCGTCGTCGTCGTTGTCGTCGCGCAGCAACGTCGAGAAGCCCTGGAACTCGTCGAGGATCACCAGGTCGGGCTCGAGCCGCCCGACGGCGGCGTGGGCGAGCAGGCTGCGCAGGGCGCCGATGAGCCGGAAGCGCTCGCGGTGCAGCTCCTGGTCGGGGCGGTGCTTGCGCAGGTAGGTGAAGCGGTCCGCGCACTCCACGAGGGCCTCGCGCAGCGGCCGACCGTCGAACTGGGCGGCGTCGATCGCGGCACCGAGCAGGTGACTCGTCTCCGCATCGACACCGGCGAGGCGTTCGCGCTTGAACCACGCGAGGTGGTCCTTGAAGCGCTCCCGAGTCACGTTGCCTTCGAAGAACTTCTGCCACCGCACGGAGCCGGTGACCTCGTGACCCCACGCGGTCGCGAGCATCCAGTAGAGCAGCACGCGCTCGCGGGCAGCGCCCCCGCCACCGCTCACCCCGAAGGACGTGCCGGGGGTGAAGGAGACGAAGTTGATCCGCGGCCCGTCGTCGTCCGTATCGCCCGGCTGTAGCTGGCGCATCGCCTGAGGCAGCAGCGTCAGCCGGTCGGCATGGTCGAGCGTCTCGCCGCCCACGACGTTGAGGCGCGCGAGGTTCTGGCGGGCGATCTGCTGGTTGGAGCAGATGTAGACGATGTTGATCACGTCTTCGACGGGTGCGAGGTGCTCGACGGCCTTCGCGATGACTCCCTTGGCGACCATGGTCTTGCCGAGCCCGACCTCGTCGGCCACGAGGAACCGGTCGACGGGGTCGTGGGAGGTGTAGAGACGGTCGAAGGCGTACTCGACCGTCGCGCGCTGGAAGTCCTTGAGGCTCGCCATGACGGCGGCCGCGCGCTCGGCGGGCGTCAGGTGCTGCTCGGCGCTCATCGCTGCAGCTCCTCGTGCGCTTGCCAGACGACGTCCCACAGTTCGTCGAAGCTCTCGGGCACCAGCTCGCCCGCGTTGGGCAGCTTGCGTAGGTCGGCGACGAGTCCGGCGACGCGGGCGAGGGCGTCGGGGGCGCGGCCCGCGGCGCGCACGAGCGGCTCGAACAACGCGATCTCGGCCTCCGCACTGCTCGATCCCGCACCCCAGCCGGCCTCTCCGGTGGCCCCATCTCCGGCGAGCTCGGCGAGCAGCGAGTCGTAGCTCGGATCACCGAGCAGGAACACGAGGTAGCGCAGCACGTCGCGCTGGTTGGTCAGGACGGACATGACGGCGTCGGAACGCCGGTCGCCGACGGCGCCCCGCAGCTCGGCCTTGAGTACACAGCGCCTCGACACGGCGCCCGCGGTCGTCTCGACGACGACGAACGGGGTGACGTTCTGTGGGGCGATCGTCCACCGCACGGTGTCGGTGAGATCGAGGGCGTGGGTCGCGTCGCGCAGTGAGAGGAGTCGTACTCGCGTGGGGCCGGGACGCGCGGCGGGGTCCGTGAGCGCGGGGGATGTGCCCGCCGCGAAGGTCAGGGTCGCGGTGACGCGGTCGTCGTCGACGACGGCGACCTCGAGCATGGGTTGGCTCGTCGCGAGGGCCTGGTGGAACTCCTCGAGCCAGCGTCCCGTCTCGTACTCGCCGTCCGGATCAACCTGTTCGCTCACGACATGGAGGTCGAGCACCTGGCGCATGCCCGGCGCCTCGTCCGGCCCGTCGAGGGTGCTCGTAACACCGCACGAGCGGGTGGGGCCGCGCAGCACGGCGTCGAACTCGACGTTGGTGCCCCATGCCGCGCCGGTGAGATTCGCTGATCCCGTGATCGTCACCGACTCACGGCCCGGCAGGTCAATGATGAACGTCTTGGCGTGCAGTCCGTTGCCACTCTCGAGGAAACCGTCCCTGCCCAAGCCCTCGCGGACGCCGTCGTCGGCGGAGGTCGGGTCGGTGGGGCGGAGAGTGCTGTCGTCGGTCTCGACGAGGGGTTGCAGGACGTGGGTTTCCCAGACGTCGAGGGCGGCGGGGCCGAGGGCGTCGAGCGAGTCGGCGCGGGAGACGAGCGTGCGCTCGGGGGCGATCGCGGCGAGGTCGCGCACGGCGCCTTGGGTGAGGAACGGGCTGATCGCGAGGAGTCGGTGCCCGGTGTCGGGAAAGGGCCAGGTGCGCTTCCCGGTGAGGCCGATCGGGATGAGCTCGCCCGAGGTGAATGGGGCCGGGGCCGCGAGCGAGACGGACTCGAGTGTCGTGGCGAGGCCGACGATCTGCTCTCGGCGATCTTTGTGCAGGGGGCGGATCGCGAGGCTCGGCAGGGTGCGCACGAAGCGTGCCGCGAGGGCGGCGCTGATCGTGCCGGTGGGGGACTCGTCGAGCACGAGGGCGGTGTCCCACGAGCGGTCGAACGTGAGGTTGCGGCTCAGCACGACGACTCGGTGGTGGAAGGCCCCGGTGGTGTCGACGAAGCGGATCGCCCAGATCTTGGGGTGGAAGACGCCGCCGCCGGGGGCGGTGACTTCGACGACGCCGTCTTCGAGCAGCGTCATGATGCGCTGGTAGGCGGGTACGTGGATGCCGCCGGCCTGGCAGAACACCGTGGTGCGATCGGCGTGGCGGCGCACCGCGTCGAGCAGTCGGATGGGGTCGAGGTTCTCGTCCTCGAGCGCGTCGGCGACAGCGAACGCGAGGGGTGCGGCGAGCAGGGCCGTGAGGTCGAGGGAGTAGGTGGTGCCGACGGCGATGTCGACGCGGTAGCCGACAGGCGGGCGCAGGGCCTCGGTGAGGACGACGCGGGTCTCCGGCGTGAGTGTCATGACTGCTCCCGTGCCGCGTAGAGGTCGTTGAGGTGGTTGCGGGCGATCTCCCAGCGGTAGGTCAGGGGATTCATGCCGCTTTCGCCGGACCAGCGGTCGAGGGCCGACTGGTTGGTCAGGCGGGCGCGGGTGCCCTTCAGAGCGGCTTCGCGTCTGAGTATCAGAGCGTGGGCGTCGGCGCTGGACGCGATGTCGTCCGTGCTGGCGATGAGGTCGAGCCAGGAGTCGACGAAGAGCTGGGTGCGCAGGTTGAGGCGCGGGTTGCGACGGCGGATCGTGGCCCACCAGGCCGACCGGTCCCAGCCTTCGAGGGTGCGCGTGTTGTGGAACTCGTCGCGCCATGCGGCGAGGTGGTCCTCGAAGTAGGCGACGGCGTCGTCGTCGGAACCGGGGGAGTGCGCGGCGCGCTTGCGGGCGAGCATGAGGTTGTAGAGCACCGAGGCGCCGTGGATCGCTGTGCGGAAGCGGTGTGCGTGGTCGACGACGTCCCGCAGCTCGGTGGGCGCCGATGTGAGGTCGAGGTCCCAGACGTTGTCGGGCAGCTCGGCGGGCGGGTGATGCACGAGCCAGGCGAGCAGGCTGCCGCGGGTGGCGGCGGCGATGCGGTCGGAGAGGTACTGCTCGTCCTCGGGGCGCAGCGCGAACGTGGCTTCCTGGAGCAAGCGGTCCGGAGGAGCGGGCAGGTGGGGGTCGATGCCACTTGCGGGCACGAGCTCGCTCGCCTCGCCATCCTCGGTGCGCGCGGCGCGTGGGGACAGGTGGCGCAGGTCCGACGCGCGGCGGAAGTGGGTCGCGGCTGAATGATTGCTCGTGCGGATGCCCCACGTGCCGAGTGCCGCCCAGTAGACGCTGCTGGGGAGCCGCTTGAGGCTACGGCCCGCGGAGCTGCCGATGACGCCGTGCGCCTCGCCGCCGTTCTTGAGTGCGTCGATGAGCGCGAACTCGCTCGCGCGGAACCGCTCGGCCATCTCCTCGGGGCGCTGCGCGCTTGCGGCTCGTTGTAGGAGCCACGGGATGAACAGCACGTAGCGCAGGCGCGTGTGCAGAGTCGACGTGCCGGGGAACATCGTGTCGGACAGGGTGTCGCGGATGGAGCCGATGCCGAGCTCGTCCAACGAGCCGGCGTCCTTGAACAGGTCGACCACCTCGAGCATCCGACGCCGCTGCGCGGGGTCGGTGTCTAGCCAGCCGAAGGTGGAGGTCATGACGCGTGACTCAATGATTCCCCGAGACGGCGAGTGCCGTCCGTTTGAGCCCTCGTCCGACTGAACTTGGCCGTCACCAGATTCTCAGAATTTCGTGCTTCGCTTCACCGTTCTCGGACCAACTAATCCGAACCTCTGAGATCAGTGGGGACCCGAGCGTTCTGAGCATCGATACTCGAATCGGTTCACGTGGCCTGACGGAACGAGGCAAGTCGTCATCCACATGGAACGCACTCCGCCCTCTCTCGCTATCCGTTGCATCTTCGACTCTAACGTCATGGGCAATCTCTCGTCCCGTGTTGATAATGAAGCGCATCGCACCAATCTGGGGCAAGAAGACCCAGGTTGCGGAACCTACGGCCGCCCAAGGCGTGTGGGTGAGCGCAACGGTAGCGGTGTCTAGGAGTGCCGCGAGCGCTGCCTCAGCACCATCCAACCCGTCGGCGATCTTTCCCAGCGCTTTGGTTTGGCGTTGCGACTCATTCCAGTTCTTGTTCTCGTAGTCGGTGTCTGCAAGGGACTCGGCCCATTGGTCGAGGTCCAAGATCATCTTCTCGCCGTCCCCGTAAATCTGATCCTTTCCGCCGTCATACGTGGCTGTCACGGCGAGTCGGCGCGGCGCGTCCTCTCGTTCGAGGTAGTCAGGAACCCTTCCAACAAAGTAGCGAATGCTCCGTCCGGGAGCGAGGTAGGGGATCTGACCGTCAACAAGGCGTCGGCGAATCGTTGCTTCGCGCTTGGGATCGAGCGCTACGGGCTGTTGCTCCCAGGCCAGTTTGACGTTGTGTGCCGGAGTCTTGCCGATGTTCTTGATTTCTATCATGAGAAGGAAGGATCGGAAGGCGAAGTCGACGATGACGTAGGGGCGCGAGAGTTCTCGCTGCGAGAGGTGGTGAGCTTTCAGTTGTGCGAGCGCGACGCTCGCGGCAATGGCTGCTACGAGGAATGTGAAGAACGTCCAGACCGCTTGCCAGTCCGTGCCATTCCATTTCCACCCGAGCGCGTGCCCCGCAAGATGGGTGCCGATTGCAAGTGCGGTTGCTGCGGCGGGCAACCAGAGGGCACTCTTGCGTTCGAACCAAGCCATATCGCTACTATTGTTGTGCATGCACTCTCTCGCTTCCTCTGTTGTCGTGATACCTGTTTGTCCACAGGTTCCTCTGCGGCGAGACTAGGCCGTGTATCGAGTCGCCATCGACTCCATCTGCTCCATCACCTGCGTGATCGCACCGGGCTGCTTGTCCGGCGGATAGTCGTACTTGACGAGCAGCCGCTTGATCGAGGAGCGCAGCTTGGCACGGACGTCCTCACGGACGGTCCAGTCAGTGCGGACGTCACGTCGCATGATCGCGACGAGCTCGCGGGCGATCTGAGCGAGCACGTCCTCGCCCTGGATCGTGACCGCGGACTCGTTGGCGGAGACCGCGTCGTAGAACGCGAGCTCGTCTTCGTTGAGCGGCGGGTCGAACGACCTCCCGCGGTCCGCTTCGTGTGCGACCTCTCTGGCTAGCTCGATCATGGCTGCGATGACTTCAGCGGAACTGAGCTGCTGATTGGTGTACCGCGCCATGAGTTCGATTAGGCGCTCGGAGAACGCGCGTTGGCGCACGAGGTTGTGGCGCGTGACCGCTCGCCCCTCCTCTTGGATGAGCTTGCGGAGCGCCTCGATGGCCAGGTGCGGGTGTTCGGCCGCTTGTGCCTGGGCGATGAACTCCGGGGTGAGGTCGCTGAGCGCGGGGCGCGGCATGCCTGCGGCGTCGTAGATGTCGAGCACCTCGCTCGAGATCACCGCCCCGGCGACGAGCTGGTTCAGCACGCGCTGCACGTCGTCGGGCACGGGCTCCCCGCGAGACTGGCGTTCCTCGGCGTCGTACTTCGCCATCCAGATGCGGACTTCCTCGAAGTACCGTGCCTCTGCGCGCCGGCCCGCCAACTGGTCCGCCCGGCCAGCGAGTGCCCACGCGCGGGCGAGCTGCCCGGAGAGGCGCCGATAGGCGGCGGCGCGCGTCTCGCCTTCCTTGCCGCCGACGACGGCGCCTCCGGGCTGGCGTAAGTAATTCACGGCACCCATGACAGCGGCGATGTAGGCGCGCTTGCCCTGCTTCGCGAACGCGACCCGCCAGTCGAATCCGGTGAGGACCTCAGCGATGCTGCTCAGCAGCTCTTCGACGAGTGTGATCGCGGCTTCGACAGGCTTGCCGACAGGCCTGGTCGCCTGGTCGGTCTGCGTGTACTCGGCAAGGGCCTTGGCGAGGTTGTCCGCGAGTGGCGCGTATGCCACGAGGAGGCCGTCGCGCTTGCCGCGGAAGGTCCGGTTGACGCGGGCGAGGGTCTGCATGAGCAGGGCGCCCTTGAGCGGTCGGTCGAGGTAGAGGGTGTGGAGGGGTGGTGAGTCGTACCCGGTGAGCATCATGTCCTTGACGATCACGATCTCGAGCTCGTCGTCCTCGTCGGCCAGCCGGTTCTTGATCGTCTGGTTCTCCGAGTCGCGTCGCACATGGTCGGAGATCGGCGGAGCGTCGGAGGCGGTTCCGGAGTAGACGACCTTGATGCGCCCGGACTCGAGATTGTCGCTGTGCCAGTCAGGCCGCAGGGCGACGATCTCGGCGTAGAGCCGCGCGCAGATCTCCCGCGTGGCGCCGACGATCATGGCCTTGCCCGGCACCATTGGCTTCTCGGGAGTCCCCAGCATCGGGGCAAGCTGAGCCCGGCGGTCCTCCCAGTGGGCAACGAAGTCCTGGGCGAGGAGGCGGAGCCGCTCGGGCGCCCCGTACACCGCGTTGATGACGGCCACCGACTTCTCGATCCGTTCCCGCTCGGCGTCGTCGAGTCCCACGGTGGCCTCGTCGGCCGCTTCGTCGATCGTGGACTCATCTACCCCGTCGCGCAGCTCGACCTTGACGAGCCGGGACTCGAAGTAGACCGGCACTGTCGCACCGTCCTCGACGGCGCGGGTGAGGTCATAGATGTCGATGTAGTCGCCGAACACCTCGCGCGTGTTGCGATCGGCGAAGGAGATCGGGGTGCCGGTGAAGGCGATGAGGGTCGCGTTGGGCAGGGCGTCGCGCAGGTGCCGTGCGTAGCCGTCGAGGTCGTCGTAGTGCGAGCGGTGGGCTTCGTCGACGACGACGATGACGTTGGACCGGTCGGTCAGTAACGGGTGGTCTGACCCGGACTCACGCTCCAGCGCGCTTCGCCCGAACTTCTGGAGCGTGGTGAAGTAAGTCCCCCCGGAGCGGCGCCCCGACAGTTCTGCGCGCAGTTCTTCGCGACGGCGAACCTGCTTGGGGCTCTCGGGCAGCAGGAGGCTCCGGTCGAAGGCGCGGAAGAGCTGCCCGTCGAGCTCGTTGCGGTCGGTGACGACGACGATCGTGGGGTTCTGGAGCTTGGGGTGGCGCAGCACCTTGTTGGCGTACAGCTCCATCTCCATGGACTTGCCAGAGCCTTGGGTGTGCCACACGACGCCGGCTCGCCCGTGGGTCTCGACCGCCTGGATGGTGGTCGCCACGGCCTTCGACACGGCGAAGTACTGGTGGGGCTTGGCGACGCGCTTCATCAGCCCGTCGTCGCCTCGGTCGAATGCGATGTAGTCGAGCAGGAGGTGGAGGAACCGCTCCTGGTTCGCAACACCCCACAGCAGAGTGTCGAGCGGAGTCTCGCCCGGTAGGAGGTCTTCGGCGGCCACGGGCGCGCCGTCGTCGTCGACGTTCCATGGCGCAAAGTGGTGCAGCGGCGTGAAGGGCGTGCCGTACTTGGCAACCACACCGTCGCTTGCGACGACGACGGCGGCGAAGCGGAACGCCAGAGGCAGCTCGCGGACGTAGGTCTGCAGCTGGGCGTGCGCGGCCGCGACGTCGGCGGGGGCGCTCCCGGCGCGCTTGAGCTCGACGATGACGACGGGCATCCCGTTGAGGTAGAGCACCACGTCGAACCGGCGGCGTACCTCTCCACGGACCACGGTGACCTGGTTGACGGCGAGCCAGTCGTTCTCCTCGGGGCGGGCGCCGACGAGGCGGAACGTCGGGGTCTGTTCGTGCCCGTCCTGGTCGATGTACGTCAGCCGGAAGCCGTCGGTGAGGTACTGGTGGATGCGATGGTTCTCGGTGACGGCGTCCTGGGAGGTGGGGGCGAGGATCGTTGCGACGGCCTGCTCGACATACTCGCGCGGCACACCCGGGTTGAGGCGCACCATCGCGTCGCGCAGCCGCGACCGGATCGCGACCTCGTCCCACGACTCGCGCTCACCCGTCCCCGGTGCGATCCGCGAGCCTTCCATCGGTTGCCACATGAGCTCGCCGAGGACCTCCATGGCGAGGTGCTCGAGGTCTGCCTCGCTGAACGTGCTCATGCCTGCTCCTGCGGGGAGTTGGTGGGTACGGGGATATAGAAGAAGCCGCGGCCGGTGCTCGACTTGCGTCCCGGCTGAAGCAGTCCGTCGTCGCGAAGCGATGTCAGGAGCCGATTCACTGCCTGTGGCTTGACGCCGAGGATGCTGCCGAGCTCTGTACTGCTGATCCGCTCGCGGGCTCGCGCCCACCGCAGCGCGACGCTCTCCCTGTCCGGCCATCGACGTTGGTGGCCGGTGGCCTCGTCCTCTTCGCGGAGCGCTCTGAGCGCCGCGCTGGAGAGGTGCCATGCTTCGGGATGAGACTCGGGTACACCCGTGACGGCCACGGCGACAGGCGCGCCGTCGATCCTGACGGTGAGGAAGCGCCGAACCTCCTCTGCGGTCTCGGCGGCATTGAGTTGGAGGATCGGTGCTGCGGTGCTGATGTCGAACCACGCGCGGGTAACGAGTTCGCGGAGCAGGAGCAGGACGGTCAGGCTCGTGCGGAGCTCAGTGGGCTCGAGGCGCCCCAGGAAGCGGATCCACGCTTCGTCGAGGCTCTCGCCAAGGAGGGCGGTGCGGACGTGCGGACCAGGTGTCTCGGTGATTGACGGCGGGGCGTAGCCGACGGCGATCATGTCGCGGACCATGCGATCCACTCCGACCCCCTCACGCTCTGCGATTCGCAGCGCCGCGAACAGTTCCGCGAGTGCCCGGTTCCGAGGTTGGGAGGGGTGGGTGATGATGTTCGCGGGGCTCACCCCACCGATGAAGCCCCCGGGTGACGTCACGACGAGCGCCCTGCCGACGTGCTCGACGAGCGTGGGCGACGAGCTTCCCCACTCCCGGTGCACCACCCCGTTGACGATCGCTTCGCGGATCGCGGACACCGGGAGCTCCCGCAGTCGGCCGATGACCAACCCGCGCCGGATGTGACGCTCCTCGTTGAACGCCTCGATCGCGGCCTCGACCTCGGCCACCTCCTCGAGCAGGGATCGGTGCCCCACCCGAACTCGCTTGCGACTGTCTCCCGCGGGAACTGCACGGCGGATGTAGTCCAGCGCGGGTTCGGGACGCCCGACGAAGGTGAGCGCGCCAGCGTTCGTGAGGTAGCCCTCACCATCGACGACGTTGAGGCGCCGAAGCAGCTCGGCGTCACTGGCGCCAGCCAGTTCTGAGGCGCCGGTCTCACCTGAGTCGCGTAGGTGCCGTCGGGCCAGTGCGAGCGCGGCCGGTCGGGCTTCCCGGGAGTCGATGTGGGACGACAGCACGGACCAGTCGTAGCGCTCGCGAGTCATGCGGCGGGAGTGCCACGTCGTGGGATCGATGTCGACGCAGCGATCATCGACGCGCCAGGTGTACCGGCCGCGCCATGGAATGGGTTCGAGTGCTTGCGGAGCTCGTATCACCAGGAGGCGGACGTTCTTGACCTCGACGGTCCGCGCGGCGACGGTCAGCCTTCGGTCGGTCAGGTCATAGATCCGCGAGCGGAGCCACTCAGCGTCGAGGGCGGTGCCGATGAGGGAGCAGTCGTCGCTCACACCGACGATCAGGGCGCCTCCACCGTCCGAGTTGGCCATGCACGCCGCTTCGCGGGCGAGAGCGCGAGCGGCCTCCTCGCTACGTTCCATCGCAGGCCCAAGTTCTCCGCCTTCGCGTCGACGCCCCGGTTCCTCCTTGAGGTCGACATGCACGGTTTCCTTGACCGCCTCTCGACCGGCACCTGCGTCGAGGGCGACCAGGATCGCGGCGACCTCGTCATCGAGCGGGTCCTGGACCCAAACCATGCGTACTTCCCCTTCCGTCGCGATCTTGTTTAGTTTCGCGTCATGAAACTAAACGCTAGTGGTTGCGCAAGTCTTAAGCGTGTTGTTTCTCGCTCCTACCCTTCCCGCACCGTGATGACGCCGTCCATGCCGCGGTCCGGGTGGTAGGACCACGAGATGTCGAGGTCTCCCCAGGACTCGCTCTGCCGCCCGTCCAGCGACGTGGTCTGGCCCATGTGGGAGGAGATGTACTCGGGCATGTCGAGCGCGTCGAACAGGCAGTAGAGGTCAAAGATGTCGGCGCCGGTCGACTGGTCTTCACCCTTGTGGTCAAAGGTCAGTGTCCGGTTGCCGTCCGCGAGGCGGAGTCCGGCCGAGCCCTCCAAGCCACAGTCCTCGACAGCGGATGCCAGCACGGAGCTGCGCGCGGAGTCGGCGAGGAGTGACTGCACGGCGAGTAGCCCGCCCGCGCCCACCGCCACGCCGATCACGCCGGCGACGACGGGGATCACCCACTGCTGCGGTGCCGGCCTAGACGACGTTGGCGGCGGTGCGTCGAGGGGTTCTGTCGCGGGAGACGCCGACGAGGGTGTCACGGGCATCGGCTCGCCACTCACAGGGAGCACAGGTTCCGGATCAGGGCCACCGGCGCCGTCGGGGTTGCTCTGCGGGGACGTGTCGCTCATGGTGCGCTCTCTTCTGTGTGGTGGATCTTGACCGCGCCGCCGGGTATCGGTGGCGCGTCGTGCGTGGCAGCGGCGACGGAGAGTCGGTACTCTTCGGCCGCCGCGTGCGTCGTGAACTCGACGACGGCAACGCCTTGGTGGCGCAGGGCCGCGAGCACCTCGTCGGGCGTGCAGTAAAAGAACTCGCGTCGGGTGTTGATGCGGTTGACGCGGCGGTCGGCAAACTCTCTGTGGAGCATCGCCTCGACACCGACCGCGTCGTCGGCGAAGAAGAGCGCGTGCACGTCGTACCCGAAGGGGACGGAGGCGTCGCCCAGCTCCTTGACGCGGTCGTAGGGTTCGAGCCGCCGCGTCATACCGATCTTGACCATGCGCTCGCCGAAGGAGCCGATGTTCGAGATCACGTAGACGAACCCGGCGCGGATGTTCGCCGCGCGGTAGTCGACGTCCGCGATCGCGCGGTCCACGTCCGCGAGCTTCAGCTCGAGGTCCGCGACAGTCGCGTCATCGCCGCGCGCGCGCAGCGCGGCCAGGGTGTTCAGGTAGTGAGCGCGCTCCTTCTGCAGCCGCTCGCGCTCGCGCCGCAGCTCGGCCTCGGCCTTCTGCTGCTCACGCAGCTCCGCACGTCGTTCGCGTTCGGCTTCCTTCTCCGCCTTGAGCACCTCGAGGTGGCGTGCGGCGAGCGACAGCTCGGTCAGCCGCAGGTGGTGGTACTCGGGAGTGACATGGAGGTCGATCATCTCTCCGTTGCGGGAGATCTGCGTCACGACTCGATCGAGGCGCGCACGTGCAGTCGGCAGGTTCCCCGCGCGGACCGTCTTGATGCAGTTCTCTACCTCGGCGTTGTAGGCGGCGAGCATCGTCTTCGACATCGCCTTGACGAACTTGCGGCCCTGGGCGGCGGACTGGTTGAACGTGAAGTTCTCCGTGGCGGAGACGGCGCGCCCCTCCTTGATCACCCGTTTGATCTCGAGCCGCACGCTCGAGAGCCGGTTGGCCAGCTCGGCCGAGGACTCCGCGGGGTGCTCGAAGTCGAAGAGCCCGAACTCTTCAAGGTCCAGTGCCTGACGCACGTCGAGGACCTGCGACCGCAGCGAGCTCAGTTCCTGCTCGCCCTGCGCGATCTGCTGCTGCATGGCTGCGAGTTCCCCATGCCGCCTCGAAATCTCCTGCTCGACATCGGCAAGCTCAAGACCATGGAGGCGTGCGAGCGCGTTCTCGAGACCGGCGATGCGCTCATCACGCTCACCGATCAGTCGCAGCGCTTCCTTGCGGGCACCCAGGGTCGGAAGCTTCACCGGCTGGCGGTGATCCGACCGCGTCGAAGCGACGACGACGGCGGGCACCTCGGTGTCGTGCGCTTCCACGGAGGCCGCGGCGTCGGTACCGGCGGCCGCAGGCGGAAGTGGGGCGGTGTGAGACGTCCACTGCTGTCCGTCCCAGTAGCGCACCTGTCTCGCGTCGAGCGAGTCCGGATACCAACCGGCTGGTGGTTGCGCGGTCATCGTGCGGCTCCGTTCTTCCGGGCTACGTGACGTTCTCGACGATGTGTTCTGCGTCATCGACGCGGAGCGTGCCCGACATGAGGGCGGGGAGCAGGGCGTCGCGGGTCTCGATCAACGTGAGGTTCTCTTGTTCGGCCGCGAGGGCTCGAGTCCAGAGGGAAGACATCATGTCGTCATGCGCAGACACGACTTCCGGGTGAGGCATCACGACCGGCTCGTCGAGGTGGTGACGTTGGATGTGTCCCATAGTCGTTGCCTTGTCGGCCGCGATCGCTCGGAAGTCCTGGAGCTTCGTCGCGATCAGTCCCCACACCAGCCAGCGTGGGACGTCGGGGTTTGGGATCACCTTGAAGATGTGCTGGTTCACGATGGCTTCAGAACGGTACCAGCGGTGGAGCGTGAGAGATCCCGACCAGGCGAAGAGGATGTCGCTTGGCCGCGCCACGTGCTGATCCGATACTTCGATGTCGTTGTAGACGGTCGAGCCACCGATCCCGGAGTTGAGCTCCGCGATCCGTACAACTACGCGCCCAGTTCCCGTCGCATCCTTGGTAAAGGCCTTGCCGTTGACGAACTGTGCGACCGACGAGAGTGGAACGGAGGTCGCGCCGTTGAGGAGTGATGCGAAGGTCGTGGCCGCCAAGTGGTCGGCGGTGTCGACGAGGCGGGTGTTGGCGGCGATCTTGTCGTCGAGGGCGCCCAGCACCTCCGCGATCGCTCGCTGCATCGTGACCGGTGGGACGGGTACCGTGAGTTTCCGCAGGATGCCTAGGTTGATGTGAGGCACTCCCGTGGAGATTGCGTGATCTGCAAGTTGCCGCTGGAACAGCGGAGAACGACATGCGTAGTAGATGTAGAGAGCGTCGGCCCGGCTCTCGTCGACGCGGAGGCGCATCTGACTCTGTGACACGGCGTAGATGACGTGCGCTGGACTCTCGATCATCGCGACCTGTCCAAGCGTGCCCCGTTGCGTGAAGATGAGATCACCTTCTGCAGCACTGCTCCTTGCCAAGTCGCGGTCGAATTTGTCGCGCGTGACGTACACGAACTCCCCCGAGACGCTGCGACCGTGATTGAGGTTCTCGCCTCGGATCACCGGGACTCCGGCCTCGACGTAGTCCCGACCGACGAGCAGCGAGCCAAATGGACCCCCTACGAGGCCGTCGGGTGTTGCCAGATCGCTAAGCGGCAGTGACGTCCACTCAGCCATGAACTCGTCCCAGTTGCTCGCGTACGACCTGCTCTAGTCGCGTGGATTCGTCGAAAGCCGCGAAGAGCTCCTTGGTCAGCCGTTCGATCTTCTCCTCGATCGGTTCGCCGTCGTCGTCGGCCTCGGGAGCACCCACGTATCGCCCGGGTGTCAGTGCGTAGTCGGCAGCCTTGATGTCCGCGAGTGTCGCGGACTTGCAGAACCCCAGGACGTCGTCGTAGTCGAGCCCTGCCTCGACCGCAGACGGCGTGCCGCGCCAGGCGTGGAAGGTGTTCGCGATCCGGGCGATGTCCTCGTCGGAGAGCGCGCGCTCGGCGCGGTCGACCATGTGGCCCAGGTTCCGCGCGTCGATGAACAGCACCTGCCCGGTGCGGTCGACCGATCCCTTCGACCCGATGGCCTTGTCCTTCGCGAAGAACCACACGCACACCGGGATGCCGGTGGACCGGAACAGTTGGGTGGGGAGGGCCACCATGCACGAGACGAGATCGGCCTCGACGATGCGCGCACGAATCTCGCCCTCGCCGCCAGAGTTGGTCGACATCGATCCGTTGGCCATCACCACACCTGCCGCACCACCTGGTGCGAGCTTGGACAGGATGTGCTGGATCCACGCGTAGTTCGCGTTGCCCGTGGGGGGGACGCCGTACTTCCAGCGCGGGTCGTCATCCGAGCGCGCCCAGTCCTTGATGTTGAACGGCGGGTTGGCGAGCACGTAGTCCATCTGCACACCCGGGTGCTGGTCGCGCGCGAACGTGTCGCCCCACCGTGAGGCGAGGTCACCATTGAGGCCGTGCACCGCGAGGTTCATCTTCGCCATGCGCCACGTGCGCTCGTTGAGCTCCTGGCCGTAGACGGCGATGGCCTGGGTGTCGGCGTCGTGCCGCTCGAGGAACCGCTCCGTCTGCACGAACATGCCGCCGGAACCGCAGCACGGGTCGTAGACCCGGCCCGAGTACGGCTCGAGCATCTCGACCAGCACCCGCACCACGCCGGGGGGCGTGTAGAACTCCCCGCCGCGCTTGCCCTCGGCGGCGGCGAACTTGCCGAGGAAGTACTCGTAGACCTCACCGAGCAGGTCACGTGCCCGGGTTGCGCCGTTGCCCGAGAAGCGCGCGTCATTGAAGAGGTCGACCAGCTCGCCCAGGCGCCGCTGGTCCACGTTGTCCCGGTTGTAGATGCGCGGCAGCGTGCCGAGCAGCGATGGGTTGGAGCCCATGATCATGTCCATCGCATCGTCGACGAGCTCACCGATCGACCGAGGTGGTTGGCCCATCGCCGCGGGGGAGCCCTTCGCGTTGCGTGCCAGGTAGTCCCAACGCGCCGTCGTCGGCACCCAGAAAACGCCCGCGCCCGTGTACTCGTCCATGTCACCCAGCAGGCCCTCGATCTGGTCCTCGCGGTACCCCTGGGACTCGAGATCCTCGGAGATCTTGCGGCGCCGCTCCTCGAACGCGTCGGACACGTACTTGAGGAACACCAGGCCGAGGATGACGTCCTTGTACTGCGAGGCGTCCATCGAGCCGCGGAGCTTGTCGGCCGCCTTCCAGAGCGTGTCCTTGAGCTCCTTCATGGTCATCGGCCCGTCGGAGGGCGACTTCTTGGTACGAGGTGGCATGCGGTCAGTCCTTCGTCGGGGCGTGGGCGGGGTGAACGATGTCGAACGCTTGGGAGGCGACGCCGGCGACGAGCTCGCTCGTGAGGCGATCGAGCTGCTCGATCCCAGCCAGCGCGTCACGGCGCGCCGTCTCGACGGCTTCGAGGGCAGTGTCGAGCGGAGGGGCCGTCTGTGCGGGGATGGTCGGCACCGGGATCGACTCCCACGAGCCGCCCCGAGGTGTTGTCCGGATCGCAGCGGCGAGAAGCTGGGGGTGCAGCCACGGGGCCTTCGAGGAATCGATCCGCAGGGCGCGCGCGGGGAACTCGACCACGGAGTACCCGTCATCCACCACGGCGCCGCGCTCGCCGGTAAGGCTCGCGACGACGTCGCCCGGTTCGGTCAGGTGCGCCCCTGGGTGCTGACTCGCGAACGCGAGCCGGTCGACGACGCGTCGCGATCCGCATCGTGCCAGTACCTCGGTCCGGCCGATGACGGGTGATACCGAGACGGCTTCTTCGGTGCGGTGGTTCGCCAGACCGGGGCGAAGTCGTGTCCCGGGCAGCATGCGGACCGCCCCGGAGCGGACAATCTCACCCAGGGTCCACGCACGTGAGCGACCGCGCTCGGCGATCGCGAGCGGGTCGACCTGCACGGTGGGTGCCACGATGGCCACCCTGGTCAGCGGGCCGGCCGGATCGGGAGCGACGTGAGTCGTGATGTGGTCCAGCAGTGCCTCGGTGTCCGACCTCGCGCGGGAGACGTCCACGCGGACCACCGTCGGTGCCGGCCGGCCCAGATGGAGCAGCGACCTGTCGCTCGCCGCCAGTTCCGGCACGGATGCGCGACGCAGGAAGCGAAAGGCGTGCGATCTGGCCGTCGCCAGGTCAGCCAGGCAAGCGACCACGTCGCCCAGCAGGTCCTCGCTCGCCGTACCCACCGCGGTGCCGCGGGGGAGATCCGCGACTCCCACCCACCGGTCCTCGACCGCGACCGCACGAGCGGGAGCGCTGAGCACCCACACGGCCAAGGCCACGCGTTGCTGGGCCACGAGCACGCCGTCGGGCAGCCGGAGGATCGCTCGAACGCTCCCGGTGCGCAGGAGCTTTGCCCGCAGGCCCGCGGCTGCTCGATCACCGGTAGGATCGACCAGCGCTGATGCGGGACCGATGACGACGGCAGAGTCGCGCGGCCCCAGCGTCATCGCGGCGTCGTCGATAGCCTCGATGACTTCCATGGTGCTCGGATTTGGAGCATGCGCCGAGGGCAGCACGACGACGGTGGTGGTGACGTCCCCATGGCCGGGTGCGACGTCGTCGGGCACGTCCTCTTCAGGCCGGGGGATCAGGTCCCACCCAGCGGCAGTGAGCCTCCTGAGCTCACGCCGCGCGGCGACGTCGCGTGGGCGGGGCACTTCAAGAGTCAAGCCTTGCTGCTCGCCGAAGCGCTGAGCCAGGGGGACCAGGATGTCGCTGCCACCGCACGGCGCAACGAGCCGAGTCGCGCCTGTGGTGCTCGCCACTGCCTCGACGAGACGGGCGAGCTGCTCGCCCACCGTTGTTGCGAGCTCGGTGCGCACGTGGGTGTGCAGCCCGAGCCGCTGGCGGCGGCCGAACACCGCCTCGACTGCGGCGGCGGGGGTGAAGCCAGCAGAGGCGACGTCGTCGACGATCGCCATCAACGACGTGAGTTCCCGGCTGCTCCGGGCGAGCTCGCTGTAGAGGCAGAGGTCGTGGGGGTCGCCGTCGTCGGCGAGATCGTGCAGGTCCAGCGCGCCGAGGCTTCGAAGCTCGACTCCGGTGATCGCCTTGAGGGTGAGCAAGGCGGTGAGCTCGTCGATGCCGCCACCGGCCGAGCCGGTGGTGCCGAGCGAAGTCAGGGCCGAGAGGAGCGCGACCTCGGCGCGGGCCTCGGGGTTCTTGCCGCGTCCTGTCGCCTCGAGCCACACGACCACTTCGTCTGCTCTGAAGAACTGCTGCGTCGTGTGATCCGCGATGGGCGCCGGGAAGGGGAGCGGGCCGGTAGCGCTGCGGGAGCGCCAAGTCGAGACGACAGGCCGCTGGACCCGGGTGAGCGTCGCGATGTCAGACAGCGTCAATAGCGTCGCGGGCATGGTTTCAGCGATCACGGTGACCTCCTCTCTTCAAGGGCTTGGTCCGAGAGTAGACCTGTGAGTCGTGTCGGTATATGGAAACAGTGATAAGACTCCTTATCAATGCCACTGCGAGACAGAACCCGCCTCGCAGGGGAAGGCTCCAGATCGGCGGCGCGGGTGCTGTCGGTGGCCCGGGGTATCAATGGATCCCGCGACAACTGGAGGCAGACATGGGAAGTGGTCAACCGCGAGCGAATGCGGTTCTGTTCGGCAACGGAGGTCCCGGGGACCAGATCGTCGACTGTCCGGACGCTGGGCGTTTTGAGGCCGTTGCCGTCGCCGTGCCACCTGTGCCCGCCACGGGTTGGCTCGTCGCCGCCGACGGCGCGATCCTGCTGACCGCCGAGGGTGAGAAGGTCGCCGAAAGCGTGAAGCCGGAGTCGGTCCTGGCGGCGTGCATCCGTATGGGCCACCGGTACCGCGGTCGACTCGAGACTGACGACGGGGTGAGTGCAGTTGAGTACCGGCTGGAGTGACTACCGACCGCCCCTTCGAGTTGCGGGGCAACGAACTCTCTTCGAGCCAGCATGCGGAGCGTGCTCCGTCACGTCCATCTGTGGCGAGGTCGACTCCGACACGGCGTGCGGGCTTGACGAGACGACAGCACCCGCCCACGCCCATCCACTTCGTGGTGCGGTAGACCCGAACCAACTCGACGTGCCCCGACGGCAGTTCCGGTGGCACCCGTTCCCTGGGTTCGGCTCCTACTTGCACATCGTCGCGGGGCGAAAGTGGGCCCGACCTGGGCAGGCGGTGAGTCTGCGAGCGTCGCTCGCGAGGCAACCTCGAGACCGGATCGGTGACGGTGTGGCCGCTTGTCTGATCGGGGCGGACGCCCCCTTAGCGCAGCTTTGGAGCCAGCACGGCGAGATCGGCTCTCGTCTGAGGGAGAACGGGTTCGATGCCGTCATCGCGCCGGCATTCTCGACTTGGCACAACGTGCCCGCGCTTGATGGCCTCTTCTCGGTTGCGAAGACGATGTCGGTCGCGAGTCACCTCGCCCGCTTCCTGCCTACTGTCCCGACGCTCGCCTGGCGGACCGGCAGAGACATCGAGCGCCAGCTCGACTGGCTTCGACTGGGGACGGCACAGTTGCCCGCGTTTGCAGTTGACATGGCTGCAAGGGCTCCGTGGCACTTCGACTGGCTGGTCGCGGGGCTCCGGCTGATCTCGGCACGGGCCGACGTTGGCGTCCCAGTCCGACTGGTCGCAGTCGGTGTTGCCCACCCCGATCGCATGGCCGAGATCAGTCGAACTTGGTCTGGCCCGCTCACTTTCGCCAGTAGTGCTGCGTACCACAGGGCGAAGGGTGGCGACTTGATCTCGAGCGCTGGGGGTAGGACGCCGATGCGGTCGCTGAGCCCGCTCCAACTCTTTGAGCAGAACATGGCGCGACTCAACAGTTGGTCGGACGCGGTGCTGGCACGTCGGCAAGTCCAGGCCGCGTAGGGGGCGATCGTCGGAGTCCATAGCGGGAGGAGTTGCGTGAGTCAAGCACCGCCCTACGGCGTGTCGTTCAGTCGATCACGCGCTCATCGGCGGAGAATCGTCTTGCCGAGAGACTCTCGGCAAGCGCCGGTATGTCCCGGGGGAAGGAGAGTTCGACATGAAGACGAGTCCTTGGTACTCCTCGAAGGAGCGCACCGTGCATCACAACGACACGGAGTGCACCGAAGGCAACAACATTGAGCGTCAGTACCGCGTGAGCGGGACGGGCGGTCTGCCGCTGTGCGCCCGGTGTAGGGGCCTCTGATCGGGGAAGGTCTAGAGGCAAACGGCGCTCGCTGGGTCCGAATTCAGGTCGGACCCAGCGAGCGCCTCAGTCTAGGCGGCCGGCTGGAGTCGCGGCGACTCGGCTTCCGGACGCGGACTAGGGGCTGAGGGGCGAGCCATTGCTGGAGGCGCCGTCGTCGGGCACTTCGAAGCACGGACCGTGCCCACGACCGGGCGAACCCCTACGCCGCGAGGTGCCCCCACTCACCCTCGAGCTCCCGCCACGCCCCGACCGCCACGGCCCGCCCGCCGTCCAGCACGAGCACCCGATCGGCCCGCAGCAAGGTCGCCCGGCGCGACGTCGTGCCCAGCACGGTCAGGCCGCGCGACGTGAGCACGTCCCACAGCAGTTCCTCGGTGTGGGAGTCCAGCGCCGACGAGACGTCGTCCACCACGAGCAGGTCGCTCCCGGTGGCGAGCGCCCGCGCGAGGGCGAGGCGCTGGACCTGGCCACCGGACAGCCGCAGGCCGCGATGTCCGACGACGGCCTCCGGGCCGCCCGCCGCGGCGACGTCCTCGGACATCTGCGCCAGGTTCAGGGCATCACCCGCGGCCCTCTCAGGCACGTCGAGCTCGACGTTCTCGGCGATCGTTCCCGAGACGATGTGCGGCACCTGGGCGACGTAGGCGACGTGGGGCGGGCGCATGAACGTCTCGGCAGTGTCGACAGGGCGGTCGTTCCACGTGAGCGGCGCATCCAGGTCGCCTGGCTCACCAGCGAGGGCCGTCGCACGAGCAAGGCCGACGACGGCGCTCAGCAGCGAGGACTTGCCCGAGCCGACGCTCCCGACGACGAGCACAAGCTCTCCGGCACCGATCGCCAGGTCCACGTCCTGCACACCCACGGTGCCGTCGTCGTGCGTGACCGTGACACCCGTCAGCCGCAGCTCGCGCAAGGGCTCGCGGTCGTGCGGCATGTCCTCGGCCGCAGAGCGCGCGTAGGAGCCGGTGATGAGATTGGCGTCGGCCGCGACGCGCGCGAGTCGGGAACCGCCCGCCAGGTCGCTCGCGACCTCGAGCCAGCGGCGCGCGGACGGCGCGCTCGTGAGGACCCAGCCGAGCGAGCCGCCCAGGTATGCGAAGCCGAAGACGGCCGTCGTGACCAGGAGAGTCGTCGCGAGCGACCACCACCCCGAGACGTGAAAGGTCCACGCCGCCACGATCGCGAGCTGGCACAGCGCAATGGGCGAGAACTGCGCGACGAAGGAGATCTGGTCCTCGCGCAGGGAGGCCCGCACGCGGGCGTCGTCGTCCTCGGCGAGGCGGGCGACGACGGCAGGGGTCGCCGCGGAGAGCTTCACGGCGCCCACCGAGTCGAGGGCTGAACCGAGCAGACTGCCGAAGGCGGCCCGCAGGTCCCCGGCGAGCTTGGCCGCGCTCGTCACCCAGCGCTTCACGAGCATCGCGGCCCCCGCCGAGCACGTCACGACGACGATCCCGATCGCCGCCGCGAGCCACGAGCCCGTGAGCAGCCCGAGCACGACGAGCGAGAGCGTCGCGGTGATCAGTCCCGGCTGGGACATGGACCAACCCACGAGGCGCCACTGTTCCTGGGCGCGTGCGGTGACCTCGCCGGGCGGTGTCGCGGTCAAGCGTTTCGGAGCGAGCTGGCCGCGCAGCATCGACAGGCGCACGCGCATCGTCGCGTCCCAGCCCGTGCGGGTCGCCAACCCGCCGACCGCCCGCTTGATCAGCGCCGCGACGATGAGCGTGACCGTGACACCCACTGCGGCGTGCCACGGCGAGCCGCCGGCCTCGAGGGCGGCGACCAACGCGGCCCACATCGCACTGCTCACGACCCCGCCGAGTCCCAGCAGGCCGATCGCCCCCCACACGAGCGCCGTCGTCGTGAACCACTTCGCGCGGCCCGCCAGGACGTCCCACGCCTCGCGGAGCAAGGACACCCGGCGCTTCCCGGTGGACGCCGGTGGAGGCGTGAGGTCGCGATCGACGTCGGCGTCGTCTTCGCCGTCCGGTGCCCGGCGCGGCACTGGCTCGGCACCCGGCGCGCGTCGCGGCGCGAGCTCGGCGAGTGACTCAGCGAGCTGTCCGCCGTCGTCGTCCCCCTGCCCCGCCGCCTGAACCAGGCGAGCGAAGCGCCCCCCGCTCGCGGCGAGCTCGGCCCACGGCCCGTGCTCGACGAGCCGCCCCTCGTGGAGCACCGCCACCGAGTCGGCGTGGCGCACCGTGGCGAGGCGGTGGGCGACGACGATCCCCGTGCGACCCGCGAGCAGGGCACGCGTCGCGTGCGTGACGCGCTCGGCGGTCGCGGGGTCCATGCGGGCGGTCGCCTCGTCGAGGACGACGACGCGCACGTCGCGCACGAGCAGGCGCGCGAACGCGACGAGCTGCTGCTCGCCCGCGGACAGTGTCACGCCCTCGGGGCCGAGAACCGTGTCGAGGCCGTCGGGGAACGACGCGACCCACACCCGCAGACCCAGCGCGTCGACGGCGCGCTCGACCGCCGCATCGGTGACGTCGGTGAACAACGTGATGTTGTCGCGCAGGCTCGCCGCGAGCAGCTCCGTGCGCTGCCCGACGAGGCCGACGGAGCCCCGCAACGACGCGAGCTCGGTGCCGAGCACGTCCTGCCCGCCCACGAGCACGGTGTGCGGGGGCGGGTCGACGGCGCGTGAGAGGAACTTGGTCAGCGTCGTCTTGCCCGATCCGGTGCGGCCCACGAGCGCGCACGTCGAGCCCGCGGGGATCGTGAAGGACAGCGGGCCGAGCGTGAACGCCGGACCGTCCTGCTGCTCGTAGGTGAACACGAGGTTGTCGAAGCGGATCTCCGGCGCACCCTCACCCGGCAGGGGCGCGCCGGCGTCGGGCTCGGGAGTCGAGGAGAGCAGGCTGCGTACGCGAGAGAGCGTCCCGAGGCCCTGGTCGAGGCGGGGGAGCATGCTCGCGACCTCACCAAGGTGCCGCACGAAACCCGTCGTCAACAGCCACAACGTCACGAGGCTGCCGAGCGGCAAGGCCCCGGTGGTGACGGCCGCGGTGCCACCCAGCACGACGGTGATGACGAGCGAGTAGACGAGCAGCTCGACGACGAGCACGGCCGTCGCGACGTGCTTGGACGCGCGGGTGCGCAGTGCCACGACCTTCGCGGCCCGCTCGGCGAAGCCCCGCAGGGCGAAGGGGCGCCCGAGGCTCGTGCGCAGGTCGTCGCGCGCGGCGACGGCTTCCTCGAAGTGGGAGACGTGGTCCGACGTCGCAGCCTCGGCGGCGCGCTGGCGCTCGGTGATCCCGCGTGACACGCGTCGACCGCTGAGCAGCACGAGCACGGCGACGATCGGGAAGGCGAACCAGGCCGGCCACCACGTCACCCCTGCGACCACCCAGGCCACGACCGCACCCAACCCCGCCTGAAGGGCGCCGACCCCGAGCTGGGACACGACGTCGCGCAGCTCGCGCGGATCCTCGTCGATCCGGTCCAGCAGAGCACCGACACCGTCCGTCTGCAGGTCAGCCAGCGGGCGGCGGAAGACGGCCCGGACCAGCGCCGACCGCAGCAACGCCTCACCGCGGGCGCTCGCGCGGCGGATGAGCAGGACGACGCTCGCGCCGGTGACCAGGGTCGCGACCACGAGCGCGGCGAACTGCCGGAGCGTGGTCGTGTTCGGGTTGTCGGCCAGGTTCCCGGCGACGACGGCGGTCGCAGCCTCGGCAAGCGCACCGATGATGCCCAACGGCACGACGAGGACGGCCGTCCGGAGCAGGATCCCGCGCCATCGGGGCGTCGAGCGCTCAGCGGCTCGGGGGCGGCGGCGGCTCAGTCGACTCGGCACGTGAACTGATCCTGCCAGGAGGGGTCGCCTTCAGGAAACGTTTTCTACGGGCCTCGGCTCGGGTCACTGGGCTCACTCATACGCGGCTCGTCGGCGCCGGGGCGCCTGACACAATGCCGAGATGCTCCAGTTCCCGGCGCCGCTCTCGCGCGGTGATCGCATCGGTGTGACCTCGCCGTCGGCCGGCGTCGGGGGTGCCGCACTGCAGCGCATCGAGTTCTGCATCGAGTGGCTGCGCGGCGCGGGGTACGACGTGGTGGTGGGGCGCGTCATGGACGGCGCCGACATCACCGCCGGGCCTGCGCGCGAGCGGGCGGCAGAGCTCACCGAGATGCTCTGCGACCCGAGCATCCGGTGCGTGATCCCGCCGTGGGGTGGGGAGACGGCGATCGACGTCGTCGACCTGCTCGACTGGGACGCCCTCGCCGCCGCCCAACCGACCTGGCTCGTGGGCTTCTCCGACATCTCCACGCTGCTCGTGCCGCTCACCACCCGCCTGGGGTGGGCGACGGTGCACGGGGACAACCTCGCCGACACCCCGTACGAGGTGCCGGGCGGGCTGCTGAGCTGGCTCGACGTCGTCGGCGGAACGGGGCCGCACCGACAGCGCGACTCGGGGCTGGTCGCCGACTGGTGGTCGTTCGAGGAGGACCCGCGCGCCACGCGGTGGAGAGTGGCCGGTCAGGGGCGGTGGTCGCTGCACGGAGCCGAGTCGCTCCACGTCACCGGGCGCCTCGTCGGTGGGTGCATCGAGACGTTGAGCAACCTCGCGGGCACGCCGTACGGCGACGTCGCGGCCTTCGGTCGAGCGCACAGCGAGGACGGTCTCATCGTCTACGTGGAGGCGGCCGAGGACGGCGCGGCGGCGATCTGCCGCAACCTCCACGGGCTGCGCCTCGCCGGCTGGTTCGAGCACGCCCGGGCGGTGCTCGTGGGGCGGACCAGTGCGCCGGACCACCCCCAGCTCACTCAGCGGGCGGCGGTGCTCGACGCCCTGGGACGCCTCGAGATCCCGATCGTGTTCGACGTCGAGATCGGGCACGTGCCGCCGCACCTGCCGTTGGTGAACGGGGGGCTCGCGACCGTCACGATCGACGGCGAGACCCGGGAGATCGTGCAGCGGTTGGCCTGACGCGTGCGTGATCCGCTGTTTCCCGACCCGCGAGTTCGTGAGTTCTGCGCCAGTTCGCTGGCCTGGACTCACGAACTCGTGCGGGACTCACGAACTCGGTGAGTCTCTCGTGCTCCCGCAGTGGCCTCGCGACGGTCGGAGGCTGCGAACGCCATCATGATTGGATGGTCAGGTCCGCTGCTCCGCCGGTGCGCGAAGCCGGGCACGACGAGAAGGAGCGCGAGATGACGAACGAAGAGCGCGGCACGGTCGTGGTGGTCGGCGCGCACGGGAAGATCGGACAGCTGCTCTCGACAGAGCTGTCGGCGCACGGGTATCGCGTGCTCGGTGTGCACCGCAAGCCCGAGCAGATCGCCGCCGTGGAAGCCACGGGAGCGGTCTCGGTGCTGCACGACCTCGAGCGCGACACCCCCGAGCAGCTCGCGGATGCGCTGCGCGAGGCGGCCGGGCGCAGAGTCGACGCGCTCGTCTTCACGGCCGGCGCCGGCGGCGGGTCAGGACCGGCGCGCAAGCTGACGGTGGACCTCGGCGGGTCACGGCAGTCGATCGACGCGGCCCGGCTCGCGGGGATCACGCGCTTCGTCCAGGTCTCGTTCATCGGCGCCGACCGCGACGCCGCATCCTCGGGCGACGAGAGCTGGGACGCCTACCGTGCGGCCAAGCGTGAGGCCGACGCCCTCCTGCGTGCCACGGAGCTCGACTGGACCGTCGTGCGTCCCGGGTCGCTGACGGACGAGCCCGGCTCCGGCCTCGTCACCCTCGGCGATGACCTGGGCCGAGGAGAGACGTCCCGCGCCAACGTGGCCGCACTCATCGCCGCCGTGATCGAGACCCCCCACACCATCGGACGCAGCATCGACGTGCTCGACGGGGACACCCCGGTCACGGACGCCCTGGCCGGCCTCACGGCGTAGGTGGTCCCAGCAACACCCCACACGCACGGCGCGGCATCACAGGCAGACCCCGCCCGGCCCTGGCACGGGGTAGAGCCAGGCCGGGCGGGAGCTCACTCAGCGCAGCGAGGGCTGTCGCGAGTCGTAGTCCGGCCGGGTCGGCACCGGCCCGTAGCCGTCGCGCCGCACGGCGCGGACCGTCGCGGTGGTCACGAGCAGCGTCACGGCGGCGAGGGCGATCACAAGGGCCAGCATGGGTCGAACCTTTCCAGTCCAATAGGACCAAAGTGGACTTGTCGCGATACCGCGAGCGGCATCAGGAGAGATCCAATACCTTGACGCGCGTCCAGAACAGATCCACTATGAGGTTCGTGGATATGAGCACTCCCGCCAGTGGCCGCAACGCGGCACTCGGCCCGGCGCAGCTCACCCGCCTGCTGGGGGAGTGGGAGGGTGCCGGACCCGCCTACGCCGCGCTCGCCGACCGCATCCGCGTCCTCGTGGTCGACGGCCGCATCCCCTCCCGCACGTGGCTGCCCTCGGAGCGGGCGCTCGCGGACGCCCTCGGCAAGAGCCGCACCACCGTGATCGCCGCCTACGCGCGGCTGCGGGACGAGGGGTGCCTCCATTCCGTGCGCGGCGCGGGGAGCTACGTGAGCCTCTCGCGCCGGGCCGACGACGGCGCCCACCACGGGACCACCCCGACGATCCTCGATCTCTCCAAGGCCGCACCACCGATGTGGCCCGGCCTGCCCGCCCTGTTCGCGGAGGCCGCCGAGCGTCTCGCGACGATCGACCTCGGTGTGGGCTACGACCTCGTGGGCCAGGAGCCGCTGCGGCGGCAGATCGCCGAGCGCTACGAAGCCCGCGGCCTGCCGACCCGTCCCTCGCAGATCCTCGTCACCCTCGGCGGTCAGCACGCCATCTACCTTGCGGCGCGCACCCTGGCGGCCCGCGGGGACCGGGCGATGGTCGAGACCCCCTCCTACCCGCACGCCTACGAGGCACTGCGGCTCGCGGGCGCCCGGCTCGACGGCTTCGGCACCGTGCCGGTCACGGTGGACGGTTGGGACATGGACCGGCTCGAGCGCGTGCTCACCGGCATCCGCCCGGCACTCGCCTACGTGATCCCCGACCACCACAACCCGACCGGCGCCTCGATGACGCTCGCCGAGCGCACCGCCCTGGTGCGCACCGCGGAGCGCGTCGGCACGGTGCTCCTCGTGGACGAGACCACCGCCGATCTCGACATCGACGCCGGCACCTCCCCGGTGCCGGTCGCCGCACTCGCCCGGGAGGCCGGTTCCGTCGTCACGATCGGCTCGCTCGGCAAGACGGTCTGGGGCGGGCTGCGCCTGGGCTGGATCCGCGCCGACGAGCGCGTGATCGACCGGCTCGTGACCGCCCGCGCCGCGAGCGACATGGGCACCCCCGGCTTCGATCAGCTCGTCGGCATGCTCGCGCTGGGTCGCATGGACGAGATCATCACGCATCGCCGCACGATGCTTGCGCGCAGCCGGGACCTCGCCATCGCCACCCTCGCCGAGCAGGTGCCCGAGTGGCAGGTGCCGCACCCGACCGGCGGCATGTCCCTGTGGGTGGGGCTCGGCAGTCCGTCCAGCTCGGCACTCATCCTGGCCGCGCGCGCCCGCGGGCTCGTCATCACCGCGGGGCCGCGGTTCGGGATCGACGGCGCGTTCGAGCGACACCTGCGCGTGCCCTTCACCGGAGCCACGGAGGAGCTCGAGCCCGCGCTCCGGATCCTCGTCGACGCGTGGCGTTCCCTGCCCGGTGGTGTGGTCCCGCAAGCCGAACCGGTCCTGGAACATGTGGTCTAGCGGGTCGGCACCGGGCCGCGCCGCGTGCCACGGCCAGCGCTCTCACCTAGCGTCGTCCCCGTGAACACGAGCTTCGCCGACGGCGCGAACCCGCTGACCCGGCTCACTCTCGCCGAGCTCCGCGAGCGCACGAGCATCAAGTGGCGCGCCTTCCCACCCGACGTCCTGCCCCTCTGGGTCGCCGAGATGGACGTGCCGCTCGCGCCCTCGGTCGCCGAGGCACTCCGCGCCGCCGTCGACCGCGGCGACACGGGCTACTCCGCGGGCACGCACTACGCCGAGGCGCTCCAAGCGTTCGCGGCCGAGCGCTGGTCCTGGCAGGGGATCGACGTCGGCCGCACGAGGCTCCTGCCCGACGTCATGCTCGGCATCGTGGAGGCCCTGCGCCTGGTGACCAACCCGGGGGACGCCGTCGTCGTCACCCCACCGGTCTACGCCCCGTTCTTCGACTTCGTGACCCACGCGGACCGCCGCGTCGTCGAAGCCCCGCTCAACCCCGAGGGCCGCCTCGACCTCGCGGCGCTCGAGGAGGCGTTCGCGGCGGCCAGGGCGCTCGGCCCGAACCCCGCGTTCCTGCTGTGCAACCCGCACAACCCCACCGCGACGGTCCACACCCGCGCCGAGCTCGAGCACGTCGCCGCACTCGCCCGCGAGCACGGCGTCCGCGTCGTCGCCGACGAGATCCACGCCCCGCTCGTCCTGCCCGGCGCCACGTTCACCCCGTTCCTCGACGTCGCGGGCGGTGAGAACGGCATCACGCTCATGTCCGCCTCGAAGGCGTTCAACCTCGCCGGGCTCAAGGCGGCGCTCGCCATCGCCGGCCCGGAGGCGGGCCCGGACCTGGCGCGCATGCCCGAGGAGGTGGGCCACGGCGTCAGTCACCTCGGGGTCATCGCCCACACCGCGGCCTTGCACGACGGCGGCCCGTGGCTCGAGGCGCTCCTCGAGGGACTCGACGCCAACCGCACGCTTCTCACCGCACTGCTCGCCGAGCACCTGCCCACCGTGCGCTACCGCCCGCACGAGGGCACCTACCTCGCGTGGCTCGACTGCCGCGAGCTGGGCTTCGACGACGACGGCGGTCACGCCGGCCCCACCGCCACGAGTGCCATGGCTGGCCCGGCCCGCCACTTCCTCGACCACGCCCGCGTCGCCGTGAGCTCGGGCCACGTGTTCGGCACCGGTGGCCAGGGACACGTGCGCTTCAACCTCGCCACCACGCCGGACATCCTCACGCACGCCGTCGCGGCGATGGGCCGGTCGCTCGCAGAGGAGGTGGACGCGTCCGCGCGCGTACCGTGAAGTCATGACTGCTGAGAGCCCAGCACCGCGCCGTGTCCACCAGCTCCGACTAGTGGTCCAGGTGGACGACTTCGACGAGGCCGTCGCCTTCTACCGCGACGCGCTCGGCCTGCCCGTCGAGGAGTCCTTCGAGGGCGACGGCGACGCTCGCGTCACCATCCTCGACGCGGGGCGCGCCACCCTCGAGCTGTCCAACCGCGCCCAGGTCGAGATGATCGACCGCGTCGAGGCGGAGGGCAGCCCCAGCGCGCGGCTTCGGGTCGCCTTCGAGGTGGACGACGCCGAGGCGACGACGACGGCGCTCACCGCGGCCGGTGCGCACCTCGTGGCGAGCCCACGCGAGACACCGTGGCGCTCCTTGAACTCGCGGCTCGACGCACCTGCCGAGCTGCAGGTCACGCTGTTCCAGGAGCTCGACAAGCCCGAGAGGTAGGGGCTCGAGTCTCTCCGGAGACCGCCGTCGAGCAGGTCCCGCCGTCGGGCAGGATCCCGCCGTCTGGCACGGACCTTCGCCGTCAACCTCACAACCGGCCCCCCGCCGGTGAGCGGAGAACGTTACGAAGCGGGCGCTTCGCCGGACACGGCCGGGAAACGGGCGCGACCTAGCGTCGCAGGCACGCCGCGAAACCGTGGCGCCGCGAACCGCCTCACCACCGGGAGCTGTGCCCATGTCCTATGTCGCACCCGCTGAACTCATCACGAAGATGGTCGACGCCGGAGAGTCGAAGATCTTCATGTCCACGCGCGACACCTTGGTGCGCGCCTACATGGCCGGTGCGCTCCTGACGCTCGCCGCGGCCTTCGCCGTGACGATGACGGTCCAGACCGGCTCGGCCCTCATCGGCGCGATGCTGTTCCCCGTGGGGTTCTGCATGCTCTACCTGCTGGGCTACGACCTGCTCACGGGGGTGTTCGTGCTCGCGCCGCTCGCGTGGCTCGACAAGCGGCCCGGGGTCACCGCGAAGGGGGTGCTGCGCAACTGGGGCCTCGTGTTCGTGGGCAACTTCGCCGGCGCCTTCACGGTCGCGGTCATGATGGCGATCGTGTTCACCTACGGGTTCTCGACGCCGCCCAACGAGGTGGGGCTCGCAATCAGCGAGATCGGCCACGGGCGCACCGTGGGGTACGCCGAGCACGGTGCGGGCGGCATGCTCACCCTGTTCATCCGCGGGGTGCTCTGCAACTGGATGGTCTCCACCGGTGTGGTCGGCGCCATGATCGCCAAGGACGTGACGGGCAAGGTCATCGCGATGTGGATGCCGATCATGCTGTTCTTCGCGATGGCGTTCGAGCACTCGGTGGTCAACATGTTCCTGTTCCCCTCCGGGCTGCTGCTCGGCGCGGAGTTCACGGTCATGGACTACCTCGTGTGGAACGAGATCCCCACCGTGGTGGGCAACCTCGTGGGCGGGCTGCTGTTCACCGGGCTGGCGATCTACTTCACGCACGGGCGCACCGCCGCGAAGCGGGTGCCGGCCGGTGTCGCGGCGGTCGGGGCTGAGGTCGGGGCTGAGGGCTCGAAGGAGCGCGAGCTCGCGAACGAGCCGGCCTGACGGTGGCGCTGGGCGGGTCCGGGCGGTGGCGCCCGGGCCCGCCTTCGCCGTCGTCGGACGGATGTGCTTGCCCCGCGCGCGGTGCGCCTGGCCGCTCCGCGCATTGCGCCCGGCTCCTCCGCGCCATGTGCCTGGCCGCTCTGCGCAGTGCGCCTGGCTCCTCTGCAATGTGCCCGGCCCCTCCGCAATGGCTCCTCCGCAATGTGCCCGGCCCCTCCGCGATGTGCCCGGCCCCTCGGCAAGGCTCATTGCGAGAAACCGCTTTCACGGTTAGGTTTCTGCGTGGGTCCAACGCCGGGCCACCGCACGAGATGGAGTCCTGATGTCGACGCTTCCCTGGATCTCGGTCGACGGCGCGCGCCTCGCCGACGAGCACGGGTCCACGGTCCACCTGCACGGCGTGAGCCTGGGCGGCTGGATGAACATGGAGAACTTCATCACCGGCTACCCCGGTGCGGAGCAGGACATCCGCCGGCTGCTGCTCGACCGAATGGGCGCCGAGGCGTACGAGGCGTACTTCGAGTCGTTCTATGCCGCGTTCATCGACGACGCCGACGCCGCGTTCCTCGCCTCGATCGGCGTCAACTCGATGCGGATCGCCGTCAACTACCGGCACTTCGAGGACGACGCCCGGCCGTTCGAGCTCAAGGAGTCGGGCTTCGAGCGGCTCGACCGCGCGGTGCGCATCCTCGCGCGCCATGGCATCCACTCGATCATCGACCTGCACGCCCTGCCCGGGGCGCAGAACCAGCACTGGCACTCCGACAACCCCACCCACCGCGCGACGTTCTGGGACCACCCGCACTTCCAGGACCGCGTGGTGCACCTGTGGCAGGCGCTCGCGGACCGGTACAAGGACCGCCCGGAGGTGGCGGGGTTCAACCCGATCAACGAGCCGTCGGACCCGGAGGGCTCGGCGCTGCTCGCGTTCTACGCGCGGCTCGAGAAGGCCGTGCGGGAGGTCGACCCGCGGCATGTGCTGTTCCTCGACGGGAACAAGTACTCGACCGACTTCTCCGTGTTCGACCGTGCCGACCCGCTGCCCAACGCCGTGTACACCGCGCACGACTACGCGCTGCCGGGCATCACGAGCGCGACCGAGTACCCGGGGACCACGCGCGGCGAGTACTTCGACCGGGACGTCGTGGAGCAGACGTTCCTGCGGCGCACCGAGTACATGCGTCGCACCGGCACACCCATCTGGATCGGGGAGTTCGGGCCCATGCTGCCCGACCCGGCCCAGGAGCCGTGGCGGCTGCAGCTGCTGCGCGACCAGCTCGAGATCTACCGCGAGCACGGGGCGAGCTGGGCGCTGTGGACCTACAAGGACATCGGGCTGCAGGGCCTGCGGACCGTCGCGCCCACGAGTGGGTACCTGACGCGGATCGCCGACGTGCTCGCCGCGAAGGAGCGGCTCGGGGTCGACTCGTGGGGCGGCTCGGACGTCGGGGTGCGGTCGGTGCTCGACCCCCTGGACGAGATCTTCGACGCCGAGTTCCCCGACTACGCGCCGTGGCCGTGGGGCCGACGCCCGCACATCGCGGTGCTCGTGCGCCACATCCTGCTCGCCGAGCCCCTCGCCGAGCGGTTCGCCGACCAGTTCGCGGGCGTCGACGCCGCGCAGGCCGTCGACCTGGGCCGGGACTTCGCCTTCGACCGGACGGTGGAGCGCACGGCCTTGGTCGACCTCCTGCGCTCCCACCTGGCGGAGCGATCAGGCTGAAGACTTCGTTCCCTCACAGGGACCTAAGTCTTCACGATGATGCCCGGCGGGGCTGGTGGCGTGGCCCGCTCAGTGGCGTGGCCCGGTCAGTGGTGCGGGGGGATGAAGGTGGGGGATGAACCGGGGTCGCGGCGGGGGCCGTCCGGGGTCAGGGTGAAGGTCTCGTTGGGGGCGACCTCGACGTCCCACGAGCCGGCCGGGGTCGTCACGGTGCCGCGCACGGTCCCGGCGGCGAGGCCGACGACGGCGAGCACCCGGCCGTCCCGCGCAGCCCGCAGCCGCAGCCCACGAGGGAACTCCGCGTGCAGCTCCCCGTCCCGCCACACCTGTACGAGCTCGTCGTCACCGGCGAGCTCGATGCGCACGCCGTCCACGGTGCGCGCGTAGGCGGTGGCGTCGGCGTGCTCCTCGGCGTCGAGCCGCGTGGGCGTCAGGCCGGAGAGCCAGAGCTCGCCGTCGGGCCGCGGCAGGATGCCGAACGTGCGCTCCACGGCGTCGAGGAACCACAGGATCGCGGGGGAGTACTGCTCGGTGTACGCCGCCTCGCCGGACCACGGGTCGAGGCACTGCGGGAAGCGCCCGGCCGCGGCGAGCGCGGTGAGCACGTGGCCCGTCACGAGCCCGAGCTCGGCGACGTGCCCGTGGTGCTCGAAGGCGTGCGGGGCGCGCACGAGGCTCAGGAAGTTCACGGGTCCGCCCCACGAGTTCCGCCCGGAGTCGTGCTCGAAGCGCGGGTCGTCGAGCGCGAGCGACGTCCACCCGAAGTGCGAGAGGAACTTGCGGGTGCTCATGAGATAGCCCTCGAGCGCGCGGGCGAAGAGCGCGCCGTCACCCACCTCGCACGCGAGCACGCGCAGCAGCACGTCGGACTGGATGCGCAGCAGCTCCCCGCCGGACGCCCGGTCGTACCAGATCTCGTCGTCGGCGTCCCAGCACTGCTCGGCGAGCGCGGCGAGCGAGCTTGCGGCGGCCTCCCGCCACGCGGCGCCTGCGTCCCCGGATCCCGCGTCGCTCACGGCCAGGTCCGCCTCAGCCGTGCCGAACGCCGAGCCGGCCGTGCCGCCAGCCGCGCCTGCCGTGCCGCCAGCCGAGCCAGCCATGCCGAGCGTCGCGCCGTCGCCGGCAAGCTCGTCGGCGATGCGCCCCAGGTACTCGCGCTGGCACGCGACGTTGGCCGTGAGGTCGGGCGCGACGAGCGGCAGGTGCGGCACGAGCGGGTCGAACGCGCCGGCGTCGGAGTGCAGCGGGCGGTCGGGCAGGAGCCAGAACCGCGGCGAGCCGTCGTGGCCCGTGTCGAAGGTGCCGAAGGCCTCGACCCCGCCCGTGCCGCGCGTGTCGCGATGGGCGGCGAGCCACGCGTCGTGGCGCACCATCGCGTCGTACATCGTGCGCAGGTACGCGCGGTCTCGGCCGGCGAGGAGGTAGTGGTGCCACACGCAGCGCGCGAGGGGCGTCACCATCTGGATCTGGCGGAACGACGGACCGTCCACGGTGACCTTGTAGGGGAGGAGGCCGTCGGCGCGCTGGTGGCGCGCGAGCAGCAGGTGGGTGTCGCGCGTGACCTCGGGGGCGAAACGGTCGAGCAGCTCGGCGTTGATCGTCGCCGTCGACTCGACCCACGCCCCCGGGTAGGGCCCGCCCTCCCAGAGCACGGGGTCGCCGTCGTCGGACAACGGCGCGACGCACCCCTCGAGCTCGGCGACGGCCTGCTGCCAGCGCGCCTCGAGCGAGCCGCCGACGGCGGCGAACGCGACCCCAGCCTCCGCGAGGCCGCGTGCGACGGGGCCGAGTCCGGCAGAGCTGGGCCCGGCAGCGCCGTGTCCGACGGCGGGGGAGCCGGCGCTGCCGTCGTCCCGGGCGGCCTCGGCGGCGTGCAGCCGGGCGCGGGCGTCGTCGATCGCGGTCATGGTGACATCCTGCCGTTCGCCTGAGGATCGTGGGCACCGTCGAGGGTGCCCGGACAGTGCTGTGGGCGGCACCCGGGGGATGAGGTGCCGCCCACAGCGGGGGAGGAGAAGAACTACGTGCTAGCCAGCGGCCAGAGCGGCGTCCAGCTCCTGGATCCACTGCGCCGCGCCGTCGGCCGGGGTCGTCCTCTTGAAGAGGATGTCCGACTCGATGCGCTGCGACAGCTCGTTGAGGATGCCGCCTCCGGCAGGCTGCGGGGGAGCGACGACGCCGCCCTCGAGCACTTCCTGCAGGTAGGCCGCGGCGAGCGCGTCCTCAGGAGTCAGGAGCGGCTCCACGACGCTGAGGATGTCCGGGTTGAAGGGCAGACCACGGTTGGCCAGGATGATCTCGGCCGGCTCCGGCTGGTTGAGCAGCCAGTCGACGAGCAGCGCCGCCTCCTTGGGGTGCGACGAGCCCGCGGCGATCGCCCAGAACTGCGAGGGCAGCACCGCGACGCCGGAGATGTCCGTCGACGTCGGCGGCAGGATGATCTCGACCTCGGCCCCACCGGTGCCACCTGCGTAGGCGCCGATCTGGTTGGAGTAGGAGAAGGTCATCCCCGCGCGGCCGGTGCCGAAGAGCGAGAGGTCCGGCGTGACGTTGTGGTGCTCGATGATCACGGTCGGGTCGGGCAGGCCGCCGCCGTCGAGCAGCGCGAGCTCGATGTCGAACCAGTCCTCGATGTGCGAGGCGTCGACGCCGAGCTGGCCCTCCCAGTTGTAGATGCCGGTCTCGGTGATCTGTCCCGTGTACGTGCCGAGGATGTCCTGGATGCGCAGGTCGAGACCCACGATGCCGTCACCCGACTTCTCGGTGAGCTCGTTCGCGGTGGCGACGAACTCGTCCCACGAGAAGCTGTCGCCCGGGAGATCGACACCCGCCTCGTCGAAGATCGTCTTGTTGAGCAGCAGACCGATCGCGTTGCCGCCCGTGGGCAGGCCGTAGAGCGTGTCGTTGACGACCGCGTTGGTCAGGGTGAAGTCGGGGTACATGTCCGTCGGCAGCTCCGCGGACACCGTCGACAGGTCGAGCAGCGCGCCCGCCTCGCCGTACTCCTGCGGCTTGGCGCCGCCGAGAGCGAAGACGTCGGGAGCGGTGTTGGACGCGAAGTCCGTGGCGAGCCGGTTGAACAGGTCGTCGGGGTTGCCGACGGGCTGCTCGACCACCGTGATGTGCGGGTACTTCGCCTCGAAGAGGTCGATGGCCTCCGTCATGAGCGCGGCGCGCTCGTCGTTGCCCCACCAGGAGATCACCAGCTCGACGGGCTCTGCGTCCTCGCCCGGCTCCTCGGCGGGCTCGCTGGTGGTCTCACCGTCCGGTGAGGTGGTCGGGTCCTGCGCCGGGGAGCCGGAGCAGGCCGCGAGCACCAGGAGCGCAGCGACGCTGCTGGCCAGCGTCGCGCTGTGTGCGATGGAACGTCTGGTACGCCTCATTACGCCTCATTTCATCGTTTCAATCGACATTGATCAAGATACGACAGATCATCGAACTATTGGTGCGGAAGTCAGGCTCCCTCGCGTGAAACCGCTTTCTCAGCAACGTAACGGGCGCCCCGCATGTGTGTCAAGAAGGTTCCAGGTGTGGTTACCAGAGTGTGATCATCGGGGCGCCGCGGTGGACGCGCGCACCTCGAGCCGCGGCTGGAACAGCACGCTGTGGCCCGGGTCGCCGCCGGCCACGAGCGTGTCCATCCGGTCCCACGCCTGCACGCCCAGCTCCTCGTGCGGCACGGACGCCGTGGTGAGCGACGGTGAGTTGTAGCGCGCGTAAGGGATGTCGTCGAAGCCGGTCACGGAGATGTCGCCGGGTACTGAGAGACCCAGCTCGCCGAGGCCGTGGATGAGGCCGATCGCGACGAGGTCGTTGAACGCGAGGGCCGCCGTGGCCCCGCTGTCCCGCACCGCCTCGCTCACCGCACGGCCCTCGTCGACGCTCACACCGCCGGGCAGGATCTCGAGCTCGACGTCGGGCCGCTCGGCGTGGAACGCGTCGAGGCCGCGTCGCCGGTAGCCGTCCGAGGCGCTCGTGGCCGGACCCGCGACGTACACCATGCGCCGGTGGCCGAGGGAGTACAGGTGCTCGGCGAGCTGGTGCACGCCCGAGTGGTAGTCGATCGACAGCATCGAGGCGCCGCGACCGCTCCCGGGCCGGTTGATGAGTACGATGGGTGCGAGGGTCTCGATCGCGTGCGCGAGCTCGCCGTCGGGCATGCGCGGGGCGCACAGCACGATCGCGTCGCAGCGGCGGCGGATCTCCGTGGCGATCGCGAGCTCGTCCGACGGCGTCTCCACGGAGTCGGCCACGAGCACGCGGTAGCCCGAGCGCGCCGCACTCTTCGACAGGCTCGACAGCACGGCCTGGAACGCGGGGTTGGCGAGGTCGGGGACGACGAACGCGACGGTGCGTGTCGTGCCGAGCGCGAGCCCTCGGGCGAGCGGGCTGGGGGAGTAGTCGAGGCTCGCGGCGGAGGCGCGCACCCGCTCGGCCACGGCCTCGTCGCCCACGAACCGGCCGTTCATGACACGCGAGACGGTGGCGGGCGAGACCCCCGCGTGCGAGGCGACCTCGGCGATCGTCGTACGGCGCTGTCGAGCGACCATGACACCTTCCTCCACGTCCGTCACACTAGCCATCAGACTCGGATTGCCTGCTGTTTGACAGCGCATGGTGTGCGTTGCAGAATCATCGTGCCACGAGAAACCGCTTTCTCGAAAGGTGCTGGCTCGTAGTGACAGGGAGGTCCGATGAGCAGCCTCGGCGAACTTCGCACGATCGCCCGGGAGGCGCGGCGCAAGGGCAAGCCCCGTACGCGCGCCGAACGGCGACGTGAGTATCCCGACAACAAGGCCGGGTACCTGTTCCTCCTGCCGTGGCTCATCGGCCTGCTGGTCTTCACGATCGGTCCCATGCTCGCCTCCGGCTACCTGTCCTTCACGGACTACAACCTGCTGCAGCCCCCGCAGTGGACAGGGCTGGACAACTTCGCCCAGATGCTCAACGACCGGCGGCTGTGGAACTCCTTCCGCGTCACCCTCGTCTACGTCTTCGTCGGGGTCCCGCTGCAGCTCGCCCTCGCGCTCGCGATCGCCCTCCTGCTCGACCGTGGCATGCGCGGCCTGGCGTTCTACCGCTCGGTGTTCTACCTGCCGAGCCTCATGGGCGGCTCCGTCGCCATCGCGATCCTGTGGCGTCAGGTCTTCGGCAAGGAGGGCCTCGTCAACGCCGTCCTCGGCTGGTTCTCGATCGAGGGGCCCGGTTGGATCGCCCACCCGGACTACGCGCTCGGCACGCTCATCGTCCTCAACGTGTGGACCTTCGGCTCGCCGATGATCATCTTCCTCGCGGGTCTGCGGCAGATCCCGGAGATGTACTACGAGGCGGCCAAGATGGACGGCGCCGGCAAGGCCCGCCGGTTCGGGTCGATCACCATCCCGCTGCTGACGCCGATCATCTTCTTCAACCTCGTGCTGCAGCTGATCTTCGCGTTCCAGTCCTTCACGCAGGCCTACATCGTCTCCGGCGGTACCGGAGGTCCGTCGGACTCGACGATGTTCTTCACGCTCTACCTCTACAAGGAGGCGTTCACCCAGCTCAACATGGGCTACGCCTCGGCCATGGCGTGGTTCCTGCTGCTCGTGATCGCGGCGCTGACCGCCTTCAACTTCTGGCTCTCGAAGTTCTGGGTGTTCTATGACGACTGATCCCGCCCCCGCGCGCACCTCGGAGACGACGATGACGACGACGACGCACGCCCCGCCCACCGAGACCACCCCGGCGCGCCGGCCGCGCGTGGCGGCCGCGAGGTCGACCAACGAGAAGCTGCGCTCGGTCCTCAAGCACCTCGGGCTGGTCGCGCTGTCGCTCATCATGATCTACCCGCTCATCTGGCTCGTGGTGTCGTCCCTCAAGCCGAACTCGGAGATCTTCCGCAACCTGTCGATCTTCACCACGGACCTGACGTTCGAGAACTACACGCACGGCTGGACGTCCCAGCAGGTGCCGTTCTCGGTGTTCATCATGAACTCGCTCGTCATCGCGACGGCGGCGATCATCGGCAACCTGATCTCGTGCTCGCTCGCGGCGTACGCGTTCGCGCGGCTGCGGTTCTGGGGCCGCAACGCGTACTTCGCGATCATGCTCGCGACGATCATGCTGCCGTTCCACGTCGTGCTCGTGCCGCAGTTCATCATCTTCCGCGAGCTCGGCTGGCTCGAGACGATCCTGCCGCTCGTGGTGCCCAAGTTCCTCGCCGTGGACGCGTTCTTCGTGTTCCTCATGGTGCAGTTCATCCGGGCGCTGCCCAAGGAGCTCTTCGAGGCCGCGCGCATCGACGGCGCCGGCCACCTGCGCACGTTCGTCCAGGTGACCCTGCCGCTCATGATCCCGGCGCTCGCCACGACGGCGATCTTCACGTTCATCTGGACGTGGGGCGACTTCTTCGGGCCGCTCATCTACCTGCGCACGCGCGAGAACTTTACGGTCTCCGTCGCGCTCAAGGGCTTCGTCGACGCCCAGACCACGTCCAACTACGGGGCCATGTTCGCCATGTCCGTGGTGACCCTGCTACCGCTGTTCATCGTCTTCCTGATCGGGCAGCGCTATCTCATCAAGGGCTTCGCCACGACCGGGATCAAGTAGGGAGAGCAATGACGACGACGACGGACACCGGCGTGACGCGCTACGCCCTGATCGGCACGGGTGCGCGCTCGCAGATGTACCTCGCCGCGATGGCCGGCACGCACAGCGACGTGGCCCGCCTCGAGCTGTGGTCGGACACGAACCCGGGGCGGATCGCGTGGTCCGCCCACCACTTCGACCGCGCCGGCGTGCCGGCGCCCGAGGTGGTCGACCCGGCCCGGTTCGCGGCCGAGGTCGAGGCCCGCGGCATCTCCAAGGTCGTCATCACGACGCCGGACTTCACGCACGCCGCGCTCGCCGTCGCGGCCCTCGACGCGGGGGCCGACGTCATCATCGAGAAGCCCCTGACGATCGACGCCGAGGGCGTGCGGGCGATCTCCGAGGCCGTCGAGCGCACGGGGCGCAGCGTGACCGTGACGTTCAACTACCGCTACTCCCCGCGCAACGCCGCCCTCAAGGAGGTCATCGCCTCCGGCGAGATCGGCACCGTGACCTCCGTGCACTTCGAGTGGGTGCTCGACACGGCCCACGGCGCGGACTACTTCCGCCGCTGGCACCGCGAGAAGGCCAGCTCCGGCGGCCTGCTCGTCCACAAGTCGACCCACCACTTCGACCTCGTCAACTGGTGGCTCGACGACGCCCCGCGCCGCGTCTTCGCGAGCGGGGGACTGCGGTTCTACGGTCCGGACAACGCCGCGGCCCGCGGGCTCGGCGAGCGACCCGAGCGCGGCACGACGGACTCGCCGCTGCGCGACGCGTTCAGCCTCGACCTGCGCGCCGACCCGACCCTCAAGGGCCTCTACCTCGACGCCGAGCACCACGACGGCTACCTGCGCGACCGCGACGTGTTCACGGGCCCCATCACGATCGAGGACAACCTGAGCCTCGTCGTGGACTACCAACGCGGCCCCACGATGTCCTACTCGCTCAACGCCCACTCCCCGTGGGAGGGCTACTCCGTGCACGTCAACGGCACGAAGGGTCGCGCCGAGCTGCACGTCGTCGAGCGCGGCGCCGTCCTGCTCGACGGCGAGGGACGCGCCGTCATCGACCCCTCGGCGCAGCCCGACGGCGTCAGCCCCGACACCTCGCGACCCGTGGGGGAGCGCCTCACGGTGCAGCACCACTTCGGGCCCTTGCGCGAGATCGAGATCCCCGAAGGTGCTGGGGGCCACGGCGGGGGCGACGACGTCCTGCTCGCGGACGTCTTCCGCGGCGACGGCGACGACCCGACGGGCCGTCGCGCCTCGTGGGCCGACGGCGTGCGCTCGCTCGCGGTGGGGCTCGCGGGCAACCGCTCGCTCGCCACGGGGCAGCCCGTGCTCACGGCGGACCTCGATCTCGGCCCGGCCGACCGCGTGCTCCAGGTCGACGCGCCATGACGCACCCCGAGGTCGAAGCGCTCGTCGCCCGGTCCAACCGTCTGGGCGCCGACCCGCGCACCACGAACTACGCCGGCGGCAACACGTCTGCGAAGGGCACCGACGTCGACCCCGCGACGGGTGGCCCGGTCGAGCTGCTGTGGGTCAAGGGCTCCGGCGGCGACCTCGGCACGCTCACCGAGCGCAACCTCGCCGTGCTGCGGCTCGACCGCGTGCGTGCCCTCGTGGGCGTCTACGGCGGGGTCGACACCGAGGACGACATGGTCGCGGCGTTCGACTACTGCCTGCACGGGCGCGGCGGCGCCGCCCCGTCGATCGACACCGCGATGCACGCGCTCGTCGACGCCGCCCACGTGGACCACCTGCACCCCGACGCGGGGATCGCGATCGCGACGGCCGCCGACGGCGAACGCCTCACGCGCGAGATCTACGGCGACCGTGTCGTGTGGGTCCCGTGGCGCCGGCCGGGCTTCCAGCTCGGGCTCGACATCGCGGCCGTCCAGGCGGCCAACCCCCAGGCGATCGGCTGCATCCTCGGTGGCCACGGCATCACGGCGTGGGGGGCGACGTCCGAGGAGGCCGAGGCCAACTCCCTCGGGATCATCCGGGCCGCCGAGGAGTACATCGCCGCGCGCACCGCCGTCGGCCCCGGTAGCTCCGACGACCCAGCGCACCCCTTCGGACCCGTGCGCCCCGGCTTCGAGGCGCTGCCCGACGGCGAACGCCGGGCCCGTGCCGCCGCGCTGGCCCCCGTCGTCCGCGGGCTCGCCTCGCGCGACCGGGCGCAGGTGGGGCACTTCACCGACGACGACGTCGTCCTCGACTTCCTCGCGCGCGAGAAGCTGACCCGCCTCGCCGCGCTCGGCACCTCGTGTCCCGACCACTTCCTGCGCACCAAGGTCGCCCCGCTCGTGCTCGACCTGCCGGCGGACACCGAGCTCGACGCCGTCGTCGCCCGCCTCGGCGAGCTGCACGAGGCGTACCGCGCCGACTACGCGGCCTATTACGAGCGCTACGCGACGCCGGACTCGCCGCCCATGCGCGGAGCGGACCCCGCCGTCGTGCTCGTGCCGGGTGTCGGGATGTTCTCGTTCGGCAAGGACAAGCAGACGGCGCGCGTCGCGGGGGAGTTCTACGTCAACGCGATCAACGTCATGCGCGGCGCCGAGGCGATCAGCACGTACGCGCCCATCGAGGAGTCGGAGAAGTTCCGCATCGAGTACTGGGCGCTCGAGGAGGCCAAGCTCGCGCGCCAGCCCGCGCCCAAGCCGCTCGCCACCCGGGTCGCGCTCGTGACGGGCGGCGGTTCGGGCATCGGCAAGGCGATCGCGCAGCGGCTCGCGGCGGAGGGGGCGTGCGTCGTCGTCGCCGACGTCAACCTCGATGCCGCGAGCGAGGTCGCTGCGGAGCTCGGCGGGCCCGACGTCGCGGTCGCCGTGCACGCGGACGTCACCGACGAGGCCGCCGTCGGGCACCTGCTCGCCGAGTCGGCCCTCGCGTTCGGCGGCGTCGACCTCGTCGTCAACAACGCGGGCCTGTCGCTGTCGCGGCCGCTGCTCGAGACGTCCACCGCGGACTGGGACCTGCAGCACGACGTCATGGCGCGGGGCTCGTTCCTCGTGGCGCGCGAGGGGGCGCGAGTCATGATCGCGCAGGGGCTCGGCGGCGACATCGTCTACATCGCCTCGAAGAACTCGGTGTTCGCCGGCCCCAACAACGTGGCCTACTCCGCGGCGAAGGCGGACCAGGCGCACCAGGTGCGGCTCCTCGCCGCGGAGCTCGGTGAGCACGGCATCCGCGTCAACGGCGTCAACCCGGACGGCGTGGTGCGCGGCTCGGGCATCTTCGCGAGCGGGTGGGGCGCCCAGCGGGCGGCCGTCTACGGCGTGCCCGAGGACGAGCTCGGTGCGTACTACGCGCGCCGCACGCTGCTCGGGCGCGAGGTGCTGCCCGAGCACGTCGCCGCCGCCGTGTTCGCCCTGACCGGCCCCGACCTGGCCCAGACCACGGGGCTGCACGTGCCCGTCGACTCCGGCGTCACCGCCGCGTTCCTGCGCTGAACCGCCTCACCTGGAGAGAGCCGTGACCGAGCGTCAGCTACCGAAGTGGTCCGAGCTGCGGCCGCTGCTGCGCGCGAAGCCGCTCGTGCTCGACCCGACCGAGCGACGGCTCGCCGACGCCTACTCGATCGGTGACCTGCGCTCGCTGGCCAGGCGCCGCACGCCGCGCTCCGTCTTCGACTACACCGACGGCGCGGCCGAGGAGGAGATCAGCCTGCGCCGGGCGCGCCGTCTTTTCCGGCGCCTCGAGTTCCGACCCGCCGTGCTGCGCGACGTCTCGAACGTCGACACGACCACGACGATGCTCGGCGCCCCGGCTGCGCAGCCGTTCTCCTTCGCGCCCACGGGGTTCACGCGGCTCATGCACCACGAGGGCGAGCCCGCCGTCGCGCGCGTCGCCGAGCGGCACGGCATCCCGTACGCGCTCTCGACGCTCGGCACCACGTCGATCGAGGACGTCGCGGCGGCCGCGCCCGGCGCCCGCAAGTGGTTCCAGCTCTACGTGTGGCGCGACCGGGCCGCCGGCGTCGACCTCATGGCGCGCGCGAAGGCCGCCGGCTTCGAGGCGCTGCACCTCACCGTGGACGTGCCCGTCGCGGGGGCGCGGCTGCGCGACGCGCGCAACGGCTTCACGATCCCGCCCGCGCTGAGCCTGCGCACGGTCTTGGACGCCGCGCTGCACCCGGCCTGGTGGGCCAACCTGCTGACGACGCGCCCGCTCGAGTTCGCCTCGCTCACCCAGTGGGACGGCACGGTCGCCGAGCTGCTCGACGCGCTGTTCGACCCCACGATGACGCTCGACGACCTCGAGTGGCTGCGCTCGACGTGGGACGGCCCGCTCGTCATCAAGGGCGTGCAGACCGTGGAGGACGCCGTGCGCATGACGGAGGCGGGCGCCGACGCGATCGTGCTGTCCAACCACGGCGGGCGCCAGCTCGACCGGGCGCCGGTGCCGCTGCGGCTGCTGCCCGACGTCGTGCAGGCCGTCGGCGGGCGCACGGAGATCTGGCTCGACACGGGCATCACGTCGGGGGCCGACGTCGTCGCCGCGATCGCCCTCGGCGCCGACGCCACGATGGTGGGGCGCGCCTACCTGTACGGCCTCATGGCGGGCGGGGAGCGCGGCGTGGACCGCGCGGCGACGATCCTCGGCGAGCAGGTGCGCCGCACGATGGCGCTCCTGGGCGTGCAGCGCATCGACGAGCTCGGCCCCCAGCACGTGAGACTGCCCTGATGAGCGCCCCGGCTCTGGGAGAGTGGTCGTCGTGAGCACACCACGACGACGCCGGCCCTCGGTCGCCGACGTCGCCCGCGTGGCCGGCGTCTCCGTCGGCACCGTCTCCAACGTCCTCAACCGGCCGGACTTCGTCAGCCCCGACACCCGCGACCGCGTCGAGCGTGCCATCAGCGAGCTCTCGTTCGTGCGCAACGGCCGGGCGCGCCAGCTGAGGCAAGGCTCCTCGACCACGGTCGGGGCCGTGCTGCTCGACATCCGCAACCCGTTCTTCACCGACATCGCGCGCGGCGTCGAGGACCGGCTCACCCTCGACGACCTCACGCTCATGCTCGCGAGCTCCGACGACGACCCGCGCCGAGAGTCGAAGTTCCTGCGCCTCTTCGAGGAGCACGGCGTCCTCGGGCTGCTCGTCGTGCCCACGACCCACGAGACGGAGCACCTCGCGGCGATCCAGGAGCGCGGCGTCGCCGTCGTCCTCCTCGACGCACCCCGTGGCGCCGCGGGGCTGTCCTCCGTGTGGCTCGACGACGTGGCCGGCGGGGCGCTCGCGGCGGGCCACCTGCTCGAGCACGGGCACGAGCGCATCGTGTTCCTCAACGGCCCGCACTCGATCCGGCAGTGCGCGGACCGCCGCGCCGGTGTGGACCGAGCCGTGGTCGCTGCCGGTCGCGACCCGGAGCGCGTGGTCGAGGAGATCACGCTGCCGCGTCTCGACGCCGCCGCGGGGGACGAGGCCGTGGCGGCGTGGGTCGCGGCGCACGACGGCGCGGCACCGGCGGCCGTGTTCTGCGTCAACGACCTCGTGGCGATCGGGGTGCAGCGCAGCCTGCGCCGTCGCGGCGGGTTCGGGCTGCTGAGCGGGTGCGCGGTCGTGGGTTACGACGACATCGAGATCGCGGGCGAGCTCGCCGTGCCCCTCACGTCCGTGCGCCAGCCGCGCCACGAGATGGGGCACGAGGCCGCCGAGCTCCTGCTGCGCCAGGCCGCCGGCGAGGGCGAGCGGCACACCATCTTCCAACCGGAGCTCATCGTGCGTGCCTCGAGCGTGCCGGCGGGCTGAGCACCCCGAACTGAACCGAACCGACCCGAACGACCCCTGACATCGACGAGAATGAAACGAATCAACACCGACGAGGAGAACTGATGCGGACGATCGACGACGGCGTCCTGGCGGTGCTCGCGACCCAGGCGATCGAGCTGCCGTCCTGGGCCTTCGGCAACTCCGGGACCCGCTTCAAGGTGTTCTCCTCGCCCGGCACGCCGCGCACGGTGCACGAGAAGCTCGCCGACGCGGCCCAGGTGCACCGGTACACGGGGTTGGCCCCGAGCGTCGCGCTGCACATCCCGTGGGACAAGGTCGAGGACTACGCGGCGCTCGGCCGTGAGGCCGCCGACCTCCGCATCAGCCTCGGCACCATCAACTCCAACACCTTCCAGGACGACGACTACCGGCTCGGTTCGCTCACGCACGCCGACCCCCGGGTGCGGAGCAAGGCCGTGGACCACCACCTCGAGTGCATCGAGGTCATGAACGCGACCGGCTCGCAGGACCTCAAGATCTGGTTGCCGGACGGCACGAACTACCCGGGCCAGGACGACATCCGTGCCCGCCAGGACCGCCTCGCCGCGTGCCTCGAGACGATCTACGCCGAGCTCTCCGACACCCAGCGCCTCGTGCTCGAGTACAAGCTGTTCGAGCCGTACTTCTACACGATGGACGTGCCGGACTGGGGCACCGCGCTCACGCACGTGCTCGCGCTGGGGGAGCGGGCCGTCGTCTGCATCGACACGGGCCACCACGCGCCGGGCACCAACATCGAGTTCATCGTGGCCCAGCTCCTGCGCCTCGGCCGCCTCGGCTCCTTCGACTTCAACTCGCGCTTCTACGCCGACGACGACCTCATCGTGGGCGCGGCGGACCCCTTCCAGCTCTTCCGCATCCTCTCCGAGGTCGTGGCGGGCGGCGGGCTCGACGCCTCGGCCGGGGTGCGCTTCATGCTCGACCAGTGCCACAACATCGAGGACAAGATCCCCGGGCAGATCCGTTCGGTGCTCAACGTCCAGGAGATGACGGCCCGGGCGCTCCTCGTGGACCGGGAGGCGCTCGCCGCCGCCCAGCGCGCCGGAGACGTGCTCGGGGCGAACTCCCTCGTCATGGACGCCTTCTACACCGATGTGCGGCCCGCGCTCGCCGAGTGGCGTGCCGCTCGCGGGCTGCCCGAGGACCCGATGGCCGCCTACGCCGAGTCGGGGTACGCCGAGCGGATCGCCGCCGAGCGCGTCGGGGGGACCCAGGCGGGCTGGGGCGCGTGACCCAGTACGTCGCCGTCGACCTGGGGGCGAGCAGCGGTCGTGTCGTGGCGGGCCGACTCGTCGATGGCGTCATGCGCACCGAGGAGCTCGCGCGGTTCGCCAACGTGCCCGTCACGGTCCCGGCGGGCGACAGCGCGGTGCTGCACTGGGACCTGCCCGACCTGTGGCGCGGCGTGCTCGACGGGCTCGCCGCGGCGGGACGTTACGGACCCGTGCGCTCGGTCGCCGTCGACACGTGGGCCGTGGACTACGGACTGCTCGACGCCGACGGCGCACTCCTGGCGAACCCGGTGCACTACCGGGACGCGCGCACCGACGGTGTTCCGGGGCGCTTCTTCGCAACGGTGCGGCCCGCGGCGCACTACGCCGTGACAGGCGCGCAGGTGCAGCCTTTCAACACGGTGTTCCAGCTCCTCGCGGAGGCGGCCGGGCCGCGGCTCGATGCCGCCCGGTCGCTGCTGCTGATGCCCGACCTGCTCGCGCACCGGCTCGGGGCCGCACCCTTCGCCGAGGTGACGAACGCCTCCACCACGGGGCTGCTCGACGTGCGCTCGCGACGCTGGAGCCTGGAGGTGCTCGAGGCGGCGAGCGCGCTCGCCGGGCGAGACCTCGCGCCGTTGCTCGGCGGGCTCGTCGAGCCGGGGACCGTCGTCGGAGACGCGTCGCCCGGTCTCGGGGTGGACGGGGCGCGACTCGTCGCCGTCGGCTCGCACGACACGGCGTCCGCGGTCGTCGCCGTGCCGATGGCCGACCCGGCCACCGCCGCCTACATCTCCTCGGGGACGTGGTCCCTCGTCGGGCTCGAGCTCGACGCGCCCGTGCTGACCGAGGCGTCACGGGCCGCCAACCACACGAACGAGCTCGGCGTCGACGGCACGGTGCGCTACCTCAAGAACGTCGCCGGGATGTGGCTGCTGAGCGAGTCGCAACGCGTGTGGCGTGCGCGCGGGTTGGCGGCGGAGCTGCCCGAGCTGCTCGCCGCGGCGGCGCGGGCCGAGCCGCGGCGCACCGTCGTCGACGTCAACGACGCGGTGTTCCTGCCGCCCGGCGACATGCCCGCGCGCATCGCCGCCCTCGCCCGGGACTCCGGTCAGCCCGAGCCGCGCGACCCGGGCGAGACCGTGCGGTGCATCCTCGACTCGCTCGCGGAGGCGTACCGGTGGGCCATCGGTGAGCTCGCCGAGTCGGCAGGGCGCGAGGTGCAGGTGGTGCACGTCGTCGGCGGGGGAGCGCGCAACGCGCTGCTGTGCCAGCTCACGGCGGACGCCACGGGACTGCCCGTCGTCGCCGGACCCGTGGAGGGCGCGGCCCTGGGCAACCTCCTCGTCCAGGCGCGTACCGACGGCGCCCTCGCCGGCGGCCTCCGGGAGCTCCGCACGGTCGCCGCCGCCTCAAGCTCCCTCACCACCTACCACCCCACCCCCTGAGCACCCCGCACGCTGGGGCGAGGAAGTGAGGATTCCTCGGGGAAGCGACTCCGGAGTCACTTCTTGGGCGGGTCCTCACTTCCCCGCGTGGGGGGAACCGGGACCGAGCCGTCGTCCCGGTGGCCCCCTGGCGTGGTAGCGGCGCCGTGGACGATCGAGCGGGCTACGCGGCGGACGGTGGCTGCGTCTGGGGGGTGTGGTGCGCTGACCAGGCAGAAGAGTGCGCCCGAGTAGAGCACGACGAGGTTCGCGATCGTCTCGGGCGCGGTGTCCAGCCCGAGCGCGGCGTGCTCCTGCGCCGTCGCGGCGAGCGAGGAGCCTTCGAGGCCGGCGAGGGCCGTCGCGAGGTGGGGGCGGCGCCGGGCCTCGAGCTGGAGCTCGAAGATCGCCAGGTACCGCTCGCGGGAGGGGCCGACGGCGTCGAGCAGCGATGCGGCGATGGCGTCGACGAGCGGCTCGGCCGAGGCGGCGACGTCGGTCGCGTCGTCGATGCGCGCCATGTCCGCGAGGTGCAGGTCGACGACCCGCTCCGCCGCGGCCACGAGCAGCTCGTCGCGGGACCGGAAGTAGTTCGAGGCCGTCCCCGAGGGGAGGGCCGTGGCGCGGTCGACCGCGCGGTGCGTCAGCGCGTGGATGCCCTCCGCGGCGAGCAGCGCGATCGCGGCATCGGCGAGCTCGCGGCGACGGTGGGGGTTGTGGCGTGGCACGCCGTCAGTATGACAGTATCCGTTCTACAACGAACGTAGTGAAGTAGAGGAGCCCGCCGTGTCACGTACCGCGATCGTCGTCGGAGCAGGGATCGCGGGTCTCGCGTCCGCCATCGCGATCGCCCGGGCGGGATGGGCCGTCACGGTCCTCGAGCGGGCGCCCGAGCTCGGCGAGGTCGGGGCCGGGTTCGCGATGTCCTCGAACGCCGTGGCCGCGTTCCGCGGGCTCGGTTTCGACGACGACGACGTCGCGGCGCTCGGGTGTGCGACCTGGGCCGGCGGCACGTGGGACTTGCACGGACGTCCGATCCTGACGATCTCGGACGACCCGGTCCTGCGCGCGTCCGTCTCGCTCATCGGCGTCCACCGGGTCCGGCTCCACGAGGCGCTGCAGCGGGGCGCGGCGGCGGCCGGCGTCGAGATCGTCACCGGTGTCCGCGTGACGTCGTTGACCCCGGGGGACCCCGCCGGGGGCCGTGCTCGCGTCGCGGGGCGCGAGGCGGACCTCGTCGTCGGTGCGGACGGCGTGCGCAGCGGGGTCCGCGCCGCGCTCTACCCCGGTCAGGAGGCCCGCTACAGCGGCTACTCCAGCTGGCGCGCCGTCATCCCCGGACGATTCGGCGACCCGGCGCTCCGGCAGTACTGGGGGCCGCGGGCCGAGCTCGGGCTCATGCCCGTCTCCGGGACCGAGACCTACTGGTACGGCTACGTCGCCATGCCGGAGCGCACCGCGGTGACCGACGAGCTCGCCACGGCGCGGGAGCGCTTCGCCACCTGGGCGGGGCCCGTGCGGGAGATCATCGATGCCACCCCGTCGGACGCGCTGCTGCGGCACGACGTCCACCACCTGCCCGGCGGCCTGCCGCGCTACACGGCGGGACGTGTGGTGATGGTGGGCGACGCCGCGCACGGCTTCCTCCCCACGATGGGCCAGGGCGCCGCGACCGCGCTCGAGGACGGCCTGTGCGTCGGGCTCCTCGTCGGCGCACCCGTGACGGCCGGGGCGGACCTCGGTGCCGCTCTCGCGGACTTCGACGCCCAGCGCCGACCTCGGTGCCGGGCGCTCGGCCGGGCGGCGCTCGCCAGCGCACGGTTCGGGTCCCACCTGGGCGGCGGGTGGCGCCAGCCGGTCCGCAACGCCCTGATGCGGCGCGTCCCGTCGAGCGCGATCCTGGGGGGTTCGCGGGCCGCGATGGGGTGGACCCCGCCGTCGTCGTCGCTCGTGGAGGCCTGAGCCCTGCCCGAGCCGTCGTCCCGGTGGCACACTGGCGCGGGTGAGGGAACAAGCGACGCTCGGGCTGATCGCCGTCGGCCTCGGTGTCGCCGCGAGCGTCGTGCTCTTCGTGCCGTTCGTCGCGGTGAGCTACCGGCGCCGAGGCCGCTTCTCCGGGCAGCGGGCCCTCGCGTGGTCTGCCGCGCTCGCCTACTTCTGGGCGATCTGGACGTACACCCTGCTGCCGCTGCCCGACCCGGGCTCGCTCACGTGCGCACCGCGCAACACCACCCCGCTCGCGTTCCTCGACGACCTGCGCGGCGCCGTGGCCCAGGCGTCGGGCCGCCGTGACCTGCTGCTCGACCCCGCAGTGCTACAGGTGGGGCTCAACGTCCTGCTCTTCGTGCCGCTCGGCTTCTTCCTGCGGGCGCTCGGCGGCCGGGGGATCTTCGTGGCGGGCATGACCGGCCTCGCGCTCTCCGGCTTCGTCGAGCTCACGCAGCTCACGGGCGTCTGGGGGCTCTACCCGTGCGCGTACCGGGTCTTCGACGTCGACGACGTGCTGCTCAACACGAGCGGCGCGCTCATCGGCTCGATCGCGGCCTTCGTGGTGCCCAGGCGACACCGCGGCGCCGGTGACACCCGGGCCGGTGCGCTCCCCGTCCCCGTGACCCGGCCGCGACGACTGCTCGCGATGGTGTGCGACTGGCTCGGCTTCGTCCTCGTGGGCGCCGCCGCGACGGTCGCGGCTAGGGGCGTGCTCCTCTACGTGCTCGACAACCGCGTTGCTGCGCTCGACGGACCCGTGCCGGGACTGCTCGGGGTGGCTGTGCCGCTCGCCGTCTGGCTCGTCCTGACGCTCGCGACGGGGCGCACGGTCGGGGATCTGGCGGTGCGGATCCGGTACGCGGGCGGCCCGCTGCCTCCCGCCGCGGCACGGGTGCTGCGCTTCCTCGGGGGGATCGGCGGCTACGGCCTGCTCTCGTGGTGGCAGACCCCGTGGGCCACGCCGTCGTGGGCGTTCGCCGTCCTCGCGGTGGTCGCGGCGCTCGCCACCCGCCACGGCCGCGGGCTGCCGGGCCTGCTGAGCGGCCAGGACGTGACCGATGCCCTGACGACCGACCCACCGAGGACGTGACGACCCATGGACGAGATCCGCATCGAGCGTGACGGCGTCGTCGGCCCCGTCGACTCCTCCCGGGTGCCGCGGTTCGCGGGGGCGGCCACCTTCGCCCGCCTGCCACGCCTCGACCAGGTGGAGCGCGCGGACGTCGCGATCGTCGGTGTGCCGTTCGACGCCGGTGTCTCCTACCGGCCCGGCGCGCGCTTCGGGCCGCAGGCGATCCGGGAGGCGTCCCGGCTGCTGCGCCCCTACCACCCGGCGCTCGACGTCGAACCGTTCGCACGTGTCCAGGTGGCCGACGCCGGGGACCTCGCCGTCAACCCCTTCGACATCGACGAGGCGATCGCCACGATCGAGACGGCCGCCCTCGCACTCACGGCCGACGGCACGTCCCTCGTCGCCCTGGGCGGGGACCACACGATCGCGCTGCCGCTCCTGCGCGCGGCGGTCGAACGCGCCGGTCGTCCCGTCGCGCTCCTGCACTTCGATGCGCACCTCGACACGTGGGACACCTACTTCGGTGCCGCCTACACGCACGGCACCCCGTTCCGCCGTGCCGCGGAGGAGGGCTTGCTCGACGCCGACGCCCTGAGCCACGTCGGCACGCGGGGTCCGCTCTACTCCCGCAAGGACCTGGACGACGACGCGCGCTTCGGCTTCGGCATCATCACGAGCGCCGACGTGTTTCACCGGGGTGTCGCCGACGTCGTCGCCCGGCTGCGCGAGCGGGTCGGAGACCGGCCGTTGTACGTCTCGATCGACATCGACGTGCTCGACCCCGCGCACGCCCCGGGCACGGGCACGCCCGAGGCGGGCGGGATGACGAGCCGCGAGCTGCTCGAGATCCTGCGGGGGCTTCGCGGGCTCGATCTCGTGGGGGCCGACGTCGTCGAGGTCGCTCCCGCGTACGACCACGCCGAGATCACCGCCGTGGCCGCCTCGCACGTCGCCTACGACCTCGTGACCCTTCTCGCGGACCGGCCGGCGGGTTCCTAGCTCGCGGCGTCGGCCGTGGACGGCTCGGCCCAGAATCCCGTGAGAGGGACGCCAGGTCCGTGCGTGAGTGCGGGGATGAGCAGGGAGAACGCGCGCCTGGCGGCCGCCGGTGTCTCCTCGCGGGAGAGGCGGCCCAGCGCGCCTTCGACCATGTCGATCGCGACGAGCAGGTCGTCGACGTCGATGTCGGGGGACAGGACCCCGGCGCGCTGACTCGTGGCCAGGGGGCGTGCGAGCAGGTCGCGGGTGCGGTCGTTGAGGGCGGCGAGCCGCTCGCGCCCGTTGGTGGCGCGCAGCAGGAGCGGCTGGATGCCGCGCGCCTGGCCCTGGAGCTCCGCGATGCGGGTCATGAGCTCGAGCGCGATGCCCGGTTCCTCGGAGCGCTGCGTCACGTACTCCTCGAGCTCGCCGAGGTGCTCCTCGTAGACCGCGGCGGCGAGGTCGATGCGGTCCCGGAAGTGGCGGTAGAGGGTGCCACGGCCCACGTGGGCGCGCTTGGCCACGAGATCGAGGGGGGCGTCGGGGCCGATCTCGGCGAACACCTGCTCCGCCGCGGACACGAGGGCCTTGCGGTTGCGGACTGCGTCGATGCGTTGCGGCACGGTGGTTCCGCTCGCCTGAGGGATAGAACTGTCCCCATATCGTGACAAACCGGGCACAACTTGTCCACCATGCCGGCCTACAGGTGTGTCGCTCCGCGGTCGAGGTGCAGGCGGGGTACGGACCAGTGCACGACGGGGCCGATGAGGAAGGCGAACGCGAGGGTGCCGATGCCGACGGTGCCGCCGAGCGCCCAACCCAGCCCGAGCACGGTCAGCTCGATCGCCGCACGCGCCGCACCGACGGGGATCCCTCGGGCGGCGAGTCCCGTCATGAGCCCGTCGCGCGGACCCGGACCGAGACCGGCGCCCACGTAGAGGCCCGTCGACACGCCGCACAGCGCGATGCCCCCGGCGAGCATGGCTGCCCGCAGGCCGAGGTGACTGACCTCGGGGATGAGCCACAGCCCGCCGTCGACGAACACCCCCACGAGCAGGGCGTTCGCGATGGTCCCCGGGCCGGGTCGTTGCCGCAGCGGGATCCACAGCAGCATCACGAGGAGCGAGAAGCCGATGACGACCGTCCCGAACGTGAGCGGTGTGCGTTGCGCGACCCCCTGGTGCAGCACGTCCCACGGGGGCAGGCCGAGCTCGGCGCGCACCATGACGGCGAGCGACAGCCCGAAGAGCGCGAGCCCGACGACGAGCTGGGTGTACCGGCGCACGGTGCGGCGCGGAGCGGCGGCGGGCACGGGCTCAGGATCAGGCACGGGCGCACGCTCAGGCTCGGGCATGCGGGCCACCTTCCCACCTGCGCTGCTCCGCGCCAAACCCGTCCCGCCCTTCCGCTCCCCGGCTCGCTGCTCCACGCCCCGCGAAGGGCTTGTCGATAGTTGAAGGATCAACTATGATTGCGGCATGACCACGGACATCCTCGCCCCCGACACCGCCATGGAGGCCGTCACGCTCTACGTGCGCGACCTCGACGTCATGACGAGCTACTACCGCGACGTCGTCGCGCTCGACGTGCTCGACACCGCCGCGCCGATCGAGCACCAGGGGCCCGCCCGTGCCGCGACCGTGACCCTCGGTCGGGCCGGCGTCCCCGTGGTCGTCCTGCGACACACCCCCGACCTGCCGCCCCCCGCGCGCGGTGAGGCCGGCCTCTTCCACACCGCGATCCTCTTCGACACCCGCGCCGCGCTCGCGGCAGCCGTCGCGTCCGTCGCCCGCCGCGCACCCGGCACGTTCACCGGCAGCGCGGACCACCTCGTCTCCGAGGCGTTCTACTTCACCGACCCCGAGGGCAACGGCATCGAGCTCTACTGGGACCGGTCGCGCGAGCTGTGGCAGCACGAGGGCGGGCGCATCAAGATGGACTCGCTGCGCCTCGACCCCAACGCGTTCCTCACCGAGCACCTCACCGAGTCGGGTCACGACAACCCGGTCGCCGAGGGGGGCGCCGTCGTCGGCCACGTCCACCTGCAGGTCGGCGACATCCCCTCCGCCGAGGACTTCTACGTCCGCGCGCTCGGCTTCGAGGTCACGGCCACGTGGCACGGCGCCCTGTTCGTCTCGGCGGGTGGCTACCACCACCACATGGCCATGAACACGTGGAACTCCCGCGGCGCCGGTCCGCGCGCCTCGACGATCGGACTCGGGGAGGTCGCGATCCAGGTGCCCACGGCCGACGACGTGGCCGCACTGCGCTCGCGCCTCGACTTCCACGGCGTCGACCAGCGCGACGACGGGCAGACCCTCGCCTTCGAGGACCCGTGGCGCAACCTGATCCGCGTCACGGTCGCCGCGTGAGCCTCACCTCGACCAGGTAGCGTGCCGCGGAGGAACAACCGCGATCGAGGAGCTGCCCTGGTGCGTCACCAGCGACGAGGAATGGCCGTGACGGCATTCCTGGCAGCGGCGACCCTCGCGGGCTGCGGCCTCGTGGGCGGTGCGCCCGGTTCGGGTGCGGGGCCGACGGCGCAACCCGGGCCGACGGCGGAGGCCGGAGCGACCGCGCCCTCGGGGGACCCGACGGACCCGGCGGCGACACCGTCGACGACAGACCAGTCACCGACGGCGCCCGCGTCGCCCACGACGAGCCCGGCACCGTCGCCGAGCCCCTCGCCGACGCCGCCACCGGGCGCCGTCACCCGCGCTCCGCAGGCGGAGCTCACCTTCGTCCCCGGCGCCGATGCCGTCGAGCTCGCACTCGCCGCGGCCCGCGTGTACTGGACGTCCGCGCCGCTCGTCGTCGTCGGACGCACGGGGGACGCGGCCGCCCTCGACGCGGCCGCGCAGGCCGGCGTGCCGCTGCTGCTCACGGGGGAGCCCGTGGCTGCCGATGACGTCACCGATGGCGAGGACACCCCCGGTGACGGCGACCCGGCCGCACCCGCCCCCATCGAGGACGCCGTGCTCGACGCGCTGCACGGTGAGCTCGCCCGGCTCGGCACGCGCGCCGTGCTCTCCTTCGACCCGGCGTTCGAGGCGCCCGACGGCGTGGACGTGCTCGGCGACGGTGACCCCGTACCCGAGGGCGGCCCGACCGAGCCCTTGCCTGGTGCGGCCCTCGTGACGGACACCTCGGCTCGCTCGCGTGCGGCCGCGCAGACCGCCCGGTCCGCGGGCGTCGAGGTGTTCACGGCGCGCCGCGGCGACCCCCGCGCGGCGCGGGACCTCATCACGGCCTACGTCGAGGGTGCGCAGCTCACGAGCGTGACGGCCCTCGGTGACGCGTTCGGCGACGCCGCGCTCCTCTCGGCCCGCATGCGCGCCGTGCGGACGGGTGTCACGCTGCCCGGCGGCAGCCAGCTCGTCTTCGACAACACGCGCTACGTGGCGCTCTACGGCTCCCCGCTGACCCCGGCGCTCGGCGTGCTGGGCGAGCAGAACGTCAAGAAGTCCGTCACGCGGGCACGCAAGGTCGCCAAGCCGTACACGAAGCTCGTCGACGAGCAGGTCGTGCCGATGTTCGAGATCATCGCGACGGTGGCCTCGGCCGGCAAGGGCGCGGACGGCAACTACTCCAACGAGCTCGACCCGGAGTCGATCCGCCCGTACGTCGAGGCGGCGCGCAAGGCGGGCGTGTACGTGCTGCTCGACCTGCAGCCGGGCCGCACCGACTTCCTCACGCAGGCCAAGCTGTACGAGGAGTTCCTGCTCGAGCCCCACGTGGGCCTCGCCCTCGACCCCGAGTGGCGGCTCAAGAAGAACCAGGTGCACCTGCGCCAGATCGGCTCGGTGGGGATCAAGGAGGTCAACCGGGTCGTCCACTACCTCGCGGACCTCGTCGAGGCCAACGACCTGCCGCAGAAGATGCTCGTGCTCCACCAGTTCACGACGTCGATGATCCGCAACCGCGACAAGCTCGACACGTCGCGCTCCGAGCTCGCCGTCGTGGTGCACGTCGACGGCCAGGGAGCGCTCGGCTCGAAGTACGGCACGTGGGCCAACATCCGCAAGGATGCCCCGAAGGGCCTGCACTGGGGCTGGAAGAACTTCTACGACGAGGACCAGCCGATGGCGACGCCCAAGCAGACCGTCGCCGTGGACCCGACGCCCGACCTCGTCACGTACCAGTAGCGCTCCCGCCCGCCGCGGGGCGCAGGACGACGGCGGGCTCCCGCAGGACGGCGGCCAGCCCGAGCCCCCAGAACCGGGCGAGCCGCGCCCCCTCCGACTCGACGGCGTCGAGCTCCGGCGCGGTGGGCTGCCGGTACCACTGGGTCTCGAGCCGCAGCTCGCGGGTCGTGGTGGTCGAGCGCCAACGCCCCGCGACCCGCCCGTCCACGGCGATGGCGCCCAGGAAGTAGGGCGGCTCCGTCGTGGCGCCCGGACCGGGTTCGTGGCTCGCGGTGCGCGTGACGGGGTAGGAGGCCTCGTACTCGTCGTAGGGCTGCAGGAGGTCGACCCGGGGCGCCGGCGTTCGCCGTCGGCCCTGCCGTGCCCCGGCGCGGAGCTCGAGGTCGGCGGGTCCCCAGAAGGTGAGGCCCTCGAGCGTCTCGGCGCCGGGTCGGGCGGCGACCTCCGCGCCCAGGTCGTCGAGCGCGCGCTTCGTGTCCGTGACGGTGAGGCCGGACCACCGCGAGAAGTCGTGCGCGGTGGCCAGGGCGCGGCTCGCGAGGTAGCGGCGGACGAGCTCGACGACGGCGGCGTCCCGGTCGAAGCTGTTGCCGAGGGGACCGAAGCCGGCGGGGACGCGCGCGTCGAACGCTGCGTAGGTGTGGTGCTTGCCTCGAGTGGCCCCGGAGACGATGCCGCAGGTCAGCTCGGCGTTCATGAGGAAGCCCGTGAGGGGAAGGCCGGTGTGCGGCAGCCCGTGGGCCTCGAGCGTGGCCGCGAGCGCGCTCCGGGGCTGTTCCTGTCTTGCGACGGCCGCGGTGAGAACGTCGCGGGAACGGTCGAGCAGCTCGGGGGTGAGGCCGATCGATCGGTACTGCGAGGAGTTGACCTGATGGACGCGCGGGCCGGTGAGCGCGAGCAGCCAGCGCGCGTCGCGCGGCGTGACGGTGTGCCAGGTGGGGCGCAGGAGGTGGGTGCGGACGACGTCACCGCCGTCGAACGCGGTGCGCGAGTCCGCGATGTCGGGCGTGGGGCCGATGCGGCTGGCGAGCCCCCACAGGGACAGCCAGAACTCCTGGGACTGCACCGCTACCAGGTGTTCCACGACGGCGGGCAGATGGGGCAGCCCGGGTCCACGCAGGTGCTGCGCGGCGAGGCGCGCCTCGCGGACCTGGTGCTCTGTCACCGCGGTAGTCGAGCTCGGCATCTGTCGATCGTGCCAGCGACGTGGGAAATACGCCATGCCGGGCCGCGCGAGCGAGGGCAGACGCATTTCGCGAATGAGATAAATGTGTTTGAGGAACTAATTGCGAGGACGAAGAAATGCTCCCATGTATTGCATTTGTCTAGCCGAAGTGCAATACTCGTGGTACGCAAGAAAGGCGCTCTCTGGAAAGAGCGTCAGAGCGCAGGGCCGGACCCGTCAGGGTGACAGACCCTCTTTGCTCAACGTGCCCGTTGCGACAGTAGCTCGCCGCACGCACCCGAGACCCGCTCGCCGGCCAATGAGGGCCGAGAGTCGATCGGGTGCAGCAGCACGACGCATTCATCGCGAACGGCACGAGGCGATCCGCTTCGATTCCGCTCGACCCTGCGACGGCTTCTTCGCAGGTCAGACGATCGAAGGATCCATCATGACTCGTTCGACACTCCACTCGCGCACCTCTCCCAGACGCGCAGGTGCCATGTCCGTCTTCGCTGCGGCGACCGCGGTGACGATGGTCCTCGCGGGCGTGGGCAGCGCCCAGGCCGCGACCTCGCCCGGCCTGGGAACCGCCGGCAGCTTCGCTGTCCTGGCCGGAGCGGGAATCACCAACACCGGTCCCACGACGATTACGGGCGATATCGGGACATTTCCCACCGCGGATATCACGGGCGAAGGCTCGATGACCATCAATGGCGCGAACCATGCCGGCAACGACGTGACCCAGGGCGCCAAGCCGGCTCTCGTGACGGCCTACAACGCCGCCGCAGGTCAGGGACCCACGCTCCCGATCTCCGCAGACCTCGGCGGCCAGCTCTTGGTCCCCGGCGTCTACAACTCCGCCTCGTCGATCGGCCTCACGGGCGCACTCACCCTCGACGGCCAGGGTGACGCAGACGCCGTCTTCATCTTCCAGGCTGGCTCCACCCTCACGACGGCCTCCTCGAGCGTCGTGAACCTCATCAACGGCGCGCAGGAGTGCAACGTGTTCTGGCAGATCGGCAGCTCCGCGACCCTCGGCACCTCGTCGGTGTTCCGCGGGACGCTCATCGCCCTGGAGGACATCACGCTGACGACGGGTGCGACGGTCGTGGGCCGGATGCTCGCCCGCGACGGCGCGGTCACGCTGGACTCGAACACGATCAGCCGCCCGGGCTGCGCCGCACCGTCGGACGACGATGACGACGGCTCGGACGAGGGCACCGAGGAGGACGACGGGACCGATGAAGGAACCGACGAGGGGACCGACGACGGCACCGACGACGGAACCGATGAAGGAACCGACGACGGCACGGACGACGGCACCGATGAAGGCACGGATGACGTGACCGACGACGGCACCGACGAAGGAACCGACGACGGGACCGACGAGGGCACCGACGACGACGTCCCCCAGGTCACCGATACCCCTTCCGGCTCGGTGGCGACAGGCGGCAGTCCCGTCTCCGACGGCTCCCCGCTGGCTTCGCTCGTGGGCGCCGCGGCCCTTCTCACCCTGATCGGCGCTGCCTACCTGGGTACTCGCCGCCGCTCGGTGGAGTGATCATCCGCGACGGGGCGTCCCGGTGGGGGCGCCCCTTCCGCGGGACCGGTTGGCCCGGGGCGATGCGCGCCGGGGTGGCCGTGGTTCTGGTGGCTGCCCTGGGAGGTGCCTCCACGGCCCCGGAGCGCCCGGTGATCCCGCCCGCCGTCGAGGCAGCGCCAGTCGTGACTCCGCGGGCCGTGCACACGCCGCCGCGGACGCAGCCCTCGCCCCCGCAGCCCTCGCCCACCGAGGGGCCCTACCGGCTGGAGAGGTCCGTCCCCGTCCGCCTCCAGATCGAGGCGATCGGCGTCGACACCGAGCTCATGGCCCTCGGTCTCAACGACGACGCGACGATGGAGGTGCCCCCGGAGGGCTTCCCGGCCGGGTGGTACACGGGAGCGCCGACGCCGGGGGAGCTGGGACCCGCGATCCTCGCGGGCCACGTCAACTGGCTCGCGACGGAGGGCGTCTTCTTCCGACTCGCGGAGCTGGCACCCGGCGACGAGGTCGTGGTTGCACGGGAGGACGGCTCGAGCGTCGTCTTCGCCGTGACGAGCGTCGAGCAGCACCCCAAGGACGCCTTTCCCACGGCCGACGTCTACGGCGACATCGACCACGCGGGCCTGCGACTCATCACGTGCGGCGGGGTGATCGACTCGGCGACGCGCAGCCACACCGACAACATCGTGGTCTTCGCGAGCATCGTCGAGCCGGGGTGAGACGGTGTCTGCTCGCACCGTCGTAGTCGGGTTCCGAGTGGGGGGCGCCGTGCGATCGGGTTATCGTGCGCAGATGGCGAGCTCCACCCGCGGTCCCGTGACGTTCGGGACCCGAGTCGCGCTCGTGGCCACCCTCATCTACCTCGTTGCCGTGTGGATCGGGCTGACGACGGCGAGCGCGGCCGGGAGCCTCGGACCCCACCGGGCCACCTACGCGATCACGGCGAGCTCGAGCGGCATCGTCGACCTCGGACCCCTCGGCACGCTCGAGGTCGACTCACCGCTCCCGCTGCGGCTCGGGGCCCGGGTCACGGTGCAGGAGGTCCCCGCGGACGTGACCTCGATCGGTGCGCCCGTCTCCCTCGAGGGACTCTCGGCCGACCTCGACAGGTACGTGCAGTTCTTCACGAGTCCACTGACCTTCGTGCAGGACGCCGCCGTCGACGTCGCGCGGGCCGCAGCCCTGCACACCCTCATCTCGTTCGGCGTCCTGGGTGCGGCGGCGGCGGGCCTGTACCTGCTGCTCGGACCGGTGCGACGCCGCGAGCTCGGGCATCTCGTGGCCCGGCGTCGGCGCACGTCGCTCGCCGGGGTGGTCGTCGTCGTCGCCGTGGCCGGAGCCGTGGTGGCGACCGGTCCGCTCGGACCGGACATGGCCGGATCGCGGCCGGCGTCGTCGATCTTCGACGAGACACCGCTCGAGGGAGCCCGGTTGACGGGACGGCTTGCCGGCATCGTCGACACGTACGGCGCGTTGGCTCTCGACGCGTACCGGGAGAACGAGGCGTTCTACGCCGGGGCCGAGGAGTCGCTGCGCGAGGCGTGGCAGGTGCGCGCGGAGCAGGCCGAGGAGTGGCAGCGCGTGCTCGAGCTCTCGGAGCGCATCTCCCCGCTGCAACGGGTCATGCTCGGCGACCCGGACTCGCTCGTGACGGTCGTGCTCGTCTCGGACCTGCACTGCAACGTCGGGATGGCCCCCGTCATCTCGGCGGCCGTCGAGCTCTCCGGCGCCCAGGTCGTGCTCGACGCCGGAGACACGACGGTCAACGGCACCGTGGTCGAGCGCTACTGCGTCACGGCGTTCATGAACGCCTTCCGGGCGGGCGGCGCACGCGAGGTCGTGTTCGCGGGTGGCAACCACGACTCGGCGGTGACGGCGGAGCAGGTGCGCGCGGCGGGCGGCACGGTGCTCGCGGGGGAGGTCGTCTCGGTCGCGGGCATCGACATCCTCGGGGACGTCGACCCCTTCGAGACGCGGATCGGCCAGGGCACGCGGCGGGTGGGCGGCGAGGGCATGACCGAGGCGGGGGAGCGGCTCGCCGACCTCGCGTGCGACCGCGACGAACCCGTCCCTCTGCTGCTCGTCCACACCCCGGCGGTCGGAGCTCCGTCCCTGGAGCGCGGCTGCGTTGTCGCGCAGATCTCCGGGCACTTCCACTCGTGGCTCGGGCCGCAACGCGTGGACCAGGGTGTGCGGCTCGTGAGCGGCTCCACCGCGGGGGCCGTCTCGGGGCAGGCGACCGTGGGTCCGCTCGGCGGCACCGCGACGATCGGGGTGCTGCGCGTCTCACCTGAGTACGGGCTCGTCGCGGACTACCAGAAGATCACCGTGGACCGCACCGGCTCGGCCGAGGTGGGGTGGCGCATGCCGTTCCCCCTGCCCGCCGGGATGCTCCCGCCGCCCGAGGAGGAGGGCTTGCCGCCGGGAGCCCGATGAGGGTCGCGGTGAAGCCCACGGTGAAGCTCGCGGTGAGGTGCCACCTCGATCCGGCCTAGGCTCGGAGCATGACGAAGCTTCGGTGGTGCGCGTCCGTGCTGGGTGCGGTGCTGGTCGGTTCGGTGCTCGCGGCCCCCGCGTCGGCGCACGACTCCCTCGTGTCCTCCGACCCGCCCGACGGCGCGGTCCTCGACGCCGCCCCGGAGTCCGTCGTGCTCGAGTTCACGGGCAACATCCTCGACCTCAACCCGGGACTGCAGATCACGAGCGAGCCCGGCGAGGAGGTGCCGACCGGACCGGCGCAGATCGAGGGCACGATCGTCACGTGGGAGCTGACCGAGGAGGTCGCCCCGGGGGACTACGACGTCGTCTGGGTCGTGACATCGCAGGACGGCCACCCGATCGACGGGACGTTCGCGTTCTCCGTCGCGGCATCCGAGGCCGATGGGCCCGACGAACCCACGGCTTCGCCGGATCCGACGACGACGGCGAGCCCCGAAGCCACCGTCCCCGTCGCGACCGGCGACGAGCCCGACGCGGTCGAGCCAACGACGGACCCGGAGGCCACGCCGAGCGACGAGCCGTCGACCCCGGCGCCGACCGACCCTGCAGACATCTCGCGCACGGCGGAGGCATGGTTCTTCGCCGGGCTCGTGGTCACGGCGCTCGTCGTCATCGGCGTGCTCGTCGCCTCGCGGCGCAACCGCGACCCGAACGGCCCTCCGGGCCAGTCCTAGCCCGGGTTTCAGCGCTTGCGGGTGCCGAACACGGAGCGGGTGATCTCGCGGCCGATCTGGGTGCCGGCCGACCGCAGGAGCGACTCGAAGCCCTTGTTCGCCGTCGCCTTGCGCTGCTGCGCGGCCTTCTCCTTCTCCCGTGCGGCACGCTCGGCGGTGCGGGCCTCTTCCTTGGCCTTGCGCTCCGCCTCCCGCGCTGCGGCCGCGGCAGACTTCTCGGCGTCCTTCGCGGCGGCGGCCTCGGCCTTGAGCCGCTCCGCCTCCGCCGCTGCGTCGACCTTTGCCTGCTCCGCGGTCGCCATACGGGCCGTGAGCAGCTCGTAGGCGGACTCGTTGTCGACCGCGACGGCATACCTCGCCGCCGCGGGGGATGCGTCGACGGTCTGCTGGAGCACGGACTCGGGGGCGGGGTCCATCGAGGACTGCGGGGCGCGCAGGCGGGTCCACGCGACCGGCGTCGGCGCACCCTTCTCCGTGAGGACCGTCGTGATCGCCTCGCCCGTGCCGAGCTCCTGGAGCAGCCGCTCGATGTCGTAGTCGGACTTCGGGAAGGTGCGGGCGGCCGCGCGCAGGGCCGTCGCATCGTCGGGCGTGAAGGCGCGCAGGGCGTGCTGGACCCGGTTGCCGAGCTGGGCGAGCACGTCGGCCGGCACGTCCTTGGGGGACTGCGTCACGAAGAAGACACCCACACCCTTGGAGCGGATGAGTCGCACGGTCTGCGTGACCTGCACGAGGAAGTCCTTCGACGCGCCCGTGAACAGCAGGTGCGCCTCGTCGAAGAAGAAGACGAGCTTGGGCTTGGGCAGGTCGCCCACCTCGGGCAGCTCGGAGAACAGGTCGGCGAGGAGCCACATGATGAACGTCGAGAAGAGGGCGGGCCGGTCCTGCACGCCGGGCAGCTCGAGCGCGGAGATGAGGCCTCGCCCGTCCGCCGTCGTCCGCAGCAGGTCCGACGTCGCGAACGCTGGCTCCCCGAAGAAGACGTCGGCCCCCTGGGCCTGCAGCGCCACGATCTCGCGCAGGATGACTCCCGCCGTCGCCGCCGAGAGCCCGCCGATGCCCTTGAGCTCGCCCTTGCCCTCGTCGGAGACGAGGTACGCGATCGTGGACCTCAGGTCCTTGAGGTCGAGGAGCGCGAGGCCCTGCGTGTCCGCCCAGTGGAAGATGAGGCCGAGGCTCGACTCCTGCGTGCTGTTGAGACCCAGCACCTTCGCGAGCAGCAGCGGCCCGAAGTCCGTCACGGTCGTGCGGATGGGGATGCCCGTGCCCTGGCCGCCGAGCGTGTAGAACTCCACGGGGTGCGACCGCGCCTGCCAGTCCTGGCCGATGCTCTGCGTGCGGGCGAGGAGCTTCTCGTTGCCCGTGCCCTCGACGGCGAGGCCCGAGAGGTCACCCTTGATGTCGGCGACGAAGACGGGCACCCCGGCGTTGCTGAGCGCCTCCGTCATGACCTGCAGCGTCTTGGTCTTGCCCGTGCCCGTGGCGCCCGCGACGAGGCCGTGGCGGTTGATCATGGCGAGCGGGAGGCCGACCTGGACGGCGGGGTTCGCGGCACCGTCCTCAACGAGCGCCCCGAGGGTCAGGACGTCGCCCTCGAACCGGTAGCCGTCGTGGACCACGCGGGCCCAGCCCTCAAGCTCGGTCGGCGCGGCGTCGGCGGTCGCAGGTTCGACGGGCGTCGCCCTGGCCTGGGCCGCCTCGAGCGCGGCGCGTGCCGCAGCCGCCTTGGCCGCCGCTGCCGTCGCGGCCGCCTCGGCAGCGTCAGCCTCCGCCTGGGCGGCCGCAGCCTGGAGCGCCGCGATATCGGAGGACTGTGCCGGCCTGGAGTCCGGTGCAGGACCGGAATGCTGCGCGGGATCGGGAGCGTTCGCCATGTACCGAACACTACTGAGCCGAGCCCGCCCCGGGTGAGGGCCGGCACAGCGATTCACCCAGGAGCCCTGGGTACAGTGTGCCGACCACACCAGGAGGACACCGTGACGCACGACGACGCCGTGACGACGCGCCAGGACCCGGAGCTCGGCGAGCCCGCCGAGACCGGCGACCTCGGCGACGTCGACGAGCTCGACGCCGAGCGCGGCCCTTCCTCGCGGCGCCTCGGCTGGCTCTATCTCGTCGCGGGCCTCCTCGGCCTCGTCGGCTCCGCCGTCCTGACGATCGAACGCATCGAGTCGCTGCGGGACGCCGCTCACGTCGCCTCGTGCTCCATCAACGCCGCGATCGACTGCGCACCCGCGATGGCGTCGTGGCAGGGCTCGCTGCTCGGGTTCCCCAACCCGCTGCTCGGTCTCGGCGCCTTCCCCGTGGTCATGATGTTCGGTGCGGTGCTCCTCGCGGGGATGCGCCCGCCGCGCTGGATGTGGATCGCGCTCGCCGTGGGTGCGACCCTCGGCGTCGTCCTCATCCACTTCCTGATCTACACCTCGCTCGCCGTGCTCGTCGTGCTCTGCCCCTGGTGCTTCCTCGTGTGGCTCGTGACCTGGCCGGTGTTCTGGTACACGCTCGTGCATCTCGTGGACGACGGCGTGATCCCGCTCGGTGCCCGCGCTCGCGACTGGGTCCTGCGCAACCGCTTCGTGATCACGGTCGCGTGGTACCTCGTCGTCGGCGCGCTGTGCGTCGTCGGCCTGCGCAGCCAGTTCTGACCTCGCGCCTCCGGGTCGGGGCAGGGACGCCGACGGCGATAAACTCGCCGGGTGACCACGCCTGATACGACCGCGCCCGACACCGCCGCGCCTCGCCTCGCCGAGACGACCCCGCCCCACCGCTACACCGCGCGGCTCGCCGGCGAGCTCGAGGCGGCGTGGCAGGACCGCTGGGAGGAGCGCGGCACCTTCTGGACGCCGAACCCGACGGGCGCGCTCACCGACGGCGCCGGCAGCCACGCCCCCGAGGGCGCCGCCCCCGTCGTGGTCATGGACATGTTCCCGTACCCCTCGGGCGCTGGCCTGCACGTGGGTCACCCGCTCGGCTACATCGCCACGGACGTCGTCGCGCGCTACCGGCGCATGGCGGGCGACAACGTGCTGCACGCCCTCGCCTACGACGCGTTCGGCCTGCCCGCCGAGCAGTACGCCGTGCAGACGGGCCAGCACCCGCGGATCTCCACCGAGGCGAACATCGAGATCATGCGCGGCCAGCTGCGCCGTCTGGGTCTGGCCCACGACCCGCGCCGGTCCTTCGCGACGATCGATCCCGGCTACGTGCGCTGGACGCAGTGGATCTTCCTGCAGATCTTCGAGTCCTGGTACGACCCCGAGGCACCCGGCCGCGCGGGCGGCAAGGGCCGGGCGCGACCCATCGCCGAGCTGGTCACCGAGCTCGAGGCCGGGACGCGCGCGGTGCCGACCGAGCTCGTGCCCGACGACGGCGCGTCGTCCGACGGCAGTCCCGCGTGGTCCGACCTCGACACCGCGACCCAGCGCCGCATCATCAACTCCTATCGCCTCGCCTACGTTTCCGAGGCGCCCGTGAACTGGTGCCCGGGCCTCGGCACGGTGCTGGCCAACGAGGAAGTCACGGCGGACGGCCGCTCCGAGCGCGGCAACTTCCCTGTGTTCCAGCGTTCGCTGCGGCAGTGGAACATGCGCATCACGGCGTACGCGGACCGCCTCGCCGACGATCTCGACCTCATCGACTGGCCCGAGAAGGTGCGCTCGATGCAGCGCAACTGGATCGGGCGCTCGCAGGGCGCGAACGTCGTGTTCGAGGTGATCGGTGGCACCGAGGTCGAGGTCTTCACGACCCGGCCCGACACGCTGTTCGGTGCCACGTTCATGGTGGTCGCCCCCGAGCACCCGCTGCTCGACGAGGTGCCGGCCGAGTGGCCCGACGGCACCCACGCCGTGTGGACGGGCGGGCACGACCACCCGACGGCCGCCGTCGCGCAGTACCGGGCCGCCGCGGCGCGCAAGACGGCCGTCGAGCGCCAGGCCGATGCCGGCAGCAAGACGGGTGTCTTCACGGGCCATCTCGCCATCAACCCGGTCAACGGCGAGTACATCCCCGTGTTCACGGCCGACTACGTGCTCATGGACTACGGCACGGGCGCGATCATGGCCGTGCCGGGCGGCGACCAGCGCGACTTCGACTTCGCCACGGCCTTCGAGCTGCCGGTCGTCTACACCGTGCAGCCGCCGGAGGGACACGAGGGGGCGTACTCGGGGGGCGGCGCCGTCATCAACTCGTCGTCGGACACCCTGAGCCTCGACGGCCTCGCCGTGCCCGAGGCGAAGGAACGCATCGTCGCGTGGCTCGCGGAGCACGGCCTCGGCACGGGCTCGATCACCTACCGCCTGCGCGACTGGCTCTTCTCCCGCCAGCGCTACTGGGGCGAGCCGTTCCCGATCGTGTACGACGAGGACAACCTGCCTGTCGCGATCCCCGACTCGATGCTGCCCGTCGACCTGCCCGACGTGCCGGACTACGCCCCGCGCACCTTCGCGGCCGACGACGTGACCTCCGAGCCCGAGCCCCCGCTGGGCCGCAACGACGACTGGGTGCACGTCACCCTCGACCTCGGCGACGGTCCCAGGAAGTACCGCCGCGACACCAACACGATGCCCAACTGGGCCGGTTCGTGCTGGTACTACCTGCGCTATCTCAACCCCGAGGACGGCGAGCAGTTCGTGGACCCCGCCCTCGAGAAGTACTGGCTGGGCCCGGACCACAACGCCGAGGTGGGAGCCTCGGGCGGTGTCGACCTGTACGTGGGCGGTGTGGAGCACGCCGTGCTCCACCTGCTCTACGCCCGGTTCTGGCACAAGGTGCTGTTCGACCTGGGCCACGTGTCCTCGATCGAGCCATTCCGCAAGCTCTTCAACCAGGGCTACATCCAGGCCTACGCCTTCACCGACGCGCGCGGCCAGTACGTGCCCGCCGCCGAGGTCACCGGTGACGAGCAGTCCGGGTGGACGTGGAACGGTGAGGCGGTCGAGCGCGAGTACGGGAAGATCGGCAAGTCGCTCAAGAACGTCGTGACGCCAGACGAGATCTTCGACTCCTACGGCGCGGACACCTTCCGCGTCTACGAGATGTCGATGGGCCCGCTCGACCTGTCGCGGCCGTGGGAGACGCGTGCCGTCGTCGGCGCCCAGCGCTTCCTGCAGCGGCTGTGGCGCAACGCGGTGGACGAGGATACGGGTGAGCTGACGGTCTCCGACGCCACCCCGTCGGACGAGACGCTGCGGGTGCTGCACCGCACGATCGCCGACGTGCGCACGGAGATGTCCTCGATGCGGATCAACACCGCGATCGCCCGGCTGATCGTGCTCAACAACCACCTGACCTCGCTCGACGTCGTGCCGCGGGCCGTCGTCGAACCGCTCGTGCTCATGGTCGCGCCCGTAGCGCCGCACATCGCCGAGGAGCTGTGGTCGCGGCTCGGACATGACGAGTCGTTGCTGCGCGAGCCGTTCCCCGTCGCGGACCCGGCGCTGCTCGTCGAGGACACCGTGACGTGCGTCGTGCAGGTCGCCGGGAAGGTGCGCGCGCGGCTCGAGGTGGCGCCCGACATCTCCGAGGACGCCCTGCGCGAGGCCGCGCTCGCGGAGCCCGCCGTGCAGCGCCACCTCGACGGTCGTGGGGTGCGCACCGTCGTGGTGCGGGCCCCGAAGCTCGTCAACGTGGTGCCGAGCTAGGTGGTCTTCTCCCGGGTGCGCGCGGGTCGGGTGGCGATCGTCACCGACTCCACCGCGTCGATCCCTCCGGAGCTCGCCGAGGCGGCCGGGGTGCGGATCGTGCCCCTCGACGTGGTCGTCGGTGACGAGCGCTTCGTGGAGGGCGAGGGTGACACGGCGCAGCGGCTCGTGCGCGCTCTCGACGACGGCACGCGCGTGTCGACGTCGCAGCCCGCGCCGGCCGCGTTCGCGCGGGCGTACGCGCAGGCCGCGCAGGCGGGGGCACGGGAGATCGTCTCGATCCACCTGTCCGGCGAGCTCTCGGGCACGTTCCGGGCCGCCGAGCTCGCCGCGCTCGGCTCCCCGGTGCCCGTGCACCTCGTGGACTCCCGCTCGGCGGGACTCGGCCTCGGGTTCTCGGTGCTCGCCGCCGTCGAGGCCGCCCGGGCCCGCCCCCGGCGTGGCGAGCGCGGTGAGCTCGCGGGCGGCGCCGCCGTGGCCCAGCGGGCGCGTGAGGTCGCCGCGTCCGCCAAGGCGCTCTTCCTCGTCGACTCGCTCGACCACTTGCGACGCGGTGGCCGGCTGTCGGCCGGTGCCGCCGCGCTCGGCACGGTGCTCGGCATGCGACCGCTCCTGACGCTGCGCGAGGGGCGCATCGAGGTGCAGGAGAAGGTGCGTACCCGACGTGCTGCTCGCGAGCGGCTCGTGCACCTCGGTGTGGAGGAGGCCGCTGGGCGTGTGTCGCCGCGGCTCGGCGTGCATCACCTGGGTCAGCCGGAGCTCGCCGCGGAGCTCGCCGCCCAGCTCGCGCACGGTGCTGGCGTGGCGGCCGCCGAGGTGACGATCTCGCAGATCAGCGCTGTGATCGGTGCCCACGCCGGGCCAGGCCTGCTCACCGTGGTGGTCGCCGACCGCTGACGTGGCGCCCGGCGTTCCACAGGGCTGTCTGGGCGCTGTCGTGGCCGGGTGGAGGGCCACCTAGCGTGCCCGCATGGCGTCTCGCGAGCGGTCCCGACGCGCGGCTCCGGGCCGCGCGCGCGAGCGTCTCGGGGCGCTCGCAGTGCCGCGGAGCACCGACGTCGGGTGGCGCCCGATGGTCGTGCCCGACGACGACCTCCGGGGCGGCCCGACCGAACCCCTCACCGCTCTGACCGGGGCTACCGCCGAGCACCCGGTCGGACCGTCTGCCGCCCATCTCGACGCCGAGCCACGTCTCGACGCCGGGCCACGCACTGACCTGGCGCCTCGGCCCGATCCGGCGCCTCGTCCTGACCCGGACACCGATGACATCGTCGCCCGCATGCGCTCCGGTGCACTGTCCGCCGCGGCGACCGCCTACACCGCTGCGCACGGGCACCCGCTCGAGCATCCCGACCCGCTGATCGACCCGCCGACCCGCCGGTGGGCGCTGACCCGGCGCTCGGCCGTCGTCGTCGGCCTCGTGCTGCTCGCCGTCGCGATCGTCGTCGTGCTGCGGGCGTGGGCCGCGGCGCCGCCCGACGTCGTCCCGTTCGGTGCTCCCGGAGCGACGGGACAGGCAGGTGAGGGCGCGACGGCGGCCGACCCGTTCCGAGGCGACCCGTTCGGGGAGGACTCGCTCGGTGCAGGTGCGGGAGCGGAGGCAGACGGTTCGCGGATCGTGGTGCACGTCGTCGGAGAGGTCGTCGCTCCAGGTGTCGTCGAGCTCGGGCCCGGGGCGCGCGTCGCGGAGGCTGTCGCGGCGGCAGGCGGAGCCACGGCCGAGGCGAACCTCGGTGCCCTGAACCTTGCCCGGCACGTCGAGGACGGCGAGCAGGTCGTCGTGCCGGGGGTGGGTGGTCCGGAGGACGCCGACGACGGCGCGGGGGAGGGCGAGGTCGTCGCGGCGGACCCGCGCATCGACCTCAACGCCGCCGACGCCGCACAGCTCGAGACCCTGCCCGGCATCGGTCCGGTCCTCGCCGCGCGCATCGTCGCGTGGCGCGAGGAGCACGGCCGGTTCACCTCGGTCGCAGAGCTCACGGAGATCTCGGGGATCGGACCGCGGCTGTTCGCCCAGCTCGAGAGCCTCGTGCGTGTCTGAGCCACGCGGGTCATCGGGCCACTCGGGTCGGGGCGAACCCGAACTGCCGCAAGCTCGCGGGACACGCGGGGCCGGCCTTCTGCGGGTGACCGACCTGCGGCTCGTCCCGGCCGCCATGGTCGCGTGGCTCGGTGCCGCGCTGCTCGTCGCTGCCCCTGCCGCAACCGCCGGCACGGTGGCGGTGACCCTACTCGTGGGCGCACTCGTCGGCGCGCTCGTCGGCATCGGGCAGGTACGTCGGCTGTCGCATGGCCAGGCGTCGCACAGCCCGGCGCCGTGCGACCACGCCACCAGCGCGGAAAGAGTTGCGACCCGGCTTCGCGGTGCCGCCCGCGGCCACGGTGTGCTCGTCCTGGTCGCGCTCGCCGCGGTCGCCTTCTCGACGGCGGGCCAGCTCGCCCTGCGCGAGGCCGGGCCGCTCGACGCACTCGTCGAGGATCGCGCCGTCGTCACCCTCGAGGGTGTGGTCCGCTCCGAGCCGCGGCCGCTCGCCACCGGTCCGGGCTACCGCGTCGAGCTCGCGGCGCGGGCCGTGAGCGGGCGTGGCACGGTGGGGGGCGCGGCGTCCCGGGTGCTCGTGCTCGGCGGCGAGGAGTGGCACGCGGTGCGCTACGGCGAGCGGGTCCGCCTCACCGGGCGGCTCGGCCCGGCGGACCCGGGCGATGCCGTCGCCGCACTCACCCGGGCGCTGGGCCCGCCGGACGTGACCTCGCCGGCCCCCGCCGTCGACCGTGCCGTGACCGCGCTGCGCAGCGGGTTGCTCCGCACCACGGAGGACCTGTCGCCAGACGCGCGCGGTCTCGTGCCGGGGCTCGCCCTCGGTGACACCTCGCGGCTCGATCCCGAGCTCGCCCAGGCGATGCGCGACGTCTCTCTCACGCACATCACCGCGGTCTCCGGGGCGCACTTCGCGATCATCGGCGCGGCCGTGCTCGGCCTCGTCACGGTCCTCGGCGTGCCGCGCACCGGGCGGGTGGCCGCCGTCGTCGTCGTGACCGTCGGCTTCGTCCTCCTCGTGCACCCCGAGCCGAGCGTGCTGCGCGCCGCCACCATGGGGACGATCGGCGCGCTGGCCCTCCTGCTGGGCCGCCCCTCGGCCGCGATGCCCGCGCTCGCCGCCACCGTGCTGGGGCTCCTCGTCGTGGACCCGTGGCTCGCCCGGTCCTACGGCTTCGTGCTGTCGGCGCTCGCCACGGCGGGACTCGTGCTCCTCGCCCGTCCGACCGCCGGCCGGCTCGGCGCGTGGCTGCCGGACTGGCTCGCCCACGCCGTGGCCGTACCGTTCGCGGCCCAGCTCGCGTGCGCTCCCGTGCTCGTGCTGCTCGCACCCGTGGTGAGCCTGTACGCCGTGCCGGCGAACCTGCTCGCGGCACCCGCGCTCGTCCCCGGCACGGTGCTGGGTGTGCTCGCGACGCTCGTGGGGCCATGGTGGCCGTGGGGCTCGGGTGCGCTCGCGACGGGAGCGGGGTGGGCGTGCTCGTGGATCGCGGGAGTGGCGCGCGTGACGGCAGCGCTCCCCGGGGCCGTCGTGCCGTGGCCGGGGGGACCGGGCGGGGCCGCCCTGCTCGCGGCACTCACGCTCGGGGCAGGGCTGCTCGTCGTCTACCGGCGCCGCCTGCCGGGGGCCACCTGGCGGATCACGCTCGTGCTCGCGCTGTGCCTCATGCTCGCGGGCAGCCCGCCCGGTCGCCGGGTCGCGCTCGAGCTGTGGCCCGACGGCTGGCCGCCTCCCGGGTGGCGGGCCGTGCTGTGCGACGTCGGGCAGGGGACGGCACTCGTGGTGCGCTCCGGCGAGCGGTCCGCCGTCGTCGTCGATACCGGTCCGGCCGACGGCGGGGCGGGTGCGTGCCTCGACCGGCTCGGCGTCCGGCGCATCGACCTGCTCGTGCTCTCCCACTTCCACGCCGACCATGTCGAGGGGCTCCCCGGCGTGCTCGCCGGGCGCGAGGTGTCGGGCGCGCTCGTCAGCCCGCTCGCCGAGCCGGGTCCACAGGCCGCCACGGCGCTCGCGGCGCTCGAGCGGCGCCGCATCCCCGTCCGGGAGGGCAGGACGGGCATGGCGGGCGCGGCGGGCGACGTCGCGTGGCGCGTGCTGTGGCCCGACGGCGTCCCCCCGGGTGCGGGGCCCAACGACGCGAGCGTCGTGGTCTGGCTCGCCGCCGGGGACGTGACCCTGCTCGCGCTCGGTGACCTCGAGACGTCGGGGCAGGACGCGCTCGCGCGGGACCTCGCCGCCCGGGGAGTGCGGACACCCGCGCAGTTCGTCGTGATGGCCCACCACGGTTCGGCGAAGCAGTCGGCTGCGCTCGCGACGCTGCTCGACGCCCCAGTGGCACTCGTGGGGGTCGGTGCGGACAACAGCTACGGCCATCCCGCGCCGTCAGCCCTCGAGCTGTACGGTTCCTCGGTCGTGCTTCGTACAGATCAGTGCGGTGACATCGCGTTGACGCCCACGCACCACAGCCCGTGTCGCGCGGGGTCAGGGTGATGCCGCGCGCGTCAGCCTCGTGCAGCGGATCCGCGGCCGTCGCGAGGTCCGAACGCCGCGATCGCGTCGAGGTCGCTCGGTGGTGTGCGGAAGTACTCGTCGGCCCACCGCGCGACACCGGGCATCGCGGAACCCGCGGTGATCTCACGGATCAGTACGTCTGCGTCGAGCGGGGTGCGGCCCATGGCGACCGTGCCACCGGAGAGGATCGCCCATTGCGCGCCCGGTCGCCCGTAGGGGAGCCCCACGCTGCCGGGGTTCACGACGAGCCTGCCGTTCACGAGGCGCAGGAACGGCATGTGCGTGTGGCCGCACACGAGGGTCGTGACCTCGTCCGGCAGACCCGTGAGCACCTCCGTCCAGCGCCCGACGCTGCTGTCGACGAGCACGACCTCCTCGTCGTCGCGGGGCGTGGCGTGGCAGAAGCGGACGAGCCCGAAGCCGTCGACGTCGAGGGTCACCTGCTCCGGCATCGCGTCGAGCAGGTCCTGGTGCGCCGGCTCCAGCTGTGCGGCGCCCCAGACGGACACCGGGTCGTCCGCGAGACCGACGTCGATGCCGCGCGACATCTCGAGGAGCTCCCTGTCCGCGTTGCCGCGCACGAGCAGCACCCTGTCGCCGAGCGAGGTGAGGAAGTCGAGGACGTGCGCCGGCTGCGGGCCCCACGTGTGGTCACCGGTGACCACGATCAGCTCCGCGGCGTCCACGGCCGGCTCGCGCAGCACGCGCTCCAGCGCCGGCAGCACCCCGTGGACGTCGGAGAGCACGGCGACGGAGGACACCATGTCCCCACGATGCCACGCACACCGCGTCGGCGGGTCGTGGCAGGCTAGGCGCGTGGCTGCTCGACCGACCTCCCGATCCGCCGGGCTCGCCTGGCACGCGGCGCCCCTGGCGCCCGTCGTCCTCGTCTCCGGACCCGAGGACCTCCTCGCCGAGCGCGCGGTCGGACTCGTCCTGGACCAGGCCCGGGAGAAGCACGGCGAGATCGAGGTGAGCGAGATCGACGCGAGCGGCTACCAGGCCGGCGCGCTCGAGGTCCTCGCGAGCCCGTCGCTCTTCGGAGAGCCGCGTGTCGTGGTCGCCTCGAAGGTCGAGGCCTGCAACGACGCGTTCCTCACCGAGGCGCTCGCCTACCTCGGGAGCATCGAGGACGACGTCGTGCTCGTGCTGCGGCACGGCGGGGGTGTGCGCGGCAAGAAGCTGCTCGACGCGCTGAAGGCGGGTGGGCATCCCGTCGTCGCGTGCGACGCCGTGAAGAAGGACGCCGACAAGACGGCGTTCGTCACCGACGAGCTGCGTCGCGCGGGCCGGCGGGCCGACGCCGGGGGAGTGCGTGCCCTCGTGGAGGCCGTCGGCTCCGACCTGCGCGAGCTGGCCTCCGCCGTCGCCCAGCTCGTCGCGGACACGACGGGCACGATCGGCGCCCCCGTCGTCGAGCGCTACTACGCGGGGCGCATCGAAGCGACGGGCTTCCGGGTCGCGGATGCCGCCGTCGCGGGCGATGTCGGGGGCTCCGTGTCGCTGCTGCGCCACGCCCTTGCGACCGGTGTGGACCCCGTCCCGCTCGTCGCCGCGCTCGCCGCCAAGCTGCGCACCCTCGCCAAGGTCGCGGCGATGCGGGGGCGCGGGGGCGTGAGCGCGAGCGACCTCGGGCTCGCGCCGTGGCAGGTCGAACGCGCGCAGCGCGACCTCAAGCGGTGGACCCCGGAGACGCTCGCGTTCGCGATCAGCGCCGTCGCTCAGGCAGATGCCGAGGTCAAGGGTCAGAGCCGCGACCCGCAGTTCGCCGTCGAGCGCGCCGTGCTGCGCGTCGCGGGTGCCGCGGGCTGAGTGCGCATCGGCCGATCGGCCGATCGATCGCACCTTCGACTTCGAGCAGCTCCCTGAGGCGTTGCGGCACTCCGAGTCGGGGCGCGCCGCAGGCAAGATCGTGGTCACCGTGCCATAGCGGTCGTCGGATGGACTCAGAACGGCGGCGGGCCAGGATCGGCGTCAGGTGTCGCGGGGCCGCGAGGCCGCGGGGGATACGTGGTGTCCTCACCGCGGGGATGTCGTCCGGGTGCCCCGGGTCCTCCGTGCCTCTCGGGTGGATCAGGTGGCGAGAGCTCGTCGAGCTCGTGTCGGAGCCTGAACATCTGCTCGTGCGCCACCACACCGCGCAGCGGCGGCGGTGTCTCGTGGTCGTAGTAGTGACCCGTCGGGGTGGTCCACCGGTAGGTGCCCGCTCGCAGCCGCTTGACGTTGAACCCGGCGTGCGTCTTGACCTGATGGCACCCCTTCGACAGGGGCGCGAGGTTGCGAGCGGCGGTGGGACCGCCGAGGGCGGGGTTGCGGTGGAAGGCGATGGTGTGGTCGAGCTCGCTGCGCCACGCCGATGCGCCGCAACCGGGGCGCACGCACGTCAGGTCGCGGAAGCGGACGTGCTCGGCGAGGTCGGACGGCGGGGAATACCGGGTGCGGCCCACGTCGAGCACGGCACCCGAGTACGGATCGGTGACGAGCCGGCGCCAGGTGCCCCCACGGGCCCACGCACGGGCAACCTCGGGGTCGATCGAGCCGTAGCCCTCGAGGTGACCGGGCTCGTCCTCGGTGCCGATCAGCGTGGACAACGGCACGAGGACCCGGACGTCGACGTTGACAGCGGTGCTGCACGTCGCCTTGGGGCCCTTGCGGCCATTGTTCGCGTGCGGATCGGCGCAACGCGCATCGTGCAGCCCGCGCGCGACGAGGAAGTCGGCGCGCAGCTGGTCGAGCGTGCGGGTGTCGCCCCGGCGACGCGCCCGACGCGCGGCGTCGTCGATGGACTGGTAGAGCGCGGTGGCCTCGACGGCGGTCGTGGTCAGCCAGAGCCCGGCCATGCCGTCCGGCAGCGCCTTGGGCTTGGACACGTACCGCTGGTTCTCGGCGCGCTTGGAGCGCTCGGTCGCCTCGGCGGGGTCGATCGCGACGAGCGCGTTGCGCACGTCGTTGGCCAGCTGGTTCGACGTGCGCCGTGGTGCCTTCGGCAGGACGGCGTCCTGCACGCCGATCGCGAGCTGTGCGGGCACGCCGTCGAGGGCCTTGCCGATCGCGCGTGCCTTGCTCGGGTCGATCTCGCCCCGGCGCAGTGCGTCACCGGTCGGGGCGAGGTCGCGGAGGTACCCGCGACCTTCGCGCACGAGGTTCTGACCCGTGCGCGCGGACCAGCCCAGCCGGAGGGAGATCTCCTCGCCGGCGATGCGGTCCGGCGTGAGGGTGCCGGAGACCTCGTGGGCGATCGTGGGACGCATCGAGTCCCGTTTGGACAGCTCGGCCGCGCCCGTCGCGGCGACGTGGTGCGCCCACGAGGCCATGCGCTGCGCCGCCGCGACGAGCTCGACGAGATCGAAGTCGCTCAGTCCCCCCAGGGCGTCGTCGTCGACCGACTCGGCCAGTACCGCTGCCAGCTCCGGTCCCGGCAGGCCGCTGTGCCACGGCTGCGCCACCGGGCCGTCGACAGGCGACACGGCACCATCGGCGGCGCGGCGCGCAGGGCCGTCGTCGTCGCTGGAAACCGCCTCGAACTGGGACATACCGACACCGTAGACCGACCCTCCGACACTCGACCCGCACCCACGGGACAGGGCTCAGCAGGCCAGGGAGCAGCGCCGCGGATCACCCCGCAGCCGTCGGACCTAGCTCGCGCGAGGGGCGAGCGGCAGCCAGTCGAGCACGCGCTGGATGTGGCGGTCCCAGTAGCCCCACTCGTGGGCGCCGGCGTCGAGCGTCACCGTGACCGGCACGCCAGCAGCCTCGGCGGCGGCGAGGAACGTCTCGTTCTGGTCGAGCAACGGGTCCTCGTCGCCGCACGCGAGGTAGAGGGCGGGCAGCGCCGTCGGGTCCGCGCGTCCGAGCAGGGCCGGCAGGTCCGAGTCGCCACCGCGCACGGTCGTGTCGCCGAACACGCGCCGCACCACCTCGTCGCCGACCTCGTGGCCCTTCGCGACGTCGAGCGCCCCGGACAGGCTCGCCGCGGCGGCGAAGCGCTCGGGCGCGCGCAGCGCCCACTGGAACGCCCCGTACCCGCCCATCGACAGTCCCGCGACGAACGTGTCCTCGCGTGAGGTCGAGACCCGGAAGAGATCGGCGACGACGGCGGGGAGCTCCTCGGACAGGAACGTCCAGTACGCCCCGCCGTGCACCTCGTCGCTGTAGAGCGAGCGCTCGACGCGGGGCATGACGACGGCGAGTCCCTTGTCCGCCGCACAGCGTTCCACCGACGTGCGCCGCGACCAGATCGTGTCGTCGTCGGACAAGCCGTGCAGGAGGTAGAGCACGGGTGCGCCCGCCGAGGACCCGTGCCCCGCCATGCCGATCTGCCCGCGGGTCGCCTGGGGGAGGATCACCGTCATCGACGTGGACAGCCCGAGCACGTCGGAGAAGAAGTTGCACCGCATCGATGCCACGCGCGCTCCTAGATCCGGAAGCGGTGGTCGCCGATGCCGACCTCCACCGCGCCGATCACCTCGGCGGGGCTGAGCGTCGTCGTGTCGACGACGTGCGACTCGAGCGCCCCGAGGTGCGCGAACTCGCGGTACATCTGGCGCACGGGCTCGGGGTCGGTGAAGGAGTGGTCCGCGCGGCCGGTCGCGCGCTCGACCGCCGTCGCCTCGTCAGGCCGCAGCACGGCGTAGTACGTGGGGACGCCCGCGGGGCGCAGTCCGTCGACGAGGCGTTCGAGGTACCAGGGGCCGACGACGGCGTCCAGCACCACCGTGTACCCGCCGTCGGCGAACCGGGCGCACGCGGCCGCCATCGCGTCGATGACCACGGAGTTCTGGTGCTCGGCCTCGGGGAGCCACGGCTCGACGAACCCCGAGCGGATCGCCGCCCACAGGTCGTCGCCGCGCAGGAACACCCCGTACTCGCACCGTCCGGCGAGCGCGGTCGCCACCGTCGACTTGCCTGAGCCCGGAGGGCCTGACACCACGATCACAGCGCCGGTCATGACTCCATCATGTCCCGGATCGTGCGGGAAGCCACCCTTGACGGCGGGGTGTCGCGGGGGAGACGACGAAGGCGCCCGTACGCCGGAGCGTACGGGCGCCTCGCGCGCAGATCATGGGCTCAGATCGAGGCGACTGCCTTCGACAGAGCGGACTTCTTGTTGGCGGCCTGGTTGGCGTGGATGACGCCCTTCGAGGCAGCCTTGTCGAGCTTCGTGCTCGCGACGACGAGCGCCTTGGCGGCCGCTTCCTTGTCGCCCGCGGCGACGGACTCGCGAACTCGGCGGACGTGCGTCTTGAGGTCAGACTTCACAGCCTTGTTGCGCAGGCGCGCCTTCTCGTTGGTGCCGATGCGCTTGATCTGGGACTTGATGTTGGCCACGTGTGTAGTCTTCCTGGTGCGTTTGGACAGGTCGTAGAGGGCGGGCCAGGTTCCGGGACTGGGGCGTGGGGACACCCGCGGAGAGGGACCGGGCCGGTGCCCGCCGACCTGGGCGGACACGCGAGGGACGATGCTACCAGCCGTTGACCTCACGGAGCGAACCGACGACGGCGTCGAAGCGCTCCCGATCGAGCACCGCACCCTCCCGGCGGATCCGGTCGGGGTCGACTCGCAGGACGCGGTCGAGCCGCACCTCGCTCTCGCGGCGTCGCGCGTCCCACTCTCCCGCGCCGACGTCGACCCAGGAGCGACCGTAGCGTGCCTCGTCCGCGGCGTCGCGGTCGTGGTCCTTGCTCGTGAGCATGAGGCCGAGCACCCACGGTCCGTCGTGTCCGACGACGAGCACCGGGCGGTCCTTGCCAAGGGCCGGATCGTCCTCGTAGGGCACCCAGGTCCACACGATCTCGCCCGGGTCGGCGTCGCCGTCGAGGTGCGGGTCATAGACCGGGTCGACGATGCCGTCGAAGTCCGGTCCGCACGTGGGCAGCGGGTCGATCACCGCACCACAGTAGCGACCGCCGCAGCCGGGACCGACCCCGCTTCGAAAACTGCCCGAAACGGCCCCGTGACACGAGCGTCCTAGCGTCCCCCCATGGCCGACCTCCTCGACGGGTATGACGCGACCCGCGCGTGGGACGAGGTGTTCGACGCGGACGGGATCGTGCGCCACGCCTATCGCGAGGTGCTCGACGCGATGGTGCGCATGTCGGGGCCGGAGCTGCGGGCACGGGCCGAGACCCTCGCACGGACCTACTTGTCGCAGGGCGTCACGTTCGACTTCGCGGGGGAGGAGCGGCCGTTCCCCGTCGACGTCGCGCCGCGTGTCATCACGGGGGCCGAGTGGGACGAGGTCTCGCCGGGGGTCGCCCAGCGGGTGCGGGCCCTCGAAGCGTTCCTCGCCGACGTCTACGGACCCCAGCGCGCGGTGGCCGACGGCGTGGTGCCCCGAAGGCTCGTCACCTCCTCGACGCACTTCCACCGCGCCGCGATCGGCATCGAACCACCCAACGGCGTGCGCATCCACGTGGCGGGCATCGACCTCGTGCGTGACGCGGCCGGCACGTTCCGGGTGCTCGAGGACAACGTGCGGGTGCCGAGCGGCGTGTCCTACGTCCTGTCCAACCGTCGCGCGATGGCGCAGAGCTTCCCCGAGCTGTTCGCCGCCCTGCGCATCCGGCCCGTCTCCGACTACCCGCGTCGACTCCTCGACGCGCTCACGGCCGCCGCACCCGCCGGCATCGGCGACCCGACCGTCGTCGTGCTGACGCCCGGGGTCTTCAACAGCGCGTACTTCGAGCATTCGCTGCTCGCCCGTTCGATGGGGGTCGAGCTCGTCGAGGGCCGCGACCTGTTCTGCGCGGGCGGGCGCGTCTACATGCGCACGACGCACGGGCGACGCCGGGTCGACGTGATCTACCGCCGCGTCGACGACGAGTACCTCGACCCCGTGTGCTTCCGCTCGGACTCCCTGCTCGGCAGTCCGGGGCTCATGAACTGCGCGCGCATGGGGACCGTGACGATCGCGAACGCCGTGGGCAACGGGGTGGCCGACGACAAGCTCGTCTACACGTACGTGCCCGACCTCATCCGCTACTACCTCGGCGAAGAGCCGATCATCGCGAACGTCGACACGTGGCGTCTCGAGGAGCCCGAGGCGCTCGCGGAGGTGCTCGACCGGCTCGACGAGCTCGTCGTCAAGCCCGTCGACGGCTCGGGCGGCAAGGGTCTCGTCGTCGGCCCCCGCGCGGACCGTGCGGAGCTCGACGCCCTGCGTACCCGGCTGCGGGCCGACCCGCGGGGCTGGATCGCCCAGCCCGTGGTGCAGCTCTCGACGGTGCCGACCCTCGTGGACGAGGGCCTGCGGCCACGGCACGTGGACCTGCGCCCCTTCGCGGTGCACGACGGCGAGGACGTGTGGACCCTCCAGGGCGGGCTGACCCGCGTCGCGCTGCCGGAGGGGGAGCTCATCGTGAACTCGTCCCAGGGCGGGGGATCGAAGGACACCTGGGTCGTCGAGGATGCCGCCGCGCCCTCGCGCCGCGCGCGGGCCGACGGGCAGCTGGGCGGCCAGCACCAGGCCGTGCCCGCCGCGCACCCCGTGCCGATCGACGCGAGCCCCGACGACCGCCGCTCGAGCCAGATGCAGCAGCAGCAACAGTCGCGCCAGGTGGGTGGGGACCCGTGCTGAGCCGGATCGCCGAGGCGCTCTTCTGGATCGGCCGCTACGTCGAGCGGGCGGACGACACGGCGCGGCTCCTCGACGTCCACCTGCAGTCCCTCCTCGAGGACCCTTGGGCGTCCGAGGACCTCGCGTGCCGTTCGTTGCTGTCCGTCATGGACCACGCGGAGCAGCCGGCGTCCGGGTACACCGGCCGCCAGCAGGTGCTCGAGCTGCTCGCCTACGACAGGCGGTCGCCCTCGGCCATCGCGGGTTCGCTCGTTGCGGCCCGGGAGAACGCACGCCGGGCCAGGGAGGTCATCTCGACCGAGCTGTGGGAGGCGCTCAACGTCACGTGGAACCAGCTCCCGGCACACACCTACGTCGGCCAGCCGCACGCCTTCTTCGGCTGGGTGCGCGAACGGGCCGCCGTGGTCTCGGGCATCGTCGACTCGACCATCTCGCGCGACGACACGTGGCAGTTCCTCGTGCTCGGCCGGTCCGTGGAACGAGCCGACATGACGGCGCGGCTCCTCACCACGAGGGCGCTCGCGGGCGCCGCGGGACCGGACTGGTCCACGTTGCTCCGCTCGTGCGGCGCTTTCGAGGCCTACGTGCGTCGCGTGCGCGGTGCGGGCTCGGACCGCAGCGCTGCGGGCTTCCTCCTCGTGGACCGGTTGTTCCCCCGGTCCGTCGTCTTCGCGCTCGGGCAGGCCGAGTCGTGCCTCAACGCTCTCGATCCGCTCACGGACCAGGCCGCCGTCGACGAGGCGCGGCGCAACCTCGGGCACGCGCGCACGGACCTCGAGTACCGCCGCCTCGACGAGGTGCTCGAGCTCCTGCCCGAGCGCATGGAGACCGTCCAACGGGCGTGCACCGCGGCGAGCGAGGCGCTGCGGGTGCGCTACTTCCCTGCCGGTGCCCAGACGCACTGGGTCGGGGAGATGGTGTGAGGAGGGAGAGCGTCGTGAGCAGGCTTCTGATCGAGCACACCACCCGCTTCGCGTACCAGGGCAGCGTGAGCGCCTCCTACAACGAGGCGCGCATGACCCCGCGGCACGAGCCGGGACGTCAGCACCTGCTGCACAGCGGGATCGACATCGCGCCCGTCACGTGGCGCCACGACTACGTCGACTACTGGGGCACGCGCGTCACGGCGTTCGAGGTGCTCTCGGCGCACACCGAGCTCGAGATCATCGCGAAGGCGCTCGTGGAGGTCACGGCCCGGCCGCACGGCGGTGCGGGAGTGGGGTGGGAGGACGTGCGCGCGGCGACGGTCACGGACGAGCTCGCCGAGTACCTCTCGGACTCGCCGACGACGGCGCCCCCGCCCGACGTCGCCGCCATCGCGGAGCGTGCCGCGCGCGAGCACCCGCCGCACGAGGCCGCGCGGGTCATCTGCGCGGGGCTCGGCGAGGAGGTTGCCTACGTGCCCGGCGCCACGGCCGTCCACTCGACGGCGGCGGAGGCGTGGGACGTGCGCCAGGGCGTGTGCCAGGACATGGCGCACCTATCCGTGGGTGCCTTGCGCGCGGTGGGCATCCCAGCACGTTACGTCTCCGGCTACCTGCACCCCGAGAGCTCCGGGCCCATCGGGGAGCCCGCGGCGGGGGAGTCGCACGCGTGGGTGGAGTGGTGGGCCGGTGGGTGGTCCGGGTTCGACCCGACGAACCGCAGCGAGGTGACCGAGCACCACGTCGTGCTGGCGCGCGGGCGGGAGTACCAGGACGTCGCCCCGCTGCGGGGGATCTTCGCCGGGCCGGGGACGCAGGCGCTCGACGTGCGCGTCTCGATCACGCGCGAGGCCTGAGGACGGTCAGTCGTCGAGGACGAACGTCACCTCGAGGACGACCTGGAACGCGGTGACCGCGCCGTCGGACACCTCGACGGTCTGCTCCTTGACCCAGGCGCCGGACACGTTGCGCAGCGTCTGGCTCGCACGCTCGACGCCGGTGCGCACGGCGTCGTCGAAGCTCGTCGTGGAGCGTGCGCTGATCGTGGTGATGCGGGCGATCGAACCCATGGTGGTCCTCCTGTCCCGAACCTCACGGTCCGGAGATCGGATGAGTCGTGCCTGACCAGTCCACCTTTGCCGTCCCCGTGCTGCGGCGCAACAGGGAAGCCGCGCGACGTGGGACCATGGACGTTGCCCTGACCCCACGACAGCGGAGCCAGACCCAGCGTGTCCCCGATCCCTGACGCCGCGCTCGCCGCGCGCATCCGACCTGCCGCGACCGACCCGTCGCTGCTGCGCAACTTCTGCATCATCGCGCACATCGACCACGGCAAGTCGACCCTCGCGGACCGCATGCTCCAGCTCACCGGCGTCGTCGAGGCGCGCGCGATGCGGGCGCAGTACCTCGACCGGATGGACATCGAGCGCGAGCGCGGCATCACGATCAAGTCGCAGGCCGTGCGCATGCCGTGGGCCGTGCCGGGGGCCGACGGCGCACTCGAGGCCTATGCGCTCAACATGATCGACACCCCCGGGCACGTCGACTTCACGTACGAGGTCTCACGCTCGCTCGCCGCGTGCGAGGGTGCCGTCCTGCTCGTCGACGCCGCGCAGGGGATCGAGGCGCAGACGCTCGCGAACCTGTACCTCGCGCTCGAGAACGACCTGCAGGTCATCCCCGTGCTGAACAAGATCGACCTGCCTGCGGCGCAGCCGGAGAAGTTCGCCGAGGAGCTCGCCGGGCTCGTGGGCGGGGACCCGGAGGACGTGCTGCGGGTCTCGGGCAAGACGGGCGAGGGCGTCACGGAGCTGCTCGACCGGATCGTCGAGCTCGTCCCCGCGCCGACGGGTGACGCGAACGCCCCGGCACGCGCCATGATCTTCGACTCGGTGTACGACACCTACCGCGGCGTCGTGACGTACGTGCGCGTGGTCGACGGCGACCTCAACCCGCGCGAGCGCATCGTCATGATGTCGACCCGGGCGACGCACGAGCTGCTCGAGATCGGCGTCTCCTCCCCGGAGCCCACGCCCACCAAGGGGCTCGGCGTCGGCGAGGTCGGCTACCTCATCACGGGCGTCAAGGACGTGCGACAGTCCAAGGTCGGCGACACCGTCACGAACGCCGCGAAGCCCGCGGCGGACTCGCTCGGCGGGTACCGCGAGCCCAAGCCCATGGTGTTCTCGGGGCTGTACCCGATCGACGGTTCGGACTACCCCGTGCTGCGCGACGCGCTCGACAAGCTCAAGCTCAACGACGCGGCGCTCGTGTACGAGCCCGAGACGTCCGTGGCGCTCGGCTTCGGGTTCCGCATCGGGTTCCTCGGCCTGCTCCACCTCGAGATCGTGCGCGAGCGCCTCGAGCGCGAGTTCAACCTCGACCTCATCTCGACGGCCCCCAACGTCATCTACGAGGTGACGATGGAGGACCGCACCGACGTCACGGTCACGAACCCCTCGGAGTTCCCCGGCGGCAAGATCCACGAGGTGCGCGAGCCCGTCGTACGCGCCACGATCCTGTCCCCGAGCGAGTTCATCGGCACGATCATGGAGCTGTGCCAGGAGCGGCGCGGCGTGATGCTCGGCATGGACTACCTCTCGGAGGACCGCGTCGAGCTGCGCTACACCCTGCCGCTCGCCGAGATCGTGTTCGACTTCTTCGACAACCTCAAGTCGCGCACCCGCGGCTACGCCTCGCTCGACTACGAGACGACGGGCGACCAGGCCGCCGACCTCGTCAAGGTCGACATCCTGCTGCAGGGCGAGCAGGTGGACGCGTTCAGCGCGATCGTCCACAAGGACAAGGCGTACGCCTACGGCGTCATGATGACGGCGAAGCTCAAGGAACTCATCCCGCGCCAGCAGTTCGAGGTGCCGATCCAGGCCGCCGTCGGCTCCCGCGTCATCGCGCGCGAGACGGTGCGTGCCCTGCGCAAGGACGTGCTCGCCAAGTGCTACGGCGGCGACATCTCCCGCAAGCGCAAGCTCCTCGAGAAGCAGAAGGAGGGCAAGAAGCGCATGAAGACGATCGGCCGGGTCGACGTCCCGCAGGAAGCCTTCATCGCGGCCCTCTCGAGCGACGCCGCCGCCCCGAAGGACGCCCCCAAGAAGTAGTGCGCGCGGCGAGCGGCGCACCCAGGGGATGGGAGTGCGCCGCCCGCCGGGTCCTAAGCGGAGTCGAGGGCTGCGAGGTGCTCGGCGCTGAGCTCGAGCTCGAGCGCGGCGGCCTGGTCGGCGTAGCGGTCGATGCGCGAGGTGCCGAGCAGGGGGATGCGGCGAGGGTTGGTCTGCGCGACGAGCCACGCGACGACGACGCGACTCGGCGGCACCCCGAGCTCCGTAGCGATCTCGTCGAGCACGGCGAGCCGCCGCGTCGAGTGCTCCCCGGCGTACCGCTCCACGTAGTTCCACTGCGCCTCCCGCTCGGCCGGCGGCAGGTCGTAGACGCCCTTGAGCACGGGGGAGTAGGCGATGAGCGTCACGTCCGGGTGCTCTCGCAGGTAGTCGAGCTGCTCGTCGTCGACGATCGATGCGCTGCTCAGTCCCGGGCGCCGCTCGAGGTAGCTGTGCTCCTGCTGCAGCGCGACGGGCTGTGGCCAGCCGTAGCGGTCGCACAGCTCGTGGATCGTGGCGAGCCGCCACGCGCGAACGTTCGAGTAGCCGTAGTGCCGGATCTTGCCGTCCGCCACAAAGGAGGCGAGCGCCTCCAGCGTCTCGGTCAGGGGCACCGACCGGTCGTCCACGTGCACGAAGTACAGGTCCACGTGGTCCGTGCCGAGCCGCTGCAACGAGGCGTCGAGCGATCCGCGCAGCACCTGTGCCCCGGCGCCCGCCCACTGGCCGGGGATGAGCTCCCACGACGGCTCTTCCTGACCCGCCGGCCACACCCGGGTGGGGTCCGTCCACCAGGCCGAGCCCTTCGTGGACAGGAACACGTCGTCGCGATTGTCGCGCGCTGCCATCCACCGGCCGAGCAGCGACTCGCTCTGCCCGCCCGACGTGCCCTGGGCCCACCACGCGGAGTACACGTCGGCGGTGTCGATGAACGTGCCGCCGTCAGCCACGAAACGGTCGAGCAAGGCGAACGAGGCCTCCTCGTCCGCGAGGGTGCCGAGCGGCATCGCCCCGAGCGCGATGGCGCTCACGTGCTGGCCGGTCCTGCCGAGCTCTACGGTCTTCATGCGTTGCTCCTGTCCGGGGCGGCGCCGGAAGCCACGATGTCGCGCTCCCCGGCGAGGATCCCCGTGTAGATGTCGATCTTCATCTCGATAGCGTCGAGGTACTGACCGAGCTCGGCGAGCTCGGTCACGAGGCGGTCGCGGTGCGCGGTCAGCACCTCGACGCGGGAGGCGATCGTGTGGTCGCCCGCCCGCGTGAGCTCCACGAACCGCTGCGTGTCGCGGATCGACATGCCCGTGCGGCGCAGCAGCGTCAGGAACCGGACCCAACCGAGATCGTCCTCGGTGTAGCGCCGGTGCCCGCTCGCCGCCCGCCCCACCGGTGGGAGCAGCCCGATGCGCTCGTAGTAGCGCAGGGTGTGCCGCGACACCCCGGTGACCTCGGCGGCGGCCTCGATCGAGAGACCTTCGTTGTCTGTCATGGTTCGACGGTAGGAGTGTGAGTGCGCTCTAAGTCAACACCTCGCCGCCGAGATGGGACGATGGGGCAGTGGTGCCCTCCCTCCCCGACGGCCAGCCCGCGCCAGACGACGGCGCGTTGCCAGCCTCCGTCGTCGAGGGGGCCGATGCCCGTGACCTGGGCGTCTACCTTCACGTGCCGTTCTGCACCGTGCGCTGCGGGTACTGCGACTTCAACACGTACACGGCCGCCGAGCTCGGTGGTGGGGCGAGCCAGGACTCGTACGCGGACACGGCGCTGCGGGAGATCGACCTCGCACGGCGCGTGTTCGACGGCGCAGGCCTGCCCCCGCGCACCGTCTCGACCGTCTTCGTGGGCGGCGGCACGCCGACCGTCCTGCCCGCCGGCGACCTCGCGCGCATGCTGAAGGGTGTGCGCGATGCCTGGGGACTCGCGCCGGATGCCGAGGTCACGACGGAGGCCAACCCCGACTCCGTGACACCCGCGAGCCTCGCCGAGCTCGCCGCGGCCGGCTTCACCCGGGTGTCCTTCGGCATGCAGTCGGCCGTGCCGCACGTGCTCGCGACGCTCGACCGCACGCACGACCCGGAGCGCATCCCCGACGTCGTGACGTGGGCGCGCGACGCGGGGCTCGAGGTCTCGCTCGACCTCATCTACGGCACGCCGGGGGAGAGCCTCGAGGACTGGCGCGCGAGCCTCGACGCGGCCCTCGCGACCGGCGTGGACCACGTGTCCGCCTACGCGCTCGTCGTCGAGCAGGGCACGAAGATGGCCGTCCAGGTGCGCCGCGGCGAGCTGCCCGCGCCCGACGGCGACGACGAGGCCGCGAAGTACGAGCTCGCCGACGACGTCCTGACCGCGGCCGGCCTGCACTGGTACGAGGTGAGCAACTGGGCGCGCACCCCGGAGCAGGCGTGCCGGCACAACCTCGCCTACTGGCGCGGCGACGACTGGTGGGGGATCGGCCCCGGTGCGCACAGCCACGTGGGCGGGGTGCGCTGGTGGAACGTCAAGCACCCGCGCGCCTACGCGCAGCGCCTCGGGGCCGGCCTCTCGCCCGCCGCGGGCCGCGAGATCCTCACCGAGGAGGACAAGGCCCTCGAGCGTGCGCTCCTCGGCGTGCGGCTCGCCGAGGGGCTGCCGCTGGCCGACGTCGGCCCCGCGGGTCGGTCCGCCGTCGCAGGGCTCGTCGCGGACGGGCTGCTGGACGGCCGCGCGGTCGTGCGGCGCGAGGACCCCCGGGTGCTGCTCACCCGTCGCGGCCGGCTGCTCGCGGACGCCGTCGTGCGCGCCCTGACTGCCTGAAGCTCAGCTGATGAACGTGATGTTCGCCGGGTAGCGGTACCACTCGCCGCGGCTCGCCGCGATGCTCGCGAGGACCGCGAGCACGAGCTGCCAGATCACGACGACGAACACGAGCGGCAGCGCGATCCCCATGGTGATCGCTGTCGCGAGCCCGGTGACGAGCGTCGCGACGAAGATCGTGATGTGGAAGTTGAGCGCCTGCTTGGCGTGGTACTCGAGGAAGGGGCCACGATCGCGGAAGACGAGCCAGACGACGAGCGGCGCCCACAAGGAGAGCCCGATCAGCGGGCTCAGGTGCAGCAGGATGGCACCCGTGCGCTCGATCGACGGGTCGAGCGGGGGCTTCACCGGGAACTGGTACGACATCGCGGGTCACAGGTCACGGTCGAGGGCGCCCACCGGATCGGTGGACGCCCTCGGACGCGATGACTACTTGATGAGCTCGAGCGAGAACGGGTACTTGTACGCCGTACCGCGCTGCACGGCCTGGAAGCCGAGGATCGAGAAGATCAGGCCGGCGATCCAGATGAGGAAGCTCAGGAAGCCGAGCCCCGGGATGATGAACCCGATGATGTTGATGGCCACGTAGCCGATCAGCAGCGTGAGCTGGAAGTTCAGCGCGGTCTTGGCCTCCTGGCCCACGAACGCGCTGCGATCCTTGTAGATCAGCCAGATGATGAGCGAAGGCAGGAAGCCAAGGATGCCGCCGAGGTGGGCGAAGCTGGCCCACTGGCGCGTCTCGTCGTCCGAAAGGGGGGCGCCGGCCTGGGGGGTGGGCTGGTCAGTCATGATGTGCCTTTCCGAGCTGTGGAGTGACTCGCATCCAGAGGGACGATTCGAGCCTGTCGGGGGCACCCTAGCGAACCCCCGCCCGGCGTGGCGGGATCTGCCCAGGTGATTCCTCAGCCCGTCACGCCGTGACGAAGTCGATGAGCTCCTCGACCCGGCCGAGGAGCGCGGGCTCGAGGTCCGCGAACGAACTCACGGACCCCAGGATGCGCTGCCACGCCCGGGCGACGTCGCGGTGATCGGCGGCTGGCCAGCCCAGCTCGCGCAGCACGCCCACCTTCCACTCGGTGCCGCGGTCGATCTCGGGCCACGCGTCGAGTCCGATGCCCTGTGGTCGCACGGCCTGCCACACGTCGACGTAGGGGTGGCCGAGCACGAGGAGCGTCCCCGGCGCGGCGACGCGCATCGCCTCCGCCGCGATCCGTGACTCCTTCGAGCCGACCACGAGGTGGTCGACGAGCACGCCGAGCCGGCGGCCGGGCTCCGGGGCGAAGTCGCGCACGGCGGCGGCGAGGTCGTCCACGCCGTCGAGCGGTTCGACGACGACGCCCTCGACCCGCAGGTCGTCACCCCACACCTTCTCGACGAGCTCGGCGTCGTGCCGTCCCTCGACCCAGATGCGGCTCCCCCGGGCCACGCGCGCCTTCGCGTCCGGCACGGCGCGGCTGCCCGAGGCGGTGCGGGTCGGGGCAGCGGGCGCCCGGTTCGTGACGGGGGCGACGAGGACGACGGGCTCGCCGTCGACCCAGAACCCCGGCCCGAGCCGGAAGGAACGGACCCGCCCGTGCCTGTCCTCGAGGACGACGACGTGCATCCCGCCGGACTTCTCCACGCGCACGACGGCGCCCACCCAGCCGGTCGTGACCTCCTCGACCACGAGTCCCGGGTCGGCGGCGACCTCGCGCGGTGCGGACCGGGCGCGGCGGTCTCGGGCGGCGGCGAGGACGTCGTCGCCGTAGCGGTCAGGGCTCACCCCGGCAGCCTGCCAAGGCGGCGGTCGCCGCACCCGCGTGACACGCCGCGTAGGATTGGCACTCGTCGTGATCGAGTGCTACCCGAGTGCCGTGGGAGGTGCGATGGCCGAGGACCGCAAGCTCGACGTGCTGCGCGCCATCGTCGAGGACTACGTGGTCACCCGTGAACCCGTCGGCTCGCGCGTGCTCGTCGAGCGCCACAACCTCGGTGTCTCGCCGGCCACGATCCGCAACGACATGGCCGTGCTCGAGGACGAGGGCTACATCGCCCAGCCGCACACCTCCGCCGGGCGGGTGCCGACCGACAAGGGCTACCGGCTCTTCGTGGACCGGCTCGCCGAGGTCAAGCCGCTCTCGGCCCCGGAGAAACGCGCGATCGGACAGTTCCTCGACGGAGCCATCGACCTCGACGACGTCGTCGACCGGGCGGTCCGCCTGCTCGCGCAGCTCACCCAGCAGGTCGCCGTCGTGCAGTACCCGAGCCTGCGGACGGCTGCGCTACGGCACGTCGAGCTCGTGGTCGTGGACGAGCGCCGCCTGCTCGTCGTCATCATCACGGACACCGGCCGGGTCGAGCAGCGCACGATCGCGGTCGACACCTCGCTCGACATCGCCGTCGTCGCCGAGCTCCGGGCGCGCCTCAACGCCGCGACCGCAGGCCTGCGACTCGCCCAGATCCGGGCGCGGCTCGACGAGATCCCCGCGCAGTTCCGGCCCGAGGACCAGCCGCTCGTGCGCTCCGTGACGTCGGCCGTGTCGGAGACGCTCGACCAGGAGGGTGAGGAGCGGATCGTCGTCGCCGGCACCGCCAACCTCGCGCGCACGGGGGCGGACAGCGCGACGACGCTGACCCCGGTGCTCGAGGCGCTCGAGGAGCAGGTCGTTCTGCTGCGCCTTCTGACGGAGATGGCCCAGGACGCCTCCGACTTCGCGGTGCGCATCGGCCACGAGACCCAGTACGAACCACTGGCCGGAGTGAGCATCATCTCCTCCGGCTACGGCGGCGAGACCGCCGTGGCCCGGATCGGCGCGCTCGGCCCGACCCGGATGGACTACCCCGCGACGATCGCGTCGGTGCGTGCCGTGGCACGCTATCTCTCGCGCATCCTGGCGGGCTGAACCGAAGGCGACTGTGAGCAACGACTACTACGAGATCCTCGGCGTGCCGCGTGACGCGAGCGCCGAGCAGATCAAGAAGGCGTACCGCAAGCTGGCACGCGAGCACCACCCCGACGTGGCCGGGGCGGAGGTGGACGCGGACCGCTTCAAGGAGATCACCCGCGCCTACGAGGTGCTCTCGAGCCCCGAGAAGCGTCGCTCCTACGACATGGGCGTCGACCCGAGCTCGCCCGGCGGCGGCGCGGGTGCGACGTTCGGCTTCCAGGACATCTTCGAGACCTTCTTCGGTGCGGCGGGCGGCGGATCGCCGCGCGGGCCGATGCCACGCGCCCGGCGCGGGCAGGACGCGCTCGTGCGCATCGAGATCGACCTCGCCGAGGCCGCCTTCGGGACGCACCGCGAGCTCCAGGTCGACACGGCCGTCGTGTGTCCCACGTGCGCCGGGACGTGCTGCCGCCCCGGCACCTCGCCGCGTACGTGCGAGGTGTGCCAGGGTCGCGGGCAGACGCAGCGGGTCGCCCGCTCCTTCCTCGGCCAGGTCATGACGACCCAGCCGTGCGCCGCGTGCCACGGCTTCGGGACCGTGATCCCCGAGCCGTGCTCGGAGTGCTCGGGCGAGGGCCGCGTGCGTTCGCGGCGCACCCTCAGCGTCGACGTGCCCGCGGGCGTGGACACCGGCACGCGCATCAAGCTCACGGGCCAGGGCGAGGTCGGCCCGGCGGGCGGACCGGCCGGGGACGTCTACCTCGAGGTGCGCGAGAAGCCCCACGAGACGCTCGTCCGCCGCGGCGACGACCTGCACGGCACGCTCGAGGTCCCGATGACGGCGGCGGCGCTCGGCACGGTGCTCACGATCGAGACGCTCGACGGGCCGCAAGAGGTCGACCTGCGCCCCGGGACGCAGCCCGGGCACATGCAGACCCTGCGGGGACTCGGCGTCGGCCACCTGCACGGTTCGGGACGCGGCGACCTGCACGTCCACATCGACGTCGTGGTGCCCACCGCGGCGGACGAGGAGCAGGCCGCGCTGCTGCGCCAGCTCGCCGCGCTGCGCGGGGAGGAGCGCCCCGAGTCGCGCCTCGCCGCCGCCAACCCCGGCGTGTTCGCCAAGCTCCGCGAGAAGCTCGCAGGCCGATGAGCGCACCGGTCTTCCTCGCGGGACCGGGCACCCTCGACGGGATCGAGGTCGGGCACACGTACGTGCTCGACGGCACCGAAGGGCGCCACGCGGGGGTCGTGCAGCGCCGTCGCGCCGGCGAGCAGATCGACGTCGTCGACGGCGCCGGGGTGCGGCTGCACACCGTCGTCGAGGAGGTGGGCGGCCACGGGCTGACGCTGCGCGTCACGGCGCGCGAGCTCGAACCCTTCCCCGAGCCCGCGCTGGTGCTCGTCCAGGCGCTCGCCAAGGGCGACCGTGACGAGCTCGCCGTCGAGGCCGCCACGGAGGTCGGCGTCGACGTCGTCGTGCCGTGGCAGGCCGACCGTTCCATCGTCGTCTGGCGCGGGGAGCGCGCCGCGAAGAGCCAGGCACGCTGGCGGGCGACGGTCCGCAGCGCCGTGAAGCAGTCCCGCCGCGCGCGCGAACCCGTCGTGGAGGACGCCGTGGACACTGCCGCGCTCGCGTCCCGCGTGGGGCAGACCGTCGCCGGCGGCGGGGTGGCACTCGTGCTGCACGAGTCCGCCGACGACGGTCTCCAGGGGGCCCTTGCCACGGCCGCGACGGCCCGCGGCGAGGTGCTCGTCGTCGTCGGCCCCGAAGGCGGGATCGCCGACCGCGAGCTCGAGACCCTCGCCGAGGCGGGCGCGCGCCCCGTCCGCCTCGGCCCTCACGTCCTGCGCACCTCCACCGCCGGCCCGGTCGCCCTCGCCCTCCTCTCCCACCACCTGGGCCGCTGGGGCTAGCGGGAGTCGGTGGTGGTTGCCTCCACGGCAGCGCGGCCGGCCTCGAGCCGCGCCACAGGGACGCGGAAGGGGGAGCAGGACACGTAGTCGAGCCCGACGGCGTCGAAGAACCGGATCGACTCCGGGTCGCCGCCGTGCTCCCCGCACACGCCGATCGGCAGGTTCGGGTTGGTCGCCCGGCCCTCCTCGACCGCCATCCGCACGAGCCGGCCCACGCCCTTGGCGTCGATCGTCTCGAACGGGGAGACGGCGAGCACGCCGTTGGCCGTGTACTGCGGGAAGAACGCGCCCTCGACGTCGTCGCGCGAGAAGCCCCACGTCGTCTGCGTCAGGTCGTTCGTGCCGAAGGAGAAGAACTGCGCGACCTCGGCGATCCGGCCCGCCGACAGCGCCGCGCGAGGCAGCTCGATCATGACGCCCACGGGGATGTCGAGCGTGATGCCGTGCTCGGCCGCGACCTCGGCGAGCACCACGTCGGCCTCGTCCTTGATGAGGTGCAGCTCCATCGTGGAGGCGACGAGCGGCACCATGATCTCCGGCTGCGGGTCCAGCCCTTCGGCCCGCAGCGCCGCGGTCGCCTGGGCGATGGCGCGGATCTGGAGCGCGAAGAGTCCCGGCACCACGAGGCCGAGCCGCACGCCGCGCAGCCCGAGCATCGGGTTGGCCTCGTGCATGTGCCGCACCGCCGCGAGCAGCCGCTCGTCGGCGGTCTCGGCCTCGCTCGGCTCCTCGCCCGAGGTCTCGCGGCGCTGAGCGGCGAGGGCCACCTTGACCGAGAGCTCGGTGAGGTCCGGCAGGAACTCGTGCAGCGGGGGGTCGAGCAGACGGATCGTGGTGTGCAGGCCGTCCATCTCACGCAGCAGGGCCGTGAAGTCCTCGCGCTGCAGCGGGAGCAGCTCGGCGTAGACCTCCTCGCGCGCCGCGTCGTCCTCGGCGAGCACGACGCGCTCGACGAGCGTGCGCCGCTCACCGAGGAACTGGTGCTCGGTGCGGCACAGCCCGATGCCCTGGGCGCCGAGCCGGCGGGCGCGCCGGGCGTCCTCGGCGTTGTCCGCGTTGGCGTGCACCCGGAGGCGCCGCACGGTGTCGGCGTGCGAGAGGATCCGGTCCACCGAGCTCACGAGCTCGAGGGCCTCCTCGTCGTCGGCGGCATGGGCGATCGCCGCCTCGAGGCCTTCCTCGAGGTAGGTCTCGACGGTCGAGGGCTCGACGGGGACGTCCCCGAGGAACACCTCGCCGCTGGAGCCGTCGATCCCGATCGTGTCGCCCTCGTGGACCTCGACGTCGCCCACCCGCACCACGCGGTTCGGGTAGTCGACCTCGAGCGCGTCCGCGCCGACGACGCACGTGCGGCCCATGCCGCGTGCCACCACCGCCGCGTGGGAGGTCTTGCCGCCGCGCGCGGTGAGGATCCCGACGGCGGCCACCATGCCCGCGAGGTCGTCGGGGTTGGTCTCGCGGCGCACGAGGATCACGGAGGTGCCGTCGGCCGCGACCTCGACGGCGCGCGCCGGGTCGAGCACGACCTTCCCGACGGCGGCCCCCGGGGAGGCGGCCATCGCCCGCGTGAGCAGCGTGCGCTCACCGTCCTTGGCGAACTGGGGGAACATGAGCTGGCCCAGCTGCTCGCCGTTGACCCGCGAGAGCGCCTCGTCGAGCGTGATGAGGTGCTCGTCGACGAGCTGGGCGGCGATGCGGAACGCGGCCGGCGGTGTGCGCTTGCCGACGCGTGTCTGCAGGAGCCACAGGGTCCCGCGCTCGATCGTGAACTCGATGTCGCACAGGTCGCGGTAGTGCGTCTCGAGCGAGCGCATGGCCTGGCGCAGCTCGGCGTAGGACGTCGGGTCGAGCGTCTCGAGGTCAGCGAGCGACAGAGTGTTGCGGATGCCCGCGACGACGTCCTCGCCCTGGGCGTTGGCGAGGTAGTCGCCGTAGACGCCCGAGCGGCCCGAGGCGGGGTCGCGCGTGAAGCACACGCCCGTGCCGGAGTCGTCCGAGAGGTTGCCGAACACCATCGAGCACACGTTGACGGCCGTGCCCAGGTCGTTGGGGATGCGCTCACGACGTCGGTAGACGCGGGCGCGGTCGGAGTTCCAGGACCCGAACACCGCTTCGATCGCGAGGTCGAGCTGCGCGCGCGGGTGCTGGGGGAACTCCTGGCCGGTCTGCTCGCGCACGATCGCCTTGAAGGAGTCGACGAGCCCGCGCAGGTCCTCCGTGTCGAGCTCGGTGTCGCTCTCGTAGCCCCGGCGGGCCTTGAGCGCCTCGAGTTCGTCGGCGAACACGTCACCGTCGATGTCGAGCACGGTCTTGGAGAACATCTGGATGAGGCGCCGGTAGGAGTCGAGCGCGAAACGTTCGTCCCCGCTCCACTTCGCGAGCCCGATCACGGACGCGTCGTTGAGGCCGATGTTGAGGACCGTGTCCATCATCCCGGGCATCGAGAACTTCGCCCCGGAGCGCACGGAGACCAGCAGCGGCTCGCGGTAGTCGCCGAGACGGCGGTCGAGGGCGTCCTCCATGCGACGCAGCGCCATCGTCACTTCGACGCGCAACTCGGGGGGCACCTCGCCGTTCGCCATGAAGTGGCGACACGCCTCGGTCGTGATCGTGAAGCCGGGCGGCACGGGCAACCCGAGCCGAGTCATCTCGGCAAGGTTCGCACCCTTGCCACCGAGCAGGTCCTTCTGGTCCTTGTTCCCCTCGGCAAAGTCCTGGACGTAGCGAGCCATAGCGGCCTCCCTGGAGGGGTCCCAGAAGGCCCCGTTGCCTTCTGGGTACCACGTCGAGTCTCCGACACCTCACCGGTGGTCGCAGGGGACCAAGGGCCCCACGCTCCCGGACTACGTCACGAGGGCGACTCCACGACGAACGTCACGGCGACGAGGTCGATGCGGTCCGGCCCGCCGGCCTCGCCGTCGGACATGTCGGGGGCCCACACCTCGGCCTGGTACGTCCCTGGCGGGAGCTCGACCTCGAACTCGAACGGCCCGATCTCGCCCATCGATCCCGCCATCGTGAAGTCCTCGGCGACGACCTGGTCGGTCCCCGCCACGACGACGCGCCACAGCAGGGTCGCCTCGAACGCCGTCCCGGTGCCCGCCACGACCACGCGCGGACCCCCCACCGTCGCGCCGTCGGCGGGCGAGCTGATCGTGTTGTCGCCCGCCGCCGTCGGCGCGGCGGCCTCGGGCAGCCCTTCGGGCTCGGTGGGCTCGGGCGTCGGCGAGGCCGTGGGCGTGTCCGACGGCGAGGGACTCTCCTGCGACGTCGCCGTGGGCGACGACGGCGGGTCCGTCGGCGCCGACGGCGAGCTCTGGCAACCGGCCACGAGGAGGACGCCGACGACGGCCCCCAGGGCCACGGTGACAACCCGGTGCTGCATGGTCTCCCCCTCGTCACGACCCGCCACGCACGGCGGGAACCTCCCCCTAGTGAACCCCGGATCACCGTGGGCGGCTACTCTGGAGGTATGTCGTCGACCGTGACCGATTGTCTGTTCTGCCGCATCGTCGCGGGTCACCTGCCCGCCGAGATCGTGGCGCAGAGCGAGCACGCGGTCGCCTTCCGGGACATCGACCCGAAGGCGCCCGTGCACGTCCTCGTCGTGCCTCGCGAGCACTACGGCGACGTGACCCAGCTCGCCCAGGGGGACGCCGAGCTGCTCGCGCACGTCGTCGCGCTCGCCGACGAGGTCGCGGCGCAGGAGGCGGGCGGGCAGTTCCGGCTGATCTTCAACACGGGCCCCCAGGCGGGACAGTCGGTCTTCCACGTGCACGGCCACGTCATCGCCGGTCCCGACGCGCTCGGCTGGAGCCCCGCCTGACATGACACAGCCCGCGATGCAGGGGCCGGCGCCGTCCTCGAGGGTCGAGCACCGCATCTCCGTGCCGAGCCACGTGCCCATGGTGAACCTGCTCGGAGCCGGGGACGAGGTGCTGCGCGCGATCGAGGAGGCGTTCCCCGCCCTCGACATCCACGTGCGCGGCAACGACATCACGATCACCGGGCCCACGGGCGAGGTCGCGCTCGCCGAGCAGCTCATCGACGCGCTCGCCGAGGTCTCGGTGCGCGGCACACCGCTCACGGCCGACGTCGTCGAGCGCTCCGTCGCGATGCTCACGCAGACCGGGGCCGCAAGCCCCGTCGACGTGCTGACGTTCGACATCCTGTCGAGCCGCGGGCGCACGATCCGCGCCAAGACGGCCGGCCAGAAGGAGTACGTCGAGGCGATCGACCGCCACACCGTGACGTTCGGCATCGGACCGGCCGGCACGGGGAAGACGTACCTCGCGATGGCGAAGGCCGTCCAGGCGCTCCAGGCGCGCACGGTCAACCGCATCGTGCTCACCCGGCCCGCGGTCGAGGCGGGCGAGAAGCTCGGATTCCTGCCCGGCTCGCTGAGCGAGAAGATCGACCCGTACCTGCGCCCGCTCTACGACGCGCTCCACGACATGGTGGACCCCGAGTCGATCCCGCGGCTGCTCGAGGCCGGCACGGTCGAGGTCGCCCCGCTCGCCTACATGCGCGGGCGCACGCTCAACGACTCGTTCATCATCCTCGACGAGGCGCAGAACACCTCGACCGAGCAGATGAAGATGTTCCTGACGCGCCTCGGGTTCGGCTCGAAGGTCGTCGTCACGGGCGACGTCACGCAGGTCGACCTGCCCGGAGGCACGACGTCGGGCCTGCGCGTCGTGCAGGACATCCTCGGCGAGGTCGACGACGTCGCGTTCTGCCGGCTCACCTCCGCCGACGTCGTGCGCCACCGGCTCGTCAGCGAGATCATCGACGCGTACGCGCGCTGGGACGTGGTGAGCGGTGGCCCGCCGGGACCGCGGCGCAGCGGCCGGCCGGACAACAGACGGGGAGCACGGTGAGCGTCGAGGTCAACAACGAGTCCGGCTGGGAGATCGACGAGGCCGAGTTCGCCGCCCTCGGGAGCTTCGTCATCGACGCGATGTACGTGCACCCGATGTCTGAGCTGTCGATCCAGGTGGTCGGCACCGACGTCATGACGGACCTGCACGTGCGTTATCTCGACGAGCCCGGCCCCACGGACGTCATGAGCTTCCCCATGGACGAGCTGCGGCCCGGCCGCGAGGGCAGCACGGGCGAGCCGGGCATGCTCGGTGACGTCGTGCTGTGCCCCGAGGTCGCCGCCGCCCAGGCCAGGGCCGCCGGCCACTCGACCGAGGAAGAGCTCCTCCTGCTCACGGTGCACGGCATCCTCCACCTGCTCGGCTACGACCACGCCGAGCCGGCCGAGGAGAAGGAGATGTTCGACCTGCAGCGCAAGCTGCTCCTCACCTTCCTCGCCGGTCGATGACGCCCACAGACGGGATGCTGCTCGCGCTCGCGGGCGTCATGCTCGGCCTGTCGGCGCTGCTGGGACTCGGGGAGGGCGCGCTGCGCCGGGTCACCCGCACGGAGGCCGTCGAGGCGGAGGCGGCGGGCAAGAGCTGGGCACCGGGCGTGATCACGCTCGTCGACGACGAGGCGGGTGCGCTCGCGGGCGTCGCCGTGACCCGGCTCCTCGCGGAGGTCGTGGTGGTCGCGGCGCTGACCCTGCTGCTCGCGGGGACGGGGCTCACCTGGTGGGCCGTCGTCGTCCTCGTCGTGATCCTCGCCGGGCTCGCGGGCGTTCTCGTGCGGCTCGGACCGCGCCGTGCGGGCGGGCGCCACCCCCTCTCCGCACTGGCTGCGACGTCGACCCTCCTCCTCGCGGTGCGCCCGCTCGGCCGGCTGCTCCCCGCTCTCGAGCCGGAGGCGGGCCTCGAGGACATCGTCGAGCTCGTCGAGGAGTCCGAGGGCTTCGAGGCCGCGGAGGGTGAGCTCGTGCGGTCCGTGCTCGAGCTCGGCGACACGCTCACGCGCGAGGTCATGGTGCCGCGCACCGAGATGATCACGGTCGACGCGGACGCGACCCTCGGCAAGGCGCTCACCCTCTTCCTGCGCTCCGGGTTCTCGCGCGTGCCCGTCATCGGCGAGTCCGTGGACGACCTGTGCGGCGTGCTCTTCCTCAAGGACGTCGTGCGACGCCTGCACACCCAGCCCGGTTCCGACTCCGAGCCCGTGCGCTCCGCGATGCGCGCCGCCGTGTTCGTCCCGGAGACCAAGCCCGTCGACGACCTGCTGCGCGAGATGCAGGGCGGCTCCTCGCACATCGCGATGGTCGTCGACGAGTACGGCGGCATCGCGGGGCTCGTGACGATCGAGGACGCTCTCGAGGAGATCGTCGGCGAGCTCACCGACGAGCACGACCGTCCCGAGGCCCAGGTCGAGGCGTTGGCCGACGGCGTGTTCCGGGTGCCGGCGCGGCTCGCGCTCGACGAGCTCGGCGACCTCTTCGGCATCGAGCTCGACGACGACGACGTCGACTCCGCGGGCGGTCTGCTCGCCAAGGCGCTCGGCAAGGTGCCGCTCGCCGGCTCGAGCGCCGTCGTCGGACCGCTGCGACTCGAGGCCGAACGCGTCGAGGGACGCCGCAAACAACTGTCGACCCTGCTCGTCAGGATCGCCGAGGAGGACGAAGCATGAGCACCGAGTTCCGTTCCGGCTTCGCGTGCCTCGTCGGGCGCCCCAACGCCGGCAAGTCCACGTTGACGAACGCCCTCGTGGGGTCGAAGGTCGCGATCACGTCGGGGCGCCCGCAGACGACGCGCCACACCATACGCGGCATCGTGCACCGCGAGGACGCCCAGCTGATCCTCGTCGACACTCCCGGACTGCACCGCCCGCGCACCCTGCTGGGCGACCACCTCAACTCGCTCGTGCGCTCGACGCTCACGGAGGTCGACGTCGTCGCCTTCTGCGTGCCGGCCGACGAGAAGGTCGGCCCGGGCGACAAGTACATCGCCCGCGACCTCGAGGTGCTCGCGGGACGCACTCCCGTGATCGCCGTCGTCACCAAGACGGACCGTGTGCCGCGGGCGCGCGTCATGGAGCAGCTGCTCGCCGTCTCCGGGCTTGGTGACTGGGCGGAGGTCGTGCCGACGTCGGCCACGGACGGCTTCCAGGTCGACACGCTCGCCGACGTCCTCGTGCGCTACCTACCCGAGGGGCCGCCCCTCTACCCGGAGGGCGAGCTCACGGACGAGCCGGAGGCCGTCATGGTCGCCGAGCTCGTTCGCGAGGCGGCGCTCGAGGGCGTGCGGGACGAGCTGCCGCACTCGCTCGCCGTCGTCGTCGACGAGATCACGCCACGTGAGGGCAGCGACATGCTCGACGTGCGGGTCGACCTCTTCGTGGAGCGCGACTCCCAGAAGGCGATCATCATCGGCAAGGGTGGTGCGCGGCTGCGCGACGTCGGGACGCGGGCGCGGCAGGGCATCGAGGCGCTCCTCGGGCAGCGCGTGTACCTCGACCTGCACGTGCGTGTCGCGAAGGACTGGCAGCGCGACCCGAAGAAGCTCGGGCGGCTCGGTTTCACCGACCGCTGACCTCGGGGTGGCGCGCACTCTCGTAGGATGCGCACGTGTTCTTCCGCATCGCAGCCACGAGCGCCGTGGGGCTCATCGTGCTCGCGGTGCTCGGCGCGGTCACGGGCCCGGACTGGACGCCACAGCCCCTCACGGAGCAGCTCGACGTCGAGTCCGCCTCGACGGCGATCGGGGGCGGGCCGGAGCGCAGGGCCGGCGAGTTCGAGGTCACGAGCAGCGTCCTGACCGTCGAGCTCGACGGCATGAGCGTCGAGGCCCGCCTGCTCATGCCGACAGGCGCGACGGAGCCGGTGCCCGGTGCGGTCTTCGTGCACGGCGCGGGCACGGGCAGGTTCGAGGAGGCGTTCGTCGACCAGGCGCGCGAGCTCGCGTCAGCGGGGATCGCGACGCTCGTGCCGGACAAGCGGCTCGACACGTACTCCACGCGGCACCGGGACTACGTCGCCATGGCGGCGGACTACCAGGTCTCGGTCGAGGCGCTGCGTGCCGTCGAGGGTGTCGACGAGGCGCGCGTGGGCATCTACGCGGAGTCCGAGGGATGTTGGGTGGCCCCCGTCATGGCGGCCGAGGACCAGGGCACGGCGTTCGTCGTCTTCGCGTCCGCTCCCGTGGTCCCGCCGCGCCAGCAGGCGGCCTTCGCCGTGGACGCCTACCTGCGCAACACGGGGGTGCCGCTCTCGGTGTTCCGCGCGATCCCGCGGGCCGTGGGCATGGAGTTCCCGGGCGGCGGCTTCGAGTACGCGGACTTCGAGGTGCAGCCGTGGCAGCAGCGCCTCACGCAGCCGCTCTTCATGGCCTACGGCACGGCCGACGCCTCGATGCCGATCATCCAGGCGCCGCTGCAGATGATCGCCGACGTGGCGGTCGCGGGCAACGACCAGGTGACGGTGCGCTACTACGAGGGCGCCAACCACGGGATCAAGGTCGAGGGCGTGCTCGCGACGGGGTACGTCCGCGACCTCGCGACGTGGGTGCACGGGTTGCCCGGCACGGCGACGGCGGCGCCGCGAGTGGCCGGCGCACCACCGGTGCAGGCCTTCCTCGCCGAGCCCGTGCCGCAACCGCGCTGGTTCGGCGACGGCGACCTCGTGCTCGGCATCGTCATCGCGGGCGCGGCGCTCCTGGTGCTGGGTCCCGCCGTCTTCCTCGCCGGAGTCCTGCTCCGTCGCAAGGTGCGGCTCGCCAAGGGACTGACCTGGCCGCTCGTCGCGTTCGGCACGGGCTGCATCGCCACGGTCGGCCTGCTCGTCTGGTACCTCGTGGCCATCGCGCGGCTCGCGCTCGAGTACGAGCGCAACGCCCTCGTGGTCCAGGGCGGATGGATCGCCGTGCGCGGCGTCGGCCTCGCCACGGTGGTTGCCCTCGCCGTGCTCGCCGAACGCTCGCGAGCCGTACGTGCCGAGCCCGGGAACGCCATCGCCGCGGGCCGCATCGGGCACGCGGGGCTGTGGACCGTCCTCGCCGGCAGCGCACTCCTCCTGCTCACCCTCGCCTACTGGGGTGCCTTCCAGCTCGGCATCTAGCAAGCGCCCTCGCCATCCGGAAACGGCGGCGGTTAGCCTGAACGCATGGGCGCGCAGGTGCGCAAGGAGGCGGTCGAGCTCGTCGAGGTGGAACCTTCGGCGACGTCTCCGCTCGACCCGGCGAGCGACCCGAGCCGCCCCCCGGTCGCCAGGCCGGTCGCGTGGCTCATGGCCCTCACCCTCGTGCTCGTGGCCGCGGGAGGCATCGCCGTCCTCGACCACCGCACCCAGCAGCGCCGGGCCGCCGCCGCCGAGCACCTCCTCGCCGCGGGGACGCTACTCACCGACGTCGGACCCGGGCTCAGTGCCCGGTGGCGCGTCAGCGCGCGGGAGACGGAGATCCTCGCGGTGGCCGACGGCGTGGTCGTCACGGCGACGGAGGCCGGCGGCTCCCAGCTCGTGGTGGGGCGCTCGCTCGCGACGGGTGGCGAGCTGTGGCGCTCGACCTTCGCGCTGCAGCTCGGCACCTCGCGCTGCCTCGCGCCCGAGCGGGGCGGCCAGGCACCCGTGGTGGTGTGCGCGCTGCGGGCACATGCACGTGTCCTCGGTGTCGACGGCGGCGGCACCGCCCTCCACGTCCGTGACCTGCGCTCGGGGGAGCTCCTCGCCGAACGGTTCTCGCCCGACGCCCTCATGGGCCTGCGGCTCGTCGACGGCGACCTGCTCGGCGCGTGGTTCCGGTCGGGCGAGCTCGAGGTGCGGCGCGAGGACGCCGTCACCGGTCGCGAACGCTGGCGCCTCGCCCTCGAGACCCACGAGGCGGTCCGGAGCCCGTCCACGGTGGGCGTCGACGACGCCGGCGGGGAGCTGTTCGTCGCGACCGAGCGCGACGTCTTCGCCGTGACGGAGGACGGCAGCCTTGCGTTCTCCTCGTCCGCCGCGCCGCCGCACCAGCCGCAACGGCTCGCGCTGCGCCCCGTGGGCGAGGGCTTCTACGCGGTGTGGCGCACGCGCAGCGGACTGCCCGCCGATCTCATCGACTCCGACGGAAGGGTGCGTCTCGCGGCCGTCGGGACGCCGCGAGAGCTGCGGGCCGACGACGGTTCGCTCGGCACCGTCGTCCTGACGCGTCACCCGGACGGCGACATCCTGTGGGACGTCGTGCGGCGCACCAAGCTGTGGGTCGCTCGCGGCCCGGTCGAGGCGGGGGTCGTCGTCGACGGCGTCGTCGTGCTCGACACGGGAACGGGTCTGCGGACGGTCGACCCGCGGCGCGGCGCCACGCTCTGGCAGGCCCTGGACGTCACCCGGCTCGTCGGGCTCTCCGGCGACGTCATCGGCTTCGTCCCCGGGATCGACGGGGCGGGGGGTGAGATCGTGGGCTTCGAGCCGCACAGCGGCCGCGAGGCGTGGCGCGCGCCCACGTCGCTCGGCGCGGACACCCGGTTCAACGCCGTCGGCGGGCAGCTCTTCGCGCTCGAGCCCGACGCCGTGACGCTGCTCGCCGTCACACCGCCGTGATGCACGAGCACGGGCACATGAGCGACGTCGAGCTCGTCGAGGGAGCCGTCGAGGACCCGCTGCAGCCGGAACCTCCCGGCGCCGATCCGGCCCGCCGCTGGCGCCGCGTCATGCACGCCTGGCCCGTGGTCGTCGTCGCCGTGCTCGTCGCGGGTGCCTACGCGATGCAGGGCAGGCGAGCGAGCGCCGACCTCGCCGCACGCCAGGAGGCGCTGCACGGCCAGTCGGGCTTCGTCGCCGACCTCGGCCGCGACCTGCGCCCGGTCTGGGCGACGGACGGTGTCACCGACCTGTACAACGCGACCGTCGCCGAGGCCACCGTGCTCGTGCGCGCGGGGGCTCCCGAGGACTCGACGGGCCAGGTGGCCATCGACCTGCGGACGGGTGCACACCGCTGGTACCTGCAGGAGCGGCGCGACGCGCGGCAGTTCTGCGGTGGCCTCGGGGGCGGGAGCGTCGGTACGGTCGAGTGCATCACCACCCGGTTCGGTCAGGTGGGACGGCAGGGGTACGGCGAGGTCGCCCAGCTCGCGGAGCTGCGGGATCTCGCCACGGGTGAGGTCGTCGTCTCGCGAGACGTCGTGGACCACGTCCTCGCGACCTGGTGGGACGGCGAGCTGCTGCTCATCGACGCGACGGACTCCGGCCTGGAGCTGCGGCGCGAGACGGGCGACGGCACGGTGCGCTGGGTCGTCCCCGTGCTCGACCGCATGGTGCGTGACGACGAGCCGATCGACGTGCGTGTCGAACGCGGACTGGCCCTCGTGCGTGTCGCGGGCCGGGCGCTCGCCGTCGACCCCGGTGGGAGCATCGTCCTCGATCGTGAACTCCCGGGGGACGCGTGGCGTCTCGCGACCCTGCACGGTGGCGGAGTCGCGCTGACGCACGACGGGCCCGAGGGCACGTCGCTGCAGGCGTTCGACTCCTCGGGCGCGCTCGAGCTCGAGACCGAGGGTGCCGCGTACCCGACGGCCGCGGTGGACGGCTCGGTCCCCGGCGTCGTCGTCGTGGCGACCGCGGGCGCGATCGAGGTCTGGGACCGGGCGCGTGCGACCCGGTTGCTGACGGTCGAGGGTCGCGCCGGGGGCGACGCCTACGTCCTCGACGGTGCCCTCGTGCTCATGGTGGACGGCGCGCTGCGGGCCTTCGACCTCCGCAGCGGTGCGCAGCGGTGGGCCGTGGACCAGGCGCGGGGCCTGATCGTCGGTACGGACGGCCAGGTCGTGCTCGTGCTCGTCCGGGACGGTGTCGACAGCTCCTTGCGGGCGATCAGCCTGCGGTCGGGGCGCGAGGCGTGGCGTGTGGCGCTCGAGGCACCGACGTCGTGGCCACGGGTGCTCGGGGGCGCCCTCGTGATCCACTCGGGCTCGGCGTTGGTGCGCTGGTCGTCCTGAACGCCGGTTAGCCTGCGGGTATGGGTCCGAGGAACCGCATGGCCGCGGTCGAGTTCGTCGAGTCGGGCGAGCTCGACCTCGACGTCGAGGTCGACGCCGACGACGGCGGAGCGCCAGCGCCGCGTGCCCGGGGCTGGCGCCGCATCCACCGCGTCTGGCCGTTCGCCCTGGTGGCCGTCGTCGTCGCCGGCGTGTACGTCATGGCGGCGGCGCGGGAGTCGGCGCGCGTCGAGGCACGGACCGCTCTGCTGCTCTCCCAGGGTGGCTACATCTCCGGCCTGGGGCCCGAGATGGGCCTGGCGTGGACCCTCGACGACGTGCAGGGCAAGGGGTACGTGGGCTGGGTCGACGAGACGCTCGTGCTGCAGGGCACCGAGGAGGGTCTGTTCGCCGTGGACCTGGGCACGGGCGACACACGGTGGCAGGTGCCCATCGAGGCTGACGACCTGTACCACTGCTGGGAAGACGCCGAAGGTCCCGACGGGACCATGTTGCTGTGCGGGCGGTACAGCCTCGCCGGGTCGCAGGAAGACGGGATCTACCCGTTCGGCTATGTGATCGAGCAGCGAGACGCGGCCACGGGTGAGCTGCTGGCCTCGCGCGAGACCGACGGTCACCTGTCCGTGTCCTGGTGGGGGAACGACCTGCTCGTGCTCGACGAGGCGGACGGGACCCTGGAGCTGCGCCTGGAGTCGCTCGAGGGCGAGGTCCGCTGGGCGCTGCCCGTGCCTGGCCCGACGACGAGCGACACGGCCGCGTGGGTCGACCCGAGCGCCGACATGGCGATCCTGCGCGGCGCGCGACACCTCGCCGTCGACCGCGACGGGCAGGTGCTCTTCGAGCGCCCGACGAGCGCCGAGCACGACCCCACGGACCCAGGAGGGTTCATCGAGTACCTCTCGACCATGCGCGAGGGCTTCGTCCTGTCGCGCTATGGCGGCGAGCAGAGCTCCGTCGCGATCTTCGACGAGCACGGCGCGCTGCAGCTCGACACCGAGGGCTATCTCGCCTCGCCCATGGCCGACGACGGCTCCGCGCCGGGGCTCGTCGTGACCCAGCCGCTCTGGGGCCTCGCGGTCTGGGACCGGGTCACGGCGCAGACCGTCCTCGAGATCGACGGTCAGCCCGAGAGCCTCCTCCTCATCCTCCACGGCGCGCTCATCTACCAGCGGGACGGAGAGCTCCGCGCGGTGGACCTGTCGACGGGCACGGAGCGTTGGCAGACCGAGATGCGTCAGAGCGAGATCCTCGGGACCGACGGCGAGGTGCTGGTCATCGACGACCGGTTGTCGCACGGTCGGCTCCGGGGCATCTCCGCACACACCGGGACCGATCTCTGGGAGTACCCGTTGCCGAACCTCGACACGTCCGCGTTCGTCGCCGGCGGTGCGCTGCTGCTCGACGACGGCCAGAGGCTGATGAGGCTCACCTCGGAGTGAGCTGCCCTCCCGGCGAGGGGAGAGCGGCTAGGGTTCCGGTATGACGGCGAGGGGGCGCAAGGCGAGGGTCGACTTCGTCGAGGCCGGGGAGATCCACGACGACGGCGGCCCGCCCGACGACGGCCGCCTCGCGGACCCGGCCCCCGGTGCCGTGCCCGACGAGCCGCACGGCCGACGCGGCTGGCGCCGCATCAAGCGCGCGTGGCCGATCGCCCTGGTGGCCGTCGTCGGCGTCGGCCTCCTTCTGGCACTCGATCAGCGCGGCCGTGCGGCGCGCGAGGCGCAGCAGGACCTGTTTGCGACGCAGTGGCACCGCCTCGCCGAGCTCGGTTCCGGGCTCGGTCCGGCGTGGCTCGTCGAGGACGTGGGCCGGTACCCGAGCGTCGCCGACGTCGAGGACGTCTACCTCGTGGGCGTCGACACCGACGACGGCGCGGCGCTCATCGCCCTCGAGGCCGAGAGCGGCGCGGAGCGGTGGCGCATCCGCGACGCCGGGGTTCACATCTACTGCGAGAGCCCGGCGAGGCAGCAGTCGTCGCCGCCGGCGGGGACGGCGGCATGCACCGCGAGCACCACCGACTCCTGGTCGCTCGTCCTCCTCGATCTCGCGACGGGGGAGCAGCGGGCATCGCGTGACATGGGCGGCTCCGCCGAGGCGATGCACTGGCACGGCGCAGTGCTGCTCGTCGAGAGCGACCCGGACGGGACGCAGCTGCGCCTCGAGGACTTCGACGGCACCGTGCGGTGGGCCGTCCCGGTGCTGGATCGAGCACTCTCGACGTACGAGGTGGCACGGCTCGACGTGGCCGGTGACCGGGCCATGGCCGTCGTGGGGGACCGCGTCGTGGCGGTCGACGTCGCGGGCGCCGTCATCCTCGACACCGACTCCCCGGCACGGCCGCCGGCGGCACCGGCGACGTCGGCACTCGTGCCGCTGTCGCCCGGCGTGCTGCCGCGAGGTGGCTTCGTCCTGACGGGATACGACGGCACGCGATGGCTCACCGTCGTGTACGACGAGCACGGCGAGCAGCGCTTCGAGGCTGAGGCCGGCCTGGGGCTCTCGAGCTTCGATGACGGCTCGCTCGGTGACGTCGTCGTGCTGTGGAAGGAGGGGGGCATCGAGGTGCGGGACCTCGCCGGCGGTGTGCTCGCGCAGCTCGACGGCACGTCGGACGGCGCTCTCTACGTCGTGGACGGCGCGCTCGTCTTCACCGACGCCGGCAGGCTGCGCGCGTTCGAGGCGGCGAGCGGTGAGGAGCGTTGGTCGGTCGACGTCGGCTTCGGAACGCAGGTGGGGTCCGACGGCTCGGTCGTCCTCGTGCACGGGTACCAGAGCGCCGACCCGATGATCCGAGCGTTCGACGTCGGGACCGGTGCCGAGGAGTGGGTCTACGAGCTGCCCGGCCCCCGCGCCGAGCCGCTCGTGGCTGGCGGCACCCTCCTGATCCACGACGGCACCACCCTCACCAAGCTCGCCCCGAGCGACTAACCTGCCCCCATGACGGCGAGGGGGCGCAAGGCGAGGGTCGACTTCGTCGAGGTCGGGGAGATCGACGACGACGGCGGCCCGCCCGACGACGGCCTCCTCGCTGACCCAGCCCCCGGCGCCATGTCGGAGGAGCCGATGCCCGGCCCCCGCGGCTGGCGCCGCATCAGGCGCGCGTGGCCGATCGCCCTGGTGGCCGTCTTCGTCGCCGGTGCGTACCTCGTGTCCGGCCTGCGCGAGCGCGCCGCGTTCGCCGCGCTGCAGGACGTGCTGCGCGGCCAGGAGGGGTTCGTCGCGGATCTCGGGCCCGAGCTGACACCGTTGTGGAGCTTCGACGAGGAACGCGGTTGGGCGTATCCCCTTCTCGTCGACGAGACGCTGCTCCTGATCGCGGAGTCCGACTCGGGAGCCGCGCTCGTCGCGTTCGACGTGGACACGGACGCAGAGCTGTGGCGCGTCGAGCACGCCCCGGGGGCCGGCGTCACGTACTGCGGACACCCGTTCGTGGGCGGCGACGTGACCGAGGGAGTCGTCGGCTGCATCCATCAGCGCTACGAGGTGACCGGCGACGGGGAGGGCGAGCACCGGGAGCTGGAGGTGCAGCGTCGTGACGTGCGCACCGGCGAGATCCGCGACTCGCGGGACATGCTCGGCGCCGCCTACGCCGTCCCGTGGCGCGACGCGATCCTGCTCGTCGAGTCGGACGCGTCGGGGACCTGGTTGCGTCTGGAGGGGTTCGACGGAACGCAGCGGTGGACGCTGCCCCTCTTCGACGACTCGCTCGACGAAGGGGAGTACGTCGCGCTGGAGGTCTGGGGGGACCGCGGCCTCGTGACGGGACGGGACCGGGCCCTCGTGGTCGACTTCGACGGCACGGTGGTGATCGATTGGAGCGGGACGGCGGACGCACCTGACGTCACCCTCTCGACGGATCCGCAGGCCCGCCACCCCGAGCTCGGCGTGCGACTCGTGGCGGGTGGCTGGATCGCGCTGACGCACTGGGCGCAGACGACGTCACCGACCCAGGTCTTCGACGAGCAAGGTGACCTCGCGTACGAGCTCGACGGCAGGCCGGAGTCGATCCGGCTCGACGACGGCTTGGCAGGCGACGTGCTGGCGTGGCGAACCCACGACGGTGTCGTGCTCGCGGACCGCATCACCGGGGAGGTGGTGTTCCAGTTCGACCGGCCGATGGCGGGCTCGGCGTTCGTTCTCGACGGGGCGCTCGTGTTCGGCGACGGCGGGCGGTTGCGCTCCGTCGATCTGGCGACGGGCGAAGAGCGCTGGTCGGTCATCAGCGGGGGCTCGTTCGAGGCGAGCGACGCGACCATCGCCGTGGTGCTCGAGCACGACGGAGCGAGCTCGTGGCTGCGAGCGCTCGACCTGGGTTCCGGACGCGAGCTGTGGCGGCGGGACCTCACGGACCCCTATCAGATGGTGACCGTCGTGGGTGGCGCGCTGTATGTCCACGACGCAGGCACCCTCTCCAGGCTCGGCCGGTAGCCCTCATGGCACCGAGGGGGCGCAAGGCCAGGGTCGATCTCGTCGAGACCTGGGACGTCGTCGACGACGGCGGCCCGCCCGACGACGGTCTCCTCGCGGGTCCGGCCCTCGGCGCCGTGCTGGAGGAGCCGCCGGGCCCCCGCGGCTGGCACCGCATCAGGCGCGCGTGGCCGATCGCCCTGGTGGCCGTCGTCGTCGCCGGTGCGTACCTCGTGTCGGGCCTGCGGGAGCGCGCGGCCTTCGCCGCGCTGCAGGACGTGCTGCGCGGCCAGGAAGGGTTCGTCGCGGATCTCGGCTCGGAGCTGAGCCCGGTGTGGCGCGTCGACGCCGGGCGGGGCCGGGCGTTTCCCGTCGTCGTCGACGAGACGATCATCCTGACGACGGAGTCGGACGGCAGCGCTGCACTCGTCGCGGTCGACCGCACCACCGGCGCGGAGCTGTGGCGCATCGAGCGTGACGCGCAGGAGGACAGCATCTACTGCGGGCTCCCGTTCGGTGGCGGCGAGGTGGCACCGGGATCGGTGGGGTGCATCGACCGACGAACCGAGCTGACCGACGACGGCGAGCACGTCAGCCGGATCGTGGAGGTCCAGCTGCGCGACGTGCGCACCGGAGAGATCCGCGACTCGCGTGCCGTGCGCCATGCCACCCATGCGGTGCCGTGGCGCGACGCGATCCTGCTCGTGGAGTCGGACTCGACGGGGACACGGCTGCGCCTCGAGGGGTTTGACGGGACGCAACGGTGGACGATGCCTTTCCTCGACGTGACGCTCGAGGAGCAGGAGTACGTCGACCTGGGTGTCTGGGAGGACCGAGGCATCGTGACGGGCCGCGACCGTGCCGTCGTGGTCGACTTCGACGGCACGATGGTGCTCGACCAGATCGCAGCGGTGCTGCCCTCCGACGGCGCCGGGACCGCGGTGCACTCCACCGTCGGTTTCCCCGAGCTCAGCGTGCAACCCGTGACCGGTGGCTGGTTCGCGCTGACGCGGTTCGTGCAGATCACGCCGCGAACGCGTGTCTACGACGCGAACGGTGACTTCGCCTACGAGATCGCCGGCGGCCTCGGCTCGATCCCGCTCGACGACGGTTCTGCGGGCGACGTCCTGCTGTGGCGAACCGACAGCGAGGCCGCGCTCGCGGACCGCACCACCGGGAAGACCGCCTTCCGCCTCGATCGCCCCGTGGAGGACTCGCCGTTCGTCCTCGACGGTGCGCTCGTGCACGACTTCGGCGGCGGACTGCGCTCCGTCGACCTGGCTACGGGCGAGGAACGCTGGTCGGCCCCCAGCTCCGGGGGCTTCGTGGCGAGCGACGGTCTCGTCGTGGTGGCGTTCGAGCCGATGGTGGGGGGCTCCAGGCTGCGAGCGTTCGATCTGGGCTCCGGGCAGGAGCGCTGGGTGCTGCCCTTCGCGAACCCCCACCCCGTGGTGGGCGTCGCGAGCGGGGCCCTGCATGTCCACGACTCAAGCATCTTCTCCAGGCTCGGCCGGTGAACGCGCTACGATGACCGGCATGCGTTCGTTGCTCCTTCTTCGTCGCCGCGGCGAGGCCTCGTAAGGCCGCCCCTCGTCGCGGTGGTTGGTGTGCCGGCCCAGAGCCCCCGAGCCAAGAGCCCCGACGAGACGCGAAGGACCACCCCATGAGCACGACCACGAGTTACGACCCGGCTGCCGCCCCGCAACGCCCCTCCGGCATGCCGGTGCACAAGTACCGCCCCTTCCACGAGCAACTCACGGTCGAGCTGCCGGACCGAACGTGGCCCACGAAGCGGATGACGACGGCACCGCGCTGGTGCGCCGTCGACCTTCGTGACGGCAACCAGGCCCTCATCGAGCCGATGAACCCCGAGCGCAAGCTGCGCATGTTCGAGCTGCTCGTACAGATGGGCTACAAGGAGATCGAGGTCGGCTTCCCGTCGGCCTCGCAGACGGACTTCGACTTCGTCCGGATGCTCATCGAGGAGGACCGGATCCCCGACGACGTCGTGATCCAGGTGCTGACGCAGGCGCGCGAGCACCTCATCGAGCGCACGTACGAGTCGATCCGCGGCGCGAAGCGCGCCATCGTGCACCTGTACAACTCCACCTCGGTGCTGCAGCGCGAGGTCGTGTTCCGCTCCGACGAGGACGGCATCCTCGACATCGCCGTGAGCGGCGCGCACCTGTGCAAGAAGTACGAGGAGCTCATCCCGGACACCGAGGTGCTCTACGAGTACTCGCCCGAGTCGTTCACGGGTACCGAGCTCGAGTACGCGGTGCGGGTGTGCAACGCCGTCATCGACGTCTTCGGGCCGACGCCGGACCGCAAGGTGATCATCAACCTGCCTGCCACCGTCGAGATGGCCACCCCGAACGTGTACGCCGACGCGATCGAGTGGATGAGCCGTCACCTGCACCACCGCGAGAACGTCGTGCTGTCGCTGCACCCGCACAACGACCGCGGCACGGCCGTCGCCGCCGCCGAGCTCGGCTACCTGGCCGGCGCGGACCGCATCGAGGGCTGCCTGTTCGGCAACGGGGAGCGCACGGGCAACGTGTGCCTCGTGACGCTCGGCATGAACCTGCTGAGCCAGGGCATCGACCCCGAGATCGACTTCTCCGACATCGACACGATCCGTCGCACGGTCGAGTACTGCAACCAGCTCCCCGTGAACGAGCGCCACCCCTACGGGGGCGACCTCGTGTTCACGGCGTTCTCCGGCTCGCACCAGGACGCGATCAAGAAGGGCCTCGAGGCGATGGACGCGCGAGCCGCCGCGGCGGGAGTCTCCGTCGACGAGCTCGTGTGGGCCGTGCCGTACCTGCCGATCGACCCGCGCGACGTGGGGCGCTCGTACGAGGCCGTCATCCGCGTCAACTCGCAGTCCGGCAAGGGCGGGGTCGCCTACCTGCTGCGCACGGACCGGCACCTCGACCTGCCGCGGCGCCTGCAGATCGAGTTCTCCCGCGTGGTCCAGGAGCACAGCGACTCGACGGGCGCCGAGGTCACGTCGGACGACCTGTGGCGCATCTTCGTGGACGAGTACCTGCCCGCCCCGCACGACGCACCCCTCGAGCCGTGGGGCCGGTTCGCGCTGCGCTCGACGCAGGCCTCGAGCAGCGAGGACGGTCCGGACACCCTCACGGTCGAGCTGCTCGACGGCGGCGAGCCCGTGACGCTGTACGGCGAGGGCAACGGGCCCATCGCGGCGTTCGTCGCGGCCCTGGGTTCGCACGGCGTCAAGGTCTCGGTGCTCGACTACGCCGAGCACGCGCTCTCCGAGGGCGGTGACGCGACGGCGGCGGCCTACGTGGAGTGCGCCGTCGGCGACGACGTCCTCTGGGGCGTCGGCATCGACCCGTCCATCACCACGGCCTCCCTCAAGGCGATCATCAGCGCCGTCAACCGCGCGCTCCGCTGACCGGCGTCGCCACTGCGGCACCAGGGGAGTGGCAACGCCGCGTGAGCGGGTGAGTGGGAGAGGATGGACCGGTGAGTCTGTACCGGGACGAGGCCGTGGTGCTGCGCACCCACAAGCTGGGTGAGGCGGATCGCATCGTCACGCTGCTCACGCGCGAGCACGGCACCATCCGGGCCGTCGCGAAGGGTGTGCGGCGCACGTCGTCGAAGTTCGGGGCGCGCCTCGAGCCGTTCATGCACATCGACGTCCAGCTCCACTCGGGCCGCAACCTCGACATCGTCACGCAGGTCGAGATGATCGGCCCGCACGCCCGCTCGATCGCGTCCGACTACGCCCGCTACACCTCCGGCACGGTGATGCTCGAGACGGCCGAGCGGCTCGTGGACGAGCACGAGCCCTCGCTGCAGCAGTACCGGCTGCTCGCGGGGGCCGTACGCGTGCTCGCGGGAGGGGAGCACTCCTCGACGCTCGTGCTGGACTCCTACCTGCTGCGCGCCCTCGCGATCGCGGGCTGGTCGCCGAGTTTCGCCGAGTGTGCGCGTTGCGGCGCGGAGGGCCCCCACCGGTCCTTCGCCGCGGCGCTCGGTGGCTCGGTGTGCCCGCGCTGCCGCCCGCCCGGCGCGGCGAGCCCCGCCCCCGAGACGGTCACGCTCCTCGCCGCCCTGCTCGCGGGTGACTGGCCCGTCGCGGACTCGGCCGACGAGCGGCACCGGCGGGAGGCGAGCGGCCTCGTCTCGGCTTACTCCCAGTTCCATCTCGAGCGCCGTCTGCGCTCCTTGCCGCACGTCGAGAGGGTCTGAATGCCCGTCGCACCCCCGCCGCACCCCTCGGGCGCGACGCCTCCCCGGCTACCGGCCGAGCGCATCCCGCGGCACGTCGCCATCGTCATGGACGGCAACGGCCGCTGGGCCAACGAGCGCGGCCTGCCTCGGACGACGGGCCACGCGGCGGGGGAGGCCGCGTTGCTCGACGTCGTCGCGGGCGCGATCGAGCTCGGCATCACCCACGTGTCTGCGTATGCCTTCTCGACCGAGAACTGGAAGCGCTCGCCGGACGAGGTGCGCTTCCTCATGGGCTTCAACCGCGACGTCCTGCGACGACGGCGGGACGCCATGAACGACTGGGGCGTCCGGGTGCGATGGGCCGGCCGGCGTCCGCGGTTGTGGCGCTCGGTCATCAACGAGCTCGAGGAGGCCGAGCGCCTCACGCGGCGCAACACGACGTGCACGCTCACGATGTGCGTCAACTACGGTGGCCGCGCCGAGGTGGCCGACGCCGCGAAGGCGATCGCGCGGGAGGTCGCCGCCGGGCGGCTCGACCCGGAGAAGGTCACGGAGAAGACGGTCGCTCGCTATCTCGACGAGCCCGAGCTGCCCGACGTCGACCTCTTCCTGCGCACGAGCGGCGAGCAGCGGATCTCGAACTTCATGCTGTGGCAGTCCGCGTACGCCGAGATCGTCGTCCTCGACGAGTACTGGCCCGACGTCGACCGCACGACTCTCTGGCGGGCCGCCGAGATCTACGCTGCGCGCGACCGACGTTTCGGCGGCGCCGTCGACAAGGCCGGTTCCCGGTAGCCGAGCGGCTTCGACCGCCGACATCGCGCGGCTGTCGGACCCCGGGAGTAGCGTCGGAGCATGACTCTACGTATCGCCATGATCACCGTGAACACCGCCGACCCGCGCGCGCTCGCGCAGTGGTGGCAGACGGCTCTGGGCGGCGAGTTCGCCCACGAGCCCAATGACAGCTACGTCATGCTCAATCTGGGAGACGGCCCCGTGCTCGCGTTCCAGAAGGTCCCCGACCCCACCCCGGGTACGAACCTTGTCCACCTCGATCTCGAGGCGCACGCACGCGAGGAGGAGGTTGACCGGCTCGTCGAGCTCGGCGCCACGGTCGTCGCCCGCCACCAGGACGGCGACTTCGGCTGGGTGACGCTCACGGACCCGGACGGAAACCTCTTCGACGTCGCTGCAGCGAGCCCTTCGGGCGAGTAGCAGGTCAGATCTGGAGCGTCGGGTCGTCGTCCCCGTCGGGGGCGGCACTCGCGAGGGCGCGCCGTCGTCGGACAAGGATGACGCCCGCCACGGCGAGGGCGAAGACGGCGGCCACCGCCGCCGCGACGAACCACGGCGAGCCCGCGGCGAGCGCGAAGGCGGCGTAGAACGCCCCGAGCCCGACCGTGCCCCAGATGAAGGCCCAAGCGACGCACCCGGGCACCATCGCGATGAGGTAGCGCCAGAACGGCATCCGGCTGAGCCCTGCCGCGAGGTTGACGGCGGTCTGGAAGCCGACGGTCAGGTAGGACAGCGTGACGACCGGGGCGCCCCAGCGGTGCAGCCGGTCGAGCGCGCGTTGCACCTCCGGTCTCTTGGCCCAGCGTTCCACGCTCTCGATCTTCACGGTGCCGGCGGCGACGCCGCGGGCGAGCCAGTAGAAGAGCTGGGTGCGCAGGAACACGATGCCGAAGAGCGCGGCGATGGCGACGGCGAAGGGTAGTCCGCCCAGGTGGTAGTCGTCGACGGCGTTATCCATGGCCCGGCCAGCCTAGCGTCGTGGGACGAGCCCCCGGCCGAGCAGCACCACGAGGTACACGGCGATCGCGAGCACGACGATCGTCGCGCCGGGCGCGAGCGGCACCCAGTACGTCACCGAGAGACCGACGACGCACACCGCGGCGCCGAGCCCCATCGCGAGGCCCATCGTGGTCCCGAAGGAGCGCGACAGCAGCTGCGACACGGCGACCGGCACGATCATGAGCGCGCTCACGAGCAGGAGCCCCACGACGCGCATCGACACGGTCACCGTGAGCGCGGCGACGACGGCGATCGCGATGTTGAGCGCGCGTACGGGCAGCCCGGAAGCCCGCGCGAACTCGGCGTCGTGGCTCACGGCGAACAGCGCCGGCCGTAGGCCGACCCCGACGCCGAGCAGCACGGCGCACAGCACGGTCGTCAGCAGGACGTCCGACGTCGAGACGGTGCTGATCGAGCCGAAGAGGTAGCCCACGAGGTTGGCGCTCGTGCCCCCGGCGAGCCCGATGAGCAGCACGCCGCCCGCGATGCCGCCGTAGAACAGCAGGGCGAGCGCGACGTCCCCGCCGCCGCGCGTGCGCTCGCGCACGGTCTCGATGACGACGGCGCCGACGACGGCGGCCACGACCGCGCCCGGGATCGCGAGGGCGTCGTTCGGCACGAGTCCCATCGCCCCCCCGACGAGCCAGCCGAGCGCGACCCCGGTCAGGGCGACGTGCCCGATCCCGTCGCCGAGCAGCGAGAGCTTGCGCTGGACGAGGTACGTGCCGATGACCGGGGCCGAGAGTCCGACGAGGAGCGCGACGAGCAGCGCGCGCTGCATGAGCGAGTCGGTGAACAGCTCGCCGATCGCGCTCACGGCTCGAGCTCCAGGCTCGGCACGGCGAGGTCGAACTCGTCGTCGGCGTCGTGCGGGTGGACGTGCACGTGGTCGGCGTGGGCGTGGTGGCGGCGCGGCGGGGGTGGTGCGCCGTCGTGCACGACGTGCCCGCCCCGCAGCACGACGGCCCGATGGATGAGGGGGGCCAGGTCGCCGAGCTCGTGCAGCACGACGACGACAGTGGTCCCGGACTCGACGAGCCGGCCGAGCGTGCGCGCGAACGCCTCCTGGCTCGGCAGGTCGACACCGGCGACGGGCTCGTCGAGCACGAGGAGCTCCGGTTCGCGCACGAGTGCCCGCGCGATGAGCACGCGCTGCTGCTGGCCGCCCGAGAGCTCCGTCACGGGCCGGTCCGCGGCCGCGGCGAGTCCCACGGCGTCGAGGGCTGCGGCCGCGCGTGCCGGCGCGCGCCGTCCGGGGCGCAGGCGACGACGTCCGAGCAGCCCGGACTGGACCACCTCGCTCGCCGTCGCGACGATCCCCGAGGCCGCGGAGACGCGTTGCGGCACGTAGCCGACGCGGTGCAGCGGGGCGGACGGGCCCAAGGCGGTGCCGAAGAGCTCGACCGACCCGGCCTGGAACGGGATCACACCCGTAGCCGCGCGCACGAGCGTGGACTTGCCCGAGCCGTTGGCGCCGAGGATCGCGACGACCTCGCCAGCCGCGACGGTCATCGACACGTCGTGCAGCACGGTGTAGGCACCGAGGTCGACCCGCAGGTCTCGTACCTCGAGGACGTTCACGCGCAGCCCAGTGCCACGGTCAGGGCGTCGAGGTTCGAGCGCATGACGTCACGGTAGTCGGCGTCGGCGTGTGTCTGCGCCTCGATCGGGTCGAGGAGCGCGGTGACGAGGCCGAGGTCCTCGGCGAGCACCTCGGCGGCCTTCGGGTTGACGAGGCTCTCGGTGAAGACGGTCGTCACGTCGAACTCGGCGATCGTGGCGCGGATCTCGCGCAGCCGGGCGGGGGAGGGCTCACCCTCGGGATCGAGGCCCGAGAGTCCCACCTGGGTCAGGCCGTAGCGCTCCGCGAGGTAGCCGTAGGCCTCGTGCGAGACGACGACGACGGAACGCTCGCAGCTCGCGAGCCCCGTGGCGTACTCCTCGTCGATCTGTGCCAGCTCGCCCACGAGGCGCTCGGCGTTGGCGGTGTAGGTGTCGGCGTTCGTCGGGTCGAGGTCGCCGAGCGCGTGCGCGATCGGGGCGGCGAGGCGGGCGAGCAGCGTGGGGTCGAGCCAGAAGTGCGGGTCGCCGTCGTGGTCGTGATCCGAGTGGTCGCCGTCGTCGTCGTGCTCGTCCTCGCCCTCCTCGTCGTGCTCGTCCTCCTCGTCCTCGTGGGAGAGTGCGAGGCCGAGCTCGGCCGTCGCATCGATGACCACGCCGGGCGCCTGGGCGGCGACGGCCTCGTCGAGGGCGGGCTGGAACCCCGCGACGTAGACCACGACGTCGGCCGCGCCGAGAGCACGCACCTGGGCGGGCGCGAGCTCGAGGTCGTGCGGTTCGGCACCTTGCGGGGTGACGGAGCCGACGACGGCGAGCTCCCCGGCCACCTGCTCCGCCACGAACTGCAGCGGGTAGATCGCCGCGAGCACCTGGGGGCGGTCGCCTGCGTCGTCGGCGACGGCGGTGCAGCCGGTGAGGAGGAGAGCCGTGGCTGCGACGAGGGGCATGGCGCGCTTGATCAGCATGATAGTCATTCTCAACTAGGGGCGGGCCGTGGGTCAAACCGAGCCCCCACCACAGCGATTGAGTTCGAGCCGGCAGGGCGTTCGCGGGTAGCCTTAGCCGTTCGTCGAGGCCAGCCAGGTCTCGACAGTGACGAAGGAGAACGTGAACCCGTGGCCAGCAGACTCGACGACGTCATCGCACTCGCCAAGCGCCGAGGCTTCGTCTTCCAGGCCGGAGAGATCTACGGCGGCACGAGGTCCGCGTGGGACTACGGCCCCCTGGGCACGGAGCTCAAGGAGAACATCAAGCGGCAGTGGTGGCAGTCCGTCGTCCGCGGCCGTGACGACGTCGTCGGCCTCGACTCCTCCGTGATCCTGCCGCGCGACGTGTGGGTCGCCTCGGGTCACGTCGGCGCGTTCACCGACCCGCTCACCGAGTGCCTCAACTGCCACAAGCGGTACCGCGAGGACCAGATGCTCGAGGAGTACGAGGAGAAGAAGGGCCGCCCCGCGGAGAACGGCCTCGAGGACATCGTCTGCGTGAGCTGCGGCACGCGCGGCAAGTGGACCGAGCCGCGCGACTTCAACATGATGCTGAAGACCTACCTCGGCCCAGTCGGGGACGAGTCCGGCCTGCACTACCTGCGGCCCGAGACGGCGCAGGGCATCTTCGTGAACTTCGCCAACGTCATGACGGCGGCGCGCAAGAAGCCGCCGTTCGGCATCGGTCAGGTCGGCAAGTCCTTCCGCAACGAGATCACGCCCGGCAACTTCATCTTCCGCACGCGCGAGTTCGAGCAGATGGAGATGGAGTTCTTCGTGCAGCCCGGCACGGACGAGGAGTGGCACCAGTACTGGATCGATGCGCGCACCGACTGGTACGTCGACCTGGGCATCTCGCGCGACAACCTGCGTCACTACGAGCACCCGGCCGAGAAGCTCTCGCACTACTCCAAGCGCACGGTCGACATCGAGTACCGCTTCGGCTTCTCCGGCAGCGAGTGGGGCGAGCTCGAGGGCATCGCCAACCGCACGGACTTCGACCTGTCGACCCACACGAAGCACTCGGGCCAGGACCTGTCGTACTTCGACCAGGCGAGCGGCGAGCGCTGGGTGCCCTACGTCATCGAGCCCGCGGCGGGCCTGACCCGCTCGCTCATGGCGTTCCTCGCGGAGTCCTACACGCAGGACGAGGCGCCCAACACCAAGGGGGGCGTCGACACGCGCACCGTCCTCAAGCTCGACCCGCGTCTCGCGCCGGTCAAGGTCGCGGTCCTGCCGCTCTCGCGCAACGAGTCGCTCTCGCCCAAGGCGCGTGACCTCGCCGCCGAGCTGCGCAAGCACTGGAACGTCGACTTCGACGACGCCGGAGCGATCGGCCGCCGTTACCGCCGCCAGGACGAGATCGGCACGCCGCTGTGCGTGACGGTGGACTTCGACACGCTCGACGACCAGGCCGTGACGGTCCGCCACCGCGACGACATGTCGCAGGAGAGGGTGTCGCTCGACCAGGTCGCCTCGTACGCGGCGTCGCGGCTCATCGGCGCGTAGGTCGGGCGCCGTGCGCACCGAGGCGATCGAGAAGGGGACCGGGCGGTCCTGGCCGGACTGGCTCGCCTTCTTCGATCGCGTCGGGGCCGCCGAGCTCGACCACGCCGCGATCGCGCGCGAGGTCGAGACCGAGGGTCTGGTGAGTGGTTGGTGGGCGCAGGCCGTCGTCATCCACTACGAGCAGGAGACCGGCAAGCGCGTCGAGGGCCAGGTGACGGGCGGGAAGTTTGCGGCGAACGCGAGCAAGACCATCGCCGGTGGCCTCGACGAGGGGCTGTCGCGTTGGCTCGCACTCGTGGCCGACGACGGCGAGCTGGCCGGGGTTCCCCTCGATGCCGAACCGTCGACGAGCGCGACCGAGAAGTGGCGCTACTGGCGCTGCCCTCTTGCCGACGGCTCGCGCGTCCAGGTCACCGTGAGCGCGAAGGCCGGCGACAAGGTCGTGGTCGCCGTGCAGCACGACCGGCTTGAGTCCGCCGAGGACCGCGACCGTTGGAAGGCGTACTGGCGAGAGCGGCTCGGCGGGCTGTAGGGCGTCGGGGTGTCAACGCCCGGTGTGTGTCGCGCTCGGGGACGTCATTCGCTCGGGTGCGGGCGAGTGCTGGCGTCCGGGCGGCGTCGTGTGGGCGCGCCTGCGGGCTTGGTGGGCGGCGATCGTCCACCTGTGTGCAAGAGCAGGTTGAGGAGTTCCCAGGGTTCTTCGGCATCCGATTTCGGGGGATCTTGTGGCGCAGAAGACTTGCGGCTAGAACGTATGTTCGATACGATGGGGTGATGGAGCACACCACCAAGCACCCCGCCCCGGGAGGAGACGCCACCTCCGGCGCGCTTCCGGGTGCGCCCGCGGGCGCTGTCGCTGTGGGCGACGACGCTGTGACGATTGGTGGCTCTGGTGGCTCTGGTGGCGTGGCGGC